>Ga0134127_10000018_pt1 | contig 302509 bp, 246 predicted proteins | sample KB31753_FD_96459 | JGI IMG/M metagenome (GOLD analysis project Ga0134127, IMG submission 96459) | Terrestrial soil microbial communities with excess Nitrogen fertilizer from Kellogg Biological Station, Michigan, USA - KB3-175-3 | ecosystem: Environmental > Terrestrial > Soil > Unclassified ...
AGGAATGCTTGGACCCGCGCGCGCTGGGGAATCATCGCGACGTTGGGGTCGGTGCCCGCCATGATCGCCTGGCGCGCGAACGAGCTGCCGAAGCGTTCATCGAAGGTGCGCGTGCTGATCTTTAGTGAATCGTGATGCACCTGTTGCAGCACGAAGAGAATCGCCGCGGCGATCGGCCCACTCTCCACCGCGTTGCGATCCGTGACGTCGATGCGAATGCCTGGGATGCGCATGCCGCCGTACTTGTCGTCGCCGGGATTCACCGGCATGAATGAATCGACGACGAAGCGCACGCCGTGGAGTCCACGGCCGTTCAGACGAGCGGCGACCGGGCCGGCGAGCAACCATGGCGCACCGAACCGCTGAAACGCGTCTGCCGTGCCCCGCCCGACCGACACATTCGAACCCTCGAAGGCCACGAGCGAGGGATAGATCAGTGCACTCGTGAGCGTCGGCAAGTTCGGCGACGGCCGCACCCAAGGCAGTCCCGTCTCGTCGAACCACATGTCGCGCCGCCAGCCGCTCATCGGCACCACGTGCAGCGGCGCATTGATGTGGAGCGTCGTGTTGTAGAACAACGCGAGCTCGCCCATCGTCATTCCATGACGCAACGGGAACGGATATAATGCGTACGCCTTCCCTGGTTTGCCGGGTGCGGGGTCGTCAGGATTGGCCAACGCGGTATCGAGCATCGGCGGCGAGACGTGCTCGCCGGTGATCGGGTTCGGTCGATCGAGGACGATGACCGGCAGGTGATGCCGCGCGGCGGCGCGCAGAGTGTAGATCAATTCTCCCACGTAGGTCCACGTTCGCGTTCCGATGTCCTGGAGATCAAACACGATGGCGTCGATGTCGGTGACCAGGCTGTCCGGCGGTCCGATCGTTCCGTTCGTGTAGAGCGAATGCACCGGCAATCCGCTGCGCTCATCGATGCCGCTCGCGACCTGCTCGCGATCTTCCGTGCCCCGAATGCCGTGCTCCGGCGAAAACAGTTTGATCAAGCGCACGTTCGCCGATGTGGCGCGCGCGTCCCGCAGGAGATCGATGTCCGACACGCCGTGCGCGTCGACGCCTGTCTGATTCGTCACGAGTCCGAGGCGCTTGCCGCGCACGAGACCCAGGCTGTCGTCGAGCAGCACCGAGATGCCGGGGCGCACCGCGGCACCAACCCGGGCGGATTGCGCGGGCGAAGTTTGCGCGTTTGTCGACGGGCGGGCACAGCTCATGACGAGCATGGCCGCAAGTATTCCCTTCACAGTCGTCCAACCAGTGTGCAACCGATGCATCTCGCTCGAACCTCTGTGGTGTTCGTTCTGGGCGTCGCGGGTGCCGCCTGCCGGCATGCGGGCGCGCGCGCTGTTCAACCGGTTCAACCGGTTCAACCGGTTCAACCGGTTCAACCGGTTCAACCGCTTCAACCGGTTCAACCGCTTCAACATGGCGTGGCAGCGGGCGTGATTACAGATGCCGCCGCCGCGGCGATCAACGATTCCGTGCGCAAGGTGCTCGACCGCGCCGTCGCCGACAGCGCGTTTCCCGGCGCCGTCGCCGTCGTCGGCACGCACGGGCGCGTCATCGCGGAATACGGCGCGGGTCACCTCGATTGGGCGCCGAGTCCGAGGCCCGATGACCGCACGCTGTGGGATCTCGCGTCGCTCAGTAAAGTGGTCGGGCTGACGAGCGGGATGATGCAGCTCGTCGGCCAAGGCAAAATCGATCTGAATGCTCCGGTTCAACGGTATTTGCCCGACTGGACCGGACCGCACAAGTCGCTCGTCACCATTCGGCATCTGCTGACGCACACGTCGGGCCTGCCGCCGGACCAGCCGCCTGGCTCCAAGCCGTATGACGAGATCACGCACAATCCCGATAGCGTCGCCATGCTCCTGTTCAACACGCCGCTCGATACGCTGCCCGGCGTGCGCATGGTGTACAGCGACGTCGGCGCGTACATCGCGGGCCGCGTGCTCGAGAAGGTGAGTGGACAGAAGCTCGACGTCTATCTGCACGATCACGTGTTCGTGCCCGCGGGCATGCGTGAGACGATGTACAACCCGCCGCCGTCGTACCTCGCCGTGACCGCGCCGACCGAGTTCGATCCACGCCGCGGAGGGCTCGTGCGCGGCAAGGTGCATGACGAGCGCGCGTATTATCTGGGCGGCGTGTCGGCGCACGCCGGCATCTTCAGCACCGCGCACGACCTCACGCGGTTCGCACAGATGTACCTGAACGACGGCGTGATCGACGGCGTCCGCGTGCTGCCGTCGGCGCAGATTCACCAGTTCACGCAATACGTGGATTCAGCATTCTCTGATCGCGGGATCGGCTGGCAGAAGCCCGATTTCGCGGGAATGAAGTACACCTCGCCGTCCGCGGCGTGGGCGGGGCATCTCATGTCGTCGCGAGCGTTCGGCCACACGGGGTTCACCGGCACGTCGATCGGCATCGACCCGGCGAATGACATTTTCATCATTTTGCTGACCAACCGCGTCGATCCGACGCGCAACAACAACAAGATCACTCCCGTGCGCCGGCAGCTGGCCGACGCCGTGATGGCCGTGGTCCTCCGCGCAGGCTCGACGTCTCGATCACCTTCTCTCTGACGGGATCATGCATCTCACCGCGGTCGACTGGCTGATCGTCGTCGCCTACTTCGCGATATCGGCGGGCATCGGCCTGCTGTACACGAAGCGTGGCGGCGAAAGCCTCGAGGAGTACTTCATCTCGGGCCGGCAGGTGGCCTGGTGGCTCGCCGGCGCATCGATGGTCGCGACCACGTTCGCCGCCGACACGCCGCTCGTCGTCACGGGCATCGTCGCCAACAACGGCGTCGCCGGCAACTGGCTGTGGTGGAACATGCTGATGAGCGGCATGCTCACCGTGTTCTTCTTCGCGCGATTGTGGCGGCGCGCGAACGTGATGACGGACGTGGAGTTCGCGGAGGTGCGCTACAGCGGCAATCGCGCGGCGCTGCTTCGCGGCTTTCGCGCCCTGTATCTCGCGCTCCCGATCAACCTGATCATTCTCGGATGGGTCACCCGGGCGATGATCAAGATCCTCACGATCTCGCTCGGGCTTCGCGATGTGCATGTCGCCGGCATCACCATTTCAGGCGACGTGCTCGCGGTTGGCATCTGCTTCCTCGTAACGATGATGTATTCCGTGGCCGCCGGCATGTGGGCGGTGCTGTGGACCGATCTCATTCAGTTCGTCATCAAGATGACGGCGGTGATCATTCTCGCGGTGTACGCCGTGAACGCCGTCGGCGGCATGACGAAGCTCAAGGCGGGTGTCGCGCAGCACTTTGGCGGCGAGACGGCGGCGCTCTCGGTGCTGCCCGTGCATTACACGTCGCACGGGATCGAGGCCTATCCGTGGATGCCGCTCATGGCGCTCGGCGTCTTTCTGGCGGTGCAGTGGTGGGCCGCGTGGTATCCGGGCGCGGAGCCGGGCGGCGGCGGATACGTGGCGCAGCGCATTTTCTCGGCGAAGACCGAACGCGACGGCGTGCTGGCGACGTTGTTCTTCAACGTCGCGCACTACGCGATCCGGCCGTGGCCGTGGATCATCACGGGCCTGGCGACGGTGATCCTGTATCCGAACGGCGTGGGCCCGATGCACGACAAGGAGGGCGCGTACGTCCAGGCGTTCGTCGACCTGCTGCCGACGCCGTGGCGCGGCGTGATGATGGCCGGCTTCGCGGCCGCATACATGTCGACGGTGGGCACGCAGCTCAACTGGGGCGCCTCGTATCTCGTCAACGATTTCTATAAGCGTTTCATCAACAAGACGTCTAGTGAGAAGCACTATGTCGCCGTGTCGCGCTGGGCGACGATCGGCTTGTTCCTGGCGTCGGCGCTCGTGGCGTGGCAGCTCGGCTCCATCGAAGGCGCGTGGAAGCTGCTCTTGGCGCTCGGCTCGGGCACAGGCTTGGTGCTGATCCTTCGCTGGTATTGGTGGCGCGTGAACGCGTGGTCGGAGATCACGGCAATGATCGTGTCGGCGATCGTGTCGCTCTCGGTGCAGCCGATTCTCGAATCCCGCTACCCCGCGGGCGACCAGCGGGTCATCGCGCTGACGATGCTGATCACGATTGTCGTGACGACGATCGCGTGGATCGCCGTGACGTACATGACCGCGCCCGAGCCCGACGCGACGCTCGATGCGTTCTACATGCGAGTCCGGCCCGGCGGGCCGGGATGGGCGCGCGTCTCGCGCCGATTGGGGTTGGGCCGAGAGCGCACGCCGGGCGGCGCGTTGGCGTGGACGAACTGGATCGCGGGCATCGCCGCGGTGTATTCGACGCTGTTTGGAATCGGAAAGATCATCTTTGGCGAGCTGGGCACCGGATTGATTCTCCTGGTGATCGCGGTCGTCGCGTTCGCCTGGATTGCGCGGTCGTTCAGGAATGAGGCGCCGCCCCCCCCCAGTGGCGCGCGCTGAAAGTGTCCCGATGGCAGCAGATTGAGGCGCGGCGCGCGCGGTTCGGCCCGAGCCTACGGCTCGGATCGTGAGGCCGCGGCTGCTTCGACCTCGCCATTTGATTGAACTTCCCTAAGTCATTATTATTCATGCAGCAGCGGCCCCTTCACCCGGCCGCACACTTTGGAGGCGGACCACATGGGTACGATGAATCAGCCCGAAGTCCTGGTGACGGTTACGGCCGCCGCCGCGACCGAGGTCAAGAAGTTCATGGATCAGGAAAGCGTCGATCCGGCCAAGGGCGGTCTCCGCGTGAGCGTCCAACCGGGCGGTTGCAGCGGGTTCAAGTACGGCCTGCTCATCGAAGACGAGCCCGCTGAAGACGATCTCGTCATCGGCCAGGGTGAGTGGAACGTGTTCGTCGACCCGTTCTCGGCACAGTACCTGAACGGTGTCACCATCGATTATGTCTCATCGATGCAAGGCTCCGGCTTCACGTTCAAGAACCCGAACTCAACGGGCGGCTGCGGGTGCGGCAGCTCGTTCTCCGCGTAAGCACGCGCCGCAGGCGCTGCGCGCGCAGTACGCGTCACCGCTCAACACCCGCACGTCAGGAACAACATGGAACGGTCGGTCGCTGGCTCGCGCCGGGACACGGTCGTGACGACGAAGGGGGCCCGTGATTCCGTCGAGGATCGCGGGCCCTCTCACGTTTCTCACGGCACGTATTCGGGCGAGCGCATTCGGACGGTAGTCGTCGAAGATCACGAGGACATCGCGCGCCTCGTCGCCAATCGCATCGCCACGCTCATCCAGGAGCGCAACGCCGCCGGCGAGCAGACGGTGCTCGGGCTGGCCACCGGCTCGACGCCGATCGGCGTCTATCGCGAGCTCATTCGCATGCACCGCGACGACGAGTTGAGCTTCGCGAACGTCGTGACGTTCAATCTCGACGAATACTACCCCATGCCGAAGGAGAGCATTCACTCCTACCATCGGTTCATGTGGGAGAATCTCTTCTCGCAGATCGACATCAAGCCCGAGAACGTGCACATCCCGCCGGGCGACTTGCCGCGCACCGAGATCGACGACGCGGCCGATCGGTACGAGGGCGCCATTCAGCGCGCGGGCGGGATCGACTTTCAAATCCTCGGCATCGGCAAGACGGGACACATCGGCTTCAACGAGCCCGGCTCTGGCTCCGACAGCCGCACGCGCCTGGTCACGCTCGACGCCGTGACGCGCAAGGACGCCGCCGCCGATTTCTTCGGCGAAGAGTACGTGCCCCGTGAGGCGGTAACGATGGGCGTCGCAACGATCCTCGAGGCGCGCGAGATCGCGATCATCGCGACCGGCGAACATAAAGCGGGCATCGTGCAGCGCGCCGTCGAAGGGGACATCGACGTCGAAGTCGCCGCGACGTTCCTTCAGCGCCATCCGAACACCACGTTTTATCTCGATCGCTCCGCCGCCGTGGAGCTCACGCGCATCAAGACGCCGTGGCTCATCGACGAAGTCGAATGGAATTCCGAGCTGATCGTGCGCGCGGTGATCTGGCTCTCGCAGCAAACGGGCAAGGCCATCCTCAAGCTCACGCAGCGCGACTACGCCGACGCGCGGATGTCGTCGCTCGTCGCCAAGTTCGGCTCGCCGGGCGAAGTGAACGGCAAGGTCTTCAACATTCTGGGCGCAAAAATTCGCGGAAAGTCGAAGCTGCCGATGGGCCGCAAGATCATTTGCTTTTCGCCGCACCCCGACGACGACGTGATCTCGATGGGCGGCATACTGCGCAAGGTTGTCGAAAACGACAACGACATCGTCGTCGCGTACATGACGAGCGGCAACATCGCCGTGTTCGATCACGACGTGCGGCGCCACCTCGATTTTCTGGAGCGCCTCGCGGCCGAGGACATCGTCGATCGCGCGAAGGTGGAACCGCTCGCGGCGAAGGTGCATGAACGACTCGATCGCAAGTCGCCCGGCGAGGTCGACATCTCCGAGGTGCAGGACATCAAGCGCATCATCCGCGAAGCGGAAGCGGTGAGCGGCATCGAGACCGTCGGGTTGCCGCGCAGCGCCGCGCGGTTCCTCGATCTGCCGTTTTATCAAACTGGCAAGGTGCGCAAGGATCCGATCACGCAGAAAGACGTGGACATCGTCCGGTCGCTGCTCGAGGAAGTGAAGCCGGACCTGATCTTCGTCGCGGGCGACCTCTCCGATCCGCACGGCACGCACCGCATGTGCAAGGAAGCGATCGATCGCGCGCTGATGGAACTGAAGGGCCAGCCGCGTCCGGAAGTGTGGCTCTACAGAGGCGCCTGGCAGGAATGGCCGATTCACGAAGCAACCTGGCTCGTGCCGCTCTCGCAGGAAGAGCTGCGCCTCAAGATTCAAGCGATCTTTAAACATCAATCGCAAAAGGACTCCGCGCCCTTCCCCGGCGGCTACGACGAGCGCGAGTTCTGGCAGCGTGTCGAAGCGCGCAACAAGGGCACGGCGGCGGAGCTCGACCGGCTGGGGCTCGCCGAGTATTTCGCGATGGAAGCGTATGTGGTGGAGTAACCCGTTGGCACACGGGACCGCGTAGTGCGCGGCCTCGACGCGCTCGACTTCGTCGTCATCGTCGCATACCTCCTCGGCATCACACTGCTCGGCATGTGGGTTGGACGCCGGCAGCGCGACGCAAAGGACTACTTCGTCGCCGACCGCGAGATTCCGTGGTGGGCGGTCATGTTCTCGATCGTCGCCAGCGAAACGAGCGCGCTGACGTTCATCAGCATTCCGGGACTCGCCTACAAAACGAATCTCGGATTCCTCGACATCGCCACCGGATATTTGCTCGGGCGTATCGTGCTCGCGTTCACGCTGCTGCCGCGCTACTACGAGGGCAATCTCGTCACGGCGTACGCGCTGCTCGAAAAGCGCTTCGGCATCGGCGCGCGGCGCTTCACCTCGGTCGTGTTCATGGCGACGCGCGGCATGGCCGATTCGGTGCGCGTGTTCGCCACGGCGGTGCCGATCGCGATCATCATCGGTCCGCTGCTGCCGCAACGGTTCGTCATGCCGGTCGCCGTGCTCGTTCTCGGTACGCTCACCGTCATCTACACCATTCGCGGCGGCATGCGCGCGGTCGTGTGGACGGAGATCGTCCAGGCGTCGGTGTATCTCCTGGGCGGCCTGTCGGCCGCGATTCTCGTCGGACATCTCGTGCCCGGCGGCTGGAGTCACATCTTTGATCTCGCCGGCGCTGCCGGCAAACTCACTGTGGTTTCGTGGGGACCGTTCGTCTCCAACCCGAACTCGATGGGCGCGGGATTGATCGGCGGCGCGTTTCTCTCGATGGCGTCGCACGGCGCGGATCAGTTGATCGTGCAGCGACTGCTGTCGGCGCGCTCGCTCAACGAATCGCGCGCGGCGGTTATCGGCAGCGGCGTCGCGGTCATCATCCAGTTCACGCTCTTCCTGTTGCTCGGGATCGGGCTCTGGGTGTTCTACGCCAATCGCGCGTTCCCGACGCCCGACGCGATCTTCCCGACGTTCATCGTCGATCAGATGCCGCACGGGCTGGTCGGCCTGTTGCTCGCCGCCATTCTCGCCGCGACGATGAGCACGCACTCGGGCGCGATCAATTCACTCGCCGCCGCGTCGACGCACGACATCTACCTGCCGATCACCAAGCGCGACCCGGATGATCCGCAGACGCTGCGCGTTGGTCGCATCTTCGCGTTGGTGTGGGGCATCATTCTCACCGGCGGCGCTCTGCTCTTTCCGCAGAATCAGCAGACGCCGGTCGTCGTCATCGCGCTGTCGATCGCCTCGTTCACGTACGGCGGCCTGCTGGGCGGCTTCTTCCTCGCTATCTTCTGGCCGCGGGCACGGCAGCGCGACGCGATCCTCGGCATGTCCGTCGGCATCGCGGTGATGAGCGTGATCGTGTTCGCGAAGCAAATCGGTTCGGCCGTGCCGGGATTGAGCGGCACGCTCGCGCCGTTGACACAGATCGCCTATCCGTGGTACGTGCTCATTGGAACGACGATCACGTTCGCCGTCGGAGCCCTCTCCTCGTTCACCCACGCCGCCGCGCCCAATCGCGTTGAGGCGGTCGCAGACGCAATATGACATTCATCGTAATTGGAATCGACGGCGGCGGCTCGAAGACGCACGCGATCGTCGCCGACGACCAGGGCAAGACCATCGCCGAGACGGTTGGACCGGGCAGCGCGGTGCGTCCAGGACAGGCGGAGCGGTCGGCGAACGTGATCGCGGAGGTCGTGCGCGACGCGCTCGCGTCGTGCGAGATGACTCACGTCACGCCACGCGTGCTGTCGATCGGCGTCGCCGGCGCCGGACGCGAGGCCGAGCGCCAGGAGTTGTGGCAGGCGCTGGTGAGCCGCGATCTCGCGTCCGAGCTCGTGATCCATTCGGATTTCAGCATCGCGCTCGACGACGCATTTGGCGACGGCCCGGGCGTGTTGTTGATCAGCGGCACTGGTTCGGTTGCATTCGGCCGGAGTCCCGCGGGCGCGACAGCGCGCTGCGGCGGGTGGGGCCCGGTGTGCGGTGACGAAGGCAGCGGTGCTTGGATCGGACGCAAGGCGCTGTCGGTGGTGACGAGCGCCGCCGACGGCCGCGAACCTGAAACGGCACTCACGGGCGCCATTCTCACCGCCGCGCAAGTGAACGAGACGTCCGATTTGGTCGGATGGGCCGGGAACGCGCCACCGTCGCAGCTCGCGACGCTCGCGCCGGTCGTGCTCAGCGTTGCGGATGCGGGTGATCTTCGCGCGAACGCGCTCGTCACGCTCGCCGTCGAGGAGCTGGTGCTGCACGTGCGCTCGCTGGCGCGCCAGTTGTTCGGCGACGAACGCGCGGCGTTGCCCGTCGCGTTTTCGGGCGGCATGCTGTCGCGAGGCACGACGCTGAGGAAGCGGCTCGAGCATCGCTTGAAGTCGGCGGTGCCGGGCGCGCAGGTACGCAGCGAGCCGGTGGTCGCCGCGCGTGGGGCGGTGCGTGCGGCGCTGCGGATTGTCGGCGAAGCGATGGTCTGAGCCGACGCTCGCTTATTTTGTCCAGACGAGGACCACAGCGCAACCGCCGTTGAGGCCTTCATATTCTGGTGGCGCTCGCGTGCCGCGGGTGTAAACCTCGATTCCGGCGAGCGACAGCGGATCAACGAGTCCATCGAAGTCCGGCGGTTCGGGAAGCGCACGTCCGCTTTTTTCGTGCGAGACAATCGATGCGATGCTCGTCGCGTCGTCGTGCAGCGTGTTCAAGCGCGTTCCGTTGAGATAGACGGCGGCCTGGCACCCGTCGAAGCCATACACCGCATAGTGCGGAAATGGCTCCCTCGGCCCGCCGCGAACGTAGTGGACCTTCAGCGTGGGGATCACCTCGAGCATCTGCGATGCGCGCGACGCGTGTCGCTGCTCGATGTCCTCGGGCGTGATGAAATAGCCGACGAGCGGGCCGCGCTCACGCTGATGCAGGCGGTCGTAAAAGCCATGCGCCCTCAGTGACGCGAGCGCCGGTTGGGCCGATATCTCGGTGGCCTCCAACATCTGGATGACTGGCTCCATCGGAATCCGCACGGTCGTATCAGGCAGAGCGGCGAAATCGACGAACGCCGGCCGAAACCCGATGCGCCGGACATCGACGGTGAAGTGCCCGGTGCGCGGCGCGTCCAAACGAAACGTGCCCGAGTCGCTCGTAATCGCGCGCGTTGCACCATTCAGCGTGACGTTCGCGTACGGAATCGGATGGCCAAGCGAGTCACTGACGATGCCGGCGAGATACTTCTTGTTCGGGCTTTGAGCCGGGACCGCCGTCGTCAGTGCGGCGATCGCAACCGCCAGTCGAGCAACCGTGCGACCAAGCATGGTGTCTCCTCCGCGGGATGGGACGGAGCCAGGACGTGACTAAACTGTTGCGGTCTCGAGCGACGTGCAAGTCACGCTTCGGACTCGCTCCACAACCACGCCGCCCCTCGCACCCCGCTCGAGTCGCCGTGCATGTTCTTCACGACGCGCGTCACGACGGAATTAGAGAACACATATCGTGGCAGCAGCATACGTGCGCGGTCAGCCAGTCCCGCCGCATTCGAGATTCCACCGCCGAGCACGATGATCTCCGGGTCGAGCACGTTGATCACCGACGCCAGCCCCCGTGCGAGACGGTCGTGGTACACCGCGTCAATGGCGTCGGTGGCGCGCACCCGCGCCCCGTGGCGTTCGAAACGCTCGCGCTCGACCGCCGGCCCGCTCAGAAATTGCTCGATGCACCCGCGACGGCCGCAATAACATTGCGGCCCGGGATATTCGTCCGGCGTCATCCACGGCAGCGGATTGTGTCCCCACTCTCCGCCAACCGAGTTGGTGCCCACCACGCAGCGTCCATCGATCACGATTCCACCGCCGACGCCGGTGCCAAGGATGACGCCGAACACCGTCGATCCGCCGGCACCCGCACCATCCGCCGCCTCCGACAGCGCAAAGCAGTTCGCATCGTTCATCGTGCGCACCGCTCGCCCGAGCCGCGCGCTCAGGTCGCGCTCGAGCGGATGCCCGATCAACACAGTTGAATTGGCATTCTTCACAAGACCGGTCGCCGGGTCGACGACGCCGGGAATGCCGATGCCAACCGTCCCGCGCGCCTTGGTCTCGCGCTCGATGCCTTCAACGAGTGCGGCGATCGCATCGATCGTTGCGCGATAGTCGCCCTGCGGCGTCGCGACACGCCGGCGCGCCAGCTCTTCGCCGCGAGGCCCAAGTGCGATCGCTTCGATTTTGGTGCCGCCGAGGTCGACGCCGATGCGCATGAAACGATCCGGTCGTGGCGCTCAGAACCGACTGATTCGTCAGCGCCTAAACTCCCCTCAGCCCCACGTGAGATCCGCCTTCGACAGCGGCAGCGAACGAATGCGCTTGCCCGTCGCCGCGAAAATGGCATTGCACAGGGCGGGTACGACCGGCGGCAGCGCCGGCTCGCCGAGTCCCGTCGGGGGGAATTCGGTGATCTTGAAGTTCACTTCAACTGGCGGCGCCTGGCGCAGACGGAGCAGCGGGAAGGTGTTGAAGTTGGTCTGCACCGTGCGGCCCTTGTCGATCGTGATCTCCTGCGCGAGCGCCTCGGCGAGGCCGTCCAGCACGGCGCCCGTTGCCTGATTCTCGGCGTTGCTGGGATTGACGATCTGACTCCCGATGTCGCCGACGACCCAGACTTTATCGATCTTTAAATCACCGCCCTTGGACACGGTCGCTTGCACCACTTCCGCGAAGTAGCCGCGATGCGAGAAGTGGAATGCGACGCCCATCCCGGTGCCTTTCGGCAGATTCTGCTTGCCCCAGCCCGATTTCTCGGCGACCATCTCGAGCACGCCTCGCGCGCGATGGCCATCGAACGACGGAGGCGTGAATCCACCGCGCCCGCCGGCTGGTGCACCGGCGGCGGGTGCCGGAGGCGGCGGCACCGGCTGCTCGTTGGCGAGCAGATCGAGCCGGAACTGTACCGGGTCCTTCCCCGCCGCGTGCGCGAGCTCGTCGATGAAGGACTGCACGGCGAACGCGATGCCGTTGCTGCCCGGCGCGCGAAGCGGTCCGGTGGGCACGCCGCACGGGATGAGCGATTGATCGATCTGGAAATTCGGCACGAAGCGCTGCGGAAACTCGGTCCCGCCCAGGTTCGCGCTCGAGATCGTGCGGCCATTCTCGCCGAATGAAACGAAGTGATCGCGCCACGCGGTCAATTTGCCGCCGGCATCCACGCCGCCGGTGAAATAGTGGAAGCCCGCGGGACGATAGGGATCGTGCTGAATGTCGTCCTCGCGCGTCCAGAGCAGCTTCACGGGCGTGCCGGAAATCTGTTTCGCGACGGCGGCTGCTTCGACCATGTAGTCATTCGCGAGACGACGGCCGAATCCGCCACCGGTGCGCGTGAGATGAATGGTGATGTCATCGGGCTTCACGCCGAGCGTGGCCGCAACGAGACTGCGTCCGCCGCCCGGCTGCTGCGTCGGCGCCCACACCTCGAGTTTACCATCCTTGAATAGCGCCGTGGTGTTCTGCGGCTCGAGGGGCGCGTGTGAAATGAACGGGTAGAAGTACGCGCCTTCGGCGGTGTGCGCGGCGCTCTTGTAGGCCGCGTCGAAGTCGCCGTCCTTGTGGAGATTCTGCTGCGCCGGCTGCTTCGACAACTGGTCCGCCTGCGCCGCGAAGCTCGCGCTGCTCTGCGATGCGGTCGCACCCTCGTCCCACTGCACGTTCAACTTCTTGCGCGCCTGCTGGACCAGCCACCAGTTGTCGCCGACGATGGCGACGCCCGACAGCAAGCCCATGAGGCCGCCCTGCGCACCCTGGTCGACAATGAAGGCGTGCTTCACGCCGGGCTGCGCCTTGATCTCGTCGAGATTCGCGCCCGTCGCCTTGCCGCCGAACACCGGGCACTTCACGTACGCGGCGTAGAGCATGCCCGGCAGCGTGACGTCGATGCCGAACATCGGCTTGCCGCGCACGATGGCCGGAACGTCGACACCGGTGACGCGCGTGCCGATGATCTTGAAGTCTTTAGAGTCCTTTAACTTGAGACTATTCAGATCGGAAGGGGGCGTCAGCGTCGCCGCCTTGGTCGCGAGCGAGCCGTACGTCAGGGCGCGATTGCTCTTGCGATGCACGACCGTGCCGGCCGACGTCTCGAGCTCGTTCTCCGGGACTCCGAGCGTCTCGGCGGCGGCGGTCACGAGCATCGCGCGCGCGGCGGCACCGACCTGGCGCATCGGCATCCAGTTGCTCGGCGTCGCCGTGCTGCCGCCCGCGCTCTGGCCAGGCTGGAATTTCACGCTGTCGTAGTCGCCCTGCTCCACCCGCACGTTCTTCCAGTCCACGTCGAGCTCGTCCGCGATGATCATCGGCAGCGACGTCTTCACGCCCTGCCCGATCTCGGGATTCTTCCCGATGATCGTGACGATGCCGTCGGGTGTGATGCGGATGTAGTTGCCGATCGCGGATTCCGCGGCGGTCGGCGTCATCGCGAACGCGGTCGCGTCTTCACCGAGCGTGAGATAGCTGCCCAGCAGCATGCCGCCGCCGGCGAGCGCGGTGACGCGCAGGAACGAGCGCCGATCGATCTGGGGATTCACGGTGTTGGTCATGGGTGTTTCCCCTATTCCTTCGAGTCGCCGGAGCGTGCATTGCCAACCGTCGCCGGCATCTGCGCCGCGCGGTGGATCGCTTCGCGAATGCGCGGATACGTCGCGCATCGACAAATGTTGCCGTTCATCGCCGCATCGATATCCGCGTCAGTGGGATTCGGTTTGTTCGCGAGCAGCGCGGCCGCGGACATGAGCTGTCCGGCCTGACAGTAGCCGCACTGCGGCACGTCCGCATCCGTCCACGCGCGCTGCAACGGATGCGATCCGTCGGAGGACAAGCCTTCGATCGTCCGCACCTCGGCCCCCTCGACCGTGGAGATGCGCCGCGTGCACGAGCGCGTCGCGGTGCCGTTGATGTGCACGGTGCACGCGCCGCACTGGGCGATGCCGCAACCGAACTTCGTGCCCTTGAGGTCGAGCACGTCGCGCAGGACCCAGAGGAGCGGCATCTCACCGGGGACGTCGACCGTGCGGGACTGACCGTTCACCTTGAATGTGATTGGCATTGCCATTTCCTCCGTTTTTGTCATCCTCGCGACCGAGCGGAGCGAGGGAGTCGAGGATCTGCTTTTGTGTCACGCCGTTCGAACTGCGTTCATGAGAGCAGATCCTCGTCTCGCTTCGCTCGCGAGGATGACGCCGTTACACCCGGTCCGGCGTCCGCACCGCCGGCACCCGCAACGTCTGTCCGACGATCGCATCCACCACCGGCAACGCCGGCTGGTCGAGCGGCTCTCCTTCCCACCGCGCCATCACCACCGTCGCCAGACAATTGCCGACGACGTTGAGCGACGTACGCCCCATGTCCATCAGCGCGTCCACGCCGAGGATGACGGCGACCGCCTGCAGCGGCAAGCCGAACTGCGCGAGCGCGCCCGACAGGATCACCAACGCGGCACGTGGCACCGCGGCCACGCCTTTGCTGGTGAGCATCAACGTCAACATCATCACGAGCTGCGTCGAGATCGGCATGTCGATGCCCGCCGCCTGCGCCGCGAACACCGAGGCGAGCGCGAGATAGAGCGTGCTGCCGTCGAGATTGAACGAGTAGCCCGTCGGCAGGACGAACGCGACAATGCGCCGCGGCACGCCGAACTGTTCCATGCGCTCCATCGCGAGCGGGAACGCCGCTTCGGACGACGCCGTCGTGAACGCAATCAACCACGGCTCGGCTACGGCCTTCACGAACCGCTTGATCGGCACCCGGAAGAGCAGCGCAACCGGCAGCAGCACGCACAGCACGAACACGACGAGCGAGCCGTAAAGTGCGCCAACCAGAATGCCCAGATTCCTGAGCACGCCCAGGCCGCTCTTGGAGACCGTTACGGCGATCGCCGCGCCAATGCCGATCGGTGCGTATGCCATCACGATGTTCACAAACTTGAACATCACTTCTGATAAACTCTCGCAGGCGCTGAGCATGAACGTCTTGCTCGGACCCTGCACCTTCGACAGCGCGACGGCGAAGATGATCGCGAAAAAGACGATCTGGAGCACTTCATTCTTGGCGGCCGCGTCGAAAAAGCTCGTCGGCACGGTGTGCTCGATCAGTCCCGTGAACGTCGTGTGCGTCGAGGCGAGATCGGCGCCTTCTTTCGCCGACGCCGCGCCCAGGTCGATGCCGCGCCCCGGCTTGATGATGTTCACCGCGAGCAGACCCACGACGAGGGCAAGCGTCGTCACCGCTTCGAAGTAGATGATGGATCGCAGCGCGAGCCGGCCCACGCGCTTCATGTCGTCGCCGTGCCCCGCGATCCCCACGACCAGCGTCGCGAAGAGCAGCGGCACGATGAGCGACTTGATCATCCGCAGGAACACGGACGAGAACACGTTCAGGTCCGTTGCGGCCCAACCGCCATGCTCGGCGCGCGCGCTGTCGGGAAACGCCCAGCCGACGATGATGCCGACGACCATCGACACCACGATCCACTGCGAGAGCGTCAGGCCAAGGAACTTGCCCGACTTGGCGGGTGTGCCGTTGCCGGCGGCGGTGGGAACTGCAGCATTCTGCATGAGTGCGCCCTGAAAAAACGTCCTACTCGACGACGACCGGACCCGTGCCGCGACGCAGCGTCGAATTCCGATGCCCGTACACGAAGTACAACACGAGACCGATCACGAGCCACCAGCCGAAACGGACCCACGCCAGCTGCGGCAGTCCCTTCATGACGAATACGCACAAGGCCGCGCCAACGATGCCGACGAAGTGCACGAGCGGCACGCGAAACGGGCGCGGCCGATCGGGATCGGTATAGCGCAACACGATCACGCCGATACAAACCAGGGCGAACGCGAACAAGGTCCCGATGTTCGTGAGGTCGTACGTCTCGTTGGCGTCGCCGATCAACGACCAGAGGGCGACGAATACGCCCGTCAACACCGTCGTGGTGTATGGGACTCGCGATTTTTTGCTCACGCGTGCTGCCCAGCGCGGCAGCAAACCGTCGCGCGCCATCGCGAAGAAGATTCGCGGCTGGCCATACTGGAAGACGAGCAGCACCGCCGCCATCGAGAACACAGCGCCCAGCGCGACGATGCGGGCAATGCTCGTGAGCCCGGTCGCATTCAGCGCGTACGCGAGCGGATCGGCTGCCTTGCCGAGATCCTGCGACGGCACCATGCCCGTGAGCACGGCGCCGATGATGACGTAGATGATGGTACAGATCGCGAGACCGCCCAGAATCCCGATCGGCAGGTTTCGCTGCGGATTCTTCGTCTCCTCCGCCGCGGTCGAGATGGCGTCGAAGCCGATGTACGCGAAGAACACGATCGCCGCGCCCTGATGAATGCCTTTGAAGCCGTTCGGCGCGAACGGATGGTAGTTCGCCGTATTGATGTGCTGCACGCCCATCACGATGAACAGCGCCAGCACGATCAGCTTGACCGCCACCATGATGTTGTTCGCCCGCGCGCTCTCGCGAACGCCCATCAGCAGCAGCCACGTGATGAGCATGACGATCGCGAACGCGGGAATATTAATTAGTATCGGAATGCTACCAATATGCGGCGCGGTCGCCAGCATCCCGTGGATCTTGGGATCGGAGCTGAGCAGCGCCGTGCGATAGCCCGTCGTCGTCCAGTCGGGCAGATGCAGAAAATCGCCCGTGAGCGTTTTGAAATAATCGCCCCACGAGATCGCCACCGCGACGTTGCCGACCGCGTACTCGAGGATGAGATCCCAGCCGATGATCCACGCCACGATCTCGCCCAAGGTCGCGTACGAGTACGCATACGCGCTCCCCGCCTGCGGGATCATCGAGGCCAGCTCGGCGTAGCACAAACCGGCCAGCGCGCAGCACGCGCCGAGCAGAATGAACGACACGACGAGGGCGGGTCCGGCGCCGACGCGGATCACTTCCCCGTTCGGTCCGAATTGTCCCGCGGCGGCCGATCCAATCGAGCCGAAGATGCCGGCGCCGATCACCGCGCCGATCGCCAGCATGATCAGATCGCCGGCACCCAGCGCGCGTTTGAGCGCGTTCGGGTGCTCGCCTTCGTCGAGCAGTGCGGCGATCGGTTTGCGAGAGAAGAGAGTCGCCATTGACTATTAAAAGTTCGTCATCCCGAGGGAGCGAACGCGACCGAGGGATCTCGCGTCACGGTAGTGGGCCTGGCCAATCCGACGTGACATGAGATCCCTCGCTTCGCTCGGGATGACACTATTTGCGCAAGATGCCCACTACCGCGCCGCCACGCGCCCTTCGCTTTCGATGCGCATGCCGTAGAACGAGCGATAGACGAACACCACGGAGATTACGAAGAACACCGCGGCGAGCAGATGGCTCAAGCCCGGGCCATTCCGCTCGGTGAGCGACACCGCCAGCTCCACGGCGAGCAGACCGAACAACGTCGTGAACTTGATGATCGGATTGAGCGCCACCGACGACGTGTCCTTGAACGGATCGCCGACCGTGTCGCCAACCACGGTCGCGGCGTGCAGCGGCGTGCCTTTCTGCTTGAGCTCCACTTCGACGATCTTCTTCGCGTTGTCCCACGCGCCGCCGGCGTTTGCCATGAAGATCGCCTGATAGAGACCGAACAGCGCGATCGACACGAGGTAGCCGATGAAGAAGTACGGCTCGTAGAACGCGAACGCCAAGGTCGAGAAGAAGACGGTCAGGAAGATGTTGAGCATGCCGGCCTGCGCGTACTTCGTGCAGATCTCGACCACCTTCTTCGAATCCTCGACCGACGCCGCGGCGGTGCTCGTCAGGTCCATGTTGGCCTTGATGAACTCGACCGCGCGATAAGCGCCGGTCGTCACGGCCTGCATCGACGCGCCGGTGAACCAGAAGATGATGGCGCCGCCAGTGATCAATCCGAGCAGGAACGGCGGATGCAGCAGCGAAAGGTTTTCGAGATTGGTCGTGAGCCCGTTCGTCAACGCCACGATGATCGAGAAAATCATCGTGGTCGCGCCGACGACGGCGGTGCCGATGAGCACCGGCTTCGCCGTGGCCTTGAACGTGTTGCCCGCGCCGTCGTTCTCCTCGAGAAAGTGCTTCGCCTTCTCGAAGTTCACCGGGAATCCATACTGCTGCTGGATTTCCGCGGCGGCGTTCGGAATCTGCTCGATCGTCGAGAGCTCGAACACCGATTGCGCGTTGTCCGTCACCGGGCCGTACGAGTCGACCGCGATCGTCACTGGTCCCATGCCAAGGAACCCGAAGGCGACGAGACCGAAGGCGAACACCGCCGGCGCGACCATGAGCGAACCCAGGCCCTCGAGACTCACGAAATACGCGATCGTCATCAGGATCATGATCGTCATGCCGAGCCAGTACGCGCTGAAGTTGCCGGCGACGAGGCCCGACAGGATGTTGAGCGACGGACCGCCTTCGCGCGACGACGTCACGACCTCGGCGACGTGCCGCGACTCAGTCGACGTGAACACCTTGACGAATTCCGGAATGATCGCGCCCGCGAGCGTGCCGCACGTGATCACCGCCGAAAGCTTCCACCACAAGGTCGTGTCGCCGCCGAGCTCGGGGATCACGAGCTTCGAGACGATGAACGTCAGCACCACCGACAGGATGGACGTCAGCCACACGAGGAACGTGAGCGGCGCTTCGAAGTTCATCTTGTCGGCGTTCTCGTAGCGTCCCTTCGCGATGGCGGCGTTGATGAGATACGACACGCCGCTCGACACGACCATCATGATGCGCATCACGAAGATCCACACCAGGAGCTGCACCTGCACCGTCGGGCTCTTCACGGCGAGCACGATGAACGAGATGAGCGCGACACCGGTCACGCCGTAGGTCTCGAAGCCGTCCGCGCTCGGACCGACCGAGTCGCCCGCGTTGTCACCCGTGCAGTCCGCGATGACGCCTGGATTGCGCGCGTCGTCTTCCTTCACGTTGAAGACGATCTTCATCAAGTCGGCGCCGATGTCGGCGATCTTCGTGAAGATACCGCCCGCGATACGCAGCGCCGCCGCGCCGAGCGATTCACCGATCGCGAAGCCGATGAAGCACGGACCGGCGTATTCACCCGGAATAAAGAGCAGGATGAACAGCATCAGCACGAGCTCGACCGAGATGAGCAGCATGCCGATGCTCATGCCGGCCGACAGCGGAATGGCGTAGCACGGATACGGTTTGCCGCGCAGCGCGGCGAAGGCGGTGCGCGAGTTGGCGAACGTGTTCACTCGAATGCCGTACCACGCAACGCCGTAGCTGCCGGCGATGCCGATCAGGCTGAACACGAGAATGATGATGACTTTGGCGAGCGTGAAGTGCTGGAGCACGCCGAAGTACAAGGCGATCACCAGTCCGATGAACACCTCGAGCAGCAAGATGAACTTGCCCTGGGTGATCAGATACGTCTTACACGTTTCATAAATCAGTTCGGAGACTTCGAGCATCGAGCGATGCACGGGCATGTTGCGGAGCTTCGTGTACATCACGAAGCCGAACAACAAGCCGAGCGCGCACACCACGAGACCGCCGAGGAGCAAGGAGCGGCCGTTCATGCCCATGAACTGCACCTGGCTCAAATCCGGAATGATGAGATTCGCTTCGCCGCCGGCGGCTTGCGGCGTGGCGGGACTTTGCGGGGCGGTCGCAACTCCACCGGTCGCCTGGGCGCCGAGTCGCGCGGTGGGGAGAGATCCGAACAGCGCTGCCATCATTACGGCGAGCACGATGGGGAGGGTCCGGCGGAACACGTTCTCCATCAGTTTCATCGGTTGTGTTGTCCTTTGGAGTGCCGAGGGACAGAAAGGCAGGGAGTGGCCTAGGGAGTGGCAGAAAAAAAGCCCATGCAACTCATCATGGGCCCTGCACTTTGGGTGGCGGGAAGATATCGGCGCGGGGGGGTATTGGCTAGTCGCTTCGCGATGGGCGCTGGGCGTTGGGCGATGGGCGTAACGGCAAAGGGCGACGGAACAGATTCCGTCGCCCTTCTGTTTTCACGCCCAGCGCCCATCGCCCATCGCCCATCGCTAAAAGTCGTAGACGATCTGCGCCTTCATCCGAATCGGTTTGCCGTCGGGCGTCGTTCCCGGACGGAACTTGGTGTTCTTCAACACCTCTTCCAGACGTTTGTTGTAGCCGCCATCGGGCGTGTGCGTGAATTCCCAATGCAACACGTTCCCCGCTGAATCCACGTCGAACTCGGCGATCATGTGGAAGCCGCGCACCTTGCTCGGATACGGAAGCGGAGGCAGGAACAACTCGGTTGTCGACGGCGGATAGTTCGCCTGCACGCCACCGCCTGTTCCAGGTCCAACACCTGATCCGCGCCCCGGGCCGATGCCGCTGCCGACGCCACCACCCGACCCCGGGCCGCTGCCGTTCGTTCCGTCGTTGCCGGTACCACCGCCTGTGCCGGCGGTCGGTGCCGACGCCTGCGGCGGCTTGGCGTCGGCAACGGTCACCATCGGTGTGGGCGGAGCCGCGATCGGCTGCGCGATCGGCGGCGTTACGAGCGGTTTCGGCTGCGGCGGCGGAATGACCGGCTGCGGAGGGGGAATGACCGGCGTCGCGACGGGTGCCGGCGTGGGCGCCGGCGCGACGGCGACATACTGCACTTTCTCTTGCTCACCGCCCGTTCCGCGATGTCCGCCACCGCCGCCACCGGCGGGTCCGGGGCCGCCGGCGCCTTGCAGCATGTCCTTGAGATTCTTTCCCGCGTGTCCGGCGACGGGATATGCGATCAGCAGGATCAGCAGAATGTGAATCAGCAGCGACACGATGCTCGACGCTCGGCGTTCATCGCCTTTCACCGGCATGCCCGTCGCAGGCAACCGACGCGCGCGGCGCGAAGCGCCTGGCGTTGGTGACGTGCGGTTGGGCTCGGTGTGCTGAGTCATCGAGGAATACCTGCGAGCGGCGGACGCGCCGAATGTCATGGGAAGTTATACGTCAGACGACCCCGAAGGTGTCATAGGCACAAGGCGGAATTGAGACGACGAGGCCCTCTGTTCTCGTGAGAACAGAGGGCCTCGTCGTTGCTTGCGGCGTTACTGCTGTAGCCGGTATTGCCGGTGCAGCCGGTGTTACGAAGCTGCGTGAGCTACTTGCCGGCCGCGGCCGGACCGGTGTCCTTCGGCGGCACGCCAATGATGACGTGCTGGCCGATCGCACCGCGGGCGATGTCCATCGCCTCGATGATGTCGGCGTACTTCGCCTTCGGATCGCCCTTCACGAACAGGATTTTCTCGGGACGCGGATCGTAGATTTCCTTCAACCGCGGACCGAGGTTCGCCGCGCCCTGCACCGCGGCGCTGTTGATGTTGTATTGGCCGTTCCCGTGAACCTCGAGCACGATCTGGTTCGAGTTGTTGTTGGCGGTCGCCACCTGCGGGTTGGGATCGGGCAACTGAATGTCGATCGCCTTGCGCATGGACGGCAGCACGGCCATGAAGATGATCAGGAGCACGAGGAGCACGTCGATCATCGGCGTGACGTTCGGCTCGCTGGACATCGAACCAGCGGAGCCGGAAGCACCCGGAGACCCTGCGGTCATCGCCATTACTTGGACCCTCCCGCAACGGGCGTCTGCGCTTTCGCGTCGCCCGGAACAGTCGAGACCGTGCCGTTCTTCTGCTCGCCGATCATACCGACCACGCGAACGCCGTTGTGCATGGCCACGTCCATCAGGTCGATGACCTTGCCGTAGTCGAGGTTCTTGTCGGCCTTCAGGTACATCACGTAATCGTCGCGCGTCTGATCGACGTAGATGTGCTTCAGCGCCGGCGCGATGTCGTCGTACCGGATCTGCTTCTTGTTCAGGTAGTAGTTGCCACCCTTGTCGATGCCCAGGACCTGATCGGTCTTGTCATCCTCGGGATGGTCCTTGATGTTCTGCGCCTGCGGCGGATCGGCCGTGAAGCCCGCCAAGAGCGCCGGTGCCACCACCATGAAGATGATGAGCAGCACCAGCATGACGTCCACCATCGGCGTCACGTTTGGCGTCGACTGTACACCGCCGCCGCCGCCCGATGACATTGCCATTGGGACTTACCTCCTCAGCGGGGTGAATTACTGCGAGATCGGGCCGCCCGAGGCCGCGTTGAACTCACGGGTGAAGCGCGACCGGCCGAACTCACCCGACACGCCCTTGATGAGGTAGTCGATCATTTCCTTCGACACATACGTCATCTCGGCCGCGAGGTTGTCGATCTTCGTCGTGAAGTAGTTGTACGCCCACACCGCCGGAATGGCGACGAGCAGACCGAACGCCGTCGTGATGAGCGCTTCAGCGATACCACCGCCGATCGCCGCGAGACCGCCCGAGCCCGACTGCGCCATGCCCGTGAACGAGTTCACGACGCCCATCGTGGTGCCGAGCAGTCCGACGAACGGCGCCGTCGAACCGACCGTCGCGAGCACCGCCAGACCACGCTTCAGGTTCGTGAGCTCGAGCAGCATGTTGCGCTCGACCGCGCGTTCCGCCGAGTTGATGTCGGCGACCGTGACCGAACCGTCGGCGATCAGCGGCTTCACTTCGCCGAGCGCGCCACCGAGCACGATCGCGACGTGCGAGCGCTTGTAGCTCTCGGCGAGACGGATGGCTTCCGTGAGGTTGTCCTCTTCCAGGAACTGCGAAAACTCGGGCGCGAACTTGATGGTTTCCTTCTGCGCCTTACGCAGGTTCCACCACTTCGAAACCATGATCGTAAGCGAATAAATGGACATGATCGCCATGACGATAACGATGCCCTTGGCGAAGTTGCCCATCTGATGCCAGAGGCCAAGCAGTGAGAAATCCATACAGACGTATCTCCGTGCGGAATAAGGAGGAGAAGACCCGAGTTACTCGGACTTGGTGAGGTTGAACTGGAACGGCATCTGGACGAGCTGCTTCACCTTTCTGCCGCCCACTTCCGCCGGAAAGAACTTCATGTTCGGCAGCGCGGACTTCACGGCGTTGGTGAAGAGGTCGTGCGTCGACTTGAGCACCTTGAACGTGCTCATGTCGGCGCGGCCCGTCGTGTCGACGACGAACTGAGCGAGCACTTCGCCTTCGACATTGGCCGAGCGGAGCATGTCGGGATAGCGCGGCGCCTGATTGCCCGGCACCTGCGACACCTGCTTCTCCACCTGGAATTCGAAGTACGTCTGGTTGTCGTTGGCCGGCGCCGGCGTGCCGCCGACGACGCCCTTGGCGAAACCACCGGCGGCACCCTTGCCGGTGAAGTCCTCCTCGTTCGTGACCTTCTTCGACAGGTCGATATCCGGGAGGACGTCGGGGATCTTGATTGGCGCGGTCAGCACCTGAAAGCCTTTCGGCGGCGGTGCCTTCATGACCACGTCCGGCGGGGGTGGCTTGGGCTCCTCCTTCGGCGGAGGCGGCTCGTCTTTCTTGACCGTGACGAAGTCGACCTTCTCAGCCTTGGGTTTTTCCAGAGCTTCGCTCGCGTGCAACGTGCCGTACACCGCGGCCGTGATGAGCACGGCGTGAATGACGGCACTCGCGAAGACGCCACCCGCCCGCCGCTGTTTCCTTGCCTTCGACTCGATAAGGTTGTCGAACATGTCTCGCTGGCCTTGATCGGGTACAGGGGGAGAGCTCCGATCCGGCGCATTCCGAGCGTTGGCGCAAAGCACCGAAGCGAGGAACGACCGTTCGAAGTGCGCGGACTGACTCGGGGGATAAGCTATCCCTCGACTCTAAGGACGGAATGGCCGGAAGATTAAGAGTCGATGAAGCCGAGGTTCCTTCTTGCGCGCGACGTGGCCGACGCGTCCGGATCAGCTATCCGCCGACTCCGCCGCGATTTCCGCTTCGGCCTCGTCCGCGACGGCGGGCACTGCGCCGGATGCGCCAGTCGACGCCGCGGTCGCGCTCGGAACGATCGGCAGCACCACGGTAAACATCGTCCCGCGCCCGAGTCGCGACTGCACCGCGATCGTGCCACCGTGCGCGTGCACGATCCACTGCGCGATAGCGAGCCCGAGCCCGAATCCGCCGCGCTCCGACGCGCGCGAACGCACGCGATCGGCTCGCCAGAATCGATCGAACACATGCGGAAGGTCGGCCGCCGCGATGCCGATCCCCGTATCGCGCACGACGATCGCGATCTCGTCGGCGCCACGCCGCGTCGCCGACACCTCGACGTGTCCGCCGCGCGGCGTGTACTTGATCGCGTTCGTGACGAGGTTGAGCAGTAGCTGCCGGAGCCGCGTGCGATCGCCCATCACGATCGCGTTCTCCAGCGACTCGAGTGACTCGAGCGACAGCGTCAGCTCGGCCTCTTCACCGAGAATCGTCGCCGTCTCGTAGACCTCGCGAATGAGCGGCTCGAGCTCCACCGGCGTCCGATGCAGATCGAATCGCCCCTCATCGGCGCGCGCAAGGGTCAGGAGGCTGTTCACGAGATCCGACATGCGCGCGGTCTCTTGCAGCGCTTCCTCGAGCGCGACCAAGCGATCCGTGCCCGCGGTCCCCGGATGCATCGCGCGCTCCACGTCGGCGCGAAGCACCGTGAGCGGCGTCTTGAGCTCGTGACTCGCGTCGGCGGTAAATCGCCGCAGCGCGGCGAACGACGTTTCGAGGCGCGTGAGCATGGCGTTGAGCGTCGTCGTCAGGCGAACGAGCTCGTCGTTCCCTGCCGGATCCGTCGCGAGGCGGCGATGCAGGCTGCGGCCGTCGGTGATCGCTTCGAGCTCGTTGATCAGCTGATCGACGGGCTGAAACACGTTACCGAGAACAGCGTACGCGGCGAGCGCCGAGAGGAGAAAGAGCAGCGGCGCGATGATGATGATCGCCTCGGAGGCTGCCGACGGCAGCAGGTCCGCGAACGACACCGGCTGCGCGACGACGACGCGCGAGATGTTCGGCACCGGATCCTTCGACGACGGTACCGTGTCCGCGACCATGAACAGGTGCTGGCCGTTCTTGAGCGTCACGCGCGCGTCTTCGTTTCGCACGGCGAGCCGCGTCGCGAGTCGATTGACCGCATCCTGATCGTCGGTGCCCAGCGCCTGCATCGCCGACGACGCGTAGAGCAGTTGGTTCTGATCGTTGAAGACGAGGAAATAGCCGGGCAGCCGGTTGAGCATCTTGCGCAGGCGCGCGCTCGACGCCGCGAGAGGCTCACCCGTCGTCGATGTGTAGATGGTGCTCGTCAGCGCGCTGTCCGGCTGCGCGCGCTGCAATTCGTGAATCGCGGTGATGATGCTGTCCGCCGCCGCGATCGGACTGGCCGAGATGTTGTTGGCGGCGCTGTTGCGCGTGGCGCTCAGCGCGATCGCGAACACCACCAGTGTGGCGAACAACAGCGCGGCATACGCCACGACGAGTCGCCCACGCGCCGACACGCTACCGCCGCGGCTCTCGACCCGCGGGCTCGCGTGGTTCACGCGACTCGCGTGATTCACGCGGCTTCGCCGCCGATTCGTCCTTGATCATGTAGCCCACGCCGCGCACGGTGGTGATCAGCCGGCGATCGTGCTTCGCGTCGACTTTCTTCCGCAGGTGATTGATCACCACGTCGACGATGTTCGTGCCGGGATCGAAATGATATCCCCACGCATACTCGGTGATGAGCGTGCGACTCATCACTCGGCCATGATGTCGCATGAGATACTCGAGCACCGTGAATTCCTTCGGCGTGAGCTCGATGAGCTCTCCGGCGCGGCGCACCTCGCGCGTCGCCTGGTCGAGCACGAGGTCGCCGACGGTGAGCGTCGGTGATGCGAGCGCACGCGGCCGGCGCGCGAGCGCTTCGACGCGCGCCAACAGCTCCTCGAACGCAAACGGTTTGGTGACGTAGTCGTCCGCGCCGGCGCGAAGGGCCGTCACTTTCGCGTCGACAGCATCCTGCGCCGTGAGCACGAGGACCGGCCGCTCGAACCCGCGCGCGCGCAGCGCATGAAGCACGTCGAGTCCGGACTTACCGGGCAGGCGCATGTCGAGGATGATGAGATCGAACGCCTCCGATCCGGCACGCCGCTCCCCTTCCTCGCCGTCGGCGACGAGGTCGACGGCCCAGCGCTGCTCCTCGAGACCTCGTTTTACATACTGTCCCACGGTGGGATCGTCTTCGATGACGAGAATGCGCATATGGGGAAAGTATAGCGCGCGAACTGGGCGCTGTCGCGCTGGGTTTGGCCGGCGCGTTGCGCCGGTGGTTCGGCCCGCGCTGTGCGCGGGTGATGAGGTCGGCCGCCTAAGGCGACCAACGTGAGTCCGGCGCTGCGCGCCGATGTAAAAACAGAGAGCGCAGCGCAGTTTGCACCAACCACCGCGCCGCAGGCGCGGCCGCACGTTCGCGGCCTTAGGCCGCGGCCCTAACCATCCGCGCGCGAAGCGCCGCGGTCCTCACCGCCGCCACCGCGCCCCGGCCGTTCAAACCCGTACTCTCTGATCTTGCGATAGAGAGTCTTACTCGAAATCCCCAACACTTTGGCGGCATTCCCCTGGTGCCAGTTCGTTTGCTGCAACACCGCCTCGATATGCTGGCGCTCGAGCTCCGACAGGGTCACCGCCGAGCCAACCGAGGCACGATTCGGCGACGGCGCCGTCACCAGCGGCAAATCCTGCGCGCGAATCTCGTGGCTGCCCGTGCGCGACAACAACACGACACGTTCGATCACGTTGCGCAGCTCGCGAATGTTGCCGGGCCACGGGTACTCCTGCATCAACTCGATCGCGTCCGGCGTCAACGTCGGCGCCGAAGCGCCGCCGAGCTGCGTCAGGAAATGCTGGGCGAGCAGCGGAACGTCCACCGCGCGATCGCGCAGCGGCGGCAGCGCAACGGTCACCACATTCAAGCGATAAAGCAGGTCGTCACGAAAGCGTCCGTCGCGCACAGCCTGCTCGAGATCATGATTGCTCGACGTCACCAGGCGCACCGAGATCTCGACCTTCTGCGTGCCGCCCACGCGGAAGAAGCTCCCGTGCTCGAGCGCGCGCGCAAGCTTCGATTGCAGCTTGGGACTCAGCACGCCGATCTCGTCGATGAACAACGTGCCATTCGCGGCGAGCTCGATCAAACCCGCCTTGCGCGCGATCGCGCCGCTGAACGCGCCACGCTCGTGGCCGAACAGCTCGACGTCGAGCACGCCTTCAGCCAGCACGGTGCTGTCCGCCTCGACCATCGGACCCAGGCGGCCCGACAAACGATGAATCGCGCGCGCGAGCAGCGTCTTGCCCGTCCCGGATTCTCCCGTGATCAACACCGGCGAATCCGTCGTCGCGACGCGCTCGAGCAGCGTGAGCACCGCGTGCATCGGCGCGTACTGCGTGATGACTTCAGGCGTCGCATCCACGCGCGACAAGCGGGCCTGCAGATACTTGTTCTCCCGCGCGAGCTGATGCTTCTCCCATGCGCGCCGCACCAGCACGTCGATCTCCGCCATGCGGTACGGCTTCGCCATGTAGTCGTACGCGCCAAGCTTCATCGCGGTGATCGCCGTCTCGACGGTGCCGTTGCCCGTGATGATGATGACTTCCGGCGGATCCGCCTCAGCGCGCAAATGCTTGAGCGTCTCGAGACCGTCCATCTCGGGCATCACGATGTCCACGAGCGCGACGTCGAATGCCTCATCGCGCACGGCTTGCAGCGCCGCCTTGCCGTCGCCGACCGACTTCACGTAGTGGCCGCGCCCGCGCAGAAACGTCGACAGAATCTGCGCGAGATTCTCCTCGTCCTCGGCCACGAGCACGCGAATGCGGCCGGCCGTCGTCGCGGTGCCCGAAGGCGGCGTGAAGCGGTCCGTCATGCGGCGGTCGCCGGAAGAATGATGCGGAAGACGCTTCCCTCGCCCACGACGCTGTCCACCTCGATGCGCCCTCCATGCTCGTTGACGATGGCGTAGCAGATCGAGAGCCCCAACCCCATGCCGCGCGCGGGCGACGACTTCGTGGTATAGAACGGCTCGAAGATCTTCGTCCGGTCCGAGCTTCGAATGCCGTGGCCGTGATCGACCACCTCGGCGATGGTGAGATCTTCCTTGTCGTCGTTCCGCGTGCGGAGCGTCACGACGCCCTTGTCTTCCATCGCGTCGAGCGCGTTGAGAATGAGCGCCATGAAGACCTGCACCATCTGCTCCTCGTTCGCCCATACGGGCTTGAGATGCGCGCTGCGCTCCACGCCCACGAGCACGCGCCGAAAGCGCGGATGATGTTTGACCAGACGCAGCGTCTTGTCGATCACCGCGTTGACATCGACGATCGCCTTTGTCGTCGACTTCGGCCGGCTGAAATCGAGCAGTCCGTCGATGATCCCCTTGCAGCGATACACTTCCTGCTGGACGAGATCGAGCGACTCCTTGAAGTCCTGCGTGTCGCGCGCCGGATCGAGCGAGCCCTCATCGATGCCGAGCGTGAGCGATTCCGCACAGGCGCCGATCGTCGCCAGCGGATTGTTGAGCTCGTGCATGACACCGGCCGCCAGCGTGCCGATCGCCGCCAGCTTTTCCGCTTGGGCGAAGCGCTCCTCGGCCTGCTTCCACTCGGTGATGTCCTCGCCGATGGTGATGATGTGCGACACTTCCTTCTCGTCGACGTGCATCGGGATCTTGCTGATCCGATACGTGCGCGACTCGCCGAACGACGTCGACTCGATCGGGAACTGCTGCATCTCACCCGTTTCGAACACGCTCTCGAACTCGCTGCGCAGCAGCTCCGCGGGCTGGCGATGCAGAATCTCGAAGATCGTGCGGCCGATCGCTTCCTCGCGCGACACACCTTGCAGGCCCGTCTCGCGCTTGCGGTTCCACGCCTGAATGCGATAGGCGCGGTCGATGACGTACAAGCCGACCGGCAGCGAGTCGATGATCTTCTCGGTGAATCGCCGCTGCTCGTCGATCTCGCGCGTGCGCGCCGCCACTTCGGACTCCAACCGATGCGCGTATTCCGCCGCGCCGAGTGCGGGCGCGAGCAGGTCGGCGACGGTGGAAATGAACAGACGGTCTTCGGGCGCGAGCTCGCGGCCGGGACGCACCGAGATCGCACCGAGCTGCTGTCGTCCGGCGAAGAGTCGCGCGGCGGCGAACGCAGAATCCGCCGCGACGTCGCCCTGCCGGAGCTGGTCCTCGACCGCGCGGGCCGGCGTGTCGTCACCGGCCACGCTCCACGCGCGCCGCAGCCCGTCCAGGCCATGCAGCCACAACGTCGCCTGCGCGCCATCCAGCTCGCTCGCGACCGCCGCGAGAATACCGGGCATCACCGCGCCCACCGAGTCACCTGTGGCCAGGGCGGACGCGATCTCCGCGAGCGCCGTGAGCGTCCGCGGGATGGGTTTGGATGGGCGATGCCTGATGGGAGCGGTTATGAAAACCTCGGACTCGCCGTCGGGTCGAGGGTCGCTGGCAGGGGGGACAACTTGACCGAAAACACCGTGTGATAGACGTGTCGACACGGCCAATCGCAACCGTGATCGCGCTGTATCATCTTGTGTCTAAGCCAGTTTATCGATCTGGGCCAGAAGTTCGGCGTCGCTCCGACGGTTACCCGGGTTCTCCTCGATATGTTCCCACCGTACTATCCCGTCCCGGTCGAGGAGGAAATAGGCTCGATTTGCGAAAAAACGCTCTTCGAGCAGCACGCCATACGCGCGAGACACGTCACGGCGGAAGTCGCTCAGCAAGTCCGTCTTCATGCCATGCTTCGCCTTGTACTCCTTGAGTGAGTACGTGTGGTCGACGCTGATCGGCAGAATGACGACGTCACGCTGCGCGTACTGGTCGTAGTCGTCGCGCATCTCGCACAACTCCGCGGTGCAGGTGCCCGAGAACGCGAGCGGGAAGAACGCGATGAGGACCGGTTTTCCCCGCAGACTCGAGAGCGTCACGTTGTCGCCCGAGGTCGACGGCAGCGTGAAGTCGGGAGCGGGCTGTCCGACGGCGGGGACCGGTTGCGATGCGGCAGCAGGTGCGGCAGCAGGTGCGGCAGCGGTTGCGGCGGTAGCTGTAGCGGTAGCAGTCATTTTGCGCGCGAGGCTCCAGTTGCTCTAGTTTCGTGGATTATGGAATCTAGAACCCTTTTGCGTTTCGCCAGCCGGAAAAGGCTCCTAATTGTCGTTGCTATCGCTGCGGTCGGCGTGCCCGGCATCGGCGCGTGCGGTGGGGGCGGCGGCGGAGGCGGAGCATCGAGCGCGAATCAGGCGCCACAACCCGTGGGCGAGGTCGAGCGAACACAGTTCGCCCCAGACCTTGGCGTCGATCTCTCGAAGATGATCCGCCGGCCGTCGGGCCTGTACGTCGAGGATCTCTCCGTCGGCACGGGACAAGTCGCGGCGCGCGAACGTACCGTGGTCGTGCGGTACGTCGGCTGGCTTCCGAGCGGCAAGACGGTGGATCAAGGGGAGATCACGGTCGCCCTCGGCAAGAACCAGGTCATTCGCGCGTGGGAGGACGGGCTGCTCGGCATGCGCGTTGGCGGACGGCGATTGCTCGTGACGCCGTCCGCACTGGCGTACGGCGGGCGCGGCGCGGGCGACGCCATTCCGCCGAACAGCGTGCTGGTGTTCGTTATGCAATTGCAGTCGGTGTATTGACGGACACTCATTCCGACTCTCGTCGCATTCCTTCGCTCGACGGGCTCCGCGCGATCTCGATCGCCGCGGTGGTTTCGTCGCATCTGCTCTGGCACGGCGAGACGGGCCCGCATGCGCTGATTCGTACCGCGCTCGGCCGCATGGGCGTGCAGGTGTTCTTCGTCGTGTCCGGATTTCTGATCACGCGTCTCTTGGTACGCGAGCAGGGGGCGCGGGGGCGGATTTCACTCGCACGCTTTTTCCAGCGGCGCGCCATACGCATTCTGCCGCCGTATCTCGTGTACGTCGTCACGGTGGTGGCGATTTCGCGCCTGGTCGCCGTGCCGATGCCGCGCGCTGACGTCGCGCACGCGCTGACGTTCACGATGAACTTCGCCAGCGACCGCTCGTCATGGGTGCTGGCTCATGGCTGGTCGCTGTCGACGGAGGAACAGTTTTATCTGGCGTGGCCGCTGCTCGCGGTGGCGTTCGGCTGGACGCGCACGCGTTGGCTGGCGGCGGTCGTTGCGGCCGTGCCGTTCGTGCAGTTCGCCGTCACGGGTGCGCTGCCGTCGATTCACTGGTTTCCGAACGGCGTCGACGGTATCGCCGCGGGGTGTCTGCTCGCGCTGCTGTGGGACGACCCGCAAGCGTCGCGGGTGCTACGACGAATGACGACCGGTGCGACGCCGCTCGTCGCGTTGGCACTCGTGATCGCGCGCATCGCGCTCGCACCGTATCACGTCGGGACGCTTCTCGAAACGCTGTCGGGCGGCGCGATCGCGATGCTCGTTGCGCGCGTCGTGCTGCACCCCGGCGGCTTTGCGTCCGCGCTCAACGCGGCACCGGCCGTCTGGCTCGGAAAACTGAGCTACTCGCTGTATTTGTGGCAGCAACTCTTCACGCGTCCCACCCTCGAGCGCGAGCCGCTGCCCTTCCCGCTTGCTGTGGCGTGCGCGCTCGGCTGCGCGGTCATCTCGTACTACGCCGTGGAACGCCCGCTGTTGGCTGCTCGCGCACGCCTGCGCGCGCCAATCAGTGACGCAGCGAGACCGGCAGCTCCAGCCCGACTCCAAACGTCGTGGCGCGACTCGTTGCGTCGTGCGATTTCTCGACGTGTGTGAACCCGCGTTCGTATTGCGCGGTAACGAGCAGCCGAGCGGACCCGGTGGAAGCGCGTAGTCCCAGGCCGCCAACGGCGCTCCAATCGAACGACTGAAACTCGATCGTCCCGTTGGACAGCGTCTTGGCGTCGGCGCACGTCACGCGCTGCGTCGCTCCAGTGGCGTGCGCCGTTGCCACGAGTGAGCAACCGCTCCGAAAGTTCGCGCTAGGTCCGCCAAACGCGACGACACCAAGCCGGCTCGCGCCGCCGAAATCATACCGCGCGAACAGCGGCACTTGAACGAAGTCGATTTGGACCACGGCCAGGTCGCCGGTGTCCGGCTCCTTCCGTTGCCATCCCTTCCCCGAGAACAAACCGCCCGTTTGGAGCGACCAGTCGGCGCCGAGCGGGTAGGCGACGTACGCGCCGTACGTCCCGGCGCGACGATTGGAGATGTCGCTCAAATCCGAGCCCTCGACGTGAGCGAGATTCACACCGCCCGATACGCCAATGCGGGCCACCCCCGATTGCGCTTGGAGGGCCACGGCGATCGGAAGTATCAGGAGGAACGAGAGGACGCGAGCAGGCATGGAAGCCTCGTGGTGAGAGGGAGCTTTTCCTTTACGACGCCGACGCGGGTCGAATCCCTACCCAGGCCCGCGAGATTTGAGGCCGCGCGATCTCGCGGGCCCATTCATGGATTCGTAGAATTGTTCGACCTTCCGAGGATCCTCCCTTCCGCACGCTCGCGCCAACGCAGGCGACCCTCCGCACATCGTACCTGGGGTTCATTGTCGCCGCCCTTCTCTCGTTGGGTGCCGCGTCGGCGTGCGCGCAATCGTGGACGGCGCGGTGGATCTGGGCGCAGAGCGGCCAAGCGAATCAGTGGGTGGCGTTTCGGAAGACCGTCACGCTCGCGCGAACACCGAGCAGTGCGCCGACGCGCATTGCGGCCGACACGAAGTACTGGCTGTACGTGAACGGAACGCTCGTCGTGTTCGAGGGCGGCCTGAAAGGCGGTCCGACACCCGACGCGATCTACTACGACGAGATCGACCTCGCGCCGTATCTCCAGGCGGGTCGCAACACCATTGCGTTGCTCGTCTGGACGCTCGGCAAGGACGGCTACTCGCACCATGCGCGGAGCGCGAACGCCGGCGGCCTTCTCTTTCAGAGCGACGTCGCGGAGGGGCCGGCGATCGCGTCGGATGATTCCTGGCGTGCGACCGTTCATCCCGGATACCAGCAGGAGACCAGCGGACGCCAGCCGAACTTTCGGTTGCCCGAATCCAACGTGTACTTCGACGCGCGGGCCGGCGCGCCGCTCGAGGGCTGGACCGCCGCGGACTTTAACGATTCCTCATGGCCGCCGGCGGCCGATCGAGGGAGCGCGGGCGCCTCGCCGTGGGGTGCGCTGCTACCGCGCCCCATCCCGCTCTTTCGGTTCACCGACGTGCTCCCGTACACGAGCGTCTCGACGTCGCGCTCCGGTTCGACGACCATCGCGGTCGGACATCTGCCGTCGAACCTGCAGATCACGCCGTATCTCAAAGTCGACGCACCGCCCGGCGCGACGATCGCGATTCAAACCGATCGCTACATGGACGGCGGCGACGCCAACGTACGGGCGACGTACGTGACGCGCGGCGGCGTCCAGACGTTCGAATCGCCCGGATGGATGTCGGGGACCGCCGTGCAGTACCAGATTCCCGCCGGCGTGCAGATTCACGTACTCGGCTATCGCGAGAGCGGATTCGCCACCGACCTCGCCGGCTCCTTCTCGAGCAGCGATGCGTTTCTCGATCGCCTGTGGCAGAAGGCCGCGCGCACGGTGTACGTGAGCATGCGCGACAGCTACATGGATTGTCCGACACGCGAGCGCGCGCAGTGGTGGGCGGACGAGGTGAACGAGATCCGCGCCGGCGCGTACGTGTTCGACACGGCGGCGTATCGGCTTGGCGGCAAGGGCGTGCGCGAACTGGTCGCGTGGCGGCGTCCGACCGAGGAGCTGTATTCGCCGGTGCCGACGGGCGTGTGGCAGGCGGAGATGCCGCAGCAGATGCTCGCCTCGATCTGGGGAGCGTGGCGGTACTACATGCTGAGCGGCGACAGCGCGTGGGTCCCGGGCGCGTATCGCGCGTTCGCCGACTATCTCGATCGCTGGTCGCTTGGGCCCGACGGACTCGTCGTGCATCGCGCCGGCGACTGGGACTGGCAGGACGCGGGCGACGCCATCGACGGTCCGTTGTTAGAGAATGCATGGTACGCAATGGCCGCGCATGCCGTCGCGGAGATGGCACGCATCGTCGGCAATACCGCCGACGAAGCGCGGTGGCGTTCGCGCGAATCGACCGTCTTCGCCGGCTTCGACGCATTCTGGGACGCGTCGCGTCAGGTCTATCGGTCGCGACACTATCACGGCGACGCGGACGATCGCGGCAACGCACTGGCCGTCGTTGCGGGTCTCGTTCCGGCGCTGCGATATCCCGCGGTGACGCGCGCGTTGCGCGATCACGCGAACGCGAGCCCGTATCTCGAGTTCTACGTCCTCGAGGCGTTGTATCAGATGGGCGCGCCCGATGTCGCGGTCGCGCGCATGCATTCGCGATACGCCGCTGAAGTGGATGGCAACGAGGCTGGTCCGACGTTGTGGGAATCGTGGGACGGCCGCGGCACGCGCAATCACGGATGGAACAGCGGACCGTTGCACGCGCTCTCCGCCTACGCGGCGGGCGTACGGCCCCTCGATGCCGGCTTCACCCGCGTGGAGATTCAACCCCAGCCCGGCGCATTAGCAAATGTGAAAGCGTCGGTGCCGACGGCGCGCGGGACGATCGGCGTGGACGTGACTTCGAAACTTTCAGGCACCAACACCAGCGTGACGCTATCGGTCGACGTGCCGAATGGCGTGAGCGCGCACGTCGCGGTGCCATGGGGGAGTCTGCTGTCCGGACGCATCGTCGCGAACGGGACGGAGGTGGACATCGACGGCGTTCTGGAAGCGATGCCGTCGGGTCTCACCGCGGCCCGCGACGACGGACAGTCGGTCTGGTTCGACGTCGCGCCCGGGCGGTGGGTGTTCGAGCGGACTGGTGTCATGGCCCCGCCGCCGCCGCCGCCGCCGTTCGGCCCGGCGCCCAAGTCCGTTCGCCCGCCGAGTGTCCTGGGGACGCACAACGGCCAGCCTTCGCGATGAAGGCTGGCCGTTGTCGAGCCGTTGAACGGGGCATGGAGCGTATCGGGATCGAACCGATGACCTCCTGGTTGCAAACCAGGCGCTCTCCCAGCTGAGCTAACGCCCCCTCAATCACCTGAGGCTTGGAATTTATCGAAGGGCACGCCACACTGGAACGGCTTGTGAACTCACGGATAGCGGTTCCGTGACGAACCGCGCCGTACCACGACGTGCACTCCGAGAGGACGCCCGTGACAACACCTGACACCGCCGCCACCGCCGCCGCGACGCGACACCTGACCCTCCGCTGCCAATTCTGCTCCACCTGGAATCGGGTCGACGCGGCGCGCGCCGCCGACCGGCCGAAGTGCGGCAAGTGCGCGAAGCCGATGCTGCTCGACCGGCCCGTGCACGTGGACGACGACACGTTCGCCAAAACGATCGCAGGCACCGACGTTCCGGTGCTGGTCGACTTCTACGCCGACTGGTGCGGGCCGTGCAAGATGATGGCGCCGTTCGTCGACGAGCTCGCGCGCGAGAAACAAGGTGTCGCGCTGATCGCGAAGTTGAACACCGATCTCGCGCAGCGGACCGCCGGCGGATTCAACATTCGCGGCATTCCGACGGTGATCGTGTTCAGCGGCGGCCGCGAGGTCGCACGCCAGACGGGGGCCGTGCCGAAGGCCGCGTTGGAGCAGTTGTTGGCGAAGGCGTAGCGGCCGTCATCCCGAGGAAGCGAAGCGACCGAGGGATCCAACATCGCGATAGAGAGCACAGCCCTCTGCCGTGACGCTAGATCCCTCGCGTTGCTCGGGATGACATGACGGCTTCCCGCGCTACTCGTGCGCCGGCAACGGCTCCATCGTGTCGGGATTCACCGGCACCTGCACTTCATCGCGATACGGCGACGTCAACAACGTCACCCGCATTCGCGGGAAGGCATTCATGAAACTGATATAACAGAATCCCCATGCGCCGGCGTAGAGCGCCAGCACGCCGAGCTCCCAGAGGCTGAACGGCAGCGACGGAATCACGCCGTAGCCCGACGGATACACCTCGATGTACCGCATCAGCCACATGCCGACGAGGCTCGACACGGCGAAGAGGTTCATCCACGACCGCGTGACCTTCGTGTGGCGCGACAGCAATCCGAAGAACGGCGCGAAAAACACGAGAATGACCGACGCCACCGTCACCCACTTCCACGGCGAGATGAGCCGAAGCCGCATGAAGTGCGTCTCCTCGCCCATGTTGCCGTACCAGATCACCAGGTACTGCCCAAACGTGAGATAGCCCCAGAACGCGGTGAACGCGAAGCAGAGCTTTCCGATGTCGTGGAAATGCGTCTCGGTGATGATGCCGTCCGCGGTACCGAGGAATGAGTTCCAGGCGCCCACGAGGACGGCGAACAGCATGAGCGCGCACAGCCAGCCGCCCATGAAGAACCACCAGCTGTACAGCGTGCTCTGGAAATGGAGCGAGAGACCCATCGACAGGTCCCACGCCAACACCGACCAGCCGAAGCCGAACAGCAGCACCTGGAAGACCGAGAGCTTGCCCTGCAGCGAATGCGTCGAGTGCAGCTCGCGGCGTTCCTCGCCGAAGCCGTTGCGCATGCGCGCGCGCCAGCCCGCCGCCCACGTCGCGCCCCACTCCGGCAACCGGCCCGCGTCCAGACGCAGCGACGTGTAGACGTACCAGAGGCCGAGCAAGTTCATCAACAACAGCACGACGATGTCGCGAATCGCGAGGAAGGTCCCGTTGAAGTACTGCGCCTTCTCAGGCGAGGGATACGCCTCGTGCGTCCACGGGAACACGTAGTTCCGGCCGAAGATCAGCGTCAGCAAGAAGAACACGAGCGCGACCGGCAGGAACGCGACATACGCTTCCATGAAGCGAATGACGCCGCGCGACCAACGTGCGGTCGTGATGCGCTGCACGGCGACGAACGTGACACCACCGCTCGACAACGCGGTGAAGAACAGCCAGTTGGCGTGGAACGCGCGCCACACACGATCGGGCGCGACGAACAAGCCGATGATGAAGATCAACGCGCCGATGCCGAACAGCGCGAGCATGGTCGTCGTCAGCGACTTGGGAATTTCGCGATTCGACGCCGCAACGACTTCGTTCGGCGTGTACACGCGCGGAGGATGCAGGCTCACGGACGTTGCTCCGGCTTCTTCGTCGTATTCTTCGTCGTGTCGGTGGCGGACTTCTTTCCGGTCGTATCCGCGGCGGCTTTATTCCCCTTCCCCGCCGTGTCGGCGGCGGACGGCGCCGGCGGCACAGCCGACGGAATCGCGGACGCGGCGTTCACCGCTCCACTCACGCTCATCGCATGATAGTACGGCGACGGACGCGTCGGACCCATGGTCGTTGCACCGGGCACGCACAATCCCGTCTCACCCGGACGACAGTGCGACGTATCCGCGGCGAACGCCGTGTTCTTGCCCTGAATGGTGCGCAGATAGTTGATGATGTCCCAGCGATCCGCTTCTTCGATGCGGTTGTAGGGCGGCATCAACCCGCGGCCGTTGCGAATCATGCCGAAGATGTATCCGTCGGTGTATTCGTTCGCGGCCTTGGAACCCGCGCCGATCGCGATGCCCGCCATCCCGTATTTCGTCGCTGGGCCGTTACCCATGCCGAGCGGCCCATGACAGACGGCGCAGTTGATCTGGAAGTTCACGCGCCCGCGCTCGATCGACGCCGAGTCGGCCGGCGTGGGATTCGGAATCGAGGCCATCGTCGCGATCGTCTGCGGCATCGGCGTGCGATCGTAGATGAATCCCGGCGCCGCACTGCCCGTGGTCGGCACAGACAACTGCGGATTGCCGCGGAACGCGATCGTGTCGTTCGGCGTCTCCCACGGATCGATCTTCGGCTGTTGTTTGAAATCCGTGAACCACGAGCAGCCGGCCATCGTCATCCCGAGGAACGCAGCGACGAGGGATCTAGCTGAGGGATAGAGCGCTCGTTCGGGACGCGAGATTCCTCGCTTCGCTCGGAATGACACCGCGCGCCTATCGCTCACGCCGCACCTCCGCCGCTCCGTGCTTTTTCAGAATGCTCTCCGCCGTCGCGGCTTGATCGGGCGACGCTTCGACCCAGATGCCGAAGTGACCGCTCGAGAAGCGCGGATCGTAGCCCACGGTCGTGGTGAGTCGTGGAATGTGCGCGAGCGCGAACATGGCGAACACCGTCGCGAGACCGCCGACGAGCACCATGACCTCGAAGCCGAGGATCGTGAACGGCACCCACGTCGCGATGGCCTTGCCGCCGACGACGAGCGGCCAGTAGTCCGAGATCCACACCGGAATCCAGTAGCCGAACGTGACGCCGGCGAGTCCGAAAATCAGCGTGTAGATCCGCACCCTGCTCGGGCCGCGATCCATTGCGTGCTCGAGCTCGTGCCTGGGCGTCGGCGTGAACACCGTGATGTCGCCGAGCTTCGCTTTCTTCAGCTCTTCGATCGCGTATAACGTCGAGTCGAGCTCGCGGAATGCGCCAAGAACGCCTTGCATCCGTGTCTCCTCCCTCAGGCCGGGCCGGGTTCGCCGGTCTCGAACGGTTGAACGTACCCGAGGTTCAGCTCGTGATCGATCTCGGGATCGGGATGCTTCATCCGCGGCGGTATGACTTCCTTGATCTCGCTCATCGCCATGACGGGAAGCTGCTTGATGAACAGCAGGAACCACATGAAGAACCATCCGAAGCTGCCGAGCAGGATGCTGTAATCGACGAACGTCGGACGGTACGTGCCCCACTGCCACGGCTCGAACTCGTGCGACAGCGACGGCACCACGATCACGAACCGCTCGAACCACATGCCGAGGTTGATGAACAACGACAGGATGAAGAGCCAGCCCGGATTGCGACGCAGCTTCTGCGAGTAGAGCGACAGCGGCAGCACGCAGTTGCAGATCAGCATGATCCACGCGGCCCACGCCCACTGCCCGAACACGCGATTCCAGAAGTAGTCCTGCTCGAACCGGTTGCCGCTCATCCACGCGACCTGGAACTCGGTGAGATACGCGAGTCCCACGACCGTCGACGTGAACAGGCACAGCTTCGCCGCCGCGTCCAGATCGTTGAGCGTGATGTAATGCTCGAGATGGAACGCCTTGCGCAGCGGAATGGCGATCGTGAACACCATGCCGATGCCGGAGAAAATCGCGCCGGCCACGAAGTACGGCGGGAAGATCGTCGCGTGCCAGCCGGGCGTCAGCGCCATCGCGAAGTCGAACGACACCACCGAGTGCACCGAGAGCACCAGCGGCGTCGCGAACGCGGCCAGGAACAGATAGGCGCGCGTGAAGTGCCGCCACTCCTTATCCGAGTTGCGCCAACCGAGCGAAAGCATCGCCAGGATCGACTTGCGCACCGGATTCGTCTCGCGGTCGCGCAGAATCGCGATGTCCGGAATCAACCCGACGTACAGGAACGTGCTCGAGATCGTGAGGTACGTCAGAATCGCGAAGACGTCCCACACGAGCGGCGACTTGGGATTCGGCCAGATCAGGCGCCAGTTCGGATACGCGATCAGATAAAAGAACTTCCACGGCCGCCCAAGGTGCAGGATCGGAAACAATCCCGCCGTCATGACGGCGAACACCGTCATCGCTTCCGACACCCGGTAGATGCTCGTTCGGAATCCCGCGCGGAAGAGATACAAGATTGCTGAAATCAGCGTCCCCGCGTGACCAATGCCGACCCAGAACACGAAGGTGACGATGTACACGCCCCACATCACCGGCGGCTGATACCCTGCCGCGCCCAGCCCCTCGTGAATCTGATACGTCCACGCCGACGCGCCGACGAGCAGACACAGGATCGCGATGCCGAGCGCCGCGAACCAACCAAGCGAGGGCCGGAGCGTGCCGGCAATCTCGCGGTCGACCTGCTCGTAGCTGCGTACCGCCGGAAAACGAACCGCCGCCGACGGAATGTTCGGTCGCGGGGATCCAGTGCCGCCCGGGAGAGGAGTCGCAGTCGTTGCCATAATCGCGCCTCCTTACGCCCGCGGCGCGGCAGTCGCCGCACCGGCCGAATGGTTGACCTTCTTCAAGTAGACCACCGCCGTGAAGGTGTTGAGCTCTTCGAACACGTGATACGCGCGCCGATCCTTCGCGAGTTGCGCGATCGACCAGTTGGGATCCGCGGCGTCGCCGAATACGATCGCGCGGCTCGGACACGCCTGCGCGCACGCCACCGTGAATTCGTCCGGCTGTACCTCGCGATGCTCGAGCGCCGCGCGATTCTCCGCTTCACGAATGCGCTGCACGCAAAACGAGCACTTCTCCATGACGCCCTTGCCGCGCACCGTCACGTCCGGATTCAACTGCCAGTTGAGCGGCTCGGGGAACGCGTACTGCTTCCGATCCTGCTCGCCGTAGCCGAACCAGTTGAAGTAGCGAACCTTGTACGGGCAGTTGTTCGAGCAGTAGCGCGTGCCCACACACCGGTTGTAGACCTGCACGTTCAAGCCGTCCGGCGAGTGATACGTCGCATACACCGGACACACCGGCTCGCAGGGCGCGTTGCCGCAGTGCTGGCACAGCATCGGCACGAAGCGGGCTTCGAAGTCCTGACCGAACTTGCCGTCGGGATTGCCCTCGAAGTAGCGCTCGAGACGAATCCAATTCATCTCGCGGCCGCGCTCGATGTTGAAGCCCGCGCGCGCATCCGCCCAGATCGTCGCGTTCTGCCACGGCGCTCCAACCGTCGGAATGTTGTTCTCGGCGTAGCACGCCGTGACGCACGCCGAACACCCGGTGCATCGCGCGAGATCGATCGTCATCGCCCACCGACGCTTCGATGCGCCGCGCGGGTCATCCGGGCGATACATACCCTTGTTCTTGCCCTGATCCGCCGCGGTCGGCGCGCCGAGCTCACCCTGCGCGTCCGCCGCAACCGGCGAGCGAAGTCCCGGCAGGAACTCGTGGCTCGCGTCGCCCGGCAGTTTCTCCTTGTCGCCTTCGCCTTCGACGGGCTTGTTCAAATCCGCCGCTTCGATCGCCTGCGCAATGCCACGTCCGTGCTGCCGCGCCGATCCCTCGGTACTCGGCAGCGTGACGTGGTCGCCCGTCTTCGAGATCGAAGCCTTGGTCGCCATCAGCACCGCACCGCCGGCGCCGTTCGACACGACCGGCAGCAGATCGGCGGCGTTCACGCCCAAGTCACGCGCGTAACGTCCGTAGCCCCACTGCGTGACGTTCTGATCGTGCTTCCAATCCCACATGCCGAGCTTCGCATTGGAGCGGTGGCCCTGGCCGAGGGGAATCGCGATCGCGTCCTTGTGAATGCCGAGATACGGGAACGCCGGCGCGCGCACTGAACCGCTCGCCGTCTTCACGTCGAGAATGTCGCCGCGCTCGATGCCCAGCCGCTGCGCGGTCTCGGGGTGAATTTCGACCCACGAGCTCCACACGATCTTCGTGACGGGATCCGGCAGCTCCTGAAGCCACGGCTTGTTCGCGCCGCGTCCGTCGCCGCCGAGCACCGAGTGTGGGTAGGCGATGAGGAAGAAGTCCCCGGTTGCGCTGGGCGCTGGGCGTTGGGCGCTGGGCGCGGACGGCGGAAGTGCGCGTGCGGGCAGCGTACCGGCCGCGATACCTTTCGGCAGCGCCGCGGCAAACGCGCTCGCGCCGCCGGGGAACTGCGCCATCAACCACGTGCGATAGTTCGTCGGCTTGGCGTTCCCCGCCGCGGCGGGCGCCGGAGCGGGGGTTGTCGCCGCCGCAGCGGCACCGCCGTTCGACACCGCGATCAGCGCATCCGCGGTGCTTCCCTTGATCGCCGGAAACACCGGATCCATCGTCGGCTGCTGAACGCCGATCGTGCCGCGCGTCGGCTCCGCGTCGCCCCACTGCTCGAGCGAATGGAGATCTGGAATAATAAGATTGCAAAGCTCGGTCGTCTCGTCGGGATAACTCGAGAACGACACGCGGACCGGCACCTTGTTGAATGCGTCGGCGAAGTTCGCCGACTTGGGCAACGCGTACGCCGGATTCACACCGCGCACGAACGCGATGCCCACCGCGCCCGAGCGCATGCGCTCCACGGCGGCGAGCACCTGGTCGTGCGATGCAATGCCTTCGTATCCGCCGATCGGCTGCGCGGCCTTGATCGTCGTACCCGCACCGCCATTGATCGCCGCCACCGCGAGCGCGACGTCGAGCGCGTTGTCGCCCGTGACGCCCGAGACGGCGAGGACCGGCTTTGCGGCCGCGATCTCGCTCGCGACGCGCTGCAACGTGTTCGCATCGACGCCGCTCTGCGTCGCGGCATCCTGAATGCTGCCCTTGCCCGCCAACGCGTTCGCGATCGCGAGCTCGCTGCCCGGCTTGCACGCGATCCATTCATCCGCGTTCAACCCGGTAAGCGATCTCCGCGCGCCGACGTAGATGAACCGCGGCGCGCCGTCGAGCTTCGCGCGTGCATCGGCGAAGTCGAGCTGCTGCGGCACGCTCGCTCCCCACCCCTCGAGGAAGTCGGCGCCGAACGAGACGATGAGCTTCGCGTCCTTGAAGCTGAGTGACGGCCACGCCACACCGTAGGTGCGGCGATTGGCTTCGATCGCCGCGGCATCCGCGTCGAAGTCGACGCTCAGGTGCGGCTGCAATCCGTTCCGCGCGAGCCAGCCGTCGAGGAAGCGCGGGAAGCTGCCCGTCTCGTGCTGGTTGAGGAACACCGAGCCCTTGCCGCGCGCCGAACCGATCGCCTGCGCCAGACGATTGATCGCGTCTTCCCACGTCGTCGTCTTCCACGTTGTCCCGTCGAGATACATCGGCGAGCGGAAGCGATCGGGATTGTAGAGACCCTGCAACGCCGCCTGACCACGCGCGCACAACGCGCCGCGATTCAGCGGATGCTCGGGATTCCCCTCGAGCTTGATCGGGCGCCCATCGCGCACTTCGGCGATCACGCCGCACGCGGCAACGCATTCCCGGCAGACGGTGGCGTAATACGTCGAGACGCCCGGCACGGTCATGTCGGGCGAAACGAGATACGGGATCAGCTTGCCCGTTTCCTCGGAGCACGCGGTCGCGGCGACCGCGGCGCCGGAGACGCCGAGGACTTTGAGGAACTCGCGGCGCTTGACGGCCGTGCGTTTATCGCTCCTCCCTTCGGCGCCGCGCACCTCCGGTCGGAGTTCCGCGATGGACGGGTCCTTCGTATTCTGGCTCATATTAATAATGGCAGTTGGCGCAGTCATACCGCGCCTTCTTGCGTTCCGTCGAAGCGGCGGCGGTGGCGGCGAGCGCGTTACCCTGCCCCTGCGCGACCTGCTGCGGCGTGTACCCCGCGGCGTCCTGGCCTTCCTTGGGGACGTAGCCGTTCACGTGACAGCTCACACACCAGCCCATGTTGAGGCTCGCGTACTGCTCCACGCGGTCCATCTTCTGGATTTGGCCGTGGCACGTCTGGCAGGTGACGCCGGCGTTGATGTGGCGCGTGTGCGGGAAGTGGACGTACTCGGGCAGCTTGTGAATACGCACCCACGGAATGGGCTTCGGCGGACCGGCCGACCCCATGCCCGCGGCGACCCCCGCCGTATTCGCGAACTTGTACAGCTTCTGAATCTCGGCGCTCGTGCGCGCGGGACCGATGTCCGACGCGGGACGCTGCGGGCCGACGAGGTTGTGGCACCCCATGCAGGTCGAGAGCGCGGGGAGGCCCGGGTCCATCGACTTGTTGGCCGAGAAGTGACAGTAGAGACAGTTCATGCCGAGCTTCTGCACGTGAATGGGGTGCGGGAAGTTGATCGGCTGAACGGGCGAGTTGTGTTGCGAAGAGGAGGCGCCGCTATATGCCGAGAGCATGACGGCGCCGATCGCCAGGACGAAGAGTCCCGGGATGGCGGTCCACTTCCTTCGCTTGGTCATCGCGATGGGGTGAATTTTTGATGGTACGACAAGCCAGAGCGTGCCTTGTGAACAAATTCACAAGCCCCCGGACTGGCCGGGAAATCTGATGGGACCAGATGGCTCACGCAAGTGAGCACCACTGCGCCAACCACATGATCCCGGTCCAGCAACTCGTTGCAGAGACGTGTGTAATCCTAATCGGCCTCGCCCGGGCATCAGCGCGAAGTAACCGTCTTTCGTACCGCGCTCGCTCCCGCATCACAAACGGCTTCGGCCCCCGCAAGTCGCGAACCGCGAACATCATCCGGCAGCAAATCCAGATTCGCCCGCGGCGTTTGCGTCAACCGCAACGGCCACTGCGTGCCGAACACGAATCGCTCCGACCCGATCATCCGAAACAACTTCGCGAGATGATCCTCCGGCGGCCCCCAGACCCACGAGATGTCCCAGTACACCCGGCGCTGCTCTTCCGCCGTGAGCCCCCAGTGCACTTCCTCGATCATCTCGCGCCCTGCCGCCGTGACAACGAGGCGAACGCGTTCGCCGGCGCGGGCGAGCGAGCGAATCGACGCGGCACTCAGGTCGCCCGCGGAATCCATGGGGTGACGTTGCCGGAGATCCTCGAAGCGCACGGTCAGCAGCAGCGCCATTCTGTGCTCGCCGGCAGCGATTGCCAATTCTCGCATACCCGCGTCGTGGGGGCCCATCCCCCACTGCGGCGGATACGCGCGCACCGCCGGCGAATTCGCGCTCGCCGCACGCCGCAGTTCGTCGCGCCAGCGAGGCCAGTCGGGGCGAATCGTCGGGACCGGCTGAAGACGGTCGGGGAAGCGCTCGAGCGCGCGGTACAACTCGGCGTTGCCCTGCGTCGGATCGCGATAGAACGCCGACGGAAGATGCCCGACCCACGCTCGGTCGATCTGTTCACGATCCAGAACGCGAATGAGAACGTCCGGATCGGGGTGCGGTACGTACCGGAAGGGGTACGGGCCGATGAGCGCGTTGACGTCTGTTGTCACGGGCGTCGAGGCGTCGAGGCGTCGAGGCGTATGGGCGAACAGCGCGGAAAGCTGCCGTCCGGAAAAATTCGAGCGGCGTTGCGCCAGCGGATGTCCTCGAGGTCGTCGTCGGTCAGGCCGATCACCTCGAGGGCGCGGAGCTTTGCGAGGCCCGTGCACATCGTGAGATCGCAGCCCCACAACAATCGCCGCGCGCCGAGTGCGTCGACCGCGGCGTCGAGCATGCCGCGATCGACGCCGCTTCCCGAGAGATCCGGCAAGATGTTCGGACAGTCGACCACGGCCGGAAACGTGTGCATGTAATCGCCGCCGCCGCCGATGTGGGCGAGAATGAATGTCGCGCGCGGATGACGCGCCGCGAGTCGCGCGAGATCGGCGCCGTCCGAGATCTCCTGCGACGGCCATTCGCGGCGGCGATGCTGCCAGATGTGATGCAGCACCGGCATGCCCTTCTCCGCCGCGATGGCGGCGATGGGATCGAGCAGCGGATCGTCGGCGCGGCGGCTTGCCAGCAGTTTGATGCCGATCGCGCCGCGTGCGCCGCAGCGTTCGATCTCGCGCAACGCGTGTTCAGTATCGTTTGGATTCACGGTCGTGAACATCCGCACGCGTTCGGGTTCCTGCGCGCACAGCGCGAGCATCGCGTCGTTCCCTCGCGTGACGTCCACCGGCGAGGGAAAGTACGTCGGCGACGAGAAGCCGTAGCTCCCGAGCACCGACGCGACGTGATACGTGACGCCGATCCGCTCGCCGGCGCGAAACCGCGCGGCGTTCACGTCGCTCCAGTCGGCACGGCCCGCGCCGGCGTGATAGAAGTGCGCGTGCGCGTCGATCAGCGGCCCGCTCTGGAGCGGCGCGCCGTCGTCAGTCACGCCTCGGCTTCCTCGTCCCGGAGCGCCACCAGCGTATCGCTCACGGTGGCTTCGAGATCTCTAATTGCATCTTCATCATGCGCGAGCGCCGCGAAGTTGTACGCGCCATGCTTGAGGAGCACGCCGTGCGCCGCGGCCAGCTCGAGAAAACGCCGCTCGCGCTCTGGCCGATCGAAGCGCAGGAACCACATCGGATCGATGCCGTCGTCGCTGATGCCCTGCACGCCGCTCGCCTCCAACGCCGAGCGAAACGCGCCGCGCATCTCGGCGCCGATCGTCCACAGCGAGGCGCAGACGTCGGCTTCGTCATGCCAGCTCAACACCGCGGACGCCGCAGCGAGCGCCGTTGCCTCGCTCGCCAGCGTGGAGGAGATCCACGTTTTGCGCGCCGCATCCATGACGTCGCGATCGCCCATGACGGCGGCGAGGGGATACCCGTTGGCCATCGCCTTGCCGAACGCGGCGAGATCCGGTACGACGTCGACATGCGCCTGGTAGCCGCCGGTCTTCAGGCGAAAGCCGGTCTTGACCTCGTCGAAGATGAGCACGGCACCGGCGGACGTCGCCAGATCGCGCGCGCGCTTGATCCACGCCTCGCTCGGCAACCGCTCGACGACCGGCTCGATGACGATGGCGGCCAAGTTCGAACCGGCATCGCCGACGGCGGCTTCGAGCGCGGCGACGTCGTCCCATGGGATTCGACGAAATGAATTCTTCGTTCCCTCGGGTACACCCGCGGTCTCGTCGGCCGACCAATCGAGCCAACCGAAATAGCCGCTGCCGATCACGAGATCGCGCGCGGTATACGTGCGCGCGAGCCGCACGGCGGCGGCCATCGCTTCTGCGCCCGTCTTCAGAAACTGCACTTTGTCGGCGCACGGAATGATGCCGCAGAGCCGCTCGGCGACGTTGACCTCGTGCCAGCTGGACAACCCTGACACGTTCCCGGCGGCGATCGCATCGACCACGGCGCGCGTGACGTTCGGTTCGGCGTAGCCGAGTGCAACGGAGCCGAGCGCCATGGTGCAATCGAGGTACTCGTTGCCGTCGACGTCGGTGACTCGGCAACCGACGGCTTGCGCGAAGTGCGTCGGTCCCACCGCGTCGCTCGCGCCATAGAGCGCTTCCAGTCGCTTGCTGCCGGTGGATGCGCCGGTGGGAAGCACGGCGCGCGCGCGCATCAGCCAGTCCGCGTCATCGTGCTCAGCGGGAATGGATTCGGGCTCGGACTCCTGCTCGTCGTCGGGAGAGGTCTCGTCAACATCGGGCGGCGGCGCGGATTGCGCTTTGGAGTCTTTGGCGCCGCGATCGAAAAAACGGCCGAAGGGCATGGCGGAAGATATTGTGGCCGGGCGTCACTGTCACGCGGTTACTGCGTCACTCCCTTCCGCTTCAAATAATTCACCACCTCGATCGCCATCGCCCGCATCAACGACAGCTCGCGCGAATTCGGCGCGGCCCGATGCGTCAGCGAACGCAACGTGCGCATGATGTGCTCCGGATAGCGCGTCTTGAAGAACTCGATGGATCCGAGCGATCGTTCGGCGTCAGCGAAGAATTGCTCGAACTGCTCGTTCGTCGGTGGCGGCGCGTCCTTGCGCGGCGGGGCAATCTCGCGCGTGGCATCCGCGGCAGCGAGATGCAGCTCGTAGACGCCGATGAGCACCGCCTGCGCGAGATTCAACGAGGCATGGTCCGTCGTCGGGATCGTGACCGCGGCGTGCACACGATCGAGGATCTCGTTCGGCAGTCCATCGTCTTCACGGCCGAACACCAGCGCGACCGTGCCGTCGCGCGCGGACTCGAGCAGCTCCGCCGCGGCAGCCTTGGGATCGAGAACACGCAGCTTCGCCGCGCGGCGGCGCGCCGTGAATCCAACGGTGCTGATGCAGTCGGCGACGGCGGCATCGAATGAATCGAAGTGCTCGATGCGCTCGATGATGTCCATCGTGCGATGCGCGACGCCTTCGAGTCGCACGACGTCGTACTCGACCGGGTGCACGAGACGCAGTCGCGCCACGCCCATGTTCTTCATCGCCCGGATGACGGCGGCGATGTTGACCGGATCCTGTGGCTCGTACAACACGACGACGACCGACGAGAGCAGCGAGTCAGGCATCCGACAAACGTAGCGGAATCAGACGCCATGATTCGTGGCGATCGCCGCGGAGATACACCCATTCATTCGCACCGCCGCTCAACGCGAGCTGCCCGCGCCGGCGGGTGCGGCCGCGCGGCATCTCGTTCACGACGACGTCCATCGCCAGATTCTCGGCGCGAGCGTCGAGCACGATGTCGAGCTCGTATCCCTGGGCCGTCTCGCGCCACGTCGCGCGCGGCGAAGGGGACGACTTCCACCCGTCGATCGCGCGCTGTTGTACGTCGTTTCCGCCGATGATGGGAACGAACAGCCACCCCCGCGCACCGTCCACGTCGCGGACGAACAGCTCGACGCTGTCGCCGTTGATCTGCGCCGGTTCGTTGTCGTACATGTTGACCACGTTCGCGGGCACGAAGGTCCGATCGCTGCGCGGGACATCGACGACGACGTGCAACGCGTCGTCGTTCCACGCGAATAACACGGACGCGCGCGGTTCGCCCGCGTCGCGCCAACTTTGCTCCGAGCGACGGTAGTGCGCTTCGCCAAGCTCGATGTGCGTCACCGCGCCGCGCTGCATCATGAGCGCCGTCAGTCCCTCTGCAACGATCTGCTCGGTGGAGAACTCGTCCTGATCCTGCTCGACGACGCCACCCAGCTCGATCACGCGGCTGCGCGATGCGTGCTCCATCTCGATGCGCCAGCCGTCGTCGCCGATCGAGTGACGATGTTCGGCGCCGTCGCGGAGCTTTACGACGATCGTCTGGGCGTCGAAGGCCACGTCGACGACTGCGCGGTTCCACGACCATACGAGGCGATGCCTCCCGGCGGTGCCTTGGACACGCAAGACCCGAAAGCGATGATCGCCTTTCCCGGGCGCTCCGGGTGCCGTCGCGCGCCACCACTCGCAATCGCCGTCGGACTGGGCGAACACTTCCATCAATTCTTCTTGATTCGTCGCGGTTGTGGCGCGCGCTTGCACCGCGGTGAACGCGCGGATGCGCTGCACCGCGGTCTCGCGAACGAAGTCGAATCCGTCCTCCACGCCGTCGGCGCCCTTCAGTGAGCCGCTGGCGAGTTCGACGTCCGGATTCACAATTTCAGCATCGAGATGCATTGGCAGATCAACGGCCACCGTGCGAGTGGCCGCCCAGTCGACAATGTCGAGGCAATAGTCCGGCAGAACCACGAGCGTGCGCGAAACGCTCGTGCCCGGCGCGATCTCGTCGACCGCGGCGACGATCCAGCCAACGCCATCGCGTTCCGAATAGGCCAGCAGATTTCCGGCGACTCGACGCTGCGACTGTCCGTCGACGAGCGGCGCGTTGTGCGCGAGCGAGCTGCGATACCAATGCAGCGTCGGATCGACGTACGAGCCGGTACCAAAATCGTCGAGCCAGCGCACGTCGTTCTTTGCGAGCATGAGATTCAGGCGGTCCGGATGCCCGTGCCCGCCTCCGGGATGGCCGTAGTCGAGCGCCGCGTAGACACGCGCGCTGTCGCGCCGGAACACGGCGATGCCTTGCGCATCGAGCAACGCCGACGTCGCGACCGAGGACGACAGCACCGGCAGCTGCGGAAGCGCGAACATCAGCGCGCGCCAGCTCAAGTCGCGGCGGCTGAGCGGCGACGCCGGCGCATTTCGCTCGACGTCCGCCGAGGACCGCGCGCGTGCATTTCTCGCCGGCGTGTCGTCGCCGGTCGCCGCATACATCTCGCGCAGCGCCGCGAGCAGCGGCTCATCCGCTCGCCGCGCGACGCCGAGCTCACAATGCTCGGCGATGCGCCATTGGCGCAGCGAGATCGCGTACTGCGAATCACGCCGCGACGGCAGCGTGAAGTCCGGCAGCGCGGTCGCGAACGGTGTCGCAAATCCAAGTTGGAATCGGTCGCTGAGCGGCGCGAGCAATTCGAGCCCCGCCTGCGTCGCCATGGTGACGCCGTACCACAGCCCGCGATGCGCGAAGAGATGATAGTTCTCACCCTCGTACCACGTTCCGTCGACCAGCAACCCATTCGACAAATGGCTCGCGATGCCGGAGCGCCCGTACACGGCTTGTTCGGCCGCGTCGTCGTCGCCCAACAGGCGTCCCGCCGCGAGCAACGCGGCATCATTCCACACCTGACGATTCGACGCACCTTCGTCGAACTCGGCGATGATCGTGCGACTCGGCTCGACGATGCGATCGCGAACTCGCGCGGCGAGCGACGGATTGCGAGCTTCCATCAGATCGGCCGCGATACAGATCTGTAATAGCCAGATCGACTCGAGATATGTGCTGAAGAACAGGCGCGTCGGTCCGAGGACGTTGTCGGCATTCGGATACGACAGGTATCGCTCGACATATCCGTCGAGAATGGATGATGCGAGCGTCTCGAAGCGAGCGTCGCCACCGAGTCGAGACAGCAACGCGGCATGCACGCTCCGCTCGGCCATCCAGAGCTGATACCAATAGATCCAGAACCGATCGTGCAGCTCGCCGCGATAGACCTCGCCGCACGTGGGGCAGCGGTGCTGATGCGGCTGGTAAGGGTCGAACTCGAGCATCGTGCCGTCGCGCGCACACCGTCCGCCCTCGCGCGAAAGGAGTGCCTTCTCGCGCGGAAAATACAGATCGCGTGAGAGCAGCGGCTCGAGATCGCTCGCGAGCGAAAACGCCAGCGGCGCAAGCGGGCCATCACCGATCGTGACGCTGCGCCGAGCGTCGAGCGCCGGTTCGTCGAGCAGCAACGTCATCGCGCCGCCGCGACGCCGCGCGGCGCGCCGATCTCCCACTCCGCAAGCGACGCCAGTTCGCCGCGCAGATCCATGCGCACGTTGCGAAGCCGCGCGGACAGACCCTGCAGTCCGCGCGAATGATAGATCCACGAGACGGGCTGCTCGGCAGCGAGATAGCGCTGTACGTCGCGCCAGGCGGCAACGCGCAGCGACTCGTTCGGCGCGGAGCGCGTACGCGCGAACAACGTATCCAGCACCGCCGTGTGAAAGCCGGTATAGTCGAGCGCGCTGCCTTGCTGCCGTGACTCGAACATCGACGCGAGAAACGAAAGTGAGACGTCACCGGGCACGCCGGATACGAGCACGTCGAATGTCTTGTGACTCGCACGCGCCGCCGTGAGGAACGTGCCAAGCTCCACTTGTCGGATGTGCGCGTGCACACCGCGCAACGCAAGATCCGCCTGCACGAGTTGCTCGAGCGCGTTGTCGCCGCTGCCGACGGTGAGCAGTTCGAGCTCGAATGGTTTGCCGTTCCTGACTCGCACGCCGTTCGCGCGACGCCAGCCGGCGGCGTCAAACAAGGAATCGGCGACCGCGGTGTCGGATGCGCTCGAACCGGCGAGCGCGAGCGGACTCTCCGGAGGAACGGGACCGGACGCCGGCGTGCCGTATCCCGCGAGCGCCGCGTCGACAATGCGCCGCCGATCGATCGACAGCGAAATCGCGCGCCGCACGCGCGCATCATCGAACGGCGGCTTCGTCACATTGAAGGCCAGCCCGGTGGTGAACAGGATCGGATAATCGACGACGCGCATCGACGGATCGCGGCGCGCGAGGGCCGCCATCGTCGGCGCGATACCCGCGACGTCGAGATCGCCGCTCGCCAGCCCGGCGAATTTCGTCGTTGGCTCGTCGACGACGCTGACGACCAACCCAGCGAGGCGCGGCGGCCCGCCGAGCGATGCGGGAAATGCGTCGTTGCGACGGAAGGTCCAATGCGCGCCTGCGCGCCGATCCACAAACTTGAATGGTCCGTTGCCCACCGGATTCAAGTTGAATGATGCCCGGCGCATGTCGCCGCGCGCCACGGCGCCGAGGAGGTGTTGCGGAAGGATCGGGAGCTCGCAGAGCACGAGTGGAAACTCGGGCTGGTGCACGTGAAAAACGAGCGTGACCGTCGAATCGTCGTGCGCGATCGCGCTGTCGACTGCAGCGAGATCGGCGGCGCGCCAATAGCCCGTCGCGGGATCGCGCGCCGCATCGATCGTGAACGCAACGTCGCGCGCCGTCGTCAACCGGCCGTCATGCCACAAAAGGCCTTGCACGAGATGAAACGTCAGCGCGCGGCGATCGGCCGACCACTCCCACGCACGCGCGGCGTAGGGCGCCGGCGCCAACCGCGTGTCGTAGCGCGCCAGCGTGACGAAGAGTGCGTAGCGCTGAATTTGCCGCGACAGCGAATGCACGGTCACGAGCGGATTCCCCGACTCGAGATCGGTGCCCGACGCATACACCGCGACGTCGCGAGGCCGCTGCGGCGCGAAACACGCCACGGGCACCACGACCAGCGCGAGAACGGCGAGCACGGTTGACACGCCGAACCAGCGTTGCAGGTTCAACGTGTGCATCCTCCCGCCCTGCTGCGTCGCCTCATCGGCGCGCTCGTGCTGCTCTGGCTGGTCCTGACGATCACGTTCGCGTTGGTTCGGGCGGCACCGGGTGATCCTGCGACGTTTCTCATTCCGCCTTCCGCGTCCGCCGCCGATGCGCTGCGGCTGCGCGCGGAGATGGGACTCGATCGCTCGCTTGCCGTGCAATATGCACACTGGCTCGCGAACCTGCTGCGCGGCAACCTCGGCGAGAGTTTCTCGCTGCACGAGCCGGTGTCGTCGGCCATCGCCGACGCGCTGCCGGTCTCGATCGGCCTTGGCTCCATCTCGCTGATCTTGACGTTTCTGATCGGTGTACCGATTGGCGTCGTGCAGGCGGTGCGTCGCGGGCGTCCGCTGGATCGCGCGCTGACGTTCGCGACGACGGTGGTTTACGCGGCACCGAGCTTCTGGCTCGCGCTGGCGCTCGTCGCGGTGTTCACGTACGGCGCCGCTGAATGGGGTCTGCCGCCGCGCCTGCGATTGCCGGCGTTCGGAATTCACGCCCCGGGCGTCGAGTTGCACGGCGTCGCGTCGTTTGTCGATCTCGTGCGACATGCCTTGCTGCCGGTGTTCATTCTCACCTCGGTCGGCGCGGCCGGTATCGCACGCTATGCCCGGTCGAGTGTGAGCGACGTGCTATCGCAGGATTTCGTGCGGACCGCGCGTGCGAAAGGTGCGACGCCGCGCCGCGTCTACTTTCGCCACGTCCTGGCGACGGTGTTGCCCGCGCTCGTCGTCCTTTTCGCGCTGTCGCTGCCGGGGTTGGTCGCGGGATCGATCTTTGTCGAGTCGGTCTTCGCGTGGCCGGGCATGGGTCGGCTGATGGTGAACGCGATTGTCGCGCGCGACTACCCGCTGGTCATGGGCGCCGCGGCGATCTATGCGGTGCTGGTGCTCGCGGCGAATCTCGCGGGCGATCTCGCGCTGCCGCTCGTCGATCCACGGCGGCGCGCATGAGCGGGCGAGGGCGATTGCCTGGCGGATGGGCGAGCGGGTTGCTCGTTGCCCTCGCGCTGTTCGTCGTGCTCGTGCCGCTGGCGTCGCATCAGGATCCACTCGCGATCGGCGACGTGCTGGCGCTCAAACTCGTTCCGCCGCTGTCGCGCGATGCGCATGGCGCGTTTCATCTCCTCGGCACGGATCGCTTCGGCCGCGATCTCTTCGTGCGCATGATGCTCGCCGGGCGAATCTCTCTGGCCGTCGGCGTCATCGGCTCGCTCCTCGCCGGCGCGCTCGGCACCGCCGTCGGCGCACTGGCCGCATGGACGGGGGGCGCGGTCGATTGGGCGCTCATGGCGCTCGCTGATGCCCTGCTTGCACTGCCGCGGCTCGTGCTGTTGCTCGTTTGCGCGGCGTTATGGCAGCCGGGACTCGGCACCGTGGTTGTCGTGCTCGTGGCGACGGGATGGATGGGTGTCGCGCGAATGATTCGCGCCGAGTTGCTTGGCGTCGTGCAGCGGCCGTTCGTGGAATCGGCGACCGCGCTCGGCGCGCCGAGCATGCGCGTGCTCCTGCGGCACGCGCTGCCGAATTCGCTTGGACCCGCGATTGTCGCGACAACGCTGGGCGTCGGCAACGCGATTCTTCTCGAGAGCGGCTTGTCGTTTCTCGGGCTCGGGATTCAGCCGCCGCAGCCGAGTTGGGGGAATATGATCGCGGGTGGGCGCGATCTCATTGTCGCGGCGCCGTGGGTCGCGATCGCGCCGGGGCTCGCGCTCGTGGCGACGGTGCTCGCGTGTACGCTCATTGGCGATGACCTGCGCGATCGGTTGGCGGGGGATACGGCGGCGACGCTGCGCGACCGGGTGTAGCGAAGCGTTGTCATCCTGAGCGAAGCGCAGCGCAGCGAAGGATCGCTTGCTCAGGGATGCGCTGTGTTTGACTCCTCCGTCGGGACGGGGGTCGCTCGACTCCGGCGCTACGCGCCTCGCTCGGGATGACAACGAGAGTCACCGCACCGCGATGGTCACGATCTCACGCGGACCCGCCACGAACGCCAGTGAATCAGTATTTTCTAATACCAATTCACTCATTATTGTTTCGTCCAGCCGCGCCCGCCGCGCTTCGCTCGCCGCGAACGGTAGACGCCAGGCTCCGGCGACTTCGTCGTCTCGCAGATTCACGCAGCGCAGCACGAGCCAGCCGCCGTCCTCGCTTTCCTTGACCGTCGAGCATGCCAGTCCCGGACCGACGAGCTCGACACCGCGGACCGGCTCCGGAACAGCGAGCGCCGACCGGAGAGTGGTGCCGACGAGCGGCAAGAGCACCTCGTTGGCGGCGCGCTCGATCGCGTCGATCGTCGTCGCGAGTCGCGATCCGTGCAGCATGACCCCGAGCTCGGCTTCGAACGGACCGATGCACTGAGCGCCAGGTGTCGGCACCGGCCAACCGGCGTGGCCTGGCCGCTCGGGCAGATCGTTGCGCGAGAGCTCACCGACGGCGCGCACGAGGGTGACCGCGATCGCTCCGTCCGGCGTCGCCTCGTATTCGGCCAGGCCGTCGCTGAACAGCGTGAACCCGGCCGCCTCGTTGAACAACGACACGTAGCGATGCAACGGCGCCGTGCGCGGCGGGCGTTCCATCGCACTGTCCGACTCGCCGACGACGAGCGGCTCGCGACGCACCGGACCGAACGCGGCGTCCGCCCAGACGACGTCGGCCGGAACGTCTCCGTTCACCCGCAATCGCAGCCGGTGATTCTCGCGACGATTCTCGCCGCGAACGCGAAGCCGCACGAACGGCGCATCGGCGTCGAGAATGAGATGGATCGTCAGTTCGGCATCCACGCGGCGGCCCTCTTCTCCGTCGAGCACCGCGTATCGCAACGCGAGCTCGCCCCGCAATGGACCGCGATGCACCCGGCGAACCCCACGAAACTCGACGCGATGCGCGCGCGCGCGTGGCGCCGGCGTATAGAGATCGCCGACATCCGCTTCGTCGATGAGCTCCACGAGCGATGGAATCGCGCGCTCCAGTGCGCCGTGCGCGAGAGATACAATGCCGGACTCGGAGACGTCGACGCGCAGAAACGAGTTCTCCATCGATCGCGCGTCGGTGCGCACCGGCGCCGCCGGTCGTCCACGTCGTGCTTCGCCGCCACCGATTGCGTAGCTTGAAATTCCGTACGCCGGCGCCTCCGGAACCCACACCGCAACCTGCGTGCGTTCCACGAGATCATTGTCCGGATAATGGCGAGGCGATTCGGTGAGTGAATGACGAACGCCGCGCGACAACACTTGCACTGCACCGAGCGCGGGAATCGCGGGCTTGCGTCGCGCCGTCACAGCGCCGCCTTCGGGCGCCGCCGGCGCGGATCCCGGACCCACCGCGACATCGGCGATGAACTCGTCGACGTCGACGACGGCAACACCGCCGCGCGCGTATGGCGCCGCGTTGCGCACGACGACAATTGGCATCCACGCGTCGCGCGACGTCCGCGCGGCGACAGGGTCGTGGCCGACCAATTCGGCGATCGCGTCGTCGCGCACGCCGGCCGCCTGATTCGTTGCCGATCGCACGCGGAGCTCCATCGCGCTCGCCACGTCGTCGATCGAGCAGCCGCACAGCGTGTCGTGCGGATGTGCCTCGAGGAGGGTGTGCCATGCGACGTTCAACAGTGGTCGCCGCGACGTGCCATGGACCGCCGCCAGCGCCGCCCATGGTTCCGCTTCGCGCAACAGCACCCGCTCGGCGCGCGCGTTCATTCGCTTCTCGTGAGCGCGCGTCGCGAAAGTACCCTGCAGCGTCCAGGTGTAGCCGTAGGAATCGCGAAGCTCGCCGCGCACGATCGGCAGCCGCTGATTCGCGCTGCGCTCCACGAGACGCTCGGCAAACGAGCGCAGCGCGCTGCGATGCACGCCGTCGGCTTCGCCCGCGCGCTCGAGCGCCGCGAGCGCGTCGCTCAGCCCAACCTGGCGCGCGTGATGATCCGCGCCGTTCGTCACGAGCATGACACCGGTCGTCGCGCGGCTGACGAGCTCGCCGCGCATGTGTTGCCAGCGCTCCGATGCGCCCTGCTCCGTCGTCGGCAAATGCGAGCCGAATTCGTATCCATCGCGCGGCAAGTGGTAGACGAGCACCTCGTCTCCGCTCGGCGATGCCCAGCGAACGGTGTCGCCCGCGGGCCATCGCACGCCACCGTAGCCGCGCCACAACACGATGAGAGGCAGCCCAAAGCCGGCGGCGATCGCGGGCAGCGCGGCGGGATGACCGAACGAATCAGGGCAATACAAGACCGGCGGCGATTCGGCGGCAAAGCGTCGCAGCGCCCGTCGCCCGGCGAGCAAGTTGCGCACGAGCGCTTCGCCGCTCGGAATCAGTTCGTCGGCAAGGACCAGCCACGGACCCGCTTCGAGCCGATCCGTGCGCAGCAAGTGCGCGAGCTGCTCTTCACGATCTGGCCGCACCGCGAGATAGTCCTCGAGCACGATCGCCTGGCCGTCGAGCAGGAAACTCTCATGCGAGCCGGGCGGATCGTCGAGCAGCTCGTCGACGAGCGCGACGAGTCGTTGGCGGAATCGCTCGAGCGGATGGTACCACTCGCGGTCCCAGTGCGTATGAGAAACGACGTGAACGTCGAGGGCCAAGAGCCGGGAATAGGTAGTGGGAAGTCGTAGTCGGCGCGGAACGGCGAAAAAGATGGCCGACAACGGCAAAAGCGGGAAGCGCGTGAGCGCATTCCCGCTTTTGTCTAGCTACCGATTACCGGTTCGTTCAAACCACCGGCCGCCGCCCCGTCACCAGCCGAATGACGATGACGATGAGCGCGACGACCAGCAGCAGGTGAATCAGACCGCTGGTCACGTGGAACGCCAGGAAGCCGAGCGCCCACAGAATGATCAGTACTACCGCGAGCGTGATGAGCATGATTCCCTTCTCCCGAGTGCAAGTTCAGTCAGCGCTTCGGCTCGCTGGAAGGCAACAGTCATACCGCGTTGGCAGAAGCCATCACGGAATCGGCGGTCCGTCGTCGCCATCATCGAAGTGATCCACCAAATTGCGCCGCGGCATCAATGACACGTCATCGGTGCGCGGTGCGGCGACGGCCGGACGCGTTGCCGAGATGGGCGCCGTGCGCGAGGTGTGAGCAACGCGCGCCACCAGAATGCGCGCGGCCCGCACGTCGTGTCCGACGTCGATCAGCAGGTGCGCCAGATCACCCGTGCCCCACAGCACGCCCGCCAGCACGATCAACCGGCTGGCTTCGCCGAGCAGCGTTGGAATCGACGCTGATCCTTGCGTGTAGACGCCGGTGGCGACCTCGGCCACGAGCAGCAGCACGAGAATCACCGCCATGAAGCGAAACAGCTTTGACAGATACCTCAGGCCCGTGTACGGCTCGAGGTCGGTGGAGCGCACTTCCTTGATCTCACGATCCTTGTCCGCTTTCGCGTCGCGAGCTTCGGTTTTCACGTCCGTCGCCTCGCCGTCCTCTTCCACCACCGTCCCATCGCTCGTTCTCCGTAGATCCGCCACGTCAGCCTCCTGAGGTCCCCGACCAGCGCGCGCGATAGCCGCGCGCGTCGATATGAATGAAAGGTCCGTGCCCGGGCGCGGCCGTATACACGCCCGCACCACCGACGAGCTCGGGATGAGCAGCCTCGACGCGGTCTACGGCCTGTTGAATCACGCGCGCGTCGTCGATCGAGATCTTGCCGTCATGGTTGAGGTCGTCCATCTGGCCGTCGCCGTCGTCGTCGATGTAGATGTCGGACGCATCGCCGAACATGTGACGGCTGAGGTTGGCACGGCCGGCGGTGTTTCCGCCCGTATAGTTGTATTGCGGACTGCGGAAGCCGCTCATGATGTGCACGCCGTGCACGTCGAAGCCGTGCGCCTGCAGGTCGGCCAAGACGAGCTCGAGCTTGTCGATCTCCTTCGACTGCAGCACCATGTACTTCGGCCAAACGTTGGGTTGATCGTGGGTGAGGAAATCGCGCAGCTTGAAATGCTCGGACACGGGCGTGTCGGCGTTCGCCTGCGTCACCTCGATGAAACCGGCCGGATTTGCGTACGCACCCGACGGCGCCTTCGACGGCCCCGATGCGCCGTGCTCGCCCGGCCAGCTGCCGACGAAGTACGTGCCGATGCGACCGTTCTGCTTCGCGCTGAACGGCAGCATCGTGATGACGTTGAAGTTCGTGACGGGGCGGATCGCGTTGCCGACCGTCAGCAATACGCTCCAGATGCCCGCGCCCTTGGGCGCCGCCGCAACCTGTCCACCCTGCGAGTATTGCAGTGAGCCGCCCGGCGGCAGTGAATCCGCCACGATGGGAGCGGGCGTCGGCTCGATCGCCGCGCGCAACTTTCCGCTCGCGCCGCGGTCCTTGTCGAGAATGTGATTGGTGAGCGCGTTGAGCGCCGCATCGGTGAGGTACGCTGTCGACGGCGCGTCGGATCGGGTGAGCGACGCCGCGACACTCGCGACCACCGGAAGTGGCCGTTCCGCCGACGCCGCGTAGAGCGATCGCGCGTTGGCCAACGACCACACCCAGCCGATCACCAGCGTCATGACCACGATCGCCGCGCCGACGTCGAGGAGCCGCTCGCCGCGCGTACCAACGCCGCGCCGGCGTGCATTCGGCACGCGTACCGCCGCGTCGAACAGCTCCGGCCAGTGATCGTGCTCGCGGCGCGCGGTTGCTTCCGGGCCCTGGCCCGTTGAGTTTCCCCTGCTCGTGCTGCTCATACAGTGCACTGCCCCAGTCCAACACCGACCGTCACGCAATGCATTCGCTGCTCGACTTCCTGCACAAGATTCGCGACGTCCGCGCCCTCATCGCGTGGGGCGGATACATCGGACTCACCGCGATCATCTTCGCGGAAACGGGTCTGTTGATCGGATTCTTTTTGCCGGGCGATTCGCTGCTGGTCACCGCGGGATTGCTGGCCGCGACCACGGGCGCGCTCAACGTGTGGTGGCTCGGGCTGCTGCTCACGGTCGCGTCGATTCTTGGCAACACCTCCGGCTACGCGATCGGCCGCGCGGCCGGTCCACACCTGTTTTCGCGAGAAGATTCGCTGCTCTTCAACAAGAAGCATCTGATCCGCGCCCGAGAGTTCTACGACCGCCACGGCGGCAAGACCGTCATCATTGCCCGATTCATGCCCATCGTGCGGACGTTCGTACCCGTCGTAGCCGGTATGGGGCAAATGGAGTACCGCCGGTACACGATCTACAACATTGTCGGCGGTGTCGGGTGGATCTGGAGCATGCTGTTCATCGGCTATTTCCTGGGTCGCTACATTCACAACGTCGACCAGCACATCGAGTCGGTGATCATTCTCGTGATCCTGATCTCATTCCTGCCAGGCGTCATCGGCTGGTTGAGATCCAGACGCGCCCCGGCCGGAAGCACGCGGTCCTAGGACGGAACTTTCGCTCCAGAGGAAATGACATGGCGTTCACACTTCCCAATCTCCCGTATGCGTACGACGCGCTCGAGCCGCACATCGACGCCAAGACGATGGAGATTCACCACACCAAGCATCATCAGGCGTATGTGAACAATCTGAACGCGGCGATCGAGAAGGCGCCGGAGCTTCAGGGCAAATCGCTCGATGAGTTGATGAAGGGGATCAACTCGGTCCCGGAATCGGTGCGCACCGCCGTTCGCAACAACGGCGGCGGCCACTGGAATCACTCGATGTTCTGGGAGATCATGGGCCCCGGCAAGGGCGGCGAGCCCAGCGGCAAGCTCGGCGACGCGATCAAGAGCGCGTTCGGCGACTTCAGCAAGTTCAAGGAACAGTTCGCTGCCGCCGGTGCCGGCCGCTTCGGCTCAGGCTGGGCCTGGCTCGTCAACGACGGCGGCAAGCTGTCGATCACCAGCACGCCGAATCAGGACAACCCGCTGATGGAGGGCAAGACGGCCATCCTCGGGCTCGACGTCTGGGAGCATGCGTATTATTTGAAGTATCAGAACAAGCGGCCGGACTACATCACCGCGTGGTGGAACGTGGTGAACTGGGAAAAGGTCGGCCAGCGCTTCGGCGCCTAGCGCACGCTGTCATTTGAACACGACCCCGCCGCGCATCACGAATACCACGTTCGTGAGCGCGGCGATGTCGTTTGCGGGATTGCCGCGTGTCGCGATGAGATCCGCGTCGAATCCCGCGGCGACGACGCCAAGGCGCTCACCCAGGCCCAGCGCGTTCGCGGTCGCCGACGTCGCCGAGGTGATCGCGTCCATCGGCGACTGACCGGCCTTCACGCGGCAGAACAACTCCTCCGCGTTGCGCCCGTGCGCCAGCGCGACGGCATCGGTACCAAAGATCACCTTGAGCCCCGGCGTCGCGATCGCGCGCTTGAACATCGCCGTCGCGGTCGGAATCGCGTCGGCCAACGCTTTGAACGATGCGTCGGTGAACCCATTGCGCGCATATGCGTCGCGATGGTCGATGTAGTTCTGAAAGACGAGGCACACCTGCGGATCGAAGATCGTTCCATGCTTGGCCATGAGCTCGAGCTCCGCGTCAGTCGCGAACGTGCCGTGCTCGATCTCGGTGCAGCCGGCGAGCGTCGCGGCACGCACACTCTGCGCGCTGATCGCGTGCACCACCGTGCGTAGCCCCTGTGCTTTGGCTTCGCTGCAGATCGCTTCGATCTGCGCGTCAGACAACAATTGCTGACCACCCGCCCCGAGTCCCGACGACGCGAACAACTTGATCAGATCGGCGCCGCGCGCCTTGAGCGAGCGCACCCGTGCGCGCAGTGAATCAGGTGAGAGCGCCGTGTCAGTGAGCTGCGTGATCGACGTCAGAATGCGCGGTCCGGGAATCTGCCATCGATTCACCGCGTCGCGCAGATCGAGGTCCTCCGGTCCGCCGACGCTTTGAATCGTCGTGAAGCCGGCCATTAAGGTTGCATAAAGATTTCCCGCGCGCGCGAGAGCAGACTGCACGGGAGTGTCGCTGCGATCGCGATTGTTGAGGCTGACGGTGCGCGTGAAGTACCAGCCCGGATGCACGTGTGCGTCGATGAGACCGGGCAAGAGCGTCGCGTCGCCGAGCTCGTATGTCGCGCGCCGCGCGGGCGAGTATTTCTCGACACGCTCGATGCGCCCGGCGCGCACGGTCACGAGCATGTCGCCCTCGATCCGGCCCCGCCCGTCGATCACGCGGGCCGCATGAATCGTGATCGCCGAATCACTCGGCGTGCGCAGTGACGTGTAGAATTGCGCGGAGACGCGCGACGCGCCGAACGCGACGGCGAGCACCGCGGCCGAGGTTGCACGAAAACGAATCGGTCTCATGAGATGATCCGGAAGAGATTGCACAACCTCGCACCACCAAAACCCGATTGGAAGCTCTGCCGTCGGCATCGAACCTGCCCGAAAGGCCACTTGTGGCGCCGCGTGAGCGCGCGGCCGTGTAACCTGAAGGAGGATTTGATGAAGTCGTTTCACAAACTGGTAGTCGCCGGGGGCGCCGTGGCGATGCTCGCCGGCTGCATGCACCGTGGAGTGGAGAGTGTCTCGGGCGGCGACGTCGCCGTCGATTCGCTGAGCGCAACGCGGACCGCCATCGTGCGCGTCGACAACTCGTCGGGGCAAGAAGTCCGCGTCTACATGCTGATGCCGCACATGAAGCCGAACTACATCGCCAAGTCGATGTCGGGACAAGTTCGGAGCTGGGTGCTCGATCCGAATCAGTTCCCGGCGCAGGACGTGTCGTTCGAGGTGCAGGACGCGAATCACAACATCATTCGCACCCTCGGACCCTTCAACGTGCACAAGAATCAGACGGTCGACATCGTCGTGTCACCGAACGGCGAGAGAGCGCGCGCGTCGATTCATCCGTCGGTGCCGTAGCAAGACCAGATCGGACCTGGACGCGTCTCGCCCGCTGAGAAAGTTTCTCGGCGGGCGAGAGTTTTTTAGGCCACTACCGGCGAACAACAGCGAACAATGACAACGACCGACCAGATCTGATCAGACTTTGTCGTCTTTCTTTGTTGCTGTGTGAGAGCTCTCTACTGCGCCGCCTCACCCTCGAGGTAGGTATAGCCCTCGAGCCCGGCCACGTAATCCGCGATGAACGTATTCGCTTCTTGCCGGCTGATGTGCTTCGCGCTCGCCACCTTGCGCCGAAACGTCTGCAAGAGATCGGTCGCGCGGAACTGAACGTAATTGAGCACTTCAGTCACGGTATCGCCGTGCACGAGATCCGTCACCTCATAGCTGCCGTTCGGCCCTAGCCGAATGTGCACCGCGTTCGTATCCCCGAAGAGATTGTGCAGGTCGCCCAGGATCTCCTGGTACGCGCCGGTGAGAAACACGCCGAGCATGTAGGGCTCGCCGTCGCGGAACTCGTGCAGCTCGAGGCTCGGGTTGCCGCCCTTCTCGCCCACGAACCGATCGATCTTTCCGTCGGAGTCGCACGTCACGTCCTGCAGCGAGCCGCGGCGCATCGGCTCCTCATCCAGCCGGTGAATCGGCATGATCGGAAAGAGCTGGTCGATCGCCCAACTGTCGGGCAGCGACTGGAACAATGAGAAATTGCAGAAGTAGCGGTCGACCAGCGTCGCATCGAGATCGGTGATGATGTCCTCGAAATCGTCGCGGTGCCGCTCGACGAACTTCGACAACACGTTCACCGTGCCAAAGTAGAGCTGTTCCGCCATGGCGCGCTCGCGCAGCGAAAACACGCCGCTGTTGAACATCTCTTGCGCGCGCTCCTTGTCGAACGTCAGATCGTGGAAGATCTCGCGAATGCGCCGCTTCGAGACGTTCTTGCGCGATGCGTCTCGATAGTCCGCCATCATCTCGTGCAGCAGTTGATGGTCGTCGTCGGTCAGGTCCGGCAGCGGCCGATCGCCCTGGGATTCGACGTCGATGACCTTGATCAACAGCAGCGCGTGATGCGCGGTCAGCGCTCGCCCCGACTCGCTGATGATGTGCGGCATCGGGATCTCGTGCTCCCGGCACGCCTCGGCCAGCGTGTACACGACGTCGTTCGCGTACTCCTGCAGCGAGTAGTTCACGCTCGCGTCGGAGGTCGAGTTCGTCCCGTCGTAATCCACACCGAGTCCGCCGCCGACGTCGACGTGCGTAATATCGAGACCGATGTTGCGCAGCTCGACATAAAACCGCGTGAGCTCCGTCAAGCCAAGCTTGATGAAGCGGATGTCCGTGATCTGCGAGCCGAGGTGAAAGTGCACGAGCTTGACGATGTCGAGGCGGCCCGCGGCGCGCAGCTTGTCGATGGCTTGCATCAGCTGCGCGGCGTTCAGCCCGAACTTCGACTTCTCGCCGCCACTCTCCTTCCAGCGCCCGAACCCGCGCGACGCGAGCTTGATGCGAATGCCGGCGGTGGGCACGACGCCGAGCTCGTCGGCGACGCTGAGCAGCACGTCGATCTCGCTCAGCTGTTCGATGACGATGTACACCTTGTGCCCGAGTTTCTGGCCCATGAGGGCGAGGCGCATGAACTCCTCGTCCTTGTAGCCGTTGCAGACGATGACGTGGTCCGTCGTCTCGGAGAGACCGAGCACCGCTTGCAGCTCCGGCTTGCTTCCGCACTCGAGGCCGACGCCGTGCGCCTTGCCGAACTCCACGATCTCCTCGACCACGTGCCGCTGCTGATTCACCTTGATCGGGTAGACCGTGGTATACCCGCCGGTATACCCGAATTCCTCGCGCGCCTGATCGAAGCGCGTGGTCAGCGACTCGATGCGCGACCGCAGAATGTCGGAGAATCGCAGCAGCACCGGCAGCGCGATGCCCTGTTCCTCGAGATCATTCGTGATCTCGTAGAGATCGATCTCGAGCTCCGGCCGTTCCTTGTCGGGCCGCACGACGGCGTGCCCTTTCTCATTCACGTCGAAGAAACCCGCACCCCACCCTTCGACGTTGTACAACGTGCGCGCGGCGTCGATCGACCAGGTCGATCCGCCCTCTGAATCCGCCGGCACGTTGTCAGCGATGCGTGTGGCCATTTGGGGAAGATAATTGGGCGTCGGGGCGTCGAGGCGTCGGGGCGTCGGGGCGTCGAGACGTCGAGACGTCGAGGCGCCGAGGCGCCGAGGCGTCGGGGGGTACATGACGCGCGCGTGACGGGGCCGCGTTACGATCGGCGCATGAACTCAACGCAAACATCCCGACGGGCTCCGACGAATCATCGCGAGCTCGAGGTATGGCGACTTGCCATGGAGCTGGTCGTCGAGATCTACGCCGCGACGAGCATGTTTCCCGCGGACGAGCGCTTCGGCCTGACATCGCAATTGCGTCGTGCGGCGGTTTCCATTCCGGCGAACATCGCCGAAGGAAAAGCGCGGTTCGGCACGGCCGAATATCGCCGGTTCGTCTCGATCGCCCGCGGCTCAGTTGCCGAGCTCGAAACCGAACTCGAATTGGCAGTACGACTCGGTTTCGTGCCTCGCGAACGTCTGCACACCGCTGTAGCTCAACTCGATGGCGTGAGCCGAATGCTGACAACGCTCGTCAAGCGTCTTTCCTCCTGACGCCCTGACGCCCTGACGCCCTGACGCCCCGACGCCCCGACGCCCCGACGCCCGCCTCACGGATACAACCGCCCAATCTCCCACCCCTCGCCACGCCGCGTATACCGATGCCGCACGTGCAGCCGGCTCGGCATGCTCTTCCAGAACTCGATCACCTCCGGAACGACGCGAAAGCCCGACCAGTACGGCGGCCGCGGGACCTCGCGACCCGAGAAACGTTGCTCCGTCTCGGCCAGCCGCCGAGCGAGTTCGTCGGCCTCCGCCATCACGCTGCTCTGCGTCGACGCCCACGCGCCGAGTTGGCTGCCCCGCGCGCGCGAGGCGAAGTACGCGTCGGCCTCCGCCGCCGAAACCTGTTCGGCGACGCCTTCGACCCGCACCTGTTCCTCGAGCGGCTGCCAATGGAAGCAGAGCGCGGCACGTTTCGTCGCAAGGAGCTCGCGCCCCTTGCGGCTCTCGTAGTTCGTGTAGAAGACGAACCCGCGCTCATCCACGTGCTTGAGCAGCACGATACGCAGACTCGGCCTCGCGCGCTCGTCCACCGTGGCGAGGGCCATCGCCGTCGGCTCGGGAAGGATTTCGCGCGGCAGCGCTTTCGCCGCCTCGAGCAGCATGCTGAAGCGCGCGAACGGATCGCGCGGCATTCCATCCATCATCCAATCGCTCTCTTGTAGAAGCTGCGCATTCCCAACACCCAAAACACCACGGCGATGATCACGAGCGCGAGCCCCACCGCGGCGAGCGGCATGTGCGGCACGTTCGGAGTCAGTGCGCCCCGCATTCCTTCCGCCACGTAGACCATGGGATTCACGAGCACGAGATACTTCATCACCGGCACGACGTCCAATCCCCGCCAAGGATAGTATGCACAGCCGAAGAAGAGCATCGGCGCGACGATCACGCTGAACATCAGCCCGATTTGCTGCGGAGGAATCGCCGTACCCAGCCACATGCCGAGCGATGAGAACGCAAACGATCCGAGCAGCACGATGAGCGCCACTTCGCCGCCGTGCGCAAGCGTCAGTCCCGCGATCGGGCCCATCACCAGGCGCGCGATCGGCAACACGAAGGCCGCGGCGATGGTGCCCTGAATCATCGCGGCCACAATTTTCTCCGCCGCGATGAGCGGCGTCGGCACCGGCGCGAGCAGGCGATCCTCGATCTCTTTCGTCCAGCCGAAATCCTGCACCATCGGCAGCGCGACCGACTGAATCGCTGACAGACTGAGGCTCACCGCGAGAATGCCGGGCAGCAGGACGGTCTGATAGCCCGGTTGCGAAAAGTTCATCTTCGGCAACAGGTAGCCGAAGACGATGACGAAGAGCAGCGGCTGCATCGTCGTCCGGATGAGGAAAAACAGAAGCTCTTTGCGCGCCACGCGTATGTCGCGCCGCAGCAGCGCGAAGAAGACGGAGACGTTCAATCGAGTTTCCTCCCGGTTCTCGCCACGAACAACGTCTCGAGGCTGGGTTCGGTGAGACTGACGTTGGTGACGTTCAAGCCGCCCTCTTCGGCGACTTGAATGACGGGGGAGATCACGCGGCCGCCGCGATCGCTGTAGACGCGGAGCACATCGCCGTGCGATTCGGCGCGCAGCACGCCGTCGAGCGTTCGCGTCGCCTCGAGCACGTTGTCCGCTGGACCGGAGAGGCTCACCTCGACAAGCGTGCCGCCCGGCGCGCGTTCCTTGAGCGCCTCGGGCGTGTCGAGCTCCAGCAGTTCTCCGCGGTCGACGATCGCGATGCGATCGCACAGCTTGTCCGCCTCTTCCATGTAGTGCGTCGTCATCACGATCGTACGGCCTTCCGCATGCAGCCCGCGCAGAATGTCCCAGAGCGAGAGACGCGTCTGCGGATCGAGACCGACGGTGGGCTCGTCGAGAAAGATCACGCGCGGCTCGTGAATGAGCGCGCGTGCGATCATGAGGCGCTGCTGCTGACCGCCTGACATCTCGTCGACTTTGGCGTTCGCCTTCTCAGCGATGTCGAGCTGCGCCAGCAGCGCATTGGCGCGCGGCGTCGCGACGGACGACGGAATGCCGAAGTACGCCGCGTGAAACACGAGATTCTCGAGCACGTTGAGACTGCGATCGGGATTGGGCCGCTGCGGGACGACGCCGATGCGTTGCCGCACCCCGACCGGATCCGATGCGACGTTGTGGCCGGCGATGAGCGCCGTGCCGGACGTCGGCTTCACACGTGTCGTGAGAATGCCGATCGTCGTCGTCTTGCCCGCGCCGTTGGGGCCCAGGAGGCCGAAGAACTCCCCTTCGCGCACCTCCAGATCGAGTCCCTGCAGCGCGATGACGTCGCCGCCAGGCGGACGAATTCCAGGTGGCATGCCCGGCATGCCCGGCATACCCGGCATGCCCGGCGCGCCCGATGGCGTCCGCCGTGACGGGCCGCCGCGCCGCTTCGTGGCGGGCGCGCCCGGATACACCTTCCGCAACGCGTGCGTTTCGATGGCGGCCATCGGCTCGTGGGTCTCGCGGTGAGAAGAAAAGAGAAAGGACGGATGCACGGCCGCCCTTGCAATTTCGGCGCGATCGTGCAAATGTGAATCGAGGTTCACATTTTTCCAAACGCGAATATGGATTCACATTCCCCCGCCGTCAAGCGTTCGCGACGCGCCGCGCCCCGCCCGCCCGACGCCGCGGCCGAATCGCTGCCCACCAAGCAGTCGCGCAGCAAGGAAACGATGACGAAGCTGCTCGACGCCGCGGAGGCCGTGCTCGCCGAGGGCGGCCTGGAGCAGGCGACCGTGCCGGCGATCGCCGCTCGAGCCGGCCTGTCCGTCGGCGTCGTCTATCGCCGCTTCCCTGACAAGGACGCATTACTGCGCGCGGTCTACGAGCGCTACTTCGAGCGAGCGCGCGCGACCGGCGCACATGCTGGCGATCCGCAGTGGTGGGAGGGCATCTCCCTCCCCGACACGGCGCGCACGGTCGTGAATTCGATCGTGGCGCAGCATCGGCATCACCGGCAGCTTCTGCGCGCGCTCACGACGTACACGCAGACCGCGGACGCCGAATTCCGGAAGCGTGTGGACGATCTCAACGCGCACAGCCTGCGAAACGTCGCATCGCTGCTGCTCCAACGACGCGCGCAGATCCATCATCCCGATCCGGAGCGCGCCGTGAGCTTTGGCCTCTTCATGGTCGCCGCGTCGATGCGTGCGGTGACGCAAGCCAGCGAGTCGTCGCTTCGCCCGTTCGGCATCGCCGAGGCCGACCTCGGCGACGAGCTCACGCGCATGTTCCTCACCTACTTGGGCGTACGCGGACGTCCGACGTTCAATCCGCTACTGCACCGTCGATGATCGATCAGCGATCGCCGTCGATCATCGATCCGAGCACGCCGCCGATGATGCCCGCCGCTCCCAACCGCTCGGCGCGATGATCGTGGCGGCCGGGCGCCGCGGCGAGAATGCGATCGGCCAGGCGCGAGAACGGCATCGTTTGAAGCAGGACGCGGCCGGGCCCGCGCAGCGCCGCGAAGAAGAGCCCTTCTCCGCCGAATAGCGCGGTCTTGATCCCCGGCACCATTTGAATGTCGTAATCGACTTGCGCTTCCATCGCGACCAGGCAGCCGGTATCCACGCGCAGCGATTCACCGGCGGCGAGATCGATCTCGTGGATGGTGCCGGATGCGTGAAGGAACGCCAGCCCGTCGCCCTCGATGCGCTGCAGGATGAATCCTTCGCCGCCGAAGAAGCCGGCGCCGATGCGTCGCGTGAACGCGATCGTCACGTTCGCGCCGCGCGCCGCGCAGAGAAACGAATCCTTCTGCGCGATGATCGTCCCGTTCCAGTCGCGGAGATCCACCGGCATGATCTTGCCGGGAAAGTGCGACGAAAACGCAACGTCCTGGCGGCGATTGCCGGCGTTGGCGAACGTCGTGACGAAGAACGTGTCCCCCGACAGCGCGCGCTTGGCGCCCTGAAACAGCTTGCCGAGCATGCCGCCGCCTTGCTGGTTCGGATCGAGCGTCGTGTTCATCACGATGCCGTCCTGCATGTACATCATCGATCCGGCTTCGGCCTGAACCATCTCGCCGGGGTCGAGTGTGATGATGACGGCCTGGAGGTCGTCGCCGATGAGACGGTAGTCGATTTGGTCAGCCATTGTGTCGGGGCGTCGGGGCGTCGGGGCGTCGGGGCGTCGGGGCGTCGGGGCGTCGGGGCGTCGGGGCGTATGGAAAGCAAAAGACACCGAACATCCGAAGATGTCCAGTGTCTTCGCAGTTATGCCCTTACGTCGTTTCGCCCATACGCCCCGACGCCTCGACGCCCATACGCCCCGTCAGGGCGTAATCCCCCCCGCCTGCACCGGCGCCGGCCCCAGCTGGTCCTTCCCCTTCGCGACGTACGGAATGCCGTGCACCATCCAATCCGGCGCCGGCGCGCCCATGAGCTTGTTGTCGAAGAACTGCTGCATGCGCATCGCGATGTCCTTCTGGTTCGCGCGGCTCGCCGGATTGTGGACGTCGTTGTTGTAATCGATGAAATACACTTCTTTACCAAGCCGGCGCATGCCGACGAAGAACTCGATGCCCTGATACCAGGGTACCGCGTCGTCGGCGTCGTTGTTCATGATGAACAGCGGCGTCGTGACGTTGCGCAGGTGGAAGAGCGGCGAGTTCTCGAGGTAGAGCTCGGGCGCGTCGACCAGCGGCTTGCCGATGCGGCTCTGGCCCGACTCGTACTGGCCGGCGCGCGAGATACCCGTGCCCCAGCGAATGCCGCCGTAGGCGCTCGTCATGTTCGCGACCGGCGCGCCCGCCATGGCGGCGGCGAACATGTGCGTCTTCGTGATCACGAACGCCGTCTGGTAGCCGCCCCACGACTGTCCTTGCAGGCCCAGATGCTTCTCATCGATGCCGCCCCTGGCGATGACGGCCTTCACGCCCGGCACGATCGAGTTGTACGCGCTCATGCCCGGATGTCCGTTCGAATACACGATGTCCGGCTCGAATACGACGTACCCGTTCGACACGTAGTGCGTCGGGTTGATGACGTTGCGGCCGTTCGGCGGCACGTAACTGTACAACCCGTTCGAGAGGATCTCGTAGTAGTACGAGATCATCGGGTACTTCTTCGACGGATCGAAACCGTCAGGCTTGTAAAGAATGCCCTTGAGCGGCTTGCCGTCGGCGCTCGTCCAACGCACGAGCTCCGCGGTGCCCCACTTGTAATCCTTCTGCTGCGGGTTCGCATCAGAGATCTGTGACAGGTTCGTGAGCGACGGACCGACCCACAGATTCGGGAACTCGACGAAGGTGCTCTTCGTCGTCATGTAGACGTCCGCGTTGGCGGCCTTGATCACCGGGCCATACGCCACGTTCGCCATCACGACTTTCTCCGGCGCTTTCTTCACGCCGAGCTGATCGCGGTAGTAGCCGCTCGCCATGGTCTCCTGGTCGACGGCGCGGAGGTCGATCACCTGATTCGCATCCAGCGCGCGATCTTCGGCGCTGCCCGCGCCGGCGCCGCCGCGACCACCGCCACCGCGACCACCGCGGCCGCCGCCCGCTTCCGCAAGACGGAACTGAATGTGGCTCTTGCGGCCGACCGAATCGGTGACGACGACCGCTTTCGTCGCGCCGCTCGGATCGAACTGCCACACGTCGTAGCGATCGTAGATCAGGACCGCGCCGTCGCCCTTCGTCCAGCCGGCCAGGCCCCACGCGGGCGGTTCAGCCGGATGATCGTCGGTCTCGTTGTCGAAGTGGACGTTCATCCCCTTGGTGAGGTTCACGGCCTTGGCGCTCGCGATGTTGTACGAGTACCAGCTCTTCTTGTTGTAGTAGACGACGTACTTCGCGTCCGGCGAGAGCGTCGCCTGCCCGTTGATCTTCTCGGCGATGAGCTTGCGGGTGTTCGTCGACGGATCGATCACGTAGACGTCCATGCCGCCGTCGCCCCACATTTGCTCGATCATGTAGCGCTCGCGCGAGTTCGCGAGACCGACGCGGCCGTCGTCGGACACGGTCACCTGCGGAATCGATTCGTCGGCGAGCTGCACCAGCTTCTTCGTCGCCGGATAGTAGATCGCCGCGTATGATGGATTGCGATCGCGCTGTGCGTTCAACTTCTGCGTCGGCTGGAGCGTCTTGTCCTTATAGTGCCAGAGATCGAACACCGCTTTGCCGACGAGCGAATCAGCCGGCACCGAGTCGATCGGCGGCGGCGCGACGTTGAACGTGATTGCCGTGCCGCTACGCGTGAAGGCGAGCGGACCCGCGTCCGCGATGTGCAAGCCGGTCGGCACCTGCGACGGCGCCACGAGCAACTGCGCCGCGCCGCCAGTAACGGGCGCTTCGTACAGCGAGAAGCGCGCGCCGCGGCGGCCGAATTCGTCCTTGTTCGAGAGGAAGATGATGTCGTGCTGCGCGTGATCGAACACCGGCGTGCGATAGTCGCCGTTGCCCGAGAGCAGCGTCTGCGTCGAGCCGTTCGCCATGTTGCGAATGAACTCGCCGTCCTTGGTGGAGTCGCGCGACACGACGCTGTAGGCGAGCACCTTGGCGCTATCGTCGAAGGCGTAGCCAAGAACGTCGCCGAGCTTCTCCTCGGTGCCCGTAGCGAGGTTGCGGAGTACGAGCAGCGAGCCGAACTGACGCCGGCCACCAGCAGCGCCTCCGCCACCGCCACGCCCACCACGTCCGCCGCGACCACCACCGTTCGCCGTCGGCGCAGCGCCCCCGGCGTTACCGGCGTTGCCCGTGACGCTATCGGATTCGGTGTAGGCGACCCAAGTGCCGTTGTCCTTCGCGACCCGCGCGTTGCGCGCACCGGAGATCGTCGTGGTTTTGCCGTCGGCGAGATTCACGATGACCAACGACTGGCGGTTCGCCGCGGCGCCGGGATTGCGGCCCATCTTTTCGACTTCGGCCTCGGACGGCTCAACGCTGACGATGACGAACCTGCTGTCAGCGGAGATCAACGCCGGTGGCGCGGTCGGACCGGTCGGCGCTTCTTCGCCCGTACCACCGGCCGGACCGCGAAGTCCGCCGGGGATGTTGTTCGGGCGCGAAAGGTATCCGCGCGGCACGCGATACTCCGTGTTGCCGGTCGTCGAGCGAATCACCAGCTCGCCGTCGCCGACCTGCGGGAGCAGCGTGTAAACGGCCCACTTGCCGTCGTTCGACAGCGCGGGCGCATTGATCGACTTCCACTTGTCCCAGTCGGCCTGAGTCAGCGCCTTCTTGGGCGCTTGGGCGAACGCGGCGACGGAGGGGAGAGTGAGCAACACAACAACGACCCGTTTCATGTGCATGGACATCGGTGGGTTGAAGGCAGGATGCGGCCGCCGTGAGGGCACTGAGCACCCGTGGGAGCGGGACGGACGACCGTATGTAGTGTTACGCCGTGTTCTGCACCGGCGTTGGTGACGCTGTATGCTCGTTGCAAACCCAGCCGCGACCGCCCATTCTCCTGCCATGCTCCTCGAACGCCTCTACGACGACGCGCTGGCCCAGGCGAGCTACCTCATCGGCTGCCAGGCGACCGGGGCGGCGATCGTGGTCGATCCCAATCGCGATATCCCCCGGTACATGGTGGCGGCCTCGCACGCGAAGCTGCGCATCGTCATGGTGACCGAAACGCACATTCACGCGGACTTCGTGTCCGGCGCGCGCGAGCTCGCGTCGCGAACGGGCGCGAAACTGCTGTTGTCGAGCGGTGGCGGCGACGAGTGGCACTATGGCTTCGCGGCAACCGACCATGCTCGGCTGCTGCGTGACGGCGACACGATCGACGTCGGCGAAGTGCGGCTCACCGTGCGCCACACGCCCGGCCACACGCCGGAACACCTCTGCTTCGTCATCACGGACACCGCGATGAGCGACCGGCCCGTCGGCATGCTGACGGGCGATTTCATTTTCGCCGGCGATGTCGGGCGGCCGGATCTGCTCGAGCGCGCGGCACATCAAACCGGAACGATGGACGTGCTCGCGCGGTCGCTCTTTCATTCGATCGCATCAACGCGCGATCTGCCCGACTACCTGCAGCTCTGGCCCGGCCACGGCGCGGGCTCGGCATGCGGTAAATCACTCGGCGCCGTTCCGTCGACGACGATGGGCTACGAGCGCCTGGCGAATTGGGCCTTTCAGACGAGCGATGAGGACGCGTTCGTCCGCGAGGTCTTGTCCGGCCAGCCCGAGGCGCCGGGTTATTTCGCGCGCATGAAGGCGGTGAATCGCGACGGACCACCGCGCGCCGCGGATGTGTCGCAGCGGCTGCCGGCGATGGATCTCGCCGGGTTGCGGCGCGCGATCGGCGAAGGCGCGTCGATCGTCGACGTGCGATCGACCGCCGACTTCGCCGCCGGCCACATTCCGGGCACGCTCAACATTCCGGTCGGGACGTCCTTTCCAACGTGGGCGGGATCACTGCTGTCGTACGATCGGGACATCGTGCTGTTGGCCGACGACGATGACCGCGTGCGGCGCGCGCGCACGATGTTGGCGCAGGTCGGGCACGATCGCGTCGTCGCCGTCGCGGGCCGAGACGTCCGCGACGCCTGGGCGAGCGAGGTCGGCCCATTGCAGCGTGTCGAACAGATCGACGTCGTTGGCCTTGCGGCGGCGCACCACCGGCTCGTCGTCGACGTTCGCGGTACGCCCGAATGGGATGCCGGACACTTGCCGCAGGCCGAGCATCATTATCTCGGCGAGCTGGCGGCGTCGCTGGACCAGGTGCCGCGCGACACGCCGATCGCGCTGCATTGCCAGGGCGGCACGCGCTCGGCGATTGCGGCGAGTGTGCTTCAGGCGAAAGGTTTTACGCAGGTCGCCAACGTGACGGGCGGCTTCCGGGCCTGGCAACGTGCCGGGCTGCCGGTCGTCGATGAGCATTCTGATATACCAACAAACTAATTAAATAATATGTATACTCGTTTCATCATCCCGCTTCTGGCCGTTCCCGCCGTGCTCGCCGCGCAGGGCCGCGGCGGCCGTCCCGCCGCGCCGGTTGGTCCGCCGACGCTGCTCGTGCCCGACCGTGTCTGGGACGCCGTCGCCGATGCGCCGCACGACGGCTGGGCGGTGCTCGTGCGCGGCGACAAGATCGAGGCCGTGGGGCCGCGCGCGCAGATCACCGTGCCGCCGGACGCCACGACGATCGCTCTGCCGGGCACCACGCTCCTGCCCGGTTTGATCGAGGGGCACGGCCATCTGCTCTTGCACCCGTACAACGAGACGTCGTGGAACGATCAGGTGCTGCACGAGCCGCTCGCGTTGCGCGTCGCGCGCGCCGTCAACCATGCGAAAGCGCAGCTCATGGCCGGCTTCACGAGCGAACGCGACCTCGGCACCGAGGGCGCCGGGTACGCCGACGTCGGCCTGCGCGACGCGATCAATCAGGGCATCGTCCCCGGTCCGCGCATGTGGGTCGTGACGCGCGCCATCGTCGTCACCGGCGAGTATGCGCCCAAAGGCTTCACGCCCGAGTACGCGGACGTCATTCCACAGGGCGCCGAGGAAGCGAATGGCGTCGAAGGCTTCACACGCGTCGTGCGCGATCAGATCAAGCACGGCGCCGATTGGATCAAGATCTACGCGGACTATCGCTGGGGGCCGAACGGCGAAGCAATGCCGGGCCCGACGCAGGAAGAGTTCGACGCCGCGGTACGCGTGGCCGAGAGCAGTGGACGACACGTCGCGTCGCACGCGACCACGGCGGAAGGAATGCGTCGCGCCATTCTCGCCGGCGCGAAGACGATCGAGCACGGCGACAACGGTACGCCGGAGGTGTTCAAGCTCATGGCGGAACACGGCGCGTGTTTCGTGCCCACGGTGTCGGTCGGCAATCGCAATACGAGCAAGCAAAAGCTCAAGTACGCCATGGATGCCGGCGTGACGATCTGCAGCGGCGCGGACTCCGGCCCGCTCGCGCACGGCGACAATGCGAAGGAAGTCGAAGGCCTCGTTGAGAACGGCCTGACGCCGCTTCAGGCGTTGCGCGCCGCCACCGTGAACGATGCCAAGATGCTCGGCATGGGCGAGCGGCTCGGCGCCGTGAAGACGGGGTATCTCGCCGATCTGATCGCGGTGCAGGGCGATCCGACGAAGGACATCATGGCGATCAGTACGGTGCCGTTCGTGATGAAGGCGGGGGTGGTGTACAAGAAGCCGTGACCAAACGGACGTCATCCCGAGCGAAGGCGCGGAGCCCCGGAGTCGAGGGACCCCCTTCTCGCCGCGCTTCGCTCGCTCGGGATGACGACGAACGAGCTCAGGATGACGACGGCCGTTGAGCCAGTCGATAGACGATCGGTCCGAGAGCCATCGCGACCGCCGTCCCAATCACCGCCGGCACGCCGTATTCGCCATCTCTAAACGAAATCGCGATCACGCCGAGGAGGACGACCATGGGCAGCGCCGCGAGCAACGCGACACCGCCGCGTCCAATCGGAATGCGAAACGCGCCGCGCAGCTCCGGTTCGGTGCGTCGCAGCCGCACGAGCGCTCCGAACTCGAGAAACAACGCGAACGAATACAGCAGCACGTCCGCCACGACGAGCTTGCCGAACGGCACGAGCACGAAGATCGAGTAGCATACCGCCGACACGAGCACCGCGTTCCGCGGCGTGCCTCGCTCGTCGACGCGCGCGAGCGGCGCGGGCAGCAAACGATCCTGCGCGAGCACGAGCGGAATACGCGAGTAGGACAACAGCAGTGCGTTGAACAACGACAGCGCGCTCACCATGCCGGCGAGTGCGAGCCATCCCGCGATGACGCGGCCAGGCATTCCGGTGACCGCGGCCCGCGCGATGTCCGGCCAGTCCCCGTCGCTCCACGTCGTCCAATCCGTCGCCGACAGCGCCGGCAGAAGCGCGACGAAATAGCCGATCGTCACGAGCGGCAGCGCGAACGCCAGCGCGCGCGGATACGCGCGTGACGCGTCCCGCACTTCGCCCTGCACCGTCGACGCGTTGTCCCAGCCGATGTAGTTCCACAACGCGATCGACAATCCTACAGCGACGCCGCCAAATCCATGCGCTTCGCCGGACGCGAACGGATGCCACGGCACATGCGTCGCGTGCGGCAGCGCGCCGAGCGCCATGGCAAGGAACCCGGCGACGATGAACACACCGGTGACGATCGACGTCCGGCCGACGCGCACGGCGCCGCGCAGATTGATTGCCGTCGCGCCCCAGATCACCGCGAGCGACACGATCCAGCGCGTCGAATCGCTCAAGCCCGGCACGAAGTACCGCAGATACTGATTGAACAGCTCCGGATAGAGCGCCATGTCGACGAGCGAATACATCCACGTGAGCCAGCCGTTCTGAAACGCCCAGAATCGGCCGAACGCGCGATCGACCCAGCGATAGTAGCCCCCCTCCTCCGGCAGCATGCTCGCGAGCTCGCCGACGATGAGCACTTCCGGCACCGACCACACGATCGGCACGAGCAGCAGAATCAAGAGGCCAAGACCCGGCCCCACGGAATGAATCAACGTCTCGGTGGTGTACGGTCCTCCCGATGTGCAGAAGAAGAGGATGAACACCAGCGAGAGCGTTCCGACGCCGCGCTGGAGCGCGGTGCGTGCCTGGAGTGCCATGGGGGGAGAAAGTAATGCGCCCGCCCTCGATCGAGGGCGGGCGCATTCACTCGTCGTGTGGAAGTCCGATCAGCACCCGGGCGCTTTGAGCGACGCGTCGGCGTTCGCGCGCTGCAGACACTCGGCTTGCGGGATCGGCAGGTTGGCGACGACGACGTGCGTCGGCGCGTCGATCGTGAGCTGATTCAACCGACCGAAGCGGCGCATGTCGATCCACCGATGGCCCTCGAACATCAGCGACCAGCGTCGGTTGTACAGCAGCTCGTCCAGGAAGTCGGACTCGCTGGTGAATGCCCCGCGCGCATCGAGGCCGCCGGACTTCGTGCGAATGAGGTTGATGTCGGCGAGCGCGCCCGTCTGATCGCCCGTGTAGTAGCGGGCTTCGGCACGGAGCAGGATCAACTCCTCGTTGCGAATGATCGCGATCGGGTCGGTTCGCTGCGCGGGCTGGGCGAAGTCGAACTTCGTCGCGACACCCGCGACGTTGGTCGGCGGCGCCTTCGCCGCGGTGAGGGTGATGATCTTCGTCGTGAATCGCGTGTCTTTGGCGCCCGCCGCGTTGACGAGCACACCGCTGTCCGACTTGGCGTGCGCGACGATCGCCGTCGTGGCCGCGTTGCTGTTGCTGTTCGCGACGTCGCCCGCCGCCGCCGAGTAGACGTTGTAGAACCCGAGGCTCATCGACGCGGCGGGATCCAGGAACGACGCCGAGAGGTTCGTGAGCACCGTCTGGTAGCACGCTGCGCTGCGCGCCGCGCCGCATCCGGACAGCCCCAACGATGCGCGATACGCGTTCACACGCGCCGCGAGGGCGCGGTTGAACTTGATCACGTCGGCCGGAACCGCCGCTTTGCCGGTGATGCTGAACCCCGAGGGCAGCGTGAACGGGAACGAGCCGCCGCCGTTCGACAACTCCGTCTGCGCCTGGTTCAACGTTCCGACGACGTACGCGAACGCCGAGTCGCGCGACACGAACGGGGCGAGCTTGTTCGGGTCGGCGTACACGTCGACGGGCGTGCCCAGCTTGTCGCGGGTGTTGATCAGGTACAACACGCTCAACGCCATCTCGGTGTGCATCAGCCCGCGCAGCGCGTTCTTCTGCGCGTCGCTGAAGACCGAGCCCGACGCCTCGATCACGCTCAGCGTGTTGAACGCATCGCGCATGGTGAAGTAGGGACCTGACCACAACGAGACGCCGCCGAAGGACGTGCCGTTGCTGACGTCGGACGTCAGCCACCCCGTCGTGTTGCGGCCTTCGGTGGGCGTGTAGTTGTACGCCTCGCGACCGAGGATGCCGACGCCGAGCACGTACCCCGGCATATTGCCGCGGTCGTCGCGCAGCACGCCGGTGGCGAGCAGCGGAATCGCCGCGACGGGATCGGCGGTGATCGATGAAACGGTCGGACTTTGAAAGTTCGGCACCGTCAGACGATCGGCGCAGGCGGCCAGTACCACAGCGCCCGCGGCGACCGCGACCATGCCAGGCTTCACGGAAGCCCTCAACATGCGGCTCATGAATTCAGTCCTCGAAAAGGTCGAAGAGGTCGAAGAAGTCGGAGAGGTTCGTTCGTGTGAGTGATTTCGCATTCTCATTCCCGGTGATCGCACTGGCTCAGTAGCCAATGTCGATGCCGAACAGGAAGCTGCGCGTCGGCGGGAACGGCGCGAGATCGACGAAACGGACGACGTTCTGGTTGCCGAAGTTGTTCACTTCCGGATCGAAGCTCCAATACTTCGTCCACGTGTAGAGATTGCGGCCGCTGAACGACAGCCGCGCGTTCTGCGAACCTGGCAGCAGTCGCTGCGTGAAGCGCGACGGGAATGGATACGACAGCGTGACCTCGCGGAGCTTGAGGTACGAACCGTCCTCGATGTACGCACCGGCGTTGCGCCCGGCGTTCCACGAGTTGTAGCGGAACGCGCCCAGCGTCTTGCCGACCGTGGTGTTGGGCGAGGCCTTGTCGTAATCCCACGAATTGCCGCCTTCGTCGAACAGGTTGTTCGTCATGTCCGACACGTAGCCGCCCTTTCTCCAGTCGAGGAGCGTGTTGATCGTCAGGCCGCGAATGTTGAAGTCGTTGCCGAATCCCATCTGGAAGTAGGGATTGGCGTCGGCGAGCACGGTGTCGATGACGGTGCCGTCCGCGTGCGTGAGGTTGCCCCAGATGAGCGTGGAGCGATACCCGCGCGCGATGCGGCCGCGGCCGTACTGCGCGCCGAAGCCCGAGCTCGGAACGACGAAGTCGGCAACCGACGTCGGCAGGGAGACGATGCGCGACTGGTTGGCGTAGTACTGCGTGCGCGACGTCCAGGTGAAGTTCTTGTTGCGGACGGGCAGCAACGTCATCGCGAGCTCGACGCCCGCCGTCTTCATCGTGCCGCCGTTGATGTAATCGTTGCTGAAGCCGCTCGACGGCGACAGCGGCGCCTGCAACAGCATGTCGCTGATGATCCGCGTGTAGTAGCTGGTCTCGAGACCGATGCGGTTCTCGAAGAACGAACCGTCGATGCCGATCTCCGACTCGCGCATCTTCTCCGGCTCGATGTTGCCGTTGCCGATGATCGACGGCTCGGCGATGGCGTTGCGGCCGTCGTAGATGCCGTTCGACACGAGCACGTTGTCGCGGAGACCGTACAGCGGCTGATTGCCCGAAATGCCGAGCGAGCCGCGGAGCTTGATCTCGTCCGCGTGCGGCAGAATGTTGACGAAGCGATACGCCGCCGACACCGCCGGCCAGTTGAACCACTTCTGGCGATCGCCGTTCACGCTCGACCGCTCGGAGCGCACGTGCGCCGACGCCGACAGGCGATCGTTGAGGCCGAGGAATTCTTCGCTCAGATAAAACGCTTCGTTGCGGATGACCGACTTGTTCTGCGCGAGCGTCGGCGTTCCCTGGTTGATCTCCTGCACGCTCGGCAGCAACCCGCGCGCCGTGACCGAGAAGCTGTTGATCGCGCGATCCTCGTACTGGAAGCCACCCGAGGTCGTGGCCGACGTCAGGCCCGGCAGCCACCGATTGTTCGTGGGCGTGTACGTGTGGACCAGGTTCAACGAACTGTTATACATGCGGACCTGGCCTTCGGCCTCGACCGCCGTACCCGGCAGACCATCGTCCGGCTCGAACTGGAGATAGTTCGGCGAATACGTCTCGCCGTTCGAGTCGTAGCGGTCGAAGCCGCCCATGGCGCTGAACTGCAGCGTCTGCGTCGTGTTCGACCACGCATTGAAGCGCGCCTGCCCGCTGCCGACCTGACGCCACACGTCTTCATCGTCCTTCACCGCGGCAATCGTCTGGAACGGATTCGAGCCCGTGCTCAGCACGTCCCGCAGCAGGATGTTGTCGATCGGTTTGCCGTTCGGACCGAGCTGGCGAAGATCGACGACGGCCGGCGTGTAGCCGAACGCGTAGATCGGGCTCGTGAACGTGTTGTCGTTGTTCGAAATGCCGCGCGCCGTCTGGCTGCGGTAGATCGCAGCCGAGGAGCTCAGCGTCCAACGGCTGCCGAGGGCCTGATCGAGATTCAGACGAACGTCCTGCCGGCGCGCGCCGGTGTTCATCATCGTGCCAGGATCCTTCTTGTCGTTGGCCGACACGAAGTACTTCGTCACGTCGGTACCGCCGCTCAGCGCCAGCGCCGTCTCGTTCGCGAGCGCGCGCTGGCCGTAGAGCTGTCCCTGATAATCGAAGTACGGGCACGGGTTGGACGGGCAGTACTTCGCCGCGTCCGCCGTTCCGACGACCGAGGCGAGGTCCGCCTGCGACTGGAACCGGCGCGAACCGAGCAGACGATCGGCCGAGTTCGTGCCCATGCGCTCGGTGAGGTGGAACTGCGTCGTGCCGCTGTGACCACGCTTGGTCGTGATGAGCACGACGCCGTTCGTCGCCATCGACCCGTAGATCGCCGACGCCGCGGCGCTCTTGAGAATTTGAATGTTCTCGATCTCGTCCGGATTCAGATCGGCCAGACGGTTGACCGCGTTGTCCTGGTTCGACGTGGCGCCCGACCCACTCGCGCGCGTCACGGCGTTGATACCAGCCGAGAACGCGTCGTTCGAGAAGATCACGCCGTCGACCACGAACAACGGCTGCCCGTTGCCAAGGATGGACGTGACGCCGCGAATCTGAATCTGGCCGCCGCCGCCCGGCGCGCCCGAGTTCATGTTGATCGTTGCGCCGACGACTTTGCCCTGCAGCGCATTCTCGAGCGATGCGGACGGCGCTTCGGCGAGCTTGTCGCCCGCGACCGTCGACACGGCCGTCGACACGTTTTGCCGTTCCTGCGTGGTCGCGGTGCCGGTGACGACGACTTCGTTCAGCTGCAGCGCTTCTTTCGTCATCTCGACGTCGAGCGTCGTGCGCGCGCCGTCCACGTCGATCTCCCGCCGCTTGTAGCCAAGTCCGCGGAAGAGAAGCTTCACGGACGACGACGGCAGCGCAATGTGATAGCGCCCGTCGGCGCCCGCCTGGGCGATCGCGGTTCCGTTGACGACGCTGACGAGCGCACCAGGAATGCCCTGTTGCGTTGCGTCATCATAGACGCGACCCGTGAGCGTTCTGCCCTGAGCGCTGGCGGCCGGCGCAATCGCGGCCACGAACAAGAGAGCGAGGGAGGATACGGTTCGACGCACGGTCGACACCTCGGGAGAGTGGTGGGGGAAGCGGTGGCGCGTTCAATCGGTGAATCACGGAGTGCCGGGCGAGTTGAGGCACGCCGCAAGTCCACACCGAGCGCTTACATCGTCGCTTACACTCGTATGCGGCTCCAACCTTGTATACAGCCTTCTCGTCACATGCAAAGGCCGATGTATCCCGCCGACACGATGATTGTCAAGAAGCATGTAAGCGAAAGACAGCGCAAAGATTGGATAAAATCGTGTCATCGTTTGACGCCGCTCCCGTCGCCCCATCACCGCCTCTTCCGTCCCTTGCGAGATTGCAGCGCATCGTGAGCAACCGAAGCGACCCCGTGAGTGCCGTACGCTCGTTCGCGCGTTCGTCGGCGCGCGCCTTCGCTCCCGGCGGCATCGGCAACCTCGGGCCGGGACTAGACATACTCGGTTGCGCCGTCACTGGACCGGGCGACTCCGTGCGCGCGTCGTTCAGCGACCAGCCCGGCGTTCTCGTCGCCGATGCGGGCCATCCCGATCTCTCGACCGACGCCACCACGCATGCGTCGGCAATCGCCGCATCAGAGGTGTTGCGTCGCGCCGGCGCGCGAGACGTCGGTCTCGTGTTACATGTGACCAAAGGGCTCCCTCTCGCCGGCGGACAAGGCGGCAGCGCCGCGTCGGCACTCGCCGGTGCGGCGGCCACCAACGCATTGCTCGACGATCCCCTTTCGCGCGACGAATTGCTGATGGCGGCGCTCGTTGCCGAAGAGCGCGTCGCCGGGCGGCATATCGACAACCTCGCGCCGTCGCTGTTCGGCGGCGTGCTGCTCATTCGTTCGATCGAGCCGCTGTCGTTCGTTTCGTTACCCGTGCCGGATGCACTGCGCGTGGTGCTCGTCCATCCACGGATGCAACTCCGCACGGCTGATGCGCGCGCCGTATTGCCCGCGACCATCGATCGCCAAACCGCGCTCGCGCAGGCGGCCGCGGTTGCGGCGATGGTCGCGGCCTTCTATTCCGGCAACATCGACGCGCTGCGCGGGACGATCGACGATCGCATCGCGGAGCCGGCGCGTGCCAGACTATTGCCCGGATTCATCGACGCGAAGCACGCCGCGCTCGACGCCGGCGCGCTCGGCTGCTCGATCTCGGGCGGCGGTCCGTCGGCGTTCGCGTTCGCCGACGGCGATGCGAGTGCGCGCCGGATCTGCGATGCAATGATCGCGGCGTATGACGCGGCCGGCATGCGCGCGACCGGCCGCGTGGCGGAGATCGATCGCGAGGGAACGAGAATCGTGGAGACGACGTAATGCCGAAGCACGCGGGATCGTTGCAGCGATGCGAACAATGCGGCGCCGAGTTGAGCGAGCACGATGCGGCCGCGTCGTGTCCGGTGTGCGACGGGCTCCTGGAGCTCGTACATCCGCCGCGCCACGACGCGTCGACGCTCAAGTCGGCGTTCGCATCTCGCCGTTCGGCGATGACGGGCGTCGATCGATCCGGCGTGTGGCGCTATCGCGAGCTGGTGCTGCCGTCGGTACGGCCTGCCGACATCGTCAGTCATCCCGAGGGGAACACACCGCTCCTCGCACGCGAGCGCATCGCCCGGTTCACGAGCGTCACCGGACTGCTGATCAAGCACGAGGGGCACAATCCCACCGGATCATTCAAGGATCGCGGAATGGCGGTGGCGATGACGCAGGCGAAGCGCACCAACGCGCGCGCCGTCGCATGCGCGTCGACCGGCAACACGTCGGCGTCGCTCGCGGCTTATGCGGCGCAAGCGGGGATTCCCGCGCTGGTGTTCGTGCCCGCGGGCAAGGTCGCGCTGGGCAAGATCGCGCAGACGATGGCGTACGGCGCGCGTACGCTCATCGTGCACGGCAACTTCGATGACTGCCTCGCGCTTGCGCGCGAATCGAGCCACGTACTCGGCATTCAACTGCTCAATTCGGTGAATCCATTCCGGCTCGAGGGACAGAAGACGATCGTGCTCGAGCTGCTGGAGCAGCTCGATTGGGTCGCGCCCGATTGGATCGCGCTGCCCGCGGGGAACCTCGGCAACACCGCGGCGTTCGGCAAAGCGCTTCGTGAGGCCCACGCGATTGGGTTGATCGATCGCGTCCCGCGCGTGCTCGCCGTGCAGGCGTCGGGCGCGGCGCCGTTCGCGGCGAGCTTTCGCGGCGACTTCCGCAAGCAGCTGCGCGTCGAGCCCGAAACGGTCGCGACCGCGATTCGCATCGGCGCGCCGGCGTCGTGGAATCGCGCGGTGCGCACCATTCGCGAAACCAACGGCGTCGTCACCGACGTGAGCGATGCGCAGATTCTCGAAGCGAAAGCCGTGATCGATGCCGCCGGAATCGGGTGCGAGCCCGCAAGCGCGGCGAGCGTCGCCGGCGTCGTCGCAATGCGGCGCGAAGGCGTGATCGGCGACGGTGCATCCGTCGTCGCGGTGTTGACCGGACACGTGCTCAAGGATCCGGAAGCGGTCGTGCGGTATCACCAACACACCGATCCGATCCCGGCGCTGGCCAATCGGCCGATCGAGATCGAGCCCGACGTGCACGCCGTCGAACGCGTGCTCGCGTCTGTCGCGAGTGGATGAGCGCACGGGTGGTTGCGGCGGCCGCGAATGGCGTGAAGAATTCTCAGGTCTCGCCGCTCCATCCTCGCCGACGTCTTCCCCGGAATTCAAAAATTCAATGCGTTCACGATTCGACATCGTTCGTGCGTCACTCGCCGCGGCGCTCACCGTGACCAGCCTTCCCGCGCTTCTCGCCGCCCAGCGCGGAGGCGGCGGGCCGGACAACCGCCCTGAAGTCACCTTCCCCGTCAACCTTCCCGCCGACGACGCGCATCTCGCGTCCATGAAGAAGGACGCCGAGCGTCTGGTCGACAGCATGGCCACCTTCACGCAGCAGATGGTGGACATGGTGTACAGCTTCGGCGAGCTCGGCATGCAGGAAGAAGAAACCACGAAATATCTCACCGGCATTCTCGAGAAGAACGGCTTCAAGGTGCAGCACGGATTCGCCGGGGTGCCGACGGCATGGGTGGCCACATGGGGCTCCGGCAAGCCGATGATCTCGCTCGGCTCCGACGTCGACGACATTCCGCAGGCGAATCAGAAGCCCGGCGTCGGCTATAAGGATCCACTCATCACCGGCGCACCGGGACACGGCGAAGGCCACAACGCCGGCGTGCCGATGAACATCACCGCCGCGATCGCGGTGAAGAAGATCATGGAGCGCGAGCACATTCCCGGCACGATTCAGCTGTGGCCGGGCATTGCCGAGGAGCAAATGGCGGCGAAAGCGTACTTCGTGCGCGCCGGCATGTTCAAGGACGTCGACGTCGTGTTGTTCGCGCACATCTCGAGCGACATGGGCGTGTCGTACGGCAACTCGGGCCAGAACGCGCTCATCAGCGCGCGCTTCAACTTTCTGGGATCGAGCGCGCACGCCGCCGGCGCCCCGTGGGCCGGCCGCAGCGCGCTCGACGCCGTGGAGCTCATGGACGTCGCGTGGAATTTCCGGCGCGAGCATCTCGCGCTCACCCAGCGCTCGCATTACGTGATCACCGACGGCGGCGATCAGCCGAACGTCGTGCCGCCGACCGCCGCGGTGTGGTATTTCTTCCGCGAAACCGATTCGCCGAAGACGGAAGCACTCTTCGCGCTCGGCGACACGATCGCTCGCGCCGCGGCGATGATGACGAGCACGCGCCTTGCGTCCGTCGACATCCTCGGCTCGGGATGGTCGGGGCACTTCAACAAGGTGATCGCCGAGGACATGCTCCAGAACATCAAGGCCGTGGGCATGCCGCAGTGGGATGACAAGGACCAGACGCTCGCGCGCGGCATTCAGCGCGAGTTGCATCAGCGCACCGTCGGGCTGCCGTCGAACGTGCAGCAATCGCTCAACGCACCGCCGCGCGAGCAGGATCTGCGCGGCGGCGGCAGCGACGACATCGGCGACGTGTCGTGGAACGTGCCGACCGTTACGCTGCGGTTTCCCGGCAACATCCCGGGTCTGCCGGGGCACAACTGGGCGAATGCGATCTCGATGGCGACGCCCATCGCGCACAAGGGCGCGACGGCCGGCGCGAAAGTACAAGCGTTGACGACGCTCGATCTGATGACCAAACCGTCCGTCGTCACGCAGGCGTGGGACTATTTCCGCAACGTGCAGACGAAGGACATCAAGTACTTTCCGCTGATGCGCGCCGAAGACAAACCGGCGATCTGGCTCAACAAATCGATCATGGACAAGTACCGCCCGGAAATGCGCAAATACTATTACGATCCGACGAAGTACAAGACCTATCTCGATCAGCTGGGGATCAAGTATCCCACGGTGCGTGATACGACGAAGGCCGTGCCGTGAGGTGAGGAAGCCAGGACCTTTTCGAGCACTGTCGATCGCAGCGAGTACCATTGTCACGTTGGGGGCGTGCCATACGGCGCCCCCAACGTCGTCTGCGCCGGTGCCGAGCACGGATTCGACACACGCGCCGCCGTCCGCCCCCGCGAGCGACGCGACGAGGACGCGCGAGGTGACGACACGGTTCTACGGCCATCGCGACTACGGTAGTGAGTCGCAGTTCAATCCGCTCTCACTTGTCGTGAACGGCGGGTTCGATCAGCTGCGCACCTCGCCGACACGGCCGATCTTTCGGCTCGCGTATGGGCCAGGATTTCATTCCCTGTGGTACTCGGTGCTGCATTACGATGCGGTCGTCCGTCACTTCGGCGTGCGCAACTGGCTGGTCGACGAGGTCTTTCCGTTGTCCGGCAAGAGCAGCGGCGGCGGGCAGTGGTATCCCAACTACCATCTGCACCTGTTCGGCGGCGGCGCCACCTACGCCGAGATGGTGGAGTGGTACGAGCAGCACGGCGTGGCGCACCCGGAGATCGCGTCCGGATTCACGATGTACGCGTGGCATTTGCTCACCGAGACCGTGGAGCACATCGGCTTCTGCTGCGAGAACGAAGACAGCCTCACGGATCTCACGATCTTCGACCTCGGCTCGATCATCCTGTTCAACCAGGATTGGGCGAAGCGGCAGTTCGGCCGGGCGCTCGAGTTCAAGACGTGGATGGGGCAGCCGACGATGATCGGGCCGAATTTAGAGAATGCTTATATGATGGCGATGGCGCGCACCGAGCTTCCGGGCACGACCAACTGGCGCGCGATCAACACGTTCGGCAACGCGTTTCTCTTCGGTCCGTCGCGCCGCGTGGGCGCTGACTATTGGGTTTCGGCGACGGCGGGCTTCGATCCCTCGGACAACCCCGTGATCGATCCCGCGACGAACAAGAAGACGGTGACGCTTCAACCGAACTTCGGCTTCTTCGTCGACCGTCAAGGGTCGCTGCTGGCGTCGCTCGTCTCGAAGGGCGGCAGCACGAACGGCGTGACGCTGAACGTCTATCCTGGTGTGCTCACGTGGCGTGGGGTGTCGCCGGGATTGTGGGTGCAGCAGGTGCGAACCGGCGGGATGCGCTACGGCATCGTGTCGCCGTGGGGACTCGGACTGGGCGTCCTGCAGCGCTGAGGGGCATCCTGAGCGCAGCGAAGGACCCCGGTCGCAGCGGAGCGCTCCGCTGCGACCGGGGTCCTTCCCTTCGCTACGCTCAAGATCAGGATGACAATTAGCTAATCCCTTCTCGCCTTGGCGCCGGCGCTTCGACATCACTCGGCACGATCTCCGGCTGCCCCGCCGCCTTGAGCGCCGCATTGAGCTTCATCAGGTCGAGCATGATGCGCTTGTAGCGCGCATCCTCGGTCTGGAACTTCGGCGCCAGCACCTTGAACACGTCGTAGGACTGCGGCGGCGGCCGACGCTCGCCTGCCGTGACGAAGCCCAGCAGCGCCGCGAGCTGATTGTTGATGCGGATCGGGAAGTTGAGTGGATCTTCCCCGCTCTGGTTGCGCGTCTGGTAGATCGAGTCCTCGACGTTCGAGAGTTGATCCTCGAACGACTTCGCCATCGCGCCGAAGCTGGGCGTGCCCGACATCTTCTGCGCGCGGTCCTCGAGCTGGCGCTTCACGTTGCGAATGACGCGAATGGCTTCGTTCGCCGCGCTCACGCTGTCACGCACCTGCAGGCCGAACCGCAATTGCTCGGCGAGATCGGCATTCGTCGCCTTGGTCTGCGGATCCTTGCGCACGACCAGCTTCTCGCTGAGCGGGGCGTTGTTTCCCACGATCACGTGCACCGTGTACGTGCCCGGCGCGGCGAACGGGCCCGACGTCGAACCCTGCCACAGAATCATGTTCTGGAACGTGGTCGCGTCGGGATACTGCAGATTCCAGGTATACCGATTGAGCCCGGTGCGCGTCGTGACGCGCTGCTGGCCGCCGAAGCCGCCCCGGCCGCCGCCCCGCCCACCCTGCGCGGCCACGGTATCCGTTGATGAGTATTTTCTAATAAGCTTGCCGGCCGGATCGAACAGCTCGATCGTCACCGGCGCGTTGTCGTGCGCGAGACGATACTGAATCGACGCGCCGGTCGCGCGGTAGGCGGGCGCGGGCGTATACAGGAAATCCTTCCCGGCGCGCTCCGCGGCCTCGGCCTCGGGCGCCTGGCGCAACAATGCCAGGTTCTCCATGACCCAGAAAGCGCGTCCGTGCGTGGCGATCGCCATGTCGTCGTCGCGCAGCGCGATGTCGTGCACGGGCACCGGCGGCAGATTCTTCTTGAGACTCTCCCAATGCGCTCCGGCGTCGCGCGACATCCACATCCCGCGCTCGGTCGCCGCGTACAGGAGGCCCGGCTTCACCAGGTCCTCACGAATCGACCGGGTGTATTCGCCGTTCGGAATGCCGTCATTGATGCGCGTCCACGTCGCGCCGTAATCCGTCGTCTTGTACAGATAGGGCGCGTAGTCGTCGAGCTGATACCGGTTCGCCGCGACCCATGCCGTGCCCGGGTTGTGCGGCGACGGATCGATGATCGAGATGCGCGTCCACGGCGCCAGTCCCTTGGGCGTCACGTTCTTCCATGTCTTGCCGCCGTCGCGCGTGATGTGAATGAGCCCGTCGTCCGAGCCCGCCCAGATCAGCCCCGCGGTGATCGGCGACTCCTGCAGCGCGAAGACCGTGGCGTAGTACTCGATCGACGTCTGGTCCTTGCTGATCGGACCGCCCGAGGGTCCCAGCGTCGCCGGATCGTGCTTCGTCAGATCGGGCGAGATGATCTGCCAGGTCTTGCCCTTGTCAGAGGACTTGAATACCACGTTCGACCCGACGTACAGCACGTTCGGATCGTGCGGCGAGTTCATGATCGGGAACGTCCACTGGAAGCGATACTTCGAGTCCTTCGCGTCGTGGCCCATCGGATTGAGCGGCCACGGATCGAGACGGCCGCGCTCGCCCGTCGCGCGGTTCTGCATGTCGATCACGCCGCTGTAGTTGCCGCCGAACGTGACGTTCGGATCGGTCGGGTCGGACGCCATGTAGCCCGACTCACCGCCCGCCGCGGGATAGAACTCCGAGTAGGGCGACGCCGGAGCGGCCGGCGCACCACCGCGTCCACCACCGCCGCCACCACCGCCGCCGCGCCCGAACCCGGCGGGCTGACGAATTGGGCCGCACTGCGACCCCGCGTCCTGCTTCGCGCCACAGACGTCGAACGGCACCTTGTTGAGCAGATGCACATGATAGAACTGGCCGGTCGGTGTATTGACGCGCGTCATGTTCGCGCCGCCGTCCGTCGTCGTCGATGCACCCTGATCGTACACGATCGCCATACGCTTCGGATCGTTCGGCGCAATCCACAAATCGTGATTGTCGCTGCCGCCGCGCACGGGCGCCTGCACGAACGTCTTGCCGCCGTCCCGCGAGATGAACGTGCCCACGTTCAGGCTGTAGACGACGTTCGTATCCTTGGGGTCCGCGAACACGCGCCCGAAATACCAGGCGCGCTGCCGAATGTCGCGGCTCTGATTCAAGAGCGTCCACGTCGTACCCGCATCATCCGAGCGATACACACCGCCGCCCGGCTCGTTCTCGATCAGCGCCCAGATGCGGTTCGGCTTCGCCGGCGAGATCGCCATTCCCACGTTGCCGATCAACCCGCTCGGCAAACCGGTGTTGTGCGTGATCTCCGTCCAGTGCTCGCCGGCATCGGTCGACTTGAAGATGCCGCCGCCGGTCCCGCCGCTGATCAAGAGCCACGGCTTGCGCCCGGCCTGCCACAGCGCCGCATAGAGCACATCGGGATTCGACGGGTCCATCTGCAGCTCGATCGCGCCAGTCGAATCGTTGCGGAACAGCACCTTCCGCCAGCTCTTGCCGCCGTCCGTCGTCTTGAAGACGCCGCGCTCGGCATTCGGTCCCCAGACGTGGCCGAGCGCCGCGACGTACGCGACGTCGGGATTTCGCGGATCGATCCGAATGCGCGAGATCTGCTGCGTTTCCTTGAGGCCGAGCGAGGCCCAGGTCTTCCCGCCGTCGGTGGTCTTCCAGACACCTTCACCGTACGAGACGTTGCCGCGAATGGGATACTCGCCGCCGCCGACCCAGACGACGTCCGGATTCTTCTGATCGACGGCGATCGCGCCGATCGTGCCGCCGAAATACTTGTCGGTTACCGGCACGGCCGACTTGCCGCCGTCGGTAGTCTTCCAGACGCCGCCGCCCGTGGTGCCGAAATAGTACTCGTTGGGCCGAGCGTCGGAGCCGGCAACGGCAACCATGCGGCCGGAGGCGTCGGGTCCGATGTTGCGCCAGGAAACGTCGCCGGAGTTGGCGGTGTCCGCGCCAGAACCTGCACCGGCACCGCGGCCGCCGCGTCGACCCTGGGCGCTCAGGAACGCGGGAATCAAGAGCGCGACGAGAGCGCCGCGCGTCAACGTTGAGAATGACATGACTCTCGAGAGGTAGGGATAGAAAAGAGGTGCCCGGCTCGTGGGCACCCATGAACGATACGCAATCACCCGCGACTTGTTGAGCGCCTGCTGTAGACTCGACTCCTGTCGCACCCTGTTACGGCCGCGCCCAGGCTCCCCGCCCATAGCCGCGGAGCAGGGTCGTCACGTTGCGCTGCACCGCGGTCGCGGCATCGCCCTCGCGGTGGATCGCCCACGATAAAAGCGCACCGGTGGCAATCGACTCGATCGCACCCGCCAACTCATCCGCCCCAACGCCCGCCAGCTCGCCGTCGTGCAGCGCCTCTTCCACGAGCTTCCGGTAGCCGGCGCGCGCTCGCGTCGCGTGCTCGACTCCGTGACTCCGAAACTCTTCGTCGTCGGGGTCCGCCTGCAAGAATGTCAGTTGACTCGCGAGCTCGCTGGGGGCGCCGACGATGTGCGCGACGGCGCTCGCGGCCGCGATCAGGGCTGCGACGGGCGAATCGAACTCCGCTCGCGCCTGTGCGAACGCGGCCTCGACTCGCTGCGCAGACGCGCCGGTGAGCGCCAACAGCAAACCGCGCTTCGACCCGAATCGCTGAACGATCGTCGCGGGCGACAACCTCGCCTCGGCGCCGACGTCGGCTAGCGTAAGGGCCGCAAACCCCGCTCGTCCGACGATGCGTTCGGCCGCCGCGATGATGTCTTCGTCAGAAACCGTGCGCGGTCTCGGACTCATAACGGATAATATAAATGCTTATTCATTTATATTGTATGTCGCGGTTCTCCAACACTATAAGAATTGAGAAGACACGTGATGTGAGATCTGAACGAACTCGAGAACGGAATGTCAACCGCGATTGATATTCCCGCCGACCGCGGAGCCAAAGTGAAAATGAAGTCATCAGCGTCCGCCCGCGACGTGCCCGCGTTGGTCGGCGTCCCTACCCCGGCCGTCCGTCGGTATCAGCCCGTTTTCCGGGGGTATAAGTCGCGATCGTTTCCGGATCCGCCGTGATCGCGGGCGATTCGTCGCGGCGAACCAACGTGAGAATCGTGTAGATCGCCACCAGTTCGTCGTGCTGGTTCTTCACCTCGAGGTCCCACGCCACCACGCCCTGCGACACCTGATCCGGTTTCTTCTCCTTCGCCGTCTTCTGCTTCACTGTCAAAGTGGCTTGGATCGTATCACCCGGATAGACCGGCTTCACGAAGCGCAGCGTGTCGAGTCCGTAGTTCGCCAGCACCGGTCCCGGCGCGGGATCCACGAACAACCCTGCCGCTGCCGACAGCACGAAGTACCCGTGCGCCACCCGCTGCTCGAAGATCGAGTCGCGCGCCGCGATGTCGTCCATGTGGGCATAGAAGAAGTCGCCGCTGACGCCGGCGAAGTTCACGATGTCCGCCTCCGTGACCGTGCGCCGAGCGGTGGTGAGGGCGTCGCCGACGTGGAGCTCCTCGAAGGTCTTCCGGAATGGATGCACGCGATCGAACCGCCGCGCGGCCCCGGCCGTGAACTCGTTCGTGACGTGCATGAGGGTCGTCGGCGAGCCCTGAACGGCCGTGCGCTGCATGTAGTGCAGCACGCCACGCACTCCGCCCATTTCCTCCCCACCACCTGCCCGGCCGGGGCCACCGTGGACCAAGTGCGGCAGCGGCGACCCGTGCCCGGTCGATTCCTTGGCGCTCTCCCGATTCACGACCAAGAGCCGCCCGTGATAAGCCGCCGTGCCCAGCACGACATCGCGCGCAATGTCGTCGTCGGCCGTGAACAGCGAGCCGACGAGACTCCCCTTCCCCTTCTTCGCGAGCTCGATGGCGTCGTCGACGCGAGTGTACGGCATCACCGTGTTCACGGGTCCGAAGGCTTCGATGTCATGCGGCTCGCTCGTTCCGAACGGATCCTTCGCGTAGAAAAGCAGCGGCGGGAAAAACGCCCCCCGCTGGCGGTCGGCGCCCACGACGTTGTAGTCATCGAGATTGCCGTAGACGAGCTCCGTGGCGCGCGCGATCGCATCGACGCTCTTGCGGACCTCGCCCACCTGGCCGCGTCCGGCCAATGGCCCCATCCGAACGCCGTCGACGCCGGGGTCACCAATCGTCACGCCGTCGAGCCGCTTCTTGAGCGCACGCATCACGTCTTCGACGAGCGGCTCCGGCACGAGCGTGCGGCGAATGGCCGTGCACTTCTGGCCCGCCTTCGTCGTCATCTCCCGGACGACTTCCTTGATGAACAGATCGAACTCGGGCGTGCTGGGCATCGCATCGGGTCCGAGCATCGAGTAGTTGAGCGAGTCCGCTTCCATGTTGAAGCGAACGTTGTTCTCGATGATCGACCGCGACGTCTTGAGCATTTTGCCCGTCGACGCCGAACCCGTGAAGGCGACGGCGCTCTGACAGTCCAGATGGTCGAGCAGGTCGCCGGTGCTGCCGCAGAGCAGCTGGATTGCCCCGGCCGGGAAAATGTTCGCGTCGATCATCGCGCGGAATACGGCTTCGGTGAGGTACGATGTTACCGTCGCCGGCTTCACGATCGCCGGCATCCCGGCGAGCAGCGTCGGCGCGAGCTTCTCGAGCATCCCCCAGACGGGGAAGTTGAACGCGTTGATGTGCACTGCGACGCCCTCGAGCGGCACGCAGATGTGACGTCCGACGAAGCTGCCGCCCTTCGACAGCGCCTCGGTCGGCCCGTCGACATAAAAGCGCTCGTTGGGCATGTCACGCCGGCCGCGCGAGGCATACGCGAAGAACGTCCCGATGCCTCCTTCGATATCCACCCACGAGTCGGACTTCGTCGCGCCTGTCGCCGCCGAGACGAGATAGAACTCATCCTTCCGCGCCATGAGATATTGCGCCATGGCCTTGAGCATGAGCGCGCGCTCGTGAAACGTCAGCGTCCGCAGCGCGGGACCGCCAACGCGCTTCGCGTAGCTCACCATCGCCGCGAAGTCGATGCCGCTCGTGGTCGCCTCGGCGATCTTCTCGCCGGTCACCGCGTGAAACAGATCGGCCGCTTTGCCGTTCCCGGTCACCCACTCGCCTTGCACGAAATTACCAAGCCGGCGCGGTTCGCTGCCGGCGTGGCCGATGGGACGAATCGTCTCGGATGTCGTCGTCATGATTGTTCCGACTCTCTCGTCTGATGCCACGTGCGATAGCTCGATTGTTGAGCCGCTCGATCCTGCGGGACCGATCGCAGCGGCTCGCACGGCCTGAGCGTGTCATAGAGCCGCGCCGGCAGCGCTTGATACAACCGCGTCCCCTCGGTCTTCCACGCGATCATGTCGTCGCTCACGTCCTTCACGACCTTCGCCGGGTTGCCGACGACGACCTTTCGTGCGGGAATCTGCATGTCGGCCGGCACGAAGGTGAGCGCGCCGACGATACACTCGGCGCCGACGACGGCGTTGTCCATGATGACGGCATTCATCCCGATGAGCGCATTCCGGCCGATGCGCGCCCCGTGCACGATGGCGCCGTGACCAACGTGCGCGCTCGCCTCGAGCACGACGGTCACGCCCGGGAACATGTGCACGGTGCAGTTCTCCTGCACGTTGCAGCCATCCTCGATCACGATGCCGCCCCAGTCGCCGCGAATGGCCGCGCCCGGGCCGACATACACATCACGCCCGATGACCACGTTGCCGGTCACCGCCGCTTGCGGGTGAATGAATGCCGATTCGTGAATGACCGGGCGAAAGCCGTCGAATTCGTAGATCATTTACGGGCGCATGGGCGTATGGACGCATGGTCGTGTGGACGTTTGCGCGACATCAGACGCGCTCGATGATCGTCGCCATGCCTTGACCGACGCCGATGCACATCGTGCACAGCGCGTATCGAGCGTTTCTCAACTCGAGCTCGCGCGCCGCCGTGAGCAGCAAGCGCGCGCCCGACATTCCGAGTGGGTGGCCAAGCGCGATCGCGCCGCCGTTCGGGTTGACGCGTGGATCGTCGTCGGCGATGCCGAGCTCGCGCAGACATGCCAGCGACTGCGCGGCGAACGCCTCGTTCAATTCGATGACGTCCATCTGGCTCATCGTCAGCTTCGCGCGATCCAGCGCTTTTCGCGACGAGGGCACCGGGCCCATCCCCATGATGCGCGGTTCCACGCCCGCGACGGCAGTCGACACGATGCGCGCCAGCGGCTTCGCATGGAGTTTCTTCAATCCTTCCTCGGATGCGATGAGCAGCGCCGCCGCGCCGTCGTTCAATCCCGACGAATTTCCCGCCGTCACCGAGCCGCCCTCCGCCTTGAACGCCGGCTTGAGCTTCCCGAGCACCTCGGCCGTCGTATCCGGACGGATGAATTCATCCTGCTCGAATTTTTTCGGCTCGCCTTTCTTCTGCGGAATCTCGATTGGCGTGATCTCGCGCGCGAAGCGTCCGCTCGCGCGCGCCTTCGCGGCCTTCTGCTGCGAGCGCACGGCGAACGCATCCTGGTCCGCTCGCGACACCTTGTAATCGCCCGCCACATTTTCGGCGGTCTGGCCCATCGAGTCAGTACCGTACTTGGCCTTGAGCTTGGGATTGATGAAGCGCCAGCCGAGGCTCGTGTCGAACAGCTCGATGTCGCGGGCGAACGGCTTGCTGCCCTTCGACATCACGTACGGCGCGCGCGTCATGCTTTCGACGCCGCCGGCGATGTAGAAGTCGGCGTCGCCGCAAATGATCGCGCGCGCGGCGATCGCGGCCGCGCTCATGCCCGAGGCGCAGAGCCGATTCACCGTTTCGCCCGGCACGGTCACCGGCAATCCGGCCAGCAGCACGGCCATGCGGGCGACATTGCGGTTGTCCTCGCCGGCCTGGTTGGCGCAGCCGAGGACCACGTCCGCGATCTCCGCGGGATCGAGCTCCGGGTGGCGCCGCATCAACTCCGCGATCACGGTCGCGGCCAGGTCGTCGGGCCGTACCTCGCTCAAGCCGCCGCCGATGTTGCCCACGGGCGAGCGGATTCCGTCCACGATATAGGCGTCACTCATTCTATAATACTCATTTAATATTAATCATTCAACATCTGGAAACAACGGTTTCTCGGTCTTGTAGACCGTTCCGCGGAACAGCGCGACGACTTCGTCGCCGCGCCGCACCGTCACGCGGTAGAAGCCCAGACGATTCGTCGCGCTCTCCTGCACCGCGGCCGCGACCAGCACGTCGCCGCCCACGACCTTTCGCGGATACGTGATCGTGTTCTCGATACTCACCGTGATCGTTCCGTGCGTGTTCGATGCGAACGCCAGCGCACTGTCGGCAAGCGAAAACGGCACGCCGCCGTGACAGACGCCGAACCCATTCAGCATGTCGTCGCGCACGGTCAGCCGCACCGTCGCCGCGTGTGGCAGCACTTCCACCACGTCGATCCCCAACCAGCGGCTGAAGGTGTCCTTCGCCATCATCGCCGACACCACACGCTCGGCCAGCGCTTGCTCCTCGCGCCCGCTCATGCCCGGCTCACGCGAAGAAGCGGCGCTCGTCACGCACCATTCGGCGCAGCAACGGACTCGGACGATATCGATCCTCGCCGTACTCCGCGTACAGTCGCTCGAGCCAGCCCAGCACGCGGGCGAGTCCGAGCTCATTCGCCCACGCGAGCAGGCCCTTCGGGTAATTTACCCCTTTGGTCATCGCGAGATCGATGTCTTCGGGCGACGCGACGCGCATGAGCACGGCGTCCACCGCCTCGTTGATCAGCATTGCCAAAATGCGCTCGAAGACGAGCAAGCCGATCGCAGCGTCCTTGTTCGCCTCGGGCCGCACGACGCCGGCGCGGTGATCGTAGTAGCCGCGGCCGCTCTTGCGTCCGAGAAAGCCCGCCTCGACCATCCGCTTCTGCGTCAATGAAGGCCGGTAGCGCGGATCGTAGAACATGCTCTCGAACACGGACCGCGTCACCGCGTAGTTCACGTCATTGCCGATGAAATCCATGAGCTCGAACGGACCCATGCGGAATTTCCCGAACTCGGTCATCGCCCAGTCGATCGTCGCGACGTCGGCGACGCCTTCCTCGAGGATGCGGATCGCTTCGCCATAGTACGGTCGCGCGATGCGATTCACGATGAAGCCCGGCGTGTCCGAGGCGAGCACGGGCGCCTTGTTCCACGCGCGCATGAGCGCGAACGACGACGACGCGACGATCGGATCGCCGCCCAGCCACGGCACGACCTCGACGAGCGGCATGACCGGCGCGGGATTAAAGAAGTGTAATCCCACGACGCGCTCGGGCGCCTGGCACATCGAGGCCAACGACGCGACCGAGAGCGACGACGTATTCGTGGCGAGAATGGCGTCACGTGCGACCGTCGACTCGAGACGACGGAACACGTCGCGCTTTGCCTCGAGATCCTCGACGATCGCCTCGATGACCAGACCGCAGCGTCCGTACATCGAGGAGTCGGCGCCGAGCGGATCCCAGACGTAGTCGATGCGTCCGATCAAGCGATCGGCTTCGTTGCGGTCGATTTTGCCTTTCTGGACCTGCTTCTCGAGCACGAGCCCGAGATTGCCGCGCGCCTTTTCGGTCGCGCCTTGCATGGCGTCGGCGAGCACGACGCGGTGCCCGGCGGCAGCCGCGACCTGCGCGATTCCCGCGCCCATGGCGCCCGCGCCGACGACGCCGATGGTGGTGTCGGGACTCAATGGCATGGGCTGCAGTCGTTTGATGATGCCACGCGGTGCGCCGAGCCTGTCATTCCGAGCGCAGCGAGGAATGCTGGCTGATCTGCTGCCGTCATTCCGAGCGCAGCGAGGAATGCTGGCTGATCTGCTGCCGTCATTCCGAGCGCAGCGAGGAATCTTGCGTATCGGTTAGAGGGATATCTCATCATGAAGCAGTTCTACGTGTATATCCTGTCGAGCGAGAGTCGCACGACCTACGTCGGGGTTACGAACGATCTCATCCGTCGGTTGTGGCAACACCGGAACGGTCATGGATCGGCGTTCGCCCAACGCTATCGTATCACGCGACTCGTGCATTTCGAGATCTACTCCGATGCCTACAGCGCAATTTCTCGTGAAAAGGAACTCAAGGCGTGGCGCCGATCGAAAAAGATCGATCTCATCGAACAACACAATCCTGACTGGCTCGATCGCTCGGCTGACATTGGTCTTCCGACTGATGCTGGCCCTCTATCGGGACGTTAGATCCCTCACCCTCGCTTCGCTCGGGTTCGGGATGACGATCGTGGCTTCGCTCGGGTTCGGGATGACTAGCGCCCCTTGAACGCTGGCTTCCGCTTCTCGAGAAACGCGTTCACGCCTTCCACGTAGTCCTCGCTGCTTCCCGCTTCGCGCTGTAATACTTCTTCAAAGTCGAGCTGCGCATCGAGATCCACACCCAGCGACTTGTTGAAGCCGCGCTTGATGAGACCGAGCGCACGCGTCGGCTGTGTGGCGAGCTGGCGCGCCGTGCCGGTCGCGGTCTCGAGCAACGCCTCCGGCTCGACGACCATGTACACCAGCCCCCACTCGCGCGCCTGCTCGGCAGACATCTTCTCCGCCAACATCGTCATGACCGTCGCCCGATGCAGGCCCACGATCCGCGGCAAAATGAACGTGCCCCCGCTGTCCGGTATCACGCCGATCTTCGCGAACGATTGGACGAACGTCGCGCCGGCGGCCGCGAACAGGATGTCGCAGGCGAACGCCAGATTCGCCCCCGCGCCCGCGGCGACGCCGTTGACCGCGCAGATCACCGGCTTCTCGAGCGTGCGAATCGCGCGAATGACCGGGTTGTAGCTCTCGCGAACGATGTCGCCCAGGTCAGGCATCGCGCCGTCTCGCGGAATCGCCTCCGACAGGTCCTGTCCGGCGCAAAATCCTCGCCCCGCACCGGTGAGCACGACCGCGCGAAGACGTTCATCGTCTCGTACGCGACCCAGTGCTTCGACGAGCTCGCGCGCCATCGGCCGCCGGAAGCTGTTGAGCACCTCCGGCCGGTTGAGCGTGATCGTTGCCACCCCGTCCGTCGCGTTCGCCTCGAAGCGGATGTCAGTCATGCGCGGAAGATAGCCCGTTCGCCGCATTCGTTGTGAGGGTCGCCGCTGGCTTCGCCGTGCCCCTTCGGACAAATTTCAGGACGTGACCAGCCTTCCCGCATCCGGACCGACGGCGCCCTCGCGCGCGCGGAGCACCAGGACCCGCAAGGGTGCGGCGCCCGACGCCCGCTTCGACTGGCGACGCATCGCATACCACGCACTCGTCTCGCGCGCCCTCGACGACGTCGAGGAGACCACGAACAAGAACAAGGCGACCGTCCCGCGCGAGCACTTGGTGCTCTACCAGTTCTCGGCGCGCGGTCACGACGTCGCGCAGGTGATTCTCGGCTCGCTGATCGATCATCCAAGAGACGCGGCGAGCGCGTACTATCGCTCGCGTCCGCTGCTGCTGGCGCTTGGCCTCAGCATCGAAGACGCGCTGGCGAGTCCACTCGGCCGCGCCGGCGGGTTCAGCGACGGGCGTGACATCGGCGTCGTCTGCAACCTGCCGAACGAGAATGCACCGATCGTGTTGCCGATGTCAGGCGACGTCGGCTCGCAGTACACGCCGTGCGCGGGTTGGGCGCAAGCGGTGCGCTATCACGCCGACGTGCTCGGCGAAAAAGACTGGGACGGCTCGATCGGCGTGGTGCTCGGCGGCGAAGCATCGGTGGCGACGAACGGCTTCTGGTCGGCGCTCACGATGGCGACGACCCTCTCGCTGCCGATGCTGTTCTACATCGAGGACAACGGGCTCGGCATCTCGGTGCGCGGCGACATGCAGACGCCGGGCGGCGACATCGCGAAAAATCTTTCCGCGTTCGACAACCTGTTCATTCGCGAAGGCGACGGCACGAACCCCGGCGACACGGCGGCGCTTCTCGCCGAGTGTATCGATCACGTGCGCGGCGGCAGCGGGCCGGCGCTCGTGCGACTCACGGTGCCGCGCCTGTGCAGTCACTCGGGTCCGGACAATCAGAAGGGCTATCGCACCGACGCCGAGATCGCCGAGGACGCGGCGCGCGACCCGCTGCCGCGGCTCAAGTCGCACCTCGTGCCGGCGTTCATGTCGGATGCCGAGTGGACCGAGCTCGAGGCCGCCGTCGCCCGCGATGTCGACACCGCGCTGACCGCGGCCCGCGCGCGGCCCAATCCCGATCCGTCGACGGTCAAACGGTGGGTCTACGCCGACGACTCCGAAGGCTCGCCCGAAGCCCTCGGCGGACTCTCACGGGCCGAGCGCGCGGCGCTGTCGTCGAATGAGCGGCCATCGCCAAGCGGCGACGTCGTTCGTTTCGCGGAAGCGGTTCGCCGGACGCTGCGTCACGAGCTATCAGTAAACTCTAAAGTGCTCGTCTTCGGTGAAGATGTGGGGCGCAAAGGCGGCGTGCACCTCGTGACCGAAGGGTTGCAGAAGCAATTCGGCAACGAGCGCGTGTTCGACACGAGTCTGTCCGAAGAAGGAATCATCGGCCGATCGGTCGGCATGGCGATCTCGGGGCTCATGCCCGTCGCCGAGATTCAATTCCGGAAATACGCCGATCCCGCGACGGAACAGCTCAACAACTGCGGCACCATGCGTTGGCGCACGGCCAATCGATTTGCGGCGCCGATCGTGGTGCGCATGCCCGGCGGCTTTGGCAAGGACGTGGGCGACCCGTGGCACAGCCTGAGCGACGAAGTGCGGTTCGCGCACGCGTACGGCTGGCAGGTGGCAATTCCGTCGAATGCCGCCGATGCCGTCGGACTGCTTCGTTCAGCAATGCGCAGCGCGAATCCGACGATCTTCTTCGAGCATCGCTCGTTGTTGATGACGAGCGACGGCAGCGCGCGCTATCCGGGCGATGAGTTCGTGATCCCGTTCGGGAAAGCCGCGGTGTTGCAGGACGGCTCGGAACTGACGCTCGTGACGTGGAGCGCGCTCGTGCACCGCTGCGTCGAGGCGGCGAGCGCGTTCGGCGATCGCGTGGAAGTGCTCGATCTTCGCACGATCGCGCCGTGGGATCGCGACGCGGTGCTCGCGTCCGTCGAGAAGACGGGTCGCTGTCTCATCGTGCATGAAGACAATCTCACCGCGGGATTCGGCGCCGAAGTCGCGGCGACCGTCGCGCAGGACGCGTTCTGGCGCCTCGACGCGCCGGTGGAACGCGTGGCGGTGGAGGATGTGCCGATGCCGTATCACCCCGTGCTGCTCGACGCGGTGCTGCCGACGACCGAGCGAATTACGCAAGCGATCGAGCGGCTTCTCGCGACGTAACGCGACTCCCTGAGACGCTTACACAAAACGCCCGCGCATCCCTGCGCGGGCGTTTTGCATGGGGCGTCATTTCTCTCGTCGATCGTCGTAGATCATCGACACCGCGTGGTCGTGCATCGTGACGCGCTCGACGCGCGGCGGCGTCGTGGTGGGGGTGAGTCGAGCTTCGTGCCGCTCGATCAACTCGTGCAGATCGATGCGTGGCACCTGGGGCGAGCCCGATGCCGACGCCGACTGCCGCGGCTTGAATCGATGTGTCCAGGCAAACAGCAGATCGCGCAGCGAATCCAGCAGGCGCTCCGCAGCTGACACAGACTCCTCCGTTCGAGAGACGACCTACGGGTGGGTGATGGAGACGTTCGAGCGAACGCCGCACAGCGCATTCGACGGCGTGGGCCGTGTGCTGCCTTCGTTTCCTGCGTCCCGCATCCAAACGACTTACTAATCTGCTGCGTTTTGACGCAGAGAGTTTACTATCTATTGGAACGATCGTCAATAGCCGTGTTTGCTAAGGTGAAACGTCGTGGATGATTTGGATTACAAGGCGCTGGCCTTGCTGATGGAACGCGGGCGCGCCCCATGGACCGAGATCGGCCAGGTGCTCGAGCTCTCCCCGCCCGCTGCCGCCGAGCGGGTCCGCAAGCTCGAGGAGCATTCGGTGATTCTCGGCTACCGCGCCATCGCGAACCCCGAGGCGCTCGGGCTGCCGCTGCTCGCGTTCGTGCATGTGACGCTCGGCGGCGCCAAGGAGCGGCCGACGTTTCTCAAGGCGATCGCGCGCCACGAGCAGGTGGTGGAGTGCCACCACATCGCCGGCGACGACGATTATCTGTTGAAGGTGCGCTGCAAGAACACCGCGGATCTCGAGCGGTTTCTCACGGCGACGCTCAAGGATCGGCTAGGGGTGGCGCGCGCGCGGACGTCGATCGCGTTGACGACGGTCAAGGAGACGACGGCGCTGCCGACGGGCGTATAGGCGTCGGGGCGTATAGGCGTCGGGGCGTCGGGGCGTCGGGGCGTCGGGGCGGGAAAGACAACAGGCGATAAGGCGAAGGGCGGCGGAAGCATTCCGTCGCCGTTCGTAGTTTCGCCCATACGCCCCGACGCCCATACGCCTCGACGCCCCAAATGACAAACCCCTCAGGAGCAGCACGCCGCTGCCTGAGGGGCTCATCCTCGCTGGCGGGATTCGATCAATCGGTTCGACGTTACGGCGTGCGTAACCCGATCGACTTCCCTTTTCCGAATGGTATCGGTCCCACTCGGTGCTCTGGATATCTTCAAAGCGACAGTCACGTCCAGCGACCTCGTGACCGGTGAGAGCAACGTCGAACCGCCGTCTCACATTGCCCCAGCGCCGTCGCGCCAGAACTTTGTCACCTGCGGGTTAGACCGTGTCCGCAAGCGCGAGACTATTCTGTCAGCGGAGCGAAAACGGCGCAATCGAGAAAGTTTCCCGAAGGGAATAACCGATCGGATTCGCGCCGGGAAATCGTATTTGTGATTTCCGGAACCGCGGGCGTCAGATCGCCTTGAACTCCTCGAACGGCTGACGGCACTCGCGGCAAAACCAGATCGACTTGCACGCGGTCGAACCAAATTCGCTCTTCCGTTCCGTGTTCGATGACGCGCAGAACGGGCACCGCACCGCGGGCGCGCGGCGATGGAGTTGAATCACATCGTCATGTTGCGCGGGGCCGGGCGGCGCGATGCCGTACGCCTCGAGCTTGGCGCGCGCCGCGGGACCAATCCAATCGGTCGTCCACGCCGGCGCGTAGGTCGTGCGAACATGGACCGGGCCCAATCCCCGCTCCTCGAACGCGCCGCGGATCGCCGCCTCGATCTCGTGCATCGCGGGACAGCCGGAGTAGGTCGGCGTGATCGTGATCGTCACGCCGTCCTGGGTCGCGACGGCGTCGCGCACGATGCCCAGCTCGACGACGCTGAGCACGGGCACCTCGGGATCCTTCACGTCGTCCAGGATCTCGAACAGCTCCTCGCGCGAAGGAAGGGCCGCCCCCTGTCGCGCGTCGCGCATCACCAGGACGCTCCGGGATGCGAACGCGCGACGATCTGCATCTCGCTCAGCATATGCCCCAGGTGTTCGCTGTGGCGGCCGAGCCGGCCGCCGCGCTGCATGTACCCGACGTTCGGAACCGTGAGCGTGGCGCGCGCGAGAATGTCATCAACCTGCGCGCGCCATGCCTCCTCGAGCGCACTGGGATCGACGCCCGACCCGTCCCGCGCCGCGGCGCGATCGACGTCGTCGGCCAGAAACAACTCACCCGTGTAACGCCACAGCTCGTTCACGGCGTGCTGCGCGCGCTCGCGGCTTTCGTCGGTCCCGTTGCCGAGTGTGACGACCCACTGCGCGGCGTGGCGCACGTGATAGGTCGATTCCTTGAGCGCCTTCGTCGCGACACCGGCGAGCTCGGCGTTCGCGCTCTTCCGCAGCGCGTCCATCTGCAGCGATGAGAAAACACTAAACAGGAACTGGCGCACGATGGTGACGCCGAAGTCACCCTTCGGCAGCTCGACCATGAGCACGTTCCGGAAGTCGATCGCGTCGCGGAAATAGGCCAGCGCGTCCTCGGTGCGACCGTTCCCTTCAGCCTCGCCGGCGAGCTTGTAGAACAGCGTCGCTTCGCCGATGAGATCGAGCGCGATGTTCGCCAGCGCGATGTCTTCCTCGAGAATCGGACCGTGGCCGCACCACTCGGAATTCCGGTGGCCGAGCACGAGCCGGTCGTCGGCGAGGCGGAGCAAGTACTCGAACGTGGACGTCGTCATTCCGAGCAACGCGAGGAATCCTGCGTCCTGAGAGAGAGACTAGCCAAGCCGCCGGGAGGGTAGATTCCTCGCTGCGCTCGAAATGACAGACTGAGGGCACGGAACGACATCAAAACACCCGCACGCCACGTGGCACTTTATAGAACTGTGGATGCCGGTACGGCTTGTCGTTGCCGGGATCGAAGAACGGCCCCATGTCTTCCGGTGTCGACGCGACGATCGACGCACTCGGCACCACCCACAGGCTCACGGCTTCGCCGCGGCGCGTGTACACGTCGCGCGCGTTCTGCAACGCCTGCTCGGCCGTGGCCGCGTGGACACTGCCGACGTGTTCGTGCGCCTCGCCCTTCGGGGGCTGCGCGAACACCTCCCACAACGGCCATTGGGAGTCTTCGGTCCCATGCGCTTGCTCGGTCATGCGGCCTCAGTCGCAGGCGCTTGCTTGGCGGCGTAGGCCGTCGCCGCGGCGCGCACCCATGCCCCGTCGTCGTGCGCCGCGTTGCGCGCGGCGAGCCGCTCGCGGTTGCACGGGCCGTCGCCCTTCACGACACGCCAGAATTCGTCCCAGTCGATCGGGCCGAAATCCCAGTTTTGAGTTTCCTCATTGAGCGTGAGCGCGGGGTCGGGCAGCTCGAGGCCGATCGCCTTCGCCTGCGCGACGGTGAGATTCACGAAACGCTGGCGCAGCTCGTCGTTGCTCTTTTTCTTCACACCCCAGCGCATGAGCTCTTCGGAGTTGGCCGAATCCTTGTCGCTGGGTCCGAACATCATCAACGACGGCCACCACCAGCGATTCACCGCGTCCTGCGCCATCGCCTTCTGTTCCGGCGTGCCGTTCGCGAGCGTGGCGACGATCTCGTAGCCCTGCTTCTTGTGAAAATTCTCTTCCTTGCAGATGCGCACCATCGCGCGCGCGTACGGACCGTAGCTCGCGTGCGCGAGCATGGTCTGGTTCACGATCGCCGCGCCGTCCACGAACCAGCCGATGCAGCCGATATCGGCCCACGTCAGCGTCGGATAGTTGAAGATGCTCGAATACTTCGCGGTGCCGTTGAGCAACTGCTGAATCAGCTCATGGCGATCGACGCCGAGCGTCTCGGTGCCGCAGTAGATGTAGAGGCCGTGGCCGGCTTCGTCCTGGACCTTCGCCAGGAGGGCCATCTTCCGCCGCAAGCTCGGCGCGCGCGTGATCCAGTTCCCTTCCGGCAGCATCCCGACGACCTCGGAGTGCGCGTGCTGCGACATCATCCGAACGAGCTGTTTGCGGTAGCGCTCGGGCATCCAGTCCTTGGGCTCGATGCTTTCACCGCGGGCGATGCGCGCCTCGAATTCCGCCTGACGAGCCGGGTCCTCGGGCGGGGTCGGTGTCTTGTGCACGGCGGACGGTTGTTCGGGCATGTGAGACGGCTCCAGACAACTTCCAGTCAATTCGCGTGTTAGAACATTCCTGGCTACCCTGAAATCTAGTGCCCGGCCAAGTGAACCGGGTAGATTGCGCGGGTCGCCCAACCAAGGTCGAACAGCATGCCCCTCCGGTTCTTACGGTCATACACCATCGTCGCCGCGGCGCTCGCCGGATTGCTCGCCGGATTGCTCGCGACGCCATGCATCGCGCACGCGCAATCGCCCGATCAGACGTCCGAAGGGCTCATTCCCGGCGACTACCTGCGCTTGAGCGCTGGAATCGCCGCGCCCGTCAACGCCCAGGGCAGCTTGCGCGATTGGAACAGCGGCGTCGGCGCGAATCTTTTCTGGGAGAATTGGCAGCCAGGTTCGGGTGGCATGAGTCGCGTCGGATTCGGCTTGGGCGTCGGGTATAGTCAGCTGCCGTTGAAAGAATCGCAACTCGTCGCCGACTTCTCACCGCCGACGGGCGGCCCGATCGTGAGCGCGACGGCGGACAAGGCGAGCATTCTCGAGATCACCAGCATGGTGCGCATTCGCATTCCCGCACCCTTCATCATGCCAACGGTGAACATCGCCTTTGGCTATATGAATTGGGCGCCCGGTGAAATCCACTACACGACGGCGACGACCACCGGGAACGCGAAACAGCAGCATCGCTCGGGCGCCGAGTTTTCGATTGGTGGTGGGCTCGACAAGAACATCATCGACCGCTACGCGATCTTCGGCGAAGCAATGTGGTCGTACGGGTTCACGAGCTTCGGCAACGGGTTCGCGACGCCGAACAGCACGTGCAGCTCGAACGGGTGCGACATTCTCAAGAACACGAGCATAGGCTCGGTGCGCGGCGGGCTTCGCGTGAGAGTGGGCCGGTGACATCGGCGGGAACGCTTTCGTCGCACCCATCACATCCACCACTCGCCGCGAGTGGCGACGTTTCGTCGTTCGTGATCGATGGCGTCGCCGACGTCGCGTTTGGCCATCCGAAGAGCAATTCCCTGCCCGCGTCAGTGCTCCGCGCGCTCGCTGATGAGATCACGGCGCTGGGTCAGCGCGCGGACGTGCGGGTGATCGTGTTGCGCAGCTATGGCGCGGGCGCATTCTGCGCCGGCGCGTCATTCGACGAGTTGGTGGCGATCGATTCGCCCGCGGCCGGCAAGGAATTTTTCATGGGGTTCGCGCGCGTCATTCTGGCGATGACGCGCTGCCCGCGTGCGATCGTGACGCGCGTACATGGCAAGGCGGTGGGCGGTGGTGTCGGCGTCGTCGCGGCGTCCGATTACGCGATCGCGACGGAAAAGGCATCGCTGCGTTTGAGCGAGCTGGCGGTCGGAATCGGCCCGTTCGTGGTAGGGCCGGCGATCGAGCACAAGGTCGGCGCGGGCGCGTTCGCGGCGATGGCCATCGATGCGGATTGGCGCGACGCGGCGTGGGGTGAGCGGCACGGTCTGTACGCGCGCGTGGTGCCGGATGTCGAATCGCTGGATCGCGAAGTCGATACGTTCGCAAAAAAACTGGCGGCCTCGAATCCAGAGGCGGTGGCGCGCATCAAGCGCATCACGTGGGAAGAGACGCAGCATTGGCCGCAGCTATTGGAAGAGCGTGCGGCGATGAGCGGCTCTCTGGTGTTGTCAGACTACACACGAAAAGCGATCGCCGCCTTCAAGAGCTGACGACGCCCGGCGCCCACCGCCAACCGCCCAGCGCTACGTCGTGGGCGGATTGAACCCGGCGTGCTGCGCGTCGATCCAACTCTTGTGATAATTCGGGTCTTCGATGGACAGCGCCTGCTTCGCGACCTTGAGCGGCCGGAAGCTGTCCATCATCACGGCGAGCTCATTGGTTGCCTTCGCACCAATCGACGCCTCGGCGCGACCTGGATGCGGCCCGTGTGGAATGCCGTCCGGGTGATGCGTGATGCTCCCGAACTCGATGCCCTTGCGGCTCATGAATTCGGATGAGGCGTAATAGAGCACCTCATCTGAATCGACATTGCTGTGGTTATATGGTGCGGGGACGGCGTTCGGATCGAAGTCGTACGGCCGAGGGCAGAACGAGCAGACGACGAAGCCATCGCCCTCGAACGTCTGATGCACCGGCGGCGGCTGATGGATGCGTCCGACGATGGGCTCGAAGTCGTTGATGTTGAACGCCCAGGGATAGAAGTAGCCATCCCAGCCGACGACGTCGAATGGATGGTGATCGAGAATCAGCTCGTTCAGCCCATCGTATTGTTTGACGATGAGCTTGAAGTCGCCCATCTCGTCGTGGGTATTTAGTATCAAAGGGCGACGAATATCGCGCTCGGAGTATGGCGCACCTTCTTTCAGCTGGCCGAACTCGTTGCGGTAGCGCTTGGGCCAGCGAACGTGGCCGCGGCTTTCCATGATGAGCAGCTTGGCCGGCTGCTCGAATGTGTAGCGGTGGAGAATGCCGCGATGAATCACGAGATAGTCGCCCTCGTGAAACGGCAGGTCGCCGAACACTGACTCGAGCGTGCCTTTCCCTTTCGCCACGTACACCAGCTCGTCGGCCTGTGCGTTGCGATAGAAATGCTCATCCTCGACGTCAGGCTCGACGTACGACATCGCCACGTCCTGATTGAACAGCAGCGGAATGCGATCGAGCGTCGGGCTGCCGCCCTTCTTCGCGTGCGACGTCAGAAAGTGGCGATGCTTGAGCGTCTGATCGGGATCAGCTTCGAACGTGGTCTCCTTCACGCGGCGCACCGACTTCACGGTCGTTGGCGGATGCACGTGATACAACAGCGCCGACGTACCGGTGAAGCCCTCATGTCCCATCAACTCCTCGGCGTAGATGCCGCCGTTGGGTTTGCGGAACGCCGTGTGGCGCTTCTTCGGGATTTCTCCCAGGGTGTGGTAGATGGGCATTTAGTTGTCGTCACCCTCGCGAGCGCAGCGAGTCGAGGGTCTGCTTGTGGGAACGGCGTTGTAAGAAGCAGATCCTCGACTCGCCGCTTCGCGGCTCGCGAGGATGACGGGGGACTCGTCGCTCGCGAGGATGACGGCGCTCACAGGTTCCCCCGCAGTTCCTGCTCCCGCTCGATCGCCTCGAACAACGCCTTGAAGTTGCCCTTGCCGAAGCCGCGCGCACCCTTGCGCTGAATGATCTCGAAGAACACCGTCGGCCGATCCTGCACGTTGCGCGTGAAGATCTGCAGCAGGTAGCCGTCGGGATCGCGATCAACGAGAATGCCGAGCGATTCGAGCTCGTGAATGTCCTCGTCGATCTTGCCGACTCGTTCCTGCAAATCCTGGTAATACGTGGTCGGCGCCTTCATGAACTCGACACCGCGATCGCGCAGCGTCTTGACCGTGTGCACGATGTCGTCCGTCTCGAGCGCGAGATGCTGCACGCCCGGGCCGCCGTAATAGTCCAGGTATTCCTCGATCTGCGACTTCTTCTTCCCGACCGCGGGCTCGTTGATCGGAAACTTGATGCGTTCGTTGCCGTTGGACATCACCTTCGACATCAGCGAGCTGTACTCGGTGTTGATGTCGTTGTCGTCGAACGTGATCAGATTGCGGAAGCCCATCACGCGCGAATAGAACTCGACCCACGAGTTCATCTTTCCGAGCTCGACGTTGCCGACGATGTGGTCGACCCACTTGAGACCCACGGGCTCTGATTGGTGGTGCGTCTCGCGTTTGACGAAGCCGGGCAGGAAGAAGCCGTGATAGTTCCGGCGTTCGACGAGCGAATGGATCGTGTCGCCATACGTCTTGATCGCGGCAATCACGATCTCGCCGTTGTCGTCGCGCAATACCTTGGGCTCGTGCACCGATTCGGCGCCGCGCTCGACGGCTTTCGCGTAGGCGTCGCGCGCGTCGTCCACCCACATGGCGATGTCGCGCACGCCGTCACCATGCTTCGCCACATGCTCGGCGACGACCCCCTGCGGGGCCAACGCCGTCGTGACGACCAGACGGATCTTGTTCTGCACCAGCACGTAGCTCGCGCGATCGCGAGAGCCGGTTTCCGGTCCACGATAGCCGACGAGTTGAAAGCCGAAGGCGCTCTGGTAGAAGTGGGCCGCCTGTTTCGCGTTGCCCACCCAGAACTCCACGTAATCGGTGCCGTTGATCGGAAAGACGTCGTGCGCTTCCGCGTTAACGGGCATGGTCTGCGTGGCCATCGTGCACTCCCGGCTGATAACGCTGATAGGCGGTGATTCCCTCTCGAAATGGTAGGGACGGAGCAAGGTCAGGTGAAGGGGCTCCGCGAAGGCCGTCGGGAGGATAATGTATACTGCGTGAGTTCATCGCTTCCCGCCGAACAGACCGCGGAGTTTCGCCGCTTCGCGACGACGCTCGCCGGCCAATACGAGCTCGAGTGTGAGATCGGGCGCGGCGGCATGGGCATCGTGTATCTCGCGCGCGACTTGCGGCTCGATCGGCGCGTCGCGATCAAAACGCTGCCGATGCATCTCGCCAGCGACTCGGTGGTGCGCGAGCGTTTTCTTCGCGAGGCGCGCACCGCGGCGTCGCTCTCGCATCCGAACATCGTTCCCATCCATCGCGCGGACGAGATCGACGGCCAGGTCTTCTTCGTGATGGGCTACGTCGAAGGTGAATCGCTCGCGCAGCGCGTGCGCGATCGCGGTCCGCTCGATCCACGCGACGCGGTGCGCACATTGCGCGACGTCGCCGATGCGCTGTCGTACGCGCACGAGCACAGCGTGATCCATCGCGACGTAAAGGCCGAAAACATTCTGATCGATCGCGTGAGCGGGCGCGCACTCGTGACGGATTTCGGCATCGCACGGCTGGCCGAGGCGGCGCCGCTCACCGCGACCGGCCAGATCCTCGGCACCGTCTACTACTTGAGCCCCGAGCAAGTCTCGGGCGACGCGATCGACGCGCGAAGCGACATCTATTCGCTCGGCGTCGTCGGCTTCTTCGCGTTGACGGGGCGCTTTCCATTCGAGGCACCGCTGGCGTCGGCCGTCCTGATCGCGCACGTCAACAAATCGGCGCCGCCTGTCCACGTGGTCGCGCCACGAACGCCGCGTGCGCTCGCCGACATCGTCGATCAATGTCTCGCGAAAGATCCAGCGTGGCGCTTTCAGACCTGCGCCGAGCTCAGCGCCGCACTCACGGGCGCGAACGCCGAAGTGCAGCGCGTCATGAGCGAAGTCGACGCGTCGGCGCCGGCGACTGCCACGCCACTGCTGTCGGACACGCAGGCGCACGACATTCTCGCGCGCGCCGCCGATCTTCAGGCAGTGACGGGCATGGTGCCGCGCGAGTCGACGCCCATCCGAATGCGTTCCTCAGAGCTCGATCTGTCGCGCACGTCGGGCCACAAGCCGGCGGACCTTCGCGACGCGGCGGTAGAAGCGGGCATTCCGGCGAAGTACGTCGATCGAGCGTTGCTCGAGCATGGGATTGGCGCCGCCGCTCCTGGCACGGCCGGAAAACTCGTCGACAATTCACCGCCCGCCGGCGCGTTCCTCGGGTCGCCGACGCGTATCGACATCGAGATGGTCGTCGAGGGCGAAGTGCCGATCGACGATTTCGACTTGCTGGTCGAGATCGTGCGCAGTGCCGCGGGCGAAGCTGGTGAATTGACGATCGTCGGGCGGTCGTTGTCGTGGCAAAGCAACCCGCGAAAAGGCACGACGAACGTTTCCGTTGTCCCGCGCAACGGGAAGACACGCATTCGGATTAGCGAAAGTCTCGTCGCTGCAGCGAGCGGCATTTTCGGCGGTGTGGCGGGCGGCGTCGGGGGCGCGTCGATGCCGGTGTGGATTGGAGTCGCCGCGCACAACGGCACACCGCTGTTCGTCTTCGGGTGGGCAGCCACGGCCCTCACCGGCTATGTCGGCAGCCGGCTCATCTTTCGCTCACACAAAGGGAATCGCGAAGAGAAGCTCCGACGGCTTGCCGAGCGACTCGCCGAACAGGTGCGCGAATCGATCGACGTCGCGCGCCCGAAGCAGTTCCCGCGAATCTGATCCGAGTCGTCAGGTTGCCAGCTCGGGAAGATTCCGAAACAATTCCAACGCCTGAGGATTCGCGAGCGCGTCGGCGTTCTTCACCGATCGCCCATGCACGACGTCGCGCACCGCGAGCTCCGTGATCTTCCCGCTGATCGTGCGCGGGATGTCGGCGACCTGGATGATCTTCTTCGGTACGTGATGCGGGCTCGCGTTCGCGCGAATGCGCACACGAATGCGTTCCTTGAGCGCGTCGTCGAGCACGGCGCCATCGACGAGTCGCACGAACAACACGATGCGAACGTCAGTGCCGCTCGCGCCGGCGACATCCTGTCCGATCACGAGACTCTCGACGATCTCGGGCAGTTGCTCGACCTGCCGATAGATCTCGGCGGTCCCGATGCGCACGCCGCCCGGATTGAGCGTCGCGTCGCTGCGACCGTAGATGATCATCCCGCCGCGCGCGGTCACCTCTGCCCAGTCGCCGTGACGCCACGTATTCGGATATTGTTCGAAGTACGCGGCGCGATACTTGGCGCCATCCGGATCGTTCCAGAACGCGATCGGCATACTGGGAAACGGCGCCGTGCAAACGAGCTCGCCTTGCCGGCCAACGACTGAATTTCCACGTTCGTCGAACACTTCGACCTTCATGCCGAGTCCGCGCGTCTGCAATTCGCCGCGATATACCGGCGCGATCGGATTGCCGAGTGCGAAGCACGAGACGATGTCGGTGCCGCCGCTGATGCTGCTCAGCCGCACGTCCGGTTTCACGTGCTCGTACACGTAATCAAAGCTGTGCGCGGCGAGCGGGCTGCCCGTCGACAGGATCGCTTTCAACGCGCTCAAGTCATGCGACTCGACAGGGCGCAAGCCTTCCTTCTCGGCCAGGGCAATCCACTTGGCGCTCGTTCCGAAGACGGTGATGCGTTCCGCTTCCGCCATGTCCCACAGAATGGGCCTGTGCCGAAGCAGCGGAGCGCCGTCGTACAGGATCACCGCCGCGCCGACAGCGAGGCTCGACACGAGCCAGTTCCACATCATCCAACCGCACGTCGTGAAGTAGAAAATGCGATCGTCGCGCGTGAGATCCGTGTGCAGCACGAGCTCTTTGAGATGTTGCAACAGCGTACCGCCGGCGCCGTGGACCATGCACTTCGGAAGCCCCGTCGTGCCGGACGAGTACATGATGTAGATCGGGTGGTTGAACGGGAGGTGTTCGAAGCGCTGGGCGATGGGCGTGTCGCGCTGGGCGATGGGCGTTGGGCGATGGGCGATTGGTGCGAAATCATTCCAGGACTGCGCGGCGCGAATCGGCGAGACCCCGGGCGATGGATTCATGTACGGAACGACGACGACGCGCTCGATCTCGGGGATTCGCTCGGCGATCTCACGCACGCGCGAAAGACAGTCGATCTCACGGCCGCCGTAGAGATATCCGTCGGCGCAGAACAGCACGCGCGGTTGGATCTGACCGAAGCGGTCCAACACGCCGCTGACGCCGAAATCCGGCGAGCATGACGACCAGATGGCGCCGATGCTGGTCGTCGCGAGCATCGCGATGACCGTCTCGGGAAGATTGGGCATGAAGCCCGCAACGCGATCGCCGACGGTGACGCCCATCGCGCGAAGCGCCGCGGCGACACGCTCTACTTCGCCGCGCAACTCGCGATACGTCAGGCGTCGCTGCGCTCCACGCTCGTTCCAGAATACGATCGCTTCGCGGTCGTCATCGAAGCGAAGGAGGTTCTCGGCGAAGTTGAGACGTGATCCCACGAACCAAGTGGGGCCGAGCACCGGGTCCGGCGGCGCGACGCGATCGCGGCCGATGAGCACGCGCTCGCACGCGACGCCCGGGTCAGCTGGTCCTTGCACGACCCCACAGAAGCGGCGCACCTCGGACCAGAACAATTCGAGATCCCTGATCGACCACTCGTAGAGCGCGTCGTAGTCTGCGATGTGCGCCGTGCGCTCGCCGCCGCGCGCGCGAACGTGCGCGATGAAGCGCGTGAGGTTCGCGCGCTCGATCTGCGCGGCGGTCGGTTGCCAGAGCGCGGTCGTTACGGTATCTGCTCCAGCCTCACGTCGAACACGAGCGTGGAGTTGGGCGGGATGCGTGAAACCTGCGTGCTGCCGTATCCAAGGTCCGACGGAATCACGATCAACCGCTCACCGCCCTCTTTCATACCGAGCATGCCCGTTTGAAAGCCCGGGACGGAACCGGCAAGCGGAATCGCGACGCCTTGCGCGCCGTCGAAGAGGGCGCCGTTCGTCAGGTAGCCGGCGTAGGTGATCACGACGGTCACCGGAGAGGACAGCAACGTGCCAGTGCCCACCGCCAAATCCTTGTAGTACACGAACTCACTGCCGACCGCCACCTTCGTCATCTGCGAGATGTTCACGCCCAATGCGGGCGCGAACGACTCCGTCGTCGGATCGCTCGGCGTGCCGTTCACACCGGTGGTGTCGCCGCCGAGGCAGCCGGCGAGGGAAACACACCCGAGCAGAAGCAGGAATTTTCTCATGACCTATGGCAAGGATGGTGAATGGCGCGGTTGAATTTACGACACCCAACCGTCCGCGGCCACCTACTTGGTACGCACGACCGCCAGCCTGACGCCTGCCGCTAACGGCTGGCCGTTGGACGACGTCACCGTGAACAATGCGTCCTGCCCATTGGGCACGGAGAAGCGCAGGTACGTAACGCCGTCGCCGTCCAGGGTCATCGTTCCCGTGACGCCGTCGCTGAGCGTGCGCGTCACGAGCGGATACGCAAGACCACCAGCCGAGATGATGCTTCGTGAATTCCAACTGGGCTGCGTGAAGCGCGGATCGACGCCCGGCGCATTGTCGTCCATCAAGACGGAGATCGCCCAGTCGCGAATCATCGAATTGGGCGCCGTGCCGAGTGCGGCGGCTAGATTCGCCATCCCGGCGGTGCGCGAATTCGCGAGCGCGTTCCACAACGTGTTCTCCGACGCCCCGAACTTCTGATCGGCGAGGTAGCGCAGCAGGCTCCAGATCGCGCCACGCGTCTGCAGGTCGTCGTCGTTCGCGTCGCTACCGAGCGGCGCCTGCGTGGCCGTGTTCGCGAGATACCTCGCGTAGCGCAGCATGTTGTTGTTCGCGTACGTGCCGTACGCGTCGGAGATGTGAGGATCGTTGAACAGGCTCACGTCCGCGTTCGTGCGCGGCTTCATCCCCGAGGCGGCCCAGAAGTTCAGGTCTTCGGCGATGTGCGCCAGCCCTTCATCGAGCCACTTCTCCTCGAAGACGCCGTTCGGGTTCGGACCATACATGCGGCCCGCGGCGTTGATGAGATGCTGATACTCGTGCGCGACCGTGCCGTTCGTCCACACGACGACCTGCTGTTTCGTGCGGCGATTCCCGTTGATCAGGGCGCCGGTATCCGGCACGATGAGATAGAACATCTCAGCCTGGTTGCTGCCGGGGCAGTCGCCATCGGCCGATCCGGTCCTGGGATACAGATCGCGGCGATAGTAGAAACCCAGGAACACACCGCTCGGCGAGCCTTGCGGCGTGAGCTCGTTCACGGCGCGTGTGAAGAACAGAATCACGTGGCCGTTGTTGTCGATGTCGGTCACGTTGCCGAACGCCGCACTATCGATTGGATTGATCTGCGAATCGAACGTGGCGCCGATCGACTTGAACTCATCGACCGTGAAGCCACCGGGCGGATTCGCCGTGTCCGCGACGATGATCGCCTTGTTGGTCACGGCCATCACGCGACCGATCCGGAAGTCGGGATTGGTGCAGAAATCGACCGCGTTCGCGTTGAGCTTCATGATGTCGCCGACCGCGGGCACCGTGGTCGGCGCCGAAGCGCCAACGAGGTTCCGATTCGCGGACATCGCGCGTCGTGCGACGAACGGCCGCTTGGCTGATTCAACACGCTCGCGCTCGCGAAGAGCCGCCTCGAACTGTTCGTCCGGCTGCGGCCAGTCGGATGTCGCGCTTGGCGCGACGGGGCGACGCAGCGCCGCCGCGCTCACGGGCAGCGGCGCAATTCCAAATGGATGCACTTCGACCGTGGTCACGCTGCTCGGCTGCGCGGCATCGAAGAACGGCACCAACGCATACTCGGCGTTCGGACTATCTGCGTGAACGCAGACGCCGCTGGGCGAGACGTCGGTCAGCACCTGGCCAACGGCCATGGAAACGGGCGTGGCGGCCGCGGTACACGCCGACTGTCCCGGCGCGAGCACGGTCACGAGCGTGCTGTCCGATTTGTTGCCCGCCGTCGCGACGATGTAGGTACCCGAGCCGCGCTTGAGCGCGTGCACCAGACCACCCGCATCGATCGACACGAGCGACACGTCGCGCACGGTGAACGTCGGCGCAGGCGACGTGACGTTGCCGAATGCATCGAGCGCTTTCGCGGACAGCCGAAGCGTGTCGACATTCGCGAGCAAGCGAGCGTTCTGAGTCGACAACGAGATCGTGGTCACGGGTCCGGCGGTGCCGGTCGCCGTGAACTTGATTGGCGAGGCAACCCCTGTAACGGACGCAGTCACTTCGTTCGCGCCGACGATTGTGCCGAGTGTCCAGCTGGCAGTCGCCTGGCCGTGTACGTCGGTCGTCGCGATGCGCGGGCTCGTCGAGCCGTTCCCCGCCGTTACGGCGAACGCGACGGCGACGCCCTGCACCGCACGCCCCGATGAATCCGTCACCGTAACGACAATCGCGTTGGGAATCACCGTGCCGACGGCCGCGGTGCGGCTCAGATCGGTAACAGCGTTCAAGCGCGCGGGCGGCGCATTCGACGGCGCAACAGGCTCAGTACCGCCGCACGCGGCAAGCGCGAGCGTGGTGAGCACCAGCGCATACTGGCGAAGGGTCAAGCGAGGAGACATCGGCGGGGTTTGGAGCGGAGGAAGGACCAATGCCTTACCCCGAAAACTAGGTGTGTTCCGTAGTAATTATCGACACCTGAAGGACGTTCCCGCCCCGATCGGGCAACGATAATAATGTCATGGGTTTGATTCCAATTCGCGCGAGGCCGTCCGCGCGCATTCCGCGAGCACCGCGGCCCCCACGCCGATGCTCTCCTCGGCCGCATAGAAGCGCGGCGAATGCGCCGCGATCACGTCGCCGCCGGGCTCGCGTGCGCCGACCCGCAGAAAGCAGCCCGGAATGCGCTCCATGTAATGCGCGAAGTCCTCGGCGGCCATGTTGAGGAATCCAAGCGGGACCACGTTCGCGCTGCCGACGACAGCGGACGCGGCGGCACGGGCCCATCGCGTTGTCTCGGCCGGATTGACGATCGGCGGCGTCCCTTCGTCGATCGTGACGCGCGCCTCGACACCAAACCCGGATGCAACCGACATCGTGAGGCGACGCAGCTCGTCGAGCATCAACGAACGCGACTGCCGATCGACGGCGCGGACGGTTCCGGCCATCACGGCACGATCCGGAATCACGTTGTTCGCCGTGCCGGCGTGGATCGTAGCTACAGTGACCACACCGGGTGTCGCGGGATTCAGCCGCCGTGCGACGATCGACTGCAGCGCGGTGATGACGGCCGCGGCGGCCACGATCGGATCTCGCGCTTCGTGCGGCCGCGCGGCGTGTGCGCCGGCGCCGACAATCTCGATCTCGAACATGTCGGCTGACGCGGCCAGCGGGCCTTCGTCGGCAACGACCTGGCCGACAGGAAATCGCCGATCGACGTGCGCGCCGAAGATGGCTCGCACACCATCGAGCGCGCCACTCTCGATGATCGAGAGCGCACCCTTTCCCGTCTCTTCCGCCGGCTGAAGCACCACGAGCACGTCACCGGCCGCCGGCTGCTCGACCAACAGGGCGGCGGCGCCGACCGCCCACGCGGCGTGCACGTCGTGTCCGCAAGCGTGCATCACACCGGCCACGCGCGAGGCAAACGGCAAGCCGGTGGCTTCCTGAATTGGAAGCGCGTCGATGTCGCCGCGCACGGCGACGAGCGGGGCGCTCGAGCGTCGCCCGCGCACGCGCGCGACGATTCCGGTCTTTCCAATTCTCTGAATGTCCGAGATGCCGAGGTCGCGGAGCGTTCGCTCCAGCGTCTCGGCGGTCTTCACTTCCTCGAGCGCGAGCTCCGGATGCTCGTGAAGGGCGCGGCGCAGCGACACGAGCGTCCGGGACAGTGCCTCGGCGATCACTGGCGACGCTCGAGGACTTCACGCCGCACCGTGATGTCATCGACGCGGTCGAGGTTCACCGTGACGCCGATACCAGGCCGGTCGAGTGGGACGTGCACCATCCCGTCGGCGTCCATGGTCCACTCGGGCGTCACGATGTCGCGCGCCCAATAGCGCGAGCTCGGCGAAAGGTCGCCGGGCAGGCTGAAGTTCGGCAGCGAGGCCAGCGCCACGTTGTGCGCGCGACCAATGCCGCTCTCGAGCATGCCGCCGCACCAGACCGGAACGGCGCTACGCTGACAGACGTCGTGAATGCCCTTGGACACCGCGAAGCCACCGACTCGCCCGGGCTTGATGTTCACGATGCGCCCTGCCTGCAACGCAATCATGTCCTCGGCGCGATCGACGTCGGTGATCGATTCATCAAGACAGATGGGCGTCGCCAACCGCCGTTGCAACTGCGCGTGCCGCACGAGATCGTCGCGGCCCAGCGGCTGCTCGAGCATGATGAGATTGAATTCGTCGAGCCGTGCGAGATGATCGGCGTCGGCGAGTGTGTAAGCCGAGTTCGCGTCGGCCATCATGTGCACGTCGTCGCCGAGCGCGGCGCGGACCGCGCGAACGAACTCAATGTCCGCGCCCGGTTCGATCTTGACCTTGATCTTGCGATAGCCGCTCGCGAACGCGGCCCGCGCACGTTCGGCCAGCGCGGCGGGATTGGCCTGAATGCCGATCGAGATGCCAGTGGCGACTCGATCACGCGTGCCCCCGAGCAGGCGAGACAACGAGACGTTGGCCTGGCGCGCGGCGACGTCCCAGCAGCCCATCTCGAGCGCTGCCTTGGCCATGTTGTGACCGCGGACGTTGCGATCGAGCAGCGCAAAGACCCGCGCTGGGTGCTCGACCGACTGTGACAAGAGGCGCGGCGCAAGCCATTCTCGCATCGCGTGCCACGCGGTGTCGATCGTCTCGGCGCTGTAGTTGGGTTGTTCGCCGGCGACGCACTCCGACCAGCCGATCGTGCCGTCGGCGTCGTGCAGCTCGAGGAGACAAATCCGCCGTTCGGCGACGACCCCGGACGAGATGCGAAACGGTTCCTTCAGCGCGAGGTGAATTTCGCGAAGTATAATACTGGTTATTTGAATCATGTAGCGATCGTCATGAGGTAGTAGCCGCGCCCGTTGCCTGCGTCGAGCGAAAAGGCGCTCATCTCGTACCCGGAATGCAGCGCCCATTGGAGCGCGCGCCGCACGCGCCTGCGCCATTCGGCCGCGACCTTGGGCGTCGCGGCAATCAAGCCTTCGATGTCGGCCGGCACTTCGACGCGGACGCAGGGCGGCAACGCGGCCATCTCGTGCGCGCCTTCCATCCACTCGTCAGTGATCAGCGGGGCGGCGCGGCAATCAGCGGAAGCCAAGGCGCGCTCCGATCGCGAAAGACACTCCGCCATCTCGCCGTCGTCGGTCGGCCACGCCACCACCAGTCGATCGGTTGGCAGGCCGCCATGCAAAATGCTGTCGGTCACCCCGTACATGTTCTCGACATACTCGGCCAACCGCACGCCGAGCCGATTAAAGTTGAGGTGAGCGTTGCGCGCGACGAGTGGATCGTACGTCCAATAGACCACCTTGCCGCCAAGTGCGCGTACGGTGCGGCGCTGATGCTCCTTGAGCAGTCGTCCCACGCCGAGATTTCGCGCGCCGGGTCGCACGGCGAGCATGTCGGACCAATGCACGATCGCACCACGCTCGACGCCCGTGATGCCGAACACGAAGCCGACGAGCGCGTCCTCTGCGTCGAACGCGCCGGCCGAGACGCCGCCGACGCGCTGTGAGACTTTCAGAATGCTCGCTGGAACGACGTCGCTGAAGTCGCGGCCCCACGTCTCATGCTGCAAATCGACGCACGCCTGGAGCTCGGCGGGCGTCGCCAGGTTGCGCACCTCGATTGTCGATCGATCCATGCAGCGAAAATGGAAGGAACGCCGGTCCGCCGCTACCAGGCGCTCGTCGCCGCGCTGAGTCCGACGTACCACGTCCGGCCGGGCGCCGGCTCGTAGAACTTCGTCGCCGCAACGGTGGCTCCCGCGGCGTTCACCGCAACAGACCCGATGTAGTGTTTGTCGAAGAGATTCTGGACGCCGACCACCGGCGAGAGCCACGGCCGGCCGAATACGGCGGTCGCGCCGCCGCGCAGATTCAGAATGCCGAACGACGGCGCTGACGCGGCGTTCGCGTCGTTCACGAAGACCTGGCTCTTCGATATGCCCTCTGCGACCACGAACCCGCGGCCGATATGATATGTCGCCGCGGCCTGCAGCTGGTGCTCGGGAATTCCCGGAATATGATTCCCCGCGAACTGTGCGGCGCCATTCACGAAATCGCGAAAACGGAAATTCGAGAAAGCGTACGACGTCGTGAACGTCACGGACCCGACGTCTGTCCCGCCTTCGAGCTCGAAACCTTGGCGCCGCGTGCGGCCGGCGTTGCGATAGTACGTGCGTCCCGCGCCGCCGGGCACCTCGAACGGAATGAGCTCGTCGCGCACCTCCGTGTCGAACACGGCGACATCATACTGAACGCGCGACAACACGATGCCTTTGCCGCCAACTTCGTACGTCGTCGAATACTGCGGCTTGAGATCGCGATTGAGGCCGGCACTGCCGTCCGCCTGGTTGCCAAGCTCGGTCGTCGTCGGCGTTTCGAATGCCGAGCCTATGTTGGCGTAGAGCGAATGAAACGGCGACAGCCGCGACGCAACACCGATCATCGGGCTGACGGCGTGCAGCGTGCGCTCGCCGGAGTCATCGCGGCCGTCGGCGAGGAAGTGATCCTTCACCTCGAACTTCACCTGGTCGGCGCGCAAGCCCGCGCTCGCGCGCACGCGACCGACGTCGAACTCATCGCGCACGTACGGCCCGACGCTCGACACGAGCTCGCGTTGGTCGAGCGTGAGCGATCCCTTGTCAATGTTCACGACCGGACACGTTGCGCTCGTCTTCGCGACGCCGTTGCAGTTCGTCCAGTTCTTGCGCGCGTCATTCAGCCACTGCGCGTCGGCGCCGAAGCTCAATCGATTGGCGAAATCCGCGAGGTGCCAGGGCAGCGTGAGTCGCGCCGCGGCACCGCTTTGATGCCGATCGACGCCGACGACCGCGAAGGTCAGCGGATTGTAGAGCGAGCGCGTGCCGCCGTAGACCTGCGCGCTCAACTCGCCGCCGTTCGCCACGTCGTGTCGCGCCGACAGTCCGATTTGCACCTGATGCACGGCTTTGCGCGCCCGCTTCTGCACCGACGGCAGATCGGCCTGGGCCGGCGCGCTATCCGCCTGCGCGAGCGTGAGCGCTCCCGGATTCTCGGCGACCGGCATGTCGAGCCCCATGCCGAGCAGCGCGAAGTCAGTGCCCGCGAGCGTCGACGTCACGCGCGCGAACGCGTTCGTCAACCGCTGATGCGCATACGCTCGAAAACCGTCGTTCTGCGTGCGGCCAATGTTGCCCGTGTAGGCGAACGGCCCCGCCGTGCCACCCAACAGGCCAACGTAGCGTTTGAGATTCTGGCTTCCCGCCCATGAGCGCGCCTGCACGGACAGCGGCACATCCGGCGGATCGACGGAACGCAGATCGATGACGCCGCCTGACGCGTTGCCGTAGAGCGCCGAGGCCGGACCGCGAATGACTTCGACGCGGCCCACGGACTCGAGATCGAGATAGTCGATCGGCGTTTGGCCGTCGGGCAGGGTGAGCGGCATGCCGTCGCGCAGAATGCGAATGCTGCGCGCGCCGAACTGCGAGCGCGCGCCGAACCCTCGCACCGAGATGCGCGTGTCCTGCGACGGATTGGTGCGATTAGCCACCGTGACGCCGGGCAGAAATGACAACGTCTGTTCGACGAACGTGTGCGTCTGTCCGGGATTGATGCTGTCGGGCCGCAAGCTCGTGATGGCGTACGGCAAGTCGAGCGGGGACCGACCGACGTCGCGCGTCACCGTCACGACGGGCGGTAAGCGCTTCACCGTGGTGTCCTGCGCGCGAAGCGTGCGCGCGAGCAGCGGAGCAAGCGCGAGGACTGCCAGAAAGCGAGAGGAAGGAAGCACGGGAGAGCAGTCCAAAGGAGTGAGCCAATTCAATGTACGCGCGGGCACTCTAGGTTTCGAGGATGAATCCCGCTAAGGAACCCGTCGTTCTGAGCTGGAGCGGCGGTAAAGACAGCTCGCTGACGCTTGCGGCGCTGCGCGCTGAGCCCAACGTCGAAGTCGTTGCCCTGCTCACGACCGTCACGCCGGCGTACGATCGCATCAGCATCCACGGGGTGCGCCGGGCGCTGCTCGCCGAGCAGTCGCGGGCGCTCGGGCTGCCGGTGCACGAGATCGTGCTCGAGGCGCAATCATCGAACGAAGCCTATGACGCGGCCGTCGCGCGCACGATGCACGACGTGCGCGTACGGTATCCCGGCGTGCGACGCGTCGCGTTCGGCGATTTGTTCCTGCACGACGTGCGCGCCTATCGCGAGGAGCGCATCGCCGCCCTCGGGTTCGAGTGCCTGTTTCCGATCTGGGGCCGGCCGACGGACGCCCTCGCGCGCGAGTTCATTGACGCCGGATTTGAGGCGCGACTCGTGTGCGTCGACACGACGCAGCTCGATGCCAGCTTCGCGGGTCGTGCATTCGACGCTGAGCTGCTGCGCGACTTGCCATCGAGTGTCGATCCGTGCGGCGAGCGCGGCGAGTTCCACACGTTCGTCGCCGCGGGCCCGATCTTCTCTCAACCGGTGCAATACTCGGTGGGTGAGGTGGTCCTGCGCGACAATCGCTTCGCGTACTGCGATCTGATCCCGGCCTGACGGATCTGCCGGCCGCGACCCCTTATTGACATAGGTATGGCCGGATTGTATACCTATGTGAACAAGGTATCCACTCCGAGGCCCGCATGGCTGGCTCAGATCTTTTTACCGGCACACTCGACCTGCTGATCCTCAAAGCCGTGAGCTGGGGACCGCGCCACGGCTACGCGATCGGCCGTTGGATTCGCGAAACGACGTCCGATGGCGTCGTCGTGCAGGAAGGCGCGCTCTACCCCGCGCTGCATCGCCTGGAGCGGCGCGGATGGCTCGCCGAGGAATGGGGCGTCACCGACACCGGTCGTGAAGCGAAGTACTACTCGCTCACCACCGACGGCCGCGCGCATCTGCGCGCCGAGACGAAGCGGTGGTCACAGTTCTCGTCCGCCGTCAGTCACGCGCTCACCAGCGCGCCGGCATAGGAGGCGACGCATGCGACGTGTCCTTCGCGCCTCCGCGCTGCGCGGCGATTCCCGGCAAGACGTCGGCGACGAGCTGCGCTTTCACATCGATATGCGCACGCAGGAATTCATCGAGCAAGGCATGTCCCCTGAGGACGCTCGCCGTGCCGCGACGCGCGCGTTCGGCGACATGAACGCGATCGGCGCCGAGCTGCGCGTCGGCCGTGCGACCATGCAGCGCGAGCGTGGGCGGCGCGACCGGCTTCAGGATCTCGCGATGGACCTCCGCTTCGCCCTGCGCACGCTGCGCAAGAACGCCGGCTTCACGCTGGCGACGCTCGCGACGCTCGCACTCGGAATTGGCGCGGCGACAGCCGTATTTACCGTCGTCAACGGTGTGCTGCTTCGTCCACTGCCCTATCCCGATCCCTCGCGGCTCGTGATGATCTGGATGACGTCGAAGCAGTATGGCGACGAGCTCCCGGTGTCAGCCGGATTTTACAACGACATCGCGAATCCGGGGGGCGAAGTGCAACCGCTCGCGAAGACCGCCGCGTTCCGCGCGTGGGGCTACAGCATCACGTCCGGCGGCGAGCCGGAACAGATCACCGGCGCGCGAGTGACGCCGTCGTTCTTCGCGGTCGTCGGCACGCGGCCGATGATGGGCCGCTGGTTCACCGATGCCGACGCGGAGCAAGGGGCGGCGCACACTGTCATTCTCAGCTACGAGCTGTGGCGGCGCAGCTTCGGCGCGGACCAGAACGTGATCGGCAAAACGATCGACCTGAGCGGTGAGCGATTCACCGTCGTCGGCATCATGCCAAAAGGCTTCGCGTTTCCACGCGGCGCCGAGTTGCCGGCCGGCTTGCAGTTCGGTTCGCACTCCGCGCTCTGGACGCCGATGGGCTTCACCGAGAAGGAGCGAAAGAATTACGGCACGCAGAATATGGCCGCGGTTGCGCGCCTGAATCCGGGTGTACCGACTCAGCGGCTGTACGCGGCACTCGATGCGCAGATCAATCGGTGGGTCAAGGCGTTCGCCCCGAAGCTGGATCTGCATTACAAAATCTCGGACCTCAAGCAGCAGGCCGGCGAACACGTACGCCGGCCGCTCTACCTGCTGCTTGGCGCGGTCGCCCTGCTGCTCTGCATCGCGTGCGCGAACGTGACCAATCTTCTCGTCGGCCGGACGGCGCGGCGCCAACGGGAGTTCGCTGTGCGCGCGGCACTCGGCGCGGGGCGTGGCCGCATCGCGCGACAACTCGTCACTGAGAACGTGCTGCTCGCGGCGGGAGGCTCGCTCATCGGGCTCGCGCTCTCCGTCTACGCCACGCGCGTGATGCTCGCGATGATCCCCGGCTCCATGCCGCGCGCCGACGACGTCGGCGTCGACTGGCGCGTGGCGTTGGCGGTGACGGTCATCGCGCTCATCGCCGGCAGCATCTTCGGCCTGGCCGCGGCGACGCAGACACGTGCGGGAACGTTGGCAACGACGCTGCGGGAAGACGGCTCGCGCAGTGGAACGGGAAAGCAACACGCATTGGGACGCCGCACGCTCGTCGTCGCCGAAGTATCGCTTTCGCTGATGCTGCTGATCGGTGCCGCGCTGCTCACGACGAGCTTCGTGCGATTGCAACACACTGAACCCGGCTTCGATCCATCGCACGTGCTCTCCGGTAACGTCACGTTGCCGCTGCCGGGTGCGTTCAATCCTGTGGCCGACGGTCCGCACTGGGCGCAATTTCTTCGCGAGCTGCAGAATCGTGTCGCGGTGATGCCGGGCGTCGAAGCCGCCGGCGCGATCAGCGTGCTGCCACTCGGAGACGCGGCGGAAACCGGCAGCACGGCGACCGTGGGCGAGCCGCCGCCGATTCCCGGCAAGGCGCATCCGACGGAGTACTACGTCGTCGAAGGCGATTATTTCAAGGCGATGCGCATCAAGCTGCTCCAGGGCCGCACGTTCAATCCGTCCGATGACGCGAACGCCCCGCACGTCGTCGTCGTCAACCGTGAGTATGCGCGACGCTACCTCGGCGGCCAGGCGATGGGCAAGCAGCTTCGAACGTTCTTCGATTTCTCGCGCAATCAGGACGCGCGCACCATCGTCGGCGTCGTCGAGAACGTGCAGTCGGGATCGCTCGACAGTCCGCCGGCCGCGCAGACGTATGTCCCCGAACAGCAGATGTCGTATCCGGGACTCAACTTCGTCATTCGCACGCGCGGCGAACCGGCAGCGCTGTTGCCGGCGTTCAAGCGTGAAGTGAAGGCACTCGATCCAACGCTGGCGGTCTCGCGCGCGCGGCCGATGCAGGCGGTGTTCGACGAATCGCTCGCGCAGCGGCGGTTCAGCATGACGCTGATCGCGTTCTTTGCCGCGGCGGCGCTCGTGCTCGCGATGGTCGGATTGTACGGAGTGATCGCGCTGAGCGTCAGCGACCGGCGGCGCGAGATCGGCGTCCGCATGGCGCTTGGGGCGACGGCGCGCGACGTCGTGCGACTCGTGCTGAACGAAGGGCTCACGATCGCGGTGCTCGGCGTCGTCATCGGTGTCGCCGGTGCGTTCGCGGCGAGCCGACTGGTGGCGTCGCTGCTCTACGGCGTCAGCGCAACGAGCACCGCGATCTACGCCGGCGCGGCGGTAGTCACGGTGCTCGTTACGGTGCTGGCGACGCTCGTCCCCGCGCGCCGGGCGATGCTGGTCGACCCGACGGTGGTGTTGCGCGGGGACTAGTCGTCATCCGGGCAGCTACTTATCCTGCCCGTTCCCGGACAACTGGTTCTGCCACCACCAGAGCTTCGCCACTTGCCGCTGGCGCGGCCACACTTCGCTCATGGTGTTGGCGTCGTACATCCGCCCGTTCTTCATCACGTAGCGAATGGTGTTCGTGTTCTTGATGTCGTCGAGCGGATTCTTGTCCAGCACCTGAAGGTCCGCGAGCTTCCCGGCCTCGAGCGAGCCCAGGTCCTTCTCGTGGCCGATCGAGTAGGCGCCGTAGATCGTCGCGACCTTGAGGACGTCATGCCGAGGCATGCCGCCGGACGCGATGTTCCAGATCTCCCATTGCGCGCCAAGCCCCTGCAACTGGCCGTGGCTGCCCATGCCGACGCGACCACCCGCCGCGATCACCTTGGCGGCCTGCTCGGCGAACAGTTGGAACGACCACTGTGACGGCGCCCACCAGCCCGGGCGGCGCAGCGCCTTGCGCTCGACCACGTCGCGCGGCGTGAAGCGGTTGAGCTTCGGATCATCCACGACGTCCGAATGCTCGTACCAGTAGTTCTCCGCCCACGGGCCGCCGTACTGCACGATCAGCGTTGGCGTCCACGTCGTACCGGACTGGGCGAGCATGGTCAGCACGTCCTTGTACAGCGGCGCGATCGGCAGCGTGTGCTCGATGCCGGCGTAGCCGTCCATGGCCTCGGTCATGTTTTTCTTGAAGTCGAGGCCGCCCTCGAGCGTCGGCAGCAGATGCTGTTCGTGCGCCGCCATCATGATGAGCTGCCGCGTGCGGCGGTCGCCCGACATGTACTGCTTGATAGTTTCGGTATTGTAGAATTCTGAATACTTGCGCAGGACGTCGCGCGCCTCGTCGAGCGTGCGAATGTTCGTCGCCTGGAAGACGCCCGGTCCCGTGGCGAGAATGCGCGGGCCGATGAACTCGCCCGCCTCGACCATGTCGGAGTACGACAGCACGTCGGTCGTCGACGTCTGCGGATCGCGCGTCGTCGTGACACCGTACGCGAGGTTGATCAGATACTCGAACGGCTGCGAGCGGTGCACGTTGAACGCCGGCCAGATGTGCGCGTGCACGTCGACGTAGCCGGGCAGGATCGTCTTGCCCGTCACGTCAATGGTCTTCGCGCCCGACGGAATGTTCACCTTGCCCTGCGGCCCCACCGCGATAATACGATTGTCTCGCACGACGATGTCGCCCTTCGCGATCACCTCGTCGCCTTTCATCGTGATGATCCGCGCCCCGCGCAGCGCTACCACACCGCTGGGGCGATCCTTCGGCACGGTGATCACCACATCGTGCCGCGACGCCTCGTAGATCGGCTTCGCCGGCGCACCACCGCGACCGCCGCCGGCGCCACGTCCACCGCCGCCGGCACCAGCCGAATCGGCGCGCGCCGCGACCGCCGTGATCGAGTCGTGCACCGCGCGATCCGCCGCATCGAGATCGTACGTGAACAGGGAGTGACCCAGCCCGTAAAAGATGTGCCGGCTGTCGTTGCCCCACGATGAAAACTCGCCGCCGATCGTCGTGATCTGACGTACCGGTACCTCGGACTGCGCGGGACTCGTCACGTTGATCGTGGCGCCGTTGGGCATTTCCGGCACCTCTTCCACGACGTAGGCGCGCGGGCCGGCCTGATCGTTCACCTGCACGAGAATCTTGCTGCCGTCCGGCGACATCATCATTTCGCCACCACCACCGCCGCCGCCGCGTCCACCACCGCCGCCGCCGGCGCGCAGAATCGTCTTCTGATCCGTGCCGTCCCATCGCATCGAGACGAGCGCGCTGCCCTCGGCGAAGTAGACGCGCGTCGAATCACCATGCACGAAGTGCGGCCGGCCAAAATTCGCGATCGGTGAGATGACCGTCTCCGCTCCGCCGTTCGACGGCAGCCACACCAATTCCACACCGACCGCCGCCTGCGGCGGACGCTCGAGCTCCTCGAGATCGACACGCATGTTGCGCGGACCGCGACCGACGACAATGCGCCGACCGTCATTCGAGAATGCCGGCTTCTCGTAGTACGCCGGTTTGGCGCTCAGCTTCTCCGGCCGGCCCGAGCCATCGGCGCGCATGCGCGTGACGGTTCCGCCGTCGATGTCATTCCACGTGACATACGCGATGTACTGCCCGTCCGGCGACCACGCCGGCTGGAACTCACCAACGTTCTCGCTCGGCGCCAGGCGCTTGGGCGTTCCCGCGGGAAGGTCCATTGTCCACACGCGATCGAGCGCGACGAACGCCAGCCGCTTGCCGTCGGGTGACGCCTTCACGTCGCGAATCTGCCGCACGGTCATCGACGAATCGTTGAACGTGAACGATTCGTGCGTCGGCCCGGCGATCATTTGATCGACGTCCGCCGAGAACGGGATCATCGTCTCCTTGCTGGTGGCGACGTCGGCGCTCCAGAAATGGCCGTGATGCGCGATGATGATCGACCGCGAATCGGGCGTGAACGCGTAGGTGGGCAAGAGATCGCGATTGGCGCGGGACTCCTGATCGTCGCGTTGAATCTTTGGAATGAGCATATGCTCATCGCCGGTCGACAAGTCGCGCAGGATCAACGACTCGTCGGCGTTGTTGCGCGTGCCGTAGGCCAGCCACTTGCCGTCCGGACTGAGCTCGGGACGCATCGCGCTGCCGACGGCGTTCGTCTTCGTGAAGAGATGTCCCGTCTCGCGATCGAGCACACCGATCTGCCAGCCGAGCGACGTCTGGTTATAGCCGCCGCCGGTGCTGTTGCGCATGGCGGTGTAGACGTAGCGACCGTCCTTTCCGATCGCGGGACCAAGGAAGACGTTCGGCGCCGCGCCGCCCCCGCGCCCACCACCGGCCGCGGCGCCACGCCCGCCCGCCGCGGAGTCACCGGTCAGACGGAGGCCGTTTTCCGGACCGCCGTTCGCGTAATACATGTACAGGTCGTTGCCCTTCGACGCGATGACGTACTTGCCGTCGGGCGTGAACGTCGGCGACTGGAAATGCTGATTCGTCGCATCGCGCGTGAGCGCGCGCGGATGCGAACCATCCGCCTCGGCGATCCAGATATTGTCCGACTGCGAGCGATCGCTCACGAACACGATCGATTTTCCGTCGGGCGAATAGTGCGGCATCGCGTCGTACGCCTGGCCGCTCGTAATGCGCGTCGCTTTGCCGCCCGTGACGGGCAGCGTGTAGAGGTCGCCGAGCATCTCGAAGACGATTGTGCGTCCGTCGGGCGAGAGGTCGAGCGAGAGCCAGGTGCCCTCGTCGGTGGTGAACTTGAGGGGGTGCGTGGGCGTGAGCGGCAGGCCTGCGCCGCGTCCGCCGGTGGAGTCGTTGCCGCGGCCGCCGCGTTGCGCGGCGAGCGGAGTCGCGAGTATCGAAAGACTGATGAGCGTCGCAGCGGCGAATCGCGGCGCGACGGACTGCAGGAGACGGGGGCGCATACATCGCCTCGGCGAATGGAAGAATCGAGATGCTCGTCGTGGACGAGCCTGTTGATACTGTTCGCCGTGCGCGCGCCCGGCAACCCTTCCGCGAGATAGATTTCGGGATGCGGTCGATTCAGAGGCGACTTCGTGAGCTCGCGGCGCTGCTCATGGTGTGCGGTGCCACGGCGTGCGGGTCGGCGATGACGGAGCAGGTCGGGGTTCGGGCGAGCGGTCCGCTGCCCCGCTGGGCGGACGTGGGGCGTGCTTGCTCCGACGACTCGCCGGCGTCGTCGCTGCCGGCATCTGAGAATCAGACTTATGTTCGCGGTGAGCCCGACGATACGTGGGCGCGGCTCGCGCGAACAATCCCCGGTGGATTCGCGGGGCTGTTCGTCGACAATGGACAGTTCACATACTTGCTGGTCGATCCCGGCAAGCGCTCGGTTGCCGAGCCGCAGCTTCGCGCGGCGGGCTTGCCCGTCAGCTCGAGCTCCGTCGTCCGCCAAGCCCGCTGGGATTTCGCGCAGCTGCACGACTGGATGGGGTTCATCGAGCGGAACCTGCGCACGCCGTCGATCTCATTTGACGACATCGACGAAGTCAACAATCGCCTGAGTTTCGGCGTGCCCGATACGGTCGCGTTGCGAGCGTTCGAAACGAATCTCCAGCAGTTGAATCTGCCGTGCAATCTGGTGTGGGTGATTCAGCAGGGATTTGCGACGTTCGAGAAGCGGCCGTGAAGCGAACGTGGATTGGCGCGTGTGTACTTCTCGCGGCGTGCCGTCTCTCGCATGGTACGACTGCGCCGTCCGCGCCACCGGCCAACGATGGTGGACACTGGGCGAACGTCGGCCACGCGTGCTCGGCGGATTCGCCGGCCCTTTCGCTCGCGACCGATAAGGTGAGGCCGTATCACCGCGGACTGCCTGACGATCGGTGGGCGGACATTTCGCGCACGACGCCGGGCGGCTTCGCGGGGCTGGTTCCGGCGCAGAATACCAATGTGTATCGCGTGTCGTGGTATTCGTATTGGCTCGTCGACACGACGCAACGCGCCGCGGCGGAGCCGTTGCTGCGCGCTGCCGGCATACCGGTCGATTCGTTGTCCACCGTTCGCAAAGCGCGTTGGAGTTGGGCGCAGCTGTTCGACTGGATGGGCTATCTCCAGGCAAATGTCACCGGCGCGACGATGAACGACATCGACGAGGCGACGAATCGCCTTCACTTCGGTACCGCCGACGCCGAGCATGAGCGACACATGGAGCAGCAACTCGCGCGGTTGGGTGTGCCGTGCAACCTCGTCTGGCTTTCGCGGTTTTCTGGCGTCACTCTGCTCGAGTCGAGTCCCAGCCGGCCACACAAGCCATAGTTGAACAAGAGTTAGACAGCAGTTGAACAATACCTAGACAATAGTTCGACAACGCAGGTTCACTCCGACCTTCATTTTTCGTCCATGCATCGTCGTCTCGCCCTTCTGATCGCGCTTGCGATCTTCCCCGCTCAGATCGTATCGGCGCAGCAAAAACAGCGGCTCGCCTCGCTCAACGACGCACTGCAGACGAGCGGCATTCTCGCCGGCCGAGGCGCGCCGCTCAACGTGCAATGGCTCGACGGCGGCAAACGGTTCTCCTTCATCACGAACGATCCCGCGACGCATCGCCAGTTGATCCGCTCTTACGATCCCGCCACGGGGCGCGATTCCCTGCTCTTCTCCGGTGAGAATCTCAACTTCCCCGGAACGACGAACCCGTTCCTGTACGAGGGGTTTCAGTGGGCGCGCGACTTCAAGAACATTATCTTCCAGACGAACTTTCAGCAGCTCTATCGCCGGTCAGGGACCTCCGACTTCTACATCTACTCATTGGCGTCACATTCCCTGCAGCTCGGCGGTCGCGGGGCGCGGACCGCCGAGCTGTCGCCTGACGGCACGATGCTCGGCGAGGAGCGCGGCGGGAACATGTACGTGGTCGATCTCCCGACGCAGCATGAGAAGCAGCTGACGTCCGACGCCACGGAGCACGTGTTCAACGGCCACTTTGATTGGGTGTACGAAGAAGAATTCGGGCTGGCACAGGCGTGGAACTGGTCGCCCGACAGCCGACACATCGCGTTCTGGCAGGTCGACGAGACGAAAGAGCCGGAGATTCAGCTGTCCGATTTCAGCGGCCAGCATCCCACGTGGGACAAGCTGCGTATTCCACAGCCGGGAGACACGAATCCAACGGCGCGCATCGGCGTGCTCGACGTGAAGAGTGGAACGAAGGTGTGGCTCGATCCACATCAGACGGGCGAATTCTACATCCCGCGCGTGTACTGGACGTCGAGCCCCGACACGCTCGCGATGATCGTACTCAATCGCAAGCAGAACGAGATGAAGATGTTCTTCTTCGACGTCACGTCCGGCGGCTCGCGCCAAGTGATGGACGAGACGTCGCCGACGTGGATCGACGTGTACGACTTCTACGCCGGCGTGCAGGATCTGATGACGTTCCCCGAGCACGCGCGCGAATTCTTCTGGGTGTCGGACCGCACGGGCTACCAACACATCTATCGTTACGACTATTCGGGCAAGCTCATTCAGCAGGTCACGAAGGGCGACTGGAGCGTGACGCGCATCGAAGGCGTCGATCCGTCGAAGCGGATCATCTACTTCACGTCGACGGATCCGTCGCCGCTCGAGCGGCAGTTGTGGCAGGTGAGTTTCGATGGTACGGGACTCAAGCGCATCACGATGACGCCGGGGCGCCACGCGATCGACATGTCGCCCAACGCGCAGTACTTCATCGACAGCTGGTCATCCGTGACTCAGCCGCGACAGGTCGAGCTCTGGTCGACGGCCAGCGGGAAGGTGCGAACGATGGAAGCCAACGCGCCGACGACGGAGTGGCTCAAGACACACGCGTACAGTCCCGCCGAGCCGTTCAGCTTCACGACGTCGGATGGGGTGAAGATCGATGCCTCGATGATGAAGCCGATTCCGTTCGATCCGTCGCGGAAATATCCGGTCGTGTTCACGATCTACGGCGGGCCGGGATCGCAGGACGTGTACAATCAGTTCGATGCCTCCGGGTGGAAACAATGGCTCGCGCAGAACGGCTACATCGTCGTGGACGTGAACAATCGCGGCACGAACAACTACGGCCGCGACTTCATGAAAGTCGTCTACAAGCAGCTTGGACACTACGAGGCACACGATTTCGCCGAGACCGCGAAGCATTTGCGTACGCTGCCATACGTGGATGGCGCGCACATCGGCATCATGGGCACGAGCTACGGCGGCTACAGCACGATGTACACGATGGAGATGTATCCCGACGTCTTCGCGGCGGGCAGCGCCAATTCCGGTGTCGCTGACTGGCGGCTGTACGACACTATCTACACCGAGCGCTACATGTCGACGCTGGGCGACAACCCGCAGGGGTACGTCGCGAGCTCGGTCGTGGAGAACGCGAGCAAGTTGAACGGCAAGCTGCTCATGATTCATTCGATGATGGACGACAATGTCCATCCGCAGAACACCATGCAGCTCTTCACGGCGTTCTCGAATCTCGGCAAGGACATCGAGGAGCGGATCTATCCGCCGGGGCGCCACGGCGCTGCATACAATATGCAATCGCTGCGGCTCATCAATCAGGTCGAATTCGAGTTCCTGAATCGCTGGCTCAAGCCCCGCGCGGAAACGCAGCAGAGCGTGAAACCGTAACGCCGACCGCGTCGTATCTCGAGGGTCGCTCGGCGCTGGGCACTGCCCCGCGCCGACAGCGGGCCGGATCGATTGCGCCGTGCCGCTTGCGTCGGCCGTGTCACCGTCCATCTTTGCGTGAACACCGGACGTACGGTCACCCTCATCCCCAAATCCCACCATGCATCGTTTGTCTTTCATCGTTGTCTTGTTCGCAGCCGCCGGCCTTGTCGCGTGCGCCGCCAAGGACTCTTCCAGGATTGACACCACCAAAGTCGCGCAGTCGGGGGCACCCGCGGCCGCCGCGTCGCGCGGCTCGTTCGATCCCGCGACGCATGTCGCGACCGTGTACGCGCACGATTTCGCGTTCGAAGCGCCGTCGTCGATCAGCGCCGGATGGACGACGTTCCATCTCGTGAATGACGGGCCGAATCTCCATCACGTACAGCTCGTGCGTCTGGACAGCGGCAAGACGGCGAACGATCTCGCCGCGGCGATGAAGAATCCCGGTCCGCCGCCGATGTGGGCCGCATTCGTCGGCGGTCCGAACGCGCCGAATCCGCACGGCGAGTCGAGCCTCACGATGAACCTCGCACCGGGCAACTATGTGTTGCTCTGCCTCGTCGACCTGCCGGATCACGTGCCGCACTTCGCGAAGGGCATGTTCCAGCCGCTGACAGTGACGCCCGCCGTCGGCACGCCCATGGCCGAGCCCACCGCGGACATGACGGTGACGCTCTACGACTACAACTTCGACGTGACGGGCACGCTCACGCCCGGCAAGCACACGATCAAGATCGTGAACAGGGGCCCGCAGCCGCACGAGATCGAGATGGCTCGGCCGGCGGCCGGGAAATCGGCGAAGGATGTGTTGGCGTGGATCGCGAAGCCTGCCGGCCCGCCGCCGGGCGATGCGATCGGAGGCACGTCGGCCATCGTGCCCGGGTCCGCGGTGTACTACACGGTCGACGTGACGCCTGGGGACTACGCCCTGCTCTGCCTCATTCCGGACGGCAAGGACGGGAAGATGCACGCCGAGCATGGCATGGTGAAGGACATCGTGGTGAAGTAGTCGTTGTGTCATCCTGACCCTGAGCGTAGCGAAGGGTCAGGATGACATGTCGGTCACTTGAACAGATCCATCGATTTCACCGCGACCTGCCACACGCCCCACGCGAGCGGCAGGCCGACGACGGCCCAGGACAGGACGATGCGCAGTTTCATGTGCTCACCGCCAACGGCGCATCGTCCGTCGCCGCGTGCCGCGCATCGACCGGCCGCACGAGCGCGTTGCAGACGAAGCCGGCGCAGAGCAACGCCACCATCACGTGCATCGTCGTGGTGTACGCGTCGGCCTTCGCGACGCCATGAGCAATTTCATATTCACGAATGTAGTTGACGAGCACGGGTCCCAGCACGCCGGCCGTCGACCACGCCGTGAGCAGGCGGCCATGAATGGCGCCGACTTGCATCACGCCGAACAGATCGCGCAAATAGGCCGGTATCGTCGCGAAACCGCCGCCGTACATGCTCAGGATGACCACGTCGCCGGCGACGAACAGCACGACGTTCCCTGCCCGGCCGAACGTCGGTACGAATGCGTAGAGCGCGGCGCCCAGCAAAAAGAACGTGGCATACACCGCCTTCCGGCCCACGACGTCCGAAAACGACGACCAGCCGATGCGCCCGCCCATGTTGGCGAGGCTCAAGAGGCCGACGAACCCCGCGGCGGCGCTGACGGAGATGCGTCCGGGAAACATCTCCTGAATCATCGGCGATGCGACGCTCAACACGCCAATGCCCGCGGTGACGTTGAGACACAACACCAGCCATAACAACCAGAATTGCGGCGTGCGAATCGCGCGATCGGCCGAGACGTTGGACGTCGTGACCAATCGCTGCGCGCCGGCGACCGGCGTCCATCCCGCCGGTTTCCATCCCGGACGCGGCACGCGCACCGTGAGCACGCCGAACATCATGAAAATGAAATAGAGCGCGCCCATCACGGCGAACGTCGGCGCAACGCCTTGCGGCGCGACAGGCTTGAAGTGCGCCATGAGCATAGTCGAAAGCGGCGACGCGATCATCGCGCCGCCGCCGAAGCCCATGATCGCGAGACCCGTTGCCATTCCGGGGCGATCGGGAAACCACTTGATGAGCGTCGACACCGGCGAGATGTAGCCGAGTCCCAACCCAATGCCGCCGAGGACACCGTAGCCGAGCAGCACGATCCAGAAGCTGTGGATGACGACGCCGATCGCCGCCACTTCGAACCCGCCGGCGAAACAGAGCGCGGACGTGAGCATCGCGCGGCGCGGGCCGACCCGCTCGAGCCACGCGCCAAACACCGCCGCCGAGAGGCCGAGGAAGACGATGGCGAGGCTGAAGATCCAGCCGATGCTGCTGAGCTTCCAGTCGCCCGGCGCCGATTCGGTGCCGCCGTTCAAGCGCGAGAGCGGGAGGTTGAACACGCTGAACGCGTACGCCTGCCCGATCGACAGATGAATGGCCAGCGCGGCGGGCGGCACGAGCCAGCGCGAGAAGTGTTCGTCGGCGATGGAGTGGTCGCGGTCGAGGAAGGGCATGGAGCGGTGTCATTCCGAGCGAAGCGAGGAATCTTGCATCCCGATAGAGAGACGGGTCACTCTATCGGACCAGAAGATCCCTCGCTGCGCTCGGGATGACAAGGTAGCTTTGCGGGACTGACAAGGTTTTGCCGGACTGACTCGCAAGGTCCCCACCATGAGACTCTCTCTTTTCTTCCTCGGTTGTGCCACGACCCTCGGCGCACAGAACGCGTCGTTCACCGTCGGTACGGCGTCGGCCGCACCGGGCATCACCGCGTATGGTACGATCGATGTGGCCGCCGGTTCCGATTCCGCGCTGTCGATTCCGGTCGCGGTCATCCGCGGCGTGAAGCCGGGGCCCGTCGTCGCGTTCGTGTCGGGCGCGCACGGCACCGAGTACTCATCGATCGTCGCGATGCAGCGGCTGATTCCGCGCATCGACGCGACGAAGCTCAGCGGCACGGTGATCGTCGTGCCGCTGCTCAACGTCGCCTCGTTCCTGCAGATGACGCCGCACGTCAATCCGATCGATCGCAAGAGCATGAATGGGTTGTATCCGGGCGATCCCAACGGCACGCAGACGCCGCGCGCGCTGGCGGCGATCACCGAGCGCGTCGTGGCGCCGGCGGACGTCGTGGTCGATCTGCACGGCGGCGATCTCGACGAAGATTTACGCCCGTACAGCTACTGGTTCCGCGGCGGCCGCGCCGCGCAGGATTCCGCGGGTCTCGAGCTCGCGCTCGCGTTCGGCCTCGACCACATCATCGTGAGCGACGCCGATCCGAACAACGGGCGCTCGCTGTCGGGTCAGGCGCTGTCGCGCGGCAAGACGGTGCTCGTCGCCGAGGCGGGACGGAGCGGTGTCGTCGCGCCGGGCGATCTGAAATCACTCGTCGACGGTTCTCTAAACGTGCTCGCCACATTGGGGATGATTCAGCGGAAGGTCACGACGGTCGCGCATCCGGTGTGGCTCGGCGGCGCGGGCGAGCGCATCGCCGCGAAGAGTGCCGGTGCGTTCACGCCGGCGGTCGCGCGCGACACGCGCGTGAAGAAAGGTCAGATCGTTGGACACACCACGGACTTCCTCGGCCGGCCAACAGGCGACGTCGTCGCGGGCAGCGACGGATTGGTCACGTTCATTCGCGGCGTGCCGTCGATGTGGGTCGGCGCGACGCTGGTCAACATCGCACCGGTGCTGCCGAGCCCGGGCCAATGGAGGATGCCGGGACGATGAGCAAAGACTCACGGATCGACCGCCGCGACTTTTTGGCGCGCGGGACCTCGTGCGCGGCGCATCTCGCGTTGGCGGCCGCGGTCATGCCGCGCGCGTTACGCGCGGCGTGGGCGACACCGCGCGGCGCCGTCGTGGCCCGCGAGCCGTTCGGGAATCTCGAGCGCGTCGCGGACAATGTGTGGGCGCTCATCTCGACACCGCTGACGGGTGATTCGACCACCGTGTCGAACGGCGCCATCGTCGCCGGCAAAAACGCGGTGCTCGCCATCGAGGGATTCAATCGACCGCAGGGCGCCGTGTGGTTGGCGAATCGTGCGAAGGAGCTCACCGGCCGATGGCCGACGCACGTCGCGCTCACGCACTATCACGCCGATCATGCAAACGGCGTGGCGGGATATCTCCAGGACGGCGAGCATCCGGTGCTGCGGGCGACGGAGCGAACGCGCGACCTCGTCGTGACCCGGAACATCCAGCCGGCGGATCCGAATCGCGTCGCCGCAATGAAGGACGTGGTATTTCTCTCGTCCGCTGCCAACACGGAGCTCGACCTCGGCGGGCGTTCAGTGCGTGTCGTGCCGCGCGACGGACATACCGAGAGCGACGTGTCACTCGAGCTGGCGGATCAGAACGTGATCTTCACCGGTGATCTGTTCTGGAACGCGATGTTCCCGAATTACGTCGATGCCATTCCCAATAAGTTGTCGGCGTCGGTGCGTGCGTTGCGGGGCGGCTCGAACATCACATACGTCCCCGGTCACGGCGCGATCGGCCACGCCGCGGACTACGACCGGTATGTGGCGATGATCGACGAGGTGGAGCAGGCGGCCCGCGCCGCGCACGCCGCGGGCAAAACCGCCGCCGACGCCGGCGCGCAGTTCACGCTGCCGGCGTCGCTCGGCGAATGGACGCTGTTCAGCAAAGCCTTCTATCCCCGCGCGTTCGAGGCGTGGTACAAGGTGCTCGACGCCAAGTAGCTCGCGGCGGCGGCGGCTTGCTTCCCTGACTACTTCGTGGACTGCGAGACGCCGCCCTTCGTGGTGAAAATGCCCGGCTGGCTGATGAACGCCTTGCCGGCGATGACGAGCGCCGCGATTCCGCCGACGGTGAGCGCGGTGCGCGTCTTGTCGAGCCCTCGGACGGCGAACGTCTCGCCGTTCGCGAACGACATCGTCAGCGGCTCGTTCTGGAGAAATTCCTCAGGCTGATCGGGTCCACGGGCCACCTGTGTGAGCGCGAGCGTGAGCTCCGTGTCCGTGCGCCGCACGATCCGCCCGTCGAGCGACGTGGCGCCGGGTCCGATGCTGCCGGCGAGCGCGGCCGCGCCGGCCGGCGTCAGCGTGACGCGCACCGACTGGCCGGGCCGCACGGCGGTGCGCGGCGCCGATTCGTAGCCGTAACACCCCGTCCCGACGATGATCGCCGGGACGGTTGCCGTCAGGATCGTATAGTTCTTGAATACTCGTTTACTAATCACTGCCCGAGGCACTTGCCGCCGGTGCCGTCCGAGGTTGCGTTGGCCGGGTCGTTCGGGTTGCGTGCCGGCTGCTGGCTGAGCGGCGGGATGTTGCTGTTGGTGTTCCGCTCGCTCGCATCGTACGGGAAGCGCGCCGGGATCTTGCCGTTGAAACTGCCCCCGGTGGTCACCGGCACGAGGTTCGGCGTACAGGTGCGCTTGTACAGATTCCACGCTTCGAGGTTCTGGAAGTCGGCGATGTACTCCTCGATCAAGATTTCGGACAACAGTGCTCGTCCCGTGAGTCCGGCCGCCTCGGCCGGCAGGCCGTTGAGTGCACGCTCCTGATTGAGGTCCGTGAGCGCGGTCGCATTGTCGCCCGTGCGCTGCGCCGCCTCGGCGGCGAGCAGCAAGCCTTCGTTCGCCGTGACGATCGGCTGCGTGTGGTTCGGCGCGATCAGCGAATCGTTCAAGTCGGTGAGATCGGCGTTGAAGTAGGCGCCCAGTCGCGGATCATTCCTCGACTTCAACAAGGCGACGAACTGCGGGTCGGGCGCGAGGTAGCCCGTTCGTTGCACAACGTCGAACTGATACCAGAAGTTCTGCTCGTTGGCGTTGCCGGAGAACACCGCATTGAAGTTCTGTGATGGATCGGTGATGCCCTGCTTCGCTTCCGCCAGCACCTGCGGATAGACCGTCGAACGGACTTCCGCGGTGTGCATCAGGTAGCGCGCCTTGAGTGTGTGCGCCAGGCGGATCCAGCTCGCGGCGTCGCCGCCGTAGGCCAGATCGTTGCTTCCGGGCCCCGCGTTGCTCGGGCCCGACGCCGCCATGTTCTTGACAGCCTGCGTGAGCAGCGACTGTACCGAGTCGTAAATCGCGAGCTGGCTGTCGAGCGTCGGATTGAGCGTGCTCGTCAACGCCTGCGTGTACGTCAGGTTGCCGAACATGTCGGCGCCCGTCCCGACGAGCAGAGCTTCCATCGTCTGCGCGATCCCCAGCGTTAGACTGTCGTGCGACGCGGCGGCCTGCGATTCGAGCTTTCGAATGTCCACCAGGCCGCCGCCCGTGTAGAGCGACACCTGGAAGCCGTTCGTCGTCTGCTCGTCCACCTGATAATTGTAGATCGCGAAATACTGCTGGATCTCGCCCTGGAGCTGCTGCACCCACATGTTGGTCACGCGCGCGGGGTCGCTTTGCAGCTGCGCCCACACGTTGGCCTCGATGCCGGTGAGGAGCTGGCCGCTCGTCGCCTGCGTCGGGCGATTGGGGTCGTTGGTCAGCTCGCCGCCCGTGAGGAAGTTGTCCCCACAGGCCACGAGCAGCGCCGACGCGCCAATCAGCCCGATGATTAGTTTCTTATTCATAAAGACTCGATGTTCTCCTTTATGGTTTCTCGCTTCGGCGCTGCGCGCCTCCGCTCGAAATTCCGCATTGACGATTCATGGTTTCGCGCTTCGGCGCTGCGCGCCTCCGCTCGAAATTCCGCATTGACGATTCATGGTTTCTCGCTTCGACGCTGCGCGCCTCCGCTCGAAATGCTGGATTCAACGGTTGAGCGTGACCGAGACGACGAACGAGCGCGTCTGCGGATTCTGGAAGAAGTCGATGCCCTGCGTCAGGAACTCGGCCCCGCCGAGGTTGGTCTCAGGATCGAGACCCTGATACTTGGTCCAGGTGTGCAGGTTGCGGCCGGCAACGCGAATGAGCGCGCTGCTCAAGCCCATCTTCGAGTGCAGCCAGGCGTTGTCGAGCGTGTAGATCACCGACAGCTCGCGCCACTTCACGAAGCTGCCGTCCTCGACGAACTGGGACTGCACCGTACCGGCGCTCCCGCCAGGACCGGTGTACCACGCCTGCCAATCCGCCGGCGTCTTGAAGGCCACTACGCCGGCGCCCGGGCCGGCGACCGCCTGCCCCGCAAGCACGTTCTGCCCGAACACGCCCTGTTGACTGCGCACGTCGGTCTCCAGCGCCGTGCCGAAACGATCGAGCGCGGACCGCGTGCCGTCCCAAACCTGGCCGCCGTGACGCAAGTCGAACAGCGTCGAAAACTGGAACTTGCCGACACGCAGCAAACCGTTGACGCCGCCGGACCATTTCGGATTCGGATCGGCGATCACCTGCTCGTCAGGATTCGCGACGGGCTGTCCGTTCGCCGAGAGATAGAGCGCGCCCTTCTTCGCGCTCGCGCCGCACGCCGAATCGACGCTCACGACCGCGCCGCCGGTTCCCGGCAACACTTGCTGCTGGCCGAGGCCACAGCGAATCCAATCGTTGCCGCGGAGCACGCCCGGCGCGAAGCCGACCGTCGACGATCCGATCGCCCCCGTGAAGCCTTCGGTGTTGTACGGAATGAACTGCACGCCCTCGAGCAGCGACTCTACGCGTCCGCGGTTGCGCGCCCAGTTGCCGCCGATGCTGAAGTCGACGTTCTGCGACGTGTACGGACGCACGTTCAGCGTCAGCTCGACGCCCTTGTTCGTCAGCGTCGCGCCGTTCACGAGCTCCGTGAACGCACCGGTCGACGCGGCATTCACCGGGGCCGGAAGGATCACGTCCGTCGACCGCTTGTTATAAAACGTGAAACTGAAGTCGGAGCGCGTTCCCCAGAAGCCGAAATCGAGTCCGGCTTCCGCTTCGCGATCGCGCTCGGGCTTGAGATTCGGGTTGCCGAGGTTGCTGCCCGTGACGAGGCCGCCCTGCCCGCTTTGCTTCGAGCCGATCACGTCGCCGAAGCCCGACCCGAATGTGCTCGTGGACGACAGCGCGCTGATCGCCGCATACGCGGGCGGCTCACGGCCGGTCTCACCGTAGGCCGCGCGCAACCGACCGTTGGTGATCCACTCGTTGCCCGTGCTCGCGCCGTGGTTCAACCAATTCGTGAACGTCCATGCGGCGTCGATCTTCGGATAGAGCGCCGTCTTGTTGCCGGAACCGAACGTCGAGAATCCATCGTCGCGAGCGCCCGCCGTCACGTGCAGCTGGTTGTAGAAATCCAGCTCGGCCTGTGTGAAGTACGCCTGAATGTGGCGGAGCGAACGCGTCTCGGTCGGCGTGTAGCTGACCGTGTTCTGAATCGCGAACGGCGTCGGCGCGATGAGCTGATCGCCGAAGATGTACACGTCGCGATAGCGCCGCGAGTTGAGGTTCTGGCCAAGAATGAGTCGCGCGTCGATGTTCGGATTGAACGTGTGCGACAGCGTGGCCGTCAGGTTGTGGTCGATCTCGAGGTTGTTGATGGTGTAGCGCGTGACGAAACCAACCGGATCCGTGGACGAAGTCAGCGGAGCGGACTCGAGACGCGAGTCGGTGTAGTTGTCGGCGCCGAACGTCTCATTCACGGCGATCCAGCTCGTCGGCACCCAGTTCGCCGTCATGTTGCCCAGGAATCGTCCGAGCTCGCTGCGGTTGCCGGGGTTGTCGAGCACGAAGAACGGATTGTCGTAGCCGCGCGGATCGGTGATGCTCGCCGCCGTCGGATGCGGAAAGCGATACGACCGGTGCAGGCCGGAGACGGGATCCAGGAACGGCAGGTTGTTGAAGTCGGGCGACGTCCGCAGCGCGCCGAGCAGCAACCCGGAGGTGTTCGATCCCTTCTGCACGTACTCGCCGCGCGTGTTGAAGTACGAGAAGTTGCCGCCGAACGTCAGCGAATTCAGAAGTTGATGCGATGCCGACAGACGCACGGTCGAGCGATCGTAGCGATTGTTCGAGCCCTTCATCATTCCGAGCTGGTCGGTGAGGCCGCCGGAGAGGAAGAACGTCGTGCGGTTGTTGCCGCCGGAGACGCTGAGCGCATTGTCGCTCGTCAAGCCGGTGTCATAGATCTCCTTGCCATGATCGAACGTCGGGACGCCGGACAGGAGCGGCCCCCAGCTCAAGCTGCTGGCGTTGCAGTCCGGATCGGTGCACGTGCCGGGCTTGCCGTTCGAGCCCTGCCCATACTGCTGCTGCAGCGGGAACGTCTTGATGACGTTGTCGAAGGTCTGCGTCGACGCGAAGGTGTAGCGCGTCGGGCCGCTGGCGCCCTTCTTCGTCGTGATGAGGATGACGCCATTCGCGGCGCGCGCGCCGTAGATCGCGGACGCCGCCGCGCCCTTCAGGATCTGCACCGACTCGATGTCGTTTGGATTGAGGTCGGCCGCGCGATTCTGCGCGACGGTCGAGCCGTCGCCGCCGTTCGTCGAGATCGTACTGTTGTCGATCGGCTGATTGTCGACGACGATGAGCGGCTGATTCGTGCCGGTCACCGACGTGGCGCCGCGAATGAGCACGAACGCCGACGAGCCGGGTTCGCCCGATTGCGTGTTCACGCGCACGTTTGGCGTGGTGCCGGACAATTCCGAGATCGCGTTCTGCGGAACGGACTGCCGCTGGAGCTGCGCGGGATCGACGCTGTTGATGGTGCTGCCGATGCGCTCACGGACTTGCGACGTCCCCGCGCCCGTGACGATGACCTGCTCGAGCTGCAGCGCGGCCGCGGTGAGCACGAAATCGTGCGTGATGGTGCCTGCCGACAGCGTGACTTGCGCCGTACCAGGCGCATATCCAACGCGACGCGCCGAAAGTGTGACGAGTTGACCGCTGACGCGACTGGCGGGCACGGTGAACGAATAACGACCGTCAGTGGTGGTCATGGACCCAAGGCCCATGCCGTTGATCGACACCGTGACGCCGACGAGCGGAACACCGCCCTCTCCGGTCACGTGTCCGGTGATGGTTGCGGCCTGGCTCACGAGCCGGCCCGGTAGGGCGATCAGCGCGGCGAGTGGGAGCAGGCGGTACCAACGGGACCGCAATGACAACATGCGAACGTCTCCTGACGCAAAGTCTGGAAAGCGTGAAACCGCCGAGTCGCCGTGGGAGTCGGGCGATCGGCCAACCAGAAAACTGAAAAAAACGGAAACAAAAAAACTCGCGACGACGGACAACTCGTCGGCGCCGACTCGGGCCGCACACCGCGTGCCACTTGCTGACATTTTGCTGACACGGGAATGACACCTTAACTAAAGTCTTATGTGATTGTGTAGCTCTCGAAAAATTTTCCTTGTACATGTGACGCGACGCGCGCTTTCTCGAGTTTGAAGAAGTTTGCTGGTGTATGTCGCGCGCGTGAAATCGCGCGGACAATTGGACGATGTGTAAACGCCATATGGCGGCGTTCGCTTCGACTGGCTGAAGCGCACGCGCAAAAAAACCGCGAACGAAATCCACGTGATTTCGTTCGCGGTGATTGTGATCGTCATCCCGAGCGAAGCGAGGGATGACAGCAGTCCGACTACCGGCGCCGACCGCCCCCGCCGCCTCGTCCGCCGCGCGGCGGCGATCCGGGCCGAACGCCAACCAACCCCCCGCCGCGCGGAGCATTCCGGAACGTGCTCCGCGGAAACGCGGTGACGAACACCGGATACGAGAACGGCACACCGCACGCGTTGTACATCGAGTACGGCGAATATCCGTACGCGCCGTAGGGCGCGTAGCCGTACCCGCATGAGCCGTAGTCGGAATACGGCTGCTCCGACGACTGCGACACTTCGGGTTGATAGATCATCTGTTGATAGACGGGCTGCTGCATTCCGTTCGTGTAGCCGTACGACGCGTACGGCGACTCCGTCGACAACACCGTCCCCCGATACACCGGCACCGAATGCATCTGCTCGGCGTACCCGGCCGCGGCGTCCGGCGCGTTGCCCACCATCGCCTGCATCACCGTCGCCGGTACGTCGGCGCGCGCGAGCGCGTTGATCTGATTGCCCGTGAGATCGAAGCGCTGGCCGAATTGATAGATCCACGTTCGTACCACCGACGCGTCGACGCTGTGCAGGGCGTCGATCACGTCGTCCGACGTCAGCGGTCGCGCCGCGGCCGCACGCGCGGTCGCGATTGCCAGGCGATTACTCTGAAGCGCGATCGCCGCTTCCTTGGGCAGGCCATCCGGTACCGCGCTCGCCCGAAGACGATCGGCGCTGACGACGCCCGCGGTCGCGCCGCCGGCGCGCACGTCTTCGACCTGCAGCCATTCACCGTTCGGCGTCAACGCGAACATCGACTGCGACGTGCCGGCGATGCCCGTGTTGCACGTGTACTCGGAGCGCAGGTACACACGACGGCCGGTCGGCGACCAGCTCGCGAGCTGCGTACCGTTACATCCTTGCGCGTCGACGGCAAGCGATCGCCCATTGGCGTCGATACGTTGCCGCGCGACTCGTGTGCCGTCGACGAACGTCTGCTCTTCGACGCCGGACGACCCGCTGACCGGAACGATGCACGTGACCGTGGAGCGCGTTCCGCGTCCCGCCGTGTCGGTTTGCCAGCAGCCAAGCCACGCGTACCAGCGCGGATCCGTCTGCGTGGAACGCGTCGCCTGCGGGGCGCGCACCGCACTCTGTGCTTCGACGAACGAGGCCGCGCACGCCAAACTCACCAACGCGGCCGCGGCGCCGAGCTTCGATCGAATAGACATGGTACCGCTCGCTGAAATTCGCCTATTCGTATGCATATCCCGCGGCGCGGCCCGGCGATAGTGGCCCTCGTGTTTACGCGCGGATTGGCGCTCGGATTTACAACTGTCCGGCGCGCGCGCCCCAGCGGTCGACCTGGGCGTTGTACGAGGCATCGCTGTAGCGCGACGGCAGAAACGTTGGCGCGTAGTCCGGTAGTCTTCCCCCGGTCACGTGAAGCGCGCAGAGCTCCGCGGCGGCATGCGCCGACATCAGTCCGGTGCCGGACAACGCCCCCAGCATATACGCGCCCTCGATCGGCAGCGGGCCGATCAGCGGACGGTTCTCACGCGTCTTACAGTAGTATCCGCCGTCGATCAGCCCCGTTGCGCGACCAACGTAGGCGGCCGCCGGGGGAACCATGCGCGCCAAGCCGCGCAGCAAAATGTCGCCGGCGCGCTGGTCGAAGGACGGCGGCCACACATACGGCTTGAGCTCGGTCTCGAACGTCCAGATGAGATAGAGCTCATCCCCGCCCGCGAGATCGACGGGCCGAAAGTGCATGCCGGCCGGAAACAGCTCGCCGTCGATCGTGATGGGATCGTTCCAGATCACGAACGGCGCATCGCGCGCGACGAACGCTTTGGGATCGCGGACGGTCATCTTCGAGTGCAATTCGTGAACGACCGGCACGTCGATGCCGAGCATGTCCTCGAAGTCGCGAACGGCCGGACCGGCGGCGACGATCACGCGGTCGGTGGCGATCGAATCGCCGGAGGCCAGGCGAACCGCACGCACGCGTCCGCCCGTCGTGACGACGCCGGTCACGCGATCGCGAACCAACCGTGCGCCGTGCGCCATCGCGCGCGTGATGAACCATGCGCCAAGCGCGACACTGTTCATCGTGCCGGCGCGTCGAACGTGCAGCGCGCCAATCGTGTCGCGAGCGAGATACGGAAACGCGCGCCGCGCCGCCGCTCCGACGAGCAGATCGGCGCCCGTCGGCTGATCGAGAAAACCGTCGGCGTGATGGGGCTGATACGCGCTCGTATCCATGTGCGTGCGTACGGGCCCCATGCCGAACGTCGAGACCGCGTGCGCGGTGGCCTCGAGCGTCTCGAGCTGACGAGGGTCCGCGGTAGCGAAGAGATAGCCGCGCCGATTCAAGCGAAACACGTTGCCGCTCTCGATCGCGGTCTCCTCGAGCAGATCGATGCTGCGCGAGACGAAGCGGCACATCGTGTCGTCAGGCCCGGGCCACCAGTTGCGATAGCCCTGCGTGCCCTTGTCGGTCGTCAACGTGAGCGGCTCGCGCTCGTCGATCAGAACGACGTGCCGGACGCCGTGCCGCACGGCGAGATGATACGCCGCCGCCGCACCGGCGATGCCGGCGCCGCAGATGACGACGTCGGCGGACGGAGACGAAGGCATGCAGGAAAGCTACGCCCGGGTCCGCCGGGCGAAAGCGCTGAAAAGGCGCTCAGAAAAAAAGGACTGAATTGGGAAAGCGCCCCGTGACCATGCGGAATCCATGAGATCACGGGACGCTGTGGTCCGAACCTGAGTCGTAGTCCAATCAACTGGAGGTCGGCGCCACTCTTCGGTGTCGGCCGGCCCGCGAAAGATTGAAGCTTTGAGGTGGATCCTGTAACGACCTGTTGCGAGGTGCCCCATTCGATGCACCTTTTTCGTGCGCATCATCACCTTCCAGGAGCCATTCGTGGGCGATTCCACTGATTTCCCCGAAGTCCCCTCTGCTTCAGTTACGCGACGTGACTTCATCGTGCGCGCCGGCCAGGTCGGCGCCGCGCTCTCGATTCTCGGACCCCGTGTCGCGTGGTCGGAGTCCGCGCCGTGGTCGGCCGGCGTTGCGTCAGGCGTCGCCGCGGGCACGCCGCCGATCGATCCGTCACTCTACTCCGGCCTGCGCTGGCGCATGCTTGGACCGTTCCGCGGCGGACGCTGCCCCGCGGCGACCGGTGTGCCTGGCCGTCCCAACGAGTTCTACTTCGGTTCAGCGAACGGCGGCGTGTGGAAGACGATCGACGCCGGCCGCGTGTGGACTCCGGTGTTCGACTCGCAGCCGGTCGCGTCGATCGGCGCGATCGTCGTCGCGCCGTCGTCGCCGGACACCGTGTATGTCGGCACCGGCGAGTCGACGCTGCGCGACTCCATGGGCTTTGGCAGCGGCGTGTACAAGTCGACGGATGGCGGCCGCAGCTGGACCCATCTCGGCCTCGACGACACGCAGCACATCGGCAAGATCGCGGTCGATCCGCGCAACCCCAACACCGTGTTCGTGGCGGCGATCGGCAAGATGTACGCGGCGAGCCCGGATCGCGGCGTGTTTCGTTCGCGCGATGGCGGCAAGACGTGGCAGAAAGTGTTATTCAAGAACGATGATGTCGGCGCGATCGAGGTCGTGATCGACCCGACCAACTCGAACGTGGTCTACGCCGGCTTGTGGAATACGCGACGGCCGCCCTGGTACACGTACGCGCCGACGAACGGTCCGGGGGGCGGCATCTTCAAGTCGACCGACGGCGGCACGACGTGGAAGCAGCTCTCCAAGGGACTGCCGAACGGCATCGGACGCAGCGGCATCGCGGTGTCGGCGAGCAATCCGCGCCGCGTGTACGCGGTCGTCGATCAACTCTATACCGAACCGGCAGGCAATGGTCCGGCGCCCACGCCGCCCGAGGGTGCCGGCGGCGGCCGCGGCGGAGCCGGTGGTCCGGGCGGCGAGGGCGGCTTCTTCCGCTCCGACGACGCCGGCGCGACATGGACGCGCATGTCGTCCGATCCAGCGCTCTGGGGCCGCGGCTGGTACTTCGAGAAGGTCGCGGTCGATCCCAAGAACGCCGACATCGTGTACGTCCCGAACGTGGCCGTGTCGCGCAGCAAGGACGGGGGCAAGACGTGGGTCGCGCTGCGCGGTTCGCCGGGCGGCGACGACTATCATCAAGCGTGGGTCTCGCCGGACGATCCGAACACGATGATCGTCGCGAGCGACCAGGGCACCATCATCTCGCGCAACGCGCGCGAGGATGATCCGCGCAACGTGACCTGGAGCTCGTGGCTCAACCAGCCGACGGCGCAGATCTATCACGTCTCGGTGGATTATCGGTATCCGTACTGGGTAACGGGCGCACAGCAGGACTCGGGGGCGGTCGCCGTGCGCTCGCGCGGCAAGTTCGCCGAGATCTCGACGCGGGACTGGGAGCCGATCGGCGCCGGCGGCGAGAGCGGCATGACGGCGGGCGACCCTCGGCACCCGGGGATCATCTTCGGCGGCAGTGGCCAGCGCTTCGACCTGGCGAACAACGTGCCGATCGCGGGCACGACCTCGCCGCAGAAGCAGGGCGATCGCGCCGATTGGACGCAGCCGCTCGTGCTCTCGAAGGCGGATCCGAACGCTTTATACTATGCGAATGACAGATTGTTCAAGTCCACCGACGACGCGAAGACCTGGACGCAGATCAGTCCGGACCTGACGCGTCCTGATCCGGGGACCCCGAACACGCTGGACGCCACGACGGCGAACCATACCGACCGCAACGCCAAGCGCGGCGTCATCTACGCCGTGTGCCCTTCTCCGCTCCGCGCACCGACGGTCTGGATCGGAACGGACGACGGCGTCATTCAGGTCACGACGAACGACGGCCAGGCCTGGCAGAACGTGACGCCGAGCGAGATGACCGCGTGGAGCCGCGTCACCGGCATCGAAGCGTCGCACTTCGACGCGAACGGGGCGTACGCCAGCGTCGACCGGCACCAGCTTCAGGATTTCGAGCCATACATCTATCGCACGCGCGACATGGGCAAGAGTTGGCAGCGCATCACGAACGGCCTGCCGCGCGGCGTGTACGTGCACGCGATCAAGGAAGACCCGGCCAAGCAGGGGTTGCTCTTCGCGGGGACCGAGCGCGGCGCGTTCGTCTCGTTCGACGACGGCGACAACTGGCAACCGCTCCAGCTCAATCTGCCGGTGACCTCGGTCCGTGATTTCGAGATCTATGAAAACGATCTCATCGTCGGCACGCACGGCCGCGGCTTCTGGGTGATCGACGACATCTCGGCGCTGCGGCAAATTTCGCCGGCGGTGCTGAGCGCGGATGCCTACCTGTTCAAGCCTGCCGATGCCGTGAATTACATGCAGGGCGGCGACAACGGTACGCCGCTGCAGAAAGACGAGCCGCAAACACCGAATCAGCCGGAAGGTGCCGTCATCGATTACTACATCAAGTCGGCGACGACGCCGGTGACGCTCGAGATTCTCGACGCCTCGGGCAACGTGCTGCGCACGTTCAGCAGCGACGCGAGCACGGCATCGCCGCCGCCGGGCGGACGCGGCGGCGGCCGAACCGACGGAATTCCGAACACGTCGCCATTGTGGCGTACAACGCCGCAGCCATTCTCCGGCGCGCCGGGGATGCATCGCGCCGTATGGGTGCCGGTCGCGCCGAACGCCGGCGGCGGCCGCGGACGCGGTGGCGGTGGTGGGCGAGGTGGCGGCGCCGCATTGCTCACGGGCACGTTCACCGCTCGGCTCACGGTGAACGGCAAGAGCTACACGCAGACGTTCAACGTGAAGCCGGATCCGCGAGGGATTGGTCGCTGACGTGACGGTTGCACCGCGGCTTGCCGCGCACGCCACGTCGCGTCCTGAGCTCTGGATTCTCACGCTGCTGTCGGCGGCGACGCACTTTTGGCATCTGACGTCGCCGCACGCGTTCGTGTTCGACGAGGTCTACTACGAGCCGTTCGCGGGCGCGTATCTCACGCATGCGTACATGTTCGACGTCCATCCGCCGCTGGGACGACTGCTGTTCGCGCTGACCGCGCGGCTGCTGCACGTTCCAGCGGCGGCGCTCATGCAGCCCGTGCCGGTGCCCATGCTGCGCGTGTTACCGGCGCTGTTCGGTACCGCGCTCGTGCCGCTGGTCTATCTCCTGTTGCGGCAGCTTCACGCAAGCCGTCGCGTCGCCGCACTCGGCGCGATCGGCATTTTGTTCGACAACGGTCTGCTGATGATGTCACGCATCGCGGTACCGGACATCATTCTCATTGTCTTGGGCGTTGGGGCGTTGAGCGCGTACCTCGCCGCGCGCACGAGAAGCGGTGGCACGCGAGCTTGGTGGATTGCGGGCGCGGCACTGCTTGCCGGGCTCGCGCTCAGCATCAAATGGACAGGCGCCTCCGCGCTGGGACTCATTCTCTCCGCGTGGGCGATCGATTCGTTTCGCGCGCGGCGACGCGCGGCGACGGTCGTTCGCGAAGCGGCGCTGCTCATCGCCATCCCTGCCCTGCTCTACCTCGGATTCTTTCAACTGCACTTCGCTATCCTGTCGCATTCCGGAACCGGCGACCGCTACATGCCGGCGCGCTTCCTCGCGCAGCTGCCTGGCTCCGCGACCTATGATCCGAGCGCCCCTCGCCTGAGCTATTGGCAGAAGCTCGCCGACGTTCACGCGGCGATTCGGCGCAGCAACGCGAAGCTGATCGGTGCGTCGAACAGTGCGTCGTCCAAATGGTACACCTGGCCGTTCACCACGCATCCGATCATGGTCTGGAGCTCGGCGCCGTCGGGGCCGGATGTGCGAAAGCTCTTTCTCGTCGGCAACCCGCTCGTGTGGTGGACGGCGATCGCCTGTGTCGTGGCGACATCGGTCATGTTCATGAGTCGCCGAGCTGTATTTCGCGGTTTCGAGTACGGCACCGTGTTTCTCCTGGCGGCGTTCGCGATCAATTATCTCCCGTTCATCGCCATCAGGCGGCTGATGTACATCTACCATTATCTGTTCGCGCTGACGATCGCGGTGGGGGTGACCGCGTGGCTCCTGGGCCTGCTCGCCGGATGGATGCGCGCCGACGATCAGCGCTGGCGTTTTCCGCGGTGGCAGTCCGAAGCCGGCTACTGGTCGGTGGTCGGCGTGTGGCTCGCCGGTTTCCTGTTCTTCGCGCAGTTCACGTTCGTATGAGTGCGAGCAGCGCACGCCCTGAGATGAGCTACGCCGGCGCGCTCGAGTTGCTCGAGAACGCGCTGGCCGGAGAACGGCGGCGCGCCATTCTCGATACGCTCGAGGCGAGTGGAGACTTTACCCGCGCGCTGGCGCGCCTTCGCGTGGCGATGCGGACGAACACCTTTCCATCCGCGAACGGACCACTCGCCCTCGAACGATTCGTCCGCACGTTCGACACCCGCACGCGTAGCGAAGGGTTTCACGTTCTCGAAAGTTGGGACTACCGCGCGCATCGATTCTCTGAGAACACTGTGCCCGTGTTGATGCTCGATCGTTGCGTGCCGGACGCCGTTCCACCGGATCGCCGGCGAGCCGCGCTCGCACTGTTGCTCGATCAATACTTCCTCGCGCTGGTCGGCCTGCTCGCGGTGCGCGCGTGGGACGATGGCGATCCGAACGCAAACTTCGACCGTGTGACGTCGCTCGTCGCGGCGCTCAACGGGTCCAATGGCAGCGGACAACGCTTCGTCGAGGACGCGGAGACGGTGTTGCTGGTGGCGATCTCGCACTATCACCCGCACGAGCCGGCGTACGACACCCTCATCGATCGCGTCTGGACGCTGGACGAAGATCACAGGCTCCGTCTAGCGACGGCATGCTCGGCCACACTCGGCAGCCATTTGCGATGGGGCCATCGCTTCATGTATCAGCGCGACATCAGCCGTATGCGCGCCGACAACGTCGTCGACTATCCGTGGCTGCTCTTCTCGCTCGTCACGCTCGCGCGCGCCGTCGGGCGCGCATCGCCGGGATCGATGGAGCGCAAGCGTATATCCGAGGCACTACTGAATGGACTGAGCGCCGATCCCTGGGCGTTCACCGGGAAGGTACCGCGCAGTCTCGAGCGATTTTCGGCCGAGCACGCGACGCTGCGAACGATGCTGCAGGACGGTCGGGCGATGTGGCACGAGGCGTTTTCCGTGCACCAGCCGCGTCCGGGCACGTTCACGCCGCTCGGTTTGCTGTGCAACTTTCTCTGCAACGCCATTGTCGCGATGGTCGACACGGGTCTCGCCGGCGCAGTCGATCATCCTTCGCTCAACGAGCTGTTCGAGTCGCACCCGGGCGACGCCGACGCACCGTCCGCGGCGGAATCGTATTCGAAAACACTCATGGCGTACGCATCGGCCAACGGCGGACGTTCCGACGGGGCGGCCCTCATCGTCTACGATCCGTATGAGGCTCAGACGGCGTTCAACGCGACGATGCGGGTTTTGTCGGCCTGAGCGCCGGCGTATCAGCGTAGTCCGAACACGACGATCCGGCTGGACCGCGACGCATCGGCCCAGAGCGCCGAACGCATGCCGGCGGTCACGGCGACGAGCTGGCGTCCGCCCGCGCGATAGCTCACGACGCCACCGCCAACCGACTGTCCGAGCGCAGTCTGCCACAGGATGCGACCAGACGCTGCATCGAACGCGTAGAATGCGCCACTGAGATCGCCGGCGAAGACCAGGCCTCCCGCCGTCGGCGTCACACCGCCGAGCACCGGCCGCGGAGCAGCGAACTTCCATTTCACGGCGCCGTTGTCGGCGTCGACCGCGGTGATCCATCCGCGAGCATGCTCGGCGGAGTCCATTGCCTCGCCGAACCCACCGACGTTGCCGAACCACGCGGCGCCGATCCGCGGGACCGGCGTCGACTCGCGCTGAAGCTGTACCGTCGAACACCAGTCTGCCGCGCCGGTGATCAGCAGGTTGTCGCCGCGATCGTACGCCGCACCGTTCCACTCCGAGCCGCCGAGGGAGCCAGGACAGAAATGGACTTTGCGGTCGCGCGAGAGTGGAACGTCCACGTTCACGCGCCTGGTGGTTGGCGTCTGGAAGAGCAGCGGCAATTCTGGCGGCTGGGTGCTTGCCGCGACGACACCCACGCCGCGCGCGATGACACCGCGGTCCAGCACTGAGAGCAGCCCGTCCTTGTTGGCCGAGGCCACGATGCGCTTACCCGATCGCGTGGTGACGAGCGCCGCCGGTGCGTCGACGTCCCAGTCGTGGAAATCGTGCTTCACCACCTGGTTGTAGCCAAGCAGGCGGCCCGATGCCGCGTCGAGCGCGATGATGGAATTGGCATATAAGTTCTCTCCATCGCGCATCGCGGCATCGTAGTCGGGGGCGGGATTGCCCGCCGCGACGTACAGCGCCCCTGCGCTCTCGTCGAGTGTGAACGACGTCCAGAACGCCCCGCCGGAAATCGGATACGCCGCCGCATTGCCGCGTCCCCACGTACCACGCGCCGGGCCGCTCGCCGGAACGACGTCGAACTTCCAGACGACGTGGCCATCGGTCGCATCGAGTGCGTAGACGTGCCCAATGACGCCGACGCGATCGCCGCCCGCGTTGCCGATGTACACGTTTCCCTGCCACGCGATCGGCGCCATCGGAACCGAGACACCCGGACCCGCCACGTCGAGCTGTACGTCCCACAACGTGCGGCCCGTCGCGGCATCCAGCGCGAGCACGTGCGAGTCCGATGTTCCGCGGAACACGCGACCATCCATGACGGCGACACCGCGATTCACCGCCGGCGACGCATGCCTCGCGACACGCCATCGCTCCGCGCAGGTCCCGGCGTCGACGGCATAGGTGATGGTGTCGCTGGTGAAATACATGACGCCATTCACGACGACGGGGCCCGTTTGCAGATCCGCCACCACGGGCAGCGAATAGCTGCACACCTCGGCCAAGCGCGACACGTTCGAGCGGTTGATGTCGGCCAGCGGCGCGAAGCGGTCGCCGGCGAGCGTGCGGTTGTATGCAGGCCAGTCGCTTCCGCCGGCGTCGGCTGCCGGCGAGGTCGCGGCCGCGCCGCGGTTGCATGCGGTTGCCAAGGCGACGGCGGCGATCGCCGTGCCGGTTCTGAACGCGAGCGACGTACGGTGTGGTCGAGTCATATGGTATAGTGCGCCACCTCGAGCGAATTGGCGAGTGGAGTGCTTGACGAAATAAGTCTACATATGTAGAATTAGGCTCATGGCCGACCGACTGCGCCTCTCACCACAAACCGCCGCCGTGCTCGACGCCTTCCTCGGCTCGCCGCGCGCCTGGCGGTACGGCTACGACATCAGTCGCGACACCGAGCTGCGATCGGGTACGCTATATCCAATACTCATGCGGCTCGCCGATCGAGAATGGCTCGAGACGTCGTGGGAGACGAGCGATTCTGGCCGGCCGCCACGACATATGTATCGTCTCACGGCCGACGGCGTTCGCGCCGCGCGCGGCTACATGCGCGAGTACCACGCGCATCACGTTCGGCGGCCGGCGCTGCGCGAGGCGAAGACCTGATGCCCCGCCGCCGACAACTCGCCGCATGGGTGCTGCGATTCGGCGCCACTCGCGCGGCCGCGGCCGATCGCGCATGGGCCGGCGCCATGCTGCGCGAGCTCGATTTCGTCGAAGGCGATTGGGCGGCGCTTCGTTGGGCCCTCGGTGGGGCGCTCGCGATCGGTGTACGATCCATGCAAACCGCACGTTCGTCGGGGCGGCTGAACGCGAAAGCAGTCGTGTCAGTCTTCTCAGGGGTAGTCGTCGCCGTCGCGGTGCTCGCGCTCTCGATGATGATCGGCGAAAGCCGCATGCATCCCACGACCGCTGGATGGCGCCACACGAGCGCCGCCCAGCTCGTATTCATCGTGATCATTCCCGAGCTCGCGTTCCTCCTCGGCGTGTACGCTCTGTGGCGGCGGCATCGCCGCATGGCGATCGGCATCATCGCCACAGGCGCGATGGTCATCACGCACGCCGTCATTCATGTGATCACTTAGCCGAAGAGAGACATCATGCCGCCGACCAGCGCCAACGGAAAAATCTGCTACATCGAGTTGCCGAGCACCGACGCCGCCCGCAGTTCAGAGTTCTATAACGGCGTCTTCGGCTGGAACATTCGTACGCGCGGCGACGGCAGCACCGCGTTCGATGACACGATCGGCGAGGTGAGCGGCAGCTTCGTGAAGGGACGCGCGCCGTCGTCGGGCACACCCGGCATGCTCGTGTACGTGATGGTCGACAGTGTGGCCGAGACGCTCGAGAAGATCACGGCTCGTGGCGGAAAGGTCGTGCAACCCATTGGCGGCGATGCGCCTGAGATCACCGCGCGATTCAGCGACCCCGCCGGCAACATCCTCGGGTTGTACCAGCAGAGGAAGTGAACGGGGCGGCCCGCGACTGCACCTGCTGCACCCGCTGCAGCCTAACTGCCGGGCGTAGTGCCGCTCTGCTGGCCGATGAGGCGACATACGGGGACCGCTTCGGCAGCCTTCTCGACGAGGGGATTCGGCACGTTCACGGCGATGGCGCACGCACCGCGGTTCACTCGCAAGATTGCGAACCAATACCCCGGGCCGGCAGTCAGGATCAGCGGCTCTGCGTTCCCTGGCACGTTCAACGACAGACTTGCTGCGCCGCTCGAGCTCCGGATTTCGTCGAAGTTGTTCCCGTAGCGCGAACTATCGGCGAAGTACGCCTCTTCGGCTGTCACGAGATTTCGAAGAAACCTGTCGACGGCCAAGGGCACGCCTGCGCGCTCACCCAGCGTTCCGGGAGCGACGCGGCCGAGCGCGGTCAACGCGTCGCGTATAGCGCCTTGGTAATTGTTCGTTCCGGTGAGACCGATCGATGTCGCGGGTGCGAGATTGGCGGGCGCGGCCGGAACGGGAGCGCCGGCGCCGGCAGGCGGCCCGGCGACGATGATCTGCCCGCGCTCACCGAGCGCGAGGTGCGGCATGCAATGATATCCGTACGTCCCACCAGGCAGACCCGCGAACGAAACGGTGTAGCTCTCTCCTCGCGACATCATGAGCGGTCCTGAGAGATCGCTCAACGTTCGCGTCATGTTGGCCTGAAGGCGTGACTTGAGGTCCGGCGGCAGGGTGTCGTCGAAGCTGACGTTGTGCGGGGCGCCACTCACGACCACGAAGCGCACGGCGGCGCCGTTCGCGATTCGCACCACCCTGGGCTCGAGGCGATATCCCGCATCGTCGCCGATCATGCGAACGACCGTGGTGTCCCCAACGGCGGCGCGAGTTTGCGCGTGCACGGCAGCGGCGCCGCCAACAACGGCGACCAGGGCGACGAGCACGGTCGCGCGGCATGCATGCCCGCACGTCGAACGACAGCCGATTGTCATAGAAGCGGACGGGCTAAGGGAGGCGAGCTATCCACTGCGAGGCCGACGCTAACGTGCGTGTAAGTTGTTCACGCATCAATGGGCCGTTCACGCCATGCGGATACCATGGCCCTTTTCGCGAATTCCGAGTTTTTTTCGAGCGGATGTAGAACGCCGTCGCCCGGCTCCGACTCCAGGGTGAAGCGCCACGCAATCGCGGGCGCAAACCCTCCAACAGGAGAATTCCCATGCGGTACATGCTGATGATGCACGCGCCACGCGGCACCGGAGATTGGGCCGTCAACAAGTGGACGCCGGACGAGCTCAAGGCTCACATCGGCTTCATGCTGGATCTCAACAAGGACCTCACGAGGAGCGGTGAGCTGATCGGCGGCGAAGGGCTGGCACCGCCGGCGGATGCGCGAGTGGTGCGCGTCGCGAAGAACGGAACGCCGGTCGTGTCCGACGGGCCGTTCGCCGAAGCGAAGGAATTTCTGGCCGGCTTCTGGATCGTCGAGGTCGACAGCGCGGAGCGCGCCTACGAGATCGCGGCGAGGGCGTCGTCGGCACCGGGCCCGGGCGGCACGCCGCTCGTGATTCCGATTGAAGTGCGGCAGGTGATGCGGGCGCCGAGCACGGATGCATGAGCAATCTCATATAGTCGAGCGCCTCCTCCGAGATCTCGGACCCGAGGTGCTCGGCGCGGTGGCTCGGACGTACGACGACTTCGGCGCGGCGGAAGACGCCGTGCAGGAGGCGTTGATCGCCGCGGCGGCGCGCTGGCCGGATAAAGGCGTGCCGTCCAATCCGCGCGGATGGTTGTATCACGTGGCGATGCGCCGCGCGACGGATCATTTGCGGAGCGAGATGGCGCGCCGCCGGCGCGAGGAGCGCATTGGCGGCGACGTCTGGGCCGAGTGGGCGTTCGTGCCGCCGCCCGATCGCGAGCTGAGCGCCGACGAGGACGACACACTCACGCTGATCTTCATGTGCTGCCATCCGTCGCTCACGCTGGCGTCCGCGATCGCCTTGACGCTGCGCGCCGTCGGCGGCTTGACGACCGGCGAGATCGCGAGCGCATTTCTCGTCCCCGAGGCGACGATGGCGCAACGCATCAGCCGCGCGAAGCAGACGATCAAAGCGTCCGGCATTCCGTTCGAGACGCCGTCCGCGGCGGAGCGCGCCGAACGGCTCGCGTCGGTGCTTCACGTGATCTATCTGATCTACAACGAGGGCTACACGAGCAGCGCGGGGCTGTCGCTGACTCGATCGGATCTGTCCATCGAGGCAATTCGCCTTGCTCGCCTGGTACGATCGGTGTTGCCGAACGACGGCGAAGTCGAGGGGCTGCTGGCCCTGATGCTGTTGACCGAGGCTCGCCGCGCGGCGCGCACCGGCGTCGCGAGCGAACTGATTCCGCTCGACGAGCAGGATCGTTCGCTGTGGAATCGTGAGATGATCGCCGAAGGCGTCGCGCTCGTGTCCCGTGCGCTGCCGCGTGGCGAGATCGGGCCATATCTCATCCAGGCCGCGATCGCCGCGCTGCACGATGAAGCATCTCGCGCCGAGGACACGGACTGGCCGCAGATCCTGGCGCTGTACGACGTGCTGGTTGGCTTGATGGACAACCCGATGGCGGCGCTGAGCAGGGCGATCGCGGTGGCGATGGTCCAGGGCGCGCAGGCGGGTTTGGCACTATTATCGAACTTAAATGATGATCCTAGAATAACGGATCATTTTCGGGTGGACGCGGTTCGCGGCCACCTACTCGAGCGGCAAGGCGACCTTGCCGCGGCCGCGGAATGCTACCGGCGGGCCGCGGAAGGAACAGCCAATGCCGCCGAGCGCGATTACTTGCGACTGAAGGCGGCGCGAACCTGCATGTGATGGGTCGCGCGCGACGGGACGAACGTTGTCGGCGTCAACGAACCGGCGCGGCGGCGGCTCACTCCGCCCGCAACGCCGTCACCGGATCGGTGTTCACGGCCCGCCAGGCCGGCACGAGCGACGCGATGGCGCCCGTCGCCAGAAGCACCGCCGCCACCAGGATCAGCACACCCGGATCGCGCGCCGATTCCTCGTACAGCAGATGTTGCACGAGCCGGCTCCCCACCAAGCCAACGGCCGCGCCGATCACTACACCAATGCCGGTGACGAACACGCCCTGCCGCATGACCAGGCGCGCCACACTGCCCCGCTGTGCGCCGAGCGCGATACGCACGCCCATCTCTCGCGTGCGCTGGCCAACATTGTACGAGATCACGCCATAAATCCCGATCGCCGCCAGAGCGAGTGCGAGCACGCCGAACGCACCAAACATCGCCGCGCCCAGCCGGAAGGGGCGGAACTCTCTCGTCACCGTCTGATCTGAAGCGAACAAATGCACGTCGGCGAACGGGAGCCCCGGCGCGGCGGTTTGCAGCGCGAGCCGCACGCTCTCGAGCGCGGCAGCGGGTCGGCCATTGTCGATGCGCACCAACAGTTCACGGTTGCCGAGCGCTTGCTTGGCCTGCGCCAGCGGCAGGTAGACGAAATCGCTCGAGTCCTCGAAGATGCTCTGCCGGCGCACGTTCTCGACCACACCGACCACCTCCGCACACGGCAGCGAATCGCTCAGAATGCGCGCGCACACACCAAGCGGATTGGCGTCGTGCAGGTAGTGCGTGGCCCACATCTGGTTCACGATCATCACGCGCGGACTGCTCTCGCGGTCGGCGTCGGTGAAATCGCGTCCGCGAAGAATCCGTGAGCCGAGCGTGCGGAAATAATCGGCGGTGACGATGTTGTACATCGCGTCGGCGTGGATCGATGAATCGCGTCCGGGGATGACTATCCCCACGCCGAACGACGCGCCGAACGGCGCCGTCGCCGCGACAGCGGCGTGCGATACTCCAGGAATGGCGCGCACCCGGTCCAGCGCCTGCGAGAAAATTCGGTCGGCATCCGACGCCGGGCGGCCGATCGATCGCAGACTCATCTTCGCGAGCGCGACACGATCCACGTCGACACCAAGCCGCATATCGCTCAATTTCGTGAGGCTGCGCTCGAAGAGGCCCGCGCCAAAGAGCAGCACCACCGACATCGCCGCCTGCGCCACGAGCAGCGCGGTGCGTGTGCGCGAGCGATGGCCCGACTGGCGGCCGCCGGTCTTCAACACGCCGGCCAGGTCGAGCCGGCTCACCTGCAAGGCCGGGAGTAACCCGGTGAACAAGCCCGTGAGCAACGTCACGATCGCCGTGAACGCAAGCACGCGACCGTCGATCGCCGGCGAGTGAAGATTCACATCGCTGAATAACAACTTGAATACGGCGCCGCCGCCCAAATACGCCACGAGCAGCGCGACGACACCTCCCATCATCGCGAGCAGCGCGCTCTCGGTGACCAGATGAATGAGCAGCCGTCCGCGTGAGACACCGAGCGCGAGACGAACCGCGATCTCTTCGCGCCGCCGAAGACCGCGCGCCAGCAAGAGGTTGGCGACATTCGCGCACGCGACGAGCAGCACGATGAGCGACATTGCGGCCAGCACCCGGGTCACGGAGGACGTCACGCCCTGGCTCGAGCCCCGCAGCTCCATGATCGGCAGCGCGCCGAAGCTCCAGTCCTTTCCGGTGAACCAGGCCGAGACCGCCGCCTCGCGCGCCACGCGCATGGCGTCCGACGCGGCGCGCTCCGCCGGGACGTTCGGCTGAAGGCGCGCGTACACCCTTAGCCACGATCCGCTGCTGTTCGTCGACCAACTCGATCCGCCGCCAAGCTGCGCGGCTCCGGCGCTCATCGGGAGCCACATGTCGGGTCCGTCCAGATCGAGACCCGTGAAGTTGCGCGGCATCACGCCGATGACCGTGAACCGCCGTCCGGCCGCGTCCAACGTTCGGCCGAGAACCGCGTCGCTCCCACCGAAGTGGCTTTGCCAATAGTCGTATGACAGCACCGCGACGGGTGACCCGAGGGGTTCCACGTCGTCGGCGGCCTGAAACACGCGGCCGATCTGTGGCTTTGCGCCGAGCAAGCTGAAATAGTTTCCGGTGACGAGCAGTCCCGCCGCTTGCTGTGCGGCCTGGCCGCGCCCGATCGGCACCGTTGCATCGTACGTCGCGGTGACGTCGGCCAGCCCCGCCGCGTGGTCGCGGATTGCGCGAAACACCGGATAGTTCAACGTCTGCTGTGTGAACGCGTGGCCTTTGGTGCCCGCGGCGAGACGCATGATGTCCTGCGGGTGCACGACAAACGCCGGCGGTCGCAGCAGCAGCCGATCGATCACCGCGAACATCGTGGCGTTGGCGCCGATGCCCAGGGCGAAAGTCAGCGTGATGGCGATGCTGAACCCTGGCGACCGGAGAATCTGGCGCAGCGCGTAGCGGGTATCGGAGCGAATGGCGTCGAATCGAGCGAACATGGTCAGCACCTCGTCGCGCTCGCGCGCGGTGGCGAGCAATTGATTGCGAGATTCCTCATAGGGCCCGAAGCGGGCCAGCGCTTCCCGCTCCGCGTCGTCGCGCGTCCACCCGTGCGCGACGAGCTCCTCGATTCGCTGGTCGAGGTGAAAGCGGATCTCGTCGTCGAGCTCCGATTCGCGCGAGCGAGACTGCCCCGCATCCAGTCGGAACGCGCGGCGAATACGGTCCGGCAGTGATTCGCGGTGCGCGGCCATCACTCGGCGGCGAGCGGCGCGGTGAGCAAGGCCGTGACAGTGGATGCATAGCGAAGCCAGCTCTCCGTTTCGCTGCGCAGGTGCGCGCGTCCGCGCGCCGTCACGTGGTAGTAGCGCGCCTGACGATTGTTGTCGGTCACGCCCCACTCGGCGCCGATCAGTCGCTGGCGCTCGAGACGATAGAGGGCCTGGTAGAGCGCGCTGTCGAGCACGGCCAGATTGCCGGAGCCATGGCGGTCGAGCCACGACGTGATCTCGTAGCCGTGCATCGGGCGCGAGAGGAGCGCGCGGAGCACGAGGAGATCGAGAGTACCGCGAAGGACGGGCAGCGGGACGGGCGCCACGGACGGCTCCTTACAGGTTCTGTAAGAAGCATGCAGCGCCTGGAATCATCCGTCAAGGCTTCTTCGCCGTCCCGCTCCGGTCGACCACCGGCACATCGAGATCGAGATTCCAGCTCATCGTGAACACCTCGCCGGGTGAGTCTACCCCCGTAGCGTACGTGCCTTTGCTCTTCATGCGAAGGCGGCCGTTCGCGTAGCGCACATCGCCAAAGGACTTCTCCAGCTCCGTCCGGCGATAGGCGACCGTGCGCGAGACCGTCGTACCGGGCGTCTCGATCGTCAGGTTCGCCTGGGTGACGCGACGCTTGTCATCGACGAGCAGCACGAGGACGCCGCGGCCCGGCGCCAGCGCACTCCGCGGCACACCCATGTCGCTCACGACGAGCCTGGCCTTCTCCGCCGCCGTCAGGCGGGGCACGAACAGCTGGATTTTCAGGGCGTTGACGCGCCCGCGCATGAGCTCCGACGTGTACGTCACGACCGCGCTCGTGGTCTCGAGCCGCGACGCTCCCTCCTTCAAAAACCCGGACTTTCGGACGTCAAGCGTGAAGTGTCCGATGGCGTGGTCCTGCGCCGGCAGGCGACGCGCTTGCGCGAACGAGCCGGCGATGCACAGACCGAGCAGCGCTGACCGATGAACGATTCGCATGTGACAAGGCTTCCCGACTCAGTCCGTGGCGCCACCCTCGGAGGCGGCAGGCGGCTGAGCCGCCGGCGCCTGGGCGGCAGGGCGTCCCCAGCGTTGGCGAATCTCGCGCGGCCGCGCACGCTCGATCAGCATTTGCTCATGCCACGCGAGCATCCGTGCGCGCACGTTCTCGGGCGTGTCGGTGGGTTCGACACCGAACGCCGCATAGCGTTGCGAGTCGCCCGAGACCTCGAGCCACCACCACGTCGTGCCCGGTGTTGCCGGCGATGACGCACTGCGACAGGTGAGCGTGCGGCCGTTGTCCTCGAATTGCACGAAGTCCATGTGATGTCCTGTTGAAGAAGACCCGAGACCTAAATAATCGCGAGCGCCGTCACTGCCCCGCTGCCACCGGCAACCGGCGGATGTCGCCGAATCCAACGAGCCGCTTGCCCGCTTCGTCCCACAACGCCAGACGCAGCGTGCGGACGCTCTGTGCGAGCGTGATCACGGTGACGTCGTGAAACACGCCGTTCTCGTCGTGACACCGCTTGAGCGCGTAGTTGGGAATGCGCGGTCCAAGATGGTGCACGTGATGAAGCCCGATGCTTCCCGTGAACCATTGCAGGACCGCGGGCAGCTTGAGATACGAGCTGCCGCGAATCGCCGCCGTCGCGTAATCCCACGTGCCGTGCTCCTGCCAATACGTTCCTTCAAATTGATGCTGCACGTAAAACAGCCAGATGCCCGCCGCGGCGGCGAGGTACATCGCCGGTCCGTAGACGAGGAGCACAGTAGTCCATCCCACCCACAGCGAGATCCCCACATAGAGCCCGGCGATCGCCGCGTTGGTCGACCACACGCTGCGCCGCTCCCGCTTCGTCGCCGATGCGCCCCGCGGCGGAATGCGGTTCGTCAACACGAAGTGAATCGGACCGAGCCCAAACAAGACGAGCGGATTGCGGATGAGCCGGTATTTGAGCCGAGCCATGCGCGGGAGCGCCAGGTATTCGCGCACCGTGAGCGTGTCGACGTCGCCATGTCCTCGGCGATCCAGATCGCCCGACGATGCGTGGTGCAGCGCATGGCCGTGCCGCCACTGACCGAACGGCGTCATCGTCAACACGCCGGTGAACCATCCCACGACCCCATTCACGCGCTTCCACGGCAGAAACGACCCGTGCGCGCAGTCGTGCATGATGATGAATGTGCGTACCAGCAGCCCGGCGGCTGGGACCCCTAACAGCAAGGTGATCCAGTACGGTAGCGCGAGCGAGCGGTACATCAGATAGAACAGCGCCGCGAGCGGAATGAGCGTGGTGGCAATCTGCGCGATCGATCGCGCCGGATTCGACCGCTGATACCGAGCGATGATCCCGCGCCAGTCGGCGACGCCGGGTTCGGTGCGTTCAAGTCTCACTGAATCTGCTCCTCGGCGCCGAGGGAAGGGGAAACGCGCCTCGCGGCGTTCGAGCTCGCTGTTTTCGACCGGTTTTCAAGCGAACGCGACGCTGGAAACAAAAAAGGCCCGGACTGTGCCGGACCCGTGGAATTCACTTTTCTCTAATTTGAGGGGCTGGGGCGCCCCGCATTACTCTGAATAAACATACCCGGTTTCACCCTCAAATACAACGTATGGGCTGTATTACACCCGCGAGGCGTTCTATCGGCGCTGGAAGTCGGACGACCCGATGACGATGGACGCCATCTCCGCGATGTGCTGCACCGTTTGAGGCGGCGATTGAACCGCGAGCAATTCACGGCGTACTTCCGGAGATCCGTCGCCCGCCAGCAGCGCGTCGATGACGCCATCCACCTGCTGTTCGGCACGCATCGCGCTCAGCGGCTGTCGGGGTTTCCACCCCGCGATGCTCACGCCGCGGATCTGATTCGCCGCCACCTGAGCGCCCAGGTTGATGCGGTTCATCAAGGCGCCGGTGTTCATCCACGCCGCGCCCTGGTCGGGCCATCCATCCGGCGTCGGTCTGCCGAAGACCGGCTGGCCAAGTCGCGCGACGAGCTGAACGCTTTGCGGTGTCGTGTCGGGCGCGGCGTTCATCGCGCGCAGAATGCTCGCGACGAGCTCGAACGGCGTCTTCACTTTGGCGCGATAGGCCCCGCGACTATTGAACTCGGGCGAGTGAACGATCGCGCGCATCATCTCGCGGATGTCGCCGTCGGTGTGCAGATACACTTGCGCCACGCGCTCGACGAGTGCCGGCGGTGGACTATCGCTCACGAAGTGCACGACGAGCTTCGTGGCGATGAATCGCGCGGTCGACGGATGGCGTGCCAGAATATCCAACACCTGCTCACCGTCTTCGATGCCGCGGCCGCCCGGTATGCGCACCCCGAGCACGGTTTTCTCGCCCGCGTCATGCCGTGCGGCGTCGAAGCTGAACGTGCCCCCGAACTGGAAATTGTCGATGGTCCATCCGGTGAGACAGCGCGCGACTTCCTGCACGTCGCGCTGCGTGTAGCCGCCGTCGACGCCGAGCGTGTGCAGCTCCATGAGCTCGCGGGCGTAGTTCTCGTTCACGCCGGCACGGCGCCGGTGCAGCGTGCGCACGAGCGCCGTGTCGCCGAACGGCGGATGCGCCGCGCGCCGCTGCTCCGCCCGCCATTCAATCACGGTGGGATGCAGGCTGTCGACGGCGCTCTGATAATTGTCGAGGTAGAACAGCATCGCCGGGCTCGTCGCGACCGCGTGTAACAAATCTCTAAATTTGCCGAGCGCGTGGGTGCGAATCGCGCGGTCGTAGTCGACGAGCGTGAACGGGTTCGGCATCTTGTCCGCGGAGACCGAGAAATGATTCTCCCAGAACACCGTCATCACCTCGAGAAGCTGGCGGTCGCTGATAGTCGCGCGGAGCAGAATGGACGTGGGGAGCTCTCGCGCCGCGGCCGACCGCGTCTGATTCAATCGCACGCCCAACGACGCGCGCTCGGTCGCGTCCTCGACGCTCGCGCGCATGGCCTGCAACTGCGCGACCGCCGACATGGGGGCGGTCGTGTCCGGCGCTCGCATGGATGCGATCTTCGCCTGAGACTGAAGGAAGTTCATGTCGAACTCATTCGCCTGCGGATGATCGGCGATGAGCTCGAACGCCGTCTTGTGTGTGATCTCGAGCGAATTCAGCACGCTGTCGGCGACGGGATCCGGTATCCCCGCCGGATCGAGCTGCCGGTCGATCCACTCATTCAACCCGACGCGTTCGACGGCCGCGACATCGCCGGGGCGAGCACCGAACGTGAGACGGTCGAGCGCCTGGCGGACACGGTCCGACACGGCGAGTGGCGCGTTGGTGAGGAGCGCGTTGCCGGATGACGGCGTTGCACTGGCCGCGCTCGTGCCGATCGCGCGCGGTGCACACGCGGCAAGCGCCGCGAACAGAATGAAAGACGGAAAAGGAAATTGTCGCATATGTTCGCGATGAACCATCAGCGCAACGCCGCCTTGGCGAGCTGCACCCTCAGACCATTACCTCGCGTGAAATACACGGCGGCGGTCCCGAATCCCGCAACGACCGACCCGGCCGGAAGCGTGACGCGGTCGGTGAGCTTGCCGTCGCGCGCGATGACGTCGTACACCGAGCCGATATGGTTCTCGCGCACCCACACGTTGCCCGCCGCATCGGCGCGGGCGAACCCCGTCGTGAATGGCGGAATGAAGTCGGGCAAATCGGAAGGCTGAACGACGGCCTGCTGCAGCACGCCGCCGTACGTCAGGTTCGCGCGTGTCGAGTCGATGATAGCCGCCTTCCGCTCCGGAGACACCGGCGTCCACTGCGCGGGCACCTTCGGTCCGGCGACGACGCGCTTGTCGGGCCCGATCCAGTCGATGTGATAGTCCGCAACACGAACGACCGCCACGGTGCCGTCGTTCAGCACCGTCCAATCGTCGCCTGACGGCATTGGATTGAACGCTGACCGGCCGGAGCCCCGGCCCGGCGCCGGGCGGGAAACCGCCTGGCGATTTCGCACCGCCTTGAGCATGACGAGCGTGTCCATGCGACGCGTCGCGATATCCTCGCGAATGACGGCGACGGAATCCGGTCCGACCATGAGCGTGTCGCCGACGAAATCCTGCGGGAGCAGGCCGAGGTAGAACGGCGAGGGCGCACGCGTCAGAAAATGTCCGGCCTGATCGAACTGGTACGGGTCGGGCGACGCGCTGAACATGGAGAAGCCTACGGGGCGCGGCCGCTGGATGATGCGTGCGATCACGCCCGTCGGTGCGATGACCACGGCGGCGCCGGTCGTTCGATCGATCGTCAGCGATGAATCACCGGGGAACGGCATGAGGCCGATCAATCCAGCGCCGTACGCCTTCGACGTCGCCCCCGTCGTGTCGGCGACGACGCGTGGATGCGCGAGGCTGGCGTCGAGCAGCACGATGCGACGCGCTGCCGGATCATTCACGAGTACGTGGCCGTCGCTGAGCACCCGAATCACGCTGGATCGCGCGAACGAATCCGCCGAGGCGGTGACAATCGCGCCGAGGGGGCGAGGCGGCAGCGTTTGTGCGCGCAGGCCGTGCGCGTTCAGCTCATGCGCGAGGAGGGCGATGCCGAGCGCGAGCGGCATGGGACGACGAATGGGAATTCTCGACGCGGTCACGGCCTCGCTCCATTCTTCCGGGCACTAGAAGCATAGCAAGCCAGGCTCGCGGTCGTCACTGGCACAATGCTAGCGTACTCGCATGGTGTTAATCAATTAGCATCAGCCGGACAATGGTCAAATCACTTTCCGAATTGGGCAGACGCGAACGGCAAATCATGGACATCGTCGTGCGCCGCGGGCGCGCGACCGTTGCCGACGTGTTGGGTGATCTCCCAGACCCCCCGAGCTACTCCTCCGTTCGCGGGATGCTCCGTCTGCTCGAGGAGAAAGGCTACGTCAGCCATGAGTGGGATGGCCCACGCTTTGTCTACCTGCCGGGCGATCCAGCTCGGCTCCGACGAGACGCCGTGCGGCATCTCGTCAAGACATTCTTCAACGACTCCACGGAATCGGCCGTCGTCGCGCTGCTCGGCCCCAATGGAAAGTCGCTCACACGCGAGGAGCTCGACCGACTCGGCGCGTTGATCGAGCAGGCGAAAAAGGCGGGGGACGAATGACCCGCCTTGCATTCGCCGACCTTCTGCTTCGAGACGCCGCGGCGCTTCTGATCATGAAAGCGACGATCATGTTGGCGCTGGCAAGCGGCGCCGCCGCGCCCGTTTCGATACGAGTGCCAAGCCTTCACCTCGAGCCGGCGCACCTCGCCGTAACGGAAGCGTCAAATCAAATTCCGACGACGCTGCTGTTTCGACGAGGCGTCCTCGTCGATCGGCGACTGGGAGCGCAAACTTCGGCGCAACTCCTTTCGTGGATCGCTGCGCCTACTCCGCGCGCAACGCCTCGAGCGGATCCACTCGCGCCGCTCGCCGTGCCGGCAGATAACTCGCCACGACGGCCGTGACGATCAACACCGCAACCGAAACGCTCAACGACGGCACGTCGACGATCCCCACGCCGAACAGTTGCGCGCGAACGAATCGCACAGCCACGAGTCCGATGGGAATGCCGAGCGCCAGGCCGACGATCACAAGCGTCGTCGCTTCGCGCACGACCATTCCTGCAACCAGCTCCGGCTTGGCGCCAAGCGCGAGTCGCACGCCGAACTCATTCGTGCGCTGCGCCGTCGCATACGCCGTCACACCGTAGAGCCCGAGCGCCGCGAGAAGCAGCGTCAACGCGCCGAAGAATGCGGTGACTTGCGTGAGCAGCAGATCGACCGACACCGACTGCCGTACGCGCGCGGTGATCGGCTCGATCTCGAGCTTCAGCGTGCGATCGGCGGCGAGGACGGCGTCGCGCACAGAAGCGACATATCGCGCCGGATCATCAGGGACGCGCGCTTCGAGCTCGAAGCTCTGCGGCTTCGGTGTGGCCTCGTTCATCGCCATATAGAGGCGGCGCACCGGTTTGCCGCGAACGTCGTGCTCCTGCACGTCGGCGACGACGGCGACGATCGTGAACGTGTCGTCGTCCAGCGTCACGGTGCGGCCGATCGGGTCACGTTCGCGAAAGTACGCGGCGGCCATGGTTTGATTGATCGCGCCGACCTTTGCGTCCGTCTCCAGGTCACGCCGCTCGAAGTCGCGACCGCGCAAGATGTGCGCGCCGATCGAGCGAAAATACGACGGGCCTACCTGGTCATAGTCGACTTGTCGCTCGGAATCAGCTTGCGGCACGAAGCCCGGAACGCTCACGTGCCCGCCCGAGCTGCCGCCGAACACGCCCTCCACTGTGTACGTGGCGCTCTCGACACCGTGCACATGCGACACACGCTCAGCAAGATCCTGCCGCAGCGCGGCGAGCCGCGCACCCACGTAATTGCTGCGAAACGTCCCGACGCGCACGGCGAGCAGATGGTCTCGATCGAAGCCGAGATCGGCGTGCATCAACTGCTGCATGCTGCGGACGAGCAGTCCGCTGCCCATGAGCAGGAGCGTCGACAGCGTGATCTGGGCTACGACGAGAAGCTTGGTTACGGGAATGCCACCAGGGCGTGCGGCCCCACCAACGACGCTTCGACCCTGGCCGCGGAGCGCCGGCGCGAGATCGACTCGCGTGGCGCGGAAGGCGGGTGTGAGCCCGAAGAAAATGACGCACACGATCGTCATCGCTCCGGCGAACGCGAGCACCCGTGCGTCAGGCGATACGTCGAGCGCGATCCGTTGCGTGCCACTTCCCGCGAGAGAGATCAGAAGCCGGCTCCCCCATGTTGCGACGAGGATGCCGCATACGGCTGCGAGCGCGGCGAGCATCGCGCTCTCCGTGAGCAGCTGCTGCACCAATCTCGAGCGGCTGGCGCCGAGCGTCATGCGCACCGTCATTTCGCGGCCGCGCGCGGCGGCGCGCGCGAGCATGAGATTGGATACGTTGGCGCAAACGACGAGGATCACGACGCCGACAGCGATCATCAGCACGACGAGCGCGCGGCCGTATTGTTCACGGCGCGAGGAGAACCCGCGCGCCGCCGCCTCGACGCGAATCGGATCGTCCTTGAGATCCTGCTCGAATCGCTTGAGCTCGATGCCGGTGACGTGACCGCGAATCGATTGCGCGGTGAGAGCCGCCAGTTGCGCGCGCGCTTGCGCAAGCGTCACGCCGGGCTTCAGCCGGCCCATCATCTGAAGCCACGACCAGTCGCGATCGGCGACGAGGTTGGTCCGTGGATTCAGCATGGGCTGCATCATCATCGGCAGCCACAGCTCGGTCGTCTCGCCGACGACGTCGCCCGTAAAGCCCGGCGCCGCGATGCCGACAATCTCCATCGGCACGTCATTCACGCGGATGATACGTCCGAGCACCGAGCGGTCGCCGGAGAAGCGCCGCTGCCAGTAGTCGTACCCGATCACGACGTCGGCATCCGAGCGGTGCAGGCGGTCGGCGTCGGGCGCGAAGCTTCGGCCGGCATACGTCGAGACGCCGAGCACCGCGAAGAAATTCGAGGTAACGAGCCTGATTCGGGGATGTTCGACGACGCGTTGGTTGTTCTGATCGAAGTTCACGTCGAAGTCGCTCGTGCGGCCGCTGGCGTACATGTCGGTCAGCACGGTATTGCCGTCGCGCACGTCGGCGTAGACGGGATACGACTGGTAATCCTCCTGCGGCGATCCGTGCCAACCGCCGTTCACCGCCGCCGGATCGCCGATGCTCACGAGCTGCTCGGCATGCGGGACCGGAAGCGTGCGGAGCATCAGCGCGTCGACGAGGGTGAAGATGGCCGTGTTCGCGCCGATGCCAAGTCCGAGGGTGAGGACCACGGCGAGCGTGAAGCCGGGTCGATGACGCAGCGAACGAGCGGCGTATCGGAGATCCTGAATTACTGATTCGATACGCGCCGTCCCGCGGGAGTCGCGGCTCGCTTCTTTCGTCTGCTCGATGCCGCCGAACGCGACGCGGGCGCGGCGAACGGCTTCATCGTGCGGGACGCCGGCGCGTTCGTACGCCGCGGCCTCGCGTTCGACGTGGAAGCGGAGCTCCTCGTCGAGCTCGCGCTCGAGGGCGTCGCGCCGGAACAGCGCGCGGAGGCGGTAGCGGAAATCGCTCCATGCTTCACTCAGCATGCGGTGGTCCTCGCGGCCGGTTCCCTTGCACTTCTACAGGAGAAGTATGAGTAGGCCAATTCTTGTAGAAGCGCAAGGGGAGGCACGCAGCCTGGCCTAGCGCGGCTTCTTGCGCACGACCCGTCTTGGCGGAACGAACAATTGGTCCGCGTCCGCTGCGGGATATGCGCCGGCCGGCGCAGCGACTCCGGGGTTGATGAAAAATTGATCGATCGCCGCGTGGACCTGGGGCTGCAGGAAGTAATGCGCGTGCGAGCACCGCAGCTTGACCATCGGTGCCCCAAAGCCGAGGGCGGATGGGACGGGGACGACAAGATCGTGTTCCTGCCCTTTCATGGCACCGAGCAACACGTTTTCGGCATCGAACCCGAAGCCCGAGGGTTGACCGAAGTCGATGTCGAAGTTCGCGCCCCAGCAATCCACGCGATCACTCGCGTCGAGCAGGCCAAGCATGTCGAGCGCTTGCGAGTCTTCGGCCATCGCTTCGATGCCCGGCGGCAGCTCGGGCGAGTCGAAGAGATAGGAATACGCTTTCGCGAGCGGGCCGACATGCGGAATGGCGCCGGCAAGCTCTTCGCCCGCTGTGCACAGCATATTCAATAGCTTCCCGCCCATCGCGACGAGTGGTGTGCCCAGGTGCGGCGTGCCGAACGTCATCAACCTGACCTCCGCCGCGTACGAGCCGCGCAAACGTGCCTTGGCGCATCGCGCGACGAGACCGCCTCGCGAGTGCGCGACCAGCAGCAGTCGTTCGACATCCAGCTTCGTGCAAATCAGGTTCGCCAGATCATCGCCGTTCGCGATCAACTCCTCGAACGTGTCGTGCTCGAAACGAAAGACCGGCCCAGGTGGGACCGCTGCTGGTCCTGGAATCAAATCGCTGAGGCCTTGCAGGCCGCACGACATCGTACCGTGCACGAACACCATGGCAGACTCGCCTTTGAACGGGCCGATCGCATCCAGGCTTGGACAGACGCGCGACAGCTCCCGGTGCTTCTCGAACATTCGAAGTCGGCGTTCGGACGCCGTCCAATCCTTGAGCGGCGCGGGTTGCGCGCGCGTGAGCCGGCGCAGAATCGTTCCGACGAACAGCCCGGCGCGCGCCCGAATCGTGGTGACGAAACTCGAGCCGCGGCGACGCATTGTATTGCGGCCGTCGAACACTCCGCTCTGTGTGCCGAGGTAGCCGCGCCAGTCGACGCTCGTCTCGAGCCGGTGCTCGGGCGTCGCATAGCGATAACGCATCTGTTCGACGCGCAGTTCACCGTACGGCCCCGGGTCGTACGTCAGCTCGACTTCGGTGTCCGCTGCATCGAGCGCGAGGAGCACCGTCGTGAGCTCATGCCAGGCAACCGTGGTGGGCTTTGCCTGCGCGTCAGCGTCCAACTGGCTCGGAAGAAAATATGCCAATGCCCCGTCGACGGCCTGAATGCGCCCGCCCCCTTCGAACTCGAACGAGCGTGCGGCAAACTCCGCATCGAGCGCCCATGATTCGATCAGGCCGCGGGTTAACAGCGGGTTCGCCGCTTCGGCGTACAGGTGCTGGACGGCGCCAATGAACCGTCCTTTGGTGATTCGATCGGCGGCCGCGGCGACCGCCTGACTGTTAAACCCTTCGGTCAGCTCGTACACCTCGATCGGCTGCCAATTCGTTTCGCGAAACACCCGGGCGGTCCACATGAGCGAGCCTCACGGTAGAGGAGGTGGGGGGTTGCCCAATGTGAGATTGATGATTTCGCGCGGCAAGAAAAAACTGTTGTTACTTGCCGCTAGTACTAGCAACGCACGCGCGAAGCGCACGCGCGAAACGCATCAAGCGCCGGCCCCCCAGGCACTTCCCTTCACACGCGCAATCAGCGTTGGCGTGAAGGAGGCTGATGCCCTTTCGTCGTCACGACGATCGCGCCGTTCGCCGCGGCCGCATCCCGCGTGAGACGCATCGCCGCCGCCGGCGCAAGCCGCTTCACCGCCACGACGGTATCGCCTGTCAGTGCCATCATATCCTTGAACCCGCGCACGACGCCGTCGATGAGAATTACCGGCTTGCGCGTGAGTGCTGCCCACGACTCGGCCGTCACGGCCCAGCCTCCACCCGGCAGGTCGCCCAGATGTTCGATGTCCGGCTGCGGGAGCGGCGTCACCGATGGAGACGATGAGAGCGGCGTCTTCTCGAGCGTCACGTGATGCCCGAAATCCGCTGGGCCGCCGCGGCCCGGACGCAACGTCAGCACGTGAACCGAGAGACCATTCGGCGGAAGCATCCCGGGCGTTAGATAAAACTCATCATCGCGTTGGAATGCGTGCGGATCCGCGCCGAGGTACGGATCGTACGGTGACACTCCCGGCACCGTGTCGTACGCGAACTCGCGCGGCAACATCGTTCTCGATCCGAGCACGGATCGCGTCGGATTCTGGCTCTTGAACATCGTATCCTGATCCGCCTGAAACCTCGCTCGCTCGGCCACGATCTGCGCCGACGCGCCGGCCGGCGCGCCGACGCCATAACCGAACGGCGGAAAATCATACAGAACGGCCGCCGCATCACTCGTATCGGCTCCGATCTCTGCACGCAGGCGCGCCGCCGCTCCCACGATTCGCCCATTAGCGTTCACGAATAACGTGACGAAGGCACGCGATGTGTCACCGCTGAGAATGTTCGGGTAGTACCGCGCCAGCTGCGCCCGCACCCAGGCGACGCCCGCATCGTCCACCGAATCGATGCGGGAGAACCGCGGATAATACTCTTGCGCCGCAACGCTTGGCGTGGCAAGCGACGCCGGCTCGGGTGCCGCATCGGGTGCCGCATCGGGTGCCGCATCGGGCGCCGCATCGGGCGCGACGCCGCGCGGCACCCGGGCCGAGCAGGCGACCGCGACGCACAGGGCGGCCGCCGCGACGAAGGCGAGCCCAGCGAACACACGGCGCGGCGCGCGCGCGGCGGTCATCGCGAGAATGCGCCGCTCGAGCAGCGAACGACGTCCGGAGAACGCGCGCGCCAGCATGGTCGCGTTCATCATGCGCTCACCGGCGTCGACGAGAAGCGTCGCGTACCTGCGCGCGTCGCCGCTTCGCGCAAGCACACGCGCATCGCAATCCACTTCCACGGCGAGCCGCAAGCGAGCGAGCTGCCACCAAAGCGACACGTTCCATGGACACAGCGCGGCGACACATCCGCACGCGCCAAGCAGCAGCGTATCTCGCGCACGGCGGTGCTCCGCCTCGTGGCGCAGCAGGAGAGCCAGCGATGCATCGTCCAGGGAGAACACCCATTCGGGCAACACGATCTCGGGTCGAAACACTCCGACGAGCGCCGGACCGAAGTCCGATGCGACGAGCACCGGCGTATCGAGCACGAGTCGCGCCGGCCAACTCCGGCGGCGACGAGAGAACCGCAACGTCGAGCGCGCTCCGACGGCGAGGATCACGAGGACGCAGGCGAGCCACGCCGCGAGCAGCGCGCGATCGAGCCGCGGAGTCGGGGGCACGGCGACCACGGGCATGGTAAACCCCCGCCGCGCCGTCGAGACACCGGCCTCGCGCGCCGCCGGCACGATGCCCCCACCGACTGACCGCGAAGCGTCGAGCGAAAGCGTGGAACCGCGTGCGATGATCGAGACCGGCGCGCCGCGGAGTGACGGAGCGATCGAATCCGTCGCGGCCGGCGCTGCCGCGCGCACCGCAAGCACGACCGGCAGGACGATCGTCGCTACCATGGAAACCGCCCACGGCATTCGCCCTGGAAACCACGACAGGCGAAGCGCACGCGCCGCGCGCTCGACGCCGAGGGCGGCGAGACCGAACATCGGGCCGAGCAGCGAGGCGTATACCATCCACGCAGCCATCACTTGTCCTCCTCGCGCAGGCGTTCGTCGATGAGTCTGCGGACTTTCCGCAGATCGGCACGCGAGAGCGTGCGATCCGAGACGAGATTGGCGATGACCAGTTCCGCCGAGCCGCCGAAGAGCGACCCGACGAGCGTGGCCAGTGCGCCCCGCTGCACGGCTTCACGCTTGATGCGCGGGTGAAAGCGATAGGCTCGCCCCTCGGGCACGGCACGCAGGTAGCCTTTCGCGACCATCGTGCGCATGAGCGAGAGGACCGTGGTGTACGCGAGGTCGTCGGGCAGCCGGTCGCGCACCTCGGCGACAGTGCCGTCTCCGAGCTCCCAGAGCACGGCGACGATCTCGAGCTCGCGAGGTGTGAGCGGGTATGTCAGGTGGTGCCCTCGTGTTGGCTACTAGTGCACTAGTAGCCACGAATCTGGCAGCGCCACGGACAATTGTCAACTAGTCGACTAGTAGCCCGCGGAAGGCGGCGTCGCCCGGTAGACCGCTCTGACCAATGATCAGCGTTTCGGCGTGATGAGCGTCATGCCGGATTGGTGCGGCCAGTCGAACGTCATGAGTCGCGCGTTGGTCGCGTCCAACCCCTTCTTCTCGAGCGCCGCGTGCATCGCGGCCACCACACTCGCCTTCACCGTCAGAGGCAATGACAACACGTACCAGGTGACGTTCGGGTCGCAGTTCGGACTGGTGGTCGTTCCAATGTAGGAGTAGAACGGCATCGTCGAAAAGAATGCGAGGATGCCCGGCATCGGGATCGCGATGGTCTTACGCGTGTCGATCAGATCGATCCCGTCGACAACGGCGGCGAAGAAACCGCTGTCGGCGCGCATTCCCGAATCCGCGGACACGAACTGCACGGCGAATATCGCGTACTGCCCGCGCGCATCCTTCGTTTTTATGTGCAGCTCGAACGTCGCGGACGCGGGCGCGTGTCCCGATGCGTTCGGCAGCTGATGCTCCACTGGAAAATGAAAGTGGAAGGACTCGAGGGCGTATCGCGCGGCGCCGACGCGCATCCAGCCGGCGGCGGCCTGCGTGAACGCGAAATCCGCCGTGTGGGCGTGCACACCGACGGATGTCCGCGGCGCGCCACTGAAGAACGCCACCGAGTCGGATCGCGATGTGGGATGCGTGCCGACGAACGTCACCGGCGATTGCAATCCCGCCGAGCACGAGGCAGGCCAGCCGGACTGGTACGTGAATTCGCCGGGAGATTTGGACTGCGCGGACGCCGCGTCGACGCGAATGACCGCGGCCAGTGCGAAAACGCACGCGGCGTGCGCGCGAAAACGAAGACGTCTTGGGTATGTCGACATGGTCCGCTCACGCTGCGCCGAACCATTGGACGGCTCAAGTTGGCCCTTGGCACCATCGCGCCGGCGGGGCGCGTCGCCGGCACCGCGCATGGACGGCGCATGGACGGCGCAGCTCTTGCCGCGAGTATTCTCGGACCTAACTACGGACGGCACTCGTGCTGCAAGACTCTCCGATGTACGCGTACATCCCCGCGAAGGACATGGCGCGCGCCCGAGCCTTCTACGAGCAAACGATCGGGTTCAAACCGGCAGGCGAGGTCGCATCGGGCGTGACGTACGCGTTCGCGAACGGGACGCGATGCTTCTTGTACCCGACACCGAACGCGGGGACGTCGAAGGCGAGTCAGGCGTTCTGGCAGGTGGCCGACATCGAGAAGGAAGTGGCGGAGCTCAAGCGGCGAGGCGTCACGTTCGAGGAGTATGACATGCCGGGAATGAAAACCGTAAACGGCATCGCGACGGCGGGCGGCGCGAAGGCGGCATGGTTCAAGGATTCTGAAGGGAACATCATGGCGGTGGTGCAGAACCTGTGAATGGCGGCGATTAGCGAACGCTCATCCCGCGAGCAGCGCGTCCACCTCGTTCCCGACGTCCGTGCTCGTCCAATAGCGCGTATGCGTACCGTCGCCCAGACAGCGTTCTCGCCGCCCCTGCCCTTCGGCGGCGGCGCTTGCCGATTCGTACTCCCACGCCTTGTCGTTCGGCTGGCGCCACAGCGTCCGGCCGACATAATCGCCGGTCGTGTACAGGTTCACCCACCGCCGTACGCGAAGCCAGATCGGCGAAGGGCTGTGCTGCGAGAGATCACGGTCTTCCCCCGCGCCCTCGCGGGGCGGCACGAGGGCGAAGTCGGCGCCGAGGTACTCGGTCGCCGCTCTATCCTCCGACGCCGGCTCGTTGAAATCGGTGCGATCGATCCAACGATACAGATACGGAAAGTTGGCCGCGTAGAGCTGGCGAAGCGGACATCCCATCGTCAACAGACGCAGGTCGACCTGCGTCAGATCGGGATCGGCAATGCGCGTCACGGTGAGGAAGCGCAGCAAATCGGCGGAGATGATCGTGCCCTGGCTGTGCGAGACGATGACGACGCGGTCGAACGATCGACGCCCGTCGTCATCCGTTCTCGTGACGATGCTTCGAAGCAGCGACGTGTAGCGCTCCGCCATGCGGGCGCGTGGCGTTCGCGTCGACGGCGACTCGCGAAGGTAGTTGTCGACGTCCAGAATGATGCCCAGCGCGGGACCGGCATGCGTGGCGAGTGCTTGCAGTCGGAGCCGCCCCGCGCCAAATGTCGCCGCGCTCGCGAGCAGCACGCCGGCGGCCCATCGCAGGATCGGCGTGCCCGTTGCGCTGTTGACGTATGGCAATGCGTGGCCCGTCGCCGACGTCACGACGCTCGCGACGATTCCGATGAGCAGGGCGACGCAGAGGCCCCCGACGAGCACCAGGCCCGCACGGCGCAGCCATACGAAGCCGTCGCTCATCCATAAACCGAGCGTGCCGGCGTAACGCGATGGCGACGAAGGCGTGTGCACGCTCGTCACCGCGACCAGCGCGACGAACCACGAGATCATGATCATCGCGATCGCCGCCGCCGCGAGCGCGAGCAGGAAGCCCGACGTTCCTCCCTGCGCGATCAACGCGTCGAAGAAGCTTCTCGCGCAGCCCGATACGTCGAACGGCCACTGAGACGGCCGCGTGTCGCACGTCCAACCCGGCACGATCCGTGACCAGCTGAGCGGGAACGTCTCCGTCGCGGTCACTCTCGGAAACAGATTGACCGTACCGTGGACGCGCCATGCGAGCACCAGAAGCGACTCGTAGCCGACGAGCGCGGTGAGAATGAAGCCGAAGATCGAGACCGTCACGGTCACGACGGACGTCCAGAGGGCGCGCCGCGTACGATCCAACGTCTCGAACGAAGCCTTCCGCGAGCGTGCCGCGAGGCGCCGCATTCGCACCAGCACGATCGTTGCCACCGCCCAGATCAAGAGCCAGACGAGCAATAGAATGGCATAAGAGAACTGAAATCCCAGGAGCACGTCCAGGCGGAGGGTCTCCGCGACACCGAATACGGACGACGGCGGATTGGTCGCGACGCGGACGATGGTCGCGAGCACCGACGCCGCGAGGGCGATGAGGCCCCACGGCAGCGCACCGGGGACGTTGCGATCGTAATGATCGATCACCAGCAGGTACGCCAGAACGACCAAGGCCGTGGCCACTCCCGCCAACGCGTAGGCGCCGACCGACGAGTTCGCGGCGGTGAACAAGTTGACCGCGATCCCGCCCGCGATGAGCACGAACATCGCGCGAACCAAGCGCGACGCCGGGTGCGCGCCGCGGCCGCGAAAGTACGCGTGACCGCCAAGCGCGATGAGCATCGCGACCACGAAGATCACGGTGGCGATGACGAGTTGCGCCGACTCGGCGACCGCCGCAGGCACCATGAGCACCAGGTGTCCCACGAGCAGCAGCGTCGCGATGGGTACGCCGATCGTGAAGAGGCGAACGACCCATGCCTGGGCGTCCGCGGCGCGGCGCCACGCAATGGCGTCGGGCGATCTCTCGTCGGCGGCACACGCCGCTTGTGCCGGCACGTCGAGCGATTTCCGGCCGAGATGCGCGATGTGGAAGACGAGCTGGTAGAGTGCGCCGAGGATCGACAGCATGCCGGTGCCGACACGCGACAAATCCCCCCAATACATCTCGAACACGTGGACGTGCGCCGTCGCGCCGGTCCTGGTGTCGACGCGCTGCGCCGTCAGCTCGATCGTCTCGTACGGCGCGCCCGCACCGCTCGATGGCTCGTCGCTCGTGTAGCCGGCCAGCTGATCCCGCATGAACGAGATGTCGGGCATGTCGCGCGCGAACGGATCGCCGGCCGCGAACGTGGTCCGGTCGAGCCGCCGGGGATGGAGGTGTCCGACCCGCTCGGTTCGCGCGGCTGTCGAATGCTCGTGGACGGTGGCGGCGGCACGGATGTCCTCCGGCAGCTCGACCGGCTTTGTCGGCACCATCAGGCCGTGCTCGACGAAGGCGGAGTATCGCCCAGTCGAATCGGCGTCGTTCGCGGCGAGGAGCTTCGCCACGGCGCGAGCGGTCTCGGATGGCGGTGGGCTGCCGACTCCGTGCACTGCGATGACGGCGACTCGAGTAGGTGGTGCCATGACCATCCGCGGGTTGAAGTACACGGCGCGCCGAAGCTACGCCGCCAATCAGCCGGGTGCAATAATCGGAAGTGCCGGTAAGATGAGACACGTCTAATGATCCGAGGCTATGCACACTTTGCCGTGACGACGTCGCACTCTCGCTCACTGCGTCGGCCGAGCCCAGTCGATAAGAGCCGAGACAAACGCACCGAGCAGCGCACCGCCGGCCGCGGCAGCGAGCGTGGCGCCCTTGCCTTTCGACCAGAACACAGCAGCACCGCCGGCTGCACCGATTGCGGCCGGAACACCGAATCGGGCCGTCCGATGGCCCACGTCGACGCCGCTCGTCGGAACCGTGGCAGCGTCGCTCGCGCCCACGCCGATCCTGAACGCGTTGCAGGAAGCCGGCGCATCGGCTCCGAGCGCGCCGCACCAGCTCTCTCCTATCGCGGTAATCACGAGTGGATTCTCGAGGTATCCGGCGATCGTGTGGTGCCATGCCTCGTTCACGTTCACGCGGCGATCGACGGGCATCGCCCTCGCGGAACCGCCGGGCGCGTACAGGGCGCTATCGAACAGGAACAGCGACCAGGCGAGCGGATCGCGTTCATCGCGGAGATTCACCCACGAGTCGACAGGCGGATACGGATAGGGTGGCGTCGAATCATCCGAGAGCCGATTCGCGATGGACTTCGCCGCCAACTGCGATCCAACCGTGATGAATCGCAGTACCCGGGCGTGCGCGCCGGCACGAGCGGTGTCGTCGCGCAGCAGATACCGGTAGGTGACCAACGTGCCCATGCTATGCGCGACGATGATCAACGGACGGCCGTCGGTTCGCGCAAAGCCGTTTCGCATCACGTGCTCGACCGAGCAGTATTCGGTGCGAAATAGGAGATACGTCCACGTGTCAGTCGCGCCGGTGTGCAGCGCCGCCCATTGAATCCACTCCTCCGGCAGCCGGTTTGTTGACGCCCTGGTCGCATCGAACACGACATCCTCCAGCGACCGCTTCGGAAACAGAGGGGGCCGCGCCGTCTCGTAGGACGTCTGAATTTCCGACCGGCTCGGGACGCCGATGTCGTACGACGTCGGCTGGCCGGGAGCCACGCAAGCCGGGTCCAGCTGCGGCCGCGCCTCGAACGCGTGCTGATTGAAAACGAACCCCACGTCGTTCGGCCCAATGAGATCGGCGGCATTCGCGTTCTTCAATCCCACTTTCAACGCGCCAAGCCATTCGTTCATGATGGCCGTATCGGCGCGGTTCTCCTGGCCGCGACCATGAACAAAGAGAACGTACGGCCGAGTCGCGGCCGTGGACTGCTGCGCATCGGCGTCCCTCGGCGGCACCGCGCCGGCCAAGAGCGCAATCATAAGGGCGGCGAAGGTGCCGAGGAGGCAGCGAGCGGGCATTGTGAAGAATCCTCATTAACAAAAGTGTATGATTGGATCGCGGCGGTATGGATACTCTGTGACGTGCGATGACGCAGCCAGGACGATTGACCCTTGGTACGGTTCCGTGGCGACGCCGAGATCAGCGCGACGCGGCGGAGCACCTCGGTGCGCGTCTCTCCCATTGACTTTCTATGGGAGCGTCGATTAATGTCTTCCCCATAGGGTTTCTATGGGTCTATGATCGAGGATGCCAGATGCAACGCTCCATCGCACGACCGAGCACCACACTCACCGGCGCAATCATCGTTGCCGTATCCGGCGCGGCCACCGGTACCGGCGCGCTCGGCGGCCAAACCCCTTCGCCGGTTGCGCCGTGTGAAAGTCTGCTCGTCTCCCAGCAAGCCGCGCATGCGAATCGCATTCGCCCGTACCAGCTGCACCTTGCCGCACGAAATGGCGCCCAGCTCACGTATCTCGGGGTTCGCCACACGTTCGATCCGGCCGACACGCAGTTCGTCAGCATGCAACGCGAATTCGCCGCGCTCAAACCAACGGTCGTCTTCTTTGAGGGCGCCCCGTCGAGCCGCGTGGACACGTCGGCGACCGACGCGATTCGCGACGATGAGGAACCCGGCCTGGCACGGTACCTCGCCCGAGCCGCGGGCATTCCGGCCCGTTCGCTCGAGCCGTCGCGCGAGGCGGAAGTCGCGAGTCTGCTCCAGAATTTTTCCGCAGACGATCTGGTGATGTTCTATACGCTGCGACCCATGGAAGAGCTTCGCGATCGCCAGGGCGTTCGCCCGCCTCGGCTGGATACCCTGTTCGCGTATCAGCTCGCGGCCGTGCACAAGACTCGGGGCTTGGAGAACGCGTTGGCGGACACCAGCGCATTTCTGTCCGCCTTCGCTCGGAAGTATTCGGGATTTGACCCGCTCGCGCTTCCGGCCGATTGGTTCAACCCGGCATTGTCGTCGGGCGATGCACCGAAGCGCTTGTTCAACGCGATCAACTATGCGAGCTCGATGTTCCGAGACGTGTACATGTATCGCCAGCTCGCGTCGGCGATGCTCGAACCCGGCGCGAGAGTCTTTGCCGAGGTTGGCCGCGATCACATTCCGGCACAGGCGGCGGCCCTGCGCTGCTCCGCCGATGCGCCTCATTGAGCGCGAAGGCCCCTGACTGACGGCCCACCACGTTGTATATTGCCAGTTCTCATATTACGTGGTGGACTCCTGAGTCAACGCATCGCATCGGCGATCGCAGTCGCGGGGTCGTTCTTCATCGTGGCGTCGTGCGCGAGCGCACCTCGGAACGAGGTCCTCGACAAGTACCCCGCCGGGATCGTCGGCCGAACGAGCGTGTTCTACTACGACGTTCACGGCCGGACGCTCGCCGAGCTGCGCGCGGACATGCGTCGCGCCGGCCCCAAGGTGGCCGACAGCAGCTTCGTGGGAGAAACGCAATCGCCGATGCGCTGGAGCTGGCGCCTCGAGTCGACTGGCCCGGCGGGCTGCACGATTCGCGACGTAACGGTATCCGTGAACGCGCAGATCACGCTGCCGCGGTGGACTCCGCCGGCGGACACCGAGCCGGGTCTCGTCGCCGAATGGACGCGGTTCATCGCGGCGCTCGAGACGCACGAGGCGGGTCACAAGGATATTTCCGCTAAAGCGGGTCGCGAAATTGTCGACCGGCTCCGCGGTCTGTCCGGTCTCTGTTCGCAGATCAGCACGCGCGCGAACGATATCGCGAGGCAGATCGTCGATCGATCCGCCGCCGATCAGAAGGCGTACGATGCGGCGACTCGACACGGTATCACGCAAGGCACGTCGTTCGGTTCACGTCGAGCCGGTATCACCACGTTGAGCGCGACGGCCCCGCTCACGTTGTTGGCAGTGCCGCGCCCGGGGACTATTCGTGGTCTCGTTCCCGCGACGTTGGATCGTGCATGGCACGCGATGCCGGCGGTCTACACGGCGGTCGATCTCGCCATCGATGCAACGGACAGCGCGGCGCATGCCGTCGGCGACTCACTGACCGTGCGCGGAACGATCGGCGGGTTCGCGCTCAGCGACGTCGCCGACTGCGGTGCATCATCGGCCGGTCGTCTCGCGGATTCGGTCGACATTGCGGTGTTCGTGACGTCGCGGCTTGAGTCGACCCAATCATCAAACACCGCGCACAACGTGAACGTCGTAATGACGAACACGGTGCAGGCAGTCGCGCACCCGGCGAGTGCGGCGCCGGTGCTCTGCCGCTCGTTGGGGATAATCGAGAGACGCTTGCTCGAAGCGCTCCGTCGAGAGTTGGCGCGGCAGGAGGAATGAGCCCCATGCTCGTCATTCGCGACGCACAATTCGTCGAGCTCGCCAGGCAGAACGTTCGCGTCTTTGAGGAACGGCTCATCGCGCATCTGCGGGAGTTCTTTCCAGCTCAGACGCACGACCGCCACGATGCGGCGCTTCGCGCGATCGTTGCGTTCGGCATCGTCCGCGCGCGTAGGCACGGACTCGAAGCCGAGTCCGACCTCTGCAAGTATCTCAATCTGATGTTCGTGTTCGGCGCCGAGTTCGACGTCGACACGCGCTTTTCATGGGCTCGTCGCTCGCTCGACAACACGGCGATCGGACCGACGCTCAAGATCAACCGGCTATACTTCGACGCGCTCGATCACGAGCAGGAAGGGCTGGGACTCACGTCGGCGACGGATCGAGGTGGCTCATGACCGCGCCCGACGGTGAACGCGCGCCGAGCGCGCTTCAGGAGAGCGGCGATGCCGCCGACGCCAACTTTTCTTCGGAATCTCCAGACCACCCGGTCTTGCCGTGCGAGAAGAAGACATGGGTGGATGTGGCGCTCGTCGATGTCGACGGCAATCCGATAGCCAACGAGCCGTTCAAGCTCACGCTGCCCGACGGCACCGTGATCACCGGCACCACCGACGAGAATGGAATGACCGGCATGGATCAGATCATCGGCGTCGAAGGACAAATCGAGTTCACGAACCTGCCCGAGGGCGCGGGCGAGATCGTGCAATGACGCCCGCCTGAGCGATGCCGTACACCGTTCGCGCCCAGAATGGCGATACGCTGTGCAGCGTAGCGATTCGCCACGGATTCTCGAATTGCGGAACGCTCCGGACCACGGCGGCGAATAACGCGCTGCTCGATCGTCCGCTGACGAACGCGGACGACGTCACGATTCCGTCGTTCCGCGGCAGTTGGGTGTATACCAAGCTGGCAACGGGGCGACGGTGGACGGTTCGCTGGGCGTGGCCGCGCGTCGTGCCGCAAGCAGCAACCATTCGGATCGTGCGAAAGGCGGGAGTCGCACCGACGGCGGTCGCCGTCGTCAACGACATGGGAATCAGCCGATTCGTGCCGCGTTCGACGAACGAAGCCGGTGCGGACAACTGGGTCGATCACACCAACTACAACTACAGCGGGCCGTCCAACGCGGACCCGAACACCTTCAGCCTCGAGATCAACGATCCGAACGTCGCCACGGCGACGGTACGCGCCTATCTGGAGGCGCTGCGGCCGACGTTCGACGGGCACGGCGCCGTGAATGGACACGAACGATTCGCCGCGGGCGCCGTGCGTACGGCTCGGCGCCTGTATCTCACGGCGGGCCAACCGGCACACGCCGCGGCGAATCGCTATTGGTCGCCCGAATTACGGCTCGTGGTCGACAACGTCGATCGCGCACTGCGGCCGCGACAGACGCTGCTGGTGAGCGATCTCTTCGACGCGCAGGGAGCCGGCGAGGAGATTCAGATCCTCGATCAGGACGTCCGCGCCGTGTACGAGCTCGCCGCGTGTCCGAACGCCGAGGGTGAGAAGTGCATCGTGGCCTGGCACTCGGTGCCGCTGCGTCGCGGCCAGAACGTGGAAATCGAAGCGTGGATCGTCCGAGATCAGGCGGATGGAACGGGAAATGACAACGGCGTCGTCACTCGCGCCAACGTGCTCAATCGCGTGCGGCGAAACCTGCGCCGCATGTATGCGCAGGAGGAGTTGTCATTCACCCTCCGTGCCGTCGCCACGATCGACCCGCCCTCTGACATGCTCATGGTCTCGGAGCCGGACGGCGCGAACGCCACCGGGCAGAACCCCGGGAACACCGCGCAGGGCCAAGTGGGATTCACGATCACGATCACGCCGTGGGCTGCGCTCGCGGTTCCCGTGGTGAACGTCGTCGCGCCCATCGCCATCGCCGGCGGCAACACGCCCGCGGTGACGGCGGGGCTCATCGCCGCCGCGATCAACCATCTCCCGAATCTCGTGGCGCGCGTGAGTCAGAACGCACCGGAGTGCGGTCAGCCGCGCGGCAGTGCCGACATCGTCATCACGTGTGCGACCGGACACGCGACGATCTCCAATCTCACCGGGCTGGCGCAACAGGATTCGGCGCAGATCGTGGCGGCCTCGGTCTACAACCCGGCCGTCGTCGACGATGAGCAGCCGCCGGGTCAAATCCGCAAGGGAGGACCGCCAATGCGCCGGCAGCTCTTCAAGTGCCAGCAGACGACACCGACGCAAATCAGCGTCTTCGTCGTGAACGAGCAGCGCGGCGGGCTCACGACCTCTTCCCTCTTCGCGCTCGTCGGCAACGGACGCAACGTGGACGCCGAGGTGCGCAACTGCATGACCATGCAGGCCGCGCGAATGGATGGCACCCTCGAATCAGGCAATTCGGCGGTGATCACGTTCGCGCACGAAGTGGCCCATGCCCTGACAGACGCCGATCACGTGCCGGCGACCGTCGATATCTCGCTCTTGCACGCCGGCCAGAACTATCAGAACATCTGGTGGGACGACAAGCGGATTTCGGGACCCGGCTACGGGAATCAGGACATCGACACGATCTCCGACGCCGGAGCACCCCCGCTCGCGGCCCCGATGCCGCCGGCGAATCACATTCGCCTGGTGCGTGTTCAAACGACGCTGCACGCGCTCATCGCGGCCAATGGGAGCTTGACCTTTACGGCGCGGTGATCGGCAATTGCACGAAGGCGGCGTCGGCTGCCGGCGTCACCGCCTCGCCGCACCGATCCCCGCCGCACGACCGGTCGCCCAAGCCCAAAAGAAGTTGTATCCGCCCACCGGCCCGAACGCGTCGAGCACTTCACCACAGATGAACAACCCCGGATGACGGCGGCTCTCCATCGTGCGCGCATCCACCTCGGCCAGACTCACGCCGCCGCCCGTCACCTCGGCTTTTCGATATCCCTCATCGCCGGTCCATGGCAACTCGCCCGACACCAACGTGTCGATGAGCCTGAGGCGCTCGTCACGCCGAAGCTCGGCGAGCGAACGCGCCGCGTCGACGTTGGCCACACTGAGGAGCAGCGCAGCGAGGCGGTCTGGCAACCCAGCGCGCAACGCGCCCGTCACGGTGCGATTTGCCTGCGGACGGAACGCCGCCTCCCACTCATTCGCTCCAAACTCCGTCCACTGCACCGTGAGCCGCGCCGAAGTCTCGGGTTGCGACCGAACCGCGACGTGCGACACGTCGAGCACCGCTGGTCCGCTGTAGCCGTGATGTGTGAACAGGAATCCGCCAGTCGCCGACGCGCTACGCTTGGCCGAGTCGTCGCGCGCCGTCACTGTGACGCGGAGAGAGACGCCACTCAGCGCGTTGAACGGTGAATCGGTTGCGACGAGCGGCGTCAGCGCCGCGTAGGTCGGATGGATCGTGTGGCCGAGGCGCGCGAGCTCGCGCAGTCCGAGTCCGTCGCTGCCAGTGTTCGGCACCGACAGTCCGCCGGTCGCGACGATCACGGCGTCAGCATCGATCGGCGGCGCGCCGTCGCACTCGACGCGCCATCCCGCGTCGTGCGGAGCGAAGCCGGTGACGATGCTATTCATCCGCAGCGTCGTACCGGCCCGCGCTGCGTACGCCAGCAGTCCGTCGCGCACATCGCGCGCCTTGTTCGACAGTGGAAAGAGCTTCGACGACTCCGGTTCTTCCGCAAGCGGAATGCGCAGCTCATTCTCGAAGAACGCGATCTGTTCGGCCAACGGCCACGAGCGCAGTATCTTTCGCAAGACGTTCGGCGACGAGTCGGTGACGTAGCGCGATTCGTCCACGCGCATCGGCAACACGTTGCAGCGACCGCCGCCGCTGATCAGGATCTTGCGGCCACCATCGCGCGTCCGCTCGAGCAACGTGACCCGGGCGCCGGCTTGCGCGGCGAAAATCGCCGCCATCGAGCCGGCCGCTCCCGCGCCGATGACGGCGACGCGGCGTGGTGACTGCGGCGATTGCGCGGGCGGCAACGTCGGCGACGACATGCGGTGAACCTAACGTCTCGTCGTCGCAGGAGATCCAATCGCGTTTGGCGAGCGGCTAACGTGTCGCCCTCGCCGGCCGCATTTTACGGAATGATGCATTCGGAACGCGGAACGGTGAGCATTGCACGCGCGCTCTCGAAGATGGGCTTCTGCTCGCGGGCGCAGGGCGAGCGGCTCGTCCAGGCCGGGAAGGTGCGCGTGAACGGAACGATCGTGCGCGACGTGTCGCTGCGCGTGTGTCCCGAGCGCGACGCGATCGAAGTCGACAATGCGCCGGTCGCGAAAGCGACGCACGCCTACATCATGCTCAACAAGCCGCGCGGGCTCGTGACGACGCGCGACGATCCGCGGGGCCGCGCGACGATCTATGACTGTCTGCGCGACGAGTCACTGCCCTTCCTCGCGCCCGTCGGCCGGCTCGACAAAGCGAGCGAAGGGTTGCTGCTGCTCACGAACGATTCACGATGGTCGTCGCGGCTGCTCGATCCGGCATCACACATCGATAAAATGTATCACGTACAGGTGCGCGGCACCGCGCTCGACGCGGTGATGCAGCGCGTGGCGGCCAGCGTTGTCGAAGAAGAGACCGGCGAGCGGCTCGACGTCAAAGCGATCTCGTTGCTGCGCACGGGGTCGCGCAGCGGCGCGTGGTTCGAGGTCGTGCTCGACGAAGGCAAGAATCGGCAGCTGCGGCGGATCTTCGCGACAGTCGGGGTCGAGGTGTTGCGACTCGTGCGCGTCGCGATCGGGCCGATCGTGCTTGGCGATCTCGCGAAAGGAGCGTGGCGCGGGCTTTTGCCGGCAGAGGTGCGGGCAGTGGGTGGAGCGCGTCGGTCCTCCTGAACGAAGCGATTCGATGCGCTCTTGCGCCGATTCGATACGCTCATGCCGCGATTCTTCGCGATGATCGCGACGATCTTCGTCCGAGTGAACTTTTCGCGGTCCCTCTGTTTTCGTCGCGATATCGGCGCACGAGGCGCGCCTTCGCGTTCTGTCACAGCGATTATCGCCCAGTCATACTTTAGAGGTTTGTCATGAACCGTAACGCTTGGAGTTCCCTCATTATTCTCTCGGCCGTTTTTTTGGCAACGGCGTGCGGTGAGATGTCCGCGCCCGGCTCGCCGATCGCCAGCGATCCCGCCTCGCGGTCTGGCGGCACCGGCGGGGGCGGTGGTACAGCCGGCGGCGGAGGAACTGGCGGAGGCGGAGGAACTGGCGGAAGCGGCGGCGTGAGCGGCGTTTCCATTCTCCCGACCACTCCACCCGCGCCGGGGATTCTCATGCGCGAGTCGTTCGGCTTGGGCCCCGACTTCACGGAAGCAAGACCCGCCGGCGGCAACGGCCTACTGAAAATCGATTTCAGCGAGAAGAGTCTCAACGGCTTTTGGATCGAATACCCGGGATCGAGCAAGTCGCAGTGGATCGCGCCCGATACCGGCCAGATCATCGAATTCTGCGGCAGCAATAATCCGCACGAACTGCCGTCACCGCTCCAGGCGCCAGGGTCCGGCGGTTGCGCACTGTCGCCGTGGTTCCACCCGCCGAATTCCAATCCAACGGCGCTCATGCCCATCACGGTCGCACTGCCGACCGCCGGTTACGAGCTGGATGTCGACATGGTCCCTTCTCCCTTCCCGGGCACATATGTCGCGATGGGCTTCACGAACTCCAACGTGCTGCACAGCAATCTCGCAACGTCGGGCGCACTCTGGCTTCGCCTTGATGTCTCGCCCGATTCGACTTGGCGGTTTCACTACCAGCTGCGCACGGGCGGTATCGCCAACGGACAGCTCGTCGCGGCAGGAGGCGTCGACAATTTTGACGGTTGGCCCACGTCCTCGCTTCGGTACTCGACGAACGGGTCGGTGACGCTGACGATCGCCGGCCAGCTGGTCGGTACCTTCCCCGCGACGCTCGCCAATCCCAAGTATCTGGCGATCGAGGGCGTCGGCATGTTCGACAATCTGGTCTTCCGCCAATAACGCCAGTAACGGCAACGGAAAATCCGGGATACAAGAAAGCGGGATGGCTCGATAGAGCCATCCCGCGTTTCTGCTCCTGCTAGTCGGCGTCGGCGTCGTGCGCGACTTCAGTTTGGGACGCCTGAGCTATCAGCGATTACTCATGCCCGCAGCGCGCGCACCGGATCCAACCGGGACGCGCGCCAACCCGGCACACAGCACGCAACCGCGGACACCAACGCCATGACGCCCACCACGCCGGCGAAGGTGGCGGGATCGCGCGGTCCGACACGGAACAACATGGTTCCCAGGAGACGCGTGGTCGCGAGCGCGATGACAACACCGATCACAAGTCCGAATACCGTGAGCCGCATGCCCGATGACACCACAAGAGCAAGGAGCTGCGAGGGAGTGGCGCCGAGTGCCATGCGGACACCGAGCTCGCGCGTACGCTGAGAGACCATGTAGGCGAGAACTCCGTACAGACCGATCGCCGCAAGAATCAGCGCAATGCCACTGAACATCGTCAGCAGGGTCACGATGATCTGTTGCCCCGACGTCGAGCGATTCACTTGCTCGCGTAACGTGAGAAACTCGTAGGGCGACACGTTCGGATCGATCGCATGGATCGCGCGCACGACGTCGGCGCCAATTCCGGTGGGATCGTTTCCGGTCGTGCGCATGAAGATCGCCGCCGCGGTCGGCCGCATCTGGGCGAGCGGCACATACATGAGCATCGACGGCGATTGCGTGAGCGACCGATACTTCATGTCGGCGACCACGCCGACGACGCGCATCCACGTCGTGCGCAGCTTGAGCCGCCTGCCGATTGGGGACGCGTTCGGCCAGTACCGCTCGGCCAGTGCACGACTCACGATCGCGACCGGCGCTGACGTATCGGCGTCGGCGGCTCCGAAATCCCTTCCAGCAAGCAGCGGAATGCCGAGCGTCGCGAAGTAGCCGGGCGAGACGACGTTGTAGTCGGCGGTCGGCTGCTCGTCGCGCGACCGCACGTATGTGTCAGTGACAATCGGGCCGTTGGCGTACGGTCGCGTGGAAAACGGCTGACTTCGACTGATGGCCACGTTGCTGATTCCGCCGATAGCGCGCACGCCCCGAAGCAGATCGTCGTCGAAGCGATGCGCGCGTGCCGTGTCGTAGCCCGCCCCGAACAAATCGATCGTCGTCATGGTGACGTTCGACGTCGAAAAACCAGGATCTTCGCCGAGCATTCGGCGAAAGCTTCGCATGGTCAACCCGGCGCCGACGAGCAACACCACGCTGAGACTGACTTGGACGAGAACGAGCATGCTGCGAAGCCGAGCCCGCGAACTCTCGCCGATCGCGCCCGGAGCCGCGGCGCGCATGGCGCTCGCGAGATCCTGTCGCGTCGAATGGAGCGCAGGCACCAGCGCGAAGATCAAGGTCGAGCCCAAGCCCAGCGCCAGGCTCACCGCGATCACGCGCCAGTTCAAGTCCGCGGCGAATGCGAGGGAAATCCCGCCGCGCGGCGCAAAGAACAGCTGGAGTGCATTTCGCGAACCGTACGCACCGGCAAGCCCAAGACCGGTGCCGAGCGCCGCAAGGATGAGCCCCTCGGTGAGAAGTTGTCGAATCAACCGCGATCGACTCGCGCCGAGCGCACGCCGGACGGTCAGCTCCGATCGTCTCGCCACCGCGCGCATGAGCAGCAGGTTCGCCACGTTCGCGCACACGATCAAGAGAACGATGGCCGCGACCGCGGACGCGACGCGCAGCATGGGCTCGAGCTCCTTCGCGTTGTCCCATGGGTTCTGGTCCAGCGGAAGCACCCGCACGCCGCGGCCTCGATCGTCATTCGTAAACTCTAACTCGAGCCGGCGTGCCGCCGCATCGATCTGCGCCTGAGCGGCCGCGAGATTCACTCCTGGCGCGAGTCGCGCAAACCCTTCGATCCATCGTGACGATCGGTCGTTCAACGTGTAGCCAGAAGTACTGAACACCGCCTGCTGCGACGCGGGAACCCAGAACTGCATGGCGTAGCCGACGAACGTGCCGAGGAACTCCGGTGGCGCGATGCCGACGATCGTGTGAGGCGCACCGTTCAAGTCGACGGTGGAGTCGATCAGCCGGGGGCTTCCATGAAACCGGTCTTGCCACAACCGGTAGCTCACGACCACCACCGGATGCACGCGGTCGCCCACGTCCTCGCCCGCCATGAAACCACGGCCGCGGATGGGCCGGACTCCAATCGCGTCGAAATAGTTTGCGGTCACGATCTGACCGATGAGACGCTCGGCGCGATCGCCGCCGGTTAGTGTCGCGCCCGTGATCTTGCTGACGAAGAACGAGCTGAAGGCCGTCGTTCCTTTTGCGAGATCCATGAAGTCCGGCCACGACATGTCGTCGTAGCCCGACGCGCCCTTCGCCGTCCCGGCGATCGCCACGAGCTGCTCCTGGTCGCGAACTCCGGGGAACGGATGATGAACGATCCCTTCCGTCCACGCGAGGACGGCGGCGTTGGCGCCGATTCCCAACGCGAGACATGCGACGGCGATTGCCGACACGACCGGCGTCCGGCGGAGCATGCGAAACCCAAATGACAGATCGTGGATAGCGCGCTCGCGCCACCGATTTCCCCACCCGTCGCGAAGGTCTTCCTGGATTTGACCGACGTTGCCGAATCGCCGGCGTGCTTCATCGCGCGACTCGGCCGCCGTGAGTCCGGCCGTCCTGAGCTCGTCGGCCTCGAGCGCGAGGTGATCTTGCAGCTCTCGCGCGATGTCGGCGTCAGACGGTCGCGGGCGTCGCTGCCACCAGGGCATCGCTCATCCCTCCGAGGGCCGCATGACACGGGTGACGGCGGTCATGAGCTGCGCCCACTTCGATTGCTCGCGCCGCAGCTGTTTTCGGCCGGCGGCGGTGAGGCGATAGTACTTGAGCTCGCGCGCAATCTCGCCGCGGACCTCGAACTTTCCGGCAATGAGTCCGTTACGTTCGAGCCGGTGCAGTGCCGGGTACAGGGAGCCGTGTTCGACCGACAGCACGTTTTCGGTCGTCTGCCGGATGTGGTTGGCGATGCCGCGGCCGTGCGTCGGGCCGAAGATCAGGGTTTTCAGCACGAGCATGTCGAGGGTGCCCGGCAGCAGCTCGAGTTTGTCGTCGTCTGCGCGATGCGGCATGAGGCGGGTCGATGGTAGACAATCGACTATACGATAGTCGATAGACTACTATCGATCGGCGGGGGGAATCTGTCAAGCGGCCAATGCGCGCGCTAACCGCGAGAGGCGCGAACCCCACGCGCCGCCGGGAGCGCATCCTCGGAAATCCGCCCGCGACGCAGCGCCTCCGAACGCGAACGGACGCATTGGTCCAGCGTCTCGCATCGGCATTGGACGAGACCCTCGAGCAACCCCTTCATGCGCTCGGCTTGCTCGATGCGCCGCGCCAGCTCGGCGATTTTTCCTCGTGCCATGGTCTGCCATCGGGCGGACGCCGGTGTCGACCGATCGAATCCTGAAATCAGCTGACGCGTTTCGGCGATGGTGAACCCCGACTCCTGCGCGAGCCGAATGAGCGCGAGCGACGAAAATACATTCTCGTCGTACACGCGCCGGCGGCCGATCCGGCGCGCCGGCGGAATCAACCCGGCCTCTTCGTAATACCGCAGCGCCGACACGTGCAGCCGGGCGCGGCGGGCAACCACGCCGATTGGAATCACGTCATCCGTGGCGCCCATGATGCCTCACATTGAGAGCGTGATGATCGGACCACGATCACGTACTGCCGGGCGGAACGATCCCGTTCATCCGGAGATACTCGACGAGTTGCCCGTAATGATCGTAGGTGTGCTCGATGTTCATGATCGCGATGCGGAGCCGTGAAGAACGCGGCGGACCGTACAGCGCGTAGCTGGGGCGCGGCACCAGTTCGTTGGCGTCGTCGATCGTGCGAGCGGCGCGCTCCATATAGTCGAATGCATCGCGAACGTACGCGATGACCTGCTCCTTCGTGCGCACGTTCGGATCGCCCGCTTCGGCTCGCGTCACGTTACCGCGCAACTGGTCGCCAAGGATCGCGCCGCCATCGAGGTACAAGTCAGCCGCGATGTGCTTGAGCTGCTCGGCATATGATCGTGTGCCCGCGAACCTGCCAGCCGTCGGAACGAAGTCATATTTGTCCGCGGGCATGGCCTGGGCGAGGCCGAGTACACCCTTCGCCATTGGCTCGAGCGCCGACAGCACGATTCCGGCGTTGTTGCGAGACGCTTTGAGTGAATCCGACTGCGCGGCGATCCGGGCGCCGGGACAGAGTAAGGCGAATACGACGACGATGTGAAAACGATGCATGAAGCCTCCGCGCCGGCGGAGCGAGCGAGTTCGCGGGGGCGATCACGCTTCGCTCCCCAATCCGACAACACAGGCTAAGAGCTCAAGCGCACTTGAGCGCAAGAGGGCGCTGCTTAATGTTCCTCCAACGCGGTTCGCGGCTCGACCCGAGCGGCGCGCCAGGCGGGAGCCACCGCGGCGAGCAGTCCCGCGACGCCGAGCACGCCGATCGTCCCAGCCAGCGTCGGGACGTCGTACGACGCCACCCCATATAATAGATGTCGAATCGCGAAACCCGCGCCGAGGGCGACGACGACGCCGATGGCGATACCCGCGAGCGTGAGCGCGCTCGCCTCGCGCGCGACGAGCGCGACGATCTGCGCGGCCGAGGCCCCCAAGGCGCGGCGCACGCCGAATTCCTGGCGACGCTGCAGCACGCTGTACGCGACGACGCCATACAACCCGATCATCGCCAAAAAGAGCGCCGACGCGCCGAACGCCGTCATGCAACGCGAGGCGAAGCGTGCGCTCGCACTCGAGTCGCTGATCAGATCATCGATTGTCCGAATTCGGGAGACGGGGATCGTCGGATCGACGCGCGCGACGGCGCGTTGGATCGTCGCCGCGAGATGATCCGCCGGCAACGTGCTCCGCACCACGAATTGCAATGTGCTGAACGTTGGATACGGCTTCTGCGTGTACGGCACGATCATCTCGGGGCGCGTCGTGTCCGTGAGCGCGTATCGTCGCATATCCGCGGCGACGCCGACGACCGTCATCCACGGTGCGCTGCTCTTCGGTCCGCCCAACCTGATCCGCTTGCCGACCCCCGACTGGCCAGGCCAAAGCCATTTCTCCATCGCGCGGTTCACGATCACCACCGGCAATCCGTCCTCGCGATCCGTGGTGTTGAAGTCGCGACCCGCGATGATCGGCGTGCCGAGCGCGCGGAACATGCCGTCGCTTGCGACCGTGTAGTCCGCGCCGACAATCGGACCATTCTCAGGCTGGGGCCGATTCTCCGCGGAGAACACGGTCCATTCCTGAGATCCCGAGAGTGGAAGCGGCTTTCCCATGGCGGCCGCGTCGATCCCGGGGATGGCGCGTATTTGCTCGAGGGCGGCGGCGATGAAGCGCGCGCCGGCCGGGTGCTCCATGTACGTCGGGCCTTGGCGTTCCGGATAGCGGTTGCGCGGCAGCGTCAGCTCGAACGTCACGCCGTTCGGTGCCGTGAAGCCAAGCTCCGTGCGTAATTGCCGGGCGAGACTCTTGCCCATCAAGCCCGCCATCGCGACGAGCACCACCGCCATCGTGACTTCGACGATGATGAGAATCCGCCGCAGACGCTCGGCGCCGGCAGCCGCTCCCATGCCGCGGCCGCCGCGACGCAGCGTCTCGATGAGGGGAATCCGCGACCCGAACAGCGACGCGCCGACTCCCGCCGCGAGTCCAACGACGATGGTCGCCGTCAGCGCGACGATGAGTGTTCTCATATCGAAGGACGCATTCGCGACGAGCGGGAACTTGTCGGAAAGCTGCGCGCGAACGACATGAAATCCGGCGAGCGCCATCCCCGTCCCGGCGACCCCGGCGAGGAAGGCGACGGCGAGCACGTCGACGACCGATCCGAGGACGAGCCGCCAGGCGGGTGCGCCCAACGCGCCGCGGACCGCCAGATCTCTCCGCCGCCGCTGCAGCTGCGCCAACTGCAATTGCGCGGTGTTGACGCACGCGATGAGGAGCAGGAGCGTGACCGCGGCCAGGAGGCTCAGGAACAATCGCGCCGACTCGCCGACGAGCTGCTCGCGGAGCGGGACCGCTTCAGTTCCGAAGAACGCTTTCGCTCCCGGGTAGATCTTGCGCATCGTCTCCGTCACCTGATCCAGCTCGCCGCGCGCGCGGACGATCGCCGTTCCGGGACGAAGGCGAGCGATGATGGCCATGTCCTCCGGTCCGCCGGCCGGCGGCGCGATGGGCACCCACAGCTCGGCGCGCGCGGGAAACTCGAACGTCGGCGGCATCTCGGCGCCGCGCGGGAAGGCGAAGCCCGGCGGGGCCACACCGGCGACCACATACGGCTCCGAATTGAGTGCGATCGTGCGGCCGATGATGTGCGTGTCGCCGCCGAAGCGGCGCCGCCAGAGCGCATCCGACAGCACGACGGGTCGCGTCTCTCGCGGAATCTCGTCCGATCGAGAGAAGAAGCGTCCGAGCTCGGGCCGCACACCGACGGCCGCGAAGAAGTCGCCCGTCGCTTGAATAGCGTCGATGCGCTCCGGGAGCGCGTCCTCGCCGAGGTTCATTGGCCGCGCGCGAAATCCGGCGACCGACTCGAACGACGGCATGTTGTCGCGCATCACGGTCAGTTGCTTGCCGCCGATCGGCTGCAGCGCGTCGCCGGCGCCGAGCGACGGCACGTACTGCCAGACCATGACGACGCGCTCCGGTTGCCGAAACGGCAACGGCGACAGCAGCACCGCATCCACGATGTTGAACATGAGTACGCACGCGGCGAGGCCGAGTGCGAGCGTGGACACCGCGGTCAGCGTGAATGCGCGCTCGCGCGCGAGCCGCCGCAGTGCGTGGCGAAGTTCCTGAGTGACGTGTTCCATGCGTATTCTCCGGTGGCGTGCGCGTTCGCTGGCGGCATCGGCAGAGCTCACGTAGCGTCTGGCGTCGGCGAGATCTCCTGATTCGCGTGCGACCTGCGCACGCGCGTCGGCCTCGGACATACCCTGCGCGATGAGATCGGCCACGCGCATGTCGCAGTGAAACGCGATCTCGTCGTCGAAGTCCCTGCGAATCTGGTGTGCGCTGCGCCAGGGCAATTGGAAGACGGGGCGTGGGCCGTCGGCTGGCCGCCTCATGCTGGATCGAGCACCCGAAAGATCGCGGCGGCGTAGCGCCGCCAGTCGGCGTCTTCGGCCTTCAGCCGTGACCGGCCTTTCGCCGTGAGGCGATAGTAGCGCGCGCGGCGGCCATTCTCGGAAACGCCCCACGACCCGCTGACGCAGTCGTCGTGCTCCAGACGGTGCAGCGCCTTGTAGAGCGGCGCGTACTCCACCGCGATCACGCCGCGCGTGCGGTCGCCGATCCAGCGCGCGACGGCGTAGCCGTGCATCGGTTCCCTCGTCAGCGCGCGCAGGACGAGAACGTCGAGTGTGCCCTGCAGCAGGTCCATGCCGGCATCCGGCATCCGCTCTCCAAGTACCAGGTACTAGGAACGTGCGAATGCGTGCGGCGGCGCGCCAGCGGATTTACCATTTCCGGACAAAGGAGGAATCACTCAGGACGCGCCGTCGCGGTGCGAGCACACCCCGGCCGACAGCGGCCTCAAAACGCCGTGAGCCGGTATGTCGTCTTCATCGTCAACGCCGTGCCGGTCGCGTCGTGTGACACGACGAGAAACGCGGTCGATCCCGGACGGTACTCCCACCGGGCCACGAGATTGACGCTCTCGTTCCTCACACGAAAGCCATCGAGCGCCGCCGCCGGCGGAGTGAACGAAACGAATCGATCGTCGTAGGACTCGGCCGCCGGCGTGGCGCTCAACGCGCGCACATCGGAATACGCGCCATTGCTGAAAAAGGGCGCGACGTACGCATCAAACGTCAGATCCCGCGTGAGTGCGTAGCTCGAGCGGATGGTGATGGCGGTCGTGCGCTGCGTCAGGCGCGCGAATGCATGACGTACGGTATCGACGTCCCCGCCAAAGTTGCCGAGCCACTGTGTGTTGTCGTGGTTCGTCACGAACACCGCTCCGAGTGTCGCCTGCCAGCGCGATGACAGGCGGAGGTCGACGATGGGATTCACGCTCTGCATGCGCGAGCGGCCGCCGTCCGCAATCGTCCAATTGCCGTGCAACGTCGGCGCGATGCGATCGCGTGGATCGCCCTGAATCGTCAACCACGGGATCAGCTCTCGATCGCTGCGCAGCGCGGGGCCGCCCCGGGCGCAGAAGTCGCACACCACGCTGCCCAGGTGACCAATCGTGGCGCCGCCGCGCAGCCACCAGTTGTTTCGAAATTGGAGATGAGTGTTCGCGTTCACAGCGTTCTCCAACCGTTGATCCTGCGCGTTCCACGTATCCCACTTGTTGAAATTGAAACGCCAATTGTTGTAGAACGCGCGCGGCGTGCGGAGCGTGTAGTCCAGCCATGTGGCCACCGTGCGTTGGTCGGCACGCTGCAAGTAGCCCATGTCGTTCGAATCGTAGCCCGGTGACTGATGCTCGAAACTCGACTCGAACATGAATGCGCCGCCGTACTTCCCTACCGCCGCTTCTTCCTGATCGCCCGTCAATACCGCGCGCGTCGAGTCGAGGCCGGCTCCCGGGCGCTGAAGAAAATGCACACCGTCCCGCTGCAACTGCGTGATGGCCGACGGCGACCCCGCGATTCGTGATTCGGTGGCCGAACCCCAGACCTCATATCGACCGTCGAAGAAACGATGCCGGAACGTTGCGCCGCCGACTGCGGCGCTCTGCGCGAGATAAGGCGACGTCCACTCGTTCATCGAGCGCCGAACGAACGTTCCGAGCAATCCAACGGCGCTCTGTCCCCCGCGAAAATCCTGTTGGACCCGCGCGACGGCGTAGTCACTGCGCGGCTCGATCGTTTTGCCGTCCACCGTCGCGCCGTCGGTGGATGCGCCGAGCGCCGCGATCGTCAGCCCCGCATCGGTTCGGCCTGTAAGCTTGACTGCCGAGAGAATCGGCACCGCGTTGAATGCCGAGCCGTCGCCGTACAATGCCGCGAGCTGCGGCGCGCGACCGATGCGTCGCGAATAGAATAATTCATCGCTGCCGCAATTCACGGCGTTGCAATTGAACGGAACCGTGTATGGCCCCGCGCCGTCGAGAAAGAACGGCCGGTGCTCCGGAAAGAACGTCTCAGCCGGCGACAGATTCACGACCGACGGATCCGCCTCGACCTGGCCGAAATCAGGCAGGATCGTGGCGTTGAGCGTGAAGGCCGGCGCGAGGCCTAGACGCACATCGCCGCCCGCGCCGAGCTCCGACTGGCCGGCATGCGAGATCGTACGAATGAATGGCGTCGCCTCGACCGGATGCGGGCTGCCCGCTCCCTCGAGCCCCGTCAATACACCAAACTGCGAGACAATCCCCGGACGGCTTGGATGATACGCGGGCCAGCTGTCATTCTCACCGCGACGCTGAATCGCTCGATTGACCAACAAGCCGAGGCGGGACGCCGCGGCGCCCGAGACGCCAAGCTGCGAGAACGGAATGCTGAACTCGGCCGCCCAACCCAACGAATCGATCCAGACCGCCGCACTCCACACGCCGTCCCATGATACGTCTTCTCGGCTATCGGCACTGATCGCCGCGTCACGCTGCACACCGGCGGCGTTGACGTAGAATTCGTAGCCGGTGCGACCGTCGCCGCTGGTGCCGAGGTAGATGCCAATCTCGTCGGAGGCGCTCGTGCCGTCGCGGCGGGACAGCGTGTGCACGATGCTGTTCGGCGCCGGATCGAACGCGCGCACGAACACGTAGAGATTGCGCGCATCGTACGCGACCGCGAACTCGGTGCGGAAGCTCGGCTCGCCATTCTCTTGCGGGCTCCATTGGCGAAACGACCGCTCACACGGAATCCCTGCCCAAATCGAGGACTCGTCGGACTCGTTCAAAGCCGGCGGTCGCGGCAAGCGGCGAGCAACGATGCTGGACGGACTCCCCGCGACGAGCGCGGCAAACAACACGATCGCGAACATTGGCTCTCCTGTTAGTGAACGGAGGTTCGCGATCGCGGAGGCCATCTCTCATGTGCCAGGGGACTGGCTGGCCGCGCGAGGGGATGGAGTGGCCTCGGCCGAGCACCCACGCGACCTATCTTCAAAGCATGATCGCGCGCACGTCTCGCTACTGGGTCACGGTCGTCCTGGCCGGATTCGCCATCTACACGGCCATCGCCGTGCTCGGCGCGCTGTCGGCGCTCACGTATTTCGGCGCAACGCATACGGTGATCGATTGGCGAGGGTACATCGCGAATCGATTCCTCGAGCAATACACCTGCGCGCTGTTCGTGGCGCCCTTGTTCTGGTTGGTGGATCGGTATCCGCTCGTCCCGCGCGATTGGAAGCGGCACGTCGGCGTTTTCGTGATCGCGATCGTCACATTCATCGCCGTGAAGTACGCGATCATGTTGCCACTGTATCGGTGGTGGAGCGGCGAGACGCCGGCGACATATTGGCTGGCACTCGTCGACAACGCCGTGCCGGTCTCATTCGACTTTCTTGCGATCGTCGGCGTGGCGCACGCGCTGCGCTACTATCGGGAAGTACAAGAGCGCGAGCGCGCGGCGGGCGAGTTGACGACGCAGCTGGTGCAAGCGCGACTGGATGCGCTGCGCGGCCAACTCCATCCCCATTTTCTGTTCAATACGCTGAATGCCGCGGCGACGCTCATGCACGAGAACGTGGCGGCGGCCGACGACATGCTCACCCAGCTCGGGAGTCTGTTGCGTATCTCGCTCGAGCGGACGGAGTCGGAGGTCACGCTCGAGCGCGAGCTCGAGTTGGCGGACCGCTATCTGGCGATCATGCGATACCGGTTCTCCGACCGGCTGTCTGTGGCGGTCAACGTGTCGGATGACGCCCGTCTTGCGTTGGTGCCGCCGTTCATAACGCAGCCATTGCTGGAGAATGCGCTCGAGCATGGCATCGCAAGGCGGCGAGGTGCGGGGAGCATCGACATCGTCGCACGGCGCGACGACGGCGCGTTGGAGGTCACGATCGCGGACGACGGCGCGGGTTTGTCGGCGTCCGCGGGGAACGGGATTGGCCTCGCGAACACGCGTGCCCGCCTGACCCAGTTGTATGGGGCGCGCGGCGGACTCGAGTTGTCCGCGTCGGATTCGGGCCGCGGTGCGCGCGCGGCAATTCGCATTCCCTACAGGACGTTCCCTGCGGTCTCTTCATGCGACGCGTCGTAATCGCCGACGACGAGCCGCTGGCACGGCAGCGTTTGCGGATGATGCTCGCGCGTCATCCGGAGTTTATCGTCGTCGCCGAGTGCCGCGATGGCCAGGAAGCCGTCGACGCCCTCGTCGCCGAGCGTCCCGATGCAATATTTCTCGACGTGGCAATGCCGGCGCTCGACGGCTTCGAGGTCCTGGAGGTGCTCGAGGCAGAGTCGAATCCCGCTGTCGTCGTGTTCGTGACGGCGTTTGCCGATCGGGCCGTTCCGGCGTTCGACGCGAACGCGGCGGATTTTCTGCTCAAGCCGTACGATCAATCGCGATTCGACCGGGCGATCGAGCGCGTTGAAGCGCGACTCGGCCGGTTGCCCAGCGCGACGAGTGACGTGCTGCGCACGCTGCCGCGCCCTCTCACGGCGGAGCGTTTTCTCGTGCGCGGCACCAATCATCTGTACTTCGTGCGTACGGCCGACGTGGAGTGGATCGACGCGGCGGCGAACTACGTACGCCTCCATGCCGGAGGGCGCGTGCACTTCGTGCGGGACACGATGAAGCACGTGATCGAGCGCTTGCCGGCGGAGCGGTTTCTCCGCGTGCATCGCTCGATGATCGTGAATGTGGAGTTCATTCAACGCCTCGAGCCGGCGGAACACGGCGAGTTCGTCGTCACGATGCGCGATGGAAAGCGGATTCAGACGGCTCGGACCTACAACGAACAGGTGCGCGCGTTCTTGCGCCGCTAGGCCTTGCCACGTTCTGGCCAATGCGCCTATCAGCAGCTCACCGCACCTCGAGCGTCATTCACTCCGCCGCCCGTCCTGAACAAGCCGTTCGTACAGGCGCTGGCCGATGGCTGCGTGCCGCTTGTCGCGGTCCTTCACGGAGAGCGGCGCGGATGCATCACGAACCTCGAGGCCGCTGATCTTCTGGAGATTCTTCTGAAAGCGTGCGAGCCCGCATTGCGCGAAGGCATCGGGATCGATCGAAAACGCGTACACCGCGGCGGCGAAGAGGGTTCGTACGCTGTTGCTGTTGATCACAATTCCCCCGTTCGCGTCCACCGCGAGGCGTCTCGCTCGGCGGTCCATTTGCGGCGTGAACGAGACGACGTCGACAATGGGTTTGCGCTCCGCGCCCTGTTTGAACGCGCGCAGCGGTGTGTGCATCAGCGCGCGCACGACGTGCGGGACGTCGCGCTCGTAGGCGGTCATCGCGTGCGTCGGGTGACGCGCCGCCCAACCGCCGTATGCAGTGTCGGCCAGGGCCGCGAAACCGGCCGGCTCGCTTGCGCTGTCGGCTAGTTGGCGCACGGCCTCGCAAACCACGAGGGCTCGGAGTGCCCGCGTCGGATAGGTGCTCCACCGACTCCCGGCGCGGTGCAGATCCGGTTGTCGCTCTTCGGCAACGATGCTCGGCTCGGCGTCGATCATGCCAAGCAAGACGTCGGCGTACGCCGGACCGCCGACGAGCACCGCATAGACGTCCGCGAACGTTTCGCTTCTCCACCGAATCGACCACGCGGCGATCCGCTCCTCGAGTGTTTCGTCGACGGAACCGGCCGCGGCCGCGCGAAGCGCGTCGGCGATGCCCGTCTGAAGCTCGCCGGTCAGATCAAAATCATCTTCAACGAGATGACCGGCTTCGTGCGCGACGACGATGCCATGCGGCAAATGCGCAAGTTGATAGTGCGGTACGCCGATCAGAGGAACAGGTAGCGTGCGCAGAATGTCGTCGAACAGTGCGGTCGCGTCTTCGCCCGCCCCGGTCTCGTCAATCTCGTACCCGAAACCATGCGGCCTCGCAAACGCGCTTCGTTCCGGCGTGGTGAAGACCAGTGGAGGCTCGCGTCGTGCGACATGATGGACGACGCCGCTCGCCACCGCGCGATTTCGCGCCGGCTGGTAGGCCTGCCACGCCAGCTCGTCAAACGGCGCGAGCTCCGTCCGGAGCGGCTCGACGAGTCGCAGCGCGAACTTCGAGCGATAGAACTCCCAGATTCGAAAGGCGCCGAGGAGCTGCGTGTCGAATCGATCAGCATCGGCTTGGTCCAGCGTGTCATCATCACCGGCGCTCGCCGGCAAGGATTCAGCGAGGCGTGTATAGAGCACCTCGAGGCTTTGGCACACGTCCTCGAGCTGCGTGCGGTGAATGGAGAATGCGTCGCTCGCCGCGATGGCGCGCCACGCGCCGATTTCCGATCGCAGGCTCGACAGCTTGATCGCCGTCACCACGCGACGAGTCTTTTTGCTCGCCATACGTCACGGCACCGCGCTCATGAGGAGGTCGTCGCCATCGAGCTCGGGGTCGCGAGCAAACAGGGCGATGCACGCGTTTCCGAGCCGCTCTTCTATCGATACACTCTCGCCACGCGTTTCGACGGCGCCGCCGCGGCGCGCGAGCCGGGCGATATCGCCCGGAGTGTGCCGCGCGCGCAACGCGGAGATCAGAGCCTCCGACTGCTCGTGCTGTTCGGCCGGCGTGCCGAGCCCCGCGGCCAGAACAACGGGGAGAGCGCCCAGCAGAAACAACTGCGCCGCGAATCGGTTGCGCAGTAAGAGCTGGCGCACCGCTTCGCTCACGCTCGGTGGACGCGGCGTATCGACGACGACGAACGGCGCCGCCCCCTCGGCCGTCGCGGACTTGAAGACCGACGCGAGATGCTTTGCGTCGAAGCCGGCCGCGAGGGAGAACGACGGATTGAACTGGAGGAACAGCTCGTCGCGCGAACGCGATTCGCCGATCGGCGCCGCGAGATGCACGACATCGTACCCCTGGCGCAGCAGTCGATAGAGATCGTCGACCTTCTCGACGGGCGGCGAATCGACGTCGAATCCTTTGGCCCGGTACAGCCACCGCAGATCGGTGCCGCGCGCGAGCTGACCGCGCTGCGAACTCACTTGCATGTCCAACATCGGCTCGAGCAGCAGCACTCGTGGGAAGGTTCGCTCATGCTGGCGGCGCGACATCGCCTCGCGAAGCGCCTGCCTCGTGCCTGCGTCGAGCACCGAGGTCACCGGGAGATGTCGCATCCGTTGAAAGCGCACGACAGCGCGCTGCGTCACCGCGCCGAACACGCCATCGACGACGACGAGCTCGCCCCCGAGTTGCGAGAGCGCCCCCTGTGCCCACGACACGCGCGTGTTCTGCAGCGTGCCCGATGCCGTGCGCCACATGTGGTGAAGGTTCTTCTTCCATACGAGAGGTGTGGCCGACGCCGGATCGAGCAGTATGAGCTCCCACGGCACAGCGTGAAACGCCGGGATGTCGCATTCGAACATGAAGTCGCGCGATAGGTGTGAAGGGTCCGCGCGGGCCTCCGATTCGTCACCGATCGCACGCTGCAGCGACTCGGGCAGCAATGACTCGGCGATCTCGCGTCCGAACGCGACCCAGTTCTGTCGCAGGCGCTCGACCAGGTCGAGCGAAGGAGAGCCGCCGGTCGGGCCGCCCTGGAGCATTTCCAGTTGCGTGGAAAGCGGCTCCCCAATCTGCCGACGCGTCGTGACCGGACTGTCGTGCGAGGTCCTCACGGACACCAGGGTCGCATCGCGCGGGCTGTCGATCCTGATCCCCACGCCTTCGGCGTGCGCGAGCTCGTCATGCCACGCCGCTGCGCGCGCCGCGGACAAGCGGTTCGGTGACCGATCCATGCGCATGCCCAGCTCAGCGTAGATGGATCGCGCCTGGCTCTCGTATCGCGCTTGGTCGTTCGCATTTCTCGACTCGGCCGCCAAACTGCCGAGCAGCGCGTACAGGCGGGCGTTGTAGATCGACCGCACCGCATCCTCGCGACCCGGGCCCTCGAAGAGCTTGCCGCTGATCCGCGCGAGCGAATACGACGCCTGCGCCGCGCCGCCGCGGAACTCCCGCTCGGCGTGCTCGAGATACGTCACGGCAACATACGTCGGAAATTCATCCTCGACCGACCGGATTCGCTCGAGCCATCCCTTCGGCAGAACGTCGACTGGATCGAGTCGCAAGCGATCGCAGGCGAGTGCGATTCCCCGCCACGCGAGCGGAGTGGTCGCTCGACGGAGCGTCGGAAGCATCTCGTCGAGCTCCGTCACCGCGCGCTCACGGTGGCCGAGCACGCGCAGCAGTTCGACGCGGTTGAGCGCGAGCCGAACCTGGTCCGCAGGAACGATCTTCATGTTCGCCGGCCCCACGGCGAACGCGTCGACGAGCCGAAGTACGCGCTGGGCCGTTCCGGGGGAAATTCCGGAGGCGACGCGCGCGCGCCGAAGTTCCGTGAGATTCGCGAGACGCGCCAACGGATGGTCGAACGCGGCCAGAGCGCGCTGGAGCGCATCGACCTGTCGCGCGTCATCGTCCGGATCGCCGAGCTCGAGCGACGCGACCGGAACCAACACCATGTTTTTCGGATGATCATTCTGCGTCGACGTCGCGGCTGCTTCCGCGGCGGCGAGCAGGCGCCGCACTTCGTCGCGATTGCCCAGACGATCCTGAAACGCCGCGCGAAGGAGAGTGAGATCGAGTTGCAGCGCGTCTGAGGCACGGGTAAACGCATCGCGTTCACCGAGATGCTCACCCGCTTGGCGCACGTCGCCCAAATCGTACAGGAATATGCGCGCGGTGCTGAGGAGCAGACGCGCGACCTGCGCGGGCTCCTCGGTGGAGTCGGTCAGCGAGTGCAGCAGGTCTACGGCGCGACGCAGTTGCATCCCGCGGCGAAGCGCGTGCGACTCGACGACCCCGCACGCAAGCGCGACTTCGTTCCACTTCGCGCACTCGGGCGACCCACGCGGTGCGCTCAGGCACTGCTTTCGAGCGGCGGCGCCTGCCTTGCGCGCGAGCTCCCGCGCGGCTTTCGGATTGCCCGCCTCGAGCTGCAAGGCGGCGAGGATGGGAGCTTCCTCCTGATCGACGGAACGCCGCCCCCGTCTCCACGCGGCGGCCGGCCCCGCGCGTCGAAGCGCGCTCGCGGCGAGGCCGCACCGCAGGTCCACCTCGAGCTGGGCGCGCTGAATGCGTGCGTACGCGTCGCGCAGGTCGCTCCGCGACACACCGCGCCAGTTCGCCAGGACATTCTCAGCCTTCACACACGCGTCGAGCGCGCGCGCGTATGCGCCGCTCTCCTGACTGCGCTGCACGATGCGAAGGACGGCATCGACGTATGCGGCGGCATCGTTGCGCCGCCGCGCGACTCTGCCGGCTTCGGCATCGATAGAGTCGGCGTCACGAGTGTCGGCGACCGGCGCCTCGGCCAGCGCGCTGAGCACGGCTTGTCGTTCGTCGGCGGACAACCGCGCGCGCCGGGCTTTGTGCAACGCTGCGAGCGCCGATGCGCGCGACGCCTCGTCGTCGGCGAGCTTCCAGCGCAGCACCGCGTTCTGTGCGACGGAGACGACTGTGGCCCAGGGCGCCCCACGCTCCGTCCACTCGTCGGCCTGCCGCAGGTGGATTCGCGCGTCGTCGATGAGACGCTGACGTTCCGCGGGCGCCGCAGTGTCGGCGGCCTTTGCGCGCGAGTGCGCGAGCACGAGGTGCGCCGTCGTGACGAGCTCCCGCGACACGAGCGGCGTCTCGTCGGGACCCGCTTCGGTCTCGCTGAGATCCTCGGACAACAATACGGACCCGAGCGCCGCGAGCGCGTTTGGCTCATTCCAGAACTGGCGAACGCGGCGCTGCCAGCGTGCGCCGGCCGCCGACGCGTCGAGCTCGAATTCATGGAACGTCAAATCGGCGAGCGTTTCGTCGAGCCATGCATCGCGTGTGATGAGCCTGCGCTTCAGGCGACGGACAGCGTCGCGATGAATCAGCCGGACGACCGCCTGCTGCCGCAACGCCCGGCGCATCGGATGCGTGACGGACGGCTGTAACGCAAGCGTCTCGGTCGTGCCCGCGTCGACGTTGACCCACGACGATGCGCTCGCGTAGCCGCGGAGCTCGTCCCACAGCTGATCGAAATCGAGCGGCGCCACGTGCGAGCCGTGGCGTCCATCACTCCACTGCGCCGGCCAGCGCTCGTCGCGTACGTCGTCCCGCTTCGGCTGGTCGTAGCGGCGGTCGCCGCCCATGGCGCGTTGCAGGTGCGGACCAAGCACGTCCTCGACGACGTCACGCCTGAGATGGCGAACGAACGCGGCATACCGCAGGAGCCAACGCAGCGGATAGCTCGGAATCCGCCGCAGCACACGTTCCATGACAAACAACACCTCCGGCTCGGAGTTCTTCTCGATTTCCTTCGACGTGATCTCAGGATTGGCCTGGAGCACGTCGGCGTAGAGCGCGAGCATGAAGGGAACACCGCCGGCTTTCCTGACCACCGTGTCGATGACGTCCGAATAAGGAACGCCGCGATTCTCCAGGAGATAACGGCGCGATTCGGTTGGGTCGAACGGTTTCACCTCGCTGGTGTTGACGTTCGCCGCGAACTCCGCGTTGACGGCCGGGAACTGCTGCGCCAACTGGTAACGGCCCGCGAGAATCAGCGTGAGGTCAGGTGCCGTCGGGCCGCGCCCGGTCGCGAGCGACTCCACCGCCGCTCTGAGGTTCGCGACCGCACGAACGACGGCGAGCACGTCGACACGGTGCTTCAACTCAGCATCTTCGAGCGTATCGAGCACCAGGATGACCCGCCCGCTGCAACTTTCGGCGATTACACCGGCCAATCTCGACAGCACCTCATTCTCTTCGTCGGCACGCTGCCGCTCATCATCGCCGGTCGAGACCTTGCGCTTGACCTCACTCGCTTGCCGACGCCGCCGCTGCAACTCTTGCTCGCGCATCTCGCGCACGGCGCCGACGAGCTCCGACAGCGGCGCGCCGCGAAGCTGGGGGTTCAGTCGCGCGGCGAGCTTGCCGAGGAAAAAGCGGGGCTCGAGACCCGTCTCGGACTGGTCGAGCAAATCAAAATCGACGCGCGCGACGGGGATGTTGCGCGACAAGCAATAGTGCGAGGCAAGCCAGCGCAGAAACATCGTCTTGCCCCGGCCGCCGCCTCCGTGGATGTGAAGAATGAACTTGTCGTCGGGTTTTAGAGTTTCCTCGAACGCGCGCAGGAGGGCGCCTCGCTCGAGATAGCGCGCCGTACGAAAGTAGTCGTCGGCAAGCGCTGCCCGTGCGCGCAACGCACCACGCGCATCGGTGCGAAAGCTCGCGAGGTCGGTGTCGAGAAACGCGGCGCGCTGATCGAGCACTTCGAGAAACGACTCGCACGCCGATAGATCGAAGGCGTCGACGGCGGCGGCGTACAGTGTGCGAAATTGTTGGCTCGCGGCGACACGGTCGGTCACGAGACGGTGATAGACGATCTCCGCTGTCGCCTCGACCTCGTGGTGGGCGAACCACTCCGACAGACGCGCGTTGAAGAGCTCGAATCGTGCTCGGCCCAGCGGCTCGTCGTCGATTTCGGTCTCGCTGTCCGTCTCGAGCCACTCCCGCTCATAGTGGGCGCGGTCCGAAGGATCGAGACAGAACCATCCATCGCGGCCGGAATCCGCTTGTACACCGGGCAGCGAAGGGAGTCGATCGAACGGCGCGAGTGGCAGCGTCCCCGCATCGCGCTCGAAGACCTCGCGCACGAGCTGCGCGTTTACGCGGCGCGCCAGCGCGCACCGCCTCAGCAACCGGCGCTCGGACGCGTCCAGGAGGGCCGCGGTAAACGCCGCCGGCGAGCTCGCCGTCGTGAGCGCGTCGAGAATTCGTGCAGCCGTCGCGGCGAGGGCGATGGCGGGCGTCATTTCATTTGCCCGCAAATGGTGTCGATGCGTTGTAGGACATTCCCGCCGTGACCGAACTGGTCGAGCATCTTCTGCACGATTCCGCCCTTGTCCAACGCGGAAAACACCTCGCCCGACCACTGAAAGCAGAGCTGCCGGACAACGGCGATCATCTCATCGGGGGCGAATTCGTTCAGCGGGATCTTCGCGGGTGCATTCGGCGCCACATTCGCCAATTGTGCGGCGAGGTCCTTCGATCGCGTGATCAACACGAGATGAACACCCTTCACTTCGCCTCGCGCAATCGGCGCGAACAGTCCGCGCGGCAACCAGTCGGTGAGCGCCGTCGGCTCTATTTGTTCGATCTGATCCAACACGAGAACGAGGGACCCGGGCCGAGCGGCGTTCTCCAGGGCCAGACGGAACTGCAGCAGCGTGTCGTCGACGAAGTTCTCCGCCGGCCGCTCGCTGCCGACAAGGCGGCGCCCCTCGTCCGTCACGACGTCCTCCTCGCGCAGCGGGGGAATGAGTGTCACGCCGCGGATGCGATGATTCAGAGTCCACGTGAATTCGCGGAATGCCTTTTCTGGCAACGGCCAATCGGGGTCGCGTTTCAGCTCGCGGTCGGCGGTCGGCCGCTTGCCGTCGCGAATCCATCGCAACGCATCGAGAAGATCCGGGATGCCGGTGGTGCCGAACGACACGTAGACGACGTTCGCGCCATGCCGTTGGGCGACCTGGTAGCACCACTTCGCGAGATGCGATTTGCCGATCTCGCTCTCGCCGGTGATGAGGGTCAAATGCGGCGACGACGCTCCGGTGGCTCCATCGACGGCATTGCGTGCGAGCCGCGACGCGCGGCCGCGCAGCGTCTCGCGTACGATGCGTCGCTGCGTGACTCGTGACGAAAACCGTTGCACCAGCAACGTGCTGCATTGAACCGCCGGCGGGCGAGGCAGCACGAATCTCGGCAGCACGCGCGTTCGCAGCACGGGAAACGACCACTCGCGGCGCTGCTCGAGGGAGGCGATTCTGGAAATCTCCCACCGCGCCTTCGCGACGGCGCGATCCGGACACGCGCCCTGGATGATCTCCTCGTACAACGCCGCGGAGAAGGCCGCCGCCAGATCGCCGCGGATGTCGTGCTGCATGCCGACGACGCCAAGGGTGCCGATCCGCAGGAAGCCGTCACTCAGGCTCGTGTGCGGCATCAACGCGCTGGCGCCGCCCTTAACGGCAGCAGCAGTACGACATGCGTTGAGAACCACCAGGCGGATCGGGACGCGCTGCAATGCATTCTGGATGTCGCGCGCCGACCACGCCTCCAATCCCGCTCTGCCAGGAGCGCGTGGCGAATACATGAGCAAACGCGAATCGCCGGCGCCGCCGCCCGTGTCCGCGTGACCGATGAAATGCAGAACGTGTGGCGCCGCATCCGCGCAGCGGATCGTCAGCTCCGCGATCGTGGGATTCTCGAGCACCTCGTATTCGATCTCGCAGCGATGCTTGCCGAAGAGCGTCTCGAGCCGGCACAGCTCCTCGTCTGCCGCGATGGCCGTTTTCCCTCCGGGCTCGACCGAGACCGCGACGATGACGCGCAGCGGCCAGTCGTCGAGCGGATACTCGAGCCCTCGAGCGGCGGGGCGAACGAGCGGATTGCGATCCGCGAGCGTGAGGGCTTCGCCCCGCAGCATTGGGTTTTCAGGATCGACAAACAGGTAATTCCCGTCCTCGTCCCGCATCATTTCCCACGGCAGGTCATGCAGCGATTTCGTGCTCGCGTGCGACGCGATGTTCAGGACCGTGCAGAGTCCCGCGCCGGGAGCGTCGTCACGGAAGTCGTGCCACGACTGCCCCACGCCGCCCGACGTGAGGACGCGATACAGCGACAGTCCGAGTGCGTCGTACTCCGACAGTTCCTCTTCGTCGTGCGCGTAAAGCTCGACGGCCGCTTTCGCGCCGATCGGCGGGCCGGCCTCGGACTTCGGCGCGTAGTCGGCGGCGAAGAACGCGGCCGGAATAGTCGTGGTCGCGATCGGCTCGGCCGGAAGGACCGTGGCATCGGCCGACATCACCCGCAGCTCGACGGGAAATCCGTCGTTGGTTTTCGGACCGATGTGCAGGACGGCGGTACGCACGCGCGCGCTACTCGGGTTGCGATTCGGCGAAGAGAACGATCGCCCGCTGCGGAATGAACGGTTGGGAAGTTTCGACCAGCCCCTTCCTGGACACGACTTCCGGATCGAACACCCACGGCCCGTTGTGTTCCTCCTGCCGCAGGCGTCCCGCCTTGTACGCGAACGCTGCGGGCGAGCTGCTCGCGCTCTTGAACGCAATCGTCGAGTCGTTCGCGACACTGACGCTTCCCTTCACGCCGAGATCGATGTAGGCGCCCACGTCGCCCATGATGTCCGTGCTGAATGCCTTCCGGTCGCTTCGTGTCATGAGCAGCTCGCGCGCATACGCATACTGATAGGCGATATGGAGCTGTCCGGCGTCGAGATATTTCTGCGGAATGCCCGCGGTCTTCATTCCGCGAATGATCGGATCGAGGGATGCCGGATCGACCCGCTTGTACGTCACGCCGGTAAATGAGAATGCAAACGACGTCGTGCCGGCAAACCCCAGGTCGATCTTCGGCACGGCGGAAATGCCGATGGCACGGAGCGCGTTCTCGAGAAAGCTGATCGACGCGTCGAGCTTCTTGTCCGACGTGTGCTTGTACGAGATGTCCGCCAGCTCGCCCTCCTCGACCTCGACGTTCTTCGCCGCAGCCAGATACTTGGCGAGCGGCCCACGACGCACGAGACGCTGAGTTTCGGGCGCATAGTTGTACAGCTCGGGCGGTTCGAAACCCGTTTCGGGCAGAAAGACGGGCTGGAAACCGAGGCGATTGAGCTCCCGGACGAGGGCGTCGGGCATAGCGATTCCTTGAGGAGGTGGCGCCCGAGCGAAAGGATCCGGGGCGTAGGAATGCCAGGCAATAATCGATCAGGCACGGGCGAGCCACAAGATGGGCTCGCGCCATGGAGGATTAGAGCGCTCTAATCCTTCTCGTAGTCGCCGACTCGGCTCGCGCTCGTCCAGGCTCCCCCGCACGCCACGCCCCGGCGCTCCACTTGACATTCTAAATGAGGCCCGGTAGGCTCTCACTAGATACTCTAAATGAGGCCCGGTGACCCACACCGATCTCGATTTCCTCCGTGGATCGCTCGACGTCATCGTGCTGCGCACGCTGGCCGGCGGGCCGGCGCACGGACTCGCCATCGCCCGGTGGATCCGCGTCGTGACCGACGACGCGCTCCAGCTCGACGAAGGCTCGCTCTACCCCGCCCTCTACCGCATGGAGAATCGCGGGTGGATCCGCGCCACCTGGCGCGTGACCGAGAACAACCGCCGCGCCAAATACTATTCCCTCACCATGCTCGGCCGCCGGCAGCTCGCTGAGCAGACGGTGACCTGGAATGCCTTCGTCGGGGCCGTGGCGAAAGTGTTTGCCGCGAACACGTCGGCTTCCCCCGCCCCGGTCAAATGAGTCGCCTCGACGACGGACGCCACACGCCGTGGTATCGCTACGTCCGCTTCTGGGGAACGAACGTCCGCGCCGACGTCCGCGACGAGATCGACTTTCACATGGAAGGCGTGGTAGAGGAGCTGCGCGCCGCGGGGCTCAGCGAGGCCGACGCCCGCCGCGCCGCGCGTGAGCGGTTCGGCAACGTGCGGCGCGTCGCCGACAGCATGCGCCAACTCGCCGCCCGCCGGGAGCAATCGACCGAGATGATGGAACTCTTGAGACGACTCGCGCAAGGCACGCGGCAGGCACTCCGGCGCCTCGCCCGCGAATGGCGGTACTCGCTCGCCGTGGTCGGCATCCTCGCCGTCGGCATCGGTCCCGCGGCCGGGATGATCTCCGTCATCACCAACGTTCTGCTCAAGCCGCTCGACTATCGAGCGCCGCAGCGACTTGGCATGCTGCGCGTGAGTCTCGCGCAACTACGGAATCATCCCGGACTCGCGCCGGGCGAAGTGTACACCATGCGCCAGGACAGCATCTTCGACGACGTCGCGATCGAGACGCGCCAGGCCGAAGTGTCGATGGGTCCGCCCGGTCAGCTCGTCCCGCTTTCGCAACTCGGCGTCTCCACCGAGATGCTGTCGATGCTCGGCGTGCATGCCTACCTCGGTCGCGTGTTCTCGACGGAAGATTTCGTGCCGTTGAGCGCGCAGAATCAGTCGTTCGGCTCGGCACCGGGCGCGCCATCCGCGGGGCCGCCGCAGCGGATGATGATCGACTACGACACCTGGCAGACGCACTTCTCGAGCAATCCGAACGTCATCGGGACGTTCGTGCCGATCAATGGAACGCCGACGCAGATCATTGGCGTGCTGCCACCGGGCTTTCAGCTGATCACCGGACGCGCCGCTCCGAGCCGAGTGGACGTGTACACGGCGTTTCCGCTGCCGCAATTCTGGAACGCGTGGATGTTTCCCACGATCGCGCGGCTCAAGCCGGGCCAGACATTCGAGCAGGCGCAGGCGGCGCTCGACGCCATCGCGCCGCGCATCAAGCGCGAGCATCCGGAGTTCTACGAGGGCGAGCTTCACTTCACCATCACGCCGCTGCTCGACGACATGACGCAGAGCACTCGTCCGGCATTTCGCGCCGCGGGCGCGGCGGTGATCCTGCTCTTCATCATCGCGTTCGCGAACGCCACGGCGCTCGTGCTCGCGCGCATGCGGGCGCGAGAGACGAGCTTCGCCGTCCGCTACGCGCTCGGCGCCACGCCGCGCGCGCTCGTGGCCCATGCGTTCGGTGAGAACTTGCTGCTCGCCGTGGGCGGCGCCATCGCCGGCGCGGCGCTCGCCGTCGCGACGGTGAGCGGCATACGTACTCTCATTCCACACTCGGTGCCGCGTTGGCAAGCGGTCGCCGTCGGCTGGGACCAGCTGCTGTGGGCGGCGGCCCTCAGCGTCGTCGGACTCCTGTTGTTGGGCCTCGCGCCGCTCTGGCGCGTCGCTCGCGGACGCGGCTTTTTGTCGCTGCGATCCGGTTCGGCGCAGGGCGGTGCCGCGGAGAGCGCGCGATCGCGACTCGTGCTCGTCGGCGCACAGATGGCGCTCACGGTGGTGCTGGCGTTCGGCTGCGTGCAATTGGCGCGAAGCGCGGTTCGCCTGCGGCATATCGACTTGGGCTTCGACGCGAACGTGCTGACACTCCGCGTTGCGTATGACTCGAAGCGATATCCGACGGGCGGAGCGCGAGCCGCGCTCTATCAGCGCATTCGTGATCGCGTACGCCAGGTTCCCGGCGTGACGGACGCCGGCGTCGTCACGCATGTGCCGCTCAGTGGCTCGACGATGATGGACGGCTACGAAGCGGATCTGAGCAAGGAGACGTCGTTCAAGCAGGGCGCGAACTACCAAGGGGTGACGCCCGGATATTTCCGTACGATGCGTATTCCAATCCTCCAAGGGCGCGATTTTACGGACGAGGAAGATCGCGATACGCTGCCCGTGATCATCGTCGACGAGTCACTCGTGCGCACCGTCTTTCCGCATGAACGGAGCGCGATCGGAAAGACGCTGCGGCTCGGGTGGGGATTGCCCAACGCGCGCATCGTCGGCGTGGTCGGTCACGCACGCACGATCGATCCCGGCCGCGCCGTGCGGCCGCAGATCTATTGCCCAATAGGCAATCTGTTCCAGCAGGCGGGAATCGTGGTTGCGCGCACGCAAGGCGATGCACGAGCGCTGGCCCCCGCCATCACCAGCGCCATACACGACGCGGGGCCCGGGCGCGCCGTCTCGAACGTCGCGATGCTCACGGAGAACGTGACGGCGGCGACGAGCACCCTGGTTGCCGTCACGGGATTGGTGACCGTGCTCGCGGCTTCCGCCGGGCTCCTCTCGGCGGTCGGACTCTATCTCGTCGTCGCGTTCGTGGTGCACGAACGCCGGCGTTCCACGGCGATTCGCGCCGCACTTGGCGCGACCGCGCCGCGTGTGATGTGGGAGAATTTCCTCACGAGCGCCGGCGTGCTCGGTGTTGCACTGCCGTTGGGGACGATCGCGGCGTTGCTGGTGAGCCCAGCGTTGGACGATCTCGTCTACGGCGTGAGAAGCCGTGATCCTCTGAGTTTGGCGGCCGCGATTGTAGTTGCCGCGCTCGCGGGATTGCTCGGGACGTACGTGCCGCTCAGACGGGCCGCCAATGTCAACGTGCTCGAGGCGTTGCGGGAGGCGTAGGCCGGCAACCAGCGGACAGATCGCGCCGGTTCGAAACCGGTCGTTGAGGCGAATTCGCTTCAGTTGGCGCCCCGCTGGCCGATAATCCCTTACGGGGGTCAGAAGTCTCCGGCTCGAGAGGCAGCACGACGGCTTCGTCCGCGCGTGTGAGCGTGCAGCCCGGCGTCCCCGGCGCCCTACGATAACGCTCCTCGCTCACAAGTCAGGTAACGATGCCACGGTCCCCGATGCTGGGTTCCATTCGCGCTCGCCTGCGGTTCGCTGCCGCGGGAATCGCGGTCGTGTTGTTCGCGGCCGCGACGGTCGGCGTGCTCACGCTGCAGCGGCTCGCGCGCGACATTCAACGCGCCGAAACGGCCGAAGCGCGCGTGCAGGATCTCACCAGCCGCTTCGCGCTCGACGTGGCAGACGAGCTTCGCGCGGGCGACCAATATCTGCACACGGCCGATGCCGTCTCCGACGCCGCGTTTCGCTCCCGCGGGCGAGAGGCGCACCGGGTGCAGGCCGCGCTCGTGCGCTTGCAGGGAACGGGCGTGCCGCACGACAGCGCATCCGACGCCGAGCTGCTCGCGCGCATCGACGCCGAGCTCTCCGTCATCGAAAGCGTCTACGCGCGAGCGCATCGCCTGGTCGACATCGGCGCCGGGAGCACCGCCACCACCATCGTCGGGCGCGCGGACACGCTCGAGTCGCAATTGCGCGAAGACGTGTCGGTGCTCGCCAGGAACGAGACGACTCGCGTCACGGAGTTCGCGCATTCCGTCCGGCGCGAAGCCATGGCCAGCTCGGCGGTGTTGATGGCGCTGCTCGTCGGCGCCATCGGTCTGGTGGCCCTGCTCACGTGGCAGGTTGGTGCGTCGATGTCGCGCCCGCTCGCCGTGCTCGTCGCGCACGCGAACGCGTTGCAACAGGGCGAGCGCGAGATGCACACCGCGTCGGAGGGAATGCCGAGCGAGTTTCGCGTGCTCGCCAACGCGATGAATCAGGCGTCGCAATCGCTCGCGTCGCTCGCGCGCACGGAAGAGGCCCTGCATCAATCCGAGAAGCTTGCCGCCATCGGCACGCTCATCTCCGGTGTGGCCCACGAGTTGAACAACCCGCTCCAGGCGGTGTTGCTCACCTCGGAGCTGCTCAAGGCCGAAGCGACTGATTCGGAAACGCGCGCGGAGCTCGCGGCGATCGGCGAGCAGGTGCTGCGCGCGCGCACGATCATCTCCGACTTGCTCAAGACGGTGCGCACCGACACCGTGGTACGAGATGCCGCGCCGCTCGAGGGCACGCTTCGCGACGTGGAGCGCGAGCTTTCGACCATCGCCGCGCGGTATGGATCGGACGTGGAGCTCATCGTGAACGGGCCGCTTCCGCCGCTCGTCGTCGAGCGCGTCGGGTTCGTGCAGGTGATCACGAACCTCGTGGCCAACGCCGGTGCGGCGGCCCTCGAGGGCGGCCGTATTCGCGTGACCGCGCAACGATGCGGCGGCGGTTGCGAGATTCTCGTCGACGACTCGGGCCCCGGCATCCGACCCGAGGTGCACGGCCGCATCTTCGAGCCGTTCTTCTCGACCAAACCGGTTGGCAAAGGCACTGGACTCGGCCTCTCCGTGTCTCGCGGCATCATCGAGAGCATGGGCGGCACGTTGACCGCGGAGTCGCCGGGTGGCGGCAATCTCACCGGCGCTCGCTTCCGCGTCTTCATCCCGTCCGGACGCCATCGACCGAACACGAAGCTCGCGCCTCGAGCGTCTGCCGAAGCGCCTCCGCAGCCGGCGACACAATCTGACCGGACCGCATCCGCTGCGCCGGCGCGCATCGAACCTCGTGCGGCGTGCCGCATGTTGGTCGTTGAAGACGAGCCGGCGATTCGGACCGTGCTCGAGCGCCTCTTCCGCCTTCGCGGCTGGACCGTCGACGTCGCGTCGAACGGCGACGAAGCATGGTCAGCGATCAACGAAAGCGTGATCGAGGACTCGCCGTACGGCGCGATCGTCTGCGATCTGCGCATGCCGGTGCTGTCCGGCATGGAGCTTCACGACCTGCTGCAGCGCGAGCAGCCTGATTTGTTGAACCGCCTCGTGTTCCTCACCGGCGACATCGTCGGCGCGGACGTGCGCGCCTTCGTCGAGCGCACCAGGTGCCGAATTCTCTCGAAGCCGCTCGACGTCGCCGATCTCGATCGCGTCGTCGCCTCGATCGCGCGCGCCGCCGGCGCCACCGTCACCCAACGTGAAACCGGAGCCTGGCATGTCTCGGCATAAGGCGGCGCTGCTGATCGCGTCATTCGCATCGTTGCTCGGCGTGAGTTGTACGCGTCGCGACGATGCGTACTGGGTCGGCGCCGTCGGACAGTATGCCGGCGATGAGGCGGCGCGCGAAAACCTGCGCGGCATCCAGCTCGCCGTGAGCCAAGTGAATCGATCCGGCGGCATTCACGGACACCTCGTTCGTCTCGTGACGAAAGACGACGCTGGACGAGGCGACCTCGCCGCGCGCATCGCGCACTCTTTCGTCGCCGACGAACGCGTATCGGTTGTCGTCGGACACACGACGTCCGCCGCGATGATCGCCGCCGCGCCCGTGTACGACAGGCATCTCGTCGCGATCGCCACGACGGCGTCGGCTCCCGCGCTCACCGGCATTTCGCCATGGGTGTTTCGGGTCATTCCGAGCGACTCCGTGACCGGCGCGCGGTTGGCGCGTTTCGCGGCTTCGCGCGGGTGGCATCGCGCCGCGATTCTCTACGAGAACGACGTCTATGGGCGCGGCCTGGCCGACGCGTTCAGCGGCGTCTTTCCGGGTACCATCGTGTCGTCCGATCCGATCGTGCCCGACGCCGCCGACCTGCCGACGTTCGTTCGATTCTACGAGCGCTTCACGCCGGACGTGATCTTCGTGATCACTCGTCCGAGTTACGTGCCCGCGTCGTTGCGCGATGCGTTGGCGAACAAGCACCTGCCCGTCGCGATCGTCGCCTCCGAGGGATCCACGGATCTCGAGCACGACGTTGCGCGCGCCGAGGACATCTACACGAGCGCGCCGTTCAGCAGCCTGCGTGATGGTGGCGATCGCGGCGAGTTCAAGCGCGACTACGAGGCGGCATTCGGCAATCCGCCGATGCAGGAGGCGGCGCTCGCCTACGACGCGGCGGTTACCGCGTTTGCGGCGCTCGCCGCGGTTGGTCCGGATCGCGCGGCGATCCGCGGGTACTTGCGCGCGCTGGACAACGACACCGCGCCGATCGGCGCGACCGGGCGGGTCTACTTCGACTCGCTCGGCGATCGCCGCGCGCTGGGCGGCGTGCTGTTGCAGGTGAAGCGGGGGCACGTCGTCGCGCTCGCGGACACGTTGCGCTGACTTCGTCTCCGGCATCATCGGCGAGGTTCGATCCGTCGGCGTCGACCGTCCGCTCCTGCATGGCGAACGATCGCCGAGCCTAGACCCTGCCGACGATGGTCGGGCGCAATCCATGAATCGCCCGATGACTGCCGTCACGCACAGGAACGGGGTTACGCTCGACTCCAACGAGTTGCTCTAACGAGTTGCATCGGCACGGGACAGGCGACGACGCTCGAGAAGGTCAGCGAGGCGCAGGACGCGCCGTGATGAAATCGGGAAGGCGCATCTGCGCGACGCAGGTCGTATCGACGGCGCGCGGATCCGCCGCGTCGAGAAAGGCGCGCTCCATCGCGTCGATGCATGCGCCGCGCGGGACGTGCCCGCCCGGCGCGACGACGTGAATGCTGTTCGACAAATATCTCGCGGCATCGGCGGTGAACTTCGCGGGGGCAACGGGGTCGACGTTTCCGGAAAGCAGGAACACCGGGACATCCGCCCGAACCGGGTCGCCGTAATTCTCGGATAGCTTGCCGCGCGGCCAGCCGGCGCACGCCGCGATCTGTTCGCGCACGCGGCTGTCGCCGAGATACGTATGCGCGGTCTCGCGCTCGATCGTCCGCGGGTCGATGCGCGACACGTCTTCGGTACACGTGATGGCGAGCAGGAACCCAAAACGAATACTCGAGCGGAGTTGGCGATTGGACTGAATTGCCGCGGCGGCGAAGGCGCCGTAATCGCCCTCGAACGCGCGATGTACGAGCATCGGAACGGCCAGCGAGCGTGGTGCGGAATACGTCATGACACGAAGCGCCTCGGCAAATTGCGGCCAGGTGAACGGCACGGTCGTGGAATCCGTGCCCGAACCCGCCACAACGCGCACCGCCGCGGGAGCGCGCTTCAGGCGATTCATCACCGAGTCCAGCTCGGAGGCGACATTGGGGAAGCTCGTGTGACATGCCGCTTGCCGCTGGCACTCAGCGAAGAGGGAGTCGATCGCGTCCTGCGCCGTGCGGGCATGCGGCAACGGGTTGAGGAGCGACACCGGCGCCGTTCCCTCGAGGATCGCGCTGCGCACCGTCTCGGGATGCGTGCGAAGCCACAGATACTCGACGCGCGTTCCCCACGAGGCCGCCCACAGGTCGACCTTTGCGTAGCCGAGCGCGCGACGAACCTCGTCAAAGTCCTCGACGATCGCGGGCGTCGTGTAGAATCGGAGATCCACTTTCTTCCGCAGGCCATCGCGGCAGGCGTCGATCCTGTCCTTCGGAAACAGCGTCTCGAGATACTCCGCGGCGCCGAGGGCAGGTTTCGACATGTCGCAATCGAGCCGGCTTGGGCCGCTCGTGCCGCGGTGGTCGGCGATGACGATGTCATGGTCGTCGCGCATCCACGAGAACCACGCGCGCGGTACGAGTGCCTCGGAGTTCGTGGTGCCCGGGCCGCCGGGTGAAACGAAGATGACCGGGTCGGCGGCGGGATGCGCGGTGCGCGACGGCACCACGATCACCACGAGCGGGATGGTGCGGCTTCGCGGATCGTTCCGATTCTCGCGCACCGGATATGTGCCGCACTTGAGCTCCGCATCGATATTGGGAAATCGACATGGCGAGAGCTGCAACGACTGGGCGGCGGCGGGAGCGCCTGTGGCGACGAGCAGACTGACTGTCACGGGAAGGAGTCGCATGCTCGGTACAATAGCACGCGCCGCCGGAACGGCCGTGCGTTAGATGTGGCGGAAATGTGAAATCCTTGTATGCGCCTTCAGTACGAGCCGCGTCGCCGACTGCGACTGCGAGAAAAGCGCGCCGTCGGTACTGATTCAATCCGCTCATGCGGGTTCGCGATTCGACATCTCGAACGCGAACGCGAGCATCTGACGAGAGTCAGCGAAAACCTTTCGGCCGCTACGAAACGCGGCGAACGCGTCGAGATTCGCGCGAATACCAAGAGCTTGGACATCGCCAACGCGGCTAACCAATATCTTGCCGACCCAAGCAGCCAAAGCGCGATTCGATTCCTGCTTGCAAGCAGAAAGTGCGAAGGCGCCGTGGATGCGCGCGCGGACCTCTTCAATCGAATGATCTCGGTTCTCCGGAAGCAGGCCGTGAATCCGGCATTATCGCTCGCCGACTCGGCGACGATCACCACGACCGATACCGACAGGGTTCAACGCGTCGCGGCAGCGAATGCCTTTCCCGTGTTCGCCGGCACCGTCGCGCCATACGAGGTGATCGCGCGGTTCGCGCGCGCACACAATCGCGACTCGTCGGTCACGCGCATCCTGCCCGCATTCAGCAGCTACCGCACCGGCAAAGCAAGCTGGTCTAGTCGCCACTGTCACCCGAGCGCGGCGGCAAAACCGGGTCCGAGATCAGTATCGGTATGTGTGCGTGGCAACGCCTACCAAGTCGCGGCGACTACCGCGAACGGCGGCCCCGTCCCACACTACCCGTCTGGCGTGCGTTGCCCTTCGCATTTGTCGATGCCACGCGGGCCTTCTTCCCTTTTGTCATTGGCTTTGCCTGAACGAACGCCACGCCGTTCGGGGCCTTTGACTCCGCGGCACGCAACACACGCGGACCGGCACCTGTAAACACCAATGCACCCGGGCGCCCCAACTCACGGACGCCGTCGAGTATCGTGTCCGCGGCCCTCTTGACACTCTTTCCAAAGGTCACGCGCGTGGCTCCTCGGGCCCGTTCTTCCCCCACCGGGGTGATCGCGATCTGGACATCACATGAAAGGCGATTGAGCAGTTCCATCAGCTTGCTGATGGAAAAGTCCTTCGTGTGCCCCCGCAGCAACATCGACACCTTTGGCTGCGTGGTACCAAGCCGTTCTGCGGCATCGCGCTGGTTCAGCTGTAGGCGTTCGATCCGGTCCGAGATGGCGAGCGCGAGATCGGCCTTCACGAGTTCCGTTTCTGGCTCGGCGAAGCCGAGATCTGCGAAGATGTTGTCGCTCCCAACCTTGCCCATGCTGGGTTCGGCGCGGTGCGCGTTTTTGCGTGCCATCATGACCTCCGTTAACGCCGCTTCCCCTGCGGCGGGCGATTGGATGCTTTCGTACCAGCGTTGCCGGCGTCCTTGGCCGCTGCTACCGCCGCCTTGTACTCATCGATCTTCCCTTGCAACTCGTCCGAGGGGTTTTTGCTCTCGTCTCGAGCTTCCGTAAACTTGGTTTCGATCAAGGCTTTGTCTCGCTTCGGCGTCTCACTGCCTTCGTGCGACTTCTTCTTGAAGACATGCAACACGCACACGAGGTTCGGGAAGCTCACCGTGTAGACCGCCCGATATACGTCCGTGTCGTACGGCTCGACCAGTTCAACGACGCTCCACCCTTTGTGCTTCTTCGTGGTGAGTGGTTTCGCCGAAGGATGGTGCCGGCCTCCTTGGGCGGCGCGAATCCCGACACCGAATGCACGGCGTACGGGGTCAGGCATGTCCATCAGGTCGTCGTACGAACTCCCGCACCAATACACCGGCTTGTACGGCGGATCCGCCCCCAGCGCCTTCAGCAGTTCTCGAGCCTTTCGCGTCTCGTCTGCCGTCACAGCATTATACCAGAACAAGTATACGCGGTTCCCCTCCGGAAACCAAGGCGGGCCGCCTGAGTGGACGCGCTCGTGTGTAGAACGCGAATTGTGGCATGGGATCGCAACCCGGCGGGATCACCCTCATTATGGTGCCCACTCGAGTGCTGTTGAGAGGGCCTCATTTGCCTTCTCGAGATGGTCGGAAAGCGTTTGCACTTCACGATGTACGCACGACCTGCTGTTCACCTTTAAGCCGCGGCAGCGTTCAAGATCTCTAAAGCACTCAACGCGACGTTAGGGCGAAGATCAAGAGGAGAAAATGCATGGCGCATAGCCAGGCTCGGCGGATATTCGTGCGAGAATGCTCCAACATGCACCAGGATTCGCGCACCTTTCGGGTCATGTCGCTGGTAAGCGGCGCAAACAATTCTCTAATCGTGTGAAGCGACATCACTTAGGGACGCCGATTTGTGGTGTATGTTTACCGAAACGACAAACGGCGGCACAGGCCGCCGTAAGTCAGTCAATCACAACGTTTTAAATCGGGACGGCGGGATTTGAACCCGCGGCCCCCCGAACCCCATTATGGGGTAACCGAGCGCTCAACGCCTGCAACTTCGCGCACCTCGACACGTTACCTCACCAGACATCCTGCAGATTCACGAATGGTTTTCGCGCAGATTGAGGCATTCGACATACCCCACATACCCCAAAACGCGTGAGAAGAATTGCCGGCGGTCAGGCACCACGGATTCTCTCGACGAATGCCCTCACGCGTTCCATCGCTTCGCGTCCGTCAAGTACGGGAAGTTCGAGGTCACTCGCAAGCGCGGCGAAAGGCTCGACCCAGTGCGACGGCAGCTCCAGCACGGGCGGCCAGTCGTGAGTGCCGCGAGTCCGAAACACTGATTCGCACGCTTCGCGAAGCCCCGCGTAGTCGGTGACGAGCGCCTCCATCAACAAGACATCGACCAAGTCCTTGAATCGCTCGTTCCGCTTGCCGGACCGCGGTGGCAGTGTCATTCCGTGAAGTTTCTGCGCGATGTGCATGCGCAGCGGGAGACAAGCCAGCTCGGTCGGCCCCGTGATCCCGGTTGCCTCCTCGAGTGGTACCGCAGGAATCAGCTCTATCTCACGCTCTCCGGTTTCGGCGCGAGCAACGTCGATGATGATGCTCGTCCACGCACCGCCCTTGTAGGTGACCGCAAACTCGACACTCACTGTGCGGTTCTCGAGAACGAGGGGCTCGCTCTTTCGGCGAAAGTGGAAGCCTTGATAGCCGCCGGCATTTGTGCTGATGGCATGTTCGAGAGCACGCGCGAGGTCCGCCTCATCATGATGTAAGACGAGATCGATATCCTTCGTCGCGCGCGCTCGATCCTTCAGTCGGAGCTCGAGCGCAACGCCGCCCTTGATGGTGAATCGGTGGCCATCGCTGTTCTTGCTCGACTGTTCGAGAAGGCCCGCAAGGATCATGTACGAGATCCATGCTCGAACGCGGCCTTCGCTGACGGCGAGTTCTTTCGCGTACGCGCGCGCGTACCGAGCTAGGACACCCGCCGATGGTGGTGGCCCGGTTGGCGGCTTCTGTCGTGGACTGATCACCGATGCCGCGTTCCTCGCTTCGCCGGAGTCTTGCCTCGCGCCGAACGCGTCTTCTTCGGCGCTGTGTGGGCCTCCGCCCCCGCGCTGCGTGAACTCCTTTTCCGCGACGGTGGTTCGGCGAGCAGTTCCTGCGTGAGACCGTCGGCCTCGTCGTGTGTCAGCCGCCCCGTGCGGCGGCCGTCGGCGATAGCGCGCCGAATCAGCGCGGGACCGATGTGCGCGGCGTGGACGTCACGAATCGTCCGAGCAGGCGTTGTCACCGGCACACCTTCCACAACCTGAACGTCCTCCGGAATGAGCGGCGCAAAATGCAGCACGAGCTGAGGCGGTACCGCGCGTCGAAGCCGCAGCTCAGGAGGCAGTGTGATATGGATCTTCGCGGGGCTGACTTCCGATAGCTCATGTAGTGCAAGCGCGGAGACATGAGAAACAACCGCGCGAGCGTCTGGGCGGCGGACCTGTGGCCAGAGCGCCGCCTCCATATATTGGCCGAGCGGCGACACCGGGAACCGAGTGAGCCGATACACGCCGCGGCTCACGCGCTCGATGTCGCCACTTTGATGGAGTTGAACGAGCCGAACCTGATGAATGCCAGCGGCGCGAGCCTGCGCGGCGGTGAAGTAGCCGAGCTGGCTTTCAGCTATGTCGTAGAGCTTGGTCGTCCATTGACGCGATCTCATCGGTCCAGTGCCGGAGTGGCAATAATATAATGTCTGAGAATATTATTGCCAACGGAACTTCCCGGGGCGAATGACACAACCGGACGAACATCGGCGAATCGCTGAGATACGCGAACGCCTCGACGCGATCGCGACGGAACGACGGGCGCTGAATGAAGAACTCGTCGCGCTGGAACGTCGTGTTCCGAACGCCCGCGCGCGACGTTCGACGCCGGAAACGCGCAACAAGGCCACTCGTCACAAAGAAATCACCGTCGGCCGACAAGATCGCGCTCTTCCGCCGCCTCTTCGCGGGTCGAGGCGACGTCTTCCCGGTTCGCTGGGAAAATGCCAAGACCGGGAAGTCCGGATATGCTCCGGCTTGCAATAACGAATGGAAGCCCGGCATCTGTCACAAACCGCGCGTGAAGTGCGGTGAATGTCCCCACCAGGCATTCATTCCGATTTCGGATGAAATCATTCGCCGTCATCTGGGCGGGCCGTCGAACAAATCAGCGTTCACGGATTTTGTCGCGGGGGTATATCCGCTCCTTTCAGACAATACGTGCCATTTCCTGGCCGTCGACTTCGACGGCGACAACTGGACATCCAACGCGATCGCCTTCGTCGAGACATGCCAGAAGCTGAACATCTCAGTCGGCCTTGAACGATCGCGGTCCGGCGCGGGCGGTCACGTGTGGCTGTTTTTCGAGGAGTCCTTGCCTGCTCGGCTCGCGCGCCAACTCGGTTTCGTCGTCCTCACCGAAACCATGGACCGGCGTCCTGAAATCGGCTTCGACTCCTACGATCGGTTCTTCCCATCGCAGGATATCATGCCGGCGGGAGGTTTCGGCAATCTCATCGCCCTTCCTCTTCAAGCAGACGCGCGAAAGAATGGCAACACGCTCTTTGTCGACAGCGATTTGCACCCATTCGAGGATCAATGGGCATTCCTCTCGTCACTCGCACCCGTCTCGCGCGCCACCGTCGAGCGCATCGTCGCCGAGGCCGAAACACATGAGCGCGTTGTCGGCGTGCGGATGCCGGTGGATGACGACGACGCGGACGAGCCGTGGCTTGCGCCACCATCACGACGGCCAATGGACAAGCCCATTACCGAGCCACTGCCTCATTCGGTCCAAGTCGTTATCGCCGACGGCATCTACGTCGACCGCACTGCCCTTCCGCCAGCCCTAGTCGCTCGGCTGATTCGTCTCGCCGCATTTCAGAATCCGGAGTTCTTCCGCGCGCAAGCGATGCGGCTGTTCACGAACGGCAAGCCGCGGATCATCTCATGCGCAGAAATTCATCACCAGCACATTGCCCTTCCACGCGGGTGTCTTGACGAGGCGGTCGGTGTATTGAATCCGAATGGCATCGCACCGCAGCTCGACGACAAGCGGGAGCCTGGCAGAACGCTCGATGTACAATTCGCCGGAGAACTCCGCGCAGAGCAGGCGCTCGCCGCCGGCGCTCTGTTGCATCACGACTTCGGAGTGTTGGCGGCCGCGACAGCCTTCGGCAAGACGATTGTTGCGGCCTCGCTGATCGCCACCCGCGGACGCAGCACGCTGGTCCTCGTGCACCGGCGCGAGCTATTGGCGCAATGGGTGGAGCGCCTCGCCTCATTCCTATCCGTGGACCGCTCGCAGATTGGCGTCATTGGTGGTGGGCGACGTAGGCCTACAGGCCTGATAGACGTGGCAGTGATTCAGAGTCTCGTGTGGCGCGGCGTCGTATCGGACGAGATCGCGGGATACGGTCACCTCGTAGTCGATGAATGCCATCACGTTTCGGCTGCGAGCTTCGAGCTCGTCGCGCGTCGCTCAAAAGCGCGCTACGTCCTTGGACTGTCCGCGACCGTCGCGAGACGTGATGGTCATCACCCAATCATCCTGATGCAATGCGGCCCAGTGAGGTACAGAGTCGAGCACAAAGCACAGGTGCTGCAGAGTGGATTCGACCATCGTGTGCTCGTGCGGGACACGGCATTTCGCCTTCCAACGACGATTGCCGAGGACCGTCCTTCGATAACCGATGTGTACCGCGCGCTCGCGTCTGACACACGACGGAATTCCCAAATTGTCGAAGACGTCCGGGCGGCCGTGGCGGGCGGCCGGTCACCCCTCGTCCTTACGGAGCGTCGCGATCATCTCGACGCCCTCGCAGAACAGCTGCAAGACATCGGTGACGTTATCGTGCTGCGCGGAGCCATGAAGGCCTCTGAACGTCATGCTGTCAACGCTGCTCTACGTGGCGACTCCAATCGACCCCGCGTTATCCTGTCGACTGGTCGGTACTTGGGCGAAGGCTTCGACAATGCGCGCCTCGACGCCCTCTTTCTGGCAATGCCCATTGCTTGGAAGGGCACGCTAGCACAGTACGTCGGACGTTTGCACCGTGACCGCGAAGGGAAACGCGACGTCGTGGTGTATGACTATGTTGACGGCCTGGTCCCGGTGCTCGCTCGCATGAGCGCGAAGCGGCAGGCAGGTTATCGTGCTCTTGGTTACTCGATCTCGACGCAGCGAATCTGATCGCCTGGTGCCGTCGATCTGACGGCAAGCGAGAGGAAGGAGGCCCCATGTCGGATAGGTCGCAGGATTCCGCTGAGGACATCGGGATGAAAGACGCCGCGGAGCCTGAGGGCTTAGTCGAATTCCTTCGGCAGTCGCCTCTCACCAAGGCGGTCGCCGATGGCGAGATCTCGCCGGACGTCTTTGAACGTGAGCGTGAGTCGTCGCGCGACATCGACCTGTCTGAAATCGACCCAGGGAAACCGAACGACGCTACGTCGTAACGCTCTGGCCGAAGCGGAGGCCACCTGATCATCGTTCAGGGGAGCCAGCGTTCAAGTTTGTTCCTGTGGGGCAACGCGGCATCCGGCAACGCCTTGCACTCGCCCATACTCGTGAGCAGCGCGCGAGAATCACCGATTCGACGCCAAAACCGCGCGAAACATACACCACGATTTGTCGGGTATCAGCACGATGGCCGCCCGCTTCCCGTCGGTTGTCGCGTACGCGGCCCGTCGCGTCAGGCCTTTGTACGTATCGATCGTCCACGCCTTGACCGGCGGCCAGACGGGACGTCGATCAGGAGCGCAAAGCGATAGAGCTCGTCGACGCTGGACTGCCGTCTTGCGATGCGGTGACCGACCTTTGATAGGCGCCGATCGGCTGCGCGATACGTGGCACGCACGACGCGAGGCCCGATGGCGCGCGGCCTCCGGCCGGCGTCGAATCCGAGGCGCGTCCTCTTCCCCCTTCAGCACCCACGAGCACACAGAATTCGGCGAAGACCTTCGTGATTTCGCCGAGCCCGAATTGCGGCAACGTCGTTCGCGGCATGAAACGCGCCTGCGGCGGGATGCCAAATGCGCTGTCGATGAACACGTCGCCGTCGCGAGCCTCGTGCCGGCACTCGCTGCCGTCCGCATTTCGCCAGCGTCCATACTGCGGCAGGAGTGAGCAACCTTCCCCTTGCTTACCGAGTGGAATGAACATATCTTCCACTCGGTTACCTAGGGGATCAACTGTGAGCAAGCCGACAGACCTCGTTCAAGGGACGCTCGATCTACTCGTGCTCAAGATCCTGGCGTTGCAACCGCTGAACGGCTGGTCCATTGGTCAGCGCCTGAAGCAGCTGTCGGCGGAGGTGCTTCAGGTGAGCGACGGCTCGCTCTACCCTGCCCTGCAAAAGCTCGAACACCAAGGATGGATCTCGTCCGAGTGGCAGCTGAGCGAGAAGAACCGGCGCGCCAAGTTCTACTCGCTCACCCGTGCCGGCCGGCAGCAACTCCAGCTGGAAGCCGGCAACTGGGAGCGACTCGCCGCGGCGATCACTTGTCTCGTACGACTTCAGGAGGCATGACGTGACCATCGATCGCCTCGTTCGGATCATCGCGATGCGCATTCGCTCCCTCGCGCGAAGAGGTCAAGTCGAACGCGACCTCGACGAGGAAATCCATTATCACATCGAGCGACAGACCGAGGAGAACATACGGTTGGGGATGTCTCCGGCCGCTGCGCGGGCGGCGGCACTGCGAGCGTTCGGCGGCGTTGAATACCAAAAAGATCAGGCGCGAGACCACCGCGGCACACGCTGGGTGGAAGATCTCGTCGCCGATGTTCGGTATTCGCTGCGTACACTGCGCCGCGCACCGGCGTTCACGGCCGCCGTGGTGATCACGCTCGCGCTCGGCACCGGCGCGAACACGGCGATGTTCACGGTCTTGCGCGGCGCACTGCTTCGCGATCTTCCGAATCGTGACGCCGATCGTGTGTTGCTGCTACGGCAATCGACGACCGGGCCGCGCTCGAGGGATCTCGGCTTCTCTGTCCCCGAAGTCCGTGATTACCGGGCGGCGAGCAAGACCGTCGCGGAGTTTGCCGAATACTCGTGGTCGGCGACGTCCGCGCTCCCGTTTACGCTCGCAGCGGGAAATGAGCTGCCACTCCGCCCAAGCGTGGCGATCGTGAGCGGCAACTTCTTTCGCGTCATGGGCCTCGACGCGGAGCGCGGCCGATTGATCGGTCCAGGCGACGATGGTCCGTCCGCGCCCGCCGTTGCGGTCCTTTCACACGAGTTCTGGGCGACTCACTTCGCTGCGGATTCGCGAATCATCGGTCGCACCGTCCGTCTGAACGACGCTCCGGTCACCGTGATTGGCATCGCTCGTCCCGCCGCGCCGTATCCGGAGCGCACCGACGTTTTCGCGAATACCTCATCCAGCGATCATCACATGAGTGCGGCGATGGCCAATGGACGCACGCACCGGATGTCGCAGGTTTTCGCGCGACTCGCTCGCGGTGCTACGGTCGAGCAGGCGCAGCGCGAATTGAGCGGCATTGCGGCCAATATCTACCGTGCCCATCCGGACGCGTACGCGAAATCCGCGCGCTATGAGGTGTCCGTCCTTCCGCTGCGTGACGCCGTCAACGAACGCGCCGCGCACACGCTCTGGTTGTTGATGGGCGCGGCCGTCCTTGTGCTCCTCATCGCGTGCGCAAATGTCTCGAACCTCACGTTGATCCGCGGCGCGGCGCGCGAACGAGAACTTCAGGTCCGCCTTGCGCTGGGAGCAGGCAAACCACGGCTCCGCCGGCTTCTCATCGCTGAGAACTTGATTCTCGCGCTGGCTGGCGGTGGCCTGGGCGTCGCAATTGCGGTCGCCGGAACACGAGCGTTGGTATCGTTCGCGGCTCAATTCTCGGCGCGCGCGAGTGAAGTTCACGTGGATGGCATCGTCCTCGCCGTGTGCCTTCTGACGAGCATCGGCGCGGCCCTCGTGCTGTCGTTCATTCCGCGGTTGCCCAGCGGCGGCAAGCTGGGTCCATCACTCACGTCGGCAGCGCGGCGCGCGACAATGTCACGCGGCCGCCAGCGTTTTCAGCGCGGACTCGTCGTCGCTCAAGTCGCGCTCTGCGTGATCCTACTTGCCGGTGCGGGTCTTATGTTCCGCACTCTCGTCGGGCTCAGCGCGATCGAAACCGGCGTCCACGGCGATCAGGTGCTCGCGATGGACGTTCCACTGAAGGGCGACTTCGTTCGCGAAGTCGGGCGGCGGGCAGAGAATCTCGTCCGGTACGAGCGAATGCGCGACTACGTCGCGACAGTACCCGGAGTGGCTCGCATCGCTCTCGCGTCGGCACAGCCGCTGCGCGCATCCCGCAACGACATCGGCATCCTTGTCGAGGGACATGACCTTCCAGCAAATCAGCCCGCGCCACGCAGCGCATTTCGCGCGGTCGACCCAGGCTACTTCAACATCATCGCGGTCCCGCTCCTGAGCGGCCGCGATTTCACGACGACTGATCGCTTCGAAAGCGCGCCCGTGGCGATTCTGAGCAAGGGACTCGCCGAGCAACTCTTTGGCACCGGCAACCCGATAGGTCAGCACATTGCGATGGGTGACCAACTCCCCACGGATCGTCCGGCGAAATGGGTGACGGTCGTCGGCGTCGCGGGGAACACGCGCGACCGCGGACTGGATGCCGGATTCACGGCCACCATATATCGACCGTTCGCGCAGGAGGCGATCATTTCACCGGCACTCGTGGTGCGAACGTCGTCGGACCCCACCGCCGTGAAGTCAGCAATTCTCCGGGCGATTCGTGATGTCGAATCGGCGCAAGTTGTCGAGCGCATGATGACGATCGATGAAATCCGTGATGAGGCGATGGCGCCGCGGCGGGCGACAGGATTGTTCGTAGCGTCATTCGGCGGACTCGCCTTCGTGATCGCCATGGTCGGCATTGGCGGCCTTCTCGCTTACTCCGTGAACTCACGAACTCCAGAGCTCGGCATTCGAATGAGCCTGGGCGCCGACCCTTGGCGCGTACGCGCGATGATCCTTGCGGAAGGTGGGTCTCTACTCGTTGGTGGGATCATCGTCGGCATCGGGGCAACATTTCTTTCGACTCGCCTCCTCCGAACACTGTTGTTTGGCATCTCGCCGCACGATCCCCTGACGCTTGTTGGAGTCGTGATCGCACTTGGCGTTGCCGGACTGGCGGCGTGTTGGCTGCCGGCAGCGCGGGCGGCGCGAGTGCACCCGGCGATCGCGCTGCGCGCCGAGTGACGGGTGGCGTCCGCGTTAATTCGAGGAACACTCGAATTGTTGATCATGCGCTCGCTCGCCGATGAGCCGCTGCACAGCGGCGGCATCGCGCATCGGCTCAGGCGCAACTCACACGGTGCATTCCGTGTTGCATCAGCGCACCTGATCGAACCGCTCCGCAAGCTCGAGCATCGCCGCTGGGTTCGCTCAGAATGGCGTCGCAGCGAGAACGATCGCCGCGCACGCTATTATGCGCTCACCGGTTCCGGGCGTCGACACATGGCGCGCGAAATGACGGCATGGCGCCGGCGCCTCGCCACGTTCGAGCGTCTGTTGTCGTGAGGGCCGCGCAGATCGCCGGGGTCACGTACATCGCCTATGTGTCGACATCAATCGCCGACGCCATCATGTACGGCCGCGCCACCGCGGGCGGTTCTGTCACAGCAAGGCTCGCGTCGGTTGCGCTGCACGGTGGATTGCTCGAACTCTCGATCGTTCTCGCCGTGGCGACGGTCATCTACGCGCTGCTCCTCGCGGTTTCGCTCTACACGATCACTCGCGAGGTCAACGCCGGCATTGCCCTGTTCGCGATGGGCTGCCGATTCGTCGAGGCGATGGCGAACGCGGCACCAGCGGCCGCGCGACTCGGGATCCTCCGGATCGCGACATCGATCTCGTCAACCGCCGGCGACGGTGCGAGCGAAGTGGCGCAAGCGTCGCTCTTGTTTCAGGCGCCGTCGTTAGTGATGGCTGTCAGCTCGACGATTTTCGCATTGGGTAGCGCGATCTTCGCGTTCTTGCTGTTGCGTGGCCGCCGCATTCCGTCGTGGCTCGCCGCAATAGGGATGGCGAGCTCTCTCCTTCCGTTACCGATGTTCCTGCTGCGCGCCATGCGGCTCGTCAGCGCCTCCGCGGTTTGGTATTCGAACGTTCCGTTGATCACGTTCGAGCTTGCATTTGCCGCGTGGCTGCTCGTCAAGGGCGTCAGGCAACCTGTTGCAGCGGCGCACACATCATGAACTCGCCACCACGCGTGACGAACAGGATAAAGGCTCGCATCGCCGGGACCCTCTATGTCACGGTCATCATCACCGCGGGATTCGCGGAAGCGATTGCGCGCGGGAGACTGATTGTTCGGGCAGACCCGGCCGCTACCTCCGCAAATATTCTATCGCATCAAGCGCTCTATCGACTGGGCGGAGCGGCGGACCTCGTCAATATCGCCTGTGATGTGCTACTGACATTGATACTGTATCAATTGCTCAAGCCGGTCAGCAAGACAATCTCGCAAACATCGGCGGCGTTCGAGCTGCTCGCCGACTCGGTGCTCGCCGTCGCAACGCTCGCCCACTTTGCGGCACTCCTCTTCCTCATCACACCGGACTATCGAACCGCCTTCACGCTCGCGCAGCTGCAGGCACAGGCATTCGCGTACATCCGCTTGCACAATCAGGGCTACAATATCGCGATGGTGTTTTACGGATGCCGGCACATGTTGCTCGGGTATCTCGTCTATTGCTCCGCCGATTTCTCTCGCACTGTCGGTATGGGCCTGTGCATCGCTGGAGTGTGTTACTCGACCAACGCGCTGGCGCGGTGTATCTCACCGGCATTCGCGTCGCATCTCTATCCATACATTCTGTGGCCTGGGATCCTCGCCGAAGCCATGCTGGCGTTGTCGCTGCTCTTTGGAAGGTTCGGTCAGCCGCTCAGGACGACGGCGAGACCGACTCCGCTTCATAGTCCTCTCCGGGCTGAGGACTAACATTATCGCTGGATCAGATTTCGGGGGTCACGTCAGACGAACCAGTTGTCAGTGATCCGCGCATGCGCGGAGTATAAGAGTCGGCGCACATACCAACTCGGCCGCTGCTCTTATGAAGGTTGGCTGCGACTCGCCAATTGGTGGCTGAACGTAAACAGCGTTCGCCACTGGCTCGCGTCAGCCGGCGTGAGCGGCGATCGCATTGGGCGAAGCGCTCGCAGTTTGGAAAAGAGCGGTCCAATCGCGGGATCGGCCTGGATGCGGTCGATCACCGTCTGAGCGGCCGACGCCGCGTCTTCCGGTGTCTGCGTGAGCCACGGATCAAGGAGAAGCGGTACAAGGATCCTCATCCACACGGGAAAGGTTCTTCGAATATCGGTCTTCACCGGACCTAGCTTGAGGCACCCTACACGCACGGGCCGCTTGCTCGCGAGCAAACCGTCGTAACGCATTCCGAGCGCGAGAAGATCGTTCGCGCTGCAGTATTGTTGAACTCCTTTGATCGTACCAAAAGCACGGCCCCGTTCTATATCACGATACCGAATCGGTGCCCCGGTTGGTCCTCCGTTGATAAACAGGATGGTCGGCTCAGCGGCATCCTGACTCGAAACCAATAGCGGTTCGAGCTGCTCCATGAGAACGAAGCGCGCCAGATAGTTGACCGCGAAGTTGACGTCGATCCCGTCTGGCGTCAGGCGTCGGCCTCCATGAACGGCGCCGGCCGAATGAACCAGCAGGTCGATGCGATCAATGCGGTTCGATATGGCCGCCGCGACCCGATGCACATCCGCCATGGAGGCGAGATCCGCAGCGATGAACTCAGCCACAACGCCATCGTCCCGAAGCCTTTGCCGCGCAGCCTCCCCGCGCTTCGGGTCGCGGCCCACAAGAATCATCTGATAGTCGCGCGCACCCAGAAGCCGCGCGATCTGGTATCCGATGCCGTTAGTTCCACCGGTGACGAGAGCATGACGACGTTGCGGCTTGGTCATGAGTTCTTGACCGAGCTGCGGTCGCGGCTGTGACGATCGACGTGAGGATCTCCGATCCCCACGCGGACAACTGCCACATCACCTTCACGCTCGGCTCTTTGTTCTCGCTCGTGTCACAACCAGGCGGCCATGCCGGTCATCAGGGTATGATGAAGCCCAGATTAGCGGGTTCGCACAGGCGCCGTCCTCTCGGCGCCGCGCCGTCGGCTAATCGCTCGTCCTCGACTTCGAGGTCGCCGACATCGATGCCCAACGTCGACGCCTTGACGGCATCATCGACCCGTTCGTCATCGAACCTATCACGTTGCCCTGGGCAATCTTCGACGCTCTCTCGGGACCCGACCGGCAACCTCATCAACGTTCTTTGCCGTCTTCCTGACAACCATGACATCCTATCACACTGAATCGTCCACCTCGATGTCCGTCGCGCGCCGCCGCACCGGCACCGGGCTTACGATCCTTGTTGGAGTGCTTCTAATGGCGTCCGGGACGGTCAAGATGCTCGCCGTTCCACCTGTCGTGGGGCCGCTCAAACAGTACGGGTTCGTTCACACCGTGCCGCTCGTTGCCACGCTCGAGATCATCAGTGGCGTGCTCTTTCTGCTGCCACGCACCCGTTCGTTCGGCCTCGTGTTCGCATCGGCGTTCATGGGCGGCGCTGTCGCAACGCACATTCAGCACGCCGAGACGATTCAGCTCGTGCCGGCTGCGCTCGTGCTGGCACTGCTCTGGATCGCGACGTGGTTGAAACATCCGGCGGCGCTGTGGAGCTTCTGACCTCCAAACGAAAGCGCCCTCGCATCCGAGCGAGGCTCGAATGGAGGGCGCGGTGCCCGTCGACGGAATATGTTGGCCGGATCCGGCCGCGTGCTCGGTCGCTATTTCTGCGCCAGCCCTTCCTGTAACTCCCTAAGCTGGACTCGCAGTTGATTCAGAAACCCCGCGAGATCGAGCGAAGCATCTTCATAAGTCATCATTGGAAGCGCGTACGAATCGCCCGTCGCCTTGTACTTCGCTTGTACAACAACCTTGCTTCGGTGAGTGGACATATTCGCAATTTCAAACTCAGGGAACTCGACGTTTACGATCGTACGCGCACTTTGCTTCAGGACTTCGAGCCCGCCTTTTTGGAGTGCCTTCCGATTCCCGAGGCCCAAAGGCTAACTGATTGATCTGGAACTGTTGCCGACGAGGTGGCAGCCACCGCTCGATCAATACCTCTGACGATCTCAAGAATTTCCTTCGTCATGTCATCCACTCCGCGCGCCTTGGGCTTTGCCTCAACGGCAGGGATCGATTGGAGAGCCGCGTCCAGCTTTGGCCAGAGTGCGCTGAAGATCTCCTGCAGCTGGGCGTCCGCTAACGCACCTTCCCCGGCGTCCGCAAGCGCGGCACTCAGGTTCTCAAGCAATTGAAGCGTCTCTTCGCGATTGGCTCGCTTCCCCTGAAATCGGCTCAGCGGACCGTTCGGAATATCCGTCGGTTCCATTCCGACGCAGTATGGCACGACTCGCGATGATTTGACGAGCTTGGAAATCGCTCCAGCTTCGTACATCAGCCAGGGTTCTTCGATGTGACCGGGGTGTAAGGACGAGGATGCCGTAATGAGTGTCTTGGAGTGCCGCGTCCAACTCTTCACCCCAGCGACTTCCTGCATCCAAATCCTTCTTTGACATCCAAGGCTTCAAGTTCTGAAGTACGAGCGGCAGCCATCCGCGAAGACCTTCCGCCACATGACGACTTTGCGTTCCGGACCAGCTTATGAAGACTTTCATATTCGACACGCTACGCGAATGGTCATCGCGCTGCAAGGCTGTTTCTCGCCCGGAACAGGTTGACGAGCGCAGCGAGTAGGATCTCGCCACCAGGTCCGCGAACGCAGACGTACAGATCGCCCTTGCGTGGGCGCATTGCGCGGCGCTTAACCATCGATGAGCCCTCGGTTGTCGCCCACGCGACGGCGCAGCTCATCACGTTCGCGTTCGAGCTGATTGATTCGCCGTTGTTTGTGATCGAGCTCGTTGATCACGGCGCGCATGAGCGTGCTGCCGTGCTGCGCGATGAAGCGCTTCGCCTCGTCCGAGAGCGGCTGCTCCGGATCGATCCGCGGCGGGAACAGCGGGAGCGTCATGATTCGACGCCCTCGCGGTTTCGACGTCGCTCGTTCTCCTCGCGCTTCTGTTGTAGCTGCGCGCGCTCGGTGGGCGTGAGACAGTCGTCGCAAAACCTTCGCGGACGCCCGCGCTTGGGCGGAAGGACTTGCCGGCAGCGCCCGCAGCGATGCTCCAGCTTCCCACGCTCCGGCGCAGGCGACGCCTTGAACCGGGGCGTCTCTTCGAACGCGCGCGCGATCGCATCGTCGAGATGCGCATCGCCGTGATCCGGACAACCGATCACGAAATGCTTGCCGCAGTCGCAGGCGAGCGGGTGACTCGGCACGAGCTGCCGCGAGGCCTCGAAACCCGGAAGTTGCGGATGACGGTCAGACATGGACCGCCTCGCCGCCGGATCCGGCCAACGAGCGATGCAGTACACACTCTTTCGAGATCTCGAACAGCGGATGGTTCGGATCGCCGAAGCCGCAGCCGTAGTAGTTCGCGATCATCGAGCACATGCAGCCAACGCGACGCGCCTGATCGGAGCCAGGCCGAAGGAAGCTCGGCACGACTGCCGGCACTTTCGCGACCGTGCGTCTCATCGCCCGGCCCAGCAAGTCGCGAACACCGCGATCGTCACGAGCACACCGATCAACGCAACGAGCTGCGGATCACGTGGTCGGCGGGGCGGTTGTGGCTCGAAGAAATCCTCGTACTGCATGCGCACGGATCGATCTCCGTGGCGCCGCCGAGTGCGAAGTAGGCCAGAAAAGTAGGCCAGCCAACAACGCAAAACGCCGACACCGTGTAAGGTGGGAAGAACCCTTTACACGGTGTCGGCGTTGAACTTACGCTCGATTGTCAGTTTATCGGGACGGCGGGATTTGAACCCGCGACCCCCTGAACCCCATTCAGGTGCGCTACCGGACTGCGCTACGTCCCGCCCGCCGCTCACTCGCGCGAGCCGGACAGAAGAAGAATCCTAGTCGCCAAACCGCATCCTCACAATCGCCACACCACAACGGCCCACCAGCCATCCCGATCCGCAACCTCACCACCAGCCTTCCCCAGCGCCAACCGACCTCGATCCCCGCCCATGCGGGCAGAATCTGCCCGTTGACACGAAGGTCCGTTTTTTCGTTTAGATAGGGAGAAACCGAATCAGGAATTGCGCGCGTCCATCTCTGCATTGCCGGCGCGCCAACAGCCACTGCGTCGACGAATTGCGGCACCGCGACGTCCGAACACTCCGGCGCGCGGCTCAAATCCCACACTGCGGCTCGCCAATTCGCACTCCGCGACCGCGAACATCCACCGCTCGCGTCAATCGAGGCAGTTCAACTCGACAACGTGCCTCTGCGAGCCGCGCCGGTCGCAGCGGCGAGCATCGACTCCGTTGTCGCGCAACGCAGTGCACCGCTGCTGCACATGACGGCCGTGCAGCGCAACTCCGACCGACGGTTGCCCATTCGCAAGAACGCGATGCGTGCCGCCAAGGCGGCAGTGCACGCAAACATTCTCGACTGACGGCACCGAAGCGAGCACCGCGCGACTCGAACGAGCCGTTGTCGTCATCAAAGCGGCCGATGCCGGAACGCAACTTCGTCGTGCCGCCCCAAAATCCGGCGGTGCCGCGCGGCGTCGGCATCACACAACTCTGAAAACTCTTCTGCCGTCGTGGAAGGCGCCCACGCCGGCCTTTCTTCTCACGCGCCCAAGTTTCCCCGTCAGGAGGCACGTTGAACCACGCTCAAGGCAGTACCATCTCCGCCCTGCTCGCCATCCAAACCTTCCTCGACGCGCATCCGGAGTTCGCGTCGTTGAAGGATTCGACGGCGCGCAACAACCTGGACGTCGCACGCACGCATCTCGAGAGCTTCGGCACCGATCAATCCGGCGGTGCGCAGGCGGCGAAGCTCGAGACGTCCAACCAGCGGTCGCTGCGGCTGGCGTTGCGCAAGTTCCATATGGAAGGCATCGCGCATGCGGCAAAGCAAACGCTCGCGGGCTCCCCCGATCTGAGTGAGCTCTCCATGCCCAAGGGACGACCGTCCGTGCCGCAGTTGTTGAAAGCCGCGGCGGGCATGAGTCAGGCGGCGAGGCGGCACGAGGCCTCGCTGCTCGCCGGCGGGATGACACCCGGCTTCATCGAGGAACTGGCCGCGGCGACGGCCGCGCTCCAGGCGTCGTTGAACGATCGAACGACGCTCACCATCCAGCGCGCCGGCGCCACGGCGGGACTCAAGAACGCCGAAAAGCAGGCGCGATCCGCGATCAAGGTGATGAACGTGTTGGTGCTCAAGCCCATCCCGCCGAACGAGTCCGGTCTCGGGCGGGCATGGGTGGTGGCGAAGCGAATCGCGGCGAAGGCCGGACTCCCGCGCGGTGCGAGCGCCGCGGCAGCGGCAGCTGATTCAGCGGGTGTAGCACCGCCGAGTAGTACGGCTGCGTAGGACCGCTGCGTAGGACCGCTGCGTGGTACGACAGTTAGCGCGAACGGCCGCTTTTTCGGCGGTCGTTCGCGTCTCAAATCGTCGCATTCCTTCGATCAGCTTGAGCTCGCTTTCGCCGTCGACACATCGAGAATGAAGCAGCCCCAATCCGATCCCGCGGTCGCCACCACCAACCATCGCCCCGGGGTCGGGAACGAAACAAGGCTCGGATAGCCGTACATGTGCCCGCCCCCGCGCGCCACATGCGCAATCGTCAGGCGCAGCGAATCGGCGGGTTCGCCGACGCGATCGGCGCGAATGACCAGCGGCGCTTTCAAGTCGGCTGAACCGTGAAGCGGGAGCCACAGGAACTTGTCCTCCTTGCCGGCATGCAGCCCGGTCGAGTCGTTCCACCTCCCGCGCACGATCATTTCGCCCGACCGCAACGAACCGGTAGCCTGTCGATCGTCGGCGTTGCGGGAGTCGACACACCGCCGGTCGCTCGTCCCGGCAGACGGCCGAGCAAAGAATGCCTGCGGCGCGGAAGCCGTATCAGAACGCGAATAGCCCGCGGCCTCCGCGTCGGCCTGCGCGACAGTCACAGGAATGGCGAGTTGAGACGCGGCGGTGTGCAGCGCCACGCAGAGCGGAAGTACCACGACACTGAGGGTGTGACGCATTGCTCTCTCCTGCCTTTTCAGTTCTCTGATGCCCGCGCACCCGGCGCGGGATCTTTCCGCGCCGGCGCGATATCGAGACCGCCATCGAGTCCCGCGACCTACGTCTCCCGCGCCATCATCTCGGTGAGCTGATAGAGCTCCTCATCGCTCCGCTCGAACCAGTCAGCGGGATAGTGCCGCACTCGGCGCGCCGCATCGATGGTGTCGAAGATCAGACAGGTGCCCGCTCGACGGTCAAACGCGGGCATCGGCGCTTCGCGGACGCGCCATTCACGCCCGTCGGGGCCGACGATGCGGCGATGGCGTAAATCGAGCGCCGGATCAGCGCGCTTCACCGCGCCAAACACAGGCGGATTGAGAGGGTTCTTTTCTAACGACACGCGAAATCACTCGGCGAGTAGCGGGAGGCGGAGGGAATACCTGAATGCCCGCAATGTGCATACCAGATGGGCCTCTCCGCGGTGCACGGGGGTCCCTCGACGCCGGCGCTTCGCGCCTCCGCTCGGGATGACAATAGCGGGGAGCGCTTCGCGCCTCCGCTCGGGATGACAGCCATCATCCAGCGCTCATCCCCCAACCCTCACCGCCCACCGCCCTACCTCCCCAAACTCACCTCGTAAAGATCCGCTTCCGGCAACTCCCGCCAGTTCGCCGGATACGACCTCACCCGCCGCATCGCCTTGTCGTGATAGAACACGAGACTCCCCGACGCCCGGCGGTCGTACGACGTGTCGACGATCTCGCGCACGAACCAGCGCTGCCCATCGGGGCCGCCCACCGAGCGGAACGAGCCCAACGCCGCGTGCAGGACGTCAGGAGCGTCGGACAGGTCGCGCACATCGAGCCGCCCTTCGAGCGCATCGGCCGCGCCGCCCGCGGTGGGCGCGCCGGCCGCGCCGGGCATACCGGCGGCATCCGGACGTTCGTGCTCGAGCGTCATTCGGCGACCGCCGACTGGAGTGCATCTACCTTCATTGCGCCAAGCTCGTCGATGAACATTCGACAACGTTCCGAAAGCAATCGGCGTGCCGGACGCAAGCGACGTAAACACCCGTGCAACAAACACTTGTGGCGCTACCGCGGTCACTCAGCCGCCATGACCGCCATGATCGCCATGACCACCCGCGTGATGATCCATCCGCTGAAAGCTCATGAACTCATGAATCGCTTTCACCACCTCGGCATCCGTGCTCCTGATGCGCAACTCCGCGCCGCGAGGAATGTCATGCACCTCGTACGTGATGGCCGTGCGCCTGGCGGCCATGATCTTGGTGCCCGGAACCTCGCGCATGTGCACGAACTCCGGCGTCGAGAAATCGCCCGCCTCGAACGCCTTCTTGATGTCGCGCAGGTGACGACGAATCTGTGCGACGCCGGCGCTGTCGTCCGAGTCGCGAACCAGCGCGACGCGGCCGCCGTCGGGATAGCTGTCGAACGTGTGCGTCGACGTGTACTGATCGACGCCCATGGCGTGCTTGCCACGCTCCTGCAGCGCCGCGTAGGCACTGTCGCGCGCGTGCGCCGTGTCCTTCCTGGCGGGAGCGGCCTGCGCGGACGCACTCGATGCATACACCGCCAGCATGGTACTTGTCGCGAACGCCGCGACCTTCAACGTGTTCATGAACGGCTCCAGTGGGCCCGGCATGTGGTGTAGAATGCGGCACTACACTGACGACGTCTGGAACCGAGGTTCCAATTCGTGACGACGATATCCGCAGACGAGCTCCGACGGCGCCTTCCCGCGCTCGAATCGCTGCCGAATGCAACGCTCGAGCGAATCGCGCGCGCCTCGACCGAACGGCGCTACGCGGCGAATCGCGCGCTCTTTCGCGCGGGTGACGAAGCCGACGGATTGTACTTCCTGCTCGAGGGACGCGTGCGCGTTTCGCGAGAGCTTTCGTCGCGCGCGCAGTTGCTCCACATGGAATCCACCGGCGGCGTCCTCGGCGAGATTCCCGTCTTCGGCGGCGGTCCATTTCCCGGGACGGCCATCGCCGTCGAGCGGTCGCGTTGCGCGCATCTCGCCACGAGCGCGATCGAACGCCTGCTGCGCGACGATCCCGACTTCGCGCGCTTCGCGGTGCATCGCCTGGCGACGCGCGCACGATCGCTGCTCAATCGCATCGACGAGCTGACGACGACGACCATCGTCGCACGGCTCGCGCGATGGGTTCTCGATCGCGCGTCGAACAACGACAGTGAGACGAACGACTTCACGCTCGGCATGTCGCAGGAAGCACTTGCCGCGGAGCTGGGCACCGTACGTGAAGTCGTCGTGCGCGGACTCGCCTCGCTCGTCGACGCCGGAGCGATCAGACGAACGGGGCGATCGCGCTTCGCGGTGCATCGCTTAGGGCTACTCCGCGCGATGGCGTCCTGAATTTCGCCGGCGTTCGCTAGTCGAGCGGGTCGACGATCGGATCGCTCGGGCTGGCGTCGCTCGGATCGATCGAGATCTCGGGCGGCGTATCATCCTTCGGCTTGCAGCGCCCTTTCCCGCGAATCGAACGCCAGGTCCAGCCGACGACCTTCGACAGCACGAGGATGGGCAGCACCACGAAGATGAAGATCTTCAGCGCGAACAGGCCGAGCGTGAGCAGGGCCATGATGACCGCGACGATCGCCGCGCCGGCGATGAACACCAGGAAGATCGGCAGGCCGAAGAGGAACAGCAGGATCATCACGGGCACGCCGACGATCGACAGTACCGCGAGCAGCGGCACGCCAATGACCTTGAGCAGCGCGGCGATCGGCAGCAGCAGCGCCAGTCCGCCGAGCTTGAACAGCCACCGGATTGCCGCGAGCTGCATGACCAACCGACTCAGTACCGACCACATGACGCGCCGCCTCGAAGAGTGTGTCTGTTAGCTCGTACGGCGGGCGGTATCAGCGAGTTTCGCGAAGCCGCGCGACGTCGCCGGCCGGCATCAGCCGGCCCACGTAGAAATCACCGAACTCGGCATACTTGGCACTGACTTCATCGAAGCGCATGTCGGTGACGAGCTTCTTGAACTCGAGGGGATCGCGCGCGAACAGCGTCACGCCCCATTCCCACGCGTCGAATCCGATGGCGCCGCTGATGACCTGAAGCACCTTCCCTGCGTAGCGTCGCCCGGTCATGCCGTGTGACCACATCAAGCGGCTCCGCTCCTCGAGCGTGAGCGTGTACCAGTTCTGGCCGGCGTCACGGCGCTTGTTCATTGGATAGAACGAGACGTATGGCATGTCCTCGGGCAGCGTGGGATACAGCCGCCGGCGAACGTGGGCCGTCTCGCGCTCTGCCGCCGCACGCTGTTGAAGATCTCGCGTATAGATGTCGTCGCCGACGGCGCCACCGCGCTCCTCGGCCTCGCGCGCGAGCTGCGCCGTGAGGTGATACAAGCCGGCTTCGGTCACGCTGAGAAAGGAGTACTCGAGTCGCAGGCCTTTGGTCAGCCCGGAGGCAGCGTACTCGCGTTGCGCGTCGCCGATCGCGTCGAGTGTTGGACGAAAGTGCAACGCCATGACGTCGGCGCGCGATCCGATGAGACGCGCCCAGGCCGACCATCCTTCGGCGGGGGCCGACGGCAAGGGGACATTCGATGTGACCGCCGTTGCCTGTGTCGGTTCGACGCGTCTCTCATCGACGCCGCTGTCCACGGAATAGATCTGATGCAGCACATACCACCCCTCGAGTGTCTCGGGCGGATGTGCGATTGGACCGGTGTTCGGTGCGCTCGACGGCCGTCCGGCCGTGCCTGGGCTGGCGGGCGTAGCGGAAGGCGCAGGCGACGGGTGAGACGGGTGCGAAGGGCTCGAGGCGCGAGTTTCCATGGTATTGGGAAGTTAATCCCAAGCGGTTTTCGGCCGATACTCTGAAGCGGCATTCCCTTTGCCATTAGGCATGGCGCAGCACGTCAACATCGAATGAGCCAAACCGGCTGAGGCGCCGTATGTCGGACCAGAACAGCAGCAAAGCGATCGATCGCGTCGAAGGGCAGGACGGCCGTCGCCGTCAGCTTCGGGCGCTGATTCTCTCAGCCGCCGACACGGCGCGCGAAACACGGCGCATTCGCCAGGTGGCGGCCCGGGTGGCGCGACCGGTTGGACGCGCGGTACGGGAACGGGTTTCGATGTTGGTCAACGCCGCGGTCTAATCCGCGGCGTTTTGCTTTTTGGCGTGCGTTTTTAGGCGTCAGTCATTCCGAGCCGCAGGCGAGGAATCTGTTGTCCCGGTAGAGTGACGTCCCTCTACCTACCGTGTTAGATCCCTCGCTTCGCTCGGGATGACGAGAGGTTTTGAACTCGCTCTTAATGCTCCGAATGCTCGACGCGCGCCAACCGCGGAGACGTCGGCAACTGCGGAACCGGCCGCGCCGAGCGGCAGTACTCCTCGAGTTGCGCGTCGGTGCAGTGACTCCAGTCCGCGGGAATCGGCGACAGACGCCGCCGATCGGCGCCGCGCTCGAAGCACAGCCATCCGCCGGCGGGCGTAGCAAGCCGCGGCGCGCGGCCGACTGACAAGCGGCGATCCCCTTCCCGCCTTCCTTCCGCGTCGTCAATCACGATTTCACTCGACGACCGCCGGTCTTCGCGCCGGCGCTCCTGCTCACGTGGAATGACGTCGAAGGCGTGCCATTCCTGTCCCGTGGAATCGACAAAAGTGCGAAGTGACATCCGACCTCCCGTGCGGCGTGACCCGATGCGACGGCGAGCCGAGCGTTAGCTATCGTCGGAAGAGCCCCGCACGGTTCGTTCCATCAGTCGCGGCCGGTGACAACCGTCACGTCGCGGGACATGGGCCGAGCCCGCTACGAGGGCGAGCCCTGCCGAGCGCGCACCGGCGGTTGATACTTTGGATGGCGCGACGTCCAGCGGAACCGAAAATACGTCGCGATCAGAATGACCAGCCCGCACAGCTCGATCCCGACCTTCTCCGCGTCGAGCAAGTCCATGGGCGAGTTGTCGAGATGCTGATCGGTGACGCTACCATGAATCACGAGCATCAGCGCCAACGCGTACGTCAGATAGTGGAGCACCTTCCAGCGCTGGCGCCCGATTTCAGCGCGATAGATCGAGGTGATCACCGTGAACCCGAGCAGATACAGTGACAGCGCGCCGAGTGTGTTGATGACCGGCTGCTCGGGCGACGAGATGGGCCAGACGACGTCGAGGAATCGAAACTGCGGCTTGTCGAGGAACAAGAGCGGGATGGGATGCGCCACGGCCAACGCGAGCGCGACGTACGCCGTCCAGTTATGCAGCTTCAGTACATTGATTCGCCGATGCGGCCATCGCTTGTAGGTGTTGTAGCGGGCTCCCATCAGGAGGCCCAGGAGCACGTTGACGCTCAGCAGGTAGATGGCCGCCAGCCCAAGGTAGGTTGTCAGATCCTTCATTCAAGGCACAGTGGGTGCAACGATGTGGGCAAAATGAACATTGGTGTTCGGCTGAGACGAATGTACAACGTGCTAGCCCTCGTCTTCGTTTGCGCGGGCGTGGCACACGCACAGGACGACACGAAGGACGACCGATTTTTTCGAAGCCGCGACGCCGCGATCGGCGCTGGAATTCTGGCGGCGAGCGCGGGACTCAGTCTGTTCGATGCCCAGCTCGCGCGCGGCTTTCAGGACACGAGCTGGGCGCACGTTCGCATTGGCAATCGTCTCGACAAGTACTTCACCCACATCAACGAGACGACGCTCACCGTCGGCAGCTTGGGCATCTATGCCGTTGCACGCCTGCTCGGCGCGAACGACGTCGCCGACGTCGCGTTCCACACGGCGGAGTCGGTCGCCGCGGCGAGTCTCACCGCGCAGGTGATTCGCGGCCCCTTGGGCCGCACGCGCCCGAAGGATACAGCGACGCCCTATGCGGATCCGTACGAATTCCACTTCATGAAAGGCTTCACGCACTTCGCGCAGCGCTCGTTCCCGTCAATTCACTCGTCGTCTGGCTTCGCGGCTGCGTCGGCGCTGGTGGCCGAGGTGAAACAGCGTGCGCCTGGCGCGACGTGGTGGGTGGGCGTACCGGCGTACGCGCTGGCGCTCACTCCCGGGCTCTCACGGATGTATCTCGGGCAGCACTGGGCGAGCGACATATTCGCGGGGGCGTTCCTGGGGACGTTCTATGGATGGAGGATCGTGGAGTACTCGCATGCGCATCCTCGGACGCCCGTCGATAGAGTGTTTTTGCCGAAGAACTCGGTCAGGGTTGGGTGGTCGATCGGGTTCTAGAGGGTGGTGGAGGGGGTATCAACTTGAACTACGACAAGATCGGACAAAATCTGACAACGTCGGTAAGCCGCACCGATCTGGTCAGATTCTGTCTGATCTCGTCGTTTTGTTTTTTTTGAACCACTCCCGCGACTGTCTAGCGCGCAACCAAAGCCGGACTCAACGCCTCTATCGCCAACCGAAGCCGCGGCATCAACCCCGCGATCTGCTCGACCGAGATCACCCCAATCGACAAGCGGAACCACCCTCTATCCCCTTTCGAACCGAACGCCCCGAACGGCACTGCGGCAAGACCGGCGGCGTTCAGCAGATACGCCCGCACATCGTCGTCGGTCGACAGCGTACGGCCATCGGGCGTCTGCATGCCGTGTAGCGCGAAGCGGGCGCTCACGTAGATCGCACCCTGGGGCCGAACGCACTCCACCGGCAAACCATCCTTCGCGAGCGACGTGAGGCCGTCGTACACGGCGTCGAGTCGCGCACCGGCTTCACGACACATCGTCGTCATGTACGCATCCACCGTCGCGTGATCGTTCAGCACTTTCGCGGTCGCCACCTGCTCGGCGCGCGGCGCCCAAGCACCGACGTGGCCGACGACGTCGTTCATCGGGCGGATGATGTCGGTCGGTGCAACCGCCCAACCGACGCGCAGGCCCGTTGACGCGAACGCCTTCGAGATGCCGTCGACCATCACCAGATACGGCGCGATCTCGGGACGCAGCACGATCGGGTCGACATGCTTCGCCGAGCTGTGCGTGAGCATCCAGTACACCTGATCGTACAGCACGAACAGCGGCCGCTCGTCGCTCGAGCGGCGTGCATTCTCCTCCAGCACCAGATCGCAGATCGCGCCGAGCTGCTCGGCCGCAAACATGGTTCCCGCTGGATTGAGCGGCGAATTGAGCGCGAGGAAGCGCGCATCGCGCACGTGCGGACGCAACGACGCGGCGGTGGGCAGGAAACCGGTCGAGACGTCGCACTCGATCATCACGGCCTGGGCGCCGAGCATGTCGCAGTAGTAGTCGTTGTTCCACGAGGGAACGCCGAACACGACCTTGTCGCCTTCGTCGACGAGCGCGCGATACGCCGCGTAGATCACCGGCCTCGTGCCCGAGGCGATGAGGATCGACTCGATCGGAAACTCGAGTCCGACGCGATGTTTATAGAACTCGCATACCGCCTTGCGCAGCGACTCGAGCCCGTTCGGCGGCGGATAGGTCGACTCGCCGGCGCGCAGCGCGTCGACGATGCCGTCTTCGAGCGCTTTCGGAATGCGAAAGTACTTCGAGCTGAAATCGCCGACGGTCAGGTCGGCGATGTCGCGGCCCTCGCGAGCCAGCGCGCGCACTTCGCCCGCGATGCGAAGAATCGCGGAGCCTTTGAGGTGCGACGAGAGTGAGGAGAGGCGGTTGGGCATGCGGTTCAAACTGGGGCGGCGGATGGGGCTGGGGAAGCCTTTTGTCATCGCGAGCGAAGGCGCCCCCGGCTAGTCATCCCGAGCGAGCGCAGCGAGTCGAGGGACCCCCGTCTCAGCGGAGCGTTGCATAGCGCTCCTCCGTCAGGACGGGGGTCCGTCGACTCCGGCGCTGCGCGCCTTCGCTCGGGATGACAATTGCGCTGCTTCACGCAACGGATCCTGCTCCAGCTCGCGCACCGCCATCGCCGACAGCATGCACGACACAGTACTACAAAGCACTGCATCGAACGACCGCGTATTACTCGGAGACCGCCTGCACGTTGACGACCGTCTCGGCGAGCGTGGTGAGCTTCTTGTCCGTCAACCCTTCTTCGTCGAGCGTCTGCTGCAGAAGCGTCGCCTGATCGGCGAAGCCGAGCATGTTCGCCATAGTACGCACCGTTCCGTAGCCGGCGATCTCGTAGTGCTCGACGCGTTGGGCGGCGGCAATCATGGCCGCGTCGCGCGCCGGGCTCTCATCATGCTCCTCGAGCACCTCGTCACCTTCCTCGAGCAGGCCTTCCATGCCCTTGCACTTGTGGCCGCCCGGCTTCTCGCCGAGCTGAGAGAAGATTTTCTCGAGACGCTCGACATGCGTGCGCGTCTGCACCTCGTGCTCCTGAAAGGAGCTCGAGAGCTCTTTGCTCGCGGCGCCCTTCGCCATCTTTGGCAGCGCCTTGAGTATTTGATTCTCGGCGCTATACAGGTCCTTGAGCTGCTCGACGTAAATGTCCTGCAGTGATTCGTCGGCCATGGTTCCTCCGTGGGTGGGTATTCGCAGGCGAATTCAACCGATTCGCTACTGCGCAGCAATTAGCGCACGGAGTGTTCCGACACAGGTGAAGCAATCGTTCACTTCACGGCGGTCTGCCCCAGTTGCTGTTTGACGATGGCGAGCACCGTGCGCGGTTCGGCCGGCTTCGCGATGTACCCATCACAGCCCGCTTCCATCGCGATCTGCCGATCGCTCGGCATCGCGTGCGCGGTGATCGCGATGATCGGAATGTGGGACGTCGCGGGATCGGACTTGAGCCGGCGCGTCGCTTCCCATCCGTCGACGATGGGAATCGAGACGTCCATCAGGATGAGCGACGGCTGCGCTTCCTTCGCGGTGGCGATGCCTGCTTCGCCGTCGCGCGCTTCGAGCACATCGAACCCGGCGTGGCGAAGAATGGTCGAGTAGATCACGAGATTGTCCTCGTTGTCCTCGACGAGGAGAATCGTGGCAGTGCTGTCGGCCATGATGATACGGTCAGCGAGAGTACGCGAGTGTACGAACGACGACGCAAACGTATGATTGAAAGAATCGGGCCACGAGCCAGCCCCATGCATTACACCGCACAGAAGCGCGGCCCGCTGCTTGCTTTTTCGCCAGGCGACGACAGGACGATGCAAGCCATGGGAAGAGGCGGAGCGGGGCAAGGGGAGCAAGGCGAGAACGGCGGCGGTGCCGGCGCGGCGGCGCGCATGCGTGAAGCAGTCGCGGCCGCGATGGCGGGCGGCAGCTCACGTGACGATCTGCAGGCGGCGTCGCGCGAGATGGTCCGCGAGCTGCGCGCGAGCCAACAGACGCCGGAAAAGACGCTGCTGCACATCAAGGCCGTGCTCGCCGAGGCGGGGTTGGAGCCGACGTATACGAGCGCCGATACGGCGGAGGCGTTCGGGCCCGACGCGATCCTGTATCGAGATGTGATCGCCTGGAGCATCAAGGCCTATTACGACGAGCGGGTGTGATCAGGCCTGATCAGATGCGAGAACTACGGCACACCCTACGGCGCGACTTCGTGGAACAACACGTCCTTCTCGCGCTCGAGCGCCCACTTCAAGCCCCACGAATCCTCGAAGAGGATGAGCGGATGACCCTTCGCGTCGAAGAGCAGCATGCGGCCGCGATCGCGTGAGATGCGCTCGATCTCGGACATTGGCCCCGTGACCCAGCGCGGATAGCGCGCGGAAATTTTTTCGAGGCGGGCAGGCGCGCCGTACTCGTGCTCGAGGCGATGCAACAACACGTCGAACTGCAGCACGCCGACCGCGCCGACGATCGGCGTGGGACTCGTCGTCTCGGTGCCCGACGTGAAGAAGACCTGCGCCGCGCCTTCCTCGGTCAGCTGACGCAGACCCGCATCGAGCTGCTTCCGCTTCATCGGATCGGCGATGATGATCCGCGCGAAGTGCTCCGGCGCGAAGCGTGGAATGCCGCTGAATTCCAGATCGGTGCCTTCGGTGAGCGTATCGCCAATGCGGAGCGAGCCGCGATCCATGACGCCGATGACGTCGCCGGGCCACGCCTCTTCGACCGCGGTGCGCTCGCGCGCCATGAACTGCTGCGGCGCGGCCAATCGCATGAGCTTTCTGGTGCGCACCTGTTTCACCTGCATGCCGGCCTCGAACCGTCCGGAGCAGATGCGCACGAACGCGACGCGATCGCGATGCTTGGCGTCCATGTTCGCCTGGATCTTGAACACGAAGCCCGTGAACTGTTCGTCGGTCGGCGTCACAATGCCCGCCGACGATTCACGCGCGGCCGGCTCGGGCGCGAGCTCGAGGAATTCGCGCAGAAACGGCTCGACGCCGAAGTTGGTGAGCGCGCTGCCGAAGAAGACCGGAGAAAGTTCGCCCGCCAACACGGCGGCTTCGTCGAACGGATGCCCGGCTGCGTCGAGCAAATGAATGTCCGATACGAGCCGATCGTGCGCCTCGGCCCCAAGAATCTCGCGCAGCGCCGGATCCTCGAGCGCGCCCGAATGACCCGAGTGCGCCGCGGCGCGGGTGGCGCCGTGATCCTCGCCGCGCTCGAAGAGATAGACCTGACCGAGCCGTCGATCGTAGACGCCGACGAACGCGCCGTCCTTGTGGATGGGCCACGTGACGGGATGACACTGGATCTCGAGGTCCGCCTCGACGTCGCTCACCAGCTTGAGCGGATCTTCGCCGACGCGGTCGCACTTGTTGACGAACGTGAAGATCGGCGTGCGCCGCATCTTGCAGACGTTGAAGAGCTGCCGGGTCCGATCTTCGACGCCGCGCCGGTTGTCGAGCAGCATCACCGCGCTGTCGGCGGCGACGAGCGTGCGGTAGGTGTCCTCGGAGAAGTCTTCGTGCCCCGGCGTGTCGAGCAAATTGATATGATATCCTTCATATTCAAATTGCATCACACTCGACGTCACGGAGATGCCGCGCTCCTGCTCGAGCTTCATCCAGTCCGACGTCGCGTGCCGCGCGGCGCGCCGGGACTTGACGGATCCGGCCAGGTGGATGGCGCCGCCGTACAGCAGCAGCTTCTCCGTCAGCGTCGTCTTGCCCGCGTCCGGATGGCTGATGATGGCGAAGGTCCGCCGTGTCTGCACGGCGTTGAGCAGGTTCTGCAAGCGATGGTCGAGGTCGGTGGCCACATGTTGTAAACTAATGTGCGGGCGCAGTTTCCCCGAACCCCGCATTCGTCCTAAGTTGCAGGCTGCCGGATTCTCCTCTACCGAACGGAGCCATTCGCGTGACGCCTTGGGTGCGGCGACTGATCATCGCCAACGTGATCATGTATTTCCTCGAGCAGGTCCTGCCGGGCATCACGCGGCTGCTCGACCTCGTGCCCGCGCTCATCCTCGTGCGCCCGTGGACGCTCGTGACGTACATGTTCCTGCACGACCCGTCCGGCATCACGCACATCCTGTTCAACATGCTCACGCTGTACTTCTTCGGCCCGCGCGTCGAAGAACGGATGGGCTCGCGGCGCTTTCTCATTCTCTATTTCATCAGCGGTTTGGCCGGCGCCGCCGCGTCGTTCCTCTTCGCCTTCAACTCGGCAGTCATCGGGGCATCAGGCGCCGTATTCGGCGTCATGCTCGCCTTCGCGCGCTTCTGGCCGGATGCACAGATCCTTCTGTATTTCTTCGTTCCGGTCCCCGTCGTCCTGGCGATCGGGATTCAGGTCATGCTCGCGCTCTGGAGCGGCCTGCACGGTTCACAATCGGGCGTCGCTGACTTCTGCCATCTCGGTGGCTTCGTCGGAGCGGCGGCCTACCTGTTCTATCTGAGTCGCGCCTCGGGCACGCGGCGGTTCCGCCCCAAGGCCGTCGGCGCCGCGGTCCCCAAGGAAACGCTCGGCAACTGGAAACGCGTCGACCTGAACCGGATTCACGAAGTCAATCGCGACGAGGTCAATCGCATTCTCGACAAGATCAGCGCGAAGGGACTGAACAGCCTGACGCCGCAGGAGCGGTTGTTCCTGTCGAACTTCGTGCCGCCGGACGATCGGGTGCCGCCGGTGACGTGAGTGACACAGTCTTGTCAATCCGCCCGCAACGCCACCACCGGATCGGCGCGACTGGCCGCGGACGCAGGGATCCACGCCGAGACCGCGCTCGTTGCCGCCAGCAGCACGATCACGCCGACCAGCGTTCCCGGATCGTTTGGCGCGACATGAAATAGGAGTTTCGTCATCACCCGCGTCGCGAACAGCGCGATCACGAGCCCGACGAACAACCCGCCCACGGCAAGCCGCAATCCCTGCCGCACGACGAGCCAGCGCACCTGCGACGCCTGCGCGCCGAGTGCGACGCGAATGCCCATCTCTCGCGTGCGATTGCGCGACGTATGCGCAAGCACGCCATACACGCCGACGACGGACAGCACGACACCGATCACCGCGAATGCCACGAGCAAGGTCGTCAGGAACCGCGCCCGCGCGAGCGACGCGCTGCGCATGGCGTCCATCGTCTTGACCTCGAGCAGCGTGAGATTGGGATCGAGATCGCGGAGCGTCGCGCGCACCGACGGCACGAGGGACGTCGGATCGCCGCTCGTCCGCAGCAACGCCACCATGTATGGGGACGGCTCCTGCGCTTCCGCGTGAAAGCACTCGATCCGCGGCGTGACGTCGAGCGCATCGACGTGTTCGCTGCCGACGACGCCGATGATCGTGTACCACCGCGTGTCCTTCGTCACCGCCTTCGCGAACGCGAGCCGCTGTCCAACGGGATCCTGCCCGGCGAAGTATTGCGACGCGAGCGCCTGATTGATCAGCAGCACGGGCGTCGACCCAACCCGATCCTCCGGCCCGAACACACGACCGCGCAGCAACGGCACTTTCATCGTCGCGAAGTAAGTTGGCGTCACGGTCCGGTTGCCGATCTCGGTGCCGTACTTTCCGTCCGGCCATCCCGCGACGATGAAGTCCGTCGTGTATGACGTGCCGTTGAACGGAACGTTGGACGAGAGCGCGGCGGCGGTGACGGTTGGAATCGCGTGCAGACGCTGTTCGAAGCTCCGCATGAATCCGTCGATCTTCGGCGCGGTGTCATACTTCGCGTTGAGCTGTACCGCGGCGGCGAGCACGCCGTGCGTGTCGAAGCCGGGATCGACGTCGCGAATGGCCATGAAGCTGCGCACGAGCAAGCCCGCACCGACGCTCATCAACAGCGCGAGCGCGACCTCGCTCATCACGAGCAAATCCCCCCAGCGACGCGCGCGGCCACCCGTCACGGCAACGCGGCCGCCTTCCTTCAGTGAATCGGCCGGATTCCGGTGGCGCGTCCACAGCGCCGGCGCAATGCCGAAGACCATCGCGCTCACGAGCGTGATCGCCACGACGTAGCCGAGTACGGGGCCGTCGAGGCCGAACTCCCGGACGCGCAGCATGTTCGCCGGCTGAAGACGCACGAACGCGCGCGTTCCCGCCCAGCCCACGCCCAAGCCACACAGTCCGCCGACCGCCGACAAGACAACGCTTTCAGCCATCGCTTGCCGAACGAGTCGCGCGCGACCGGCGCCGAGCGCGAGCCGCAACGCCGATTCGCGCGAGCGGGCGGCCGCTTGCACGAGGAGGAGATTGCCGACGTTCGCGCACGCGATGAGCAGGAGGAAACCGACAGACGTGAGCAGCACGAGCAGCGGCAGCCGTGTATCGCCGACGAGGAAGTCGTGCATGGGCATCATCGCGGCGCCCATCACCTTGTTCGTCGCGGGATAGTCGTGCTTGAGGCGCGCGACGACTGCCTGCAACTGCGCGTTCGCGTGCTCCTGCGTCACGCCCGGCTTGAGGCGGGCGACGGCACGCATGTAGTGCGCGCGGCGAAAGCCGATGTCTCCCGTCTTGGTCTTGTCCCATTCGATCGACTGCCAGACATCGACGTTGTCGGTGGGAAAGGCGAATCCCGGTTGCGTAACGCCGACGACTTCGACCGACTGTCCATCGATGACGATCGACTTGCCGACGATCGAGGGATCGGCGCCGAAGTGACTGCGCCAGCCCCGATCGCTCAGCACGGCGACGTGATGCTTGCCGTGCGTCCACGTATCCTCGAAATCGAACACGCGCCCGAGCGCCGCGCGCTGGCCAAGCGTCGAGAAGAAATTGCCGGTGACGTAGCCGCTCATGAGCAACTGTGGATCGCCGCGGCCGGTGAGCGTTGCGTGTCCGACGCCGTCGACGTGGCCGGAGACGTCGGCGAAGTCGGACACGCCGGCGCGCCAATCGAGCAAATTTGCCGGCGCCGCGACCTGGAGATGCCAATGCTTCTCCGGATTCTCCTCGGTGATGACCATCAACCGATCCTGGTCCGGGAACGGCAGCGGCTGCAGCACGACCGCGTTCACGGCGGAGAAGATCGCGACGTTGGCGCCAATGCCAAGCGCCAGCGTGACGATCGCGGCGCCCGCGAGCGCGGGACTGCGGCGGAGCGAGCGCACCGCGAAGCGCGCGTCCGTCACGAAGTCCTCGATCCATTGCAGCCGTCGCACGTCGCGATGGTCCTCGCGCACGCGCAGCACGCCACCGAAGTGCGCCAGCGCCGCACGGCGCGCTTCGGCGGGCGGCATCCCCAGGCGAACGTTCTTTTCCGTCTCGAGCTCGATATGGAACTGAATCTCCTCGGAGAGCTCGCGATCGGCGGTGGTGCGCTTGAAGAGCGCGCGGAGGCGCGCGCGAATGCCGGAGAGAATGCCCATGCGTCGCTCCTTGGCTTCCTGAGGGTGCTACGCGATGTCGAGAATGAGCTCGACGGCTTCGACGTACCGGCGCCAGTTCGTGGTCTCGGTGCCGACGGCGCGTCGTCCCGAGGCCGAGAGCGCGTAGTACTTCGCGCGTCGATTGTTTTCGGTGGTTTGCCACGCGCTGACGATCCACCCTTTCTGCTCGAGCCGCTGGAGCGCCGGGTAGAGCGAGCCCTGGTTGACGTCGAGAATGCCGCGGGAGAACTGCTGGATGCGCGCGCTGATGCCCCAGCCGTGCATGGGCTCGAGGGTGAGCGTCTTCAGGATCAGCAGGTCGAGGGTGCCGCGGAGTACGTCGGACTGGTCGTGTGCCACGCGCTGCCTTCTGTCGGGTTCCGACAGAAGATATCACGCTCCTGTCGGAATTCAACAGGAGGGGATGTAAGCGTTTCGGGTGTCATCGCGAGCGAGCGAGTCGAGGGACCCCCTTCTCAGCGGACCCTTGCCTACGACTCCTCCACCGGACGGGGGTCCCTCGACTCCGGCGCTCCGCGCCTCCGCTCGGGATGACACATTAGCTGCGCCTCCGCTCGGGACGACACGTGAGGCGCACCGCCGCGCCCCTACCGCCGCGACGACACCACGAACGCCGGAAGAATCGTCTGCGTGTCGGTGATCTGGCGGGCAATGCGCGCTCGGGTCGACAGATAATGGTCGTACGCCGTGGCCACCGCGCGCGACGCCGACGTGAACGGGCCTTGGCAACGCGCCACCGACGTGGCGTCCAACTGACACGCCTTTGCGGCCGCCCCCAAATGATCGAGCGCGCCGCGCGCCGTGCGCAGCGACGTCAATAATTCGCGGTTGAGCTCGTGAAGATCATCCGGCACCGGCATGTGCTCGAAGCGGCTCATCGTCGCGTCGATCTGGATGGCGGAGACGTCGCTGCGCCGCGCGATCTCGAAGAACACCGCCGCGGACGAATCGCGCGGCGAAAGGAAAAGGAGCTGCACGCGAAGCTGCGCGCGCGGCGGAAAGAAGTCGAGACGGTGAATGGCGCTGTCGGCGATCAGCGACACCGCGTTCGCGTAGAGCGTCTCGTCGGTCGGACGAGCACTTCCCTGCTGTGCGGGCAGCACCGGGCCGCGCGCTGCGGTGACCGAGCAGACGAGGGCGAGGCCGAGACAACCCCGGCGAAGCGAACCGAACACGGGTGCGTTCACGATTCTTCATTCTGCGTCCAAGCGACGGCGGGCGCAACGGCCCTAGTTCTGCACTTCAGAGCGCCGTAATGAACTATCGGCGCAAGTGTCCTAGCCCCACGCTGGCCCGCTGGGCCACCGCGGCGGCAACGATCATATTCATGGCGAGCGCATGCACACCGGGAATGCCGCACATCGACGGCGTCCCTGGCGCCTCACCCGACCCGTCCACGCCGTGGACGGTACCGGCGCAAGCCCGCACGCCGCCGCCGCCCGCAGACCCGCCGCGGGCGCCCGGCGCGACGGACGCGCTGCGCGCCGATTCGGCGGCCAACGCGTCCGCGCGCATGCTGTCGCTCACCGACGTCGTGGATCTCGCGCTGCGGAACAATCCGGCAACGCGCGAAGCGTGGGCGAATGCCCGCGCCGCGGCCGACGAATACGGTGCGGCGCGCGGCGAGTTGTTCCCGAGCATCAACGCCAACGTCAACGCGATTCGCACGTCGGGGAGCGGCGGCACCGTCGTTTCGAATTCCGGAAACGGCGGAATCGGCGGAAACGGCGGGACAGGCATCGGCACGGACTCCACCGGCGGCACGCGAACCGGAACGACATCCGGTGGTGGCGGCGGCGCGACGCGAGTCCAGCTCACGCCGTCCGTGTCGCTCTCATATCTCATCTTTGATTTCGGTGGCCGCGCCGGAACCATCGAAGCCGCACGGCAACGCGCGATCTCGTCGGACCTCGCGCACAACGCGACGATTCAGGACGTCGTGCTGGAGGCGCAATCCACGCTTTTTTCGTTCGTCGCGACGCGCGCGCTGCGCGATGCGCAGCGAGTCGCGGTGCAGGAAGCGGCGGCCGATACCGCTGCCTCGGAAGCGCGACTGCGTGTCGGCGTCGGCACGCTCGAGGAAGTGCTGCAAACACGGACCGCGCTCGCGCAGGCGCGCTTTCAACTGGCGACGCTCGAAGGCCAGCTCCTGTCGGCGCGCGCGAATCTCGCGACGGCGATGGGTCTCCAGGCCAACGCGCGATTCGACATTCCGAGCTTCACGCCGACGGACTCGGTGAGCACGGTCGCCGCGAGCGTCGATACGCTGGTCAATCGCGCGATTGCGACGCGGCCCGAGCTGGCGGAAGCGCGCGCCGACGCCAAGGTGCTCGCGGCGGAGGTTCGGATCGCACGCTCGGCGGGTTATCCCGCGCTGACCTTCAGCTCCGCCGAGAGTTTCGTGCAGCCGATTCAGGGAACGAACCTGACGACCTCGCACACCACGTCGCTCGTGCTCGGCCTGCAGATTCCGGTCTTCAACGGCTTCTCACGGCAATACGACGTGCGCGCCGCGCGCGAGCTGTACGATGCGGGACTCGCGCGCGTCGCGTCGACGCAGCTACAGATCTCATTGCAGGTGTACACGTCGTATGCGGCATTGCAGACCGCGACACAGCGCGTGAGCGCCGCGGGCGACGAGCTCGCGAGCGCGCAGCAATCGGCCGACGTTGCGCTCGGGCGGTATCGCGAGGGCGTGGGCACCATCGTCGACGTGTTGCTCGCGCGCAGTGCGCTGGTGAGTGCACGCGCCGATGAGATCCAGGCGCGATGGGAATGGCAGACTGCGCTCGCGCAGCTGGCGCACGATACGGGATCGCTCGACCGCCTTGGGCGGCCCAACATACCTCTGGTGAATGGCAGATGATGAGGATCATTCGACGCGTGGGGCTCGCCGCGCTGACGGCCGCCGCGTTGGGAACTATCGGGTGCAGTAGTGCGCCGGCGAAAAAGGGACCGCCCGCGACGCCGGTGCGCGTCGCGACGGCAACGCTCGTCAACGCGCCCATCGACATCTTGGCGAGCGGCGTCGTCGAGCCCATGCAAACCGTTGCCGTCACGGCGCAGGTGAGCGGTTCGCTATTGAGCAGCGCGTTCAAGGAAGGCGACTTCGTTCAGAAGGGACAGGTGCTGTTTCACATCGATCCGCGTCCGCTAGACGCGGCGGTCGATCAAGCGCGCGCGGCGCTCGCACGCGATGAAGCACAGGCCGAAGCCGCACGTCGCGATGACGAACGATACAAGAAGCTGGCGGACATGGGATACGTCAGTCGTTCGCAGTCCGATCAAGCGCATGCAACGGCCGTCGCGCAGGCGGCGACCGCGCAAGCTGATCGCGCTGCATTACGCTCCGCCGAAGTGAATCTCGGCTTCGCGACGATTCGCGCGCCGATTGCCGGTCGCACAGGAAGTCTGCTGGTTCGGCCGGGAAACAACGTGGGACCGTCGACCGGTCCGCTCGTCGTGATCAATCAGCTCAGTCCCGTGCTCGTGCGCTTTCCGGTGCTCGAGCAGGACTTCGACGGGCTGCAGCGCGCGGTCGCGGCGCATCCACTCGTCGTCACGGCGAATGCCAGCGACAGCACGCCGACGAGCGAGCGCGGGCAGCTCAGCTTTCTCGACAACACCGTGGACTCGCTCACCGGCACCGTCACGGGCAAGGCCCGGTTCGAGAATGTCGGACGGCGCATGTGGCCGGGCGAGCTGGTGTTCCTCACCATCGAGCTCGACGTGCAGCGCGGCGTCGTCGGAGTTCCGACGGACGCGGTGCTCACGGGCCAACAAGGCGCGTACGTGTATGTCGTGGACAACACGGGAAGGGCGACGACGCGCAACGTCGCGCCGGGTGTGCAGGTGAACGATCTCACCGTCGTGCGAAGCGGTTTGCAGGCCGGGGAGCGCGTCGTGATCGACGGCCAGTCGCGACTCAATCCCGGCAGCAAGGTGGCGATAATCAACACGAACGGCGACACGTCGCGCGCCGGCGGACTCGAAACCACCTCTGGCACCGCGGCGGGCGAGCTTTCGAATCCCAACTATACGACAGCCGGACGAGCGGGCGGTTCAGGCAGCGCGGCGCCTGAGGGCCAAGGACGCGGCACGCCTGGTGGCAGCGCCGCGGACACGCGCGTCGCACCGACGCGCGGCAATGCCGGATCGTTCGTGCAGTCACCGTCGGCGCAAACGACGCCGCAGACGCGAACGATTCAAACGCCCGCGACGACGCCGAGCGTAACGCGCACACCGACGGGCGCGACGACACCCGCGACGATCACACCCGGTTCGACGACACCGGCCGGCGGCCGAGGCGGTACGCCCACAACGCGGACGGCGCCGACGCCGCCAGCGACAGGACGGCCGCCTGGTTCGCCCGGCGCGCCAACCACAGGCCCGGGTCGTCCATGACGTTCTCCGAGCTGTTCATTCGCCGTCCCGTCATGACGCTGCTGCTCATGACGGGCATCATCGTGTTCGGCATCGCGTCGTACAAGCGATTGGCGATCAGCGACCTGCCGACCGTCGATTATCCGACGATCAGCGTGAACGCGAGCCTGCCGGGCGCGAGCCCGGCGACGATGGCCGCCGCGATCGCGACGCCGCTCGAGAAGCAGTTCTCGTCGATCGCCGGCATCGACAACATGACGTCCACGTCGAGCCTGGGCTCGACGTCGATCACGCTGCAGTTCAGTCTCGACCGCGACATCGACGCGGCCGCGCAGGATGTGCAGGCGGCGATCGCGAAAACGTTGCGGCAGTTGCCGCAGGGGATCACGCCGCCGTCGTACTCGAAGGCGAATCCGGCGGCGTCGCCAATTCTGTTCTTCGCGCTGACGTCGCCAACGCTGTCGCTGACGTCGCTCGATGAAGTGGGCGAGACAACCATAGCCCAGCGCCTATCGATGATCGACGGCGTCGCGGCGGTGCAGGTGTTCGGCTCGGCCAAGTACGCGGTACGCGTGCAGCTCGACCCGACGGCGATGGCGTATCGCAAGATCGGGATCGACGAAGTCGCGCAAGCGATCAGCGCGCAGAACGTGAGCCAGCCGACCGGCGTGCTTTGGGGCAAGACCACCGCGTACACGCTGCAGGCGAGCGGCCAGCTCGAGGACGCGAACGCGTTTCGCGCGTTGACGGTGTCCTATCGCAACGGCGCGGCGGTGCAGCTCGGCGCGTTGGGCCGTGTGGTGGACGACGTCGAGAACAATCGCAACGCGAGCTGGTTCAACGGCCAGCGTTCGATCGTGCTGGCGGTGCAGCGGCAGCCCGGGACGAACACCGTCGCGGTCGCGCAGGCGGTGAACGCGGAGCTCGATTCCATGCGGCCGAATCTGCCGGGCGGCGTGCGTATCCAGACGTTGTTCGACCGTTCGGTCGGCATTCAGAACTCCGTCAGCGACGTGAAGCACACGCTGCTGCTCACGCTCGTGCTCGTGATCGCGGTGATCTTCCTGTTCCTGCGCAACGTCTGGGCGACGTTGATTCCGAGCCTCGCGCTGCCGCTGTCGGTGGTCGGGACGTTTCCGGTCATGTATCTGCTCGGGTACAGTCTCGATACACTCTCGCTCATGGCGCTGACGCTCGCCGTGGGCTTCGTGGTCGACGACGCGATCGTCATGCTCGAGAACATCGTACGCCATCTCGAGATGGGCAAAGCGCCGATTCAAGCCGCGATCGACGGCGCGGCGGAAGTGGGATTCACGATTCTGTCGATGACGATCTCGCTCGTCGCGGTGTTCATTCCCCTGCTCTTCCTGGGCGGCGTCATCGGGCGGCTGTTCCGCGAATTCGCGGTCGTCATCGCCACGTCGATCCTGGTCTCCGGCGTCGTGTCGCTGACGTTCACGCCGATGCTGTCGAGCCGCTTGCTGCGCGCCGAGGGGAACAAGGCGCATGGACGATTCTATAACGTGACCGAGCGGGCGTGGGACTGGACGCTCGACAAGTACAAGACGACGCTCGATTGGACGATGGCGCATCGCGCGCTGTCGATGATCTTTTCGCTGCTCGTGCTCGTGGGCACCGTGGTGTTGTTCAAGATCATTCCGTCGGGATTCATTCCCGATCAGGACACCGGGCAGATCAACATCTCGACGCAGGCTGCGCAGGGTACGTCGTTCGAGGACATGGTGCGACGGCAGCAGCAGATCGCGGCGATCGTGCAGCGCGACACCAATGTCAATTCGCTGATGTCGAGCGTGGGCGGGGGCGGCGGGTCGTCGGCGTCGAATACCGGGCGGTTATCAGTGACGCTCAAGCCGCTCGGCAAACGCCTCGCGGCGCAGGACGTCGTGAACGAGCTGCGCGGCAAGCTGGCACGAATTCCGGGCATCCAGGCATTTCCCTCGCTGCCGCCGGCGATTCAGATCGGCGGCCGGTCGGCGCGCGCCGCCTATCAATTCACGATGCAGAGCTCGGACGTCGATGCGCTCTACACGGGCGCGATGAAGCTCCAGTCCGCGGCGCAGCAGTCGAATCTGCTGCAGGACGTGAACAGCGACATGCAGAACTCGAATCCGCAGATCAACGTGCAGATCGACCGCACGCGCGCCGCGGCGTTCGGCGTGACGGCCGACCAGATCGAGAGCTCGCTGTACGACGCGTATGGCTCGCGCCAGGCGGGATTGATCTACACGCCCGCTAATGAGTATTCTGTAATACTCGAACTGGAACCACAATATCAGCAGGACCTGTCGGCGCTCAACCTGTTGTTCATTCGCGCGCAGAGCGGCACGCTCGTGCCGCTGCGCGCCGTGGCGTCGCTGACCAGAACCGTGGGTCCGGTATCGATCAACCACTCCGGCCAGATGCCGTCGGTGACGATCTCGTTCAACCTCGCGCCCGGCGTCTCGCTCGGCGCGGCGACGTCCGAGCTCGAGCAGCTCGCCGCGCGCGACCTGCCGAACGGCATCACCACCGCGTTCTCCGGTACGGCGCAGGTCTTCCAGCAGACGCAGGCCGGTTTGCTCGTGCTGATCGTCCTGGCGGTCTTCGTGATCTACATGGTGCTGGGCGTGTTGTACGAGAGCTTCATCCATCCGATCACGATTCTCTCGGGTCTTCCCTTCGCCGCGTTCGGCGCGCTCTTGGCGCTGTGGATCTGTCACGTCGAGCTCAGCGTGTTCGCGTTCGTCGGCATCATTCTGTTGATCGGCATCGTGAAGAAGAACGCGATCATGATGGTCGACTTCGCTGTCGAAACCGAGCGGACCGAGCACAAGCCGCCTGGCGAGTCGATCGTGCACGCGGCGCACATTCGGTTCAGGCCGATCATGATGACCACGGTCGCCGCGCTCGTCGGCACGCTGCCGGTCGCGCTCGCCACGGGCATGGGGTCGGAGTCGCGGCGTCCGCTTGGCATCGCCGTGGTTGGCGGGCTCGCGTTCTCGCAGCTCGTGACGCTGTACATCACGCCCGTGGTCTACACGTATCTCGACCCGCTCAATCGGCGGCTCGAGCGGAAGCTGGCGAGAGATAAGAAGAAGCAGGCGGGCGCGGCGGGGCCGGCGGTGGTTGACGCCGTTGGCTAGTCATCCGAGCGCAACGCCCTTGTCATCCTGAGCGGAGCGCAGCGTAGCGAAGGACCTCTGTCTCAGCGGAGCGCTGCGTAAGGCTCCTCCGTCGGGACGGGGGTCCCTCGACTCCGGCGCCACGCGCCTTCGCTCGGGATGACACACGCGCGTTGCGCCTCACTCCCACTCACAATCGCGCCATTCCCACCACCCCCCATCGCCCATCGCCCATCGCCCAGCGCCCACCGCCCGGCTGGGATCGTTAACTCCACCGTGGGGTCTTACGTCTATCGATGTACGCCTCAACGAGGGCACTCATGAAGCACATGAATGGACGAGCCGGCTTGATCGCGGCGTCAGTGGCGATGATTGGCCTGGCTGCCTGCAGCAATAAATCGCAGACGCCGGTCGACGACGGACTCAAGGCCGACCTGGCAGCCGCCACCGGCGGTCAGACGAGCGGCGACCTGCAGCTCGCGCCCAAGTCGGCGCAGTCGCAGATGATCGACGCGGAAGATGCTCCCGTCTCGGCGCCCAAGCGCGCGAGCGTAAAGCACATCCCGACACCGACACCGAAGCCCGCGCCGAGAGTGGCGTCGAACGACGCGCCGGCTCCGGCACCGGCGCCCGCACCGCAGGCGACGGTCGTCGAGACCGCTCCGACGCCGCAGCCGCAAGCGCAGGAGCCTGCTCCGGCACCGGTCATGGCGCCGCAGCCCGTGCAGCAGCCGCAGCGACAGCAGCGCGGCGTGTACAAGACGGAAGGCGAGATCTTCAAGCAGATGCCGTGGATTCGGCCGTAACGGACCTCCGCTTCATTTCGAAACTGTGAAAACACGAACGGGGCTACGTCGTCGTAGCCCCGTTCGTGTTTTCTACTAACCAATCAGGAACGAATCAGGAATGACTTCTGGTCCAGGTCCCGCTCCCGCGCTCACCCTTCTGGCACTTGGTGGTGAACGACACGTTGCTGAGGACGGGACCGTCCGGTGTCGAAACGAACACGCTCACGATATCGAGGTACGTGTCCTTCAGTCCCTTCGCACGCGGACGCAGATCGAAATCCTGGTCGGTGAAGAAAACCGTCGCGCCCGGGCTCAGCACTGAGGCGGTGATCGCGAGGTTCGATCCGAAATACGTGACGCCCGACGGCTGGCCGACGGCGTTGATCTGATCGAATACGCCCGTCAGGTTGAACGTGCCCTGCTGCCCCGCCGCCGCAACGGCGAGCGCGTAGTGCGTGCTGGTGCCGGTCACCACTTCACCGTTGCAGTCGATGGTGCTGAACGGCAGCGTGACCGGTTTCGGCGCGACGACGGTGACGCTTCCGGCGCCACTTCCAGCACCGCCGGCGGTGTGATTCATCGCCGCATCCTGCGGCTGCACCGCCGCAAGCTTCGGCTCGCTGATTGGCGCGGTGGAATCCGCGCACGCCGCCGCCGCGGCGATGCCCAGGAGAGCGGGCAGGTACATCAAACGCATCGATCGAGACTCCGGTGTCCGAGTGAGGTACGATTGGATCACGAATGGATCACGAATGGATCACGAGTGGATCACGAGTGGATCGAGTGGCTTCATCGCCGCATCGCCGCTCGACCGGCGCCGGCCTGACTCGGCGCGTAGAAAAAGCACAATCGGGACCAAGAGCCATCGTGGGCCAACGGTCACCGTGCCGACTCTCGGCACGACCCCTGCCCCGTATCGGCGGAGACCTTCGAGGTGAGACGTGGAGACAACTCAGCATCACGACGACAATGCATCGTGGGGTAAACGAGACCTCGAGCATTTCGAGCAGCGATTGTTGGCGGAGCGGAAGCGGGCCGTGGCGCAGGTGGCGCAATTCGACGATGATCTGCGACTGAGTCCGGACGATACGGACGGCGAGATCACGAGCTGGCGCTTCCATATGGCGGACGAGGGCAGCGACACCTTCGAGCGCGAGCAGAACTTTCTCCTCGCGAGCCGCGAGGGGCAGCTGGTGTGGCACATCGATCAGGCGTTGCGCCGGATCTACGCGTCACCAGAACGCTACGGCCGCTGCGACGAATGCCGGTCGAAGATCGGCTTCGAGCGGCTGGATGCGATTCCGTACGCCACGCATTGCGTGCACTGCAAGCAAACCTGGGAAGGCGGGCGGGCCGACTGACGGCTAGGACGTCAGTCGGTTGCCCTTCATGTCGAAATCAAGTCGATCCCGGTCAGGTGCTGATCAAAACGGTTTTGAGTACGTAGTGATCATCCAGAATGAATACCGACGAGATCGACGATGAGTCGGCGACGCACGCAGCGAAAAAATTGCCGAATTGAACGACGATGAGCGCATTCGATTGCGGCGACGTAGAAGCCGCATTTACCGCTTTCGTTACGGCATCACATACACTGTCTACAGCCACGACTACGACTTGCGCCGTATCGGTGCTCGTCACCGAAAGGTCGGCGCGCAACTGAGCATAGTCGGGCGACAGCTCATAGCCAATCGCCCTAGTGCGGAGACTGCTGGACTTTGGACTCGCAGGCTGACATGTGAATGCCTCGGCTCGTACAGCTGCCGGAGCCAAAAACGCCAGCGTGACAATAAATGTCAACCGCATGATTGAGCACCTCAACTGTGCCAGTCGCAGGTGGAATTTGAATTCCCAGAAATCTTCCAGAATTTGCGATTTCCGGCCTGTTCCGGGAACGACAGATAGCTTGGAAGATTCCATACTTCACCGTTGGCGTTCATCACGTATTCGTCTCGCGTTCCCATGACTTGGACCCAGTCTCCATACAAACTTCCACCGCCAGTGTTTATGTCTGGATCTTTCCTAGGGATCGGCCGACTTGTGTCCCAAGGTCCCCGTGACAGGAGCATCTGAGCCCCAGGGCCGACGGCCGTCGGAGGGCACCCATACACGGGCAAGCCGTTTAGCGTCGGATGCGAATGCGCATGCGCGACCACGCTGTCCGCTGGATTGTGTTTCCGAGTATTTGGGTTACCGGATTGAAAGCCGCACTCGTTTGCGAAAACTCCGGAGTCCGGTTCGAAATAGTAGGTGCCGCCTGAAGTCTTATATATATAGCCGCCGTGCTCGCGCTTGTTCCCCACACTGTCGCCGTTTGCGATGCCATCACCGGGTGGCAGTGTCGGCCCAGACTGATTGAGCATGTTCATTAACCCGACTCGTACGCCATACGTATTCAAAATCGGATCGGTAGTCAGGCAGGAAACGACGACGCGCACAGTCGCGTACCGAAACACGCCGTTGCGCTTAACTTGGACCTTCATCGTTCCGCTCTCTTGAACCGGCTTCGTGCACGGATCTTCCCAAAAGTTGCAATTCGTGTGGCCGGGCGATTGGTCTGGTACCCAAATCCACGACCACATGTCAGGCGCGGTCGGATGCCCGTCACTCCACGTCGGCGTAAAGGTGACATTCGTGCCAGCTGTTACGACTTGTGAGCTTGCAGTTAGGGTAAGTGATGGCGTTGCAACATGGACGCTGCCCACTTGTCGTTTACCATTTATATACGCAACGACGCTCAGTGTCCCTGAACCAACGATCGTTCTCGTACACGCGTTACCCCGGAGACCGAAGAAGCAGGGCGTTGTGTCCGAGGGTTCGCCGCCCTGAGATGCCGGATCCGGTATCCACGTCGACGAGTCAACCTCCACGGGGATTGTTTGGCCCTGAACGACGGCAGGATTCGCGAGCGCAGAAAAATGCACAACGGAGCCAGGGACGACGCTCGTCGAATCGACCACAAGACTCAGCGAAGATTCGAGCCGAGTCAACATGATTGTCGCAGAGCCTGAGAAATTTGCACATAGCGGCGCATGATACTGAGGTCCGCACGTGATTGGCTGCGTTTGCCCAGGGGGGACGAAGTTCAGTTCATTCTCAATTCCGTAACTCGTCCAAACGCCTCCGTCGACGCGAGAGTTGGCATCGAACAGCACGTAGATCGTATCGCTCGACGAGAACGGTGAAAGCACGAACGTGTTATGACCATCGTGCCATGTCAAATCTGTCGCTCCGATTGGATCGTACGACGTCGCGCTGCCGAGCCCCGCGAAGTTCGGAGTTCGCGTGACAAGGCCACCCACTGCCGCCTTCATCACAGTTGTGTGTCGAATCCATGGAGGGACGAAGCCAGTGTCTGTGCCTCCCGATCCGTCAGTATCATTGATAGCGATCGGTACAGTGATCGATGGGGGTGTTTCATCGGGATATAAAGTCGTCCGTGCGACCGAGCCGGGCCTCAGAGTTATAGGACTCTGATGCCCGCTTGGACTGGTGAAATAGTCTCGACACGCAACGAAGCTCACCAACGAAATCAGAGACGCGAGGAACGCCAGCCGCCGGCCACTTGCCGAACTGCGGCGAGAAATCGATCGACGCTCCGAAGAGACCTCGGGATCCACCTGATCGAATTCGGTTGAATCAACCGTGTGTGCGAGTTTTGCAGGAACCTCCTCTAGGGCCTGGCGAGGGGCATGCCTAGTTCGCGACGAGATGAATCGCACGTCGTTTGATACTCCAAATGGGGGGACGAGCTGGCGTGATCTACGTTACGCCGAGCGTACTGCGAGGCGGGCTGCGTCGCGCGACCGGGCGGGAAATGGTGGTCGCAGACAGGTCGCAACTTATGCGACGTACCGGCCTTCGCAAGAGATTAATTATTGGATACTAACAAGCGACGTCGGGCCAGTCGCTGGCAATCGCCTCAAGCGGGGTCACCAACACTCGCGTTCGCTTGAGCACAGATGAGCCTGGTGCTGCGACGGAGGTTGGAATGTGCATGGCTTGTGACCGGACGAACGGGCATGGAGCTGACGTCTGAACTGCAAGCAAACCTGGGAAGGCGGGCGGGCCGACTGACGGCTAGGACGTCAGTCGGCGCCGCCCGTCGTCGGCGGCTACTTCAGGCTACTTCAACTTCACCACCGTCACGATGAGCGCTCCTTTGGTCAACGCCCCCGCGTCATAACGCTTCATCGCGATCCCATCGACGTCTGACATCTGGACGCCGGTTCCCATGAAGCCGGCCACTGCCGCGCTATCGCTGCTGCGCGCGAACGACGCGACCACCGCGCCCGCCGGCTGAACTTCGTCCGAGGCGATGCGACGGACCATCACGGCGTTCGCGGCCGCGACGGCAACAGTTCCCGAATCTCCCTCGGCGGCGCGCAGCATCGTCACCGGGCGCACCGTGCTCTTCACATAGTTGCCCAGGTTGTCGAGCACGATCGTCAAATGATTCGCCTCGGACTCGTCGGTGAGGAGCTGCGGTTCGTACTTCCCGATGATCGCGCCAATGACGTCGTCGCCGACAGGCAACTCGCGATTGATGCGCGCCGCGCCGACCATCGCGCCGGCGGCGGGCCGCGCGACGATCACGCCTTGCGCCTGGGCGGTGCCAACGGCGGCCGACAGCGGGACGATGAGGCAGCAGAGTGCGGCGGCACGACAAAGAGCGTTGGTGCGCATGCGAACCTCGCGAGGATGTTGTGAAGAGCGGACGGAAGTCGAATTCAGCCGACGTACCTGAGTCACGCGCGGCCGCGAATTGGTTTCCACGGCTGGCCTGAGCGTCGCGGGCGAGTAGAATTAGCCCGTCTCCTTACCACCTCCACACACATCATGGCCATCGTTCGATCGATCCTCCTGCGCGCCTCGCGCAGCCCGTGGCTCGCCGACCAGTTTCGGCGTCGCAAGTTCGCGCGGCGCGCGGTTCGCAAGTTCATGCCCGGCGAAGACGTGGGCGCGGCGCTCGACGCCGCCGCGAAATTCTCCACCGACCGCATGGGCACCGTCATCACCGCGCTCGGCGAACGCGTGACGAACGCCGCCGAAGCAGCCGCGGTGCGCGATCACTACCTCGAGCTCCTGAACGCGATCAGTAACCGCGGCTTGCCGACGCACATCTCGGTCAAGCTCACGCACCTGGGTCTCGACATCGATCCCGAGCTGTGCGCCGCGAGCCTCGACCTGCTCGCGACGCGTGCGGCGGAAGTCGGGTCGTATCTCTGGATCGACATCGAGGAGTCGTGGTACGTCGATCCCACACTCGAGATGTTTCGGCGCACACGCGCGGCGCACGAGCGCGTCGGATTGTGCCTTCAGGCCTATCTGCGGCGGACGGCAAACGATCTCGAATCGTTGATGCCGCTGTCGCCCGCCATTCGATTAGTGAAAGGCGCGTATCGTGAACCGCCGGAAGTCGCGTTTCCGAAGAAGAGTGACACCGACGACTCCTACTTCACGCTCAGCGATCGGATGCTCGCCGCCGCCGCGCAGGGTCGCGGGTATCCGGTGTTCGGCACGCACGACCTCGAGCTCATCGAACGCATTCGCACGCGCGCCAAAACGCTTGGCGTGAACGAAAGTGCATACGAGTTCCACATGCTCTACGGCATCAAGCCGGGCGAGCAACGTGCGCTGCGCGATCGCGGCGCGACCGTGCGGATTCTGATCAGCTATGGAACGCATTGGTTCCCGTGGTACGTGCGTCGTTTGGCCGAGCGGCCCGCGAACGTGTGGTTCGTGGTGCGAAGCATGTTCTCGTAGCATTAGACGCTTTTCATAAATGCGCGCCATTCCCTGGAGCGATTCGCTCCAGCAGAATGAACGCGCGTGACATTCGCGAGACGGTCGTGACGCCAGTCACCGCTACGCGCGCGAGAATCGCCGACTATTCATTGGTCGGCGATTTTGCATGCAGCGCCCTTGACATCGACTTCCGCTGACACCCACATAGAGGCAGTGCTCTCGGGCGCGCGGCGCGTGCGCGCACAGGGATCGAACGACAACGAGCCGGGACGTCATGCCGTCGCTTGTGATCGCATCCGAGATCCGGCTGTTCCGCGAGGGACTCGCCGAGCTGTTGTCGCGCAGCGACTCACTGTCGGTCGTCGCGATGGCCACCGACTGCAATGAAGCGGCGCGACTCACGCGCGAGCATTCTCCCGACGTCGTGCTGCTCGATCAAGCGTTGCCCGGCAGTCTCATGCTCGTGCGCACGTTATTGCGCCCGCTCGCCGACATCACGTCACAGGTTCGTGTCGTCGTGATCGGCGTTCCCGACGCCGACGACTCCGTGCTCGCCTTCGCCGAGGCGGGCGTTGCCGGATATCTGCCTCGGGAGGGATCGGTTGAGGATCTCGTGCTGGCGATCGAAGGCGCCGTGCGCGGTGAGCTTCACTGCTCGCCGCAACTGGCTGGTACGATCGCGCGGCGTCTCGCCTGGCGCGCGGCGAGTCTGCCGGATCAGTCGAACATCCTGCTGACGGCGCGCGAGCTCGACGTGGTGCGGCTCATCACCGACGGACGGTCGAACAAGGAGATCGCCACCGCGCTTGGCATCGAGGTGGCGACCGTGAAGAACCACGTTCACAATTTGCTCGAGAAGCTGAACGTGCGCCGTCGCGCCGAAGTCGCCGCGCGACTCGGCGCACGGTAGCCGTTACGGCAAGTGTGCCTTGAGGTAGGCGAGTTGGTCCGCCGGTAGATCCGGAAGGTTTGGGTACACGGCCGGCCCGCACTGCACGTTGTAGCCGACGTCTCCCGAAATCAGAAACTCCGCCGCCGAGCGAGACACCACTTTGTGGTGATAGAACACGATGCCGCCAAAGGCATCGATCGCGAGCTTGCCGCTGAACTCGTAGTATCCGTTGCCGAGCGGGTCGAACATTCCGTGATAGTTGAAATTGAGCGGCCAGCCGCGCGGATCGCCGCCGGGCGGTATCGACTTGACCCAATCCAGTGTGACGTTGGCCGAGGAGTGACTGAATTCGGTTGACGTGTCGAGATCGCGGCTGAAGATCACCGTTTCAATTTCGCCATACGCGTTGCCCGCCCATTCGGCGTACACGTCGGCATGCGCCGTTCCCGCGCGCATTTGCGGCATGTGGAACACCAGCCGCCGATACTGCGTCTTTCCTCCGCTCGCCGCGCCGGGCATGGCCGCGCGCGCTTCGCTCGTCAGCAACCGATCGGCTTTGTCGAACGTCAGCCCGAACGCGCCCTCGCCCGCTTGAACGCCGGACTGCACCATGCTCGCGCCCGCGAGTCCGACCTGGAGCGCGTCACCAAGCTCCATGCCGGCGACGATGATCGGCGCGACTTGCGCGCGCGCGAGATCGGCGGCGGGATTGTAGTACGTCGACGACTGCACGATCGACAAGCTTGCATCCGCACCGGTCGCCGGCGGCCAGTGCACGATCGTGTATGGCCACGTCACCGCGCTCGACGCTTCGAATCTGGCCAGGAAGTCGTCGAACTTGGCGGTCACGGTCTTGCCGCCCGCCGGGTTGACGTACGTGATCGACGTGCCGCTCGGAGTGCCGTCGCCGGACATGCCGGTCACGATGATCGCGTGCGTGTTATTCGATGTGATGTTGCCGATGTCCACGTACAACGGCCCGTACTTCTTGAGCAGCGTGACCCAGCCATCGATCGTCGGCGAGAATGAATTCAGCGGGACGAGGCCCGATGCAGTGTAGAGCGCCTGCGCCGTGGTGGCGTCGATTCCGCCATTTCGATCGAAGATGTCCACGTACTTCTGGTCGACCGTGGCCAGTGCGTCGCGGATCGCGATCGACTTGGTGTTCCGCCAGCAATACATCATCGTGAACACAGCGGCCCAGCACGTCATCGGCGAGGGTTGCGGAATGATCTCGAACGTGCCGGGAATCGTGTAGTCGACGCCGGAGAACGAGCCGGCAAACGACATCGTGCTCGCACCGCGAGCGTCCACGCGCGCGAAACGGTCCGCTTCAGCGTTGCGCCGCTGCTGCAGCTCGGGACGTTCAACGACGACTCCGTTGACTCGCACGCGCGTCCACTTCCTGATCTCACTCGGCACCGCGGAGAGGTTTCCCGCGTTGATGAGTCGCAGCATCGACGACTGCTCGAAGGCGTCGCCGCCGATGTCCGAGACGACGCTCACGAGGGCGTCATACTGATTCTGATTGAGCGCGCCCGTGACGCAATCGTTGATGTGCTGTTGCACGTCGCCCAATTGGCGGCGGAGCAACTCGGTGGCTTGGTCCTGGCTGATGCCGTCCGCATACGGCTGCTCGACCGGCCTGGTATCGCAGACGCCGGCGTGGAGCTGTGAGCCGAACCCGATCGTGCAGTTGCCGTACGCGTCGTTGTGCAGCTTGCCGCGGAACGTTTCGAAGCTCTTGATGAAGTCCAGTCCCGCCGGAGAGAGCGAGCGTGCCGGCGCTCCGCCGCGCGGATCGGTGCTCATCGATTGCAGCAGGCGAACCGGCAGCACCGTCGTCGCCAACGAGCTGGAGAGACTCTGCGCCGTGGTGAGATCGTCGCTGTTGATCGTGATCGCGCGACTCCCCTGCACCACGGGAGCGCTGTCCTTGACGAATTCCAAATTATCGAAGCCGATCTGGCCGGCGACGGTGCTCGAACCGGGAATTGGCAAGTCGCTGATGAACGTGCGAACGGCGTCGTTCATCAGGTTGATCGTCTTCCGGTAGGCCGACGTGACGGCCGTCTCGAATCCCTGGCCGGCTTTCCAATTCTGCCAGAAGAAGTACATCGTCGGTTCGGGCAGATAATTGTTGCGAATGGATCCCGACGATGCGCGCGCGCCGGCGTCGATCCACGCCTGATTCAACGACGACCCGACGCAATTCATCATGTACACGACACGAATCGCCAGCGGGCCGCCGTTCTCGGTCTTGATCGCGCGAATCATGTCGCCGGTGATCGCACTCTGGAGAGAGATCCTGTTCGTCCCGCCATGCGTCAGAATCAGGACGTCGATCACCTTGCCGGCTTTCGTCAAACCGATCAGCTGGGATTTGAGGTCGCCGTACGTCGCGGTGCCGTCGCGGAGCACGATGACGTCGCCAAAGATCGACGGCTTGGCGGCGTTGTAGCGGTTGAGCGTGAGCTCCGCCGTCTCGAGCAGCGAGTCCGTCAGCGACTTGATCTTGGTCTCGAGGAACGATTCGATCTGATCCTTGAGCCCGGCGGGCAACAGCGACGTTCCGGGCAGCAAATCGTAGATCTTCCCGGCAAGGGCGGGAATGCCGAGATCGACTCCGCCGTTCTCGATGAGAATGACGAGCGCGCGGTCGCTCGCCGAGAATGGACGGGCCCACGCCCCGGACTGCGACCTCGAGTAACCGACGATCGGATCGAGCACCGCCGAGCGCGCGTTCGCGCCGCGACGCCGTCCAGTGCCCTCGGGAATGAATCGATTGTCCATGCTCGCCTCGTACGGCGCTTATGCCGGTTTGAGCTTGTGCTCGTTGACCAGGACGTCGATGAACGAGTTCAACTGCTTCTTGATGATGACCGCGGCCGCATTCACGAGCACCGTCGAATTCGGATCGGTGTAGTCGCGCATGAGACCGGCGATTTTTTGTTTCGATGCGGCCGTCGGCAGCGGGACGTAGCGCCAGACGCCGTCGAACAGCGCTTGAACGTCCACGTTGCTCGCGCGAATGGCCGGGCTGTTGATGTCGTCCACGGACTGCTGCACGGCCTTGCGCATGATCATCAGGTTCTTGTCGAGATTCGCCTGCGTGAGGCTGCCCATCGGAATCATGAGCGACCCGTCGCCCGGCAGCATCCACGTGCCGTCGCCCGCGGAGTTGCTGACCTCCACGCCGTTCTCGTTCAAATAATCGTGAAGTGCCTTGACGACGAGATTCGCGACGCGGTCGGGCTGCTGCCGCGCCGATTCCTTCAAGACTTCGCCAAAACGGCTGGCGCTGTCGATGTTCGGATGGAACGGCAACCAGATGCCGTGCCAATGCGCCCAATCCACCGTCTCGAGCGCGGAGAATCGATCCTTGACGTCGCCCTGCCACGCGGTATTGGCGACCTTCTCGAAGAACGACTCGCCCGCGGAGTTGAGCGCGGTGCCGGTATAGAAGCTCGCCTTGAACTTGTCGATCATCACTTCCTTGTTGATCAAATGACCGGCCGCGAACGCGTCGGTGAGGAAATGATCGCCGAACGCATTGATCGTGAGCGGCCACTCGAAGAACAGCGAGACGTTTCCGCTCGACTTGAGAAACTGATCCTGCGCCGCTTCGATCGCGCGCCGATGATAGAACTCCCAACTCGTCTTGTTGTCGCCGTGCCGCGTGCGCGTTCCCGCGCCCATCAGCACGGTCGCCGGCGAGAAGTGCTCGTAGTTGTTTTCGGCCAGCTTCAAATAGCGGCCGGACGTTGCCTTGTCCCACGTATCGTTGCCGACACCCATGCTCTTGTTGGTGCCCTTGCCCTCGTAGAACGCGGTGTCGCGAACGATGAGCGCCTTGAGCCGATTCAACTCCGCCGCGTCGGCGTTCATCATCTGGTCGACGGAGTCGTACAGGTCGGCCATCGAGATGACCTGGCCGTACGAGAGCGCTACCGCCGAACCTTTTCCCACACGCAAACGTCCGGCATAGAGCGAGTTGCCCGCGAGGACATGTTCGCCTGTGTCGTAGAGCGGCTGGCTGATGGGCCGTGTCGCCTGCGACTTGATCGTGTCGAGGTCCGCGATGAAATCCGACGTATCGGGCAACGACTGCGCGCTCGCTGTCGCGGAAGGCGGTGCGTCGACCGAAGGCGCCGATTGCGCGACGAGCCTCTTCGGCTTCGTGCTCTGCTTCCGCTGCTCGTCCTGACGGTCGAAGTCGGCGAACCGATTCTCGAGCTCGACGGTGCCCAGGTCGTACGCGTTCGCGTACTGCATGCTCTGCGCAATGCGGTCGAAGATCTCCTGACCGTTCGACTGACCGTTCGACGTCGCGGGCCGCGGCGCGCCGCCGGTTCCCGACTCTCCCGGGCGACGCTGCACGCTGGCGCGATCCACCATCCCGCCAGCGTCCTTGTCGTAGACCTTGTGACCGCGAATGATCGCATCCAGATCGCCGAGGATGTCGTCCTCCGTCGGCCTGGTGCTCGCGCTCATGCTCTGACTCGACGATCCCGCGCCGCCGGAGACAGACCCGGGTGCATTTTGCAGCGGGGTCGGTGTCGTCGTTGAATTGCGCGGCACCTCCACCCACTGCTTGTTCACACCGTCTTCCTGCTCCGTGATACGCGGCGGCGCCGTCGGCGCCGATGATCCCGCTGATGATCCCACCGATGGCGCGCGGCGCGGCGTGTCGCGAGTCAACGTTGGACCCGCACTCGGCGTCGAGACGATGTCGATGACGTACTCCTCGAAGTCCTGGGAGTGCGACACCGGCGCGTTGCCCGATCGCGGCCGGGGCGTCGGCTGCGAGAGAATCTCTCCGTCGTCGCAGCCGAGCGAGAGTGAGACCGCGGGGGATGCCCCGCGACGCGACGACGAGCTCGGCGGCCGCCCGTAATACGTCGAGAACAAATCCTCGACGCGCTTCCGCGGATCGGCCTGGTCCGGACCGCGGCCGTAGTAGCCCGTAACCAAATCGTCGAACGAGGCTAGTCGTTTCTGGCTCATGGAGAACTGCCTTCGCCTTTGACGTGGACTTTGAGAACGGCGAACGGATCGCACGTGAGGACGAGGTCCGCCGGCTCGGACAGGTCGTGCGACGCCGGCAACGCGATCCGCACATGCTGCTCGTCGCTGGACAACACCTCGGCCAGCGAATTGTTGATCACCGCCACCGGCGGAAATTGCGGATTCACCGCGAGGTGCCGGCCGCGCACCAGCAGCGCGAGCGGTTCACCTTCCTCGCGAGACAACGACACCGAGCGCACGAGCGGCGGGCGATCGTTCCGCTGCGCCTGCTGGATCTGATTGGAGATCGATCGGTAATCGATGTCGTTATTCCCCACCTTCTTGAGATCGACGTTCTTTCGTTCGATGCGCTGCAGATCGTCCACCGACTGCACGCCGAGCTTGCGCAGCTCCTTCTTCGTGGTCTTGTCCACGGCGATGTCGTCGAGCGACGGGCCCTTCGTCTTCTCCGGCACCTTGGACGTCGCACGCACCTGCTGATCGGTGATGGAGCCGAGCTGGATGCTCACCTTCGACGCACCTTCCTGCCCCGGCTGCGCCGTCACGAACCGCACGTTGTCGCCGTCGTACGTCGGGAAGATGTTGAGATCCAGCGCCAGCTCCTTCACCGTATACGACAGCGGCTTGTTGATCGCCTTCACGGCGAGCGTCTCTCGCGTCTTATCGAGATCGACGACGAGCGAGTCGACAAAATCCTCGAGCTGCCAGGCCGTGTTTTCAGCGGCCATGTGGCGCCTCGTCGACGACGGCGGTGAAACGGACGCGGTGGTACGACGGACGATACGTCGTGCTCACGGGGTAGAGCGGCGGGACGGATCCCAGTACGAGCGAGCCGTCGTCCGCACGCGACACGTCGAGCTCGATCGGCAGCTCAACGGTGCACTGGTAGATGTGCGAACGAACGCCGGCGGCGGCATCGGTGATGTCGCCGTGGAAGTCCAGCATCAACGCCAGTGCGTCGGTCACCGAGATGAACGCTTCATCCATCATCGCGACGGCGCATCCTTGCCGCGATCGTCGCGGTGATGGCCGCGGTGATGCCGCTCGGGAAGCGGCGTCAGCGCGATCTTCTGCGACAGGTCGATCTTGTAGCCGTCAAACTTGTACTCCGGCTCGGCACTCGGATCGGTGTCGCTCGTCTCGGTGTCGAACGCGCGTGCCCCGGCAGGATTGGTGTATTGAGTATTCATTGAATTACCCTCTCAGGTCTGCGATCGGAGACCAAGCACGCGGGCCGCGACCGGGAGCGGGAAGCGGACCTTCTCTTCGGTCACGGACACCACCTGGCCGGAATCGTCGGTCTTCTGAACGCTGCTGAGCGTGAACTCGGCCATCTGAAATACCGGAACGATCCATACCATGCCGCGTTCGCCGGCGCGGCCGTTCAACTTGATGTGCGAGATGAACTCGCCGCTGTTGGCGTGCGCCACGGCTCGGGATTCCAGGGCGGCGAGATGATCGGCATCGAGCGGCGTCTGTCCGGTCCACAGCGTCGACAGCTTGTTCACTTCGGCGATGCTCAATTCGACGCCGCCCTTCAGGCGGCCGTCGACCTTGAGCGACAGCGCATCGGGATCGACGGGCGACGATTGCAGCTTGGTCTCCATCACGCCGTTCGCTTCCTCGTGGCTCGTGAGGATGACCATGTAGCGCGCGTCGACGTCGAGCTCCCACAACGACTTCGCGCGGCCGCCGTTCGTCTTGTTCATTGCGTCGAGTGGCGGCGCCTCCCAGACCTTGTTCCAGAACGGACGGAATTGCGCCATGTCCGTGAGCTCGCGCTGATCACCGACGCTCGCGCCGCGCTCCTTCACGAAATACTTGCCGACCAGCACGATGTCGGTGGTGCCGGTCGCGCAATAGGGTGTGCCGCCGTGACTCGACGGCCAGCGCAGGTCGGCCACGACGGCGATCTTGCGATTGGCCGGCAGCTTGGCGAGGTCGGCCTGCGGTAGCGTGATGGTCAGCACGCCGTTCGGCGTCACGTCCTTGAGCTTCGCGATGCTCTTGACCCACTCCGTTGGGCGATGCGAACCCTTGAATGTCAGAGTGAGAATGGCCCGGGGCAGCGCGTTCTTCGGCACCGGATCGCCAACGGTGAACTTCACCTTGAACTCGGCGTCGTGATCGCGGCTGAAGACGAGGCGCGGCGTTCCGTTGAACGGAAGCGGGTCCGCCGAAACGAACGTGAGAATGGCGCGTTGGCTTGGCGTCGCGGCCGGGGCGGCCGCGGCGGCGGGGGCGTCACTCATCGACAGGCTCTGGGCCTTCGCCGGCGCCCCCGATGCCGCCGGTGACGCGGGGGCCGCCTGGCTCGCCGCGTCGAGCAGTTGCTTGAGCTGCGCCAACTGCGCCGCCTGGTCGCCGGAAGACTTCTGCTGCGCCTGCAGCAGCTGCTCCATGAGCATTCTCTGATTGACTTGCGCCAACGCGTCGGTCACGAGCTTGTTGTCGGTCTGCTTGGCCTGCAGCCGCGCCTGATTCGCCGCGTTCACGAGTTGCGGCAGGACATTGAGCAGCGGACCGGCCAAGGTGGCGAGCAGCGCGTCGTCGATGCCGAAGATGAACGGCCGCGACCACTGCGTCTGCGCCGCGGCGACAAAGCGGTTCTCTCCCCGCGTCGCCACCGAGAACGATTGCGCCTTCGCCACCGGCGCCGGACTGTTCGCGGCCGCCGCCGATCCAGGTTGCAGTCCCGACAACAACGTCTTGAGCAGGAAGGTGACGACGCCACCGACCGAGTCGCCCGTCGCGCCGGCGCCGCCGCCCGTACTCCCACTCGCGCCACCAGCGCCGCCGGAGCCGAGCATTTGCAGCACGACCGGTGCGGCCACCTTCACGAGGCCGGACAGCAAATCGTCGAGCGACGTCTCCCGCGCGAATTGATCGGGAGACTGCACGCACGGAATGCGTCGCGGAGTCTGGAACGTCGCCTGAGTCAGAGTCATGGACGCAGCAACCGGGTATGGAATGCCGAAGTTGAGCTTGCCGCCGCCCAGCGCTTGCGCGCCCGACGGCAGCGGAATCACCTGCGAGAATGCCGGACCGCGGCCATCCGGCGTCTTGAAGCTGACCAGTTGCACAAATGCGTCACCGCGATCCAGTCGCGACGCCGGTACCGTCACGTTCCGCGTGGCGGGAAGCAGACTGCCGCCGGCGTCGTTCGCTTTCATCGGCGTCGTCAGGTAGACGTCGTCCACCCAGTCGAAGCCTTCCCTGCTCGCGCGCGCTCGCCCGACGCGCAGCTGGTAGTAGCGGCTCGTTCCGGTATCGATCGTGAACCGAAGCGCACCACGATCGATGCCGGCCAGCTCGAGCCAGGCGAGCGCCATGCAGGCTCAGTCCTTACCGCGGTGCCGCTGCCGGTGCCGGTGCGCCACCGGCGGCCGGCGGCTTGAGCGCCTGCGTTCCACCGTCGGCGTACATGTTCGCGAAGTTGTCGAGCTTGAAGTAATCGGTCTTGAACTGGATGCTCACCTTGCCGTGCAGCGTCGCGGATAGATCGTCCGTCGTTTTCTTGTCCGACGTGTTCACCTGGATGTTCGTATTCGTCATGTCCATCGACATACTCGGACCGCCGAACAGCGAGCCCAATCCGCCGCCGTACGACGCCGACACGTTCGTCACGTTGACGTTCTGATCTTCGTGATGCGCCGCGCTCTGGCGATTGGCCTTGATGCTGAAGTCGACGCCCGCTTCCACGAGGCCCTTGTCGACGACGAGACGCGTGACGCCCATGAGCAGCACCTCGCGCAGCGCGGCGCGATGCTCCTTCGCCATGTTCAGCTTCGCCTCGACGATGTCCTTCTTGACCTCGGCATCCTCGAGATCGGCCTTGTCGCCGTCCGGCGTGGTGAGATTGAGCTTCGTGCTCCCATCCGGCTGGCGCTCGTTCGAGAGATTGTACTTGTTGCTGTGCTTCTCGATCAGCGCGCCGAAGGTGTCCTCGTCTTTCACGTTCTTCACGAAGTCCGCCGTCGACTTGGTGCACTCCTTCATCAGCTTGATGTAGGAATCCGTCTGCGTCTTCATGACGGTGAGATTCGCGTCGAACACCGCCTTGAGCAGATCGGCCACGAACTTCGGGAAGTCCACCGACTTCACGAGGTCGTCGAACGCCTGGGTATCGCCCTGGAAACCGGGATCGTACCCCTTGTAGCCCATGTCCTTGCCCGAGTCCGTCGCCATCGATCGCGCGTAGCCGTTGCCGCCGCCATTCGAGAGGCTCATGCTGCCCGACCGCGAGGCCGGCTGCCGCTTGTCGATGTACTCCTGCACGAGCGAGAGGTAGATGCTCTTCTGGTCGTCCGCCGGCATCGCGGTGAAGGACGCGCTGCGCGAGCACACGTCTCGCGCGAATTGGCGTGCCTGCGCGGTCACGTCGCCCGCGCCTCGCCGCACCATCGTATCAGTCATATGCCCTGGTCTCCGGTGTCAGGCGATCAGAAATCCCATTCTCCACCACCACTGCCGCTGCCACTGCCGTTCCCGTTGCTGCTCGCGTTGCCGTTCTGACTTCCGGCGCCGGCTCCCACCGGTATGCCACTCGGCATGCCCGGCATGGGAATCCCGCGCGGCATGCCCGGAATGCTGATGCCGCCCGGCAGATTCCCGCTCAGCGCCGCCTGCGCCGGATCGGACGAGTCGGGCGCACCGCTGCCGTCCGCGTCATCGTCCTGCTGCAGAATGCTCTGCGTCGTGATGAACGCCTGCACTTCGCTGATGAAGTTCGAGAAGGTGTCGTTGTTCTCGAACGACGCCGGATCGTAATCGCCGATGTCCTTGAGGATGTCGTAGCCGAGCTTGGCCTTGTTGTACAACACCGTGGACCGTGGCCGCGCGTTCTTCATCGCCAGATACAGCGTCTCGACGACGCGCCACCACGTGCCGCCCGCCGGCACGATCTGCCGCATCACTTCGTCGTGCATGAAGATCCGCCGGATCACGAAGTCGAGCTCCGCGTAGATCAGCGGCGACACGACGTTCACCATGCCGATGCAGTGCGTCGAAAGGTTGTACTGCAGGTCCTCCACCGCCTGCTGGACGTTCTGCCGCGACACGTACTGGTCGGGATAGAACGCCGCCTGCGCCTGCTGGATGTACTTCGCCGTCTCGAGGATCAGCACTTTCCAAAGCTTCGGGAACTCCGGATTCGGCACCAGGATCTGCGCGAGGTCGTTGTCGGTGATCTCGGCGCCCGCGTTGAACGCCTGCTTGTAGAACATGGCGCGCTCGGCAGGCCGCGTCCGGTCGTTGATCTTGCGCGACTTGAGATCCGTGAACTTGTTCGAGAACACATACAGCTGCAGATCGTCGCGCAGCGTGCTGTCCTGAATCTCGATGCCGCCGCGCAGCAGATAGTTGTGCGTGAAGTAGTTGATGGTGCTGAACACGTCCAGCTCGTCGCCGAGCACCATGCTGTAGTAGAGCTGCGCGGCGCAGCGCACGGCGGACCGGCTCACCTGCATCACCGCGTCGGTGTCCTGCAGGAACTCGACGTCGAAGTCCTGATCGGCGACGTCCGGATCGCTCGTCGCGGAATCGTCGACGGTCGTGCCGCCGCTCAGCTGGCTCAGGTACGTCGGCAGGAAGAAGTCGATATTCGTGTCGTCGACGGGCACCGCCGACTTCTTCATGAACTGGATGATCTGCGGCTTGAGATTGTCGGGGATCTTGATCTTCGCTTTCTGCAGCGTCAACAGCTGCTTGCCGTTGAAGACGAAGTCGTCGATCACCTTCTTGAGCGCGGGAATGAACGCCGCCTCGGTGAGCGACAGTTTCGCGTTGACGACCTGCGTCATGAAGTCGCTGCCGTCATCGTTGTAGCCGTCCACCTTGAGCGCCTGGCTCAGGATGTACGACCGCGCCGCGCTGACGGCCGCGTAGTTGATGATCGTGGCGACGCCGTGCGAGTTGTTGAGGATGAAGTTCTTGAGACCGTTGAACTCGGTCACCTTCATCACGTTCGCGGCGTACACGAGCAGATAGTCGCGGATGGCCGGATACGTATTGAGCGCGAAGCGCACGTTCGCGTCCATCAACGACCAGTTGCCCGAAAGGCTGTTTTCGTAGGCGTACTTCAAGTCCGACAGCTCGGGCACCATGTCGATGTAGTCGGCGAGCGTGAGATCCGTCGCCGCCGCGTCGTCGAGCGTCGCGCCCAGGGAGCCCGGCGCCCACTCGATCGGAGCGGCCGCCGCTTGCACGTTGGCGTTCGCTGGATTGGCGGGATGGGTGGTAGCCTGGGCACCGTGATGCGCCGCTGCATGGTGTTTCGACGTCGGCGCCGGCGCCGCCGCCGGGTCCTTCGGCGGCTCGAACTTCGGCGTGAGCGTCGGCGTGATGAGCGCATTCACCTCTTTGGTGAGCGCGTCGAGCGCCGTCGCGCGATTGCCGAAGATGCGTTTGCCCAGCAGCCGGGCCAGCTCGTCGAAGTGCGCGTCGACCGTGGGATCGACGTCCGCTGAGACTCCACTCGTCGTAATGATCGGGCGCTTGATGCGAAATGGTGCCCCACCGTCGACCGTAAGATTGACCGTCGCCATGTTGTCCCCTTGTTCCCCGTCTCGGCTAGTTGAACTGATGGGCCAGCAGCTTGAGTGCGTCCGCGAGATTGATCAGACCATAGCCCGCGCGTTCGGTGCGGAGCTGCGCGTCGCCGCGGTCGGCGGTATTGCGCAGGACTTGCGTGACTTCTCGAAACCCGATGCGCCGTCCCGCCTGCCGCGAAAAGGCGTGCAGCAGCGCGACCGCACCGGTCACGAACGGCGCCGCCTGCGACGTGCCCGACGCGACCGCATAGGTGTTGTGCGCGAACGAGCTGTAGATGTTCGTGCCCGGCGCGACGACGGTGATCGGCGCGCCATACGACGTGAACGGCGTGACGACGCCGGAGGGGTCGACCGCGCCCACCGCGATCACTCCCGGCAGCGCGCCGGGATAGTAGCGCTCCGCGGTGCCGTCATTGCCGCTCGCCGCGACGACGGTGACGTTCTTCGTGAGCGCGTAGCGAATCACGTCCTCGTGCGGCAATCCACCGCCGGCATGACGAATCCCTAAACTCATGTTGATGACGTGCGCGCCGTGATCGACCGCCCACTTGATGCCGGTGTTGATGTTGTCGATGATCCCCGCGCCGACGAGGCGGTCGCCGCTCTTCATCGTCGCGAGCACGCGCACCGGCATGATGCGACAGTCCGGCGCCACGCCTTCGTCCATCGCGACGCCGCGCGCCGCGATGATCCCCGAAACGTGCGTGCCGTGTCCGACCTCATCCTCCGGCACGTCGTCGTAGCCCATGAAGTCGCCGATGAATCCCGTGGTATCGAGACCCTCGAGATCCACGAAATCGGCGCCGGGCAAGAGCTTCCCCTCGAGCTCCTGGTGATCGAGGTTGACGCCCGTGTCGAGCACGGCGATGTGCACTTCGGGCTGGCCGCGCGTGATCGCGCGCGCATACGCCAGCCCGATCATCTCTTCCGCGCGGCCCATGGGCAGCGAGCTCTCGATCGCGAGCCCGCGGTGAGTACCGCCGTCGCCGCCGTCTCCGTCTGTCGGCCGCGTGGGGATGTCCGCTTCGCCGACTGCCAGATCGTGGATTCCCTCGACCCCCGGTACGAGGCGAATGCGCGCCACGAGATCCGGCGGCAGGTCGTAGTCGTCCTGCAGAATGACGCGATAGACGCGATCCAGCCCGTGCCGCACTTCGTCGTCGGTCCAGTATTCGCCGGCGGGCTTGTGTTCGCTCACGACCCAGAACTTCGCGCCCGCGTCGCGCATCACACGATCGAAGTCCGGCACCAGCCGCTCCTTCACGAACGACTTGTCGTGAATGAAGTCGAGCCAGTCCGGAATGTCGTCGTCGTCGCGCAACCGTTTGTACAGCTTTACAACCAGGTGCTGCTTCATGCGCTCTCGGCCGTCGGTCACTCGTCAGGCGGCATCGCCGGGGCAAGCAACGTTGGGCGGGCGCTCCTTCGGGACAATAAACCGAAGGATTCAATTCGGATGCAGGGAGCAGGCCGAAGGATGCAGTTCGCGGGACGCGAAGGATCTAGGCCTTTCTAGATACTCTTGTCATCCCGAGCGACCCTGAGCGAAGCGAAGGGGAGTCGAAGGACACCCTTCACTACGGAGAGGTCCTCCGTCGGGATGGGGGTCCTTCGACTCGCTTCGCTCGCTCAGAATGACAACGGGAAGTTACTTACCGAATTCCCGCGCTCGCCGCCGGCGCGCCGGTCATCCACTGCTGTTGCGGCAACTTCCGTTGGCGCGGATACACTTCATCGAGCGTATTCGCATCGTACACGCGCCCATTCTTCATCACGAGACTGATCGAGTTCGTGTTGCGGATGTTCGTCAGCGGGTCGCGATCGAGAACGAGAATGTCCGCGAGCTTGCCCGGTTCGAGCGAGCCTAGATCCTGGCCCATCCCGATCCCCTGGGCCCCGACGATCGTGGCCGCACGCAGCGCGTCGTGCTCCGACAGACCACCGCTCTGCAGCAGCCAGATCTCCCAATGCATGCCGAGTCCCTGGAGCTGGCCGTGGCTGCCGACGCCGATGCGGCCGCCGGCCGCCACCGTCTTCGCGACGTCCTGCGCGTGCTGCCACATCGCGTACTCTTCCTTCACGGCGAAGCCCGCCGGTCCAGGCGCGTTGCCCTGGCCGCGACGGCGAATCTTGGTGGCGATGTCCACCGGATGCGTGAAGTGATTCAGCTTGGCGTCGTGCACGAGATCTTCGCTCTGGTAGAACCAGCCTTCGCCGAACGGTCCGCCGTATTCGACGATGAGCGTCGGCGAGTTGGTCACCTGCGTCGCCTTGTACCACTCGAACACGTCGGCGAACTTCGGCGTGATCGGCAGCGTGTGCTCGATGCCCGGATAGCCGTCGAGCCCATGCGTGATGTTGAGCTTGTAGTCCAGGCCGCCCTCGGTCGTCGGCATGAGCCCCAGCTCCTTCGCCGCCATGATCACCCACTCGCGCTGCTGGCGGTTGCCCGTCATGTACATCTTTAGCGTTTTGGTATCATAATACTCTGAATACTTCTTGAGGATCGACCGCGCGTGGTCCAGGTCGCGGATCTGCTCGCTCGAGAACACGCCCGGGCCGGTCGTGTAGATGCGCGGCCCCACCATCTCGCCCGTCTCCACGCGATCGCCGTACGACAGGAAGTCGGTCGTCGCCGTCTGCGGATCGCGCGTCGTCGTCGTGCCGTACGCCAGCTCGGCCAGATACTGCCAGACCTGGTTGCTGTGCACGTTCGGTGTCAGCCACTGCGGATGGTAGTGCGTGTCGACGAACCCGGGCATCACGGTCTTGCCCGTGACGTCGATGACATGCGCATCCAACGGCGCCTGCACGCTGCCGCGCGGACCAATCGCGACAATGCGATTGTCGCGCACCAGCACGTCGGCGTTGTCGATGATCTCGTGTCCCTTCATCGTGATGGCGCGGCCGCCGCGAAGCAGAATCGTGCTGCGCGGCGTGTCGCGGTCGGCCATCACCGTGATGCGCATTTCGGCCGCCTTGTAGCCGGGCTTGTCCTTCTTCGCGGAGTCCGTCTTCGCGCTGTCGGGCTTCGCTCCGCTCGCCACGGCGGCCGCCGGCGGGGCGCCTGCCTGCGCCACCACGGCACTGTCGCGCAGCCGGGCGATGACCTTGGCGCGCGCGTCGGCCTTTAGAGAATCCTCAACGACCTTCGCGCGGTCGAGATCGTACGTCCACACCGCGTTGGCGAGCGCCCACATGATGTGCTTGCCGTCGGCCGTCCACGTCGGAAACTCACCGCCAATTTCATTCAGCAGCTTGACCGGCATCACCGCGTTCGCCGGATTCGCGACCGACACCGTCGGCGGCGTGGTGCCGACGAGCGGCACCGTCACGGTGTAGATGTTCATGCCCACGACGGCGATCGCCTGGTCGCCCGTGGGCGACATCATGACGAGCGACGCGGGCGGCGCCTGCGGAATCGGGTTGGGCTCCGTCGGATCGTCGCCGAGCACGACGTGCGCGGCGCGTCCGCCATTCCAGTACTTCGCCGACTCCTCCACGAGACCAGCATCGAGCGTCGTCGCGCCGCCGGGGACGGTGCCCATCGTCGGCATCGGGCCCGTGACCTTGATGTGCGAGCGCATGTCCGTGCCGTCCCAGCGGAACGACACGAGTCCGTCGCGCGGGCCGTATGCGTAGATGCGATCGGGATTCGTCGTGAAGTGCGGGTTGCCGAGTCCGGCGGCCGGCATGATCAGCGTGGCGTTGCCGCCCGTCGCGGGCATCCACACGAAGTCCGCCGCGGCCGGGCCGAAGAACGCGGCGCCGGCGTCCTGCATCTCGCGCGCGGCGGCGCGCGTCATCACGATGCGATCGCCGGCCGGCGACCACGCGAGATCCGAGTACAATCCCGCGGTGCGTGAGAGTTGTGTAATCGCCGGCTGTCCGGCGCGCGCGCCCCACGTTGCGCGCATCACCTGTCCGCCCGCCTGATCACTCCACGTCACCCACGCGAGCGACTTGGAATCCGGCGACCAGATCGGCCCGAACTCACCGACGTTCGCGTTCGACACGCGCACCGGCGCGCCACTCGGCATATCCATGACGTACACGCGGTCGAGCGACGTGAACGCGAGCTTCTTGCCGTCGGGGGAGGGCGCGATGTCGCGCACCTGATGCGACTTGAACGTCGCGGCGGTGTCCACGCGGTACGCGAAGCGCACCTCCGGTCCCATCTCGATCTTCACGTTCGCCGTGAACGGAATCTTCGCCGGCGCGCTATGGTCCACCGGCACGCGCCAGATCTCACCGCCATACGTGACGACGATCGCCTTCGAGTCCGGCGTGAACGAGTAGCCGGGATACGCATCGAGCGGCGAGCGCGATTCGATCTCGTCGCGCTGCACCGGGTAGGCGAGCCACTCTTCGCGCTGTGTTTCGAGATCTCTAATGCGGAGGCCGGTCTTCGTGTCCTGACGCGTCGCGTAGACGAGATACTTGCCGTCGGGCGAGAGCGCCGGCCGGAACGCCGAGCCGATGCGCGTCGACATCTGCGAGGTCTTGCCGTTCTCGCGATCGTAGACCTGGAGCTCGAACTGCGCGCCGACGGAGTTGTACTGCCAGTCGCCCTGGCGCGCCGCATACCAAATGTAGCGTCCGTTATTGCCGAACGCGGCGCCGAGCGTCTTGAGCTGCGGCGGCGAATCGCGGAGCAGCGGAACGCCGGTGCCGCCGTCGACGTTGTACAGCCAGAGCTTCGCCACGCCGCCCAGCCCGCCCGACTTCGACGCGACGACGTACTTGCCGTCGGGCGTCCACTCGGGCGACACGTAGAGATTGTCGTTGCCCTTGGTCAGCTGCACGGTGTCCGATTTGTCGAGCGACATGAGCCACAGGTTGTCGCCCCCGCTGCGGTCGGACACGAACACGATGCGCTTTCCGTCGGGCGAAAAGCGCGGTTGCGCGTCGTACGCAAGGCCGCTCGTGAGCGCGACGGCTTTGCCGCCCATGATGGGCATTGTATAGATGTGGCCGAGCATGTCGAACACGATCGTCTGCCCGTCGGGCGAGACGTCGAGCGAGATCCACGTCCCCTTCGACGTCGTGAAGGTGTCGGTGCGCGCCACCTTGAGCGGCAGCGTGTTGCGCGCTGCATTCGCGGCATTCGCCGCGGGCGACATGGGTGGACCCTGAGCGATCAGGATCGCGGCGGGTACGAGCGTAACTGCCACGAGCGCCGCGGGCGTCGCGGGCGTCGCGAGCGTAGCGAGGCGACGAAGGGAGCGGAACATGGGGACCCTCGTTGAAGATGCGTGTGGGGAGGGCCCAATCTGCACGCGCGCGCGGGCGCGCGCTACGGTCAATCGTCTAGCGCGAAGGTTCGCGAATTGTCATGGTCGTGGTGCGAATCGTGGCGCGCGACGCGAAGGATCGCGCCCAAGGCGACGCCCAAGAGCATCGTGGCAACGTTCAACGCGAAGTGGGCGGGAGACGGACCGTATCCGTACCGGCGGATTTCCGGAAAAAGCCAGGCGTATGAGACGATCATGACGCTGCCCCAGACCGCGCCGCAAACCAGGCTGTTTACCAGCTTCGCCCGACGGCTCGTCCACGCGGCGACATATCCGCCGACAAGTCCGTCGGCGAGTGTCCATGCGAGCATGAACGCGGGCATGACGGCCCACCAGCGCGTCCGTTCGGCGGCGACGACAAAATTGTGTACCGCACGATGCATGAGCTTCTCGAACACCCACAGGCTCACGGAGCTCCAGAGAAACGCATGGACCGCGTCACCGACGTCGAGCCACGAGCGACGCCGCCAGCGATCGCGAAAGAGATACGGCGCGACGCGAACGCATTCGCGGTAATACCAGAACCGCGCCGCGCGCTCGCCGTCCCATCGGACGCGTAGCACGTACTCCTCAGCCAAATCACCGAGCACTTCGTCAGAGAATTCGCGCGTTGCGCCGAGTGATTGCAGGACGCGTTCGGCGCCGCGTGGGGCGTTCATGTCCAAGTTCATATTCAGGTTTTTGTTCATGCCGGCTCCGGCGTAGGACGACCGATTCCCGCCCACACGGATCGCGCCATCCGCTCGGCGTCGCGAATGGCGCGGCGGCCGGCCGCGGTCACGGTGAACTGTCGGCGCGAGCGTCCGCCGCGTGTCGGTGTCGGAGATGTCGTGCGCGACGAGACGAACCCTTTCGTCTCGAGCCGCTCGAGGGTGGTGTAGATGGCACCGACGGAGTAGTCTCGGCCCGTGCGGTCGGAGACGTCGCGGCGGATGGAGAGTCCGTAGGCGTCGTCGCACAGGCGGGCGACGGCGAGAAGGATGGTGAGCTCGAGGGAGCCGAGGGTGGCGAGGGTGGCGGGCATGTTCTATCTTGTAGAACAAATCACGATTCCGCAAGGGACGCGCGGGTGCTGTTGGTCGATTCGGCAGGACGGAGCGGCGAACGCCCAAGACGAATTCGACGCCGGTAGTCCATAGAGGACCGTGACATGCTGAATCTGGCAATCTGGACGAAGATCGCGATGGTCGTCGAATGTCTGGGAGTGATCCAGCTCGCGTGGTCTACCTCCAAACGGCGGCGACGGCTCATCGATCACGCGACGTATCGCTATCAAACGCTTGGCTCACTCGCGGTTGTTGTCGCGACATGGGGCGTCGTTTTACCGGGCGGCTGGCGCGTCGCGTCCGCGTCCGCCGGCGCGCTGCTCGCGTGGATGGGTGTCGTCGTGATGCAGCGTGGTACGCGAGCGAATCGCGCGAGGAGTGAATCGCACTGATGACCCGCTGCCGATCCGTCACCCGAATGCTGCACGACCGCCGGAACAGTTTCCGGCGCCACGGGTGACACGAACAGACAACGCGAATGTTCGATCAGTAGCCGAAGCCAAGAGACACCAGCACGGGTATGAAGTAGCGCGGAGATTTTGATGCGGCGACCCACTGAACGCCGCTCTCGAGCGACGCTCGCAGGCTCTCGCCGACCCTGACGACATACCCCAAGCTCCCACTCACAAACGGTGGACCGACGGCTTCGTTCCGCACCTCGAGATGTATGGCACCGAGACCGGCACCGACAAATGCTCCGTTCTCGTCCGACGACACATACCTGCGATACTCCGCGCCGATCGAGAGAGTCCACAAGTCGCTATGACCGGTCAGATTCGGATCCCACGACAGTCGCGATGCAGGAATGAAATTTCCGAGCCGTCCTGAGCCGGATGAAATCCGGTCGAGTCCCGGTATGACGAGGAGCTCATCCGAAAACGTCGAGCCGGAAAGCGCCACTCGAACGGCGTTCTTCGCTGAATTGACGAATTCGAACGCCAGTGTCCCGGCAAAGCCGGCCGGACGAGCGGCGAAATAGTCGCGGGTATCGCGCAGCGTCGCTCCGCCACCGACGACGAACCAACGCCGGTCCTGTGCGTCGCAGGACTGACTGCCCGCAAGGCCGAGCAGAGCCGAGAGCGCGAGAATGCGATAACAACAGCGCATGGTCGCGTTACTCGAGCCCTTTCTTCCGCTTGTAGTACGCGACGTACTCCTTCGGCGTCGACATCGCGATCACGTTCGCAATCGACGTGAGCTCGAGATCATCGAGCGTCTTGAAATGCAGGCAGCACTTCCCCATGTCGAGCCGCTTTCCGGCCTTCTTGAACGCGTCGACGAGCAGCGTCTGCGAAAACGGCGACGTGTACTCGCCCGTCGCGCTGTCGAAGACGCCCATCAAATAAAGCGAGTTGTAGCTCTTCTTCGCGCCGAGGCCGACGTAGCTCAGCGGCTGGCCGTTGTGCGTGCTGGAAAATTCTTCGAACGGGATTCCCCAGTTGATCACGCCCCAGTTCATGAACTCGGCATAACCCTTCGGGAGATGCTTGTGGACAAACGCGCGGGCTTCGTCGATCACGGTGCGCTTGTCCGGCGTGAGCGAGGCGAGGTAGGCGGCCACGGTGGTCGGGCGAGGGGCCTTCGCGGTTGCGCGTGACTTGCTCGGCATACGGAAGTTTTTCGGAATGTCGTACGGATCTGGTCAGATCTGGTCGGACGTGGTCGTCGTGACAGGTGTTGGCCGGCGACGGATGGCACCACGACAGAATCTGACCAGATCTGACGTTCGGCGCGTACAGAAACATTCTGCCGGCCGGCCTGAAACTCAATGGTCCCCGGCCCGTACGGCCCGATAACCCTCCTCTTGCTTACCGAGGGGTCCTCCTTGTACTCATATCGGTAACCGAGGGAACGAGCCAACCGCCATGAGCAAGCCCAACGATCTCGTCCAGGGCACCCTGGACCTCCTCATCCTCAAGATGCTCGCGCTCGAGCCCATGAACGGCTGGTCCATCGGCCTCAGGCTCAAGCAACTCTCCGCCGAGATCCTGCAAGTGAGCGACGGCTCGCTCTACCCCGCCCTGCACAAGCTCGAGCAGGAAGGGTGGGTCAGCGCCGAATGGCGGCCCAGCGAAAACAACCGCCGCGCGAAGTTTTACTCGCTCACACGCGCCGGCCGCAAACAACTGCAGCTCGAGGCGAAGCACTGGGATCGCCTCGCCACCGCCATCACCGCGCTCATTCGCCTCCAGGAGGTGTGAGATGTCGCTTCGCTCGAATCTGTCCTTCGATCGGTTGCCGCGGATCGTCGCCCTGCGACTGCGTTCCCTCTTTCGCCGCGATGCCGTGGAACAGGAGCTCGACGAAGAGCTCGAGTATCACATCGAACAACAAACCGCCTATAACATCCAGCACGGCATGTCGCCGGCCGATGCACGCGACGCCGCGCTGCGCTCGATCGGCGGCGTCGCATACCGCAAGGAACAGGTGCGCGACACGCGCGGCACGCGATGGCTCGACGAATTGATCGGCGACGCGCGCTTCGCGACGCGCAGCCTGGTGCGTGCCCACGCCTTCACCGCGACCGTTGTCCTCACGCTCGCTCTCGGGATTGGCGCCAACACGGCGATGTTCACCCTGCTGCGCGGCACGCTCCTTCGCCCGCTGCCCAACCGCGACGGCGATCGCCTGGTGTATCTCAGACAGTCCGCTCCCGGCGCGCACCGAAAGAACGTGCAGTTCTCGGTGCCCGAAGTCGCGGACTTCCGCGCATCCTCGAAAGCCATCGCCGAATTCGCCGAGTATTCGTCGGCCGTGCCGTTCACGCTGGTGTCGAACGGCGGACATCCCGAGCGTGCGCGCACGGCGGTGATCAGCGGCAACTACTTCGACGTCGTCGGACTCACTCCCGTGGTCGGCCGCCTCACGAATGCACGAGACGACGGTGCCGCCGCGTCTCCGGTCGCGGTGTTGTCGTATCGCTATTGGCTCGAGCACTTCGCCGCCGACCCACGCGTCATCGGCTCGACGATTCGCCTCAACGACATAATCACGACGATTGTCGGCGTCGTGCAGGAAGCACCGCCCTACCCGCAACCCACCGACCTCTTCGTGAACACGGTCGTGAGCCCGCATCACCTGAGTGCGACGATGGTCACGGGCCGCACGCATCGCATGTCGGAGCTGTTCGGCCGCCTCGCGCCAAGTGCGAACGTCGACGTCGCACGCCGCGAGATGACGCAGATCGCCGCGACGATGTTCCGCGATCATCCGGAATCGTATGAGAAGGCCGCGCACTTCGAGCTCACCGTCGAACCGCTCCGCGCGGCGGTGAACGAGCGCGCGTCGCTCACGTTCCTGCTGCTGATGGCCGCCGCGGGGTTCGTGCTGCTCATCGCGTGCGCGAACGTCTCGAATCTCACGCTCATGCGCGGCGTCGGCCGCGAGCACGAAATGCTCATCCGCGCCGCACTCGGCGCCGGGTCCGGCCGGCTGCGCCGGCTGCTGCTCGTCGAGAATCTGCTCCTCGCGCTCGTCGGCGGACTGCTCGGCGTTCTGGTTGCGTTCGCGGGGATCAAGCTACTCGTCGGCTTCGCCGCGCAATTCTCGCCGCGCGCGTCCGAGATTCGTATCGACGCTCTGGTGCTCGCGGTCGGACTGGCGACGAGCCTCCTCGCCGCCGTCGTGCTGTCGTTCATTCCACAAATCGGCAGTCATCGCGCGCTCGCCGCGTCGCTGCTGCCGAGCGGCCATCGCGCGACGCTCGGTCGTGGACGGCAGCGCGTGCAGCGGTCGCTGGTCGTGGCGCAAATCGCGGTGTGCGTCGTGCTGCTTACCGGCGCCGGCCTTCTCACGCGGACGTTGACGAAACTCGGGGCCGTCGAAACGGGCGTGCGCACCGATCACGTGCTGACCCTCGAGATGCCGCTGCAGGGCGATCTCCTGCGCGAGGCGATGAAGCAGCCGCTCAATCTCGCGCGCTATGAGAGTATTCGTACGCGCGTCGCCGCGCTGCCGGGAGTGGATGCCGCGTCGATCGGCAGCGTGCCGCCGCTGCGCGGAGCGATATCGTTCGACGTCAAAGCCGAGGGCCGCGCCGTGCCGCCGAATCGTGCGACGCCGCACGGCGACATGAAAACGGTCGATCCGCAATTTTTCGCGACGTCCGGTATTCCGCTCATCGCGGGACGCGCGTTCGCGTCGACCGACCGGCGTGGCAGCGCGCCCGTCGTGATCCTCAGCAAATCAATGGCGCGCGAGTTGTTCGGCGATGACGATCCCGTCGGCCGTCGTGTCGCGTTCACGGGTGAAGTGCTCAAGTTCACACCGTTCACGAGCGATTGGCGCACCGTTGTCGGGGTGGTGGGCGATACGCGGGATCATGGGCTCGAGTCTGATCCGACCGCGACGATCTATGAGCCGTTTGCGCAGGAGCTCATTCTGGCCGGCGCGCTCGTCGTCCGGACGTCGGCCGATCCGGCGACGCTCCAACCGATGATCCTTCGCGCCATTCGCGACGTGTCGCCCCAGCAGTTGATCGAGCATGTCGCGACGATCGATCAGATCCGCAGCGAGAACGTCGCGCCGCGGCGGCTCAACGCGATGTTCATCGCGGCGTTCAGCGCGCTCGCGGTCGTGATCGCGATGGTCGGCATCGCCGGCGTGCTCGGATTCTCGGTCCGCTCGCGCACGTCGGAGATCGGCATTCGCATGAGCCTCGGCGCCGATGCCTCTCGTGTGCGCCGCATGATCCTCGGCGAAGGCAGCGTCCTGCTCGCGCTGGGATTGGCGATCGGCGTGAGCGGCGCGTTGTTCGCGACTCGCGTGCTGCGCGGATTCCTGTTCGGCATCACGCCGCACGATCCCGCCACGCTCACCGCCGTCGCGATGACGCTGGTGCTCGTCGGGGTCGCGGCGTGCTGGTTGCCGGCGGCGCGTGCGGCGCGGGTCGATCCGGCGGTGGCGTTGCGATCGGAGTAGGCTCAACCCGCGCTCGTCAAACCGTACAGCGATTCCACGACGGCGACTTTGTCTTCATCGCTTTGTGAATCGAATCAAACTGGATGCGTGGCATCGAGTCCTTCTCGTCGAGGTCGGGGATCGTAGTCACCTGGATATGCACCCAATCGGCGCACAACTGATTCTGGATTTGGATGCTGAACACCATGGTGCCTGACCAAAGGACGGGCATCGAGCACGTCAACTCCTTCGCGGCGCAGACCTTTGTGAAGGGGTCGATGTTGTCGAGGTCGGGAATCCAGTGCCAGCCGATGATGCGCGGGCCGTTAAGAGGGTCTTCGCCCTTCGCACGTGCGATTTCTACTGCCACGTCGGGGCGAAGCCGAGCTGTGAACGTGACGTCGCTGTCCCCGACGACAATCGTGGTCGTGGACGCGGAGACTCTTACCGCCGGATCCCGCACCGCTCTTGTTGGTGATCGTTGGGCCATGCAAGATGCCGCAAGCGATACCGCGCCACATACGCCCAATCCCCGCAGCGACCGAATCATTTGAGTTTTCATACACCGTTCAGCGTTTCACCGGTCCGGCGCTGCGAACGCGGCTTCAATATCCTTTGACGACGCCGCGCCGGACAATTCATTGAACGTGCCGCTGCCGGCGATCTCGCGCGCGGCAGTGAGCACGGCGCCCCACGCGACGCGCGCGAGCGCGCCACCGACACTGATGCGACGCACTCCCAGCTCGGCAAGCTCGTTCACGGTCGTGAATCCGCTGCTCACCAGCACGTTGACGGGTTTGGGCGACACCGCGCGCACCACGTCGCTGATGTCGGACATGCTGCGAAGGCCCGGCGCATAGAGACAATCCGCGCCGGCCTCGGCGTACGCGGCGAGACGCCGAATCGTCTCGGCGAGGTCGGGGCGGCCGGTGATGAAGCCTTCGGAGCGGCCGGTGAGAACCACGTCGCGGCCACTCGCGTCGATCGCTTGCCGCGCCGCGCGCACGCGCTCGACGGCGAGCGTGCGATCGAAGAGCGGGTTCGCCGCGTCGCCGGTCGAGTCCTCGATCGAGACTCCGGCGATGCCAGTGAGTGCGGCGCGGCCGACGTTCGCGGCAACGCCGTCGGGCTCGATCGCGAAGCCGCCCTCGAAGTCGGCGTTGATCGGGAGCTCGACGGCGCCGCTCAGCACGCGCAGCCACGACAATGATTCATCGACAGTCAAGTGATTGTCTCGACGGCCCATCGTCCAGGCCGAGCCGGAGCTGGTGCTCGCGAGGGCGCGAAAGCCCAGATGCGCAAGCAGGCGCGCGCCGCCGATGTCCCATGGGTTGGGCATCACGAAGCAGCCCGATTCGTGAAGCCGGCGAAACGTGCGGGCGCGATCGGGTTGGGTCATGCCGGCTCCATTTATGGTTCCGCGTTGGTTGGTTGTGCGTGTTCAAATGCATCGCCATGCAAACGAACGATGCCATATGATGTCGCCGCCAGGTGCACGTTGTCGATCCCACACTCACCGCGAGGAGATCAATGATGACGTATCATCTCGAGAACGTTCTGGCCACGCTCGGGCAGCATCAACAGCGCGCGACGTATAGCGCGGTCGCGGAGCTCGTCGGCGAGACGCCGCGCAGTCTCATGCGCGGCAAGGCGCGGACGCCGGAGCATTCGTGGATCGTCTCGAAGACGACCGGCCGCCCGACAGGCTATGCGGACGCCGATGTGCATCCGTCGCTCGCGAGCAACCACACCATTCTCGCCACCGGTCAGCAACTGCGCGAATGGCTCGCGAGCCACAACGTGCACGACGATGCACCGCCGCAACACGCTCAACGGGCGGTTGCCGTGTGAATTTGCGCCGAACGTTGTTCGCGATTGGCATTGCGTTGGTCCGCCGGGTAGCTTGCGAGTGCTTGGACGTTGCGCATCGGCCGCGTCACACGCTGCGTCTTCATTAGAGACTACTCATGACCAGCACTTTGTCCCGAGCAACGCCCGCAATGGATTTTCGATTCGACCTCGCGATCTCCGCGGTCACGTCGGACGCCGGCCTCGTTACCGAGCTCGTGAACGAGCTTGCGACGCGACTGCCGACCGCTCCGGTGTGGCAGACCGATGTGCCTGAGCCGGATCGTGAAGTCGCGACGCCGTTGGTTGCCGAGCGTTCGCGTCTTGCGCTCGTGTTGCATCATGACTTGTGGGAGCACGACGACCACACGCGCAGTGACGCCAGCTTGCTGCGGGATCGGCTGCGCGATCGGCCGGGTTCCGTGTGTGTGATGACGTTCGACGATGCGCCGGTGCCGGGTTGGTTGTCGAAGGCGCCGCGGTATGACGTGGCGGCGAATGGGCGGGCGGGCGCGACGACCTTCGTGCTGGATGCGATCGAGTTGGCAGGCGGGTCGGTTGGCGTCGAGCCCGTGGCGGTCGAGGCCGAGCCGCGCTCGCGGTGGCCCGAGCCGCCGCCGCCGTTTCTGTCGCAGCCGCGCGCGCACTCGGCGCTGCGTCATGAGTTCGATGCGTTGATTGCCGAGATCGAACCGATGTTGGATAGCCGGCGTGCCGGCGCGCCCGACGGGAAGTTCGAGCTTCAGGTGCTGCCGCACCGTTTGATCGCGCGGATGAACGACGTTGCGATCACGTTTTCGTGGGTGGCGGGACGTTTACCCACCGTGGGCGATGGCTCGCTGCTCGTGATTGCCTGGCGGGACGTGGCGCCGGGCGTGAGCGGGATTGCCGCGCTCAAGTCGGCGGCGCCGGTTTACGAGCGCACCTATAATGTTGAAGGCAGTGATGCCGGCCGCTGGCGTTGGCGTGCGAGCGATTCGAGCAGCCGGTCGTATTCGACCAGGAATTTGGCGGCCGAATGGTTGGCGCGTGCGTCGCTTGCCAAGGGCTGACGAGATCGTTAAGTTTGGGGTCAAGCGACACACGCGCGGTGCGCGTGGACATGTTCCGGACGTATATTGGGGCCTGCCGAATTGCGAGCAGGCTCTTTTGCGTTTGTGTCGTGAATGATCCGCATGTTGCGGATCGCCCATCGTGAGGGCTTTGGTCACGAAGCACGTTGTGTCGGTTGGTACGGCATGTTCCGCACTCCCAACACAGCATATCAACATATGGAGTACGACAATGCGTACGACTGGCACCGTCAAGTGGTTCAACGATTCGAAGGGTTTTGGCTTCATCACGCCTGAGAACGGATCGAAGGATTGCTTCGTCCATCATTCGGCGATTCAGGGCGACGGCTTCAAGACGCTCGCCGACGGCGAACGCGTCGAGTTCGACATCGTGCAGGGCCAGAAGGGCCCGGCCGCGGAGAACGTGACGAAGTTGGGTCGCTGAACCGTCCAATCGCCTCCGCCGCGGTACCGTCCGCGGCGGGAGCGGACTGGCGCCGCGCAGTCGAGCCGTTCATCGGCCCGGATGCGCGGCGCGCGTCGTTTCAGCTGGTAACGACGCTTGTTCCGCTGGTCGCGTGTATCGTGGCCATTCACTTCGCGCGCAGCCGGTCGCTCATCGCCGCCCTCCTGCTCGCGCTGCCGACCGCCGGCCTGCTCGTGCGCACGTTCATTCTCATGCACGACTGCGCGCACGGTTCGTTCTTCGCGTCGCGCCGGCTCAATGACGTCGTCGGATTTCTGACCGGCGTCGTGACGTTGACGCCGTTCGCTCAATGGCGGCGCGATCACGCGCTGCATCATGCGTCCTCGGGCGATCTCGATCGCCGCGGCCATGGCGACGTGCCGACGCTGACCGTGCGTGAGTATCTCGCCAAAACGCCGCGCGCGCAGTTGGGGTATCGCATCATTCGGCACCCGATGCTGCTGTTGTTCGGCGGCCCATTTCATCTGGCCATCGGACAGCGTCTGCGCGGCAAGAGTCTGGCGACCGGAAAGATGCAGGCGGCGAGCGTCTGGATGACGAACGCGGCGATCGCGCTCGTGCTTGCGGTCGCGCTATGGGCGGTCGGCTGGAAGTCGGTGCTCATCGCCTACGGTCTTCCCTACTACATCGCGGCGATGGCCGGCGTGTGGCTGTTCTACGTGCAGCATCAATTCGAGGATGCGTACTGGACGCCGCATGGCGAGTGGGACTACGTGGAGGCGGCGCTGCGCGGGAGCTCGCATCTTCGGCTCCCGGCCATCCTACAATGGACCACCGGCAGCATCGGGCTGCATCACGTACATCACGTCGCGCCGAAAATTCCGAACTATCGCCTGCAGTCGTGCCACGACGCGAACGACATGTTCGCGAAATCGCCCGTGATCACGCTTCGCTCCGGGATGTCCGCGCTGCGCCTGGCGCTGTGGGACGAGGATCGCCAGCGGCTGATCGCGTTTCGGGATCTCCCGCAACGATAAGACACGAGCGCGACGTCAGGCGCGCTCCGTCGTTTCCTTGGTCATCTCGATCATCGTTGGGCGGAAGCCGACGGATGCGAACAAATGCTGCGCGGCTTCGTTGCGCACCGCGGTCGACAAAAGCGTTCGCGGCACGCCGCGCGCCTCGAGCGCCGCGATGATTGCATCGAGCAGCATCCGTCCGACGCCCTGCCGGCGACACGTCGGATCGACGACGATGTCCTGCAGCGCGCCGGCGGGTCCGCGCAGCGACATGTAGTCGTAGCCCTCGACGGATCCGTACGCATAGCCGATGACGGTGCCGTCGCGTTCCGCCACAATGATGATCGCGTCGGGCTCGCCGATCTGGCGCCCGAGGAACGCGCCGTATCCTTGCGCCGTTTGCGGCGTGGGCTCGAGGAACCGCTGTGGATCGAAGTCGTGATGCATGCGCACGAGCAGCTCGCCGAGCCGGCCCATGGCCGCGGCGTCGGCGGGCGCCGCCGGCCGAATGACCGTTTGCTCAACCTCGGCCATCAGCGCGAGCGTTCCACGCGATAGCGCAGCCAGAGCACATCGTCGTCGCGGCGCTCGACGCTGTCGAGCGAAAGCAGGCACGGCGTCATGTCGTCGCTCTGGACGTCGAACACTGCGGGCGTTCCCATGCGGCCGTCGACGACGGGCGCCACGAGCACGCTCACTTCGTCGATGAGCCCCGCGCGAAGCATGCCTCCGTTGATCTTGCCGCCGCCCTCGAGCATCAGCGTGCGCACGCCGAACACCGCGCCGATCTTGTCGAGCGCGATCGCGAGATCGACTTCGCGCGTGCCGGCGAGAATGTAGGACACACCGCGCTCGCGAAGAAAGGCAAGGTACTCGTCGGAGACGCACTCCGAGAGCACGGCAACGACGTGGTCGCCGTCGATGTCGTTCGATTCCCAGGCGAGCCGGCCGTGCGCATCGATCGCGAAGGCGAACGAATCGTGGTCGCCGGGCGCGCGGAAATCCGCGCGCGACCTGGTGCCGGTGTATTCGCGCGAAACGTCCTGGGTCGAACGAACATGTTTGGCGAACGGCTCCATCGTCACGCGTCCGCACATCCAGGCGTCGCCATCGTAGCCGACGTGCACGAGCTCATATTGTCGCCGTGCGGTGTCCGAGGTAGGCCATCCACCGGCGGCGATACGGCCGTCGATGGACGTCGCCATGTGGCAGATGACGCGCGGGCGACGGGAACCGGATCGAGAATCGTTGCTGATCATGCTACTATGATAACCATGATCGAACCCGCGCTGCCCGCCCTGTCCGGCTGGGAAAACTTCTACGTCATCATCGGCTCGTCGGCGGCGGCGCTCATCGGGCTGCAATTCGTCGTCATCGCGCTTATCAAGGATACGCGGACGCGCACGAACTCCGGCACCATCAGCGCGTTCGGCACGCCGACGGTCGTTCACCTGGGCGGCGCACTCGTCGTCTCGGCGGCGATGAGCGCACCGTGGCCGACGCTGACGTCGATTTCGATCGTCCTGACCATTTGCGGACTCATCGGGATTGGATACGCCGCCAGCATCATCGCGCACGCACGTCGGCAGACGGGCTACGCGCCGGTGTTCGAGGACTGGCTCTGGCACATGATTCTGCCGAGTCTCGCCTATATGGCACTCACCATCTCGGCGCTGCTGATGCGCGCCGACACGCGTGGAGCGTTGTTCGTGATCGGCGCGGCGGCGTTGGCGTTGCTGCTCATCGCGATACACAACGCGTGGGACACCGTGACGTATCTGGTGATCAGCACGGATCGCTCTGGAACTCCGGGCGGCGAATAGCGGCGTTCAAACGAAGGCCTGGCTGGCGTTGTCAAAAGCCAAACCCTCGTCACTGGCCAATGGACCTTTTCATCCAGGATGTCCGCTACGCATTCCGCTCGCTTCGGAAGACGCGTGGCACCACGCTGATTGCCGCGGCTTGTCTCGCGCTCGGCATCGGCGCCAATACCGCGATCTTCTCGATCGTCCGCGCGGTGCTGCTCGAGGGACTTCCCTATCGCGCGCCATCGGAGCTCGTGCGGGTGAGCGAGTTTGGATCGCATGGTCCGGGCTCGGTGTCCGTGCCGATGTACATGGACCTCGAGTCGCTGACCAGCGTCTTCCAGGATGTCGCCGCGTGGGCCGGAACGAGCCGCGATCTCGGCGACGTCGCGGAACCTGAACGCCTGCGCGGCGTTCGCGCGACGACGAACCTGTTCACCACCCTCGGCGCACGGCCACTGCTCGGCCGCACGTTCGTCGCCGCGGATGAACCGCCGTCGAGCGAGGCCGTGGTCGTCATCAGCGAAGGATTCTGGCGCCGGCGACTCGGCGCCAATGCGCGCGCGCTCGGGTCGACGATCACACTGAGCAATCGCAAGTTCACGATCGTCGGCATCATGCCGGCTGCATTCGACTTTCCTATTTCTCCACTTCGAAACGACTTCTGGATTCCGCTCGACTACAACGAGATCGGCGGAACGCAGCAACGGGGAAATCGATCGCTCGCCGTCGTCGCGCGATTCGCGCCCGGAGTCGATTCGACGTCGGCCGCCGCGCAGCTCGGTGTGTTGGCGCGACGGCTGGCCGAGTCGTTTCCGACGACGAACAAGAATCGTGGGCTTCTGGCGTCGAGCCTGACTGGAACTGTTGTAGGACGCGTGCGGCCTGCCCTGCTCATTTTGCTCGTCGCCGTTGGCCTCGTGTTGTTGATCGCGTGCGCGAACGTGGCGAATCTGTCGCTCGCGCGCGCGGCGGCGCGTCGCCGCGAAATTGCGATTCGCGCCGCGCTCGGCGCCGCTCGGTCGCGCGTGGTTCGGCAGATTCTGACGGAAAGCGTGCTGTTGTCATTCGTCGGCGGCGCCAGCGGGCTCGCGCTCGCGTGGTGGGGATTGCGCGCCATGAGTGGGACCCTCGCCGGCATGCTGCCGAGGAACGATTCAATTGGCGTCGATGGACCCGTGCTGGCGTTCACGATCGGCGTTTCGGTGCTCACGGGCATTGTCGTCGGCGTGATTCCCGCGCTGCGCGCAAGTCAAAGCGACCTGCGGCAGGATCTGTCGGATGCCGCCGGCAAGTCGAGCGCGTCGGCGGCGCGGCATCGCACGCTCAATACGTTGATCGGCGCCGAGATCGCGCTGTCGGTGCTGCTGCTCGTCGGCGCCGGTCTCGTCATCAGAAGCTTTCTGGCAGTGATGCAAGTCGATTCCGGGTTCGTCTCCGATCACGTCCTCACGTTCCGCGTCGGTGCGCCCGCGGGCGCCTTCGTCGACACGATGCGCTATGAGCAATTCTATACGCCGCTCATCGCGCGTCTGCGCGCGATTCCCGGCGTGCGGTCCGTCGGCGCCACCACCGTGCTGCCGATTCAGGACGGGCAGACGGATCGCTACTTCTCGATCGTCGGCCGCCCGAGCGAAGATGATCCGTCGCGCATGCCGGACGCGCAGTGGCGCGTCGTGACTCCCGACTACTTGCAGACGCTTGGTATTCGCGTGATCGCTGGTCGAGGGTTCACGGCCAGCGATACGCGCGGCACTGAGAATGTGATGGTGGTGAACCAGGAGCTGGTGAAGCGCTACTTCCCGGGCGAATCGCCGCTTGGGAAGCAGATCGAGGCGTCTGGACATACCTGTCGCATCATCGGCGTCGTGAAGTCGGTGCGTCAGGTCGGACTCGATCAGGAGGCGCTGCCGGAATTCTATGTCTCGGCGGCACAGCTGTCCGAGGGGACGGGGCTTCTCACGTTCGTGATTTCGGCGCGCGGCGATCTCAACACGCTTGCCGCGGCCGTGCGCCAGACGGTGCACGACGTTGCGCCGCAGCAGCCGGTCTTTCAGCTCACGACGATGAATGAGGTGATCGAGACGTCAGTCGCGACGCGGCGTTTGCTGCTGCAACTTCTCGGTGGCTTTGCACTGCTCGCGCTCGTGCTGTCGGCGGCGGGTGTGTATGGCGTGATGTCGTACGGTGTGACGCAGCGGCGGCGCGAGATCGGCATTCGCATCGCGCTCGGCGCGCGGTTTGGGAATGTCACGGGTATGGTGTTGCGTGACGTCGCGGTGGTCGCCGGCGTTGGGATTGGTGTGGGGGTCGGTGCATCACTGGCGCTGACGCGGTTGTTGTCGAGTGTGCTGTACGGCGTCGGCGCGTATGACGCGTTGAGTTTCGCGGGCGCGCCGGCGCTCATTCTCGTCGTCGCGCTGGTTGCCGGATTCGTTCCGGCACTCCGCGCCGCGCGCGTCGATCCGCTGGTGGCGATGCGATCGGAGTGAAACGCTTGTCATCCTGAGGCGCGAAGCGCCGAGGGATGACCGCAGGGGCGCTACTTCGGCTCGGGACCCATCTTGAGGCGCACCTTCCTTACTTCCTTGAGAGACGGCGCGCGCGCCGCATGTCCGCCCTGCTGCAGCGTCATGCGAACGATGACGTGGCCTTTCGAGATCGCGTCGGCCGACACGGGAATGGTATAGGTGCCGGCTGGGTGGCCTCCGCGAACCGCAAACGGCGAGACGACGCCGAGCGTTCGGCCGGACGTCGTCTCGAGATCGATCTCCGTTCCGCGCGGCACGACGCCGAGCGTGACTTCGAGCCACACCGTCTCACCGGCGCGCAACGCGTGCGGCAACGCGAGCTTGAGCACGCGGGCCGAATCCGGGTGCGACGGCTGCGTCAGCAATGCGATCAACGCGAGCGCGACGGTGGGCATTCGCATGGTGAATTGGCTAGCGCGACCGAATGACGACCGACTTGAGCGTCGGCGCTTTCTGTCCCGCATGTGACGGCACGACGCGAATGTTGACCGCCGTCGTTTGCCCGGGCGCGGCGCCAAGCAGAGTCGGTGCTTTTGGCAGCGGCACGGTGAACGTGACGTCGCCGCCCATGTTGGTCATGGCCATGTGTCCGAAGAACGCGATCGTGCCGGCGTAGTACGGGCTGTCGGCGTTCGCTTGCGTCGTGCTCGCCGGCGCGCCGACGAGCACGTCGAATTCGCGCGACGACGCCGACGTCGGTTTCGGGATCGTCACTTCGGCAACGAGCGTCGACTCGGCGGGTGAGTTGATGTGCGACTGGACCGCGCTCGTCGGGAGCGAGACGGTCGCCGCATTGCCGGTCGGTGTGGCGGTGGCGTGCACGACCGCACCCGGCGATGCCGCGAGCACTTTCGCGGGCTGAACGACGTTCTCACCGAAGCCCGGCTCGTACTGATAGTTGAATCGATCCATGCTGAGATAGTCGCCCGCGTGCGCCGTGCCCACGTACTTCCCGGTGCTGTCGGCGTAGAACAGGAACGGTTCGTTCGACAGCGTGGCGAGGTCGGCCCCCGTGGGCAGATACGGGAGACCGAGCGCCTTCTGCTTTCGTACCCACACATCCCACAGTCGGTCCATGTTCGAGTGATGCAGAAAGAAGATCGGGTCCACGGGCGACAGATTGTTCGTCATGTTCCCGTACGGGCCGGGATCGCATGGGCCGACGCCGCCGATGAAATTGTGGGTCTTGTTGTGCGGCAGTCCCTCGAGCACCGAGAACTTGGTGCCGGCGTTCGGCGCATCGTTGTGCGAGGCCGTCTTGGAGCTGGTGAAGCTGTTCGCGGGCTCGGTGCTGTAGAAGAGTTTGGGCAACAATCCCGACGACACGATGTGCGGCGATACGTCGTACGCGGTTTTCGGATCCAGCTTCGGATTGTCCCGCGTCAGGTAGCGCGATCCCGACGTGAACGCATACGTCAGGTTGCCGGAGAAGAACTGCTGCGACGGGACGTCGAGTCCCATCACGTCGTTCCACATGTCGTCGAACGCCTTGTAGTTTCGCTTGTCGAGCTGCGCACGCTGCGCGGCATTTAGAGAATTCCAATAAGCGGTCAGCGGTCCGCGCAGCTGTGTCGAGAACGCCGAGATGTTGCGCGTGTACGGCTCGTAGTGTGGATCCGTCGGCGTCAGAACGCCGTTGAACATTCCGTCGGGTATTTGTGGCAGCGTCGTCCAGTCCCAGTATGGAATGGCGAAGGTGGGATCGCCGCTGAGCGTGCGGAGGGTCTGCTCGAAGTAGCCGAGGTAGCCGCGGTGCCATACGTAGAACCACCAGTTGCCGTGCGGGCAGTCCATCATGTGGATGAACGCGTTGCGGAACCAGTTTCGCGGGTCCGTCGGCGGCAGCTTGAGCATCGCGTCGATGGCTCTCTGATAGCTCGCGAGTGCTTTCTGTCCGCCGGCGCTCATGACGTTGTAGCGCGTGTACTTCGCCGGTTGTGGCGCTTGCGGAGCCTGCGATGCGTGTGGGGCCAGGGTCGCGGCGAGTGCGTCGAGCGGCAGCGACGCGGCGCCGGCCGCGCCGGCGGCCGTCGCGGTGGTCAGGAGGAAATGACGGCGAGAGACGGCGGGATCGGACATGGGGGCGCTCGAGGAAGGAGGAGGACCGCGTGCGCCGAAGCTATGAAGGCCGGCCGTCGCCGTCAAAGATTAGATAATTCTCATAAACAGGCGGTGATCAGGACCACGGACAAACGGCGGACAACTGCGGATCGGCACGGAGACGGCGTGAACTGCGGTTAACCACCAGTGATTTTGAGAACGCCTCAGGATGCTTCGACAAGAGGGGCGTCCCGAGAGTCAGAGCGGCCAGCTAACGCGCCGCCGCCGGGAACTGCGGCAGTTTCGCCACGTCGCGCTGATCGTGCTGAATGATGACGGTCGCCTTGAGGTTCGCCGCCATCTTCTTGAAGCGGTCGAGCGACGCGATCGTTGCCGCGCGGTCGGTGTTGAACGTGGGCACGCCGTTGCTGTCGTAGTTCTCGTGGAAATGCGCGAGGTCGCCCGTGAGCAGCACGTTGCCCATCTGCGGAAGCTTCACGAGTAAACTGTGATGTCCCGGCGTGTGCCCGGGCGTGTTCAACATCACCACGGTGCCGTCGCCGAACACGTCGCGATCGCCGACGACCGGCTCGACCTTGCCGCCGCCGCTGAGCCAGTGCGTGAACGGACCCGATGTTCCCGCCGGCGTCTTCGGATCCGACACGACGTCCCAATCGGCCTTGCCGATGAGCAGCGTCGCCTGCGGAAATTCGCCGGCTTGTCCGGTGTGGTCGCCGTGGTAGTGGCTGATGGCGACGAATTTGACTTGCGCGGGGTTCACGTTGGCTTGCGAGAGCAGATCGACGAGGCTCGTCTTCGGCGCGGCGGCGCCGGCACCCATCGGATTGCCGGTATCCCAGATGAGATAGTCGTCGCCATGCCGCACGAGATAACAGCTGAAGGTGAGTTGGACCATCAGCCCATTGAACGCGTAGACGTCGGAGAATCGCTGGCCGACGTTCGTCGGCGCGGCGTTCGTGCCGCACTGCAAGCGCGTGAGCGTGACGGTGGGCGGTGTCTGCGCGCGGAGAGCTGCGGAATGCAGAACGGGCACCGCGGCGACGAGCGCGAGCGATCGAACAAGTCGAGTCATGGATGGCGAGGGCAAGGTGGGCGGGCGATGGAACCGCATAATGTCGGTCGTCCCGGGCGTCGCCGCCACCACTGCGCTTCGCGCAGTTTTACGTGCGCCGCGTCACCGCGCGCCCCGGCACTGTCGATGCGTGTTGAGTCGTCATGCAGGAACCCGTCGACGCCCCGACACCAAAAGCGCTAGCCGACCTCGTTGCCCGGTGCCGCGAAATAAACCGCTATGCGACCCAGCTCACCGCCGCCGAGGAAGGCCGAATCGCCGCGCTGGCGTCCGGCCTCATCACGATGCGCCAGGTGTTGGGACTCGAGCAGGTCGCGCCAAGTAAGCTCCCGGCGCGGCAGGCACGCATCACGCACTGGCTGCTGACGGGCGGGTCGCTCGACGACCTGGAGACGCCGCCCATTCGGCAGCTCAACGGCGTCCTCGTGCTCGACGAGCACGAACAGATCAAGATTCTCTCGGGCCGTCATTGGCGCGGCGCGTGGCGAGAGGTTACCCTGTGGCGTGACGGCGTCGCACGACTCTCCGCCCACGATCTCATGGAATACCTCGCATCGCTCGTCGCGCGCGCTCAGGAGCGGGCGCCGTCCGCGGCCACCGCACTGCTCGAGCGAAGCCGATTGATCGCTGGCACCGATGCCCTTGGGCCGCATGGCCCGCGAGGACGGGCTGACTAGCACGACTGCTCACACGGCCCCCCACACGACATCCACTGCCAAGCGCTGGACGCTCGTCGCGACGATCGTTGCGTCGAGCATGACGTTCATCGACGGCACGGTGATCAACGTCGCGCTCCCCGCGCTGCAGCACGGCATGAACGCAACGATTGCCCAGGTGCAGTGGGTGATCGAAGCATACGCGCTCTTCCTCGGTTCCCTCCTTCTGGTCGGCGGTTCCCTCGGCGATCAGATCGGCCGGAAGCGCGTCTTCATGATTGGCGTCGCGATCTTCACGCTCGCCTCGGCGGCGTGCGGCCTCGCGCCGACGCCGCTTTTCCTCATCAGCGCACGGGCGATTCAAGGCATCGGAGCAGCCTTCCTCGTTCCGGGGAGCTTGTCGATCATCTCGTCCACATTCGAAGGCGCCAAGCGTGGTCGTGCCATCGGCACGTGGTCGGGATTCAGCGCGATCACCACGGCGGCCGGGCCCGTTGCCGGCGGTTGGCTCGTTGAACACGCGTCGTGGCGCACCGTTTTCTTCATCAACGTGCCGCTCGCCGCGCTTGTCATGTTCCTCTCGGTGCGATACGTCCCCGAGAGCAAGGACCCGTCGCGCGGCCGCTCGATCGATTGGGCGGGCGCGTTGCTCGGCGTCGTGGGGTTGAGCGGAATCGTGCTCGGCTTGCTCGAGTGGCCATCGCGCGGCGCAGGCGATCGACTCGTGCTCCTCTCGCTCGCGAGCGGCGTCGTGTTTCTCGCGGCACTGATCGTCGTCGAGGCGCGCACCAGCGACCCGATGCTGCCGTTGGCACCGTTTCGCGTGCGCGCGTTCACGCTGAGCAATCTCCTCACGCTCTTTCTGTACGCGGCCCTGGCCGAAGTCATGTTCATGATGCCGCTCCTGCTGATCGAGGTGCGCGGGTTCAGCGCGACGGCGGCCGGCGCGTCGTTGCTTCCGTTTCCGATCATCATGTTCGCGCTGTCGCGCTGGTCCGGGGGGCTCGTCGCGCGGGTCGGAAGCAAGTTGCCACTGACGATCGGACCAGCCGTCACCGGAGCAGGATTCGCCCTGCTCGCGATGCTCGGCCGTCTTGGCTCGAGCAGCGTGTTGGTCGTGCCGGCGGTCGTCATCATGGGTCTTGGCATGGCATTGACCGTCGCACCGCTCACGACCACCGTCATGAGCTCGTTGCCGAGCATGCATTCCGGCGTGGCGAGCGGGGTGAACAACGCCGTGTCGCGCGTCGCGGGACTGATCGCGATCGCGGCATTTGGCGTCGTGATCGCGAGCGTGTTCAACAATCGCGTAACGGCGCGGCTGGCATCGGTTTCGATGTCTCAGACGGAGCGCGCGACGCTCGGCCGCGAGCTGCCGAAGATGGCGGCGGCGAACGTGAAGGGCATCGCGTCGATGTCCGGCGACGCGCGGCGGGCCGTGAGGCGCGCGATCGACGACTCGTTCGGCGGCGCGTTTCAGATTGCCATGCTCGGCTCGGCCGCCCTGGCGTTCGCGGCGGCCCTCGTCGGCGTGATGATCCCCTCGCGCGCCCGGGGGTGAGCGAAAACTTTCCAACCGTTCACCCTTCCCCCGTCCGGTCGATACTCAGAGGGCCCGCCATGACTGGCAGCTCTCTCCCACCGGCCGTGTAATGCCCGGAATGCCTGTAGTCCCACATTACGAACCACGCCTCGTCGCCCTTTCGGTGATCGTGGCGTCGCTCGCGTCGTTCGTCGCGCTCGATCTCGCGGGACGCACGCAGGCAGCGGCGGGACGGGCGCGTCTGGGCTGGCTGATCTGCGGCTCGGTGGTGATGGGCGTCGGTATCTGGAGCATGCACTTCGTCGGCATGCTCGCGTTCGGATTGAACGCGGGCATCATGGCCGTTCAGATCGCGTACGATCGCGTCGGCCTGATCGCGAGCGTGTTGGTCGCCATCGCCGCGTCGGCGCTGGCGCTCGAAGTAGCCAGCCGGCGGTTTCTCGGGACTCGCCCGCTGCTCGGTGCAGGATGTCTCATGGGCGGTGCCATCGCCGGCATGCACTACCTCGGCATGGCCGCGATGCGCATGGCGGCGAGTCTGCACTACTCGGCTCCGCTCGTCACGCTCTCGGTCTTCATCGCCGTCGCGGCGTCGATCGTCGCGCTGGCGCTGGCGCGCCGGCTCGGCGAAACGAAGACGGTGGGCGAGAAGTGGGCGAAGCGAGTGGCGGCCGGCATCATGGGAATCGCCATCGCCGGCATGCACTACACGGGCATGGCGGCAGCGCACTTCGGCGTGGGCGAACACGAGATGAGCAGCATGGGTCACTCGGTGCTCGCGACATCGGGGTTGGCGATCGCCGTGACGCTGAGCGCGCTGATCGTGTTCGCGGGCGCCGCGACGGCGACGGCGCTCGATCGCCGGCACGGCCGTCTCGGTCGAACGGCGCGCGCGGCGGAAGCACGCTATCGCGCGCTCACGCAATCGGTGAGTGATGCGGTGTTCTGCATCGATTCCGACGGGTGCATCGTGTTCTGGAATGGCGCCGCCGAGCAAATTTTCGGCTATCCTGCGTCGGTGGTGAATGGCCAGTCGCTGGCGCTGCTGATCGGCGAGCGCTCGGCGGAGTTCGACGTCTCGGTTGCCGCATCCGGTCCCGGCATTCTGCACGCGATCGAGCTCGAGGGACGAAAGGCCGACGGCACCCTGTTTCCGCTCGAGCTCACGCTGACGGAATCGATGGACGACGATGAGTCCATCATCACCGGCATCATTCGCGACATCACCGAGCGGAAGCGGGCCGAGGCGGCGCTGCGCGAAAGCGAGCAACGGTACCGGAAGCTCGTCGAGCATTCGCCGGAAGCAATCGTGCTGCACGCGGACGACACGCTGCTGTACGCCAATCCGGCCGCGGCCGCGCTGATCGGCGTCGCCGATCCGTCGCTCCTGCGCGGCCAGTCGGTGCGCGCCTTCATTCCCGTGGCCACGCGCGATCTCGTCGTCGGCCACGCGGTGAGCGAGCCGGGCGCGATTCGCCAGACCGTGGAATATGAGATCACTCATTCCGACGGGCGCGCGCTGTACGTGGAAGCCACCTCGGTGAGCGCGACGTTCGACCAGATCGCCGCGGTGCAGACGCATCTCCGCGACGTGACGGCCCAGAAGGCGCTCGAAGGACAGCTTCAACACCAGGCGTTCCATGAC
>Ga0134127_10000019_pt1 | contig 275998 bp, 245 predicted proteins | sample KB31753_FD_96459 | JGI IMG/M metagenome (GOLD analysis project Ga0134127, IMG submission 96459) | Terrestrial soil microbial communities with excess Nitrogen fertilizer from Kellogg Biological Station, Michigan, USA - KB3-175-3 | ecosystem: Environmental > Terrestrial > Soil > Unclassified ...
CAGAGGTGAACTATTTGTTCAAAACTATAACAGAGCTGCCTAAAAAAAGCCTTTTTAAATAAAATTTGGAAATATGATAAACCTAGAATACTCTTCGCCTGCGGCGGAAAGAGGGTAGCTGCAATTATTGTCATATTTTGAACACCTCACTGATTTCACCGATTCTTAAATATCGTTTAACGCCTGCTCAATTTTGGCGTAAATGTAGCTGAGCTGATCGTTGGTTATGCAATACGGGGGTAAAATGTAAACGATATTTCCTAAGGGGCGCAAAATGATGCCTGCCGCTAAAAAATATTGATACAAAGTGTCGCGCAGGCTGTTGAAATAGGAGGTGTCGCTGCCCGTCTCCCACTCCAGGGCGAGTATCGTGCCGGTTTGGCGGGTGGTTTTTACTTTGGGGTGATGCCTGATCTTTTCGCCGAATGCGGTGTGCATCGCTGCTATACGTTGGATGTTTTCGCCTGTTTCGGGTTGTAAAAAAATATCCAGGCTGGCCAGTGCGGCGGCGCAGGCTACCGGGTTTGCCGTAAACGAATGACCATGAAACAGCGTTTTCAGCCGGTCGTCCCACAAAAAAGCATCGTATACCTGCTGCGTACACGTGGTCAGTCCCAGGGCCATGGTGCCGCCGGTGAGGCCCTTTGAAAAGCACATGATGTCGGGCTGCTCCGTTAAATGATAACTGGCAAACGATTTGCCTGTGCGCCCAAACCCGGTGAATACTTCATCGGCGATCATCAAAATGTTTTCTGCCCGGCAATGGGCCATCAGCTGGTCCAGATATTCGGCTTCGTACATCAGCATACCGCCCGCACCCTGTACCAATGGCTCAAAGATGAAACAGGCTGTTTCAGATTTGAGTTTTGAGATCTGAGATTTGAGACCTGCAATATTTTGTTCGTTGGGAAGATCGATAAACGCCACCTCAAAAAGCAGCTGATTAAACGCTGCCGTAAATGCGCTGCGGCCGCTTACCGCCATGGCGCCGAAGGTATCTCCGTGGTAGGCATTTTTAAAGGCGATGATCTTTGTGCGGTCCTGGCCTTTATTATGCCGGTATTGCAGGCACATTTTCAGGGCCACCTCTACCGCAGTCGAGCCGTTGTCCGAATAAAAAACCTTCTGCTGGTTGCCGGGCAGTATTTTAAGCAGCCGCTCCGCCAGCTCTACTGCGCCCTCGTGCGTAAAACCAGCGAAGATCACGTGCTCCAGCTTCTGCAGCTGTTCAGCTACCTTTTGGGCAATGTAGGGGTGTGCGTGCCCGTGGATATTTACCCACCAGGACGACACGGCATCGATATACGATTTACCGTTTTCATCAAATAACAACGCACCTTCGCCCCTGACAATCGCCACCGGCGGCGCGGCGGTTTTCATTTGGGTGTATGGGTGCCAGATAACTTTTAAATCCCTGTCGGTCAAATTCATAAGCCGGATATCAGAAGTTTTGCTACGTGCTGATCTGTCGGGAACAGGAACTCTTCGCTGCCCAGATCGGCCAGCTTCACCCAACGGAAGGACTGCAATATATCGCCCTCGCCGTCAAAATCAAACACTACAGTTTTAAAAATCAAATTTAAGGGGCTGGTATTTTTAACCAGGTAATACACACTGATCACCTGCGAATCATTAAAAGCCGATCTTACAAAAAAATCGGTGGTGTAAAAATGTTTTATAATTTCCACTTCGCAATTACACTCTTCCAAAAACTCACGTTTCAAACCATCGGCCAAACCTTCGCCCAACTCCAGCCCGCCACCGGGGAACTTGGTAAAACGCATGCCATATTCCTGCTCATCGCTGATCAGCACCTCGTTTTGGTCATTTATCAGCAGGCCGTAAACCCGTACGTTAAAATACATTATTCAAAGTGTTTTTTGTTGCGGATGATCTTATCCAGCGTCCAGGCAATATCCTCGGTTTTCGCTTCCGACCGGATGGGGCAGTTTGGCATGCTGCAATAGTGACAGCACTGCGGGATGCAGGGATCGGTGTGGATAAACAGCTCCGTCCGGGTCACCTCGCTGTTAATCAGCACATCCACCAGCTTTACCTCCTCGTGCACCTTAACCAGGTCGAAGTAATTGGGCAGCGTTAAATGGCAGTCGATATGCAGGTCGTTCCCATATTTTTGCGCCCTGAAATTGTGTATATCTATCCATGAGTCGCGCCGCTGCTCGTTCAGCACCTTGATCACGTCCGTCACCACATCGAAATCAGCCTCGTCCATCAATACCGACACCGACCGGCGGATCAGCTTATAAGCGCTGTAAAGTATGTACAGGCCCACCGCGATGGATAAGGCGCTGTCGAGCCATAGTATTTTGGTAAAAATGATCAGCAGCAGGCCCGCCACCAGGCCCAGGCTGGTCACCATATCGGTAAGCAGGTGCCGGCCGTCGGCATCAATGGTGATGGAGGGCAGCGACCTGCCTTTTTTGATCATGTACCAGCCCAGCAGGCCGTTAACCAGGCCGGTGGCCCCGATGATCACGGCGCCGGTAAACAAGTCGTGTATGGGATTGGGATAAAATAAGCTGTACACCGATTTGATCAGGATGGTCACCGCGGCGATGCCGATCAGCGATCCTTCAATAAAGGCCGACAAATGCTCCACCTTACCGTGGCCGTAAGGGTGGTTCTCGTCGCGCGGCTGTGCCGCCAGGTAAATGCTGAAAAAGGCGAAGGAACTGGCCAGCACGTTTACAATGCTCTCGGCCGCATCAGTAAGCACAAAGTTGGACCCGGTGATAAACCAGGCCGCAAATTTGGCGATCATCAGGACGATACCGGTAATCAACGCAATCAGTATGATCCTTTTCTGCTCCTTCAAAACTTACGGATTTGCGCCAAATTTATAAATTTTAACGGGAATGGGAGATTAGATGATGATATGTCGGCAGGTTATTCAGTCATCTTTTTGGCGGCAAAAAAACGTTCACTACCTGAACAAAAATGAACGCATTTTGCGTTAAAAAAAAATTATCGATAGCGTTTGTACCTGTTTCGTAAGCGTTTCCTGGGGGTTTTGATGCCGTTTCGGTACCGGTTTGGCGGTTAATTTTAACCACTCCGCAGGAGTCCTTCGGACAAGGGGCACGAAGGACTCCTGCGGAGCGGTAAAATATAACACAAAGATCATTCACAAAAAGTGTCAATTTTTTTCAGGGACGTTCGATGAATTAGTGTTATATATTTAGCGCATAGATTGTTTACCTTCAATGCTTTAAACCCTTAACTATGAAGTACAAATGTGTGCATATATTCAAAAATGAACACCATGCAGCCTTTTTCCACTAAAATAACCAAAACAGGTCGAAAAAGTGTTCATTTTAGCGTTCATAAATGAACGCTTTTTGCCATTTCAACTATGAAGTAATACTTCGCAGTTAGCGCATAGATCGCTTATTATCAGCGTTTTAAACCCATAACCATGAAGTGAAAAAAACGGGTTGTCGTAAAAAAATGAACACCTGTAAACGAAAGTGGTAAATTTCAGCCAAAATCACCACAGAGCGGCCACCCTGCTACAGTGCTGATTCAGCAACAATCTCCTCGCCTACCCGCCCGTTCTTAAACGCTTTCCTCGGCTTCAATCCCAGTAATTCAAACATCGCCATATCCGTATCAAACGAGGGGTTAGGCGTGGTGAGCAGTTTATCGCCGGCAAAAATGGAATTGGCGCCGGCCATAAAGCAGAAAGCCTGTTCAACAGTAGTCATTTCAGTGCGGCCGGCAGAAAGGCGCACCACGGTTTTTGGCATAATGATACGGGTAGTGGCGATCATCCTTACCATATCCCAAACAGGCACTTTTGGCTGGTCGGCCAGCGGCGTACCTTTTATAGGCACCAACGCATTAATAGGCACCGACTCAGGATGCTTAGGCAGGTTAGAAAGGGTTTTGAGCATAGATATGCGGTCGTCAACCGTTTCGCCGAGGCCGATAATCCCCCCGCTGCACACCGTGATCTTTGCTTTGCGCACGTGCTCAAGCGTTTTCAGGCGTTCGTCATAAGTGCGGGTGGTAATAATGCGTTTATAATCCTCTTCAGAGGTATCAAGGTTATGGTTATAGGCGTACAAACCGGCATCGGCCAGCCGTTGGGCCTGGCTCTCGGTCAGCATGCCCAGGGTGCAGCAAACTTCCATACCCAGGTCGTTAACGGCCTTAACCATGTCAATCACTTTATCAAAATCGCGGTTGTCGCGTACCTCGCGCCAGGCGGCGCCCATGCACAACCTGGATGCGCCGCCCGCTTTTGCTTTTTGGGCAGCGGCAGCTACCTCATTCTTAGGCATTATGGCATGCACGTCAACGCCGGTATTATAACGCGCGGCCTGCGGGCAGTAGGCGCAATCCTCGGGGCAGCCGCCGGTTTTTATCGATATCAGCGAGCTGATCTGCACTTCCGCATAATCCTTGTTCTCACGGTGAACGGTGGCCGCCTCGTAAACAAGGTCGAGCAAAGGCCGGTGGTATATTTCAGCTATCTCTTTCTTCGTCCAGTTATATCTTATTTCAGCCATATAGCAATGTCGTAACAGTGTTTTTGGGGTTATTTTACAGGTGATAGTGTATCAAATGATGGTGCGAATCTAAAAGTAATTTTGAGGCGAACCATAAGGGCAGGAAAAATCCGGCGCAGTCGGTAAAGGTAGTAATGATGATGGACGATGCCACCGCCGGGTCTATGCCCACCCGTTTTAATATCAGCGGTATCGAAGCGCCTGTTAACCCTGCCACAACCAGGTTGCCGGTCATCGCCAGAAATAAAACCAGGCCAAGCATGGGGTTTGAATCATAAAACAAGGCGATCACGAACACAATAATGCCGTTTGACGCCCCGTTGATCAATCCCACTAAAAATTCCTTTACAACGGCATTATAGGATTGTTTGTCTGTTAAATCGTTTAGGGAGATACGCCTTACGGTTACCGCAAGCGCCTGGGTGGCCGCATTGCCGCCCATACCCGCAATAATGGTCATATAAGCCGCTATCGGGGCAATTAATGAAACCGTACTATCAAAATGCCTTACTACCGATGCAGCCAGGTAAGCCGTCCCCAGGTTGATCACCAGCCAGGGCAGGCGGCTCTTTACCGCGTCCTTCCAGTTACCGCTCAGTTCCTCGTCTTCGGATACACCGGCTATCTTCAAAATGTCCTCGGTGCTTTCCTCCTCCATAACGTCGATGATATCATCAACGGTGATCCGGCCCAGCAGCTTCATGCTTTCATCCACTACCGGGATGCTGGTGAGGTTATATTGCGAGATGAGGTCGGCAACGTCCTCCTGATCAAGTTCGGCTTTAACAAAAACAAAATCAGTGTTCACCATGTCGCGAACGCGCGCGTTTGGCCGGGCTTTCAGCACCGATTTTATCGAAAGTATCCCCTGCAAAACATTCTCATCATCAACAGCATAAATGGTGTAAAATTCTTCCATCTCTTCGGATTGATGAATGATCTCTTCGAGCGCATCCTTTTTATCCATGTTGATGTTCACCTTGATGAGGTCGGAGTTCATGATACCGCCTGCGGTATCCTCCGGGTACTTCATCAGCGCGCGGATGCTGTCGGCGTCTTCCTGGTCAAGGTCCTCTAATATTTCCTGCTGTTCTTCCTCGTCCAGTTGCGAGATAATGTCGGTGGCATCGTCATAATCGAGCTCTTCGACGATCTCCTGCCGTTTTTCCGGGTTAAGCCCGATCAGCAGTTCGCCGGGGGCTTGTTCCTCGTGCATTTCCGAGATCACCTCGGATGCAACGTCGGTGGGCAGGATGTTGATGATCCTTTCCTTGGCCTCCTGGGGTAATTTTTCAAAGAGCAATGCAATCTCGGAAGCATGATACTCCTTCAGAACGACCTCTAATTCAGCGTCATTCCCCTCAAGCGCGGTTTCAATGCGCAGCAGGTCGGTTTTATCAATTTCAAAAGATTGCATGTGCGACTAAAGTACGGTTTTCAATTTGAAAATCCGACGATTTGACAAGTTGAAAATTTGATGACCTGAAAATCTGAAAATTTGACGATTTGATGATTGCCACTGCCAGTTGAGAGGACTGGCTCACTGCCCGGCGGCCTTCGAAACGGTCCCTAAATTGTCCGCTTATACACAGTGACAACACCATTTATCTTCTCAAATCTCCCCAATACCTGGTTTACCATCGTTTTGCGGATCGCTACCTCGATGCTGCAGCGCGCATCAAAATCCTGATGGAGAATACTTAGCTCATTGTCCTTAATGATCTTCATCACCTCATTCATCTGCAAATAATCAAATTGAATAAGATACAAATCGTTTACGGTCTTTTGAACAACAATGGACTGTTTAATGGCCTCTTCAGCAGCGGTTTTGTAAGCATTTATTAAACCGGGAACCCCCAGCAAAGTTCCACCGAAATAACGGGCAACCACAATTACGATGTTGGTGAGGTCTTTCGACAGCAGCGTATTCAATATAGGCCGGCCTGCGGTGCCGGAGGGCTCCCCGTCATCGTTTAGCCGGAAGACCGAACGGTCGATGCCCAAGCGAAGTGCCCAGCAATGGTGGTTGGCTTTAGGATGTTCGGACTTTAAGCGGACCAATATCTCTTTTAGCTCAGCCTCACCGCCCAAGGGGAAAGCAAAGGCAAGGAATTTGCTGCCACGATCGCGAAAGACGCCCTGGGCGGGTTTTTCAATGGTGCGGTAGGTGTCGTCAAAAAGCATCGGAGCGATCAGGATCTGGCGATAATGATGACGGCAATAATGGCTATAAATATGCCTATTTTATTCATCAGGCTTAATTTTTCCTTAAAGATCAGGAAACCGGTTAATGCGGCCGCCACAATGAGCCCAATGTTCATTGCCGAAAATACGGTAGAGGGCGCCGATGCCAATGCCCGGTGCGCCTTTAAATAAAACAGGATGTTGCCAAAGTTGGCGATGCCCAATCCCCAGCCGATTAAAATATGCGGCCACGAAAATCGCATTTTTCCGGCGGCCACCTGGTAAACCAGGGCAAGGAATGAAAAACCGAAAGCCAGCACAAACACGAAAAAAAGCGAAGTATTATAGCTGATGAGCTTTGACGCGGCAATTTGCTTAAACAAAACGTCGATCACACCGAAACCCACAAAAACGATCAATAAAAACAGCCACGCATTTGCCGTAAACGGCCCGTTCTTACTATCGTTTACCCGCGGAATAGTTAACACCATGGCCACAAAGCCCAAACCGATACCCACGAGCTTGAGGGTTGCCGGTTGCTCGGAAAAAATAAAGAAGGCGGCGATAACGGAGATCAGCAATGACAGGCGTTGCGCCATTTCGGTGCGAACGATGCCTGATCGTTTTATGGAAATGCCAAGAATTATAAAAATTGCCGGGAGCAACAGGCCCAGTACAATATAGCTAACCATGGGCGCCTGCCTTAGATGACCAAATTGGGGCCGCAGCAATGCCCATGAAAGTAATATGGCGGCAGAGTAGTTCCATACGATGGCCTGGAAAACATCGACATGATAGCGCTTTGCCAGCTTTAGCATGATCGACACGGTAATGCTGCAGCAAATGCTCAGGAATACCCAGATCAGGCCAGCGATGTTATCGGGTATTATCAGGATTAGTGGTTCCAGGGTAGTATACAGCTTAAAAGTGAAGGGGTATTAAACATTTGTTAAAATTAGCAGTTTATCCCGGCCTACGCAAAATTCACCGCCGGCGCGGCCGTTTATTTCGGGCGGCCTGATGCCTTTATTTAAATTACCTGGCCCGGTAAAAATACGCGCTTCATCCCAAAGGCCTGCATCAATAAACGATTTAAGGGTGTGGGCGCCGCCTTCGATGATTATAGATTGTATATCCTGCAGGTAAAGCTGGTATAAAATGTACTGCGGCACATACCGGTCGAAATCTTCGAGGGCAATGTACTTAATATTTCCTGTCGTATCCGTCGTTAACTCATTAAAAACCAGTGTTTCAACCGATTGATCGAAAAGATGGGAGCTTTTATTTAAGGTTAATTTACGATCTATCACAACTCTTTTTGGGCGCCTGCCGCTGCCGTAACGTACGTTTAGCTGCGGGTTGTCAATGGCAGCGGTGTTTTTGCCCACCAAAACGGCGTCTTCCTCACTGCGCCACTGGTGCACAAGCTTGCGCGACTCCGGCCCCGTTATCCAGTGCTGGGAACGATCGGCCGGCGCGAAAAAGCCATCGCTGGTTTGCGCCCATTTTAATATAACATAGGGGCGATGCTTTTGCACACGGGTAAAAAATCGCCGGTTTAGCCATTGGCATTCATTTTCAAGTACACCGGCAGTTACCTTAACGCCGGCTTCAGTCAATTTTTCAATCCCTTTGCCATTTACGGCCTCAAACGGATCGCGGCAGCCAACAATTACTTCAGACACCTGGTGTTTGATCAACAGATCGGCGCAAGGGGGTGTTTTACCATAATGCGCGCACGGTTCCAGCGAAACGTAAACGGTCGATTGTTTTAAAAGTTCAGCGGCATCGTCAAATTTGCCGATCACCTGGTTAATTGCCCTCACCTCGGCATGTGCTTCACCGTATTTTTGGTGGTAGCCCTCTCCTATTATTTTATCATTATGCACAATCACCGCGCCAACCATCGGGTTGGGGCTTACGTTGCCCATGCCCAAAGCCGCAAGCTCCAGGCATCGCCGCATATATTTTTCGTGCTCGTGCATTTGGCAAAAGTAGCTTTTATGTTACTTTGCCGCATGGAAACCGTAAAGAATGTTTTTGATGCCTATCGGGAAGACCTGAAAAGTGTGTATGATCCGAACGAAGCGGAATCCATCAGTTTGCTGGCGCTGGGCGAAGTAACCGGTTTTAGTAAGGCAAAGCTCAAAGCCTTTCCCGAAGAACAGGTGGGCGCCGCTCAGGCCCAGAAGCTTGCCGGTATTTTAACACGCCTTAAAACCGGAGAGCCCATCCAATATATTATAGGTCACACCGAATTTTACGGCCTGCCCTTCAAAGTTAACCCATCCGTGCTGATCCCCCGCCCGGAGACCGAGGAATTGGTGGAATGGGCGATTGCTTCAGTGGGCGGTTTGCAGTTGGCAGTTGGCAGTGAGCAGCAGAAAGCTGCCAGTAAGCGATTGGCAGTGGGCAGTTTATTGGATATTGGCACAGGCAGCGGGTGCATTGCGATCAGCCTGAAGAAAAATTTGCCTGATTTCAAGGTATCCGCTATTGATATTTCCGAAAGCGCTATTGACATCGCGCAGCAAAACGCCACACTAAATGGCGTTGACGTCGAGTTTGTTCGCGGCGACATACTACCCTCCCAAAAACCTTTCAGCTTTAACCATTCGCTTTTCACCTTAATAATCAGTAATCCTCCTTACGTCACTCAGCACGATAAAACCCAGATGCGCAAAAACGTAACCGATTTTGAACCACATACCGCTTTGTTTGTGCCCGAAGATGACCCGCTGATATTTTATAAGGCGATTGCAGATTTTGCGATAAAGAACCTTGCGCCGGGCGGATTATTATTTTTTGAGATTAACGAAAGTTATGGGGAGAAAATCGTTGAGCTACTGGCTGATCATTCGTTTATCGGCATTGAATTGAGAAAAGATATGAGCGGCAGGGATAGAATGGTGAAGGCTTCTGTTATCTGACGGTTTTTTGAATCTTTTTTGCCACCCTTTATTTGATTGTTTGGATCGATCGCATTTCCCGTTGGGGTTGAAAATTTTCCGGTAGGGCTGAAAATTTTCAACCCTTACCACCCGCATTTGATTGTGTGAATTGATCGTATTTCCCGTAGGGGTTGAAAATTTTCAACCCCTACCACCCGTTATTTGATTGTTTGGATTGATCGTATTTCCCGTAGGGGTTGAAAATTTTCAACCCTTACCACCCGTCATTTGATTATTTGGATTGATCGTATTTCCCGTAGGGGTTGAAAATTTTCAACCCTTACCACCCGTTATTTGATTATTTGGATTGATCGTATTTCCCGTAGGGGTTGAAAATTTTCAACCCTTATCACCCGTTATTTGATTGTTTGGATTGATCGCATTTCCCGTAGGGGTTGAAAATTTTCAACCCCTACCATAATATTTTCGACCCCTACAGGAATTTCTCAGCCCCTAACTGCGTGGGTGATATTGAATAATCGTTCCCTTCAAATATTCCCTGTCCAAATGCGTGTATATCTCGGTCGTCGTGATGCTCTCATGCCCCAGCATTTCCTGTACGGCGCGCAGGTCAGCGCCGCCTTCAACCAGGTGGGTGGCGAATGAATGCCGGAAGGTATGCGGGCTGATGGTTTTAGCGATGCCGGTTTGCGAAGCGACCTCCTTGATCATCAAAAAGATATACACCCGGCTTAGCCTTGAACCACGGCGGTTTAAAAAAACAATATCCTCCTCTCCTTTTTTTATGGGAACATGCACGCGGATATTTTCGATCCAGATTTTAAGCGCCTTTACTGCAGAAGCTCCGATTGGTACCAGCCGCTCTTTGCTGCCTTTGCCGGTAACTTTAATGAATTCGATATCGAGGTATAAGTTGGATAGTTTTAGTTCCGTCAGCTCAGATACGCGCAGGCCGCAGCCATACAGTACTTCTAAAATGGCTTTGTTTCGGCCGCCTTCGGGTTTGGACAGATCAACGGACTCGATCATTCTGTTGATATCCACGTAGCTCAGTGTATCCGGCAGCTTGCGGGTGATCTTTGGCGACTCCAATAGTTCGGACGGATCGCTTTTGATCATATCCTCCATCAACAGGTATTTATAAAAGGCCTTTACGCCGGATAAAATCCTGGCTTGCGACGATGGTATCATACCCAGTTCAACCACCCAGCGAATAAATTCCCGTAAACTGGCAAGCGTGACGGTTTCAGGCCTAAGTTTTATGGCCTGTATATCAGCAAATTGGTAAAGCTTTTCTATATCCCTGCTGTAGGCTTCTATCGAGTTGTCCGAAAGCGACCGCTCCAGCTTCAAATACGCCCTGAATCCCTTTATTGCCGATTGCCAGTCCAATTGAAATTTTTTTAATGTTTTTAGCTAAGTTTGACCTGATGAAGATACAAATTATAAACGGCCCAAATTTAAACCTGTTAGGCGTCCGCGAGAAATCGATCTACGGCGACAACAGTTTTGAGGCTTACCTTGAAAAGCTCCGCGAACGCTACCCGTCCATCGAAATTACTTATTACCAAAGCAATGTCGAGGGCGAGATCATCAATAAAATACATGAAACGGGCTTTAGCTTTGACGGTATTGTACTGAACGCCGGAGCCTACACCCATACTTCCATTGCAATTGCCGATGCTATTGCCGCGATAAAAGCGCCGGTAATAGAAGTGCATATTTCCAATGTTTATAGACGTGAAGAATTCAGGCATAATTCCATGCTGGCCGCTAATTGCCGCGGCGTGATAGCCGGTTTTGGTATGAATTCGTACCGGCTGGCAATAGAAAGCCTGTTGGAAGATTGAATAATATCCGAAGTGACCACGCCGTTTTAACTAAAAGCTGATTTTTATGACCAGGTTAACCAAAATCGTCGCTGTACTTGCTGTTTCATGTTTAACCCTATCCGCCGTGACTGGTTTTGCCCAGTCGAAAGCAAGGAAAGAAGTGTCGAAGCGGCGCGAAGCGGAACGACATATGATGCACATGCGCGACTCGGCAATGCGGATTATAGCCCGCACGGATACCTCGATCAATAGCCTGCTGCAAAGGATTGAACGCTATGCCGCCAGTTTCAACGAGATCAACAATAACCTGGCCGATGGTATAGATACCATTGAAATGGGGGACGAACTGCCATTAGTGGTGAAACGGCTGGCGAAGATCAACTCGGCGGCGCGCACGCACCGTGCCGGGACTTTGCGGTATTTATTTGTGCTGAGAGATAATCTTGACCGCCTTCAGGACAAACTGGAAGGCTGGCAGGGCGATATCACGGAGATAAACACCAGGCTGGTACAAAACCAGGCGGACCTGATCAAATTTGCAAAGGACTCCATACTAAAAAAAGTACCATCGGATAGCCTGCTGCGGCGAACCTATTTCGCTCACCTCAGACAGGTTAGGGAGATTTGGCGACAGACCGATTCCGTTAATCGCGGCATACTACTGAAAGTTAACCTGCTGCAGGATAAAATAGCAGTGAGCTATACCGGCGTACTTGATGGTACCGATCAGATTGACGCCAGGATAAAAGGCTTTGCTGAGAAAGCATTTGCCGGCGAATCAGACTATATCTGGAACGAGGCCCCACGATACCAGGATTTGAGCACGGCAGTAAAAAGCACTGCAAAGCTCGACAGCCTGTTACTAAGCTACTTTTATAAGAGCGATACTTTTGTGCATTTTGCTGCCCTGGCATTCCTGGCAATTATTTTTAGCTGGATATTTTACAACCGCCATAAAGCTTTGAAAAAAGAAGACATTGCGGACGTTATTCCCGCGCAGGCGGGCTTTATTTACAGGCATCCGGTATTGTCGCCCTTGTTGGTCGTTACGGTTATAGTTCCTTTTTTTTATAACCATCCGCCGACGGTGTTGCTGGAAATATTTTTTATTACCTCCATCGTCATTGCATTGATCCTTTTAAAGAAGGACACCCCAAAGTATACTTTTCAATTTTTACAACGGCTGTTTATGATTACGATCGTTTACGCGATCAGTAATTTGTTGATCCAAATTTCCAGCGTCGACCGGTATATGATATTGGCGTTGGGCATTATTTCCCTGGTGCTATCATATAAATACTACAAAAAGGCCAGGGGCCAGGCCGATGGGACCTTCCCGTATGCGCTTACCGTACTGAAAGTATTTATGGGCCTGCAAGCCCTATCCGTTGTGTTAAACATCTGCGGGCGTTTCAGCCTCGCGAAAATAGTCGGCGTAACGGCAGTGTTTAACCTTTGGTTTTTGCTCGTACTGTATGTGATAGTGAACATCATTATACAAGCAATTTTCCTGCAGTTTGAGGCAAAAAAGGGCGGTAACAGTATTATTAACTGGATGGATTATAACCTGGTGAAAAAAAGGTTCAGGCAAACGCTGGTGGTAATTGCCGGGTTATTGTGGATATTCAGCCTGTTACAAAACCTCGATATTGATGATTGGGCGGAAGACTACGTGGGGGATCTGCTGAATCAATCGCAAACGGTAGCGGGCGCCGAATTTACGCTCGGCGGATTCGTCATTTTTATCCTGGTCATTTGGCTGTCTTCCATCGTGTCCCGGGTCATCAGTTATTTTTATGATGTTTCGGCGCAGCGCGTTACCGACCTGTCGGTACTGAAACGAAAGAACCGCACTTCGGCGCTGATCATACGCATAGGCGTGTTTTCCATCGGTTTTTTGCTGGCCGTTGCCGCCTCGCATTTTCCGCTCGACAAGCTCACCATTATCATCAGCGCATTTGGCGTAGGCATTGGTTTTGGTTTACAAAACATTGTAAACAACCTGGTTTCAGGGTTGATACTTGCGTTCGAGAAACCCATCAACATCGGTGATGTGATCGAAGTTGACGGGCATACCGGCACCATGAAAGAGATCGGTATACGATCAAGCAAAGTGGTCACCGGCGACGGCTCGGAAGTGATCATCCCTAACGGCGATTTTATCTCGCACCAGGTGGTTAACTGGACGCTGAGCAACAGCAACCGGCAGATAGACCTGCGCGTGATAACCGCTTACGGCGTAGATTTAAACCAAGTAAAACGCTTATTAAAGGGCTTACTGGACGACAGAAGCGACATCATGAGCAAGCCGGCTCCCGCAGTATTCATCAACAATATAACAGAGAGCGCCGTTGAATTTAAGGTGCTATTTTGGGAAGCAGACATCAGCACCACCGGCGAGTTAAAAAGCAAGATTTTAACGGAGATCTACGAACTCTTAAGCAAGGAAGGAGTTCAGCTTCCGAGCACCCAAAAGGACCTTTACCTGCATTTTCCGGAAGGGATGCCCCTGGCGATTCCGCCTGATGATAAACTAAAAGATAAGGAAAGTAAGGGCGCTAAATAAAATCCGATCGATCCAGGTCGGTAAAATGGCGTTTTTTATTCACAAAGAAGTCCCATACAATACCGCGTTTGTACATCCCGGTTAAAGGATCATGTTTTCCATTTTCTGTCTTGCCAACTTGCAAAGTTGCGGACTTCCGGACTACAGCAGACTTTTTTGTCCGGAAAACAAAGTTCTGATGAGCCCTGCTGACCGCCCAGGCATCTTTGCGTTTTCCTTCAGATAGAAACCGGAATAGGGCGATCAGGTCCAGCCAGATCCTGATAAATATAACCCACAAGCCGCGCCAGAAGGGAAGGTTATTTTTTAGCAGCAGCAGATTGTTCCGGAAGTTGAGGAAGGTTTTAAACGGGTTCTCCGCATTCAGCGTACCGCCGCCCACATGGAAAACTTCCGATTCCGCACAATACACCACTTTGTAACCCATATTTTTAAGCCGCCAGCAAAGGTCTATTTCCTCCATGTGCGCAAAAAAACGATCGTCAAAACCTCCGGCCTCCACCCAGCAGTGTTTTTTTATAAACAATGCAGCACCCGTTGCCCAAAAAACTTCTTTTGATTGATTGTATTGGCCCTCATCGGCCTCCATCTCGTAAAATATCCGTCCCTGGCAAAACGGGTAGCCAAACTTGTCGATAAATCCGCCCGCCGCGCCGGCGTGCTCAAAATACCCTTTTTGCGCAAATGCCTTTATTTTTGGCGCCGCCGCCGCAATCAGTGGGTCGCTTTCCATCAAATCGATCACCGGTTCTATCCAACCGTCAAACACCTCGACATCCGAATTGAGCAGGATAAAATAATCGGCATCAACCTGTTCCAAAACTTTATTGTAACCACCGGTAAAGCCATAATTTTGATCGTTTTGGATGATCCGGACCGTTGGAAAATTTTGTTGCAGGAAAGTAATTGAATCATCAGAAGATGCGTTGTCGCCCACAATAATATCAAGGCCAGGCCATGTTGAGCTAAGCACCGAGGGTAGAAATTGCCGCAGGTAATTAACGCCGTTCCAGTTCAGGATCACCACGGCAACTTTAGGGACCGAACTCATTTGGCTACGTCCTCCGGTTTAATTTTCCATCTCCTGTGCGACCACAGCCAGTATTCGGGTTTTTCTCTTATTAATGATTCCAGGTATCTCACGTGTATTTCGGTGATCTCGTAAGGTTGTGTTTGTTTTGGCTCTTCAACCAGCGGTACAAATGTATAAGTATAATGCCCCCTTTTTACCAGGTCGATGCGATAAAATATTACCGCGCAATTGATCATCTTTGATATCTTCTCCACACCCAAAAAAACCGCTGTGGGCTGGTTTAAAAATTCAATAAAATATTTGGCGTCCTCTCGCGTGGGGGTTTGGTCAGACGCGAGCACCGTGAAAGTCAATTCGTTTTTGGTTTCAACGATCTTCCTCAATGTTTGCCGCATGGAGATCATGGTAGCCCCGAAGCGCGAGCGCGTGCGATTAAAAAAGTCGGTGAAAACATCGTTTGATTGCGGCTTATAAACGATCATGCGTTTATGGCCGGTCAAAAAGCCAAAGCTGAGGCAGGCCATTTCCCAATTACCATAATGACCGGCCGCGGCCAATATGCTTTTTCCCTGGCTGAAATAATGGTCCACCAGTTCGGGATTAGTGCAGATCATGCGCTTATGCACCGATTTGGCCGGCATGCTGATGGATTTGATCGTCTCCATCATCAGGTCGGCCATATATTTAAAGTATTTTTTCTCGATAACAGCGCGTTCCGCATCCGACTTTTCAGGAAATGAATTGAGCAGGTTCTCGTGCACAACCGCCCGCCTGTAACGTATGAGATAGTAAAGAATAACGAACAGCAGGTCGGCAACCAGATATAAAAACCAAAAAGGCAGCAGTGAAACCAGGTACAAAAACAAAGTACCCAGCCTTGAAAGCCCTTTTTTTATCATTATTTTCGCAAAATTTTGCTGCAAACTTAAAATATATGATCGAAAAAGGCGCTGTGTTCCCGATGTTTTATCTTGCCCCGGTGGAATATTTTGTAAACCTGAGCGCTTGCAAACCGGGTATCATGATAGAGCGGGAGGAACATTTCCCCAAGCAAACTTACCGCAACCGGGCGCACATTTATTCGCCGGATGGCGTATTATCACTCACGGTGCCGGTGGTAAGGGGGGCCAAACAACACACCAAAATAAAGGATGTAAAGATCAGCTATGATTTCAACTGGCAGCGGCTGCACTGGCAAAGCCTGCAGGCCTGTTACCGGAGGTCGGCTTATTTTGAATATTATGAGGACGACCTGGCGCCGTTTTATGAAAAGAATTTTACCTATCTTTTTGATTATAACGAACAGTTGCTGCAGTTTATCCTGAAATCGATCAAACTAAAATTGGAATATACTTATACACAAAGTTACGAGACTGAAGTTGACGGATACACCGATTTTCGAAATGCGTTTAACGCCAAAAAAGAACCGGACTTTAATCAAAAAGCATACTTCCAGGTATTTGAAGAACGTAACGGCTTTAAAAAAAATTTAAGCATTGCCGACCTGTTGTTTAACCAGGGGCCGCATTCATTAAATTATATTTAAATTTTCAGGCGAGTTCATATAATTGCAACATTAACGTTACCTTAATACGTTTTTAAACTTTCTGCCTGAAATTTGCGCAAAATTAAAAAAGTGAAGGAACGCGGCTCAGCATACAGCCATAAATTTAAAATTGCCAGGTGGCTATTTGCCATCGGCGTTTTGTTTTTTGTTGCCAAACCCTTCATCGGCTTCGCGTTCCACCCGGCGAATCCTGCCGCACAGGAAAGCATCCTTGTAAAATCGTTCACCAAACGCAAGCTTGACTACGTTGACAACAGCAACTATGATGTAAAAACCATCCAAAAACAATTAGCCAACCCGGTCAATGGGTCATTCTTGCTGTTTTCCTGCCTCTTAAGCATTCTCTTTCCATTCATATTTAAAGCTGGTTTTAATATTACCGGTCATCTTAACCAGCGAATTAGAACAGGCCGTTTTCCATCCGGCGGCGCCTGGCTGCTGGACGGCCAGCTCATCATTTGATTTAACGGGCAGGTATTTTTGATACGCACAATGCGTATCGGGCCATCGCAGCGGTGATGGTTTGCCGCTGAAATTTCCGGAAATCTTTTAGGCCAGGTCTGAACAATAAAAAAGATCAGCTTAAAAAGTCTTCAAAATCAAAACTTAAAAAAATGAAATTCCTCCATTCAACTATAGCGCTGATCGTTGTAACAATGATCATTTGTTCCGTCAATACTTTTGCACAGACGGCAAATAACATTCCAAATACCGTTACTGCCGCGTTCGCGACCAAATACCCAAAAGCTCGGATCAAAAAATGGGTTGAAACCAATGGCAGCTATACGGCCGAAGCCAGGGACAGCCATCAAAAGTTCTTTGCCGTTTTTGATCAGAATGGCCATTGGGTAAGCAGCGCTTTAAAGATCAACTGGTCGCGAAACCTGCCATCGCAGGTGCAGGCTTCCATCCGGAACAGCAAGTACGCAGCCTGGAAAATAGACGGGATAAAAAAGGTCGAGTCGCCGTCCGAAGCCCTTTACCAGGTGTGCGTGGACGACCATTTCCTGCATCGCGACGGTGCGCATGCCGGTGCATTTACAAACAGCAAGGTTTTAAACATCAAAGCCGACGGCCAGATCATTGCTGAAAATAATATTTCATCGCCGTTACTATTTTAAAAAGCAAAAACAACATCGCTGTACTTTCAGCGGCCCGCGCTACTTACAACACGGCGCAGCCATAAACGTACAGATGTGCAGGTTGATAAAAAAGGGATGTCGAGATTAAAAGTCGTTAAAATTCTATTCTTCGTGAGTGCATTGGCGTTCATAGCAAGGCCTTTTTTTGGCTTTATCCTATTCGACAAACAGCATCACCCGGTTGAGGACAGCATTTTAGTAAAGATATTTTCAAAGCGGAAACCCGAGCTATCCGAGGATGGCAACGCAGGGTCGGCCATCGAAAAACAACTGGCAAATCCCGGACTGGATATTTCCCCCCGGTTTGGAAGCTTCCTGGATATTCTTTTCCCCAATTTCCCAACAGCTATAAAAACAACCACCGTTACAATGCCTGCAGCAGCCCCGCCGCCGGGCTGTCAAACCTGGCTGCTGTGCGGGAAAATCCTCATTTGACAAACATCAGTTAACCCATCATACGAACGCTCCCGGTCCGGAGGCCGGACTGAGTTCTTCAATCCATTTATTAACTAATTTTTATCAAATGTTCAATTTAAAAAGATATGTATTCGTTTGTTCATTGCTTATTACGGCATTGGCTTCAAACGCCCAGCAGCCGGCCCCGGTAACATTAAAAGAGCTGCTGAATACCGTCAATCAGCGCGCGCCGCAGTTGTTAACTGATTCGGCCGCCATCAGCATTCGTAAGGCGCAGGCGGAGGAAGTTTATCATAACTGGCTGCCAAATCTCCATTTAAATTACCAGGCCGACGTAGGCGCCAGTAATAATGTAACCGGCCCTTATTTCGGTTTTGGTATCATACCGTCCAGTTCTGGGGGTATTCATAGTACGAATGTAACAACCGCCATGTCGGACGATCTTGGTATCGCCGAGCTTGACTGGGAGGTGTACAATTTTGGTAAATACCATGCGCAAAACCAGGTGGCCCAATCGGATATCAGCGTTGAGCAAAACAATTTTGCGCGTTCAAAATATGATCTGCAGGCTTATACCATCAGCAATTATTTGCAACTGCTGCGCCTGCAAAATTTTATCGGCATTCAATACCGCGATATCCGTCGAAACCAGGAAATCTTGCGTTCCATCGTCAGCCTGGCAAAAAGCGGTATCCGGGCCGGCGTGGATACCAGCATTGCCCAAGCCGAACTATCTAAAGCAAACCTTAATTATATCGAGTTGGGCAACCAGTTAAAGCAGGTGCAGCTAAAGCTTTCCGCGGTAAGTGGATATCCTTACCAGGCCATCGTTCCCGATACTACGGTTGAAATGACGCTGATCGGCCAGCCATCGGCTTATATTTTTCCTGAGGATACACTGAACCACCCCTTAATTAATTATTTCCGCGCCGTGGTCGATAATAGCCTCCAAAGGGAAAAATTGGTAAAGAATTTATATAATCCTAAACTGATGCTTGAGGCCGCCGCGTGGGACCGCGGCTCAAGTGTCGATGCAGCGGGCCGATATGGCAGCCTGGGATCAGGCTATGGCTTTCAGCGGGGAAATTACCTGGTCGGGCTCGGCATTTCATTCAACCTGTTCGATTTGAAAAGAAGGCAGCTGAAGCTCAATACCCAAAAAGCGGCGACCTATTACGACCAAAACCTTTTACAGGAACAAAGGCGCCTGCTTTCGGTAAGCGCCAGCCAGGCGGATGTGGAAATGCAAACCGCATTAGACAGATTGAAGGAAATTCCGAACCAGCTTAATGCGGCCAACGCCAGCTACCGGCAAAATCTGTCCCTGTATCGCAACGGATTATCGGACATAGTAACGCTGGATGCAGCGCTTAATATACTATACCGGGCCGAAACCGACTACATGCAGGCCAAGTATGATTATGCAAACGCCCTTTTTCAAAAGGCAATCACAGAGAACCAGGTTAACAGCGTCTTAAACTTATTAAAATAATAAAACTATGTCAATGGTCACATCTGCGCTGAAAAAGCCGATTGCCATGGTGGTGATCACCATGAGCCTTTTGATTTTTGCAGTGCTCAGCGCAATAAATATACCGATAGATATTTTTCCGAAGCTCAATCTTCCTACTATATATATCATCGAGTCGTACGGCGGCATGTCGCCGCGGCAAATGGAGGGGTTTTTCTCAACCCGTATGCAGGACCAGTTCCTGTACATCAACGGGGTAAAAACCATTACCAGTAAAAACATCACGGGTTTAACCCTCATCAAGCTGTCGTTTTATGAAAGCACTAATATGGCCGAGGCGTCGGCAGAAGTTGCTTTGCAGGTAAACCGCGCGATGAAATTTTTCCCGCCCGGCGCTTTACCGCCGCAGGTGGTCCGCTTTGACGCGTCTTCGCTGCCCGTGGGCGAGCTGGTGTTGTCGGCTAAGTCGCGGAGCCTTAAGGATATTTATGATATGGCGACCACCCGGATAAGGCCGTTATTCGCGTCAGTGCCAGGGTTATCGGCGCCTCCCCCGTTCGGCGCCAATTCACGTTCCATCGTGGTCAGCGTCGATCCGGATAAGCTGCGGAGTTACAATTTAACTGCGGATGAGGTAGTAGAAGCGCTGGCAAAATTTAACGTGATGTCTCCATCGGGTTACCTCCGACTGGATAATACCATGTTTACCACTACTATTAACACGCTCGAAAAAAAGTCGGATGACTTTGGTAATATCCCGGTAAAAACGGTAAACGGGACGCCCGTATTTGTGAAAGACGTTGCAAGGGTTGCTGATGCCGCCGACGTTACCGTCGATTATGCCCTTATAAACGGTAAACGCTCAGTATATATCCCCGTAATAAAAACTGCCGATGCCTCCACCTGGTCGGTAGTGCAGGACCTGAAAAAGAAAATACCCGAAATGCAGAGCCTGCTGCCTGACGATGTGAAGATATCGTACGAATTCGACCAGTCGGTTTTTGTGGCTAACGCCGTCAAAAGCCTGATGACCGAGGGCGGCCTCGGCGCATTACTTACCGGTTTAATGGTATTGCTTTTCCTGCGCGATTTACGCAGCAGCCTGATCGTGGTGATCACCATCCCGGTTTCCATATTGATCGGCGTACTTTTATTAAGCTTGTGCGGGCAAACCATCAATATCATGACCCTGAGCGGTTTGGCGCTTGCTATCGGCATACTGGTTGACCAGGCGACGGTGACGATAGAGAACATACACCAGCACCTGGAAATGGGTAAATCAAAACGGTTGGCGATCTACGACGCCTGCGAGGAAATATCGTTCCCGCTGCTGTTGATATTACTTTGTATCCTGGCGGTATTTGCACCGTCGTTCCTGATGAACGGGGTGCCAAAGGCCATGTTTTTACCGTTGTCGCTGTCCATCGGCTTAACCATGATCGTTTCGTACGTTTTAGCGCAAACACTGGTGCCCATATTGGGCAACTGGATGATAAAGGCCGAACGCTACCAGGTGTATCACCATGATAAAATACATGCGCATGCCGGCGAAGCGCTTGACAGACCCGAGGAAATCCAAATAAACAGGCACCTGGAAGAAGAAAGGAACCACCCCGAACAAAATGATTTTTTTGAAAAGGTAAAAATGCGGTTCATCGGTATCATCACGCGCCTGATGCCCTTTAAAAAGCTCATTATCCCGGTTTACCTGGTTAGCATGATCGCGCTGGCCGGGCTTTGTTTTGTCGTCATCGGTAAAGATATGATGCCGAAGATCAATAACGGGCAATTCCAGATCCGGATAAAAGAGCCCGACGGCACCCGTCTGGAAAGAACAGAGGACGCCGTAAAGCAAATTTTAAAAATTGTTGACAAAACAGTTAATCATCACGTAGCCATTACCTCGGCTTATGTCGGCCTGGTGCCCAGCAGCTATGGCACCAGCAACCTGTATGTTTTTAACGCAGGCACCAATGAGGCCGTATTGCAGGTTGAGCTGGATGAAAGCTACAAAATAAACACCGATGAGCTGAAGGATGCGTTGCGCAAAAACATTGCCTATGCCCTGCCCGACCTGAGGATAACGTTTGAGCCGATTGACCTGACCGAAAAGATCATGAGCCAGGGCGCCTCTACCCCTATCGAAGTGCGGGTTGCCGGAAAAGATATGGCGCAGATTGAAGGCTACGCGGATAAAGTGGTTGATAAAATGAAACACGTAAACTATCTGAGGGATGTGCAGATTGAGCAGCCGCTTAAATCGCCGGTAATATCCATTACCCTCGACCGACTTAAAGTAGCGCAGCTGGGGCTGAATGTTTCAGATATCGGCCGCTCCGTTACGGCAAGCACGTCGTCAAGCCGCTTTACCGAAAAAAATCAATGGCTGGATGAAAAGGTTGCCTATACGTACCAGATACAGGTTGAAATACCCGAATATGTAATGAATACTATGGACGAGCTGAAAGAGATCCCGTTGCTGAAGGGAAAAAGCAGCCCAACCCTGGCCGATGTGGCTGATTTTAAAATTAATTACGAACCCGGCGAATATGACAGGACAGGCCCCCGTAGATTTATAACGGTGAGCGCCAATATCTATAAAAAAGATTTGGGTGCGGCCACAACCGAAGTGCAAAATATATTAAAGTCAATTGGCGCGCCGCCAAAAGGCTTGGTTGCCGAGGTGAAAGGAATGTCGAGCTTGCTGACGGATACGCTAAGCAGCCTGCAAAATGGCCTGATGTTCGCCATCCTGGTTATATTTTTATTATTGGCGGCCAATTACCAATCGTTCAAGCTGTCGTTAACGGTACTGGTTACTATTCCGGCGGTAATACTCGGATCGCTCACGGCACTATTGATAACGGGCTCTACGCTCAATTTACAGTCCTATATGGGTATGATCATGAGCACCGGTGTGTCAGTAGCCAATGCGATCCTGATCGTCACTACCGGCGAAAGCCTGCGGCTTGAATTCCGGGATTCAACGCGGGCGGCAATTACCAGCGCTTCCGTGCGTTTGCGGCCGATTTTGATGACGAGCTTTGCCATGATAGCCGGCATGATCCCGATGGCCTCGGGTATGGGCGAAGCGGGCGAGCAATCCGCGCCGCTGGGCCGCGCCGTTATCGGGGGCCTCTTTGCCTCAACCCTTGCCGCCTTGTTTATTTTACCCTTAGTGTTTTCATGGGTCCAAAATAAAACTACCTATTCCACCCCATCACTAATGCCCGATGAATCAATAGAAACCACCCACTTAAATATCAAAACAAATGAAATATAGATCATATTTATCAATAGCCGCCGCCGGTTTGCTTGCGGCCTGTTCAGGCAATCAAAAACCTGTCGATCTGACGGCCTCATCAAAACAGGTTGCTAACAAATACCAGTTCGGCAGCGTATCCGAAAAAGCCCTTTCAAGCTCGGCAAAGCTGCCGGGCAGGCTGGTGCCCTTTAACGAGGTAAACCTCTTCCCCAAGGTAAACGGGTTTGTAAAACAAATATACGTCGACCGGGGATCCCTTGTAAAAAAGGGACAGCTGTTGGTTACCCTCGAGGCCCCGGAAATGGAATCGCAGCTCCAGGCCGCAAATTCCAGGTATCTCCAGGCCAATGAAAACAGCCAGGCCAGCAAAGAAAAATACGAGCGCTTGAAAGAAGCGGCAAAGGAGCCCGGTTCAGTGTCGCCTTTGGACCTGGATAATGCAGCCGCCAAAATGAAGGCTGACGAGGCCATGGCACAATCAGAACTGTCGAATGTGGAATCGGTTAAAACCATGGAGGCGTATTTGCGGATCTATGCCCCGTTTGACGGCATGATCATTCAACGCAACGTATCCCCGGGTGCGCTCGTCGCCCCCGGCAAAACCACGGACCAGCCCATGCTGGTGTTGCAGGATATCCACAAAATGCGTCTCACCGTTTATATACCGGAGGATTATGTAGATAAGGTCGACCTCAGCCAGCCGGTCTCATTTACCTTCAATGCCATGCCGGGCCAGGTGCAAAAGGCAAGGATCAGCCGTTCGGCAAATTCACTGGGCGAAATGCAGCAGGAAGCTATCGAAATCGACGTGTCAAATGATGGCGGCCTGCTGAAACCGGGCATGTACGCGGATGTAAATATCCCTATGCGCTCGGGTGTAAAATCATTGCTGGTACCCAACAGCGCCATTGTGCGCTCAACCGAGCATGAATACGTTGTAAAGGACAGCAGCGGCAAAGCCGACCTGGTTAATATTAAGGAGGGCCTCGCCAGCGGCGACTCCACCGAAATATTCGGCAGCCTGAAACCCAAAGATAAAATAATCCTCCACGCCTCTGATGAGATCAAACAGTCGGATAAGATAGAATAGACCTGATGTTGTTTTTGTTTTGTGAGCCGGCGGTCCTGAAAGGGTCGCCGGTTTTTTTTTGGTTAATGGTTCAGGAGTCCTCTGGACAAACCAGGCAAAACCAGGGCTGGAATCTTTTGACCCTGCTGCGTTCGCCCGGTACCAGCGCTTCAGTCAAAATTTTTCGTATTTTAATTTTTTTATTAACGGCACTCAAGAGGGCTTCGCCGTTTCCTATGCCCAGCAGCCGCACAAGGCCCCCATCGTTTTGCCCGGTTTCGCCCGAAGCTGTCCGGCTGACGAAAGGACGGCCTTTAAACCATGTTGAAATTCAGCAATTTACAAACACATCAATATAAGTAAATAACAACGAGCTTTGCCCCGGAACACCATTTTATAAGCCGCTTCCCAAGAAATTAAAAAAATCTTTTGGAAATATTAAAATAGTTAATACTTTTACTCCCATTAGTTTAATAGGAATTATAGATTTGATGGGTGCATAGGGAGGGTTACCAATAAGGGATCCATCTTTTAACAACATAAATCGAACTTTCAATTAGCATTTCAACCCAAACATCCAACATGAAATCATTTTACAATTTGAAATCCCTGCTCTTATGCGTTCTGGTCTTGTCGTTGATAACGGCCGGCGCCGCGGCGAACGCCCAAACGGTAAAAACAGACTCAACGAATTTTATCAAATCCGCAAACAAAGCAGCACCTGAAAAGGCAGGCTCCGACACCTCCTGGAAGCCAACCCGGCGGGTTTGGGGCTATGCCTTCGGCGATTTGTATTACGACGCTCATACCGACAATGGCAGCCGCGGCGGCGAAACCAACTATTCCGGCGTACCCACTTACCGGAATGCCTTCCAATTCCGCCGTTTATATTTCGGGTATGACTATGACATCAGTAAAAAATTTGCGGCGACTTTGTTACTTGCTTCCGAGCCAAATGCCGGTACCTCTCCAGCCACTGGTACTTCCATCTCAAACAGCGACAATCTGGTTGATAATAAGATGTCTTTCTACATTAAATACGCCAACCTCCGCGTGCGGGACATCTGGACGGGTACCGACTTTATCATCGGCGAGCAGCCCACCCCTACCTGGAACCTGTCGTCCGAACAGGTTTTTAACCATCGCTGGACCGAAAGAACCATTACCGATTTTCATAAATTAGGTAACTCTTTCGACTTGGGCGCCGGATTACAGGGCACTTTCGACCCGCAAACAAAAAATTTCGGCTTTAACCTGCTGGTTGGCAATAATACCCAGGCAGCGATTGGTTCGGCGGCAAGCCCCACTACCGGCTTTTACAAAGAGTTTTACGGCGATATATGGGGCAGGTTTTTAGATAAGAGACTTTATATAGATGCCTATGCCGATTATGCCAGAACGGCCCAGGCTACGGCAACCGTGGGCGGACAGGCGCACCATATGTTAAAAGGCGTTATCGCTTACCAGGTACCGGCGCTTACTATTGGTGTAGAAGCATTCACCGAAAAAATAACCAATGCGGTGACCATAACCGACGGCACTTCAAAAACGCCGGCAAATGCAACCGCGGCAGGAATTTCCTTTAATGCTTATGGGTCAATAGTTAAAAATAAGCTCGGGTTTATTGCCCGGTTTGATACCTACAACCCCGACACAGAATTTATTACAGGTACAACCACCTATACGGTTAACACCAGCATCGGATCATACAGCCCATATACCAAAGAGAAATTTTATGTAGCAGGTTTAGATTTTACACCTGCGCCGAATATTCACTTTTCGCCAAATGTGTGGTTTTTGCAGTTTCACGATCAGCAGCTTTCCAGCACAACAGGGTACGTCGGCGACGATCATACCCTTATCTATCGTTTAACCTTCTTCTTCACTTTTGGCAAATAAACATGTGGCAAAATGTTAATCTATTAAAAGCAAACATTCCGGCAGCAATTACCCCGGCCGCCAGGCATTTAATACCCCTGCCCCTTCTTGCCGGCAAGACCGGCATGGAGGGGGATACAAAAACACCCTACATATACACTTATGAAAAAGAAACATTTTATTCAACTTACTATTTTGACTTTAACAGCCGCGGGGGCATTGATTACGTCGTCATCATTCAAAAGAAGTTCCGGCGAACAGGGCAACGACCTGCAGGGCACCATCAGCGTATCCGGCGCATTTGCCTTGTACCCAATGGTTGTTAAATGGGCCGACGGGTTTAAAAAACTGCATCCTAAGGTGACGTTCAATATTTCTGCGGGCGGAGCCGGCAAAGGCATTACCGACGCCTTATCCGGGCTGGTGGATATTGGCCTGGCTTCGCGGGATATTGACCCGTCCGAAGTTCAAAAAGGCGCGTACACCGTATTTGTAACTAAAGATGCGGTGGTGCCTACGTTTAATGCGGCTAATCCGGATGCGGCTGCATTGCTGGCCAAAGGGGTTAAAAAAAGCCTGTTTGCTGGTGTGTTTATTACCGGCAATATTAAAAACTGGAATCAGCTGGCCGGCAGGGTATCCGTGCCGATGCACATCTATACCCGGTCCGACGCGGCCGGGGCGGCGGAAACCTGGGCAAAATATTTGGGCAAAAAGCAGGAAGACCTGCTAGGCATAGCCGTTTTCGGCGACCCCGGCCTGGCCCAGGCGGTACAAAAGGACGTTACCGGTACCGGTTTTAATAACCTGGCCTATTTATATGACTTAAAAACGCGCAAGCCGATCGCCGGGGTGCGCGCATTACCCATAGACGTAAACGAAAACGGCAAAATAGATGCGGATGAAAACTTTTATGCCACTATCGACAAGTTTACCGCGGCCATCGCCGATGGAAAATACCCTTCGCCGCCGGCCCGTAACCTCGGCTTTGTATTTAAGGGCAAGCCGAAACGCAAAGAGCTGACCGAGTTTGTAAAATATGTGCTGACTAGCGGCCAGGCCTCCGTGGAGGAGAACGGTTATATCCGCTTGTCGAACGCAAAAATAAAAGAGGAATTGAAGAAGGTGGAGTAGTTCATGGTTCATAATTGATGGTTCATGGCACAAAAAAGGGGTTCCATATGCGATGAGGGTTAACCATCAACGATAAACTATAAACCATGAACTATGAACTATGAACAATCAACCATAGAAATGTACCGGTTAAGGTTATTTAAAGACAGGGCGTTTTCAAAAGTGATGCTGGTATGCACCCTCGTGTCCGTATCGGTAGTATTGCTGATCGGCATCGGGTTATACCTCCATTCTGTCCCCGTTTTGCACAAGCTGTCATGGGGCACACTCATCACCTCCAGCATCTGGAAACCGATGAAAGGGCTGTTTGGCTTTTATCCTTTCATCATGGGGACGCTGTGGGTAACCGCCATATCCATCATTATCGCCCTGCCGCTGTGCATCCTTACCGCTGTTTATATTACCGAATATGCGCCATCACGTATAAAAAAAATACTTAGCCCCTTTGTTAACCTGCTTTCGGGGATACCGCCGGTTATTTTTGGCGTTTGGGGTGTATTGTTTATTATTCCGTTGATACAAAGCCATATCGCGCCACATTTTGTCGACTTTTCCACCGGGTACAGCGTATTGGCCGGCGGCATCGTGCTGGCGGTGATGATCTTCCCGCTCATCGTAAGCATTATCACCGAAGTTTTGCGTACCATACCACAGGACCTTCGCGATGCATCGTCATCATTGGGCGCCACGAAATGGGAAACAACCAAAAAAGTAGTGCTGCGCAAAGCACTGCCGGGCATCATCGCCGCGCTGGTACTGGCCATTTCGCGCGCGTTTGGCGAAACGATCGCCGTGCTGATGGTTTGCGGTAACAATGCGGTTGTGCCCCATTCGGTTTTTGATCCGGGCTATCCGCTGCCGGCGCTGATCGCCAATAACTATGGGGATATGATGTCCATCCCGCTGTATGATTCAGCCCTGATGTTTGCTGCCTTGCTGCTTTTCATCATCATTTTATTATTTAACATTATTTCGCGGGTAATACTGGCCCGCCTGGAAAGGAAACTGGCAGCATGAAAAGAAGAAAATTTGAGGAACTGTTTTTCAAGGGGCTTATGCTGCTGGCTACCATCATCATCTCAGGCAGCCTTTTCCTCATCGTAGGTACCATATTTTATAAAGGCGCACCTTATATGAATTTGGATATGATCACCAAGACGCCGGGCGGAGGTTTTTATATAGGTAAGGAGGGGGGGATATTAAATGCCATCATCGGCTCACTGTATATCGCAGGCGGCGCTACGGTTTTAGGTTTGGCCATCAGCATCCCCGTGGCCATTTTTATCAATATGTACATCAATGGTAAAACATTCCTGGTCAATACGCTGCGAATGGCTTATGATGTGTTGTTTGGGATACCCTCCATCGTTTACGGGGCGTTCGGCTTTTTGATCATGGTCTACTTCGGTTTGCGCGCTTCACTTTTAGGGGGGATCATTGCCGTTACGCTGCTCGTCATCCCTATTTTAGTGAGAACGCTTGACGAGGTCATCCGTACCGTTCCGTCCGAACTGGGCGACGCAACGCTATCCCTTGGCGCCACCCGCTGGGAAACCGCAAAGGTTATTTTAAGGCAGATCAGGCCGGGTATTTTCACCGCGATATTATTATCATTCGGCCGGGCCATCGGCGACGTAGCATCGGTACTTTTTACGGCGGGCTTCAGTGATAATATCCCGACGTCACTCCACGAGCCCGCTGCCTCGCTACCGCTGGCCATCTTTTTCCAGCTGAGCAGCCCGGTAGCCGAAGTGCAGGGCCGCGGCTATGCATCCGCATTGGTATTAACAGTTATTGTATTGATCATCACTATATTATCAGAGATATGTATCAGGAAGTTTTACAAACAGAAAGCGTAGCGGCGAAGAAAACCCACATCAGCGTTAAGGGTTTAAACGTGCAGATTGGCAGCCAGCATATTTTAAAGGATATCAATATTGATATTCCTGATAAAAAAGTAACGTCCATTATCGGCCCGTCGGGCTGCGGTAAAACCACGCTGCTGAAAACGTTTAACCGTTTGCTGGATAACTCAAGCGACGTAAAGATCACGGGCCAGGTACTTGTTGATGGTGAGAACATCTACGACCCGAACATCGAAGTAACCCGCATCCGTAAAAAGATGGGGCTGCTCTCACAGCGTCCCTGTCCGCTGCCCATGTCCATCTATGATAATGTCGCTTATGGCCCCCGCATTCACGGTACCCGGAAAAAGGCGGTGCTGGATGAGCTTGTTGAACGGCAGCTGCGCGCTACCGGTTTGTGGGAGGAAGTAAAAGACCGCCTTAACGCTTCGGCAAACCGCCTGTCTATCGGGCAGCAGCAGCGTTTGTGCCTGGCGCGCGGCCTGGCGGTCAGCCCGGAGATCATTTTAGGCGATGAATCCACGTCAGCGCTCGACCCTGTATCTACCCACATTATCGAAGATCTGTTTATCAAGCTGAAAGAAAAGTATTCCATTGTGCTGGTTACGCACATCCTGAGGCAGGCGGCGCGCATATCTGATTACATCATCTTTGTTTACATGGGCAAAGTCATCGAAGCCGGCCCGGCCGAACAGGTTTTACAGGATCCGCAGGAAGAATTGACCAAACAATACGTAAAGGGTTATATCACGTAGTGTTTGCTAATTCTTTTTTGGACAACCCACAAATGCTTTGGGGCTTTCTCCTTGAACAAACTATTTAACTTTCGATTTTACCAGCCGATATATCAGTCTGCCTTTCACCAGTTCGGTTGAATCGGCGTTTTGTAATTCCTGGTACAGGTTCAGCGTATCCGCGTCAATTTTAAATATGTAAGATGGCCTGTCTTTGCCACCGGTATTAGTGAACTTGATGTCGTCCAAATTTTCTAGCATCCCTTCGGCAAAATCGATATTCACCTCATATGCTGAAAAATCGCCGAAGCCAGTAATATTACCTTCATTATCCATCTTAACCATTTCCGGGTGACCGTTAGAGTCTGTTGTACTATAATTCCCAGCTATTAGAACCTGGTTGACTATCCGGTAACCTACGTTGACCAATTTGTTTTCGGGATTTGTTTGTGGTAATTCTTTGATGTATGAAATGGCTTCTATTAATCTTTTATTGGGGGCATAATGATAGATTACAACATTTGTATCGCCCGATTTTACCTCATACCCCAATTCACTAAAATCAGACCCGGGCAAGTTGTTGGTCGCCAATGTCTGATTATTATGTCCGCGTTTTACTTTTAAATACATCCAGCCGGCCTCGTGATTTGATATTGCTGTTGGCATCCTTAAACTATCGCCTTTAATATCATCCAAGTTAATTCTGATCGCTATCACGTCACTTTTAACACGCTCATAGGCTATTCGGGGAGATTTAGTAGATTTCATCGCTTTTACATAATCTTTTTGCACCCAAAAACCATTGATAAAAGGAGCAAATTGCCGAACAAGTAATTGAACAGAATCCGCGTGCGTTGTCGACGTGGATTTTTTTGCCGTGGAAGAATTATGATCCTGGCCACAAGAGCAAAACATCACAATTGCTGCAAAGGTGAAAAGGGTTTGTTTCATGTAATAATTTAAGCACCGCAATTTAACTAATATCATTTAAGAGGCCTTTTTGGTATAACGAAAAATTATTGGTAAAAATAGGTTTCTCACTCAAATAAGCTATATTGGTTAGTCATTGGTCTGACACTTCGAACAACCTACTTTGCTACTTTCAAATTGCAATTTTGATTAGTTTTAATTAATTTTTATACCAATACCGGACAAAATCATTTAAAAATACCTCAAAACGATGAGGGTTGAATCATATTTCGTGCTATTTACTCCTTTTTCGTAGCAACAAAAGCTATTTTATACCAAAATCGATAACATTTATATCATTTTACCCGTATATTGCGCCATTTATCAGCTAATAAATGGCATTTAACTACCAGCGTATTGTAATCAAGATCGGGTCGAACGTCCTCACTAAAAAGGATGGGCTGCCTGATCTGGACCGCATAGCGCACCTGGTTGAACAGATCGCAGCCATCAAACGCGGCGGCAAAGAGGTAGTGCTGGTTTCGTCAGGTGCGGTGGCATCGGGCAAAAGTTTGATCAGCATCTCCGAAAAATTTGATTCGGTAGCTACCCGGCAGTTGTTTGCATCTATCGGGCAGGTAAAACTCATCAATACTTATGCCGGCCTGTTCGAAAAATATAATATCCTGTGCTCGCAGGTGCTGGTGACCAAAGAGGATTTCCGCGACCGGCTGCATTACCTCAACATGAAGAACTGCCTCAAAATTTTACTGCAGCACCATGTGATCCCGGTGGTGAACGAAAATGACGTGGTATCGGTCACCGAACTGATGTTTACCGATAATGACGAGCTGGCCGGCCTGATCGCGTCCATGCTGAACGCGCAGGCACTGATCGTACTTACCAATGTAGACGGCATTTACGACGGGGATCCTGAAAAAGAAGACACCAAAGTTATTGAGGAAATAAACGGCAAGGCACTTGATTTTTCATCGTTTGTGAGTTCAGGGCGTTCACAATTCGGGCGGGGCGGGATGATCACCAAATCAACCATGGCGCAAAAAATCGCGCAATTGGGTATTTCAGTGCATATAGCCAATGGCACCAGGGATAATATCTTAGCCGACGTGTTGGCGGACAATATACCGCACACCCATTTTGTCCCCAGTAAAACGGCTTCCGGTAAAAAGAAGTGGATAGCGCATGCCGGCAATTTCGCTAAGGGGATTGTGCAGGTGAACGAAGGCGCCGTGGCCGCGCTTACCTCGGCAAAAGCTTCCAGCCTGCTTCCGGTGGGCGTGATCAACATACTTTCTGAATTCAAAAAAGGCGAGATCGTCAAATTGGTGGATGAACATAACCGCCCTATAGGCCTTGGAATAGCCGAATACGGCTCGGACCGCGCGGCCGAAATGATGGGACAAAAAAATCAAAAGGCGCTGATACATTATGACTATCTTTATTTAGAAAATTAACAGTAGCCGAAGCTATAAGGAGGTCAAAATGTTGGTGAAAGAACGCAGCTATACAGCTTATTTTGAACAAGCTCGCCTGGCCGGCCGAAAAAGGCTTGCATCGGATATAATCAACCGGGTGCTGAACGAACTGGCGGAAGAAGCCATCGCCCAAACGGACCATCTTTTAGCCGAAAATCAAAAGGACCTGGACCGTATGGATCACCGCGACCCGAAATATGACCGCTTAAAACTCACTGCGGCGCGCATTGCCGATATTGCTGCCGAAATAAAGAACGTGGCGAAACTGAAAAGCCCGCTGGGGCGTGTTCTTTCAAAAAAAACCATGTCTAACGAATTGCATATTTCCAAAATTGTGGTGCCGCTTGGGGTAGTCGGGGTAATTTACGAGGCAAGGCCTAATGTAACTTTCGATGTGTTTTCGCTTTGCTTTAAAACCGGCAATGTTTGTATATTGAAAGGCGGCAGCGATGCCGATTTCTCCAACCAGGCCATCGCGGCCATCATCCGCAAGGTTTTGGTTAAGCATGGCGTGGATCCCGGCGTGATCATTTTACTGCCACCTGAACGCGAGGCCGCCGATGCCCTGCTTAACGCCGTCGGTTATGTTGATGTGCTTATTCCGCGGGGCAGTCAGCAACTGATCGATCATGTGCGCAATAACAGTAAGGTGCCGGTGATTGAGACCGGCGCGGGCATCGTTCACACTTATTTTGATGAATTTGGCGACCTGGCGAAGGCCCCTGGAATAATTTTTAACGCAAAAACACGGCGCGTCAGCGTTTGTAACGCGCTTGACTGCCTGATCGTTCATTATTCGCGCCTGAAGGACCTGCCGACCCTGGTGAAACCCCTGGCGGCCAAAAACGTGGTAATATATGCAGATAAGATGGCCTTTATGATCCTTAAAGGCCATTACCCTGATGGGATATTGAGCCATGCCCGCCCTGAGCACTTCGGCACGGAGTTTTTATCATTACGGATGGCGCTGAAAATAGTGGATACTTTTGATGAAGCTGTTGAACATATCGCAAGGTACGGTTCAAAACACAGCGAAGCGATCATTACAGAGGATGCCGCGCGCGCCGACGCCTTTTTAAACCAGGTGGACGCCGCCGCGGTTTATGTGAATGCTTCCACTGCGTTTACAGACGGGGCTCAATTTGGTTTAGGCGCGGAGATAGGCATCAGCACACAAAAACTGCACGCCCGCGGCCCGATGGGTTTGGCTGAGCTCACCAGCTACAAATGGCAGGTAAGGGGCGACGGACAAGTGCGGAGTTGATTTGCCCTTTCCCCGGCATCGCCCTAACTGAACGGAAGGAAATAAAGTCTTTCTCCGCAAAATTTAAGGGGAGACGCCGACGCGTCGACAGAGCGGGCTATAAAGCAAAAAGGGTGTACATTTTGTAATGTACACCCTGTTCCTGTTTTAAATTTGCCAAATTACTTGATCAGATAATCTGCCATTGCAATAAAGCAAATAATCGCTAAAATTACAGCTTGCAATTTTTGTTCAAGCGTTAAACGAGCAATCATTATATGTTATTAATTAGGGTTTACAAATTTATAATGTAAAAACAGTGTTACAAAATCTTTAAGAACTTTTACGAAAAATTCAATAAAACGGTTACATAATTTAATAAAAGTCAACTCTACATTTATTCCTTCATCAACTTGATAGCCAAACTTTCATGGGGTTGACGCAAATCACTACACCAGGCCTGAAAAAATTAACTTTTAAAACAATTTTCTGATGCATGTCCGTTCTCCCGGGGCCAGGGAACTGTGTTCTCGTCGCAGTTTAATAGTCAGCGTATCACTATTATTGCTAATAACTTTATTTCGCGGGGAATATTGTTTCCATTCCTGAATTAATCTTTAGGAAACATCTGGTGGACCACGCCGAAAGTATTACGACGGACATTTTACCAGCCCCTGACGGACAATAAACTGAGATAACTGTTAAAAAAGGTATCTTTGCCGCCGCATGAGTAAGCACGGCAGGATATTAGTAGCAATGAGCGGCGGGGTGGATAGTTCCGTCGCCGCGGTAATGCTGCATGAGCAGGGGTACGAAGTGATTGGCCTGACGATGAAGACCTGGGACTATGCCTCATCAGGAACCAGCTCAAAAGAAACCGGCTGCTGCAGCCTTGACAGTATTAATGATGCGCGCGCACTGGCCGTCGGCTATGGATTTCCGCATTATATCCTTGATATCCGCAGTGAGTTCGGCGATTTTGTGATCGATAATTTTGTCGACGAGTACCTGGCCGGGCGTACGCCAAATCCATGCGTTTTGTGCAACACACACATCAAATGGGAAGCCCTGCTAAAAAGGGCTGATAAGCTGGACTGTGAGTTTATTGCCACCGGCCATTATGCCAATATCCGGCTGGAAGATAACGGCCGTTATGTGATCTCGAAGGGCCGGGATGAAAACAAGGACCAATCCTATGTGCTTTGGGGCGTATCGCAAAAAAATCTATCACGGACAAAATTCCCGCTGGGCAGTTTTTCAAAGCCGGAGATCAGGCAGATGGCGCTGGATATGGGCCAGGTTGAGCTTGCCGGTAAAAGCGAAAGCTATGAGATATGTTTTGTGCCTGATAATGACTACAGGGCCTTCCTGCGGCACAAAGTGGAGGATCTGGAGGAACGTGTTGCGGGGGGCAATTTTGTATTGACTGACGGCACCATAGTAGGCAAGCACCAGGGTTACCCTTTTTATACTATCGGGCAGCGCAAAGGCCTGGGTATTGCATTGGGCCAGCCCATGTTTGTGACCCGCATTGAGCCCGAAACCAATACAGTCGTTTTAGGTACCGTTGACGAACTGGAACGTAAAGAAGCCTGGGTGCGAAACGTTAACCTGGTGAAATATGAAACCATCGCTGAGCCTATTGAAGCGATTACTAAGATCAGGTATAAAGATGCCGGCATGCAAAGTACTGTTGTACAAATGGGCGGGCACATGAAAGTTGATTTTCATCACGCCGTTTCAGGTATTGCGCCGGGGCAATCCGCTGTTTTTTATGAAGGAAATGATCTGCTGGGCGGCGGCTTTTTGATGTGATTTTTTGTTGGAATGGTGAAATGTTGTAAGGTTGGAACGTTATTTGAAGCCGTATTTTTTCGACATGCCAACCTTACCACTGTACGACATTCCGATTTAACAACATTGCAACTTTCCAACATTTCAACCTTACAACTTTCCAACATTTCAACCTTACAACATTACACCATTTCAATTTTCTTCTTGCGTTTAGCTTTCTTTATGTTTTATTTGCAAAAAATAACTGCTTAAATGGCCAAAAACCTGCTTATAGTTGAATCTCCGGCGAAAGCCAAAACCATAGAAGGGTACCTGGGCAAAGACTTTACCGTTAAGTCGAGCTACGGGCATATACGCGACCTGGTGAAGTCGGACGATGCAATAGATATTGCCAATAATTTTAAACAAAAATACGAGGTTCCGGCCGATAAGAAGCAGGTGGTGAGCGAATTAAAGAAACTTGCTAAAGAGGCCGAGATGGTTTGGCTGGCATCGGATGAGGACCGCGAAGGAGAAGCCATATCCTGGCACCTTTATGATACCCTGGACCTCAAAGATGCGACGACCAAACGCATTGTTTTTCACGAGATCACCAAACCGGCCATATTAAAAGCGATTGAAACACCCCGGAAAATTGACTATAACCTGGTTAATGCCCAGCAGGCCCGGCGCGTGCTGGACAGGCTGGTGGGTTTTGAGCTTTCGCCGGTATTATGGAAAAAAGTAAAACCTTCGTTGTCGGCGGGCCGGGTACAGTCGGTTGCCGTCCGGCTGATCGTCGAGCGTGAGCGCGAGATCAATAAATTTAAAACCGAAGCCGCTTTTAAAATAACCGCCATTTTTGGGAAGGGTAAGGAGGCATTCAAAGCCGAGTTGGCCGAGCGTTTCAGCAAACAGGAAGATGCGGAAAAATTTCTGCATGATTGTATCGGGGCGATATTTCAAATCAACTCGTTAGAGACCAGGCCAACCAAGCGTGCGCCGGCTGCCCCGTTTACTACCTCAACATTACAGCAGGAAGCAAGCCGCAAATTAGGATTTTCCGTTTCGCGGACGATGCAGGTGGCTCAAAAGCTGTATGAGTCGGGCCATATTACTTATATGCGTACCGATTCGGTTAATTTGTCGGATACGGCATTAAATGCCGCTGAACAGGAGATCGTATCCGCGTACGGCAGCAAATATCACCAACTGCGCAAGTATAAAACCAAAAGCGCCAGTGCTCAGGAAGCACACGAAGCCATCAGGCCTACCTATTTTAACCAGCATAACATCAAAGGCGACTCGGGCGAGATGCGCTTGTACGACCTGATATGGAAACGTGCCATCGCTTCGCAAATGAGTGAAGCACAGTTTGAGAAAACCACCGCCAGGATCGGCATATCCACCCGAAAAGAGGAATTGGTTGCCAATGGCGAGGTGATGAAGTTCGACGGCTTCCTGAAGGTGTATCTCGAATCGAGTGACGAGGAAGAAGATAACCTGCAGGATGGTGAAAATGCCATGCTGCCGCCGCTAACCAGGGGCCAGCGGCTGGAGCTGCAGGAAATGCTGGCCACGGAGCGTTTTTCGCGCCCGCCGGCCAGGTACACCGAGGCGAGCCTGGTAAAGAAGCTGGAGGAGCTGGGCATAGGCCGCCCGTCAACCTACGCCCCTACCATATCAACCATACAAAACCGCGGTTACGTGGTTAAAGAAGAGCGCGAAGGAAAACAAAGGGCATTCCGCGTATTGACGCTCAAAGGCGACAAGATCACCAGGGCTGAGAAGACAGAAAATACCGGCGCCGAAAAGGGCAAGCTCTTCCCTACCGACATCGGTTCGGTGGTGAATGATTTCCTGGTGCAGTACTTTGTGGATATTGTGGATTTTAACTTTACCGCCACGGTTGAAAAACAGTTTGATGATATTGCTCAGGGATTGACGGAATGGACCGATATGATCCGCGACTTTTACACCCCTTTTCACAAAGAAGTTGAAAGTACCGTTAAAACCGCCGATAAAGCCACCGGTGAACGCGAATTGGGCATAGACCCGGCAAGCGGTAAAAAAGTTTCAGTGCGCATAGGCCGTTTTGGTCCGTTTGTTCAGGTGGGCGAAACTAACGGAGAAGCCGGCGCGGAAGAAAAACCCCTGTATGCCAGCTTGCGGGCGGGCCAAAGCATCGAGACCATCTCCCTTGGGGACGCCATGGAGCTTTTTAAACTCCCAAAAAAGGCGGGCTTTTTCGAAGAAAAGGAAATAACCGTGGCGATTGGCAAATTTGGCCCTTATGTAAGGCATAACAATGCTTTTTACTCCTTGCCGAAAGAGATCGATCCATTACAGGTATCGGAAGAACAGGCGATAGAGATCATCATCGAAAAACGTAAAAAAGATGCCGAGCGCGTGATAAAAGCCTTTGATGAAGACGCGACAGTAAAAGTGTTGAACGGCCGTTTTGGCCCTTATATCGAGTTTGGAAAATTAAACGTTAAAATACCCAAAGGGAAAGACCCCAAATCGCTTACCTTTGAAGAGTGCAGGGAACTGGCTGCTGCTGCCGAGAAAGAACCGAAGAAGACAGGAAAGAAGTTTGTGAAGAAGAAGTAGGTTTTTAAAAAGTTGGAAAGGTTGTAGTGGTTGTAAAGGTTGAAATGGTTAGAATCTCCCCCGCCTTTACAACTTCTACAACCCTTACAACTCATTACAACTAAAATGAAATGATCAAAGACCTCCCCGAAAATAAAGTTAAGGATATTGCTATTGCGGTGGCGCTTGAAAAAGAATCCGCGGAAAGCAAAGTATGGTACGTTTATCTCATCAACCTGAAAAATGAACCGATCGAGAATGTACTGATCACTTCGAGGGGCTACGGCGAAAAAAATGGCGAGCAGGTAAAAACCTCCACCCTGCGGCACATGTTTCCGCGGGTTGAGCAGGGTTCGTTCAAGCTCATCGAACCGATTGATGAGCAAACCTTCGGCCTGAACAATGAATATTGGCTGAGCTATTACATCGGGCGGGAGATTTACGACAAGAAATTCATTTTTTTACCTGAAAGCATCGTCGAAATGAATTTTACGCGGCTGCCGGTGGTAAATAAGGTGGGCGTGATGATCCGTTAGCCTGCAATCAGCCCGATATTAACAAAGTTTGATAATTGTTTAAAAATACACCCAACCTTGTAATAATTATTTCGTTTAATTCGTATTGTTAAATAGCTAAAACAGGTTTGGATTTATGGTGTTATAAAAGCAAAAAATATTATGCTGAAAATCATCGTTCCATCGCAGGGACAATCCAACTTAAGCTTCTCATTTTTTGAGCGTTACGGAATACCCCCGCCGCCATCGGGTGTTGACGCCGAGATAAATGACGATGTGATTTTAAAGTTTGACGATGAAGCAGAGGCTGTAACTTATGCCGAACAGCTGGAAGATATGGCGACGGAAATAAATGACAAAACGACTACGCAATATCTGGCGATAAATGATATTATTGCAGCTATAATGAATGATGAGTTTGTGCAGGAGTTTATGAGACAGGAATAAATGAAAAACTTTTAAATATTATGTTACGCATCAATCTACCGCCAACCGGGCCCACCCGTGTCACATTTGCCGATTTAAGGAAAAACCGCATCCCGCTGCCTTCCAAAGGCCTTAAGGCCAGGGGTAAGGAAAATACTGAACTGCTGTTTGATAACGAGGACGAAGCTGTAATTTACGCCGATCAGCTGGAAGAAATTGTTACCAACGCCAGCCGCGGATCGCAATTGCGGACCATGCTGCGCGATATGGTTACCGCCATTCGCAATGACGACTCCATCCGCAATTATGTGGAATATTCATCGGTTTACACCTGGGTGAAGAACCGCGTAAGGAATATACGCATGGCGATAAAGCCGAGCGCCTCGTTCCTGAAAAATTAGGTTTTTGAGCGGAAAGCTTAAAGCAGAAAGCTAAAAGCTTTTTGCTTTACTTGTGACGAGTAGCTGAAAATTTTTTAGCCAGGGTTTGCTGTCTGCTTTTTGCTGTTTTCTTTCCGCTTTAAGCTTTAAGCTTCCTCACGCCTTCAACGTGCCTGTAATATAATCATAGCTGCTTTTAATACTGGCATAAGCATCCTTGGGCATATCGTGCTCCACAAAGAAGTGTTTCATCCCCGCCACCTTTTGGTTTTCAAATATCCGCTTAAAGTCAATTACTCCGCTGCCTACGGGCGCCGGGCCTACCCTCGCTGCATCCAGGTCCTTAACATGCCATAGCGGGAACCTGCCCGGGTTGGACTTAAACAGTTCGACCGGATCTTTACCGGCCTTGGTAACCCAGCACAGGTCGAGCTCCATTTTTACGTTGTTGGCATCAGTTTCGCTCAACAGCAGGTCATACGGCACTTTGCTATCCACCGTTTTAAATTCCATATCATGGTTATGGTAACAAAATTGTATCCCGGCCTTTTTACACGCCTCGCCCGTTTTGTTCAGCGTCACTATGCTCGATTTAATGTCGTCCAGCGTATCAGTGGGTATATTGGCGCAAACCAGGTATTCCAGCTTGCCTTCGGCCACTTCATCCACCAATTGCTGCATATTATCGCGCAGGTTCAGCATCACCGGCATTACCATTGGCTTGCCATCGGCGCCATTTGGCATCTTATACCCTTTAGGCAGCTTAAACGGCGCCCCAATTACGTGGTGCGACTTCCAGGTCATGCCCAGGCCCTCCACCATTGCCTTAAATTCCTTTGGCTTCATGCCGTAATAACCGCCCTTTTTGCTGAAAGCCGACTCGATCTCTTTATAGCCGATGGCGGCTATTTTGGTTAACGTTCCTTTAACATCCTCATCAATGATGCCGAAAAAAGTAAAAAGCTGCAGCCCTACTTTGTGCCCCGGCCGATGCTCAAGCAGCGATGCCGCCCGGCCTGATAAAACCATACCGCCGAGCGCCAGCGTACCAGCCCCCTGCAAAAATTTGCGCCTGTTCAAAGTCATGTTTGTTTAGTTTATGTGGTTAGGGTAAAGCTAAACGATTGGGCTGAGATTTGGAAATTTTATTGTGTTATTTTGACACAATGGGCGTTATTTCCTTAAATTGGATTTACGGATCGGGTTTGGTTAAACCAGAATGTATTATTGGGTGTAAATTATCTCTCTTATCCCAGCCGGAAAAAGCTGGCAGGTGGACTTTTATTTAATGTATTGTCACCGCCAACTGCTAATTATTAACTGCTGACTGAACAATTTGGGCGGTCCCCCGCTCTGGTAGAGCGGCGGTCGGGTGCTTTGTTATACTGTGCAGGCCTTAACCGGGAAACCGGTATCCGCACCAACATTGTCCGGGGCTAACGCAGCGTGTGTGAACCCGAATTTATGGAATTAATTAATTTATGGAATTCTGCTAATTCGCTAATTCTATAAATTCGGGTTCAGACAATAAAAGGCCCGGCGCGTGGCCAGGCATTGTTCTCACTCTTATGTTCCGTCAGTGTAGTCAAAGACTCCAAACATAGTCGTCTGAAGTTATAAAACTTCGAACAGCGGGATAATTCGGATTAACCAAAAAATTATTGTTAATTTAACTTTTATTATGGACAGGGAAGCCTTATCAAAAATAACCATCGATTTAATCTTTGCGCCGGTTATTAATTTCGCTATGCAGCAGAACCACGTTCCTGTTGTTAAACAATTATTAATAACCAATATAAGTGATGGGATTCTTGAAAATCTATCTCTCGAAATCAGATCGGAGCCTGATTTTTCAATCACCTGGACTACAAAAATCGACCTTTTAAAACCAGGAGAAAACTTCAGCTTTGGAACCGTAGCTATCAAGCTATCGCCGCAATTTCTGGCGGGCTTAACCGAACGGATCAGCGGCAGCCTGCTTTTAACGGTCAATTCTTCTGACGAGTTACTACTCGAATCAGCGTATGAAATTGATTTATTAGCGTACGATCAATGGAACGGGGCTGGATCCGTTCCGGAAGTAATAGCCGCTTTTATTACCCCCAACCATCCCCAAATTCCGCAGATTGTCAGGATAGCTTCTTCACTAATGCAAGCATGGACGGATGATCCGTCCTTTAATGCCTATCAAAGCCGGAATCCAGACCGGGTAAAAAAGCAAATGGCCGCATTATACGAAGCCATTTCCAGCCTGGATTTGATCTATTGTCCTGTTCCGGCAAGTTTTGAAGAAACTGGTCAGCGGGTACGCCTGGCCGATGCTATCTTGGCGCAAAAACTGGCGAACTGCCTTGACCTGTCTCTACTCTACGCCGCCTGTTTGGAAGCAGTTGGCATTAATCCTCTGATCGTTATGATCAAGGGCCACGCCTTTACCGGGGCATGGCTAGTCGATGAGTCGTTCCCTGACGCCGTAAATGACGACCCGTCACTGATAACGAAAAGAACGGCGGCAGGCATTAACGATATCGCCGTTCTAGAATCCACTTGCATGAACGCGGGAAATCATCCTGTATTTGACAAAGCGGTTCAGTCCGCGGATGCTAAGATGCTGGAAACCACAAATTTTCAACTGTTTGTTGATGTGAAACGGGCGCGCTTCGGTGGTGTGCGTCCTTTGCCAATCAGAATCCCTGGACCACTGGGATGGGAAATAAAATATGAAGAAAATTCGGATTTGACCGACTCCGCACCCGAAGAGATTACACTGGACAATAAACCGGGGTATACCGATAAAATATCTGTTTCGAAACAGCAATTATGGGAGCGGAAATTATTGGACCTTACACTCAGGAATTCGTTGTTGAATACAAGGATGACCAAAAGTGTCATTCAATTTATGACCGTCAATTCGGGCAAAATGGAAGATGCCCTGGCAGAAGGCAAGGAATTTCAAATTTTAGCTAAGCCATCCGACTGGAGCAATACGCCCAGAGACGCGGGTATTTACCAGGCGGTCAATTCCTCTGACCCCATAGCGGACCTGGTTAATTACGAATTGACGCAGCAGCGTTTAAGAACATATTTAACCGAAGCGGAGCTAAATGTTAATCTGACTAATATTTTTCGTTCGTCCCGGTTGTCCCTGGAAGAAAACGGCGCCAATACATTATATGTTGGGATCGGCTTATTAAAATGGTACGAAACACAGGCCAGTGAACGGCCAAGGTTCGCCCCCGTGCTTTTGTTGCCAGTGGAGATTATCCGGAAGTCGGCGCAAAAAGGTTATATAATCCGCTCCAGGGAAGAAGAAACGATCCTAAACGTCACCTTAATGGAAATGATGCGACAGGATTTTGGCATTGGGATCGGCGGCCTGGAGACCTTGCCAAAAGATCATAGCGGGGTAGACGTCCGTGGCATTCTTAACACAGTGCGTCAGGCTATAATGTCTCAGTCCCGTTGGGATGTCGAGGACCAGGCTTTACTTGGCATATTCTCGTTTAACAAATTTATTTTGTGGAACGATATACATAACAATTCCAATCAGCTTGCCAAAAACAAAGTAGTGGCCAGCCTGATAACTGGCAAATTACAACTGGAGATCACTGATAAAGTGCCCAGCCTGAGCATTAGCCCGGTGGAATTGGCCTTACCGATCAGCACCGATTCCTCGCAGCTGCGGGCAATTATCAGTTCGGCAAATGAAGAAAGCTTTGTGCTTCATGGGCCGCCTGGCACCGGTAAATCGCAAACAATAACTAATATAATTGCCAACGCGCTTTACAGCGGTAAAAAAGTGCTTTTCGTTTCTGCAAAAAAGGCGGCGCTTGAGGTAGTGCAAAAGCGGTTGCAGGCAATTGGTATTGGTGATTTTTGCCTTGAACTGCATTCTAACAAATCGAAGAAATCGGACGTGCTTGCCCAGCTAAAAAAAGCTACCGAAGTTGTCAAAACGGACAGCCCGGAAAAGTTCCTGGCCACTGCGGAACGATTGCTGGCAGTAAGAAACGAATTAAATATTTATGTAGAGGCGCTGCACCGCAAATACACAGTTGGCTATAGCCTTTTCGAGCTATTTTGCAACTACGAGGAACTGGAAAAAACGGTCGGGCATGTTTACTTTTCAGGCGCTCAAACCGGAAATTTAAATGCTAATGACATCACGCGATGGGATGACCTTGCCGGCGACCTGGAAACAGTTGCGGCTATTATCCCTGATCCGGCACACCATCCGTTGAAAGCAATCCATTTGCAAGCTTACAGCCAGCAAATTAAGGTGGATGCACAGACATTGCTGGAACAAACACTTGGGCTTTTAGCCCAAGTCGAAGAATCGCTGCGAATTGTTGCCTCAGCTTTAAGTTTCAGCGGCAACCTAGCCGACCAAACGGAGGCGTTGGGAGAACTCATAGGCATAGTCTTGCGAATGCCTGACTCACCTTCTACTTTTCTAACAACTGATTCCCTTGAACAAACACTGGCAAAGGTTATCGGCGTGGCCGGTCATGGCAAAAATCGCAATGCTATTAGATCATCTTTATTGCAAACCTTTACTAAAAACATACTGGAGTTCCCTGCCGAAAAAGTTTTTGCTGCCTGGCAAATTGCTGATCAAAAATGGTTCCTTCCAAAATGGATCAAACAACGCGCTATCGTAAAATCTTTAAAATCAAAATCTTCAGCGGGAAATTTCGTCAACGAGGAGATTCCGGGTATCTTAAATAAGATTATCGCTTATCAAAACGAACAGGCTATTGTTGATGCCGCGAATTATTTGCCGCAGTTGACTGGTTTTTTATGGAAAGATGGCGAAGCCGACTGGGACGTACTTATTAGTGTCAGCAATTCTTATATTGCTTTGAATCGTGCTGCCGTTAAGCTAACCGGATTAGATAACCTGCATAACTGGCGAAATAGTTTTGCCATGAGGTTAAGTGAAGGAAGTGCTGCCTATCTGCGTGTACACGAAACGGGATTCCGGAATTTTATCGCCCTTTCCAACCAGTTAAAAACTAATCGCCAAAAACTCCAGGCGCTATTGGGGGCCGACCTAAATGATATCCAACAACAATGCGAAACCTGGTTAAAAAACCTTGATGCGCTTAAGGATTGGTTTACCTATACCACCACGAGGCAGTTTTTGATTGATAACGGATTAACCGCACTGATAACCGCGTTTGAAGAAGGTGAGCTGCCGGCCGGCCAAATTTTTAACAGCTATAAAAAAGGCCTCTATAAAGCCATCGCCGACCACATCATTGAAAATAACCCCGCACTCGCCGGTTTTCATGGCCAAGTGTTTGAAGGAAAGATCAGGAAATTCAGGGAACTCAGTAATGATTTTGAAAAACTAACCCGCTTTGAATTGTATGCGAGGCTGGCCTCAAGAACCCCCTCATTTACGCAAGAGGCGGCACAAAGTTCGGAAATTGGACTATTGCAGCGGACACTGCGCAATAATGGCCGCGCGATGCCCATGCGAAAGCTCTTTGACCTCATCCCGAATGTGCTGCCAAAGCTAACCCCTTGTATGCTGATGAGCCCTATATCGGTTGCTCAATATTTTGATGCAAATACCGCCAAATTTGACCTGGTGGTATTTGACGAAGCCTCTCAAATGCCGACTTGCGAAGCCGTAGGTGCGATTGCGCGGGGAAATAGCCTGATCGTTGTCGGCGACCCAAAACAAATGCCGCCGACCAGTTTTTTTTCAACCAATAGCTTTGACGAGGAAAATGTAGAACAAGAGGACATGGAGAGCATATTGGACGACTGCCTGGCGCTATCGATGCCGTCGCATCATTTATTATGGCATTACCGGAGCAAACACGAAAGCTTAATTGCTTTTAGTAACGCGATGTACTACGACAACAGCCTCTTGACCTTTCCATCTACGGATGATCTGGCTACTAAAGTCAAATTAGTCAGGGTGAAAGGATTTTATGATCGTGGCAAGACCAAGCAGAACAGATTTGAGGCCAAAGCTATAGTCGACTACATCATTTATCGCTTATCAAACCCGCAGTTAAGCAAACGATCATTAGGTGTAGTTACTTTTAGTTCTGTTCAGCAATCATTAATTGAAGATTTGTTAACCGAAACGTTTTTGCTTCGTCCGGACCTTGAAAAAATAGCTTATGAAGGTGAGGAGCCCTTGTTTGTAAAAAACCTGGAAAACGTGCAGGGTGACGAACGGGATATTATTTTATTTTCAATAGGTTATGGTCCGGATGAAGCAGGCAAAGTGGGCTTAAACTTTGGTCCCATTAACCGGGAGGGCGGCTGGCGGCGTTTAAATGTCGCAGTATCCAGGGCGCGATATGAAATGCAGGTATTCTCCACCATGAGGGCAGATCACATCGATCTGAACCGAAGCAATTCGGAAGGAGTGGCCGGCTTAAAGGCTTTTCTTTCCTATGCTGAAAAAGGTAGGCAGACACTTCCCAATAACCTTATGGCCACAGGCGATTACCTGACCGGCATCGAATCATATATTGCCGATGGAATCCGGAAACATGGTTATCAAGTAAACACGAATATCGGCTGCTCGTCATATAAAATCGACATAGGTATTGTTCATCCCGATTATCCCAATCAATATTTGCTGGCGGTTCTTTGTGACGGCCATACCTACTGGGCGGCCAGGACACCGGGAGACCGGGAAATTGTGCAACCCGGCGTTTTGAAAAGCCTTGGATGGAATATGATAAAAGTGTGGTCGACGGAATGGTGGGAAAATCCTGATAAAGTTATTCAGGAAATTTTGGTGGCCATCCATAAAGCAGAACAAGGTATTAAACCGGAACAAGAGCCAATTCCCGAATCTGTTCCCGAAGAAAACGTCCCGTTCGCTTTCAAAGAAACCAAAATAACGACAACACAAACCTTCTATTACGAGGCTGCCAACGTACAGGTGGTTCGAAGTACCAATTCAGAAGATTTCTTTCTTTACAGTTTCCGGGAAACTATTAAATCACAAATAAATGAAGTGCTGGGTATAGAAGCGCCTGTTAGTAAAAATTTATTGTGTAAACGGGTACTACTGGGTTGGGGGATCGGAAGAATGGGATCGCGGATCGCGGTGCATTTTGAATTGATCTTCAAGGAACTTGGCCTCAAGCAAACGACCGATAACGGGAATGTTATCTTTTGGCGGGCGGACCAGCAGCCGGATAATTATGCCATTTACCGGCTACCGCCAAACGAAGCGTTGAAACGAGATGCGGATGACCTGCCCCCTCAGGAGATCGCGAACGGGATGAGGGAAATTTTGCAGAACCAGGTTAGTCTCACCAAGGAAGATCTCATTAAAGAGGCCTCCAGGCTATTCAGCTACGCAAGGATTGGAACGAATGTGGAAGTGGCCATGCAGTTAGGGCTAAGAATAGCTTTGTCGAAAGGTTTTGCAAAAATGGAAAAGGAGCGTGTAGTTTGTGCTTAACATTTTTGATCAATCAACTACTTGTCGGTTAGCTTTGTTTGGTATATTTATTTAAAACCTATTTAGCGAATAATTCACTTCAACTATAACAGCATCTATATTTTTTGGCATCCCCAACGTTTTTGTAACCGAAGGGGTGCGCCTGCGGTAGACTTACTCCGAAGGAGTCCTTCGGACTACCATCTTTCATACAATATTATTGTTCAAACCTCGCGTCTGAACGCTATTCACGGCGCACCTTCGGACAGGGAGCTATTACACCTGTCGGCGTGCCTGCCTCTATCTTTTTTACCAACTCCTCCCGTAACTCAGCCTCGATGGCCGCGCATGTCTAAACGCGCCACCCTTAAATCCTCTTTTTCATTTTTCATGCACTTCTTTTAGCGTATAGTTTTTTCAGGACGGGTCAGCTTTTACGGCAACCTCAAATACCCGGCCTTAACCGATGTATTCCCCTGCAAGTCAACTGACCGGACAGCCACCTTTCCGCTGATAGCGGTACCCGCAGGCACATACCAATAAGTAAGCGGTGTAAAACCTACCCGTTTTTTATTAAGGTAAATGTTATAGCCCAAAAGCCTGTTTTCGCTCTTTGGCGAATGCCACCTCAGCACATTAACCGGCAATTTTTTATAACTGATACCAAAAGGCGCCGGCGGCATTGCGTTATTTGGCTGCAGCAGGTTTGTACAGGTGATAAACGCCCTGAATACATGGTAGGTGCCCTTCCATATCTGCCCTTTTAATGCTTTTTTATATTGGGGTTGTTTATCCAGCCCGCCCTGGTACCAGTCGCCGTGCTGATGATCAATTAAATACGTTTGAACATACTGCCACTGCTGCTCAAACTTTCTTTCATAGTGATTTGGGTCATCAGGATATTTGCCGGCCATTAACAAAAGCGCGTTTAACCCCTCGGCCTGTGCCCACCAGTTTTTGGTATCAGCAATAATGGTGATGCCGGGCTTATCTTTAAAATAATAGCCTTCATCATAAAACCCGCCAACTTTGGCGTCCCAACCATTTTGCAAAGCATCGTCAACCATTTTTTTAGCAATGCGGTTGGTCAGGGTATCGTGCCTGGTACCTAAAACATGCGAGGCCTCCAGCATTAACCAGGCCGTTTCAACATTATGTCCGAAAGAAACATGATCAAGTTCCCGGTGCTTCATCATCACTGCATAAGTCGAGTCGTGGTACGACACGGGCGTCCAGTCAGGCTGAAAGAAAAGTGTCAGATCGCCCCTTTTGTCGGTTATCACATCCCTCACCAACAGCAGCATTTCCTGCAGGCGCCGCTTTAAGAGGCTGTCGGGCCAAACAGTGTACAATTCGGTAAATGACTCCAGCAGGTGTATCGAAGTGTTTTGGTCTTTATAGCCAAGCTCCGCCGTGGTCGGTACGGATACGGTCCGCTTAATCGGCGTGCCATCCCGTTGCATGTGCTGGTAATACCCCTTAAAAACGGGGTCGTGGCTATGGTCTTCCAGCCAGTGAAATTCTTTTATAGCCAGGTTTAACGCGCTGGTATCCCCCGTGCTTTGGTAGTAGGCCGCCAGTGCATACAGCGCAAACGAATTTCCGTAGGCTTCTTTTGGAGCAAAGCCGCCCGGCTTCGGGTTTCCCTGCCTATCGGTATAAGTATAAAAGCCCCCGTATTGCTTATCCCACATTTTATCCTTTAAAAACCGGTACCCCACTTCTGCGCCGGTTTTATACCATTTAACCGATGGAAACAATTCGGCAGCTTTGGCATTGCTCCAAACGTGCCGCGCCTGGGTAACAATCATTTTATCCTGGTTGCCCACAGGCGTAAAATCATAGCTAAAGCTACTCAGGAAGCCCCCATATACGGTATCTATTGCCGCAGGGTACCAGGGTTTAAGCAATTCGCCGACCATGGATTTTTTCATCTCCCGGTATATTTTCAAATGTTCGGTTTTGTAACCGTTTTTTGTTTGAGGAAATGCCGGTTCGATAAAAAGCAGTGTGATGGCAAATAACAGGGCTAAAATTTTCATCGGGGATTATAATAATGGGATTAGTTAACAAACTAATGATAAACACTGTCATAAATACATTTATAACATATAAATTACTAAATTACAGGCGATTTGCTTCTGTATCCAAATAAATAATACTAGTCTTGTTTAATTATAACACTAATCCTGCTGAATTATAAACCAAAGCCATTTATATCATTGTTTCCGACGCCGGCTCCTTTGGTTAAATTACAGGATTTTCGCGCCGGTTCGAGCGTCCCGCCCGAACCAAACAAATGTAAGCGTCCCGCTTACAATAATTGCTTGATTGGCAGTTAAAATCCGGTAAAAACTATTTTTGTAAAACCAAACGAATGCGAAAAAACATTTGAAGGTCATTCGGCTACGTCAGCTGGACGCTGACAGGCGTATGGGTTCAAGCGAGACGCCGAACCCTCAGCGGGGCTGGATTTTCCGGGATTATACCTGTTTTCGGCGGTTAAAAAGTGTTCATCAGATGAACAAAAATGAACGCTTTTTTGCTCCTGATTTTTTTTTCGATGTCGTTTGTACCCCTTTTGTTAGTGGTTTGATATTGTTTCGCAGGCGTTTCGTTAGCGCTTCGAAAGCCGGGTAGCGGGTGTTTTTAACCGCAGAGTGCACAAAGATTTTCGCGAAGGCCGCAAAAGCGTGTCGCCTTAAAATTTTTTCAGTTGGGTTGCAGACCGGTAAAACCAGGGCGGCTGATTCAGGCTTTGCGACCTTTGTGAAAACCTCCGCGTTCTTTGTCCGAAGGACTCCTGCGGAGCGGTAAAATATAAACTATCAGATCATTCACCAAAAGTGTCAACTTTTTTTCAGAAACAGAGACAAAGTGCTGCTTTACACATAACGCATAGATTATTTACTATCAACGCTTTAAGCCCTTAACTATGAAGTATAAAAGTGTTGATATTTTAAAAAAATGAACACCCAGCAGCCCTTTTCTGCTTAAAATGATCAAAACAGAAAAAAAAGCGTTCATTTTAGTGTTCAAAAATGAACGCTTTTTGCCATTTCAACTATGAAGTAATACTTCGTAGTTAGCGCATAGATCGTTTGCTGTCAGCTTTTTAACCCCCTAACTATGAAGTGAAAAAAACGGGGTGTTGTAAAAAAATGAACACCTTGCTTTTTTGCCGGTTTTAATACAGGCAAGTAGCTATCAAACCGGTCCACCCGGTTTGGTGCGAAGCGCCCACACCGCGGCCATTATCCCCGTCGAAATACTCGTGGAACAGGATATAATCCTTAAAGTCAGGATCGGTTTGCATCTTCTCATAATGCCCAAACACGGCGCGGCGGCCGTCCCTGTCGCGTAAAAACAGGTTGCTGATGCGGTGGTAAAGTTCATCGGCCACTTGTTTCAGGTTCATAAAATTACCAGAGTTGGTGGGGCACTCTATCTTGTAATCGTCGCCATAATATTCATGGAACTTATGCAGGCTTTCGATCAGCAAATAGTTAACCGGCATCCAAACGGGCCCGCGCCAGTTGCTGTTGCCGCCAAACACGCCGCTGTCGCTTTCGGCGGGGGTATACCGTATGGTAAACCGCATACCGTCAACATTGGCCGTGTAAGGGTTATTTAGGTGGTATTTGGAGACGGAACGAATGCCGTAAGGACTTAAAAACTCGTTCTCGTCCAGCATATACCGCAACAACGACTTCATACGGTAGCCGCGCAGCAGGCTGATCAGATGCTTGCCCGGCGCCCTGGTTTCGGCCCAGCGTGATACGAGCGCGGCGAGGTCGGGCCGGTTTTCTGAGAACCAGTTTAACCTGTCGCGGAAGATGGGATTTTCGGTGATGTCCGATTCCTCCAGTATTTCGGCCGCAAACAAGGGTATCAGGCCGACCACGCTTCGCACGCGCATCTTTTGGGTAGTATTGTCGGCCATGTGCAGCTGATCGTAAAAAAAGCCATCGGTATCATCCCAAAGCCCTTCGTTGTTCGAGCCAAAATTGGATATGGCCCCGGCGATATAAATAAAGTGCTCAAAAAATTTGGAGGCGATATCCCTGTAGGCGTGATCGGTAATGGCCAGTTCAGCGGCAATCCGCAGTAAATTAAGCGAATAAGTGGCCATCCAGCTGGTGCCGTCGGCCTGCTCAAGGGTCTCCCCCATCCTTAGCTGCGCGTTCCTGTCGAAAACACCAATATTATCCAACCCTAAAAAGCCACCCTCAAAAATGTTATTGCCCTGGGCGTCCTTCCGGTTTACCCACCAGGTAAAGTTGAGCATCAGCTTGTGAAATATGCGCTCCAGGAAGCTGGTATCGCCCTTGCCATTATTTTGGGCCTTGTCCTGCTGGTAAATCTTCCACGTCACCAGTGCGTGTACAGGAGGGTTGGCATCGCCAAAATCCCACTCATAGGCCGGCAGCTGCCCGTTTGGATGCATATACCAATCCCTTACCAGCAAGGTCAGCTGGTGCTTGGCAAAAACCATGTCGACCGCGGCGAGCGGCAAACAATGGAACGCGAGGTCCCAGGCGGCAAACCATGGGTATTCCCACTTGTCGGGCATCGAGATAATATCCCTGGTATTCAGGTGCATCCATTTGCTGTTGCGGCCGTTATGCCGTTCAGCGGGTGGCCTGGGCTCGGCGGGATCGCCGTTGATCCAGTGCCGCACATCGTAATAGTAATATTGCTTGCTCCAAAGCATACCTGCAAACGCCTGGCGCTGCACCATGCGGCGATCGTCGGTATTGCGGCCGTGCTGGAGGTCGTCATAAAACTTCGCGGATTCTGCCGCCCGGGCGTCAAATATCGCGTCGAAGCCATCAAAACTGGTAATAGCGTCGTTGGCCAACCTCAGGCGTAAGGTAACGCTCTGTTTGGCAGGGACAATCAGGTCGTAATTTACAGTGGCCTTAGTACCTGTTCTCTTGGGGTTAACGGTGTCGGCACCGTGGACAATATGGTCATTTATCCCGTCTTTAAAGTATCGCCGTCCGTCATCGTAATTATATAATCGTTGGGTATTGGTTTCGTTGTCGCAAAACAGCACGTCAGGCGCGCCTTCTGCCATTAGCCACCGTTGTTTCAGATCTTTATGGTAAATTTCAACAACGCCGTGCGAATCAGCGGTTAGCTGCGGGCAATAGTTAGAATATCCCCATGCCCAGGTATTACGGAACCAAACCGTCGGCAGCACGTTTAATGCGGCATCCCGGCTGCCCCGGTTGTAAACGGTAATCTTAATCAGGATATCTTCGGGGTCATTTTTTGCGTATTCGATAAACACATCAAAATACTCATCGTTATCAAAAATGCCCGTGTCAATCAGTTCAAATTCAGGCTGGTCACGGCTGCGGTGTTTATTCTCGTCCAACAGCCATGCGTACGGGTACTCGTTCTGCGGATACTTATACAGCATCTTCTGGTATGAATGCGTCGGCGTATTTTCCAGGTAATAATACAACTCCTTTACATCCTCGCCATGGTTGCCTTCGGGGTTACTGAGGCCAAAGTAACGCTCCTTAATGATCGGGTCCTTTTTGTTCCACAAACCGACAGCAAAGCAAAGAATTTGATCATCGTCCGAGATGCCGCCGATACCCTCCTCGCCCCAGCGATAAGCTTTACTGCGGGCCATATCGTGGGTAATATAATTCCAGGCATCGCCGTTTGCGCTGTAATCTTCGCGCACGGTCCCCCACTGGCGGTCGCTGAGGTATGGACCCCAGTTTTTCCAGGCAGGATCTTTCAGGCGAATTTGTTCTTCATTCATTTTTTGGTCGTTTCAAACGGAAGGCTAAGCGTTGCAGGTACCGCTAAAAAGCAGGCCCAAGAACCATAAATAGCAGTGATATTTTATTTTGCCGGTCATTATTTCCAGGCATTTCTTAAAAACCTTAACCAATTGCCATGCATCACATTTTCGATATCGACTTCAGTATAACCACGTTTTTGTAGTAATACCGGTATTTTTTGCAGGTCGGCAATTGTTTCCAGGTCGTATGGGCATTGCTCGCGGCCAAAGGCACCGTCCAGATCGGAACCAATGCCAATATGCAACGCGTTCCCCGCAACCTGGCAGATATGGTCGAGATGGTCGATCATCACATCCAGGTCGCAGTTCATGTCTTTGGGGTTCGATACGCCACGCTCCCAGCCCGGCACCATCATCCACGCATCCAGCGCGCCGCCAATTACCGCACCCCGATCAGCCAAAGCTTTTATCATCCCGTCGGTAAACTGCCGGTTATGATCGACCAAAGCCCTGCAGTTATTGTGACTTGCCCAAACGTGACCATTAAAATTGTCGAGCGCTTGCCAAAAAGCATCATCACACAAGTGGGTAGCGTCAAGGATGACATTTAGACGTTCCATTTCTTTTAGCAATTCCAGCCCGTTTGGCCCCATTTGCCCGGTGGCATCGGTGCCGTTTGCATAACGGCCCGGCCCGTAGTGCGCCGGACCAACGGCGCGAAGCCCATATTGATAAGCCCGTTCGAGATGACCGACAGCAATCAGAGAGTCAGCCCCTTCCAGGCTCAAAATAAAACCCACAGGTTTATTTTCATTCGGTTCGCTATTATTCCACAGCGACAAATGGTTTTCAAGCTCGGCGAGGTTGGTGATTTGCACCATTTCGCCCTCGTCCTCCATCGCTTTATACCAGGCCAACTGTCCCTGCGTTTGGGCCCAGGCCTGTTGTGGGGAATGCCATCCCGGCAATGGGTTGTCCGCTGCAACGTATCGTCCTATTTGCGTGGCAACAACCAAGCCGATATTACCTTTGCGCAACTCAGGGAGTGAACATACGCTTTTTGCACGGTCGGGCCTATCGGTAAGGCCTGCCTCCCTGCGATTGATTGCAGCAATGGGTTGCCGCAGGTCGCGGTTCCATTCCAGGGCATTCATGCTGAGGTCTAAGTGCGCATCGATGGTGAACATGTTTTTGGTTGAATGGGTTTATTGAGTTGATTGGATTGGATTGGATTAAATTAATTGAGTTAGTGGGATTGATTCTTTCTACCTTCTACCTCTGCCTCAAATCGTTATTTTCCTGTCCCTGGCGATATTTTTCCATTCGCCGCTTACCTGGTTATCTTCAATAGTAATGGCACGTTCATACAAAGCTACCGTTGGGCAAATGTGATATGGTATGCCATATAAAATATCTCCTACTTTGTAATGATGACACTCGCCGGCCTCTGCGACCAAATGTTCCTCGCTATGCCCGGCGAAAACAAGGTCAGGAGCGTTGATAAAATGAACCCTTTTACTTAATTCTTTTTCGGAGGCTATGGATTTATGGCCCAGATCAAGGCAAATTTTTGTTGCATCAGGTAGCGAAATTACCCTTGACACCACGAGCGCCGCTGTTAAAAATGTTTGCTCGCTTAGCTCGTTAAAATATCCTTCGTCCCAGTAAATAAATGTACCGGGGCTGCATTCTACCTGCTGTCTTTTAGCGTGAATTGGAAAACTAGGCGAACCACCTGCAACAATAACCGGCTCGGGGTAGCCCAGTTTCTTTAGGTCGGCCTGCATTCTGATAACCGCTTCAAAGTCTTCGTTGCATTGCCTGGTGCGATCGTTTATATTTTTTATATGCAAATGGCCATCATAGGCATGAATACCGACCGGATTTATCCCGGGTAACAGTGCACAGTCGGTGTAGAGCTGAACGGCTGCATTGCCGGGCGCTATCCCGGTACGATTCATGCCTACGTTCAAATCGATAAAGACCGGGACATCTAATTCGTGACGCGACGCTTCTGCAGATATTTCCAGCATCGCAGGGATGTTATCGACCAGGCACGAGAAGTTGGTGCCGGGATAGTTTAAAATCAGGTTGATAAAGCGTTTTAGCTTAGGTCCTATCGGCTGATACGCCAGCAAAACATCGGGAGCCTTGCATATAGCCAGCATCTCGGCCTCGGCTATCGTGGCACATTTAAACTTTTTTATACCCGCGGCCAGCATCAATTTAGTGACCTCCGGATTTTTGTGTGTTTTTACATGCGGGCGCAGCCTCGTGGTTTTATCAATCATGCTTTTTAACACGCTGATGTTGTTCATTATCCTGTCGGGATAAACGACCAAAGCCGGCGTGTCCAAATCAACCACATTATCTATCTGGTACCATTCCTTATCCATCACCTTACCTCCTTATTAATAATTGCATCAGGCCAATTCAAATATTGCCTCAATTTCCACCGGAATATTATCCGGCAGCGACCCCATGCCTACCGCGCTCCGCACGCCAATGCCATCATCCTCGCCCCAAACCTTTGCAAACAGCTCACTGCAGCCATTGATGATAAAGGGGTGCTTCTCAAAATCGGGTGTACAATTTACCATGCCCAAAACTTTGATCACGCGCTTAATCTTATCAAGGCTCCCTAAATTCGCTTTTATCGTGGCCAGGATGGCTAAACCAACCTGCCGTGCGGCAAGTTTGCCTTCCTCTGGCGTTAAATCCTTGCCAATTCGACCAATAATCAAGGTTCCATCATCTTTGACGGTACCATGGCCGGAAATGTACAGATGATTACCATCTACCAGGCTTGGTTTGTAAACACCAAGCGGTTTGGGCGCCGGCGGCAGGTTAAGGCCTAATGCTGCAAAGTTTTGTTCGGGCGTATTCATGTTTTTAGATATACGTAAATCAGAAAACAAACTTAAAATAAAAAGCCGGGTATCCCACCCCCGGCTTTTACTTAAATCAAGAAATCAACTATATAGAAATTAGAGTTATGCGTGTTAATATACTGCAGAGTGCCGGCTTTTGAACGGCACATTCCCTTGTGGCAGTAAAACCCATAAAGCGAGCAATGAACCATAGCTGCCGCTGCGTTCAATCCATTCAAACATTTCCCAATGCGGATAAAACAGTTCCGTACCGGCTTTCCAGATAAGCAAAGCAAATATTAGAGGCCGCAACGGCCGGAAAAGTATTAAACATGCCGCTGCTATCTCAAACATCCCCGCAAGATGCGCCACCATACCCGGGCGGGAAAAACCGAGAGCGGTATACTGACCCATCAGCCCCTTCTTTTCAATCAAATTAAGCCAGCCATGTCCAATCAGCAATAGAAAAACTACAACTTGAAGTATCCTGGCTGCATTTTTTGAAGGATTTGCCCCGGCGACTGGTTTAACTGAAGAGAACATTCCCTTAAAAAGCGCCCTTTTATCGCTGCATAAAACAAGCAATGTCAACGGTGCGCCGAAGTTTCCGGCTCGTTCAATGAATTCAGGGATCGGCTCACCAGACATTGGTCTCAGAAAAGCCGTGACCGCAGCCCACACTACCAACCACCACAGCACGGCTTTAGTTGGATAGAACAGCAGGGTTAATCCCAATAAAATATCTACCGAGCCAAGCCAGGGCATAATTTTAAATGCTGCGTCGTGCCCGATACCGAATACGCCAAAATAATTACACCAAATTTCCTTGCCGATTATGCCAAACGAACCATGTCCGATAAAACACAATGCTGCTGCAATGCGCAGCGTATAGTATGCCTGGTTTTCTTTTGATAAAGTAGCGTTAAATTTGTCCATGTTCACTAATCTCTGCGGGTCAAAAATAAAAAGTTAAAATTTAAATGTTGCGCCAATGTTCACCACATAATCAGCGAATGCAGCATCACCATGGGTATAGTTACCTGTAATTTCAGTGGTTCGGATATCCGGAACGCTTTGTGTGCGGTCTCGTATAATCGCTATTGGAACATAGGCGTATAGGGCAAAACCTTTAAATTCATAGGTTACGCCCGGTTCTGCTGATAAGATATATCCAGGCCTTCTGAAGCCGTCACTGCCTCCTACAATATCGTGTACAGGCAAGCAATCGTCGCGGAGACCTAATGAGAAGTTAAATTTTTTGATCATCAGATCGGCTCCAAACCTAACCAGGTACTGATCGGGTACGCTCAGTACGTCGCCTGTTGCCGCTATAGTAGTCGCGCTGGCGGGGTTTGATGATCTTGGCGTCCCATTCACATCGCGGGGACTGGTTAGATAGTAGAAGTTGCCGTATAGTCCAAAACTGGATGTAAAATTATAGTAGCCGTTAATGTCGGTGATGATACCTGTACCGCCATCACCTGGTTGTATGGACTGGTCAACCGCCCCAAGGGTCCGGGCGCCGGTTGCTCCATTTAAAAAGTAATCCTGGTAGTCGGAAGCGCCGGAAGCGAATTTTACCCCCAAACCAACCTGGATATTGCCTTTGGTTGCCTTTGCGGGATTAAAGAGCCAATAAAGCGCTGTCGCATTTATATCGGCAAGACCGAATGAATGCGTGCTAAACCTGGTACCGCTGCTTACCTGCGAACGGCTGTTATCAATAAATGGCAGATCGACCGACAGCGACCAGCGATTATTAAAAACGCGGGTAAAAGTGTTATCCTCTGATACCACCTTGTTTATAACATTGTTGTGCATGGCAATGCGCTGGAATTGTTCCTGTTTGCCAACAAAGTGTCTGAATGATTTATAATAGCGGCCATTGGCATTATATAGCCAGTAGCCGGTTCCGGTTGCGGTACTGTCAGGATGTTCATTCATGGCACAAATACCGCCCGTGCTGCGGATAGCCACGCAGCCCTGGGCAAAAAGGGTTGTTTGGGTAAGTATAATATAAAAGCAAATTAATAGAAGTGTTTTTAAAAGTGTCTTCATAATGTGGTTTGTGGTGTTAATTGTTGTTGTTGTTTAGTTATTTGTTTTAATTTGATGTAAGATTTTTCTTAAAGGCTCCGGTTATCCCGGAGCCTTAACCCGCCTTCAAACAGGTTTTATTAATCAAACCATATTTTTGTTCTATTGATCTGCGCCGTCACTCATTCCCCTCTTCACCGCGTATTCGCCAACCTTGGCGCCGGTTACCAACCCTACCTCGATATCGCTCCGGTAGTGTATACCGCCGACGAGTCGCGACAATGCGGCAGCGTTTGCAAATTGGTGAAATTCACTGGCCCTGTCCGGCAGCAAATAGGATAACACCGCAGCTGCGGCACCACTGAAGTTGGAGTGCCCGGAAGTATATGAAGGGAAATTTGGTATCCCCGTTAACGTTTTGATCAATGGGTTGGCCTGGGTTGGCCTTTGGTTAAAATAAAAATACTTTGTATCCCAGCAGCATATCGCCACGTCCATCTGTGCCATGTTTAACAACGCGTAATTCCTGGCCCAGCGCACTTCGCTGTAATGCTCTTTTACGAACTCGCTTTCTGCAATGGCATTCCAATGCCCGGTCGGGGTGTAGGTGTTTATACCATCCGCCCAAAAGTCAACAAGCGCCTGGTTGGCCGCAGTTTGATGCTGACTGTACGAAAGTACTTCAGCCGCCTCGGCTTTAAATGCAGCGCTGCCTGCTAAATTGGGTGGCCCCGGGCGCAGCTTAGGAACGGTAAGCGTGTCGAACAAAAACGGGATAACTTTGCTGAACAACGGCAGCATTGGCGGCCTTGCGGGTGTTTCAAGGCTTATCCAAAACTGGTCGCCGCGCGATGTTGCGTTAGTTCGTAGCGCCAGCCATTCCGGAGCAGAACCTATCGCTTTCCCGGCGCGGTCGGTTTTGGCACGGGCAATAAACAAATCGGCAACTTTGGCGCCCAATGCCTGCCCGGCGGTTAGTTCACCCTGGACGTTTGCGCCAGCCAGCTTCCGGTACAGCATTTCCTCATTGGCTTTTTGTGTTATAAAGTCAACCTCGGTCGGGAACAACACTTTCATCATTTCAACACTGGCGCCAGCCACCACGGCATCTTCGCTCGGGTATGAAGGCAACGCTGATTCAGGTATCAGACGCTTAATTGATGAAGTGTTTTTATAAGGCGCAGAGCGGTTATAAAGCTTTTTAAAATGATAGGCTGTTACCAGGGCATCGTATTGCGCGGCGCTTACATAAGCATACGCACGCGCTGCATACGGTGGATTTGAAAATGGAAACTGCGGGTACGCAAAAGGATTGGTTGAGCTTGGAAAAGGGTACGAACCATCCAGATTTTGGTATGGCGGCAGGTTATACTTAGCCACCAGGTCGCGTAAAATTTCATTCCAACGTAAAACAGCTCCTGCGCTCCAGTAGGCGATAATCGCTTTTTGATCGCTGGTTAAATTGCTTTGCAGTGTTTTGATCTCGTTGAGGTCGGCCTGGTAAGCGCTTGATTCAACGGGGTCGGGCGACGCAACGGCAAACGCAGATGCATTAGTCGCCAAAACCGGCTTCCAGGAGTCGGCGTTCATGTCTTCATTTGATGGATGCAGGGAAGGGTAGGTCATGGTGCGGTCCACAATGTCTTTTTTGCACGACCCCAAAAAAACTGTCACTGTTATCACAGCAAGCAGTACACTATAAAAATTTATTTTTTTCATCGCTTTTATTATCTGTGGTTCTTAGAAAAATCAAATACGTATAATACGCCTCCAAAAAAATCGGTACTCTGACCAACGTTGCGGCCGCGTAAAACATAATTACCGCCGGCTGTGAGCTCAAATCCAGAAACGCCGCCGAAGCTGTATTTTATCAGGCCGCCGGCGGTTGTCCAGTTCATGGTGTTGCTTGGGAAAGGCATATTATTTTTACTAATATCAAAACCGCCTAAAGTGGTGGTTTGCTGAACAATGGCCTCCACATTCAGCTTAAGACTGCGGTACCCGGCGCTTAGCAGCACATTATTAACATTCGGCATAAAAACGTCGTTGCTGTAAATCTCCTGCGTGGTAAAATAGGCGTTCTGATTAATAGTAATGTCGCTGCGTTCGATATATTGCGCCGCGCCGGCAACAAAAAATCTTCCCACCTGGTAATTTAAAAGCCCACGAAGGGAAACGGTGCGGGTTTGAAGCCCGATCGATACCGGCAAAAAGTTTGGATCGTAGTTGCTCAACGGTATCGATCCGGCGAGAATGGCGTGAGCCGTAAAAACGCCTCTTCCTATCTCGGACTGAAAAGCAAGCCATTTTAAACTGACCATCAGATCCTGCACCCCGCTTTGGCCGTGCAATGTCCCGGCGGAAGCATTTGTGGTAACGTAAGGAACAGTGAATAAAAAATCAAGCTTATTGGTAAGGCCGTAATTACCGATAAACATATACGAGTTGGCCGATAAGGTGCCGATGTTAAGATTATTACGTTTAAAGGTGCCTTCCCAATAGTCGGTCCAACTGCTGTGATCATAAACTACTCCGGCGCAGAACATGTTCTTTGGGATCATCAGCGCGTCGGCGTCGGTTTGAGCGTTTGCTTTTAGCATGGGCAACGCTAAACAGCTTACAAGTACACCAAACCTGAATAGATTAGCCTGTAAAAATTTCATCATAGTAATGTGTTAAATAATAATATGTTAATAAAAAAGGGATTTGATGGCTGGTACTTGCTACCGCCCGACTTTAATAGTGAGTCGTGGCTATGTGGCCGGCAAGCTGGCAAACTGCGATTTGATCGAGTGATTTATTATCGGTAAGCATTTGGCTCAATCGTCAAACAATCAATATTCATGACGAAACGTGTAATAACCACATGCAAAATTAACCTGTCCTATTTAAATAAAACAAGTTAGTTTCCGGATCAGGAAGCAGTTCTATGAGTTTGTATTGGGAGGTTTCCCCGGACAGTCAATATAAGGGTTATCCAGGTTGGACGACATATCCTTATAAATAGGTTTAACAAGGGTTGCAGTTATGGAATACTGATAATCAAACCCTTGCAAATTATATTCGCTTAGTGCATTTAATTTTTTGGCAACGGCGTCACTTTTCTTGCTCATCGGCACATCGCTGAATTCCTTCGCAGTAATCAAATTTGCTTTTACAAGTTTTGTCTTGGCGGTATTGGCATAACACACAAAATACATGGTGTCGCGGGTCATTTTCAGCTTTACGTAATTGTAATAGGCGTCTTTCAGCTGAATTTGGCCGGCAATGGTTTCATACTCCGTCATTTCATTTACGGTGGGCATGTTTACCGGTATCTTTAACAAAACGAGCTTATTGTCATCAATTTTGTTTTCATACACCTGTTTCACCATGCGCGAGTCCGCCTGGTTGATAAAGTATTGGTATACCAACGTATAACCGCCTGTAAAGAACAGGTGGATGGCTAATAAAACGATGGCGGCTAACCGTTTCAAAAATTGGATAAATGGTGGTTTATAAATAGTTTGCGGCTAATGTATATAATTTTTTTTTGAAATTTAAAACTTTTTTCACAATCACTGATGTTTTATGATTTTGATCATTGATTTTTTGATGATTTTTATGATTACACAGATCTCTGTTTGCGTAAACGTTAAAAATCTGTGATCATAAAAATCATTCTCAATCTGTGATTCGTTTGACCTTTATACTCCTAAACCAAACCTCATTGCCATGGTCCTGTAAAAGCAGGTGGCCTTTGGGCGCCTCGCCAAAGTTTTTCCAGATGACGTATTTGCTTATGGCGACCAAATCCCTAAACTCCTTTGAGCCGCGCTCATATTCCAGCACTTTTACTCCATTCAGGTAATGCTCCACATGGTTATTTGGATAAACGATAATGCGCCCGGTGTTCCACGCGCCGATCGGTCGTACAAAACGGGCCTGCTTTTTGGCAGGGATCAAATCATATAATGACGCCAGGGTGCGGTCGCCGTTGCGGCCCAGTTTAGCATCCGGGTGCAGGGTATCGTCCAAAACCTGGTACTCTAACCCAATTGCCGAGCCTTTAGTAACTTCTGATAAGGTAACAAAATATTTTACACCACTATTGGCGCCGTGGGTGATCTTAAAGTCAAATGAAAGATCAAACGCGCCGTACAGGCTATCGGTTACAATATCGCCACCGCCTGATTCTTCTTTACCCTGCGAGGGCAAATTGTGCATGGTGCCGCCCTCATAAAGCCAACCTTTGGCAGGAAAAGTCGTCATTGTTGCGCCATGCCATCCTTTTGAAGTGCGGCCATCATATAACAGGCGCCATCCGCTTGTTTTTTCATGATCAGAAAGCGCGTTTGCCATATAGTTCACGGTATAAATATCTTTCGGGAAAGGCTTGAATTTTAAATTTTTGGTTTGAATTTTAAGGTTTTTAAACCAAACCCGTTTTCCAACCTGCCCGTCCTTGCTGATTGCATGCACCTGCAGGCCTATAAAACCCTTGATGTCTACCGTATCCACCACGTCTGCCACAGCAACACCGTTTATCCATGTGCGCATTTCGTTGCCCACACATTCTATACGAATATGATTGTAGATGCCAACCTTAAATGCACTTTTTGCCTTCGCATTCAGGTCGAGCGGGTATATCCAATCCCTTCTTCCTTCATCGTAAATGCCGCCTGACCATTTTCTATCTGAAGGGTCGATCTCAAACTGCCTGCCATAAACCCTTCCTTTACCCTTATTGCCGTTCGGGTCGTAATGACTTCGCACCTGCACGCCGGAATTGCTTAAAGGGCTTTCAATTTTGGTGTCCATCTCCAAAATAAAATCGCCATATTCCTTTTCGGTCACCAAAAAAGTATTGCCGGAATTCAGTACAGTGGTGCCAACGATAGCGCCGTTTTCTACTTTATAATCTGCCGTTCCGGCAAGTCGTTTCCAGCCGTTAAGGGTTTTGCCATCAAATAACGATGGAGTGCTTTGCGCAGGGGAAATAGCTGGTATTGTACTTAGCATACAAAGCCCTACTACTATATTTATTGGTTTCCTCATATTGGTGATTGATAGCTTTTATTTAATCTATGGCGGATTTATAACATTTAAATTTATTCCAATCTTTGGCGTTTATACCTTCACCTCCCACCCCGGCTCGTATTCACGGTGCCAAAGCGCCATCGCCTCCGGATCGTTTAAAATATGGCCGTTTGCCGGGTTGATATGCAGCACGCGGTCTGCCCGGTAGGAAATATTGCCCAACTGGGGCAGCAGCGTAGATTTAAAGCCGGTTTCAATAGGAGCATTTAACGGCGCCACGCCGCGTACCGCATTTATAAAGTTTTTCATGTGGGTGCTGTCCAGGGCTGCTGTGGGGCTCACTTTGTTGGTAGGATCCACAACTGTATCATCTTTTACTTCTTTTACAAATTTATTGTCGCCGTCAAAAACAGTATAACCGTTACCACCCTGGTAAAACAGTGTACCTTTATCGCCATAAAATATCACACCGCGGCCAAGGCCTTCCGTATTATAGCCGTTGCAGCTTCTTCCCTCCCATTCAGCGGCGGTATCATTAGGGAAATTGTATAAAATATTTTGGGTGTCGGGTGTTTGCCAATCGTCCTTAAAAGCAAAGCGGCCACCAGTTGAAACCACTTTTGTTGGGAAATCGACCCCAAGCCCCCACCGGATCACATCCAATTCGTGGGTGCCGTTATTTAAAGCCTCGCCGGTGCCCCAGTTCCAAAACCAATGCCAATTGTAATGGATCAAGTTATCCTGGTAAGGTTTGCGCGGCGCCGGACCCTGCCACAGTTCATAGTCAAGATTTGATGGTACAGGGACCCGTTTACCAATGCCAATACTTGGCCGATGATTGGCGTACCAGCCTTTGGCATAATAAGTACGACCAATCACCCCGTCGTGTAATTCCTTTACCATCAGCTGGCAATTACTGAACGAACGGCGCTGGCTGCCCATTTGTACAAGCCGCTTGTATTTTTTTGATGCTTCCACCGCCAGCTCGCCCTCCCGTGGGTTATGCGCACAGGGCTTTTCAACGTAAACGTGCTTGCCCGCCTGGCAAGCCATGATGGTTGCCGGGGCGTGCCAATGGTCGGGCGCGGCGATGACGATGGCATCAATATCTTTCTTTTCCATCAGCCGGCGGATATCACCCAACCCCTGAGGGTTTTTGCCGGTGCGTTTGCCGATATCCGCAACCGTGCTGTCAACTACCTTGCTGTCCACATCGCAGATATAAGCAATCTCGACATTTGGAATAGCGCAGAAATTTTGCGCGAGGTAAAGGCCCCTGCTGTGCGTGCCCATCATACCGATGACGACCTTTTCATTAGGCGACCCCTTAAAAAAACCGGTGGCTTTACCCAGCTGCGGCGCCATCAGGAACGTTGTCCCGACGACGGAAGATGTTTGAATAAATTTGCGGCGATCCATGTTTATTTAGTTTATTATGATATACTAAGTTGATTGGGTTGACTAAACTTGTTAATATTTGTTTCGATCGGAACATAATGTCGACTTAATCGACCAAATCAACCACCGACTTAATCAACCGACCTCACACTCCACCAAACGCCGAAAACCCGCCATCCACGCATATCATGGCACCGGTTACGAAGGCGGACGCATCGCTCAGCAACCAAACCAGCGTGCCAATCAATTCATCCGGGTGACCGAAACGTTTGAAAGGTGTATTGCGAATAACCTTTTCGCCACGTTCAGTGTAGCCATCGGGTGTGGTTAACAAATTTCTGTTTTGTTCGGTAAGGAAAAAACCGGGCGCCAGGGCGTTCATCCTGATCTTATCGCCATAGCGATTAGCCAGCTCAACGGCAAACCATTGGTTATAACAATCCATCGCAGCTTTGCCCATATTGTATCCAAGCACCTTGGTGATGGCGCGCTTGGAATTCATGGAGGATATATTAACAATACTTCCTTTGCCCGTTTTAGCAATTTCCTCTCCGAAAACCTGGGTTGGATACAAAGCACCCCATAAGTTCAGCTCCATCACCTGTTTCATCCCGTCAAGGTTCATTTTAAAAATATCCTCATCCGGCTGTAAAACTCCCTGCGGCATGTTGCCGCCCGCACCGTTCACCAGGCCATCTATGCGACCGAAGGCACCCAAAACTTTATCTTTCGCCGTGTGCAATTGATCAATATTGAGGGCATCTGCTACCAGTGCAATTGCCTGGCCGCCTTCACTCTTGATTTTATCGGCGCGTTCTTCGGCAACTGCCTGGTTTCTGCCCAAAATACCTACTATTCCGCCGGCCCCGGCTATCCCGTTCACAAATGAGTTACCTAAAATACCGGTACCGCCGGTTACGATGATTACTTTGTCCTTTAATGAAAATTGATCTGACATGTTATTGTTTACAATTATATATTTCAGTTTGGCCGGTTATTTTGATGGCAAAGGATTACGTTAAGTTTGCGGCGCTTGTCAATTTTTCTCTCTGCGTTCTTTGCGAAAGCTTGTGCGCTTTGCCGCTAATTAGCCCGTTTCATTTCAAATCGTTTATAGATATCGCATCCATATCGGTATAATTCATATTCTCGCCGGCCATGCCCCATATAAAGCTATAATTTGTTGTTCCGCAACCCGAATGAATACTCCACGGCGGCGAGACCACTGCTTCATGGTTATTCAGGGTGATGTGCCGTGTTTCATTGCCCTGGCCCATAAAATGCATAATCTTTTGGCCGGCCGGCAGGTCAAAATAAAAATAAGCTTCCATGCGGCGGTCGTGTACATGGGCGGGCATGGTGTTCCACACACTGCCGGGCTGTAAAATAGTGAGTCCCATTACCAGCTGGCAGCTTTTAGCACCTTCGGCGTGAATGTACTTATTTATAACTCGCTCATTGGCCGTCGCCAGTGTGCCTGCGTTTACTTTTGCGGCTTCGCCGATCGTTATTAACCGGGGGGGATAATCGGCATGCGCGGGCGCCGAAAGCAGGTAAAATACAGCCGGATCCTGACTATCTATGCTTGAAAATGCCACTCTTTTTGTCCCTCTGCCCAAATACAGGCAATCCAGCTTATTAAGTTTAAATGTATGGGCATCGGCGCTTACTTCGCCGGGGCCGCCTACGTTGATTATACCAATTTCCCTTCGCTCCAAAAAATAGTCAGCGCGCAGGTTAGGATAGCATTCTAATAACAGTTTCTTATTTACCGGGTTGGCCGCGCCAATGATCATTCGGTCGTAGTGGGCATAAACACAATGAATGGCGTTTTCGGCAACAATGCCGTCGACCAGGAACCTATCCCGGATCAATTGGGTATCATACGATTTAAAATCGGCAGGATGTACGCTGTGCAGGACTTTCAAGATAGTTATAATGGTTGTAAAAAGTTGTAAGGTTGTAAAGGTTGTAAAAGTTGTCAGCGTTTAAAACGCAATCCAACTAAATAAACCCTTTCAACTAGATCAACTCTATCAACCAAAGTTAGTATTTAACCATTCAAAATTTGGTAAAATAGTTTTTACATTGGCTTAAATTTATTCGCGCTCATTCCATCAACGGTATCATGAAAAAAATTTATTTGCCAAAAGCTGTATTACTGCTGGTGATCTTCAGTACCCTAACGGCAACAGTATTTGCACAGAATGTTACTTGGACACAAAAAAAGGCCGAAAAATGGATTAAAAGCAATACCTGGAAAAACGGGTTGAAGGTAACACCACACCAATCGGTAAATGCCGTAGTTTTTGTCCGGCAATACTATAAAAATAAAGCTGAATGGGATAAGGCCTTCTCGTTTATTCGCGACAGCGACCTGGTTCACCTGAAACCGGGCAAGCATGTGATCGACGGCGACGATGTTTACGCCACGATAACTGAAGGGCCCGAAAAAACATTTGAACAATCGGCATGGGAATCGCACCGTAAGTATATCGATCTGCAATATGTTATTACCGGTAAGGAAAAGATTGGCGTGGCGCCGGTTGCAAATGCAATAGTTACACAGGCGTATGACGACAAAGCCGACATTGCCCACTATATATCGGATGGCAAATTTTATATCGGCGACCCTTCCGCGTTTTTCCTCTTCTTCCCGGCAGATGCGCACCGGCCAAATATTCATGTGGACGGGTATGATGTTGTGAGGAAGTTGGTGATTAAGATTAGGGTAGTTGACTAGAGGTTAGTTGTAAGGGTTGTAAAAGTTTCAGAAGTTGTAATAAGCGGTAACTACTTTTACAACCCTTACAACTAACCTATACCTTCACGCGTTTCCATCTGCCACGCTTAAACAGATAGTAGCTTAATAACGCCGTGAAAAATTGAGCAATTACTATGGCAATAAAAATACCCCGGGGCTCCCGGATGTAGTATTGGCTCAAGCCCCAGGCCAGGGGTATCTGGATAAGCCAGGAGCCTATAAAATACACTAATGTTGGGGTGCCCGTAGCCCCGGCGCCATTGAAGGCGTTGAGCATCACCATTTCCACGCCAAAAAATATATAGCTCAAACTAACAATACGGAGCGTTTGGATAGCATAATGTCGTGCCAACGGGTCGCTATTCATAAAATTGACAACAGGTGTGCCGAAAAGGAAAAAAAATAAGCTGACAGCGACCATATAAATAGTAACATAACCCGCGGTTATCCAAACGCTTTTTTCGGCGCGGTCCGGCTTTCCGGCACCGAGGTTCTGACCGGTCAGGGTAGCGGCGGCATTGCTCATTCCCCAGGCTGGCAACAAAAAGAATATCAGCAATCGTATCGCCACCTGGTAGCCGGCTATTGCTGCTTCGTGAAAGTCTGCCATTAGCCTCGTTAGAAATATCCACCCGCCTGAGCCGACCAAAAACTGGAGGGCCCCAGTACTGCCGACGATGATGATTTGCCAAAGCAGATTCTTCCGGGGCTTCAATTGGTATAAATAAAAGTCGAGCAGTCCCTTACGAATAAACAGCCGGTAAAGCTGGTATAACACGCCTATCCCGCGCCCTGTGGTGGTAGCAATTGCGGCTCCCTTTAAACCAAGAGCGGGAATGGGCCCAAAGCCGTAGATCAGTAACGGGCAGAGCAATATATTAAAACAATTACTGATCAGCAAGCTTTGCATGGCTATGCTTGCATCGCCGGCGCCGCGAAAAATGCCATTTATTAAAAACAACAGCATAATAACCAGGTTGCCGCCATACATAATTTGTGTATAGCGTATATTTTCGTTGATCATTTTTGGGCTTGCGCCCATGACGTGTAAAATAGAACCAGCAAAAGTTACGCCCAGTACCGACATGATGAGCGATAGCACAACAGCAAACGAAATTACCTGCATGCCCGCATGGGCAGCTTCTTTATAATTTTTTTCACCAACACGCCTGGCTACAAATGCTGTCGCGGCCATGCTCATTCCCATCGCAATTGAATAAATAATACTTAATACTGATTCGGTAAGGCCGACCGTAGCAACTGCCCCATTGCCCAACTTGCCTACAAAGAATATATCCACAACTGCAAATACCGATTCGCCAACCATTTCCAGGATCATCGGAATAGCCAGCAACACCACCGCTTTGCGAATACTGCCGGTAGTGTAGTCCCGCTCGGCGCCCACGAGGACCGACCAGAGCATAGAAAAAAAACCCCCGGATTTCTCCGGGGTTTGTTGAAGTTCAGTCATCAGGAGTTATACCGCAGCATCTTTCGTCGCTGTCGCTTTTAATTTAAGTCGCTTGTGAAAATAAATGTAGGATACGGCAAGGATGGCAATAAATATCAGCATGGGCGCCCAGTCCGATACAGCAAAATGGGTAATGATCATTGAAATAGTCGCTCCAAGCAGATCGAATGTAAAGCCCGCGTAAGCCCATTCCTTTAGCCTAGGAAAGCCGGGGACCAGTATAGCGATTGCACCTAATATTTTTGCCACCGCCAACATTTGCATAACGTAAGCGGGATAGCCCAAGGGCGCCATCTTTTCCATGCTTTTAGGATCGTGGATCAGGAAAGTGCCGGCTGCCGAAAATAGCATCAGGGCCAGTATAAGGCCGGTTGCTATCCAGTAAATAATGTTGATCTTTTTCATTGTGTTGGTTTTTATTTTATTTAATCGGTTTATAACAAAGCATAACAAGTCCGTTGCTCAATCCTTTCAGGTCTGTCAGCAAAAGGTTTTTTCTGTCCAAATGACCTTTGAACTGGCAGGTTCCGCTGCCAAGCAATACGGGGCAAATAAAAATACGATGTTCATCGATCAGGCCGGCCTGGGTCAACGCCGAAACGATCGTTCCGCTGCCTAAAATTACAATATTTCCGCCCGGTTGCTCTTTCAGTTGCCTGATATTTTTTTCCACGTCATTTGATAAAAGCGTTGTGTTTTCCCAATCGGCTTTCCTGAGTGTTTTTGAGAAGACAATTTTTTGCAGGCTATTCATTTTGCCGGCTATGACGGGATCGTCTGTTTTGGCCCCCTCCATTGGCCAGTACGATGCCATCAACTCGTAGGTGATCCGGCCAAATAAAAGCGTACCCGCTGAATTTAGCATATCTTTCGCATACTGGTTAAATTCATCATTAACGGTATGCCAGCTTAAATCGCCGCCGGGCCCTGCCAGGTACCCGTCAAGCGAAATAAGGTTTGAAGTGATGATCCGTCTCATATTGTTTTTTTGGAGATAAAGATGGAATTATATTTCCTTATATCCAGTATGTACTTTATTGCTCTTCGTGATAATTCAGCATCCAGGTAATGCCGAATTTATCAGTAAAGCAACTGAACAGGTCGCCCCAAAACGACCGTCCGAGGGGCTCCAAAATTTTTCCGCCGGCAGATAATTTGGAATAAAAGCGTTCAATTTCCTTCTCGCTGTCACAATTGAGGCACAAGGCGACGTTATTGCCTCTGATATATCCGTCGGGGCCTCCCATATCCGTACCCATAAGCACCAGCGGGCCCTTTATTAAGGCAGAATGGACAATGCTGTTCCTCATACCGGCCTGACATTGTTCAGCCAAAGGTGACTCTCCCATCGTTTGCGCGCTTAATTCGCCGCCGATACAATCCCTGTAAAACTCCATAGCTTTGCGGCAATCGCCGTTAAAACTGATATAAGTATTGATCTGCGTCATGTTCGCCTTTTGTCTATTGTTTATCCATACAAACGTACATCCTGCTCGTCGCTTAAAAAGGTGGGGCGCACGACAATAAAAGGGGGGAATGAGGACACCCCAATCCATAAGCACCCACGGTCCATCACCTGGCTTTTCATTCAGATAATTGCTAACTTTAACCGGGCCAGTCCATTTGAAATGAAAAGCTTACTCCGCCTTTTTTTAATTTTGCTCATAAATCCTTGTTTTGGCCAAAATTCCGACAGCCTGAAAAAAGTTGTTGCAGGAAAAGAGCCTGCAGCAAAAAAACTGGACGCAGATGAAGCCCTGGCCAAATTAAACGAGCAGCATCATGATTACCGGACTGCCCTGGTATATTATCGCGCAGCCCAGGACATACGCGACTCGCTTACGGCATTGCAAAAAGCGCGCGACAGCACATCGGTAAAATATAACATCGAGCTGCTGGGCGACGTATTTGGCAAAATAGGCCAAACGTCGCTGTCAGAACAAGCGCTGCTAACTACCATAGAAACCAAACGGGCGCTGGACGATACGCTGGCGATGGCCATTAACTATTTAAACCTGGGCTTATTATATGAGGGGCAAAAACGCAATGAGCCCGCTATAGGCGCATTGACACAATGCCTGCAATTTGCCCGGGTAATGGGTTACACCGACTTGCAGAACAGCGCCGTTACCGAATTGGCGAACACTTGCCAGCAAGCCGGAGATTACCAGCAGGCATTAGTTTATTTTAAACAGCACCAGCAACTTACCGCCTTGCTGGCAAAAGAAAACAGCTCGACCAAAATAGCGGCCCTGCAAACCAAGTACGAAAATACACAACGCGAAAATCGCCTGCTGCAGCAGCAATTCGAAATATCGAGGCGAAATTATTGGGTTGCGGGCCTGGTGGTGGTGCTGATGCTCATCCTGCTGCTCAGCTATTCTTTTTACAAACGTACGCAGCTAAAGCAGCAGCAACTGGCCACCACAGCCGTAATGGAAACCGAGGAGCGCGAGCGCAAGCGTATTGCCCAGGACCTTCACGACAGCGTGAGTCAACTGATGATGGCCGCCAAAATAAATCTCAACGTAATTGGAAACGATATTACTTTTTCAAACGATGTGCAAAAAGACCGCTTTCAAAAAGCGATAAATCTCGTTGATGAAGGCTTTAAGGAAGTGCGCACCATTTCGCATAATATGATGCCGCAGGCTTTGCTGGAGTCGGGCCTTGCGCTGGTGATCAAACAGTTTATTGAGAATATAGAAAATGACACGATAAAGATCAGTTTTTTTACCAAAGGCTTTGAAGACCATTTTGATGATACGACCGAAACCATTCTGTACCGGATATTACAGGAGTGCGTTAATAACGTTTTGAAGCATGCTCAAGCCAGCAGGCTGGATATTTCGCTGATCAGGGACGAAGGGAATATCAGCCTGACCATCGAAGACAACGGCAACGGGTTTGACATGACCGATAAACAGAAATTTAGCGGAATGGGTCTCAAAAATCTGCAAAACCGGGTAAATTTTATAAAAGGTAAGATCGAGATTGATTCCCACCCAGGGCATGGCACGCTGGTGTCGGTTTATATTCCGGTTAAAAAATAAACTTTCGTCTTTTTATAAATTGTATTGCAGGATAAACTTCGTCAGCTCAACCGGGTTTTTTAAGTTCAGCTTTTGCATAATATTCTTGCGGTGCGTTTCCACCGTATAGATACTCAGGTGCAGGCGGTCGGCCATCTGCTGATTGGTCAGGTTTTGTTTGATCAGTTGCAGCAATTCAATCTCGCGTTTGGTTAGCTCAAATTGCTTCAAAAAAGGATCCTGCCCGTCAAATGCCGCATTTGTAGCCGGTTGTTTATACGGAAAACACGATTGCCCCTGGCTCACCAGCATGATTGCATTTATCAGCTCGGTTTTATCCGCATTTTTAAACAGGTATCCATTCGCGCCGCCGGCTTTCGCCTTTTCGATCAAGTGCTCTTCATTGTAAGTGGACAGCATGATCACCTTAATCCTGGGGTATAATGATTTTATCCTGCTCAATGCTTCAAATCCATTAAAGCCCGGCATATTGATGTCCAGCAAAATAACATCTGGCGTGTGGGTATGCAGCAGTCCCATCAATTCGCGGCCGTTGCCGGCGATGCTTAAAATCTCAATTCCCGGTTCGCTTTTAAGCAACAAACACAATCCATCGATAAATAAAGTATGATCGTCGGCGATAATAAGGGATAGTCTTCCTGGTGTCATGGTTTAAATATAGCTAATAATTTATGAGTAAAAGTAGCCCGGTATCCCCGCTGTCAAAATACCAACAGGTTTGTATTGTGTGGTTTATGAGGCCGGGGTAAAATTGTATTGTTCAAACTAAAACATACATCACCATGAAAAGCCAATACCAAAACGAGCCGGGTTAAATGCTTAGTCTTTAGTTAAAAGTGTCGGATCGAAAGTCAGCCTTTCGGAAGACAGACTTAAGACTTTCGACTAAAGACTTCCGGCTTAACGCATCCGTCAGGAATATTATCTGATCAAAATATAAACCTATGAAAAACATTGTAAACTTTTTAGTCATGCTCCTGCTAACCGCAACTGCGGTTGGTCAGCAAAAAGGCAGCGAAACTTTAACCAACGGCCCGATGAACGATTCGGGCCGGCTGATACCTCTGCAGAATACAGTCGGGCAACGCGATGGAAATGGAAAACCTGCCGCTGCGAAGGATGCCGTTGCCCGGCCTGTTTCTGTACAGGTGTTGGTTGGCAGCCAGGGAGTCGGCGCGGATGTTAAATATGGCATCCTGCCAAAGCTTTCGGGCAGAGCGGGGTTCGGTATCATCCCGCTTACTGTGAACGGCGTGTTCGGTTTCTCGAGCTTTTCGACGGCGGACCAAATGTCGGCACGGTTTTCCAACATACACCTTTTGGCCGATTACTCGCCGTTTAATTCTTCGCGTTTCCGGCTTGTTGGCGGCGCGGCCTACCTGGTGAAAGGAAACGCCACCGTGCTGATCACCCCGACAGGCAGCTACCAGTTTGGCAAAAGCACCGTTAACAGCAGCCAGGTTGGCGTATTACAGGCCTCGGTTGACTGGAAAGGTGTGGCGCCCTACCTGGGCGTATCCCTGTTCCGCGCTTTTCCGAATAAGTTTTTTAATACCAACGTCGATCTCGGCACCTATTATCTATCCAGTCCCGGCACCTCCTTAACAGGTACTAAGATGCTGGCCGATAACAGCTCGCAGGAACCACAATTTAACAAAAATATGCAGGGCTACCGTTGGATGCCCGTGCTTCAACTCAACTTCAATTTCAGGATCAAATAAACATCAAACCTATGAAACACTTAGAATTAGACAAAAAAGACAGTGCGCTGATCGTATTTTTTGTATCGGTAATAGCACTTTTGGTTGTACTGGCAATGGGCAGTTGCCGCAAACCCAACGATCACATCGGCCTGATCGTCAATGAAAATACACTTTCAAAATCGCCGGTGATACTGCATTTTGCAAATGCCAATAGTACATCAACCGTTCAGCCAGGCAATTTCAACGTCCGGATCAGCGGCAAAGATTCGGCTTTGGTGCAGATGGACGGCGGTGCAACCAGCAACTTCCAGGCCTCGCATGGCTTCTTACCGCTATCGCTGGTGGGCAGCGCCGACCCTTCCCCTTCCAATCCGGTCACCTTTAACGTATCGGCACAGATTCCCGGCTTTGCACCCGTGGCGCAAACCGTTACCATCACAAGCGATACCGCGACCATCGTCGACATCGGCGCAATCGAATATTCCAATCCCGCAGCAGGTACCGCCGTATTGACAAACAATTCCGCGTTAAACGATGGTGTTTCAGCCGGCGCCACGCTGAATGTCCACTCCTCTTCGGGCATGGTCGAATCAGCCAAAATTACCATTCCCGAAGGCACGCAGGTGGAGGATGCCGACGGGAACGCCATCAGCGCGTCCCAGTTAACATCCAGCATTGTGGATTACAGCGCCGTTTCCAGCACCTCGTACGGGGCATTCCCGGGCGGCTTCAGCCCTACTAATATTGTTGATGGCAGCGGTAACCAGCTTAATGGCGGCCAGCCCATCAACTTTGTCTCGGCAGGCCTGATCTCGATAAAGATGGAGGCCGGCGGAACGGCTGTACACCATTTCTCCAAACCGCTCCAGGTGAGCATGAAACTCGACCCTACAACTACCAATTTTATAACAGGCCAAAGCATCCGGGCGGGCGATGTGGTACCGCTCTGGAGCTTAGCCGAAGAAACCGGCCAATGGAAAAGCGAAGGTAATGTAACCATTACCACAGATGAAAGCGGCAACCTGCTGGCCAACTTTCAAACCACTCACCTCTGCTGCTTTAACCTCGACTGGAGCTGGACCGTAGTGGGCCATCCTTATGGCACCTGCTTTGTGCCCTTAAGGGTTACGATTCATTGCGGCGCAGGCCGGAGCGGTGTCTTCGATGTCACTATCGTTACGCCGGCTAACCAATACCTGGCCGGTGCACACGGCGAATTCGTGCATGACGGCGATGTGATCGTATTCCCCAGCGTTCCTTCCATTGCGCAGTGCAAAGTGGTGATCTCCGACTTTAACCTCTATCTCAATCCACGCCTGCCCATACTGGCCCAAACCGGCTTGTTTAACCCTTGCACACAGGGGTCTGTCGACCTTTTCTGGGGTGCGCCGGCAGCGCCTGACTTTATCAACGTTACGCTGAATATCAGCGGGCATTGCTCCAACAAAAACGTAAATGTTTTGCCCTCCGGCTGGTTTTTTATCTACGACGTTACCGCCGCACAGGCAGGCCGGTGCGCCTGGACATACGTTTACGTGCGCAACGGGGTAATTTTATACGCCTTTGGTACGCCCATCAGCGGCAGCCACGGTACTTATACCATCAGGCTGGTCAACGGCCACCAGTATTACTTCTACACGTTCAACAGCAGCGAATGGTACGAATCGTCGGTGTTTACCATGGCGCCAAGAAACTTTACACTGCCAAATATTTCCGGCTTAACCGGTACGGCCACCTACAATGCCGCCACCAATACCGAGAATATTACAGCAACCTACAGCGTTCATTGCCGTTAGTTTAAGATCAGGTGATTTTCAGATGAACGATTGAGCCGTCCCGCTGCCGTGGGACGGCTTTTTTAGGTATTTCCGCCTCAAAAATTGCAGGTGTTCATTTTTTTACAACAGCCCGTTTTTTTTACTTCATGGTTAAGGGTTTAAAAACCTGACGGTAAATGATCTATACGCTATCTATGAAGTATTACTTCATAGTTGAAATGGCAAAAAGCGTTCATTTTTGAACACTAAAATGAACGCTTTTTTGACCTGTTTCAGGGGCTTTAACCCTAAAAAATTGCAGGGCATCCGTTTTTCGACTACTTTAGCGCTTGTTTTACTTCATAGTTAGGTATTTAAAATGCTTATAATTAACGATCTATACTTTAAACGTGAAGCATTGCTACATCGTTGAAGCGGCAAAAACCACTCATTTTTGAACGCTAAAAGAAACGCTCAAATGAGCTCTCTATCCCTGAAAAAAGTTGACACTTTTGGTGAATAACTCTAAAATGGATTTACACCAACTGCCACTGCTACCGCCACTGCTACTGCTACCGCCACTGCTACTGCCACTGCCACTGCTACTGCCACTGCCACTGCTACTGCCACTGCCACTGCCACTGCCACCGCCACTGCTACTGCCACTGCCACTGCCACTGCCACTGCCACCGCCACCGCCACCGCCACCGCCACCGCCACCGCCACTGCTACTGCTACTGCTACTGCTACTGCTACTGCTACTGCTACTGCTACTGCTACTACCACCGCCACTGCCACGCGAAGCGCCGGTTCAAGCCACCATTTTTTACCCCTCCGCGGTACGCGAAACGCCTTCAAAACCCTATCAAACCACTATCAAAAGGGGTACAAACCGCATCGAAAAAAAATTTTACAGCCAAAAAAGCGTTCATTTTTGTTCATTTGATGAACGCTTTTTTACTGATTTTGACGAACGATCCGAAGCGGATTTACCCATGCCTCCGCCTAAATGGCTGCCTGTTTATTACCGTTAAAACCCACTTTCAAGCGTCTGACACACCGGGCTAAGCGCACGGCGACCCGTGCTCAGTCCGGTCGATAGGTATAATTTTAGTCAACCCGCTGGCCGGCCAAAGGAATAGTCGTTACCTGTCAGCGGAGCATGAGTCGCATTTGCGCACGGCAGAGCCCGTCGGGCGGCACCTGAGGAGCGCATCTGGATTAACGAACGGATAGCTATTGATACTTTGAAAAACATTCTTTACCTTAGGTGTGAATATCCAAATACTACTCCTGTCACCTAACTCCTATCACGATTACCTCCCGTAAATAAAATCTTTTTGACATAACCTTAAACCTTAAACATGGCGACTATCCCAAACGCTGCGAAAGATAAAAACGCAGTACGACACGCTCGAAAAAATGGAAAAAAAGATACCAATGTCTTCCTAAAAGCAAAAAAAGAACACCCTTTGTTATTTGTGGCAGCTGCGTTATGCTTGTTGTTGTTTTTCGGAGGATTTAGTTGGAAGACTATATACACTTTCAACAAGTACCTCGTACACCATAATGCCGCTTACAAAAACAATGAAAGCAAAAAAGACACCAAAGAATTTAATAAGATCGACGAAATTGAGCATGTCGACTTCGAAGGTATATTTTCTGCCGCATTAGGGATATTTGTTGGTATTATTATTACAGCCAGTGTTGAACAGCGCCACGATAAGCAAAATACAGCGCTTGAAACAGCAACCCATCAAATTCAAACTGGCGTTAATGAAATAAATCGATTAGTACGCACGCTGGGTATACTGGTGCCCCAAACGGACCTGGACGAAAGGTTAAAAGCTATACAAGAGATCATACGGATCACAAAAGAAAGTGAAGGGGTCAACAACCTTTATATACTTAACTATAATACAAGTTTCGGCCTGCTTCAATCTTACAATTTAAATATATTATTCGACGTAAAACCTCCGCTCCTGCCAAAAAGCTGGGCGGGGTACCATAAGGACCTTCATGAAAAATACTATAAACGTCAGAAAAAAATATTAAGGGAGCTCCGTGAAATTGAAGGCGACAACGTCATTTTTGCCATATTAAGAACGGGCGATTATAAAGAACTTTTGGGTAAGCTTTTTTTGGCAGAACATCGCCACACTGTAAAGCCTTATTATCTCGGCAACAAGGACTCGCACGATTTTAAACAAATGAAAAATCCGGGTGAAGGGGACACTTATGCCATACCCTTCGAAAAGTCGGAATTATCGGAATTAAAAGAAATAGATGATTTACCAAAGGACGCAGACAAACAAATTAAATTGAAAGAGAAGCTTATTAATAAATTGGTTCGCGATAATGAGAGTAATATTAACACGTTGAAAGAACATTATAAAATAGCTTACTTGGATCATCATGATGATTTTGTGCCGATTCCATTTCAGTTTTTCCTTACCGCACCCAAAAATGGCAGTAGCGGGGTTCAGCAGTGCCTGCTCATCTTCACCAATATACTAAGCGCACATGACCATGCCAGCCAAACCACAAGTTTTGTAAGTACGAACAATGAAATAATCCAGACATTGATGAACATTCATGCAGATGTAATGGAGACTTGTACCAAGGCCGAAAACCATGAACAGCAGGTAAGGCAATTTTTTTCGTGTGCGGATGAGCGGAAGCCGGAATTTATTTTAATGAAGATACCCGGCCCCAAAACCAATGAAAAAACGAGCCCTGGCTATTTAGCCGATTATATTGCCTATTCGGACCTGAAAGAACTGCTTTTGAAACACCATGTCCCTGAGACGACATTAGAACATTTAGCAGATGAGGCACTTGATAAAAAATTTGAGGAAATTAAGCAAGGACAAAAAAAAGACAAGGGTACCTATATTGTTATCGGGTTATTCGACAATACATTAGCAATGAAATTAAGAGCAACAGGTAGCGATGGGGATAGCTTTTTTGATTTTAACCGGGACCCACAGAAAGAAGGTCAAACCGAGGTTACGGGCGAAAAAATTTCTATTTATTTGAATGATAAGGGTGATTTGTGCAAGCTGATGAATTCTACGAAATCAGAGACGATTACAAAATCACCCGATCAGGATGGTAAAGAAGTAACAGACCTGGCTTTGTTAGTTAAAATGAAAGTAGGCGAGTCGACGGTAATACTTTGCGGCGGGTTAAGCGGCCTGGGAACAAGCATTATTGGCAGGTATCTAACAGGGCATTTCGATGAAATTTTTGAAGAATTGGGGAAACACCCGAAAAGCGAAGAATTCGTGATTATTTTTGATATTAAGCAACCTGTCAGCGACGGCAACGCGGAGCCCAATGCCGATTCAAATCCGGAACAAGAAATTGTTACAATTAAAATTGTGTACACCAAAGCACTTGGCTAACACCAGTGTCTGCAATCTGTAACTTCGCCGGTTCAGGTGTCCCACTTTCAAGCGTCTGACACGCTGGGCGAAGCGCAAAAGCGACTCGTACTCAACCAGGTTGAAGGGTGCAATTTTAGTCAACCCAATGGCTGCCAAAGGCAATAATCATCTAACCTCTAACCTCTAATTAACTAATCACTAACATTAGGGCGTTGGCTGCGGCCCGCGCTGTACGCTTATACGCCACGGGCATTAGGCGCGAGGCCGGTATTCGTTTCCATTGCTAACGCAGCGCGCCGGTTTGTGCTTTACATTTGCCCCCCGCCAAGTCAAGCGTGGACGCTTGACTTGGCGGGGGGCAATCAATAGAAATTCTAAAATATTCATATGTAGTTATTGGAGCACTAACTGGTCTAATTGCGTTAAAAAGCTTTGGAATGAGGTCAAATTAAAAAGTGGAGTATAATCTTTGATGTGGTCAGCAACAAGGTGAATAGCTCGTCTAGTATTTAGACTATCCAATCTTCGACCTTTCAATTCACTTGCCATACGTAATAGTGATTCTAAATATTGTTTGGGATCAACTATTCCCTCAAGGCTTTTGGCTGCAGGCAAGCTAAACTTGATAGTTCCGTTTGGATTGTTTACAGCCAAACGAATTGCCATTGGATCAATCATTAGCCACGCCTCTGTCATTCTTAAGGGCACAATTTTGAAAAGATTAGTTGTGTCTAAATTTAACAGCGCCTGATCGATTTCATTGTATCTATTTTCAATTGTATCTTTTTCACAATCTCGATGCACGAAAATTATATTGGGGTTATACAGATCTCTTCCTACTACAACCTTATCGTGTAAAGTTTTGGGACGGTTCGGTACCCTATAAAAATCCGCGCGTTCGCCAATAAAATCATAAGCATTGAATCGTGACTTAAGTGCGAACTTTATTATTGGAATGAGTGTAGCATCAGAAGACCCATCAGATATAAGCAAAAACTTAAAAACCATTATTTGAATAATGTTAGTTGTTGAAAATCCGGAGAATCGATGATTCGCTGCTTTCGCTTAATGATTGGCTTATGCGTTTCTTCAATATTGTTAAAATCCGCGTCAGAGGCATAAGGATTTAGGTAAGATAATAATTTTGATTTTGATAAAGTCTGTTTCCTGTCTTCATTACTTACACGCCAGGTTTTAGCAAGAAACTTGAAATCAATACAAGGATTTCCCTTTATAAATGTTTGCTCCCCGTATAGTAACGAATCTGTTTCTATTTCAGCCACAACCAAAGGCGAGTGAGTGTTAATAATTACTTGCCTCAAAGGATTTGATTCGTCACTCTCATATGTTATGTTACAAGCAATATTTTCTATCAATTTAACAATTGGTCGTATGCGTTCAGGATGTATACCATTTTCGGGTTCTTCTAAACAAAAAACGCCTTTCATACTAGGATCATTTTCAATAAGGGCAAGTGCTAAAAATCTTAAAGTCCCATCAGATAAAGACCGTGCTGGGAGGGTCACCCCGGCTTTATTGGTAACGTTCAAAGTAATTAAATCCCTTTTTTCATCCCGATCAATATCTATTTTCTCAACGTCTGGTAGTAATTCGGAAAGTTCATTACGTATCTTTATTCTAACGTCTCCAATTGAGTTTTTATCGGTCATCAATCGAAATAGAGTCGTGGGCAGGTGTTCTCCGGAAGACGAAATCGACGGGCTTTCTGAAAAAACAATATCATCGGGTGATCTGAGAGAACTTGGCTCAAATTGCAAGATTTTCCAGCTTTCAAATTCACGCTTTGCCAAAACCATTGTCGGGCTCTCAATAGATGTAGCGGTGGACAAAACAGTTCTTGGTAACTGATCGATTTTTAACGTCTTTCTTCTGCCCGCCTTATCCGTACTGATTGTCACAATATCAGCGCCTGGATTGGTCTCTATAAATGGCGTGCCGCGTTTGCCAATTACAACAGATTCGATCCATGCATTTGTCGCGTTCATTTGAGTTAAACGCCTTTTCATTTCTCGTTTGGTTATCGGCAATAAATTTTCGGAAATAATTTTAAGACCCTCTTGTCCTAGAATATCTTTTTTTAATCCAATTTTTAATTGATATTTTAAAGAGGTAGTAGTTGCTTCCGCGATCTGGCCCAAGTGATCTATACCCCTTGCCGGTATTATCATATCAACCTCAAATTCAAATGTATCGACACTATTTTTACCGTCGTTATAAAATAGGCTTCTAACATCTTGAGGACTCTTTTTTTTATTTCTTTCATCACGAATTTTATATGCAGCATCTAAAATTGTGTTTTCATGATTTGCCGCCTCGCTAAGAAATTTTATAGCATCGAATAGATTGGATTTTCCTATACCATTTGCCCCGGCAATGCAATTAAATGGGCCAAATAAGATTTCTGTATCATATAGGTTTTTAAATCCTTTGACTAAAAGTCTTAAAATCATTGATTTTTAATTTTAGCTAATATATGAAAGCATTTAACCATTTAGCAATTTCGATTATAACTTACTAAATCGAGCCGGTGATCAGTATTTTTCCAATCCTCGCGCTATGTTGGCCTGGCTTATGCGGCCGCTAACAGGCCCCCGTCAACTTCCGGATTTTTTGGTTAAAATGGACTTAAAAACGGATTTTGAAATAAATTATTAACCATATTTTATACCCATTGGGCGTCAGGCGATTGCCGTCGAGGTGTAACACCAATTACAAACTGAATTGCTTACCAAAAACCGTCAATGAGCAGGGCGGGATGCAAAAAGTCTTTTTAGTTGATAAGGAGCCCATAAAAGTTAGGTATTTTTACTTATCAAAATTCCTGCTAAGCTCATAAAATTTCTTAATTTTACATAACCAGATTTGGTTAGCTTTTTTTATCTATACTTTACCTTGTCATGTTCTATGAATGATAACGTTTCCATTGGAGTAAAAATACACGATGTCCATCATGGACTAGTTGATCGTGTTGGCGCTATTATTGAATCTGAGTATTCATTCTTAAAGGAAACCGGTGCGGCTCTTCAACTCGCAACGGTAATAAAAGATCATGAAATAATAAATGATTTAAAAACGTTTTACGCTGCGGCCGGGGAACTAAAAATTACTCGCCAATTGGCAGATGTGGGTCTTGCACATTTGGAGAAGCTTGGATTTGTAAGAATAAAATATAGAACTGGTAGGCAAGTAATTGATAGGATAGATATTGTCGTTCCGGACCTACCGCGTTTATATCATGATTTTGGCGAATATTTTAATTCAGAAAATGACAGTAACCTTGCAACATCTACGCTAAAAATATTAGAGAAGTTAAGTGCTTTTCCACATAAGGAAAAAGAAATAATAAGTGAGTTGGGTATAAGTCCAACGGATCGTGATATAATTCTAGATGTTGGCAAGGGCGCCTCAATTATAGACACATATATATCGCCAACAGACTCAGAAAGTATAATGTTCTCCCCGTTGTATTGGGATGACAACCCAATGGCAATATTTACATTGTTAAAAAAGCACGAGTCTGCCGAATTTCTAAAAACTGTTGAGAAGATTCGCGATTATCAAGGGTTACCCGATGGAAGAGTAAATGAAGACATTCTTGCTGACGCTATCCGATTAGGCTGCTTACCAACATTGTCTGTAAGTTCTACACGCGGTCTTAAGAAATTTATATTCACTCCTCGAAAAGGCGTAGGTGCCATCGAAAAAGACCTACTGCATAAGGCGAGGGTCCTAATATCATGCGTCCGTTATGGTGAAAATTTTGCAGGGATTACACAAATATTTAATCCAGAAAAGTTAATATCGGTGTTAGCAAAAAGAGGATATTTGAATGCGCATAGTGAAAGTCTTAAACAATATGAGCCTGCACGAAATTTAGGGTTGGTCAAGATTATACCGAGCCATAGCAATAGATATGAAGTGCATTTTATCGATAACGAAGAAAATAAAATGGTCGTTAGTATGGCTTTGGATATGATACAAATAGGAGAGATATCAAAATTTGACGAGACGGAAAATTTCGCTAAACAGAGATTAATACCCGGCAATATTTTACATCCTACTCAAACTCGAACTCATTTACTCAATGAAAAGGTAATAGAAAACACCACCTCAACCGCCCAAAGAGTGAACGATATATTACGCGGAATTGAATAAGAATGGAAAACAAAGATTTGAACTTAAAGTTGATGTGCAAAATCCTATTTAAAGAGATGGGATTTAACACGCACTATGAAATTAAATTAAGGACAAAGAGCTATATAAATTCGCTAAAAACCCATGATATTTCAGATATAGATGTCTATGGGTATATGTTCAATTTTGATCTTTCTTCTTTCTCAATCGGGGCCGAATGCAAAAGTGGTGATTCTGGCGCTTTAGACGAACTTTACAAATTCATGGGAATCGCAAGTTATTATAAATTGGACAAGGCCTATTTAATAAAAACTAAGATCCATCAAAATGCGAGACAAATTGCCATAGACAACAATTTCATCTGTTATACAGAAGCGGAAATTCGACGAATTCTCCTGGGCCTCGGGATTAATTTGGAAAAAAGCTTGAATATCGAGTTTGCGAAATACACAAAAGTCAACAAGGTCTTACTGGATTACAAGTCAAAAAACGAAAAGTTGATTGATTATATTAGCTTGGATTTATGGAACAAAGAATTCTGGAAAACCATCCACAATATCATGCATCTTCTGAAGGTTCCTCCTGCACAACAAACGATGTTTGATGAAGGTAGCATACCGGTTAAGTTCTTACATTATTATATACTTGAATTATTTTGCTATTCGTTGATAAAGATTATTGGAGAAGCAATTACGCTGAATTATTCTGATTTTGAAAACGCCTTTATTAATTGCCTTTACGGTGGTGCTGAAGCATTAAATGAAAAAAGGCGAATTCATGATGCAGTCAGCATTGCGACTCAAGACAATAAGAAATTCGAACCGGAATGGCAGGCCGATTTAATAAGTATATGTTCAAGAATGGCTGGGTTAACAGCTAGTACGGCCGTGCTGCCAAAGTTGATTCAGGATCTATATGAAAACTGTTTTTTCTCCAATCGCATTAAGATTGACAATAAGCTTGTTTCGAAATATCCGGATGCCACTAGAAAATTCACTCAAGACATTATCCAGTTTTTAAAACGGCATTGTAATATTCCTGCGGGTATTTTTGAAGATTTTATGAAGGTGTGATTATAGCCTCCCCACCCAAGCGCGAGTCTGTCGAAAGGGCCTGAAGCGCAAAGGCGACTCGTGCTCCCCGCTGGGTTCACCAAATGCTGAAAATGTGATATTAAGGCCTCCCCCGCTGTCCCTAAAGTCCCTCTGCGGATTCACTCTGCCCATAGTCTGCGGCTACAGCCTGTTTTCAGCAAACCCTTATCAAACACATCCCCATAAATGCACTGATCCTCTTTACTTTACCAATTATTTTTGTAAGTTTATGCAGGCGCTGTAGTCGCCCCGGTTCAAAACAATAACCTTAACTTTTAAACCACCTGAACATGAGTGACAAATCACCAGGTACAAGCAGTTCTGCGGCAAGCACCGGTAGTTCGGCTGATGAAAGCGGGCCCGGCATTGATACGGCAAACCTCCCTGCCTCTGCTGCTGTTAAGGGCGCAATTGAAAGGGGCGCGCAACACAAAGATGGCTTAACCGCTATCGAGTTGGCAATCGAGACACTGCGCTACCGCCCGGTATACGGCAACCAGCAGGGTACCGCCAAACGTCATGAACTTGAGCGTTATTTAACGGGGCAGGATACCTCCAAATTCACCAGGATGACCTCGATTGAATGGTTCAATGAGGTTTGTAAGTTAGTCGATCTCACAAAAATTAAAAGTATACGCGGAAAACAGCTTTTGATCGGTTTATGCATGTTAGATGCGCCGCTGAAAGAGCAGCTGACCGCGGGGGGCTTCCTGGCAGCGATCATAAACGAAGTGGTTGAAAAGCCGGAAAAGTACTTTACACCCGAGGGCCTGGTTGGATATGAAGGGCTGGGCGCGGCAGCAGGGGACGAGATAGACGATTACCTGGACAGTTCGGAGGATAACCCGCTCGAATCGCGGGAGGAAGACCTGTTGGACCGCGCCGAGTTTGCAGATTTTTTGGTAAGGCTGCTCAATAAAACCTCGCTTGAAAAGGGGGCTTTTGCTATGCACCTGTATGCCCCCTGGGGCGCCGGGAAGACTTCGTTTATGAATATTATGAAACACGGGTTTGAAAAAGGCACTCCCGATGACTTGCTTACTTACCTGGAACGGCCCCAATGGCATGCCATTAATTTTAATGCCTGGCAAAATCAAAACCTTACGTACCCTTGGTGGAATTTTATGAACAACCTTTACAGCCAGCTGAAACCCAACCTCAGTTATAAATACCGGTTCAGGGAGTGGTTTTGGCGTTTTAAGGCACAGCGGATGCACCAAACATTTGCGCTGGTGGTAATTTGCATGCTGCTGTTTATGGTTAACAAACAGACAGGACCGGCAGGCTTGCTCGACTCGATAGAGAAAGTATTAGGCGCATTGGCCGGCATATGGGCCATTGCCATATCTGTAAGTCAAAACTTTGTCGGTGGCTCGCAAAAGGCGGCGCAAAATTACCTGGATAATAAAGACAACCCGATGGCCGACTATAAGGAGAAGTTTAAGCAACTGGTGAACTCCATCGCCCCGGCCCGGATCGTTATATTTATTGACGACCTTGACCGTTGTAAAAGCAACTACGTTGTGGAACTGCTGGAGAATATACAAACCATTTTTAAGGATTCCAACGTTCTTTTCGTGATCGCCGCCGATATTAAGTGGCTGCATGCAAGTTACGAGGTGGAGTACAATATGATCAAACCTTATGTATCTGCTGAGGGTAAGTCACTTGGCCCTTTGTTCATCGAAAAAATGTTTCAGCTTTCGGTAACCTTGCCTGGGGTTCCGCAAAAAATCAAAGAACAATGCTGGACTACGATGCTGGGCATAGAAAGGGAAGCAGAAGCCGGCGAGGGCCAAACGGCAGAACGTCAAAAGCCGGATGATGGTAAAAGGAGCGCCACCCGGATTGAACCCACTGCCGCCGAATTTAAAGCTGACCATGATGTGCGCATCGGCACGCTAAGGACACTTACTGACGAAAGAACGATCAAGTCGACCCAACATTTTTTGAAACAATACTATATGCTTATCGACCTTAATCCCCGGAACATGAAGCGGCTGCTTAACACTTTCCTTGTTAACAAAGCAACCTCGCTGATATCGGATATCAATATTCCAAAAGAACAAATGGCCTTGTACTCCATTATTTATATTCAATGGCCGGTGCTGGCCGTTTACCTGATGAAGAATCCGCAAACACTGCAACTCACCGACTATAGCAAGATGGGAGAGATCGGCGAACTTTTAAGCCGGCCCGAAGTTCGTGCAGTAATTGAAGGAAAAGGTTTTGGTGGTCCGTTAACCGTAGAAACCCTGGTGCAATGCGGGGTGCTTTTTAATGAATAAATTGGATTAGCAATTCCCTGAGCACCGATTCTACCAGCGGCGGGAATCCCCCCGCTGTCCATAAAGTCCCGCTACGGATACACTGTGCCTGCGGCAGCCGGCTACCCTTACCAAACCACGATAAACGCGGCACCTGAGGAAAATCTTTTCGTCCTGGCCATCGTAAAACCCGCCGGGGCTGACCAAAAAGGTCAGCCCCCACCCAGGCGCGGGTCTGCGCGTGCTGTTCCGAAAACGCTGTTCAAAGTTTTGTAACTTCGGACGAAATGCCCGCAATCCGTGACTGCATTAACGAAATATAAGACAAAGCAGAATGCCTGGCAATGCTCCGGGCATTTTTAATTTAAAGACAAAGCTATTGATCCCGAATCCTGGCGCTGGTATGCAGCGATGGCTTGTCCGTCCGCGTACTGGTAAATATACAAATAACCAAGTAATCAGCCGGGTAGTTGGCGGTGGGAAGTGGGCAGTTGCAGTGGGTGGCTGACAAAGCATTGAAAAAAATCGACGGGCCAACAAATTTGTTATTTTAATAAACCTTTGTGGTACCGGCACATGCCGCGAAATGGTAATTTTACTTCTTCCGGCTTAGCAGCATTAGCCTGAATAATATAAACGTTTATAACCTTATTTTTAATTAATGCAACGCACTAATAACCCAACTTTTAACAGGCGCGTCATTTTATGGCTGGCGATAATTTTTATAGTTAAGGGCGCTGCCTTTGCGCAGGATGTAGCCCCTGCGCCGCCGATGGGTTGGAACAGCTATAACTGTTTCGGCTCGGCCGTTCACGAAAGCGAGGTGAAGGCCAATGCGGCCTATGTGGCCAAAAACCTGAAAAGCCATGGCTGGCAATATGTGGTGGTTGACTTTTTATGGTCGTACGATAACCCGCCGGGGAGCAACGTGGGTAACCCATTTCAAAAACGTTTGCAGGATGGCGCCTATATTCCCTGGCTCAGCATGGACAACTATGGCAGGCTGACGCCGCAGCCCAACAAATTCCCCTCGGCTTTTTGCGGCAAAGGTTTTGGGCCGCTGGCGCAATATGTACATTCCTTAGGTCTTAAATTTGGCATCCACGTGATGCGCGGCATCCCGCGGCAGGCTGTTTGGGCAAAGTCGCCGGTGCTGGGCGCCAGGGGCATCACGCCGGATATGATCGCGGATACCAATTCAACCTGTCCCTGGATGAACCACATGTACGGTTTGGATATGAATAAGCCGGGCGCGCAGGCCTACCTGAACTCGATACTGGCGCTTTATGCCGCCTGGGGGGTGGATTTTATTAAGGTTGACGACATTGCGCGCCCCTACCGCGAGGCCGAAATTGAGGGTTACCACAAAGCCATTGCGCAATGCGGCAGGCCCATTGTGCTGAGCCTTTCGCCGGGGGCTACGGCGGTGAGCGAGGCAGGTCATGCTGCAAAATATGCCAATATGTGGCGCATGGCCGACGATTTTTGGGACAACTGGAAAGAGATTGTGGCCATGATGGACTATGCCAAACAGTGGCAGGGCGTTGGCGGCCCCGGCCATTGGCCGGATTGCGACATGATACAAATTGGCAAGCTGTCCAAACGCGGCCCCGTGGGCGAAGAACGTTACAGCCGTTTTACGCCCGACGAGGAATATACCCACATGACTTTTTGGTGCATCTTCCGCTCGCCGCTGATGCTGGGCGGCAACCTGCCCGAAAACCGTCCTTTCGAGCTCAGCCTTTTTAATAACGACGAAGTTCTTGCCGTTAACCAGCATGGCGATAACCCGCGCCTGTTAACAGATACCGGCGGAAAATCGATATGGTACTCGCATGTGCAGGGCAGCAGGGATATTTATGTGGCGATGTTTAATTTAAGCGATGCCGCCGCGGATATAAGCGTTTCATTTGATGCCCTTGGCCTGCAGGGAAAAATCAGTGTAAGGGATTTGTGGAAGCGGCAAAATATGGGCATATTCAGCGATCTGTATCATCGGCAAATCAATCCGCACGGGGCTGTGTTGCTAAGGCTTTCGGTCCGTTGAGCGGGGATGTTGAATTGCTATCGGCGGGCCACAACTCACTTTCCCGCATCAGGCTATCAATATCCCCAAGCCAGCATATTTCTTTTCGGCATATCTGCTTTTTTATTAAACGTTTCCATATACCGGCTATCCGAGACCCGGCTGACAAAAAAATTAAAAAAAAATTGCGCAGTCAAATAGCTGCATAAAATGGAAACCCGCAGAGGCATATTTCAAGCCATAGCCTGCCCAACCCGCGGGGCGATACTGGCTTTGGTAGCCTTAGAGCAATAACGCCGGGCTCGATTGCCGAAAACTTTAACTCGTCGCGGCAAACCATCTCCAGGCACATCCAGATTTTAAATGAATGTGCTTTGCCGGATCAAACCCAAACGGGCAGGGAAATTTATTATCACTTTAACCCCGCCAGGATGAAACAAATGGCCGATTGGTTGGAGCCTTACCGCTAACCCGAACAACTCAAAACTCAAAACTGCCTACGCCGGCAGGCCGATAGCATTGGCAACATTCACCTCGTAATAGGTTTCTTTACTGGTATCGCCAACTTTGCTGCGCAGGTAGCTGTCCAATGCGTCAATGCTGTCGGCTTCCCACAGGCAGGTGGCCTCGGTCATGTCGGTGTTTGGCAGGGCCTGTAAAACCCTTTTTACATTGGCCTCAGGTAAATTGGGCAGGTTGGCCTGTGCCGAGCCCCAAAAGCTTTCAGGGTTGTTGATCTTGTGATTTACTAAAATGATCATGATAGGATAATTTAAGGGTTAATATTTAATCGGGTGATATAATTGAATTCATGTTCATAGCGGTTACCTCCGCCAGCGGGTCTTTTTGATAACGGCTGCTGGTCACCACATACATTAAAACATCCGCTATAACTTTCAGTACCAGGAAAACCGTCAAACTTGTTAAATGCAGGAAGGCGGGGATCAGGATGCATAAATGCATAGGTATAATGCGCAGGTAAGGGGTAAAAAACATTTTCCCCAAGTCGGCAGGCTTGCCCTTGTTTTGTATTTTTCGTTGTATAAAATTGATGAGCTGGTACACTAAAAAAACAAGGACGCAATATTTGAAAAAGCCCCAATCAAAAAGGCTTAATTTGGTCATGCCGGTCAGAAAAATGAAATAAACCAAATGAAAGAAGCCAAAATGAAAAAGGAAAACCCATGCCGTGGCGTTGATCAGTCCTTTTTCGTCGTTTGGTTTATCATCCGCTGCCAGGCTTGGCTGCAGCTGGGTCGACAGATCCGCTTTTTTGGTGGTAAGCATATCCAAAAAAGTAAAAAAACCGAATATGATGCTCTGCGACCAGTAAAGCCATATCAGGGTGGTGAAAATATTGGGGTTCTGCTGGTATTTGTACACCAGGTAAACATTCACCGACAGTAAAATCCAGAAAGACGGATCAGTTAATGCTTTTTTCCACTTCACGACTTACAATTGATCATTTGCTTTTAATTGAGGTAATCAAAAATATAAAGATCATTTTCGTCGTATATACCGTTTTCGCGGTATTTTTTTACAAGTAGCGCCGCGGAGTTGATGATCAGATCAAATGATTATCGAGCGCATATTTAAGCAGTCCGACCATGTTTTTATGGTTTGCTTTCCGCAGCATGTTTTTACGATGGGTTTCCACAGTACGTTCGCTGATAAATAAAGTATCGCCAATTTTTGCATTGCTGTATTCCTGGGCTATCAGCTTCAGTATTTCCAGCTCGCGGTTGGTTAACCCGGGAGCGGGTATATCGTATTGCCTGCCTTTTTCGGACCTGGTGCAGGCAGCTACTTTTTCCGACACTTCCGGCGGAAAATAAGTATTCCCGCCCTGTACTTCGCTAATGGCTTCAAGCAGCTGAGTGTTGCTTGTGTTTTTAAACAGGTAGGCGGATACCCCCGCTTTAATCAGTTGCATAATATGCACCGTATCATCAAACATCGAGAGCGTGATCACTTTGATCGACGGGAATTCCTTTTTTATCTTTAAAGTCAGCTCCAGCCCATTAAGCCCGGGCATGTTAATGTCGATGATGGCCATATCCGGCATAGTATTTTTCAGATCGTCAAACAGTTGAGCTCCGTCAGGGTACACTCCGGCTATTTCGATGCCCTCCTGCTTTTCAAAAAGCGCCCTGAGCCCGTCCAGCAATATCTGGTGGTCGTCGGCTAAAACTATTTTTATTTTATCCATTTCAGCTGGTAACTGGCAGGGGTATTTCAATGGTGTAAGTAACGCCTTTTGACGGCATGGTATCAATTTGCAGGCTGCCGCCGATATACGCCACGCGCGATTGTATATTTTTTAAACCCAGCCCTTTGCCGGTTTGAAAAAGCTTTTCTTTGTCGAAACCTACACCATCGTCGTAGATCATTAGGGTTAGGTCGGCGCCATGGTTCACCAGCTCGATGTGAACGGTTGTGGCCCTGGCATGCCTGAATATATTGGTAATTATTTCCTGCATACTGCGGTACAGCATCAGGGTGGTGGTTCTGTCCAGTTCAAGGCCATCGGTATTTACCCAATCCATGGTTATCGCGATTGACCCTTCTTTATTCATCCGCCCGATAAGTTCCCTTATGGCCTGCTCCAGGTTTTTGTTCAATACAGACGGTGGCACCATGTTATGCGAAATTCCCCTCAGCTCGGCTATCGAATCATCAAGCATTTTTAAAGCATCTTCTTCTGCACCATTTCTATTACTTAGCTCTACCTTGCGGCGGGCCGCGCTCAGCATTTGACCAACGCCGTCATGCAGTTCCATCGCCAGTCGCCGGCGTTCGTTTTCCTCCGCCTCCATCATCCCTTCCGACCGTAAATGCTGTTCAACCAGCATAGCTTCATTAAACCGGGCCTGCTGTTTAAGTTTAAACCGGTTGTACAATAAATAAAATAAAAAAGCACCCAGCACTATTGTGGCCATCAGCGCATAAATGCCCAGGCGGTTACGGCTCAGTTTTATTAGCTGGGCATTGTTTTGGGCTTTAAGCAGTTTATTTTGCGCCTCCTTTTTATTGGTTTCATAGCGCGTTTGCAGTTCCTGCAAAGCTTTGTTATTTTTTGCCTCCTCGAACTTCTGGTTCAATTCAACATATTTTTCCTGCGCCTCGTAGGCTTCCTTAAACTTGCCCTGCTGCTGCCTGGTTTGCGCAAGCATATTATAACCGTATATTTCCAGGTCAGGATAATTTAGCGCATGTGCCTTTGCAATGGCATCCATAAAATAAGGCGCGGCCTCGGCCGGTTTTTTTTCTTTCAGGTATAGCTCGCCAATATTATTTACCGCAATGGCCTCGCCCGTTTTGTCGCCCGTCCCCTCGCGCAGCTGCTTACTTTCGTTCATGGCCTGCAGGGCATTTGTGTACAGGCCCTTTTCCGACAGTTCGGACGATAAATAATCGAGGCTGTAGGCCATGCCGATTTTATCCTTCAATTTTTTGTACAGGGAATAGCTCGACCGGAAAGATGTAATCGCGCTGTCGGTCTTTCCCTCGTCCATAAACATCAGTCCGCGGTTATTTACCGAAGTAGCCAGCTGGCTGATGTCTTTTGTGGCGATTGAATAAGCAATTGCCTTTTTGCTTACGCTGTCGGCCTTGTCAAATGCTTTATTTTTTACGTAGAATATGCACATCTCACTATATAACCTGGCCAGCCCGGCTTTATCATTAATGGTGTTATATATCTTCTCCGATTCAAAATACAAGCGCAAAGCTTCCTTGTAATTGCCGGCCAGGTAATTCCCGGCGCCAAGCATTAGGGCGCTTTCGCCGGCGAGTGCGTATTCTTTATGAGCCGTAGCTTGTTGGTATGCAGCGCCGGCAAATGAAATAACCTTCGAGTAATTATTGCTTTTGTAAAATCGCGCCGAATCAATTAATTGCCGTACGGTTTGCGCGTATGCGGCACAACGGCTTGATACGATCAGCAAAACCAAAATGCAGGCATGTTTCATAAAATAAATCCGGGTTATAAATCAGAACAGAAAGATATTGAATTTTTTATATTAAATATCCCTTATAAAAAAATACCCAATAAACGGTATTTTAATAATTGTCGGTTCCCTATAACTTTAAGCAGCTTTTTGACCCTATATCTACCGGAAATAAACAAGGTATCATTTCAAGCTATGGAACGCCGCCAGGGAAGCGGGCTTATGATTATTAAACGGAGAAGCCCCTTCCTGGATGCATTAATAAAGAATTATTGATATTAAAAACTCACCCCGGAACGTAAATAAACAATTTGAAAAAAACGATCAAAAATCAATCACATGAAAAAAGCACACCTATTCATTGCAGCGCTATGCCTGTTGCTATTGCCTTTATGCAGTATTGCACAAACCGCGGACGTAGCAGCACAGCAGACCGAATTTTCCCTGAATATTGCGAGAAACATTCTAAAAGCAGCAACCGGGCTTAGCAATGATTTTGCAGATTTTAAAGGCGATTTTTTACAAAAGGACGACAGCGGCAACTCCTACTATACCGTAAAGGACCTTGAAATTGGTACCAGCTCGCAGTATGTCATAATGAGAGCGAACGGAGCATACACTTATGCTGCTATATTTAAACCAAAAGATGACGATGACAAAACGCCGATACTGGCATTTACCGCGTTTACAGGCGGAATAATGACCATCCGTCAAAATACCGATATAAGGGTAGTTGAGGATTCAGCCGGGACACAGGGCTCTACGATTAAATACTTTTTGATGGCGAAAGATATCAAAATAGCCTCGTTTTCATTTGATACCGGCACAAAATCAGGTACGCTTTTGGTGGCGATACAATAGTGAAGTTGATTAGGTTGGATTAAGTTAGATTTAGTTGATTAAGTTAGTGCCGACCTTTCAACCCATTCATTTTAATCAACTTAGTCAACCTGGTCAACTCAATCAGCTCATTCAACCTAACCAACTCAATCAACTCAATCAACCATTCTACTCAATCAACTATTGTCCGCTGGCGTGTCACCGTGAAGTAATTAAACAACCAAATTTTTTTATATTTGGCTTTATTCCCAATTACGATCATAAACCAATTGCTAAAAAGAACCATTGTCCTGCTCGCGGCGATCATCACTGCGCTAAGCTGCCGGAAACCTTATGATCCGCCCGCCATCAGCGGCCCGCGGGGATACCTGGTGGTAGAAGGCATTATCAACGCCGGGTCCGACTCCACGATATTCAAACTCAGCCGCACGGTTAACCTCGACAGTATCACCGGCTCAAGGCCAGAGTTGCACGCCATACTAAACGTTCATAGCGACAACAATACTTCCTATCCCCTAACTGAAACAGGAAACGGCAAATATGGCTGTCCGGGGTTAAATTTGGACAATACCCGTCAGTATCACCTGCAAATTAAAACGGCAAATAATGAGGTCTATCTGTCTGATTACGCGCCGGTATTAAATTCGCCACCGATTGACACGGTATCCTGGGATACGAAAGGCGCGTTAAATATACCGGGGCTGAATGTTTATGTAAGCACGCACGACCCTGCAGGCAAGGTTATTTATTACCGGTGGGCCTACAGCGAAAGCTGGATATTTCACGCCAATTTCGAGTCGCTTTTTTATTCGAACGGTGATACGGTGCTCTTGAGGAACCTGTCGACGCAAAACATTACCGACTGCTGGGGGGTCGACACATCCGGCAGCATCCTTTTGGGTTCGTCGGCTAAACTATCGCGGGATGTTATCTATCAAATGCCGGTTACCTCGATAGCTTCTACCTCCGAAAAGGTGGGTGCTGAATACAGCATCCTGGTAACGCAATATGCGCTCACTGCTGATGCTTATAATTTTTACACCAACCTGAAAAAAAATACCGAAAGCCTTGGCAGCATTTTTGACCCCGAACCTTCGCAGATCAACGGCAACATCATTTGTACTACCAACCCGGCGGAGCCGGTGATCGGCTACGTAAGTGTGGGCGCTTCTGCAGCCAAACGAATATTTATTACCTCAAATCAATTACCCAACTGGCCAACCCTCTCCTACTACGGCAATTGTAAGCTCGAATTTGTGTCGGGCGGACAATGCTGCTTTTTTGACGCGGGCGGCTACAACCAGGTTAACGAATACATTAACTATAATATCGGGCATTATTCAACCCCGTTTATTCCTATTGATCAGATATTACAATTTGGCAACCACGGGCCGGTGATCGGGTACACGGCATCAAGCAGGCCCTGTGCGGATTGTACCTTACGGGGAAAAAACAAACAACCCGCTTTTTGGCGATGAGGCTATTCTGACCTCAATCAACAACGAGTTGAATTTCCAGCCCGCAGCTTTTTGCCACGTTTATAATATCACTTACCGCCAGGTCAGTATCGTGGGTTTGTGCGCGCAATATCCGGTCGCAATCTTCCAAATCGAAATTAAAGGAGCAGGCAGGCAAGTGCATATGCAAAGCTTTAAGCACCCGCCCGGCTGCCCTTTTACCGTTAACATTTGTTTTAAATATCTCTACCATGGAATTTTTTGGGGGAGTTGATTGGCTGATTAAGTTGGGTTAAGTTATGAGTCCTAACCGGTTAACTTAATCAACTATTCAACCAAATCAACTTAATCAACCAACTGGTGCCTCACTTCGCCGTCGCCGTATTGTTTTATATCCTTTAAAACGGCGTTGCCCCAATAGCGTATATTGCCCTGCCCGTAATTGCTGATGGTAATGGTATCATCGGCATACAGGTCGATATTGCCCTGCGAGTAATTTTTTAGCGCCACGTTTTTGGCTTTCATTTCCCGGGCGTCAAGGTCGCCTTCTGATTTGGCATTTATATCCAGCATAATGCATGCGCCCTTTAACTTTACGTCGCCCACGCAGGCGGTGATCAGTTTAACCGAAACCGCGTCCACATCCAAACTGGTGGTACTTCTATCGCTGTGTATTTTGATCTCGACCGGTTCGCCCGCGCACCACGTATTCCCGCACACCAGCTCGCCTTTTTCCGAGGCATTGTACAGGTTAAACAACTGGCGGTAAAATACTTTTATGCGCAGGGAAGTAAACCCGGGGATGCGCCATTTGCCCTCCCCGGTAACATACAATGTGCGCCCGGAGTTCTCTGTCTGGATAAAATCAACCAGGTTATCATCAGTTTCGATGATCACCTTTTCTTCATCAGCTTGTATCAGCTCAACATACCCGCTGATGCTGACGTGCAGCCTGATAAACGAATTTACATTTATGGTTTTGGAAATAATATTTCCGGTACCTTGCTCTTTGATCATTTGTCTTAATTTTTTAAAGTTCATGTACAATTTTTAATTAAACCGTGTAACTTACAGCATGCATGCGTGTTTAACAGTTACCCCTTCTGCCGGCTGGGCCGGCATCTCCCTCTTTAGGGAAGGCTGGGAGGGGTAGACAAATGTGCGGCGAAAACCGGCATTGCAAGTTACACCAAACGGAGCAAAAGTTATATTATCGGGATAAAATGGGTTTCGAGCTAAAAAACAAGGCGGACAACCAGGTATTACACCGCAACGATTTGTCGGGTGCGGATTTTAACAGCGATACGCTGGTTGAAAATACCATTGACATTAACCTTCCTTTTGCCGAAGCCAGGATGCGGCAATGGTATTTCGACGGCATCCGCATGGGCTACTCCAACTGGCACTATAACGAACCCATCGAAATGGAATGGAAAGGTGACCTGGATATGGTGACCCTTTTTTTTAACATAAAGGGAAAAACCACCATCAACAATCCTCATTTCGATAAACCTTTTGAGCTGGGTAAATACCAGCATAACCTGTTCTATTCGCCAACGGGCGAAGGGACGTTGAAAAACGATGAACTGTATATAAACTCATTCCTGGTCCAGTTTACAAAAGCTGCTTTTTTGCGGATAACCGAAGGCGCTGATGATGCGCTGAAACGCTTCGGCGACAACGTGATGAACGGAAAAGCCGTTGCCCTTAGCCCAACCAGCTTGTTCATGGATATCGATATGCTGAATGGGATAAATGCTGTCGTCGATTGCAAATACCAGTCCGGGCTGAAGAAAATGTTCCTGCTTTCAAAAAGTATCGAGCTGCTGGTGTTACAGGCCGGGGCGTATAACAGGGCAAAGGATTCGGGCCCGAAGTTTTTAAAAACCGAATACGACAAAGAGCGGATTATCTATGCCCGCGAAATTCTGATCAGGCGTATGGACAGGCCACCCGGCCTTTCAGAGCTGGCAAAAGCGGCCGGTATTAACGAGTATAAGCTAAAAAAAGGGTTTAAAGAAACCTTTGGCAATACCGTGTTCGGCTACCTGGCTGAAACGCGGCTTGAACTGGCCAAAAACGACCTGCTGGAAAAGAAAAAATCGGTCAGCGAGATTGCGTTTGAGCTGGGCTATTCTTCAGTGCAGCACTTTAGCAATGCTTTTAAAAAGAAGTTCGGCATTTCGCCGGGAAAGCTCGGAAAATAAAGACTTTAATCTTTGATCCGGTACATTTTCCGCATCCCGTCACCCATCATATTTACGGCCTGCTTTCGTGAAAATATATGCTGCATTAAAAAGCTAACGAATTTATTACCCGTGCCGCTAATAAACGATGGCTTCTTGCCGATGTTCCTCAAACATTCTTCAACCACCTGCTCCGGCTGCTGGGCTTTGGGTTCCAGCGGACTGGCTTTGCCCGGGTTAGTGTTGATGTAGTTGGGTGTTGCCGTAGCCCCGGCACAGCAGGCGATTACGTCTACGCCCTTGTTCTTCCATTCGTACCACAAACCTTCGGCAAATATTTTGTTGAATGCCTTGGTAGCTGCGTAGGTGGCCAAAAATCCCATCCCCTGCAGCCCGGCAATGGACGACATCAGCACCACCCCGCCTTTGCCGCGCTCCAACATTTTACCGCCAAAGTAATACACCATGGCCATAGGCACCAGCATATTTACCGAAGCGATATTTTGATGGGTGGATAGCCCAGTCGCAAGGTATGGCCCGATATACGACAATGCCGCATTGTATACCAGGAAATCGATCTGCTTATCCCCTATTGCCGCTGCGATTTGTTGAGTGGCATCCTGCGAGGCGAGGTCGCAGGTGATCGTTTGGACTTCGACAGCATAGGTTTTTCTTATTTCATCGGCCGTTACCTCCAACGGCTCTTTGCGCCGCGCGAGCAACACGAGGTTAAGGCCCCGCGCCGCCAGTGCAAGGGCATAAGCCGCCCCCATACCTTCGGAAGCGCCGGCCACCAGGGCGGTGTTGCCGTATTTTTGTTTGAAAGTCATTGTAAAATCTGAGAAATCTCCTGATAAAAGCCTTGAATCAAAGGTATAATTAACTGATAATTTGCGAATTGAGCGACTCCCCTCTTGAGAGGGGGTGCGGCTGGCTGTGCGATGGCGGGGGTGTGTTAGCGGACATGCCGGGTTGACACACCCCTCCCCCTCTCAAGAGGGGAATCGCGCAGGCCGCCGCTTTTGGACTCTTTCTTTCAATCTGTGAACGTTGTATAAATTCAATTATTTACCCGAAAATGGCGTAACCGACCGCCACATCCTGTACATCACGATCAGCGGAAAAATAAGCCAGGCTGCATTGGATAAAAACACTCTTGCCAGTTGAGGCGATGCATGTTCGCCGCAAACCTCTTCAAACAAAATAATGCTCACATTGGTCAGCATTACCGAAGCCCAAACCACGCTTCCAAAACGTATCCAGTTTTTCCCTTTCCAATAAGCATAAATGGCAAACGCGTAAAACGGACCGAAAAACAGCGAGTCGATCCATATCGTCGCGCGCCACCAGGCCGGGCGGGCAATCAATACCGGGTCGAAGTTGTGACCGTACCAATGCACCAGGTCCACCATTCTTGCCGGCGGCCAGGCCGGATAGGTAAAATGATCAGCGTCCGGGATAACCAGTTGTTCCAGGTCGACAATATAGGTAATGAAAAACAGGTTGATGCAAAAGAACACGATCAGCGCAATGTCGACCGGTCGTTTGGATAGCGGTAAAGGCTTCGTCATAATTTTGGATTATGAGTTGAAGATAGGGGATGATATGCGGATGTGCAAATGTGGGGATGTGTGAATGTGTAGATGTGTAGATGTGCGGATGTGAAGATGTGAAAATGAACCAGGGAGGTTTAAGCCATCTATTTCCGTTTGTCCCATACCAGCTTTAATAAAACCTGTTCAGTACCGTTTGTTTTGGCGATGAACGAAACAGTGTCTGCCGCGAGGCGGTTGTAATATTCCTTTTCGCTCAGCCTCGTGTCGCCATGCCAGCTAAAAACGTAGTCGCCGCTGCTGCCGGGGGCAACGGGATACTGGTCGGGATGATTATCCATTTTCAGCAACAGACCAGCCATGTGCGAGGTGGTAAAGGGATTGGCGGTAAAGTCTGCAGTTGAGGACGAGCGGACGATAAACATGCTCCTGTCAAGCACCGCCGGCTGAGTGCCCGGGTTTTGCAGATCGCAAAAAACAGCACAGTCAAAATGTCCTTTGATCTTATTAAAAGCCGCGTATTTGATATTAAGGCGCAAACCGTTTGGTAAATGATAGGTTTGGCTGTCAGGTGTGGCATAAATAATCCGGACCGGGTCAGGGTGACGGGCAGATGTTGCGCAAAACAGGTAGTAGAGCCCGGCCAAAGGAATAATGCCAAGAATTTTCATAAAAGTGACAGCTTATAGATGATTTTAACGAGAAACGTAATTGACTTATAAATAGTATGACAGACCCCGTCGGATATACCGAAATAAATACAATAGACCCTACTGCGTTCCCGGGCCAGCTGATAGATACCTTGACCTGACCAGGTTGAAATGGTGAACTTCATGCCCGGCCAAATGATACAATAACCCGCGCACGGTACAATTATACCCATTTGCATTACCCCACCTTGTCAGCGCATCATCCGTAAAACTGCTGAACATGGCAATAGTCGACCGCCGCACCGTTTCATATTCCGCCATAATGCTTTCTGCACTCCGCTCATTGGCGCCGCTGTTGGCGGCATAATCCTCCTGCTCAAAACCCGGCAGCGCTTTTTGCTCGCCACGGGCAAAACACATGGCGCGATAGGCATAAATGCGCTCATCATCCACCATATGCACCAGCACTTCTTTTATCGTCCACTTGCCGGGGGCGTAGCGGTGCAGCAGTTGCCTTTCCGAAAGCGTGGCCATCAGTTGTTGCACGGCTTCAAAATTATCTTTCAAATGCTGCAGGATGCGGCCGTCGGCAGGAACCAGGTCCACATACATGCCGGCGTAAGGGGCGTATTCGTTCGGGGAAGGCGGCGGGATAAGTTTCATGGACATAAAGGTAGCAAAATGGATCGCTCATGAATATCCATCACCTAATAATAAAGTACAACCAGGAATGTGTACAGGGTGAGATTTACGCCCTTCCCTCCTAATCCACCACGATCTTCCTTATTTTATTCCCACCACCGGTAGTGTAGTTGTAGGTGGTTAGGTAAAGCGTCCCGTCCGCAGCAATAGCGAGCCCCTGCGGGCCGTTAAATGATGCATCGGTGCCCACACCGTCCACATCGGCGGCGTTACCGTTGCCGGCGATGGTTACCACGTTGCCGCTTGGGTCAATCAACTTCAGCACATTGTTAAAGTGGTCGGCCTCGAAAAAATTGCCATAACTGTCGCGGGCAATTTCCCAGCCGCCAAAGGCCTTATCGGCACGCATAAATACCGGTGTGGCACCGCTCAGTACCTGGAAGATGCCTGCCGATTGCGTTGCGCCGTCGTACCCGGCGACAAACATTTCGCCTGCGGCATCGAAAATAATGTTACGCGGGGTAACAATGCCTGAAGCATACGGTGTTACATTGCTGCCATCGGAGTTCATCCGCATGATGGTTCCTTTGGTGTTATTACCCACATACACCAAGCCATCAGGCCCAAGGGCGATACCTGCGTTAGGCATTTCCCCATTGTAAATTACCGTCTGGTTACTGCCGTCGGCACCCATACGGATCACGTGTGCATTGAAATCCGTACCGTACAACACATGATTTTTGGTGTCAATGGCCAAATTGTACGGCGAAAAGAAGTTGGTTGTAGTAAATGATATGGTGCTAACCTGGTTGTTGGTGATCGATACCTTGCGGATGAGGCGGTTATAGCAATCGGCAATGTAAAGATTGCCGTTTTCGTCTACCACTACGCCCCAGGGGCAATAAAATTCAGCCGAGCTGAGCGAGCCGTCGTTTGAACCAGCCGTAGGTCCGCCGGCCAGCGTGGTTACCGTAGCAGTGTATTGATAATGACACTCCGGCCCGTCGAACGAGCGGCTGCCCACGGTTAATTTTATGGTGCCCGAGCCGGCCATTTTCGGTATCAGCACCTGCAGGCTTGTCGCGCTTGCATTTTGAACGGTGAGTTGCCTTTTATTAAGCGTAGCCGTCGGCGTGCCGCCTGCCGTAAGGTTTTTGCCGGTTATGGTTACGGTTTGCCCGCTTTTTACGGTCACCGGCGAAGCGGAGTCGACAGAGGTTGAGGCGGTTAATTCCTTTTTGCAGGCCGCAAAAAGCATTAGCGGCAAAAGCAGGGTAATCATGTAGCGGGGCTTGATCATAGCGATAAGTTTATTGTTAGCGATTTTAACGGCAAAGCGCCGGGTTTATTTTGTAATTATTTGCCGATCACAAGATAAACATTTTTTTGCGGGGGAAGGGGTAGTAGCAGTAGCTCCAACTCAATCAACTTAATTCAACTCAATCAACTTAATCCCACTCATTCAACTTAATCAAAATACTCACCCGCCATGCAACCCTCTAAAATCCCAGGTGTCCTTTAACCAAATCACACTCAAACTACACCGGCCATGCTTAAAAACACCTTTAAAGCCGTGTTTCGCGGATTGATGCGCAACAAAGGGTACAGCTTTTTAAATATTTCTGGACTCGCCATCGGCATTACCTGCGCGGGGCTGATGGGCCTTTGGATCGCCGATGAATTATCGTTCGACAATTTTCACCAAAACAAAAACCAGTTGTACGTAGTAAAAGTAAACACGGCGATCGCCGGCAATGGTTTTACAATGGAGTCGACGCCGAGGCTGCTATTTTCGGCAGTGAAGGCCGAGGTGCCGGGCATTGCCAATAGCTGCCGCATGGCCGACGGCGATTACCGGGTGCTTTTTACCATGGGCGATAAAAAGCTGTATGCCGCCGGCCGCTATGCCGATCCGCAATTATTCAGCATGTTTACTATCCCCTTTGTGCAGGGTAATGTGCACAAGCCTTTCCCGCAGCTGTATTCCATTGTGCTGAGCGAACAAACGGCCAAACGCTTTTTTGGCACGGCGCAAAACGCGGTAGGCAAAATCGTGCGGATGGATAATTCCAAAAACTACCTGGTAAGCGGCGTAATGAAAGATATGCCGGGCAACTCCACCCTGCAGTTCGACTGGCTGGCACCATACGAGGTGCCCGTGCAGGAGCAACTTGAAAAAAGCGGCAAGCGGGATATCGGCTGGAACAGCTACGGCCCTATCACCTATATACAGCTGACGCCAAACGCGGATGTTAACGCCGTGAACGCCCGGTTACTAAACTTTGTACACCGGAAAGATGCCACGCAAAAAACCACCGCCTTTTTGTACCCCATGGGCAAATGGCGGCTTTATGACGATTTTGCCGGCGGTGAACCTACCGGCAGCGGCCGCATTACGCAGGTGCGGCTGATGGGCATTATCGCCGGTATTATTTTGCTGATCGCCTGCATCAACTTCATGAACCTGGCCACCGCACGCAGCGAGAAGCGGGCTAAAGAGATCGGCGTGCGTAAGGTGCTGGGCTCGGGCAGGCAGCGGCTCATCTGGCAGTTTATTGCCGAAGCGGTGCTCATGAGCGCCATGGCCATGGCATTAGCTATCGGGCTAATGGCGCTGACCCTGCCCGCGTTTAACCAACTGGTCCAAAAACAGCTGGAAATGGGCTGGCTCAACCCTACGCATATACTGGGCGTGGTTGTACTTACGCTGGCCTGCGGGCTGCTGGCCGGCAGCTACCCTTCGCTCTACCTGTCCTCGTTCGATCCTGTAAAAGTATTAAAAGGGTTACGCATCAAATCAGGTAGCGCAGCTTTTGTGCGGCAGGGACTGGTGGTGCTGCAGTTCGGCGTTTCGGTGGTGTTTATCATCAGCACTATAGTGGTTTACCAGCAGGTGCAGCATGTAAAAAACCGTAACCTGGGCTTTAATAAGGACAACCTGCTGGAAGTGGACCTGCAACACGACTCGCGACGCGATTTCCCGACGCTGCGGCAGGATTTGCTGCGCACCGGCGCGGTGGCCAATGCGGCGCTGGCTGGCCACGCTACCCTGGACGGCGGCGACACCGACGGCGACTACCGCTGGGTCGGCAAAGACCCTAAGCAGGAACTCGATATCGCCTTCCGCGTGGTAAGTTCCGATTATGTGCAAACATCGGGCATGCATATATGGGCCGGTCATGATTTTACCGGCACCGCAGCCGACACCACCAGCGTGCTGATCAACCGCAGCTTTGCCAAAATGATTGACAGTACCGGCGTGGTGGGCAAAATCATCCAGTCGCCGCGCGATATGCCCCGCGGCAAGGTTAAAGACATGCGCATCATCGGCGTGCTGGATGATTACCACTTTGGCAACATGTATGGGGGCGGTACGCAGCCGCTCATTTTGTATTGCAACCCATCGGCCAACGTTTGGCAAAACCTGGCTTACGTGCGCATCAAACCCGGCCATAACTCGCAGCAAACCCTTGCCGCCATTGCCGCCGTTATCAAAAAGCACGATCCGGATTACCCCTTCCAATACCGCTTTGTGGACGAGCAGTTTAACCAGCTATTCGCAACCGAGGTGCAAACCAGCAAGCTGTCGGGCATATTTGCCACGCTGGCCGTCATTATCTCCTGCCTGGGCCTGTTCAGCCTGGCAGCCTACACCGCCGAACGCCGCTTAAAAGAGATCGGTATCCGCAAGGTGCTGGGCGCAAGCGTTACCGGCCTGGCAGGGCTGTTATCCAAAGATTTTTTAAAGCTGGTGATCATCTCCTGCCTCATCGCTTTCCCAACCGCCTGGTGGATCATGCACAACTGGCTGCAGGGCTACGAATACCGCATCACCATCCAATGGTGGATATTCGCGCTGGCAGGTTTGGGGGCGGTGGTAATTGCAATTGTAACGGTAAGTTTCCAGGCCATGAAAGCGGCCTTGATGAACCCGGTGAGGACGTTGAGGAGTGAGTAGCAGTGGCAGTAGCAGTAGCAGTTTTCAGTAGGCAGTGCGTTAAAAGAATCCGGCGTGTGTAGAATTTGGACAAATACGACTGCCAACTGCTACTGCTAACTGCTACTTAAAATAAGGGCGTGCCCCGGCTGGTAGACGCCGGGTCGGGCCATACGCTTATACGCCTGCAAGGCATTAGGCGCGAGGCCGGTATTCGCTGCTGTCCCTCACGCGGCACGGGGTTTAATTTCTTGTCAGTTGTCTTTGATGAAATAAAGCCTGATATGCGGCCGGCTGGGTTATTTTTAGATTTCGTTAATGCAGTTATAAACTGCAAGCATAATCGTCCGAAGTCGGAGACATTCGGACAGCGGTCCGGGCAAACTACGGATAGCAGGGGTTGTGGTAGCGTGGATGACTCAAACGAAAATCCAAGTTAATTTGTAGCTCATATTTGTTTCGACTAAGGAATTGTAACCAACACATAAGCAACCAACACAGCTATGCCGAGGTACAGTGATAACGATTGCGTAATAGCCCAAAAGGCGATATTAAAATCAAATGGGGATAAACGAGGCTTTGGCTCATCTCCGTCAGACACATCTGCTCCGTCCAGCGTCCCAATAATAGCGCCGTATGCAAAGAGCCCGGATAAAACACTTAAAAACATGAGCCCCCAAGTAATAAATAACAAAGGCTTGCAAGGGACTGAATGCCCGTCTTTAACTCCAACGATATCTTTAAGAAAAGTTGCCGTCAATGCTAACGTACCTGTAGCTAAGGTTATGAACAGCTTTACAAGGTCTAAAGCACCGTCAAAAGCTTTTTTTTGCGTCTCTCCCATAGCGGTACTATCAACCGCCGGTGCAGCGCTCGTTCCGGCAGTCGCTGAATTAGGTTTATCAGTCATAGCATTCTATTTAATTTAAACATATTGGCTGCATGGTCTTTTCAAAAATGGCCACAGTGGGCAAAGTTTTCGTTTAGCGACGCTTAACGACCATTCGTGAAGTTCATTGGAATTTTCAGCGCCTGCGTCATCAGCCATCTGATTTGCCAGTACTAAAGTGTTGCCTTGAATTTGCTGCAGCTTGTCGTTAACTAAAGCTATTGTCAGGGGGTATATCTCCGCCTCAGTGGTGTAAAACGAGAATCGCTCCGGTATCTCGTTTTGGGTAATTGCGTCCAACACGCCTTGCTCCAGAAAAGGCTGTACTTCGGAGCCTGAACCTGAAAATGCATAAACATTCCTGATTTGTAATTGTTGCAAGAATTGCTGATAAATAATACTACCTAGAGCTCTGTAATCTGAATATTCTATCATAATATTGATGTTTTGATTTTCGCTAAACTTTTTAAAAAAACGATGCGTAACTACAAAGCCCGCGCATAACCCAATCAGACCGTAATATAAAAGGATAGAGAAAACAATTAATCCCCCTATAGACGACTTGGAAATCGACGGCCCGGCTAACTGGATAATTTCTGAAGAAAAATTAGGGATACGATGAGCTTCCAACAGCAATGCTATCACAATGGTTTTGGTCAGCCAATCTCTTATTTGAACAAGGCTATCATTGACAGACACGTCTTTATTTTGTTGTGAAGAGTTGTCATTTTTTTTTACCCCAACGCCAAAGACGAATCCTACCATCGCACCAATGCACGAAGTACTTACGGCTAATGCTAAAACCGTAAAAATTCCATTGTATGTCAGCCTTCCATCGTGCTGAAAATGAATAATAACAAAAATTATCGGAGGAATAATACCAACCATGAAGCCGATATAAATCCAAGCTAGACCTTTTAATCTTTTTATAGCGGCAGGCTTAGTAAGCATTTTTATTTGCTTTAGTCTGATAAATATACAAATTATTATAACTCATAGTAATTGCAGAAATTTATATTGCCCGCTGTCCGAAGTGTTTCACTTCGGATTAAAGTAAAGTGTAAACTTGAAACAGAATTAATCAGTAAAAAGTGTAAACTTTTTCCAGGGTGTGACACATTGATTGTACACGACTTATTACCGCTAACAAATTGATTATAAGTTATTTATTTTCAGGTTTACATCGGGCTGGGACAACAGGCGACTTGCTAAGCTACTGATATTCAATAAAAGACAATTATACTGTTCAAAAAAACCCTCAAAACTGTCCAAATTTTGAGAATTATAATTTTTAAAGTGCTAAAAATGAGGTCTTTTCGTTAGCGTTTGAAGGGTGATCGTGCGTGAAAATTGAACACTTGAACACCCGGCTCAACGCATTGTTGTACTTTGGATTGACTATGCCCGTGTCTGATCCACTACCAAGTCCGGACATTGTTCCTCAACCTAAAATTTGTGCAAAAGTTGAACCTGTTTTACAACGCCGCGTAATACTCCAGCGCTCCAAAAAGTTCCTCTTCGGTACAAATATTATCCAGCTTACAGGTACCAATAGCCGACAGCAGCGTACAGTTGATCCGGCCGAATTCATTCTTTTTATCCTTTAGCATCAGGTAGCACAGTTCGGTAAAGTTTGCTGCCGCGAGCTTGTATTTGGGGTACAGGCCGGTGATCACTTCAACAATTTCGTCCAGCTCAGCTTTGCTTAATCCGGCCTTTTTGTAAGATAGATAACCTTCGCAGATCATCCCCAGTGCGATGGCTTCGCCGTGGGTATGCGGGTCTTTATCATTCAGCAGGGAGTGCGTTTCCACCGCATGGCCGATGGTATGGCCAAAGTTAAGGGCCTTGCGCAGGCCTTTTTCGAAGGGGTCTATCTTTACCACTTCATTTTTTATCTCGACGGAGCGGTAGATCAATTCGCCCTGCGGTTGGCTAAGGTCGCTGGATTTTAGCGCCTCCCAGTAGGCCTTATCCATGATGAGGCCGTGTTTCAGCATTTCGGCAGTGCCGCTCAGCACCTGGCGCGAGGGCAGCGTTTTTAAAAACTCATCCGAAATAAATACCGCCTTTGGCTGTGTAAAGGTGCCAATGATATTTTTTACGCCATCCAGGTCGATGCCGGTCTTCCCTCCCACCGATGCGTCCACCTGCGAAAGCAGCGTGGTAGGCACCTGCACAAAATCGATCCCGCGTTTAAAGGTAGATGCCGCGAAACCGCCCATATCGGTAATCACACCGCCACCCAGGTTGATCATCAGGGCTTTGCGGTCGGCGCCGAAATCGATCAGCAGTTTCCAGATGCCGGTACAGGTATCGATGTTTTTATTTTCCTCGCCGTAAGGCACTTCTATCAGGTCGTAATTACCCTCACCTTCAAAATATTTTTGCACCAGCGGCAGGCAGTGCTCGCCGGTATTTTCGTCGGTCAAAATAAACACACGCGAATAGTTAGCCTGCTTCACAAAACGGGCAAGCTCCTGCAAACTGTTCTCGAAAAATATAGGGTAGCCGTCGCTTTGGATAAAATTCATAAATAATTTCTTTAATCGTATTTAGCTATTGACGAATTAAGACTCCCCTCTTGAGAGGGGGTGCGTTAGAATGTGTAGTGGCGGGGGTGTGTTAGCCAGCATGCTTGTTAACACACCCCTCCACCCCTCTCAAGAGGGGAACCGCACCGCCCGCCGCTTTTAAAAGCATTATAACACTGTCTTTAAAAAGCTCTAATCACCTCTCCGTTAAACTCCACGGTATCGCCGGGCTTTACTTTTAGCCGTTTGCGGTAGTCAACATGGCCGTTGTACATTACCTGGCCCTCTGTCACAACTATTTGCGCCTCGCCCCCGGTTTGCACTAAGCCGGTTGCCTTTAATAATTGTATCAGGTGGATAAACTCGCCTTCGACTTTAAACTGTATCATGCGGCGCCAAAATTAAACTATTGTTGCAATAATGATAAATGTTAAGTGGCAATTTATATTTTTGTCGCGAAGCGGGCTGTTAGTTCATGGTTCATAGTTCATAGTTCATGGTAAAAGAACTATCGGCTATGAACCATGAACCATGAACTATGAACTAAAAAATGAACCAAGGTACTGACCAACTTTCCTTCGAAAACACGGAGATCGCTTTCCGGCACTCCTCCGATAATGACCTCAAACGTGCCTACTGGCTGTTTAAGGTGATCAACGTCAACTTTTTAGTAAAAATCGGCCCTCCCATCACCAACTTCGCGGTTAAAATACACCTGCCCATTAAGGGGCTGATAAAAGCCACCATCTTCCGCCATTTTTGCGGGGGCGAAACCATCCGCGAATGCGAAAAAACTATCCAAAGCCTCAACGCCGGGCACGTAGGCACAATTCTGGACTATTCGATTGAAGGTGAAGACGACGAGCAGGTTTTTGATAACACGTGCGAAGAGATCATCCGCACCATCCGCCGTGCTGCAAAAGAGCCTGCCATTCCTATCACCGTATTCAAGCCAACAGGCATCGCCCGTTTTACCCTGCTGGAAAAGCTGGACGCTAAAACACCTTTAACTGCGGAAGACGAACAGCAATGGCAAAAAACAAAGAGCCGTTTTTTAGCCATCTGCGAAAAGGCCCATGCAACAGGCATCCCGGTGATGATAGATGCCGAAGAAACCTGGATACAGGACACCATCGATCAGCTGGCGCTGGACATGATGCGCAAATTCAATAAAGAAAAAGCCATCGTTTACAATACCTACCAGCTGTACCGCCACGATAAACTGCAGTCGCTCAAAAACGATCACAAGATCGCCGCAAAAGAGGGCTTTATCATTGGCGCCAAGCTCGTCAGGGGCGCTTATATGGAAAAAGAGCGCAAGCGTGCAGCCGAAATGGGTTACGTCTCGCCTATACAGCCGGATAAGGCATCATCGGACAGGGATTATGATGCAGCATTAAACTACTGCACCGATCATATCGACCAGATTGCCTTTGTGGCCGGCACCCATAACGAAGATAGCTGCCGCCTGCTGGCTGAACTGCTGGACCGTAAAAACATCGACCACCAAAACCCGCATGTTTATTTTTCGCAATTGCTGGGCATGAGCGATAACCTCAGCTTTAACCTGGCCGACGCTAAATACAATGTTGCCAAGTATGTGCCTTATGGACCGATAAAGGCGGTACTCCCCTATCTGTTCCGCCGGGCGCAGGAGAATACCGCCATTGCCGGGCAAATGAGCCGTGAGCTGAGTTTGATTGTGAAGGAAATGAAGAGGAGAAAGGTGAAAGGTTAAAAGCGAAAGGTAAAAAATTTTTTTCGTGGACGTCATGTTGAACTTGTTTCAACACCTTATCATACAGGTAGCCCGTTAACAGTTGGCCGGCGTGTTGGTTACCTGTCTGCGGGTCACCTGCCGCTTCGATATTTAGCATGTGGGATGCTGAAACAAGTTCAGCAAGACTTTCCTTTTTACCTCTCTTTTTGCCTTTTACCTTTCGCCTTTAACCTCCTTTTTTCTGCATTTTGCCTTTTACCTTTCGTCCCTCTGCAAATAGTACCTGAATACTATCCGGCGCCGTCATCAAATAGGTTTGTATGCCCAGCTTTTGGGCGCCCTCGATGTGTTGGCGGCTGTCGTCGATAAAAAGCGTTTCTGAAGGGTCAAGGTTGTTTTCGTCGAGCACTTGCTGAAATATCTCCGCGTCTGGTTTTCGTTTACCCATGATGTGCGAGTAATACACCTTTTCAAACAAAGGCTCATTGCCATCTAACCCATGTTGGTTTTTAAGGTGTTCAGTAAACCATCTGTGATGGATGGAATTGGTATTACTGAGCAGGAACGTGCGGTACTGGTCTTTTAAACGCAGCAACAGTTCATGGCTTTCGGGGGCCACGCCCACCAAAAGTGCGTTCCAGGTATTGTCAATTTCCGCGTCGGTAAGCTCGGGCTTATTGGCGATCTTTCTGATATGATCCCTGAATTCCGCCTCACTGACAGTTCCCCGGTCCATTTCAGAGAATATTTTATCCTGTGCGTGATGGCTGAAGAAACTATCCGGATCAGCAATGCCCAAGTCGACCCACGCCTGCCGGTTCCGGTTAAAATCGAGTGTAAAAATAACGTTGCCGTAATCGAATATGATGTTTTTAATGTTCTGCATAAATGGGCTATCTTGCAGCAAATATTCAAAAATGATGGCAGATTCGGCACATCACGATCGCGATTTCAGTTCTATCAGCCCATCGGCAAAAGCGCTGGCGATGTTAAAGGGCGTTACACAAATACCCTTTGCCTTTGAGGCCGCACGGCTGATGGCGTCGCCCGAACCGTACGTGCCTGATTATTCCCTTCGGGACAGCACCTTATGGGGGCGTATATTACATTTTGAAGAACGGTACTGGAGCATCAACAACCTGCTAAGCAGCCTGGGCGCCAAAAATACACTTGAGCTTTCATCCGGTTTTTCCTGGCGCGGGCTGGATGCCGTTTTGAGCGGCTATGTGCATTATATCGATACCGATTTGCCCGAACTTATCGAAACCAAAAGGCATCTGGTGGAGCAATTGGCCGAAGGGCGGGGAGAAATAAAAGGCAAGCTGGAACTACTGCCTTTAAACGCCTTGGATGAAAATGCCTTTGCGGCCGCTGTCGCCCATTTCGGCGCCGGCGAATTGGTTATTGTAAACGAAGGATTGCTGGTGTACCTGGATACCGGCGAAAAACGGAAGCTTTGCAGCATCATTCATCAACAGTTGAAACAGCGGGGCGGCTGTTGGATCACGGGCGATATTTATGTTAAACGGCCGGAAATTGAGCGTAACACGTCCGACGACGAGCTGAAACGTTTTTTTGAGCGGCATAACATCGAACAAAATAAATTTGAAAATTTTGAACAGGCTGAGGCGTTTTTTAAAGACGAGGGTTTTGTGGTTGAACGAAAGGCTGAGGTAAATTATGAGCAGCTAACCGCATTGCCCTATTTTTTGGAAAGCGTACCGCCCGAGCTGCTGGCCAAATTCCGCGACGCCGGCAAAATACGGGAAAGCTGGCAGCTGCGGCTGGCTGAATAATGGAATAAAGTGAAACCCATTAATTCTGCCGAAAGCTAAAATTTCCGTTTTACGATAAACAGAAATTTTCTACATTTGCAGCCTCGATAGTCTCAAATCGAAAATCTTGAGTCGTGTAAAAGAAATACCTGATCCGGCTCAGGACTTAAACTAAAGACTTTCGACTCAAAAAGCGCCTATAGCTCAGTCGGTTAGAGTAGAAGACTCATAATCTTTTGGTCCCTGGTTCGAGCCCAGGTGGGCGCACAAAGTAAAACTTTGACATTTATTGCAAAGCCGTAACCGGCGGGGAAAGATTTCTCCGCCGGTTTTTGTTTATATTTCTACCCATTAAAATTCCTTACTTCATAAAATGGATTAATTTCAAAATTTCTTGTAACAGAATTTTTTGATCCCGGTCTTCAGTACTGTAAAGCAAAAAACAAACAAAAGCTGCTTGGGTATACTTTCGGATAATGCTTTAATGCTGCAGGTGAAAGCCGGCGACCTGGAAAGGATGAGTTTGCTCTTTGAGCGGCACCATAAGACTTTGTTTGGATTTTTGTTCCACCTGACGCAGCGGCGCGAGGCCAGCGAGGATATGGTGCAGACGGTATTTTACCGGATGCTGAAATACCGGAACTCGTTTACCGTGGGGAGCAATTTCAGCGGCTGGATGTATCATATTGCGCGGAATGTGTTGAAGGACGAGAACTTTGGTTTGTATAGCAGATATGATCCGATCAGTGCGCATGAGGAACAATTGGCGGGTGGCAATTTAGCAGATGACGACCTGGAGAAAAAACAATCCCGGCAGCAATTATATGCGGCGATGGCTATACTGAGCGAGGGCGACCGGGAAATTTTAATGCTGAACCGGGTGAGAGAACTGAATTACCCAGAGATCAGCGATATTATGGGGATATCGCAGGGGGCAGCCAGGGTCCGGGTATCACGAGCGATAGAGGAATTGAAAAAGATATTTATTAAAAAAGGAATAAAAAGAGATAGCTGATGAATGATTGCGAGGAATATAAGGAACGTTTAGCAGACTGGCATATGGGCCGCCTGGAAGCCGCAGCAGCTGAAGATATGGAGCGGCATTTGAATAATTGTGCGGATTGCCGGGAAACGTTAGCCGCTACCGCGTTCGTTTTAGACAGCATCAATAACTTGCAGGACCCTGAACCGTCAGTTCAGGTGAAAGCTGATTTCAGGATGATGCTGGATAATTTTAAGGCAAAAGAAAAGAAGTCTGTTTTTCGCGACCGCATTTGGTCCCGGTTGTTACAGCCGCGTTTGCCGCTGGCTTACGGATTGCTTATTTTACTTGGTATCGGCGGGGCCTACCTGCTCGGGCGCAGCAGCAAACAGGAGCTTGAAGGGCAGGAACTGCATGCCGGGGTGCAGGAACAAAAGCAGACGATGTTGCTGGCGATGCTGGATAATCCATTGGCTTCGGAAAGGATCAAGGCGGTGAGTTATACCAATGATCTGAGGAAAGTAACTGATAAAGTGATCGATGCGCTTTTTACTACGCTGAATAATGACCCGAATGTAAATGTCCGTTTGAGTGCTTTGGAAGCGCTTTCTGCTTTAGGTAATCATCCTGCAGTGAGGACAGGATTGATCAAAAGCATTCCCACACAGGATTCGCCGGTCATCCAGTTAGCCATTGCGGATGTGATGCTGAATCTGCAGGAAAAAGATTCGGTGGGTTCATTCAGGGAGTTGTTGAAACAAAAAGGGCTTGACGATGAGGTAAAGAAAAAGGTCAAAGAAACGATCACTAAACTAATTTGAGCCATATGAAAAGTTACGCCCTGGCGCTGATCGCCATTTTTACTGCCGTGCAAGGGATGGCACAGGTTGACCGGCAACTCGTCGTGCATCTAAGTGACGCGAATAAGCCTTTTACACTCGATGTCAGCGTCGGCAGCGTTGCGATCGACGTTTCTGGTTGGGAGGGTAAGGATGTGGTCGTAGAGGCAAATGCCGAAGACGTAACCGCCCAGGAAAAGAATAATGAAGTAACAGTAAAAGCGCCAAACGGCAGAGCGATCAAGCTGAATATCAAAGTGCCAAGGACCACAGGCATCTTTAAACTGAGTTCGGTCAACGGAGGCAGGATGACGGTGAGCGATGTGACCGGCAACCTGGAATTACAAAACCACAGCGGAGGCATTACTGCGTTGAATATCTCCGGAACGGTCGTAGCCAGTACGGTCAGCGGCAGCGTGATCGTTTCTTTTAGGCGGGTCGACCAGGGGGCTGCGATGGCATTCAGTACGGTGAGCGGCAGTATGTATATCACTTTCCCAGCCACGCTTAAAGCGAACCTGAAGGTCAGATCCGACAATAGTAAAGTTTTCAGCGATTTTGAGCTGGCCAGCGACCCCGCACATCCGCAAACGCTGAAGACCGAAAAGGATGGTTTTTACCACATGCCGGCCGACGACTGGATCTACGGGCTGGTCGGCGGCGGCGGGCCGGAGATGCTCATTAAAAACACAACCGGGAATATTTACATCCGGAAAGCCCGGTAACAACAAGTTAAATCACGCATTTATGAAAACTTTAAACACGGTTTTAAAAACCACACGGCTATGCGTTTCCTTTAATTTGGCAGCGTTTTGCTCCTTTTCATTTGTACTGACCTGCTCTGCGCAGCAGCCCAAAAATGAATCGGCCAATATCCGGCGTATAGAAAACGGCATTATCCCGGTAGACGGTTCAGGAAAGGATAGCGGCAGTACCCGATCTATTTTGACCAGGATGCATGAGTTGAAAATACCCGGCCTGAGCATTGCTGTTTTCGATCAGGGCCGCATCATCTGGACCCGAGGTTACGGCTACCGCAACCTGGCATCGAAACATAAGGTCGACGCTGGCACGGTTTTCCAGGCGGCATCGCTTTCCAAACCTCTGACCAGTGTGGCCATGTTTGAACTGGCCGAACGGCAAATGATCCGGCCCGACGAGGACATCAACCAGCAATTGCATAGCTGGAAGGTCCCGGATAACCCGTTTACAAAGGAACATCAGGTTACCCCTGAAGGCATTGTGTGTCACATGGCCGGCTTCAACATTCATGGTTTCGCGGGTTACAGGCACCGCGATACCATTCCTACGCTGCTGCAGATCCTGAACGGCGAAAAGCCCGCGAATTCGCCACCCATTCGCGTGGTCGAAGTTCCAGGGATAAAAGAATCGTATTCGGGCGGCGGTTTCGAGGTGCTGCAACTTTTGCTTCAGGAGGTAACCGGTAAACCGTTCCCGGCGTTGATGAACGACCTGGTCATCGGGCCGGCCGGTATGCGCCGGAGCGCTTTTTCGCAGCGCATCCCGGCGGCACTCGCCGGGGATTTCGCCGCCGGATACCTGGCGGATGGCAGCGAGGTACCGGACGGCTACGACATTTATCCCGGGCAAGCCGCGGCCGGCTTATGGACGACCCCTTCGGACCTGGTGCACTTCCTGCTGAATTTGGATAAGGCTTATTTAGGCCGTTCTCCCAGTTTGCTGAAGCAGGCAACCGTTAAATACATGCTGACCAGGGTGCCAAATGGCGGCGGTTCCGGTTTTGGTGTAGATCATGATGGTACCGCGGACCTGGACTTCCGGCACAGCGGCGGCAATTTCGGCTATACCTGTTATGAAGTGTGTTTTGCGGAAAGCGGCAAGGGTGTAGTCATCATGACCAATTCGGACAATGGCGCGCAGCTCATGCACGAGTTGGTCAGGGATATTGCGCGGGTGTACGGGTGGCCGGCGATGTGGCCGCATGATAAATGAATCAACGATGAACTTATGCTGAATTCTGTCAAAAAAATAATGCTGGCACTCTTGCTGTTACAAAAAGCTCTTTGCGGCAGCTGCCAGGAACCATTAAAGTACGATCCAAAGCAACTCCAGGAAGATTATTCCATATTCAGAAAAGCTTTGGAAACCACTTATCCAAGTCTTTACCGGTTTACGGACAGCCCAATTATGAGCAAATATTTAGACGATAATTTCAAATCATTAAACCGGCCTGAGTACGAAATTGAATTTTACAGACTCATCGCCACTACCTGTGCAAGAATTAACGACGAGCACCTGATCGCGCAGCCATCTAAAGACTATTACCGGTCATTAGAAAACAAGCATCATTACTTCCCTTTCTCTTTAAAAATTATTGACAGAAGATTTTATGTGCTCAAAACGGCACAAGCAAACAGCGCTATTCCCGCCGGGTCTGAAATTATCTCGATCAACGGAAGGCCGGTTGAAGAAATTTTAAATATCCTGTTACCCGCCATCCCCTCTGATGGGTACCAGCAAACTTTCAATATCCGTCACCTGGAAGATTACAGCATGACGGAAGAAGATAATTTGTTTGACCTGAATTATCCAATTTTTGTAGAAGATACCAATGCTTACCGGATAGAATATATAGACAAGGACAATAAAGAGACCAAGAAAACAACCACTATTGCCGGCCTTGATTATAGATCTTACAAGAACTTTTTCTATAGCCGGAATAAACTGGTGGCGCCATTAGCCTTTAAATACCTTAAAAAGGACATCGCCTATTTGCGTATCTCCTCTTTTTTGGGATGGCACCGAAAACGTTTTAAACAAAACTTTGACCAATTATACGACAGTGTTTTTAGCGTACTGAAGTCCAGACATACCAAAAACCTGATCCTGGACCTGCGGAATAATGAAGGCGGGGACGGAACTGGTGAAAAGCTGCTGAGCTACCTGCTCACAAAGCCGTATAAGGTGTATGCATCCGCCGAACTCAAATTTGTGGGGTATCCGCCGGTGGTGGATCACCTGGAGAACAAAAAGGATGACGTTTTTTTTCCGGATTCTTTGGTTGATCGAACTGGCGGAATGTATGAATTTAAAAAAGCGTATATGCCGCTGCTGGGCGAACAGCAACCGGATAAAGAGCATTACCAGGGCAAATTATATGTACTGATCAATGGCGCATCCGGCTCAATGGCGGCGGTAGTGGCCAGTTTGCTGAAAGGGAACGGCCGGGGGGTATTTATTGGTGAAGAAAGCGGCGGGGCGATGGAAGGAGCTACCGCACGTTACGGGGCCACTTTAGTTTTACCCAATTCTAAGATAAAGGTTCACTTAGGTTTGTTAAAAACAACGCGGGCCATTGCCTTTACAAAAGGAAGAGGCGTTGTGCCTGACTATCCCATTACTCCTAAAATCGATGATATTTTAACAGGCACCGATACAGAATTAAATTTTACACTTGGTTTAATTTCATCAGGGAAATAAAGGCAACGCGACGATACTGAAGCTGAGCGTGTGCAGAAATAAAGATTTACAATTGGTGCAGATGCTGCCCATTAGGGTCCATTGAAACCTTTTAGCAAATCAGCCAGAAGCCGCATGTCATCTAAAAAATGATGCGAAAGTTGCACATTTTGGTGCACTGAGCAAAACTTTGACATTTAGTGCAAAGCCGGAACCGGCGGAGAAATCTTTCTCCGCCGGTTCTTTTTTTCCGCAATAACGATGTCCAGCCGTCGTTGAATAGTTTGCTGGCGGCCTCCAACTGATTGGTCTTGGGCATCCTGCCGGTAACACGTTTTTCCCATCCGATTCAGTTTCGCAAAAAAGGGCTTTGCGTTATTGAAATTTCCGCAGTAGCTCGCTGCGGTAAACCTTGCCTACCGGGAGCTTTTTGTCGCTGATTGCTACTTCATTCCCTTCGAAAAACTTCACCGCTTTGAGTGAAATGATATAGGATTTATGAATCCTGGCAAACCTGCCGCCGGGCAGCTGTTCTTCAAATTGTGTAAGCGTTTGTTTGGACATGATCCGTTCCGCCCCGCAATAGATGAAGATGTAATTGCCGTAGGCTTCGATATAGCTTATGTCATTTAAAAAGACCTTGGTCAATTTTTTATCCGATTTGACCATCAGGAAATTGTCTTTATCTGCTGGTGCAGGGGAAGATGGAGAATGATTAGCCAGCGTTAAAACTTTTTCTGTTGCCTGGACAAAACGCGGGAAGGAAAATGGTTTGAGCAAATAATCGGTCACGGATAACTCAAAACCTTCCAGGGCATATTCGGGATAAGCTGATGTAATAATGATGGCCGGATATTTTTTGAGTGTGCGCAGCATATCCAGGCCGCTTAAACGCGGCATGTTGATGTCAAGAACAATAAGGTCGACAGATTGACGATTGATCAACTGCATAGCTTCAAAGGCATCGCTGCATTCGCCCGACAAATTTAAATAGGGCACCTGTGAGATGTAGGTCCGCAAAATATCACGGGCTATCGGTTCGTCGTCAACAATAAGGCAATTCAGGGTCATGTCAGTTCAATTGTAAGGTCGGTTTCAAATTTATCCGGATTTTTATTGATTTTTAGCCGGTACTGCCCTGGGTAGATGAGGTCAAGCCGTTGCCGGGCATTTTCCAGGCCAAGGCCGCCTTTTCGTTTGGTTGACGGTACAGGAACAAACCCTGGATCAACCGAGTTCCGGACGTTCAAATGCAATTCATCACCGTTTACAGAAAGCCGGATGTGCACAAAGGTTTTTTCGCCTTTAGCAGCCGAAAAATGTTTGAATGCGTTTTCGATAAATACGATCATTAGCAAAGGGGCAATGTAACGCTCTGTCGTATCGCCTTCAACCAGCAAATCAATACAGGTGTTGCCGCTGAGCCTGATCCGCTCCAGTTCTACATAATTGGAAAGGTAATCGATCTCTTTTTGCAAGGCTACGTAATGCTGGTTGGTGTCATACAGTGAATACCTGAGCAGATCCGATAATTTCAGCATAAGATCAGGCAATTTTTTCGATTCAGCTACGGATAAGCCATACAGGTTGTTTAAGGTGTTGAAAAGGAAATGCGGGTTAAGTTGGGCCTTCAGATGCCGCAGCTCATTTTCCTTTTGTTCTTTATCGCGGATGAGGCGTTCTACTCCCGCCTTTGTCAGCGAAGCAATCACGGTAAAGGCCACCATGCTAAATTCAAAGTGCTGATTTTGCCAGTCCGTCACCACATCGCTGACATTAAAGACGTTTTTAAAGAGCAGCCCGAGCCCGTTAAGGAGGTATGGCAAGAACTGAACCAGTAATATCAGCTGCAGTAAATATAAACCGATACCGAAAATCCATTTGCGGCGCCTGAAAAATGGAAGCACCAGCAAATTTTGGGTATAACAAGGCACCGCCAGTTCCAAAGTCTCCTGTAATACCAGGCAGAACAAGGTTATGCCTGTCATACGCGGTGGGTATTCCTTTAGCAAAATGTACAGGAAGAAAATGATTACCCAGAACACTAGTTGGGTGTAAACTTTATAGGGCCAGGTAAATAAACGTGTCCAGTCGAAAGTTTTCATTACTCAAAGAAACTATAGTCCGGCCTTACCGCCAAATTTTGATGATAAACGTATTGATACTGATGATGAACGTCGCGGGAGACGGATATCACCGGCTTACCGGGGTTCATCATCAATCCTCGTATGGTTATCATTCTTATTTTTTCAGCGCGTTCAGCCAGGATACTTTTGGTTCATAATCTTAAAATCATGAAAACAAAACTCACCTTAATCATCATCCTTTTAGTTATCTGCAACGCGGTTTATGCACAGCGGGATACTGAGATCAAATCGTTGGTTCGTGACATACCGGTTTGGATGGCACAGAACCATGTACCCTGCACCGGCGTCGGGCTGGTAGAAAACGGTAAGATCAAATGGGTTAAAAACTTTGGCGAACTGCAAGCCGGTCACCCTGCTCCGGATAATACCTTATTCAATATTGCATCGCAAACCAAACCGGCTACGGCCATGCTTACATTAAAGCTGGTGCAAATGGGCAAGTGGAATCTCGATGAGCCGTTGGCACATTACTGGATAGACCCGGATATTGCAAATGATCCGTACCTGATGAAACTGACTACGCGTTTCGTGTTGAGCCACCAGACCGGTTTCCCTAACTGGCGCTCGGACAATGGCGGCACCAGGCTACAGTTCAAGTTTGAACCGGGTACCGCGTCCGGCTATTCAGGCGAGGGCTTTGAGTATTTGCGCAGGGCCTTGGAAAGCAAATTTCACCAGTCATTGGCGGTTTTGATGAACACCTACCTTTTTAAACCGCTGGATATGAATAATACACAATACTGGAGCGAAAAGTTAGACACCACCCGGTTTGCCATGTGGCACGACGGGCAGGGGAAACGATATGCCACCTCTATACAGACTTCAGTCAGCGCCGCAGACGATCTGATCACCACTATTGAGGACTACTGTAAATTAGGTATCTACGCGATGCAATTGGCCAATGAAGGCGGGCCGGTTTATGCTGAAATGGTTAAGCCGCAGAGGCGGACCAAACCAGGTAATGCTTCAGGACTGGGCTGGGGCCTGGTGGATGGCCTGCCGGCCGGTGAATATGCCTTACAGCATGGCGGCTCGGATATCGGGGTACGGACCATGGCTGTTTTCCTGCCGGGATCAAATAGCGGCGTAGTGGTTATGACCAATGGTGACAATGGCGGCTTTGTTTGTGACCGTGTGATCAAACGGGCCCTCCCCGAAGGGGCGCTGATCCTGGAAACGATGAACAAAAGCGCCAGCGTACATGAAAGGGTGACTATTGCCGCTGCGCTCATCGACAGCTATACCGGGACTTATGCGCAAAGCAATGGCAAACTGGTGAAAGTGGAAGCCGCCGGCAATGCGTTAAAAATATCGGGAGATGGTATACCCACAGCGGTCGTTTTTCCGGAATCAAATAATCAGTTCTTTATGGAGGGCTACGATGTACAGTTGGCTTTCCCGGATGCGGGTTCTATGGTGGTTACGGAAAGTGGTAAACAGGTGTTAAAAGTAACCCGCAAATAACATGAAAAAGTTGCTGTTTATCAGCCTGTTGGTTTTGAGCGGTGCAGCAAACGCCCAAAGCATTCCATCACTTAAAAAGGACATGTACGGCATTGCCTCGGATGCTACCGAAGGGCGCTTTACTGCATCGCCAGGATACCTCAAAGCTGCCAGGTATGTAGCAAGACAGTTAAAAATATCCGGCATAAAACCCGGATGGACAGATAAAAATAAGCGAACTTATCTGCAACCGGTACCATTCAGCTGGGACGATTATTCGGGAAGTTTACTGACATTTAAAGGCAAAGTTTATCAGCATAATGCACAAAAATTTATCGTCATTCAGCGTGGAATTGCGGGAGCCGGGAAATGGGTAGTGTTAGCCGCCGGAGATACAATTAAGGGTAAACCGGCCGGCGTAATATATCTTCCAAATAAAAGCCAGGCAATCGATTGGGAAACAACCATCATTCGGCAATACCGTTTCGGGTATATGCATTACCTGCCCGATGGGCCTAACGCGCCGGATGGCGCGCCCGCCATTATGGTAAGCCCCTTGCTTGCCAAAGTGCTTATGGCTGGAGATAGCGTCGCGGTTAAGCTCAAATATCGGTCGGAAGATAAAACCGGGTATAATGTGATAGGCATTGTACCGGGAACAGGCCGGAAGCCGGCCCGCCAGGCCATCGTTGTAGGCGCCCATCTGGATCATATCGGGCGCATCGGCAACCATATTTACAATGGCGCCAATGATGATGCCAGCGGCTGCGTAGCCGGGTTGGGTGCAGCAAAAATGCTGGCGGTACATCCGGCTAAACGTTCGGTAGTATTTGCTTTCTTTTGCGGCGAGGAGCTAAACCTGAAAGGGTCCCGGTGGTTTGCCGGTCACCTGCCTGTTCCTCAGCAGGATATTTTGATGACGATCAACCTGGAACAATTGGGCAGCAAGCACCGCTCATTCAAAGGAGTATGGGCCCTGGGTGATACCGGGTTTAGATCAGCATTCTATCGCGCCGGCAGTAAATTTGCAGCACATGATCTGCAGTTCTCGCCGGCAGATTCGGTAAAGGAGGTATTGAGTAATACAGATACCTACAGTTTTATGAATAAGCAGATACCCTCACTGTTACTGGGTTCCGGCGGGTTTGATGAGCATCATACACCAAAAGATAAGATCGATCTGATCGACTTCCCGCATTTACAAAAGGCAACCAGTTTGCTGTATTGTCTGATAGGGTCGGTTGGGTCAAATTAACAAGTCGGGAATGGTGCAGACACTGCTCAGCACGGTTCGTTAAAACCCTTTAGCAAGTTCGCAAGTAGCCGCATACCATCTAAAATGGTGTTATGAGCTGGTGATTACATTCCATGAGCTTAATAATCCCGGCTTGTAATAGCTTACAAAGCCGGGATATTTATTGTAAAGATTTCAAATGCAATTAAATGCATTAAAACCAAAGCGATTGCAATAAACCAAACATTTTAAAAATCCATGGTTTGTTTTGGAGCTCCGCCTGATGATCAACAACAGCAGCACCGCGGCCATTCCCGCTGATCTGCTTTACCGCCATCGTGCCCGCTGCTCCGCTGCAGTTTTGCGATCTGAAGTCGCGCCAGCTTTCGTAACCTAAATATTGCACCAGCGTGTTCAGGGTATGGGTGCTTGGCAGGCTTTCATATTTTACTTTTCCCCAAACTCTTTTTAAGGTTACATGGCTCAGCATTACGCCTGTACGCCCCTGTATTTTCTCGCTTAATACTACAAAATCCTGGTTAGTCCATTCATCGCTGTCGCCCCAACCCGTGTTGGATTCATATAATTTTATTGTTTTTTCTATCAAAAACTCAACAGTATTCATATCACCAAATCAAATATTCAAGTCAGTCGCCGACAATCGCCTTTAAAAATCATATTTTGAACAACAGGCACAGCGCCAAAATTTCATTTTTTCTCATCCAAATAAACAGGCAATCCAGCCGGCTCTCCCAGATGACGTTTCACAACGCCATAAGTACTACCTTAATGGCGTTTTTTTTATTAATAATGAGGTCAGTCAAAGCTTATTCAGGAGCGCTGTGCAGCGGGCGCCAATCCAATGAACCCGGAAATACTTACGCGCTCTTTATTTTGCCGGGTTATTAGGAAAGTTAATGCCGGGGCCAAAAAAACACTCGTATGATGTAATTTTTCCGCCTTTAATCGTAAAATAATCGCAGTTCCGGAGAAATTTTCCGGCTGTGGTATAGCCAGTAGCAATTACAAACACAGCGTCTCCGTTCATGATCATTTGTTGCACATCAACCGTTTTAATTTTGCCCGCGTTGGGCCAGCACCTTTCCTTAACCGCATTTATTTTGATATGATCGTCGAGCGGGCTGGAGAAAGTGAACCCGTCAGCCAGAATTTGCGTCATTAAATTCCAATCCCCTTTCTCCCAGGCGGTATACCATGCCTTAACAATTTTTCCTTTTGGTGTATTTTCGAGTGCGGCTGTCTGGCCGGTAATAGTCTGGGCAGATGCTGCCTGAGCAAGCAGGGCAAATCCTGCTAAAAGAATGCCGGAAAAAAGATGCGTTAATTTCATGTTTTTTGTTTTTATGATAAGACAACCAGTCAAGCCGATACCGGACATCAGGCGATTATTATTTTTTTTGCACGAGGCCCTGCGAAGACCTTTAATTTGAAGACACGGGCCAGGAAGCCTCTTTATTTTGCCGAATTATTAGGGTAGTTAACGCCGGGGCCAAAAAAGCACTCGTCGGCTATAATTTTTCCGTCTTTTAACTTAAAACAATCGCTGTTCCTGAATAATTTGCCGGTCGTCGTCCAGCCGTTGGTAATTATAACGGCATCATCTCCGTTTATAACAACCTTATCCACATCAAATCTTTTGATCTTATAGGCGTTTGGCCAGCATCTTTCTTTAAAAGCCTTAATACTGATATGATCATCAACCGGGCTGGAGAAAGTAAATCCGTCAGCAAGAATTTGCTGCAGCGAATTCCAGTCTTTTTTTTCAAAAGCGGTAAAAAAAGCCCTGATGATTTTTTCATTTTGTCCATTTTTTGGGCCTGCGGCCTTGAGCGCAGCAGTCTGCGCAACTCCTGCTCCGCCAGACATGAGCACAAGCACTAAAAGAATTTTGCCGAAAAGTTTAGTCAGTTTCATAATTTTTGTTTTGATGGTGTAGACAACCATTAAAGCCAATACCGGACATCAGGCGCATATTATTTTTTTGCATGAGGCCCCGGACGACCGTTAGGCTGGGTACTAACGCGCTCAAAATACTTTCGGATAGTGAGATCAAGAATGGGCAGCTTAGTAAAAGAGGGGTTTTGCTGAAGATCCGTAAGGATGCGAAAGGCCTTGTCGTTTTGATGATTATACTGCAACGCCACGGCGTAATTTATCTGTGCAAACGGGCTGGGGTACAGTTGTAAAAGCACCTCATAATATTTGCAGATGGCTTCCCAATCCGTGTCTTCAAATTTGGGGGCAATGCAGTGCACACAGGCGATAGCGGCTTCAAGGTGGTAGGGCGAAAAAACCGTATCTTCTGATTCGGTTAAAAAAAAGGCAGCAAGCTGGATCAATGATTGGTCCCATAGCGTGCGGTCCTGGTACTCCAGTTCAACGGAGTTGCCTTCCGCGTCAAAGCGGGCACTAAACCGGGCAACATTAAAAAGCAGGAGCGCCTGCAGCGCTTTGGTTTCGGGATTGCATAACGGACTATCGAGTAAAAATTTATTGAGCATCAGGGCGTCTTCGCACATAATTTTCCCCCGTCCCATTTTTTCGCCCGATTGCTTGTAGCCTTCGCTAAATATAAGGTAGATCACCTTGTGCACCACCGACAGCCGCTGCGCGGAGTAACCATAATGCCTGGTGGATAAAATCAACGACTCGCTTTTTATTTTTTGCCTTGCCCGGTACAGCATTTTTTCAATGGCATCCGGCTCCGCCCCAAGCTGCAGGGCAATATTTTCAACCTTTAGGTTGGCCACATATTTAAGGGCGAGCACGATCTGCGTTTTCGGCGTCATCTGCGGATGACAGCAGGCCAGCAGCATCCGCAACTGTGCATCTTTGAAACCATCCTCCGAAATCTCGTCCACAGCTGCGGCCGCCGTTTTGGCATGGGACAGGTCCGTAGTTTTAGCAATTGTTTTTAGCAGGTTGATGGCTTTGTTTTTACACGTTTGATAAAGCCATCCGGAAGGATTTTCAGGCATGCCGGTTTTTGGCCAGTGTGTTGCAGCCGCCGTAAAAGCTTCCTGCACAATATCTTCTGCCCAATCAATAGGCAGGCGCCGGAAACGCAGCAAAATCAGCGAGATAAGCTGACCAAATCTTTCTTTGTAAAGAATTTCAATGCGCCTGTCAAATTCACTCATTACTCACACCGTATTTGCTGGCAATCGGCCGAACCTCTCTCACAGCCAGGCCCCTTTGAACCAGCGGGCAGTTTTGGGCAATGGCGGCGGCCTGTTCTATATTTTCAGCCCAGATAATTTCGTAACCCGAAATCCCTTCGCGCGCCTCGATAAAAGGGCCGTCAGAAAGAATTTGGTCTTTGCTTACATATCTGCCGGTTGTTAGCAGGGGTTCCCCCTTGATATAGTTCCCCGTTGCGATCAGGGAATCAACCCATTTGAGCATCATGGGTATGTTAGCAAATCGTTCCTCATCGGTCATTTGGCGCATCTTGCCCAAATCCTCCCTGATAATCAGCATAAATTTTTCCATGCTTCATTGAATTAATTATATATTTTAATTTGAGCTTGAACCAGCGCCGTAGTTAAGACAGCGGGGCGCCCAAAAACCGGACATCGCGCAAAAAATAAAAAATTACCTAACGATTCTGTCCTGATAAAATTACCAACAAACGATGAGAATACCTATCCTCTTTAGGCCCAGGTTCGGGGCTGGCTTTTTAAACCTGATCATCAAAGCATTGAACGGATAGGCTCGAACCTGCGGGTTTGTTTGAATGTGCGCCGGCGCCATTACTCTCCCCTAACTTTAGCGGTTATTAAATAAACCTCGTACTAAATTAGCCGTCGCGGAACCCGGTGTTTTTTTTGTTAATTTGATCAAACTTTAAGGCAATATCATATCAGAACTGTAATTAATGAAAAGAAGAACATTCGTCACAGGTTTAGCAACGGGGCTATCTTCCTTATACCTTTCAAGGATTTATGGACGCAACTCGCTGAAATCATATTCAAATCCGGGAATTTCTACAGGCCCTTTCCAGCCAACCTGGGATTCATTAGCCCAATACCAGGTGCCGGAATGGTTTCGCGATGCAAAATTTGGCCTGTGGGCGCATTGGGGGCCACAATGCCAGCCTGAACGCGGAGACTGGTATGCCCGTGGCATGTACCAGGAAGGCAGCGACCAGTATAAATACCATTTAGAAAAATATGGACATCCCTCCAAATTCGGTTTCAAGGATGTAATTAATGAGTGGAAAGCGGAAAATTGGGACCCGGAGGAACTGGTTGGCTTATACAAAAAAGCAGGGGCCAAATATTTTATGGCCCTGGCCAACCACCATGATAATTTTGACCTTTACGACAGCAAATACCAAAGCTGGAACTCGACCAAAATAGGGCCGAAAAAAGATTTGATCGGCGGCTGGGCTAAAGCGGCCAAAGAGCATGACTTACCTTTTGGTGTAACCGTACATGCATCGCATGCATGGACCTGGTACGAGGTGGCCCAGCGTGCGGATAAAACCGGGCCATATGCGGGTATTCCTTACGATGGCAAGCTCACCAAAGCAGCTGGCGCCGGAAAGTGGTGGAGCGGTTATGACCCGCAGGCGCTATACGCACAAAATCATGCGTTGAGCCAGGACAGTCTCGACAACGACAGCATGGGCCGCCACTGGGCCTGGGGTAACGGCGCCAGCATACCTGCTAAAGCTTACTGCGATAAGTTATTAAACCGCACCATTGAGCTGATAGATAAATATAGTCCTGAGCTCATCTATTTTGATGATACCGCCCTGCCGCTTTGGCCGGTAAGCGACGCGGGCTTAAAAATCGCAGCCCACATGTATAATACCAGTATTAAAAAACACGGTAAACTGGAGGCTGCGCTGTTTGGTAAAGTACTGGATGAGCAGCAGCGTAAATGCATGATATGGGATATAGAACGCGGACAAAGCAACCAGATCGAACCTTTGCCCTGGCAAACGGATACCTGCATCGGCGGATGGCATTATGACCGCCGCATATTCGACAACAAGGGCTATAAAAGTGCCAGGACAGTGGTACACACCCTGGTTGACATTGTGAGTAAAAATGGCAACCTGTTGCTCAATATCCCTGTGCGCGGCGACGGCACCATTGACAGTGAAGAACGCACCATAGTTGAGGGCATAGGCGCCTGGATGCAAACAAATAATGAAGCGATTTATGGCACCCGCCCCTGGAAGGTATTTGGCGAAGGCCCGGCGATCGAATCGGCAGCCCCGATCAATGCGCAGGGCTTTAACGAAGGGAAAGGCAAGCCGTTTGGGGCCGAAGACATTCGGTTTACCACAAAAGGCAAAACACTTTACGCTGTTATGCTGGGTTGGCCGGCCGGGAACGAAACCACAATTAAATCGTTGGGCGCAGGTGATCAGGCTGGTAAAATAAGCCAGGTAAGCCTGCTTGGAAATGATAAACTGAATTTTCAACAAACGGCAGCGGGCCTTAAAATAAAATTGCCTGAACAGGCGCCGGGTAAAGATGCCTTCGTTTTAAAAATTGAAGGGGCTATCTGATTGGTACGATGAAGCTGAGACTTTTTTATGCGCAGCACATTGCGGATTCACAGGCAGGTCTTTGTTTCGCGCAAGCTTTTAAGCCGGCGTCGCTGCATAAGAGAATTGTTACGGGAATGATCAACGACAGCCGGTTGCATTGTAAAATCTCTGCTTATCGTTTAACCACTGTTCTTTTCTTCACTACCTGGTTTAATCAACCAGGCCCTGATACCCTGTTGCTGAAACAAATAAACCTATGAAAATCAGAAAATTTAAAAGGATAATCCTGATCGCCTGCCTGCTGATGGGCACCATTGTCGCTTACGGGCAGGGGCTTTTTGTTGGCGCTAACTACCATCCGCATGACGATAGAGATCCGGAAAAAATAAAAAAAGATATCCTGTTGATGAAGGCCGCCGGGTTTACGGTGGTCAGGATGGGCCATCTGGCCTGGGACAGTTATGAGCCTTCTGAAGGTAAATTCGATTTTCATTGGTTTGATACCGTGATGAACATGATGAATAAGGCAGGGATCAAGGTGATTCTTGATATAGCTATCCGGCCTGCGCCAATCTGGCTGCATCATAAATATCCCTCCATAAATATCGTTGATGCTAACGGGGATGTGCATTATCCCAACCATCGTTACATGGAGGATGCGGGTGATCCGGAGTATCAAAAATATGCAACCCTGTATGCGGATTCACTCACAAAACATTATGCAAAACACCCTGCCCTCCTGGCTTTTGGTATTGATAATGAATCAGGAGACGGGCCCATTTCCTATTCGGAATCGGTACGACAGCGATTTATCACCTGGTTAAAAGATAAATATGGAAGCCTTGATAATTTGAACAAGGCCTGGGCCACGCAACGTTGGTCAAGGCGGCTTAATCAGTTTGACGAAGTTGGATTACCCGTAGCAACGCACAATACCGATGTGCCTGAACGGATGCTCGATTTCAGGCGTTTTGTTTCGGATGAGGTTAACCGCTCGCTTTTTAAAATTATTGCTGTTGTAAACACCAACGCACCGGATGCACTAACCAATACCAATGCCTGGTATTACAGCGCGTTAAAATATTTTGACTATTCTGAAATAGCCTATTCTGGCAAAATGGCCCGTGAGGGTTGCGGCTTTTATCCCGGAAACTCATTGACGACCAATTGGGGAGTCATGAACGCCTTATTTGGAATTTCGCGGATCCAGTTTGAAAGCACCAATCCTTTCTGGTGCAGCGAGTTCACGACGATGACGGCGGTCCCCAATTCAATCAGAAAATCGGCCTATGCCTCGCTGATGTACGGCAATCAAATGGTTTGCGGATGGACCTGGCAAAGCATGTGGGCTGGCGAAGAACAATATCTGGAAGGCATGCTCGATTGGGATGGAATACCCAACCGTAAATACGATGAATATAAAAAAATAGCTACCGAGTTTAAAAAGATCGCCAAGTACTTTCCTTATAAGCCCAACCCTGAAGTCGGCCTGGCATTCTCCTTTCCCAGCCAGATAGCGAGCAGCTATTTCCCCGAGGTGCATGACCAGCAGTTACAGGCGTGCTGGAATTTGTTTTATTATCGGAACATGGATTCCCGCGTTGTTGAGATCAGTAAAAGCTCACTAAACTGTAAATTGCTTTTTGTGCCGGGTGTAACCGTGATGGACGAAACGACTGCCAATAAGATCAGGGATTTTGTAAAAAACGGAGGGACGGTCATTATGACAAGTAATTCCGCCCTGGTTGACGAAACCGGGAAAGTATTTGCTTCGACCCACCCCGGGCGGCTAAACGACGTCTTCGGCATACGGATAGCGGGTTATGAAGAAACAGAAACGCTGAACGAAATATCCCGTGATTCTTTAACCGGCAAAAAGATCAAACTAAATTATAAGGGGCGATCAATTGGAACTGAGTCCACCCGGTTTGACATGATCGAATCCAAAGGAGCTGAAATCGTGGGACGTATCACCAGTTTAGATAAAGATTATCCGATCATCACCTCTAACAAATATGGCAAGGGCCGGGCAATTTACGTGGGATTGCCAGCGAATGGCGAGGTGCTTAACCCATTGCTTGATGAACTGATAGATGAATTGGGTATTAAAAAAGGTCCGCCGGTACCCGATGGCGTCATGGCCAGGCAAATTGATAAAAACCATATTCTATACTTGAACATGGGCAGAAAACCCGTCGAAATCCGAATGAAAGGCGCTTTCAAAGGCATCCTCACAGGTAAGGACTATGCCGATAGTTTTGTGTTGCCGTCTGAAGAACCCGAACTGATCGAAATTAAGTAGTGGAAAGTCGGGCGAGCGACCAGGAATCGAAAAGCTGAGAAAAACGATCGTTGCAACGATGATTATTCGATATGGAGTGATGAAGCTTGTTATTTAACAAGGCTATGCATTATCTTAGCAGTTTACACTTCGATTCCACATCCTGCCGGCTTAAGAATGAAAGAGATAAAGGCGATCATCAATGCCTACGACAAATTAGACAAACAATCCAGGTGCGCCGCCCTGGCTACGGTTGTACGGGTTGAAGGCTCGTCATATCGCCGCACCGGCGCCCGTATGCTGGTAACTGATGATGGTGTTTGGATAGGCGGCATCAGCGGCGGCTGCCTGGAGGGAGATGCCCTGAAACGCGCACGTTTGGCTATAGCCAAATCCGAATCGTCATTAATAACTTACGATACTACGGAGGACGACGCTTACCAGATCGGTGTCGGCCTGGGCTGCAACGGCATTATCGATGTATTATTTACCCCGCTTCAATATCAAAATAAAAGCAACCCCGTTGAGGTGTTAAAATCGTGCATGGCAGCCAACCGGCAAACGCATGTGCTGGTTACCATAACCGGTATTAAAGGGAATTGGAAAAATATAAAAGCAGGTGATGTAATTCAATACACCGGACCGGAAAGCCTCCATGTTTTTGGCGACGAAGCGGCAAAAAACCCGCTTTTGGCACACATTAACCTTCACTTGGAAAGCAACCGGTCGGGCCCGGCTAAAATTGAGTTGCCTGGCGGGAAAGAACTGGCTGTGTTTATTGAGATCCTGCTGCCTGAAATACATTTGGTTTTGATGGGTCACCAGTATGATATTTACCCCCTGGCCCGGCTGATCAAAGAAGTTGGCTGGCGCGTAACGATGGTTTCCAACCCGTTAAAGATCGATTCAAAACTATCCTGTACTGTCGATGCTATTTTTAGCTACGAGCACCTGGATGCCATTCAAATCGACCGGTACACCGCCATTGTATTAATGTCGCACGATTATAAGACGGATAAAAGAAACCTGCCTGACGCCCTGCAAACGAATGCATTTTACATTGGCATGCTGGGGCCCAGGGTACGCTCAGAAAAGATATTTGCTGAGCTGGCCGCAGAAGGGAAAACCATTTCGAATGAGGACATGAACCGGATTTACGCGCCCGCAGGTTTGGATATTGGGGCTATATCGCCGGAGGAGATCGCACTGTCGATGCTGGCTGAAATAAAAACTGTCTTTTCGAAACGGGAGGGCGGTTTTTTAAGGCTGAGGCATATGCCTATACATGAAAGGAGTTAAAATTGCATGCTAGTTACATGAATGACGTAGTAGTTTTATTAGTTATCTATGGGACGCTTTTTATTTTGAGTCCGTTGATCGTTATGCTGCACGAACTTGGTCATGCGCTTGCTTACCTCACGCTAACCAAACCTTCCAAAATCGATATTTACATCGGGTCGTATGGCGACGCAACAAACAACATTGTGTTTAAAACCGGCAAGCTCAATTTTATTATCAAACGATCCTTCCCCTTTGTAAAAGGCATCGGCCTATGCGCAAGCGATAAACCTGAAACAGACTATCGGAAGTATATCGTGATTTTACTGGCAGGCGCCGTTTTTACCTTTGTTAGTGCGGGTATTGTTGCATTAATTGCCTTTGGCACAAGCGCGAATTTTTTAGTGCAGGTTGCCTGCTATATTTTCCTGGGTTTGTCTTTTGTGAGCTTACTGTCAAACCTTATACCGCGCGATATCCGCTACGCTAAGAAAAACGAATTAAATAGCGACGGCAGTAAGCTGTTGCTCACGCTGCAAATAAAAAACAAACTGCCGGATTACGTTGAAGCTTTTGAGCAAATAGACAAAAAAAACTACGCCGCAGCTACCGCAAGCCTAAAAAGTGTAATGGAAGCAAGCCCCAAAAATAGAAGATTATTAGCGCAATTTATACCGGCAGCATTGGAGGCAAGGATGTTTAAAGAGGCCGAACTGAGCATAAGCATGCTCGAAAGTATACCACCGGTTACAACCGACACGCTTTTTTACCGCGGATGCCTTTATTCCATGACGGGACAACACGATCAGGCCATCGAAACCTATAGCACAATCATCAACAAAAAGGATAAAAACCACATCCTTGCTTTGACCAACATTGGTTATGAACTCGTTGAAAAAGGTGCGCACCAGGTTGCGAAACGGGCATTGGACCGGGCCATAAAACTAAACCCAACTTTTCCCCAGCCTTACGCAAACCTGGCTTATTCAAAAATAATCCAGGGTGAGCTGAAAGAAGGAAAAAAGCTGATCGATACCTGCCTGGAGTTAAACGAATATATTGCGGACGCTTACAAAGCCTTAGGCGTATACCACCTGAAATTAAAAGATAAGGTAAGCGCAGCCGCAAACTTTGAAAAAGCCGCAGCGCTGGACGATACGATCGACTTAACCATTCACCTGGAAGAGTTGGCATTGCTCGGGGAACAAAGCTCAACAGCGGTATTTTAACACAGCGGTTTGTGACAAAAAAAGCATCATAAAAATCAACTTAATCAACGGTTCAGACGATTTTTCAAACCCCACTCCGCCATCTCGTTCAGCAAAGCGCCCAGGCTCTCCCCTTTCTTAGTAAGGCTATATTCCACGTGGGGCGGCACAACCGGCTTTACATCCCGCTTTATTAAATCATCCGCCTCCAGTTCGCGCAGGTGCTGGATCAGCATTTTTTCCGTTATAGCGGGGATGGTTTTCTTTAATTGCGCGTAACGCAGCGTTGATGTGCGTAAATTATACAGGATGAGCGGTTTCCACCGTCCGCCTATCCGTTCCAGCGTAAAAGTGACCGGGCATTGCGTATTGATAATACGCTTGTTTTCCTGGTTAGTCGAACTTTCTTTAACAGCCATTTTATACTTACTTTTTTGTTAGTACTTGCCAATTATACAGTAAAGGTATAACTTTGATCTGAATTAAAAAAAGAAAAATTATGAAATACATTTTATCAGGGTCGCTTGGGCATATCAACAAGCCGCTCACCCAAAAATTAGTGGCCGCAGGGCATAATGTAACGGTAATCAGCAGTCATCAAGCCCGGAGAGCGGAGATCGAAGCCCTCGGTGCAAAGGCTGCGATAGGCTCCGTTGAAGACGTTACTTTTTTAACTGAAACTTTTAAAGGCGCTGATGCTGTTTTCGCCCTGATTCCACCGCCGGTGACCGAACCCGCCGACTGGAAGGCACGCATCCACCAGGTCGGTAAAAACTTTGCTGACGCGATAAAAGCATCAGGGGTAAAAAAGGTGGTTCAGCTAAGCAGCATAGGCGCCCACATGGCCGAAGGCTGCGGGCCGGTTTCGGGCATACACTTTGCCGAGCTGGAATTGGATGCACTGGACGGCGTTGATGTGCTGCACCTGCGCCCGGGCTATTTTTATACCAATTTATTCGCGATGATCGGGCTGATCAAACATGCGGGCATCCTGGGCAACAATTTCGGCGCTGATAATACAGTAGTGATGGTTCATCCTAACGACATTGCTGCCGTAGCCGCCGAAGAATTGTTAAGCCTGGGCTTTACCGGCAAAACCGTGCGGTACATTGCCAGCGACGAACGGACCAGCCGCGAAATAACGTCTGTTTTGGGTGCCGCCATCGGCAAACCCGAACTGCCTTATGTGGAATTCACTGACGAACAAAACTTAAATGGCATCATAGGCGCCGGCGTTCCGGCTGAACTTGCCCGCAACTTTGTTGAAATGGGTACGGCTGTCCGCAGCGGCGAAATGTTTGCCGATTATAAAAAACACAAAGTGGAATTCGGTCCGACAAAACTGGAAGATTTCGCGAAGGAGTTTGCCGGGGCTTACGCAGGGCCCGCGGTTACAGCGGCCCATTAATATTAAAACTAACTAAATCGACAACAAGCCGTTTCATCCGTATGGTGGAACGGCTTGGTTTTGATCAGCCCTCGCGGTACTTGCTGCGATAATCATTAACCATTTTATCCATGCCCAGCCTCACGACAACAGGGAAAATTCGTGCAATGAATAAAAAAAACTTTGCCGTAAATGGAAAAATGATCACCGCTTTATTAGCCGAAACACCTTTCAGGATATGGTGCGCAGCCCGCTCCGGCGTAATGCCTTTTGCCAGCGTATCACGGCTGAACTGGCGGTAACTTTCTTTGCCCTTTATAAAAGCCGAACCTTCCGTTATTGGTGTACTTACTACGCCTGGGCAAACCAGATTTACTTTTACGCCAAGCGCCTTTGCCTCAGCGTGTAGGGTGCGTGTGTAAGCGGCGACGGCATGTTTGGTGGTGCTGTACGGGCCCACTACCGCAAGCCCGTCTATCAAACCCGCCAGCGACGAGGTGTTGACGATTTGCCCGCTGCCTTGCTTTAACATCAGTTCATAGGCGTACTGAGAGCCATTCAGTACGCCGAAAAGATTAAGATCAAAGGCGTATTTCCAATCGTTGATGTCCGTGTCGCGGCATTCGCCTATCACGCCGGTGCCGGCGTTGTTAAATATAAGGTCGACGCGACCGTGTTGGGCGAAAATTTCGGCCAATACGAATTTTATTTCTTCCTCTGTGGTAACATCCAGCTGTTTTGCGAAAATGCTATCGGCCTTCGCCCCTGCGGCTGTCGCTTCTGCTTTGAGAAGGTCAATATCAGCACAAAAAACAACGGCGCCCGCCGCTGCAAGCTGATGGCAAAGCGCACGGCCAATGCCGGAACCGCCGCCGGTAACCAGTGTGATTTTATTTTGAAAGTAATTGTGATACATGAAGATTGTCTGGATGAGTGAACGCAAATATAGGCCCCAAAAAAGGTCATACCCAAATTGCATAAAAAGTCTTCTAAAATCTCCATGACCTCTGCGATTTCTCAGCGTCCTCTGTGGTTATCCCGATAGCCATCGGGATTTTACCGCGGGGCCACAAAGAAGGCACCGAGAACGCGGGAAAGCGCGTTTAAAATTTAATCGCGCTTACCCTCTTTCCGCCGCAGGCGAAGAGAGGGTGGTCGAGCGAAGCGATGACCGGGTGAGTAGTCACCACGCGTTATTAACGTCAATGCATTAGCGCTAATGTCCACCGGATTCAACTCACCCCGACTACGCTTCGCTGGTCGACCCTCTCTCCCGCTTCGCGGGAAAGAGGGTAAGCGCAATTAACTTTTAAAAAGCGATTCCGTTGACAAAGAAGGCAGAGAACCCAGAGGGGAATATTATTTTTCTATCTTTAAACCCAACTTTTACTGACCAACTATTTTATCCTTCCTCAATGAAGACCAGATCGCTTATATTATTATTTCTGCTATTTTCGGGCATGGCTGCAACCGCGCAAAATGTGTTAACTCCTGAACTTTTATGGAAGATCGGCCGCGTGAGCGGCAAGGGCATTTCTAAAAATGGTAAATATGTTATTTACGAGGTTGGCATGCCGGATATTGCGGCAAATAAGATCAACACTAAAACCTACAGCGTTCCCATTGGCGGCGGGCCGGCAGTGCTGGTTAAAAAGGGCGAAGATTTACTGGCCGACAGCAAAATATCGCCGGATGGCAAATACAAAATTTTCAGCAAGGATGTTAAAGTAATAAAAGTTGCAGGCAGCGACTTTTACCCGGCGCTGAAAAAGAGCCAGGCGCTCATTTACAACAGCCTGAACTACCGGCATTGGGATACCTGGTCGGATGGAAAGTTTGGGCACGTTATGCTGGCGCCCATGGTAAACGGCAAACCGGGCAAAGCCAAAGACCTGATGCCCGGCGAGCCTTATGACTGCCCGCTGAAACCCGATGGCGGCGACGAAGGCTATGTGTGGAGCGCCGATGGCAAAAAAGTGGTGTACAGCTGCAAAAAGAAATTCGGCACTGCCTATGCCATCAGCACCAATACGGACATTTATGCCTACGACCTGGCGACCGGCCAAACCACCAATCTGACGGCCGATAACCCGGGTTACGACGTGCAGCCCAACTTTAATAAACAGAATGACATGGCCTGGCTGCAGATGAAACGCGACGGCTACGAAAGCGACAAAAACGACCTGGTGGTGACCGATGGCACCAACAAAATAAACCTGACCGCCCGGCGCGACGACATCCACGTTGGCGGCTACAAATGGGCGGCAGATGGTAAAAGCCTGTTTTTTACCGCGCCGATAAACGGCACTTCCATGTTGTTTAACGTTACTTACCCCGGCGCTGTGATTACGCAGGTAACCAACGGCGATTTTGATATTAACGACATTGTAGGCCAAAAAGGAAATACGCTGGTAGTGGCGCGGGGCGATTTTAACCACGCCAACGAACTGTACACCGTTGATGTTACCAACGGCAGCATGAAACAGCTTACCCATGTAAATGACGAACTGTACAGCAAAATCGGCATGTGCCCCATCGAACGGCGCTGGATAAAAACCGTCGACGGCAAGGATATGCTGGTTTGGGAAGTGTACCCGCCGGGCTTCGACAAAAGCAAAAAATACCCGGCGCTGCTGTTTTGCGAGGGCGGCCCGCAAAGTCCGCTTACGCAGTTTTATTCCTTCCGCTGGAATGTGCAACTAATGGCCAGCCAGGGCTATATCGTTATCCTGCCCAACCGCCGCGGCATGCCCGGCCATGGTACAGCCTGGAACGAGGAGATCAGCAAGGACCATGGCGGCCTGGCCATGCAGGATTACCTGAGCGCTACCGACGATATGGCCAAAGAACCCTATGTGGATAAAACCCGCATCGGCTGCGTGGGCGCCAGCTACGGCGGCTACAGTGTGTACATGCTGGCCGGCATGCACCAAAAACGCTTTAAAACCTTTATCGCCCACGACGGCATTTTCGATTTCCGCAGTATGTACGGCAGCACCGAGGAAATATGGTTCCCCAACTGGGATTACGGCGGCCCCTACTGGGATAAAAATAACGCCGCCGCACAAAAATCATATGCTGAATTCTCGCCCAGCAATTTTGTAGCCAACTGGGATACGCCCATCCTCATCTTCCACGGCGAAAAGGATTTCCGCGTACCGCTGGAGCAAGGCCTGCAAGCCTTCCAGGCCGCGCAATTACGGGGCATAAAAAGCCGGCTAATAGTCATGCAGGACGAAAACCACTGGGTGCTGCACCCGCAAAACGCGCTGGTGTGGCAGGGGGAGTTTTTTAAGTGGTTGAAGGAGACGATGTAGAGGAAGTTTGCAGTTAGACGTGACAGTTGGCAGTATCAGATTGCAAGCCAGAAAACCGTATATTTGTTTTAAAGAAGGAAGGCGGAATGAAACCAAAAATCACATCAGATAGAAACTTATTCGGACAGCAGCGATCATACACTCCTGAGGAGGTGCTTGCCGCTGGCGGCACTACCGCTTTTGGCTTAAAAAACCAGAAAAGAAAGTTGGAGGCAATAAAGGCTATTGAAAACGCCCCGCCTATAGAACCCTTTAGTGATGAAGAGTGGAATGATTTGATGAATCAACTTGCGAACGACAAATAATGAACCTGTTATTGGACACCAATATCGTCCTTAACATGATTAGGGCAAAAAAATTGAACGCCCTAAAATCCTTCATCAACCCCGATGATTCGATTCTTTACTTATGCGTTGTTTGTGATGCTGAACTCAGATCTCTTTCAAAAATGAACAAATGGGGAGAAAATAGAAATTATCTGATGTCCAATATTCTTGATACACTTGATATCATCGACGTAAACAACTCTTTGGTTGACATTTATGCGGAGATTGATTCTTACTCTCAAGGAAAAAATGCCGATTTTGATAATTATCCGTTTGGCTCAGCCCGCAATATGGGAAAGAACGATTTATGGATAGCATCACTGGCCACGCTTCTAAATTTAAAACTTGTTACAACAGACGCGGATTTCGACCATTTGCATAAGGTGTTTTTTGAAGTCAGGAAAATAAAACCTGAGGAATTCGATCAGTTTCATTAACCAAAACCAAACCGATGTCGCTTAAAACCGAACTTTCGAAGCTTGATAAGAAACAATTAACTGAGCTGATTGCCGACCTTTATAGAAAGAATAAAAGTGTGCAGGAATACCTGGATTTTTATTTTAAACCCGACGAAGACGGCTTATTTGAAAAATACAAAGCAAAAATTTATGAAACTTTTTATCCAAAGCGCGGCTTCGGTTATAACCTTAAGCAAGGGAAACAAGCCATTTCCGACTTTAAAAAACTTGGCCCATCCGAAGACCTGGTTGCCGATTTAATGCTTTTTTATGTTGAAACCGGCATTGAGTTCACAAACGACTTCGGCGACATAAACGAAACGTTTTACAGCAGCCTTGAAAGTACTTTCGCGGCGGCGCTTAAGATGATGAAAAAAGAAGATGTATTGGATAAGTTTGAGGATCGTGCCGCCAGGGTTCTTAAAGATACACAAAATATCGGCTGGGGGTTTCACGATGTGCTTTGTGATACGTTTTATCAGTTTTATGAATGACGGTTTGAGGAAATACAGAACGACCCATGACTGAACCCGATAAAAATAATATAGGGCGGGAACCTAAAACCGACCTAAGCTCACTAAATCAGGCGCAGCTTGATGCTGTTATTAGTGAAGCGAGGAGAATTCTTGTTCTGGCAGGTGCGGGTTCAGGCAAAACGAAAACGCTTCTTCAAAAAATCATTTATCTGATAGAAGAAAAAGGCGTTAGTCCCTCAAACATTTTAGCCATAACTTTTACAAAAAACGCGGCGAATGAAATGATCGACCGCCTGATCATTTCAGCCGATCATAAAGGCGAATACAATGCCATAATATCCGACAAAAACAAACAGAAAGAGGAAAAAAATGCCGCGCGCTCGCATTTCACAAGAAAATTTAAGTGGATTAATGGCTTAACTACAAAAACGTTTCATGGTTTTTGTTATGGCCTGCTTCGCAGCTATGGGGTAAATGAATTTGATAATAAATTCAAGCTGGTGGGGGATGAAAAACAGCATGACGACGATGTTTTGTCAAAAAGCCTTGCGCCGGAAACTGCGTTTGAAGTTTTTCACAAGACCGTAATTGAACTTTGTGACGATACGCCCTATCTGCTCGACCTTAAGAAATATATTCTTGACTACGTTATTGACAGGATACACACCGACCGGCAATATTCGTCGTCGCCGAAGGACGGCAAATATTACACAACGTTAAACGGTGAACGGGTGCGCTCCAAATCCGAACAATATATTGCCGATTGGCTTTACCGGCACAGCATCCCTTATGAGTATGAGCCATTGTTAAACGTAAAAGATTTCGACTTCCATCCGGATTTTTTTATCCCTGACGCGGACCTGTACATCGAACACGTCAGCAATAAAAGTTACTCAACCCGCGACAAGGAAGAGCAATTTCATAAAGGAGGATTGCTTTTGGTTAAAACTTTCGAAAAAATGGCGGAAGATACCGGGTTGTTCAATCACACGCTCGATAAAATCCTAAAAAACAGGCTTTCCGAAAATTACAACACCAGCAGGGTGCTTGTTTTTAAAGAAGAGTTTAATAAGTACCACGAAGATGTTAAAGACTTCATCAGCATGGTAATGCGGGTTACCGACATGATTAAGGTCGAAAACATCGACGTTGAAAGCGTTTTCGCACGGTCACAGCGCGACCAGCACGAAAGAGTCCGGTCCTTTTATAAACTCGCCGTTCCGGTCATTAAAAAATATATCAGCTATTGTGTAAACAAGTCTTACCTGGATTTTAATGACCTGATTTCTACTTCTATTTCGCTCTTTAAAAACCAGCCCGATATTCTTCATCAATTTCAAAATAAATACCAGTATATTTTAGTCGATGAGTTTCAGGATGTTAACAATCTCCAGGTTGAATTTATAAAACTTCTGCTTACCGACCGTACCCAGCTTTTTTGCGTGGGCGATGACTGGCAAAGTATTTATGGCTTCCGGGGTTCCAATGTCAGCTATATCGTAGAGTTTGAAAAGCACTTTAAAAACTCCACGATATTCAAATTAAATTTAAACTATCGCAGTACGCAAAACATAGTCGGGGCCAGTAACGAGGTTATTAAACACAACAAGTTTAAGGTAGAGAAGGAAATCTGGGCCTCGAAAATGTCGGAGCACAAAATAGTCATCTTCGCGGGAAGCCATGAGGAGGAGAACATTGAATTTTGCGTAGATAACGTAAAACGGCTTTTAAAAGATGGGGTAAAAAGTGACGACATTTTATTCCTTTACCGGCGCAGTAAAATGTACGCGCCTTATTTTCAGCGGTTCAAGCGCGAAGGGATTTACGTGCAATACAAAACTATTCATGCTGCCAAAGGACTTGAAGCAAAGGCTGTGTTTATCATTGGGCTTACTGAAGGCCCGGGCGGTTTCCCTGATATATGGTTGGAGGACAGAATTTTTCAGATAATAAAAAAAGCCGATCATGATTTACTGATAGAGGAAGAAAGAAGGCTTTTTTATGTAGCCATCACCAGAGCGAAGGATAAACTTTTTTTAATCACTGAAAAGGGGAATGAATCGAGCTTTTTAAAAGAGATACCGGAAAACTTTACGGTAAAAACAAGCCTGGGAAGTAAATCGGTGGTTGAGAAAATAATTGTCTGCTCTAATTGTTTAAGTCAATTGGAACGTTTGTTTGCATTTTGCCCATATTGCGGAAATAAAATATAAGGTCAGTGTCTAAAAAATCCGTTAATCCCACAAATCCCGGTTCAGACAATGCGCCAGGGGTTGAAGCAATTACCGACCCCGCCTAATACCCAACGCTACTACGTTAAGCCTTACCTTCCAAACCTCCCTATACCGGCGCATGCGCCCGGTTTAATAAAACCGCTGCTTCATCAAGCAATCTACCCGCTTCATGTAAAATAATATGAGGCTTGTTCATGTTTTTTCATCTTCACAAAGCAGTACGGGGTCAGTGCACTTAGCCGGCTGATCAGCTTGCTGAAAGGCCCTCCCGCTGGTTCAAAAACGCAAGTCAACCCGATAAAACAACATGGCTATTTTTAAAGAAAGGATTAATCGCCGGGAACCCTCCTTCCTGCAACTGATCGTGCTGTTGACCCTGATACAGCTATTTATCGCGCTCCTGACCAACGGTTTTGCCCTGTCGTCCGACGAAGCGATGTGGCATTATATCGGGCGCAACTGGTTCAGGAACGGCCTTGTCCCTTATTCCGGCGGGGTTGATAACCATTCGCCGCTGATTTTTGCCGTATTCGGCCTGTCCGACAAGCTATTCGGCGTAAATTATTGGTTCCCGCGGTTATTGGGAACCCTGTGCCAGTCCGTCGGTGTATTTTATATTTACAAATCAGCCACGCATATTGCCGGTAAACAGGCAGGGCTGCTGGCTATGTCGTTGTACGGCCTCTCGGTTATGTGGCATGGCGCCGACGGCAGGTACACTTCGTACACCGAAACCTACGAGGTGATGTTCATGATCATCTCTTTTTATTTTTTTGTTTCCGCCGGCGCAAAAAAACGATACTTCATCAGCGGCTTTTTTGCGGCAATAGGGATGGGGTTCCGTTTGTCGGGTGTTTTTGGCATCATCGCGTTGTTTATCGCGTCATTCAATAAAACAAGAAATTGCACCCTCGCATTTTGTTTGGGGGTATTATCGGGTATGGTTTTCCTCGGGTCAATTTTGCTTTTAGCCGGCATCAACTTTCGTGAGGTATATCTCTATGGTTTTGGCGATAATTTTGGGCGGGGCAGCACCACCGATCATAATTTTTTGTGGCGGGCAACGCAATTTCATAACCTGTTCTTCTACTCGGAGGTGATCTTATTTTACCCGCTGGCCATGGCGTATGTGTTTATAAACAGAAGGGTTGACTGGCTGGTTTTATGGGCGATTTTTGAATTTGCCGGCATTAATATCATCGGCAACTATGCCAGGGTGGATCTGAAGGGCCTGCTGCCTCCCCTGTCACTGATGGGTAGCCTGGTTATTGCCCGTTTAAATGTTCCGCTTAAATATAGCCTCATCGTCATCTGGGTTTGCTTTAGCCCAAAAATAGTGGAGCCTATTTTAAATTTTACCAGGTTATTTACTGGCGAATTTCAAAAAGCTGAAAACTATTGCCACGAGCCAGTTATACAGCCGGATGAGAGCGCGGGCCGGCAGCTGGGCTTGTGGATACGGGCCAATACAAAGCCGCAGGAAAAAGTACTTGTTGCGGGCTATGGATCGCAGGTGCAGGTTTATTCGGAACGAATATCTCCGGGCATTTATTTTAATGCCACCCAAACACAGATAGCGAAGGACCGGTTTTACAGGGATTTGAGCGGCAATGAACCTGAAATGATACTTGTGCCGCTATTTCCCGAATATCAGCAATACATAGACGCCGACCTGCGGCAATATATCGGCCGGCTGGTTGCAAAGGACTATTATTTAGACCGCTGCATGTTTAATTATAATGTTTACCGGATTAAAAAATGAAGGCGGGTATCGGTAATGTGAGACCACCGCAATCAACCATCCCGCCAAATAAAATTCTGTTCACCCGTCCTATTTTTAAAAAAATAAAATTTTCTATTGACAAAACCATTTTTACTTGTACATTTACGCCGCAAACAAAAACGATGAAGTTTAACAACGCATATTTTTACGGTTACTACTTTTACTTTACCAGTAAGAGCCGGGACTGATATGCAAAAACAACATACAGAAAAAACTGAAAAGTCCCGGCCCGAAAGAGCCGGGACTTTTCGCTTTTAACAGGTTATATGACCAGCACGCACCAGCAAAAAATTAAAATAAAACTTACGGTGCATGATAGCTCGTCAGCCGTTAAAAAAACAAATAATAACTGATGAAACAAGATAAACCAAGAGTAGCCATTCAAGGAATACGCGCTTCGTTCCACGAGGAAGCGGCCTTCCAGTTTTTTGGCGAGAACATTCACACGCTGGAGTGCAGCTCGTTTAAACAAACTTTCGAGGCCCTGCAAAAAGGCGAGGCGGATTACGTAGTGATGGCTATCGAAAACAGCATCGCCGGCAGTATTTTGCCCAATTACACGCTGCTGTTAAACTATGGTTTCCCGGTGATCGGTGAGATATACCTGCCGATACAATTGCACCTGATGGCGCTGCCTGGCGTAAAGTTTGAGGACATTAAATATGTGACGTCCCACCCTATCGCCATCCGCCAGTGCATTGATTTTTTTGACGAATACCCGCACCTGAACATTGTGGAAAGCAGCGATACCGCCGCCTGCGCCAAACGTATCTACGAGGAACAGTTAAAAGATACGGTCGCAATAGCCAATACGCTGGCCGCAAAGCTGTACGGGCTGGAAGTGCTGGAGCGCCGCATTGAATCGAATAAAAAGAACTTTACCCGTTTTTTGATCCTCACCAATCATGACAATGTGCCTAAAAAGCAGCCGAACAAGGCATCGCTTTGTTTCCAGGTAAGCAATAAGGTTGGCGCCCTGGCCAAAGTGTTGAATGTTTTCGCTGAGGAAAGCCTGAACATGAGTAAGATACAAAGCATGCCGGTACTGGGCAAGCGCAACGAATACAATTTTTATGTTGACGTGGAATGGGAGGAGCAAAAACAATACGATGCGGCCATACGCAGGATATTAAAATACACGCAAAACTTTAACATACTGGGCGAATATCAAAAGCATGAGGAGGAAGGAAATGGAGAGACAAAAGCAATGAAGGAAAAAGCGCCGAAACGGTATGTGGAGGTGAGGACAGTCCGGAAGTCCGGAAGTCAGTAAAGTCCGAAAGAAGGAGCAAGCCGTAAAACGCAAGAAATTATTAAAGAACTTAACAACAATATTAAACAAACAAAATAAATCTTCCGGACTTTCGGACTTTTCCGACTTCCGGACTAAAAAACATAACGACTAATTAATTAACACTAAACAAAACTTCCGGTCCCGATAGCTATCGGGACTCGGACGCCAAAAACTCAAAAACAGCCAAAACGATGAAACTGAACTTAAACATAGAACCACTGGAATCGTGGATAAAAAAAGGAAGCGATCCTTTATTGATAGCCGGTCCGTGCAGTGCCGAAACGGAAGAACAACTGGTAGCAACGGCGCATTTATTAGCCAAAACGGGCAAAGTATCTGCCTTGCGCGCGGGTATCTGGAAACCGCGTACCCGCCCCGGCGAATTTGAAGGGATCGGCAGCATCGGCCTTAAATGGCTGCAGCGCGCAAAAGCGGAAACCGGTTTGCCGACCGCTATCGAGGTGGCCAACGCAAAACACGTGGAAGAAGCGCTGGAAGCCGGCGTGGACATCCTGTGGGTGGGCGCACGCTCAACCGTTAACCCTTTTACCGTGCAGGAAATTGCCGATGCGCTGAAGGGTGTCGACGTACCTGTTATGGTAAAAAACCCGGTAAATCCTGATCTGTCCCTGTGGATCGGTGCGCTGGAGCGCATCAACAATGCAGGGATCACCAAGCTGGCGGCTATACACCGGGGATTTTCCTCACACGAGAAAAGCGCCTTCCGCAACGAACCGATGTGGGACCTGGCCATCAGCCTGAAAACACATGCGCCGGAGCTGCCCATCATTAACGACCCCAGCCACATCACCGGCAACCGCGACCTGATCGGCTATGTGGCCCAAAAAGCGTTGGACCTGGATATGCAGGGCCTGATGATCGAGTCGCACATTGACCCGACCGTGGCCTGGACCGATGCCAAGCAACAGGTCACCCCCGCCGCCCTGGTTGAGATCATCGAGCACCTGGCCCTGCGCAAGCCTGAGGTAAGGAACAGCGAGATGAAAGATAAGCTTGCTGAACTTCGTACACAGATAGACAAGATCGACGACCTGGTGATCCAGAAAATGGCCGAAAGGATGAAGATTGTGGAACAGATCGGCACTTACAAAAAGGAAAACAACGTAACCATCCTCCAAGTAAACCGTTGGGACGAGATATTACGCAAGGGTATTAACTACGGCAGCGCCCTGAAACTAAGCCCCGAGTTTACCGAAAAGCTGCTGGAGCTGATTCACGCCGAATCGATCCGCAAGCAAACCGAAATTATGAACAAGCCCGAGGCGGACTTAGAGAAATTGACGCACGCGTAAAAAACTTCCGGCTGTAGAGGCGCGATGCATCGCGTCTCCCACATGCTGAGCAACCGTGAAGGGCAAAACAAGAGACGTAAAATATTGCGGCTCTATGGCCAAACATACAGGCAAACAAAGAGACGCGAAGTGTCGCGTCTCTACGTGAAATTATGAAACATAACATCCTCCTTACCAAAAGCAGCAAATCGGTGCACGGCACTGTCCACCTCACCGGCTCAAAAAGCGAGTGCAACCGCGCGCTGCTCATCGAAGCGTTGAGCAACGGTAAGGTAAAAGTTGAAAATATATCCGACGCTGCAGATGCCGCAACGATGTTGCGAGTCTTGAGTCCGGAGTCGAGAGTCTTGAGTCAAAACAGTGAAGCCTCGGGACTCAAGACTCAAGACTCAAGACTCATCAACATCGGTCCCGCCGGTACGGCTATGCGTTTTTTGACTGCGTATTTCGCCATTGGGGATGAGGAAGTGATTTTAACCGGCAGCGAGCGGATGAAACAGCGCCCGATAGGGATTTTGGTGGAGGCTTTGCGCAAGCTGGGCGCGCAGATTGATTACGTCGAAAACGAGGGCTTTCCGCCCATCAAACTGAAAGGCAGCTTTGAGCAGCTTTCTAATAAGGTCAGTATAAAAGGAAACGTAAGCAGCCAGTACGTTACGGCGTTGCTGCTTATTGCTGCCCGGCTGCCTTTCGGTTTGGAATTGCATATCGAAGGTGAGTTGACCTCACGCCCGTATGTGGAAATGACGCTGGCCATGCTGCAAGCGGCCGGTATACATCATACCTGGACGGATAATGTGATCAGCATGCCCCACCAGGAATTTGCGGAGACTTCGCTGCATGTAGAACCCGATTGGAGCGCTGCTTCCTACTGGTATGCCATAGCTGCCCTGGCGGATGAAGCCGAACTGTTTTTACCCGGATTAACCAAATACAGCCTGCAGGGCGACAGCGTCATCACGGAGATCATGGCCAACTTTGGCATTACCTCGCAGTTTAAGGATGGTGGCGTGTACCTTCAAAAAGAGGCTAAGCCAATAACCCGCAAAATATTCGACCTGAAAAGCTGTCCCGACCTGGCCCAAACCGTGATCGTTGTTTGCGCCGCTTTGGGTCATAATGCCACCTTTACCGGGCTGGAAACGTTAAAAATAAAAGAAACCGACCGCGTAAAAGCATTGCAAAACGAGTTGGAAAAGATGGGCGTAAAGCTGATCGAAAAAAACCAGGTATACAAGCTGGATTGCAGCGAAAAGTTCATCCCGGAGCGTATCTTTATCCACACCTACGATGATCACCGTATGGCCATGGCCTTTGCGCCCCTGGCACTGGTGATACCGGAGGTGGAGATTGAGGATTACATGGTGGTTGAAAAATCCTACCCTGCTTTTTGGAAGGATCTGGAGAAGGTCAAATTTGAGGTAAACGTTATTTAATTTGTCATTGCGAGGAGCGGTAGGACAGAGTGCGTGGGGCGCGACGAAGCAACCTCGTCGCCAAACATTATCGCTAATGCATTGGCGTTAATGAATAGCTAAGAGGTTGCCACGCTGCGCTCGCAATGACAAAGTGTATCAATCGGTGTAATCATTTTAAAATCGGTGTAATCCCAAAAAATAAATGGCAGGCAATACCTTCGGGCAATTATTCAGGATAACCACTTTCGGCGAATCACATGGCGAGGCGATCGGCGTCATCATTGACGGCTGCCCCGCGCAGTTGGATGTAGATTTGGACTATATACAAGGCGAGTTGGATAAACGCAAGCCTGGCCAGTCCAAAATTACTACGCAGCGCAAGGAAAGCGATACGGTCAAAATACTTTCCGGCGTGTTTGAAGGCAAAACTACCGGTACGCCCATTGCCATGCTGATCCCAAACGAGGACCAGCGCTCAAAAGATTATGGCCACAACGTGGATGTTTTCCGCCCCTCGCACGCAGACTATACTTACCAGGAAAAATACGGCATCCGCGACCACCGCGGTGGCGGGCGTTCATCTGCACGCGAAACTGCTGCTCGTGTCGCAGCAGGAGCATTGGCCAAGCTGCTGCTCAAAACGCAGGGTATCGAAATTGTAGCCCATGTAAGCAGTGTGGGTAAGATCAATGCGCCTGATATCGAGATCAGGAACGTAGATGAATTTATTGAAGAACGCGAGAAGAACATTGTCCGCTGTGCTGATCGGGCAACGGCTGAAGAAATGATCGCCCATATTGACAGCATCCGCAAACAGGGCGATACTGTTGGCGGAAAGATCAGCTGCCATATCCTCAATTGCCCTGTGGGCCTGGGCGAACCGGTATTTGATAAGCTGCATGCCGACCTGGCTAAAGCGATGCTAAGCATCAACGCCGTTCACGGCTTTGAATATGGCTCCGGTTTTGCCGGCAGCGAAATGCGGGGATCGGAGCATAACGACATCTTTTTGCCAAAAACTGAAAATTCAGCAGTAAAAACCATCACCAACTTCTCCGGCGGTATACAGGGCGGCATCAGCAATGGCATGCCCATTGAGTTTAAAGTTGCTTTTAAACCAGTGGCTACCATCATGCAGGCGCAGGCTACTGTTGATAGTGCCGGCAATGCCGCCGAAATCTCCGGCAAGGGACGACATGATCCCTGCGTAGTACCCCGCGCGGTGCCAATTGTGGAGGCAATGGCTGCACTAGTTTTGGCTGATCATTGGTTGAGGAATAGGAATTCGATATTGCCCCCAGTCTTGCCGTATTAGATTTGTCACCTTTTTAAAAAAGCATGACGAAAGCGTTTCAGCGTTCCATTTTTTACATGGAACACTTGAAACGCTATGAAAAACGCTCATTATCAGTTGCTTTTATTTTTTACTGACAAAATCTTCTCACCACAAATTGTCTGATAATAGAGTGCTTTTGAGAACTGGTAACTTCAAAGTCTGGGGATAACCCCAAAACTTACGAAGTTTTTGAAACTTCGTAAGTTTGCTCAATCTTTCGCCTTACATAAAATCCTTCTTTCGCCTTATCGTCTTTATCATTACCTTTGAATCTATCATAAAAAAGGGCCGGCCTGAATGTCTAACATAAGTATTGTTGAAAAAAAGTGGATCGAAAATTTCAGCAAATCACCGTTGGTAGACGAACAAACCGGGCTTTTCAGAAAAGATTATGCACACGTTCTTTTTTATGAGCGACCGGAAGAAAGCGTTTATCCCTCCGACTTCCCCAACAACTTCAGTAGTTTTTTTCGAGACTATAACTCGAAGGATATTCTGAGTGTATTAAATGCCTGCTGTATCTACCTAAACTTTGTCGGCATCAGCATTGGATATGAAAAAGTGGTTGATCATATCCGGAACACCCCTCCGGAATTCCCAAAGTTTGTTGATAAATGCTATTATATTTTAAAATCACTGGCGCATAACCAAATCGTCGAGGTATCCAATCCTTTTAAAGATACCTTTCGCGAGATTGATTATTTAGCACGGATAGAATGCGGCGAACTGCAATTGAACTTATTTGATGAGCCGCTGTACCTGCCCGACCTGTACAGCAGGTTTACAAACTTTCCCGAAGGATACGAACAAAACGCCATCGTAAAACAATTGTTCGAAAAACTTAATTCCACTAACGAGAGCTTTTATATCACCGGCAAAGCGGGTACCGGTAAGTCCACTTTCATCCAATACTTTGCAAAAAATACCCGAAAAAAACTCTTGCTGTGCGCCTTTACCGGCATTGCGGCCATTAATGTGGGTGGCCAAACCATCCACTCGTTTTTCAGGTTCCCGCTGAAGCCTTTGTTGCCCGAGGATGACGAGATCACCAAATTTGAACCTTACTCCAAAAAGTACAAGCTGATACAGGAGATCGATACTATAATTATCGATGAAGTATCCATGCTGCGGGCCGACATTGTGGAAGCAATCGATTATTCGCTCCGCATAAACGGGGGCAATCCCAATAAAATATTTGGCGGCAAGCAGATCATTTTTGTGGGCGACATATTCCAGCTGCCCCCCGTAGCCGGATCGAACGATACGCTGGAGAGAATGCTTTTTACCGAGGAATATAAAAGCAAATACTTTTTTGATTCGAAGGCCTATAAAAAACTCAACCCTACCTATTTTGAATTCAAGATATCCTACCGGCAAGGGACCGACCTTGAATTTGTCCGGCTTTTGGATAAAGTGAGGGTGTGCGATATTGATGACCAGGTGCTAAAAATTTTAAATACCCGGGTATACCCCAACTACGTGCCCAAAAATGATGAATTTGTAATTACCCTTACCACCAACAATGCTCTGGCCTTTAATGAAAATGTACGCAGGCTTAATGAACTGCTCGATACCTCTTTTATGTTTGAAGCTGAGATAGAAAGTGAATTTAAGGAACGTGACTATCCCACCAATAAAACCCTTGAGCTGAAAAGATATGCCCAGGTGATCTTTATCAAAAACGACCAGGCGGGCAGGTGGGTAAACGGAACGATAGCCAAGATCGATTTTATTTCGGATAATTTTATCGAGGTGCGGTTACAGAATGGCAGCATACATAAGCTGGAAAAAGCTACCTGGGAAAACCGCGTTTTTCAATACGACCGTACAAAACGACGAATCGTATCTGAATTAAAAGGAAAGTTTACCCAGTATCCCATTAAGCTGGCCTGGGCCGTAACCATCCATAAAAGCCAGGGCTTAACGTTTGATAAGGTGACCATCGATGTAGGCAGTGGCGCCTTTGTAAACGGGCAGTTGTATGTGGCGCTAAGCCGTTGCCGCACCTTGCAGGGCATCACCCTCAAACGCAGCATCCGCCACGACGACGTGATTTCCGATCAGCGCATCATCGATTTCCACGAAACCGAGAAATTGATCAATTCTATTGATTTCGAAGGTTGACCCGCTTGCATACCTGCATCCCGCACGCGCGGGACATATTTCCCGATCATCCTATCGTCAAATCTCCCGCATCCGCACATCTGTATATCCGCACATCTTCACATTCTCCTATCTTTACTTCCGCCATGCTCACCGCCTTCATCCAATTATACAAACAAGCATTCAGCGGTCTTTCCCGTAATAGCTGGCTGCTCAGCGCGGTCATGCTCATCAACCGCAGCGGAACCATGGTCGTCGCATTCATGACGGTTTATTGCGAGCATCAGCTGCACTTTACCCCGGTGCAGGCAGGTACGATCATGGCGCTTTTTGGTGTGGGAGCCCTCTGCGGCGGCTTTATTGGTGGAATTTTAACCGACAAAATCGGCTTTTATGATATACAGGTTTGGGCGCTTGTTACCGGCGGGCTGTTATTTATGGCGCTTGGCTTTCTGCATACTTTTACAACGCTGGCCTTTGGGGCCTTTGTGTTAAGTTTTTTTAATGAGTCCGTGCGGCCGGCCAACTCCAGCGCCATTGTCCATTACAGCTCACCGAAAAATAAAACCCGGTCGGTATCGCTCAACCGGCTGGCTATTAATATCGGCTGGGCTGTTGGTGGTCTTATGGGCGGCCTGCTGGCAGCTATCAATTACCGCCTGCTGTTTTGGGTGGATGGCGGCACTAATATCCTGGCGGCTATCCTGCTGGTTATCCTCATGCCTAAAGCCGGCATCGTAAAATCTATCAAAAAGCCAGAAAAAGGCCCCGCACGCAGCTCGGTTTATGCCGATCTTACTTACATACTCTTCCTTTTACTCGGCACTTGCTTTTTCATTTGCTTTTACGAGTTCATGATCATCGAGCCGGCTTTTTACAAACTTGCCTGGCACTTTAATGAGCGTTTTATCGGTGTGCTGATGGCATTAAACGGCCTCCTTATCGCCTTTTTCGAAATGGTGCTTATTCACAACCTCGAAGGCAAGCGCCATGGACTGGTGTACATCATCGGCGGCATCCTGGCCGGTACCGGAGGCTTTGTGCTCCTCAACCTGTTGCCGCCAACTGCGCTGGTGGCCATTTTTGTCGTTGTACTCATCACCATCAGCGAAATGCTCAGCATGCCCTTTATGAGCTCTTTCTGGATGGGCCGGTCAAAAGATCATAACCGCGGGCAATACGCCGCCTTATACAGCATGTCGTGGTCATTTGCCGGGGTAGCCGCGCCTTTTTTGGGCGGACTCATCATCGCCTCGGGTGGCTTTACCGCCCTGTGGTGGGTACTGGCCGGTTTAAGCGCGGTAGCAGCAGTGGGTTATTTCTTTATGTACAAGGCGCAGCGAACATCACCAATAGCGGCGTAGAGACGCGACACATCGCGTCTCCAACATTTTTATCCGTCCCTTTCACGTCAAATTCCTGTCCCGAAACCAAACCTCATCTGGTTCAACCTTACATTCTTCCAGCAAACGGATCAGTTCCACAGGGTCGCCCGAGGTAATGACTAATTTCCGATTAGCTGGTTTTAAAAAGCGCTGCCCCACCATCAGGTCCATTTGCTGCAGCAGCAGGTCGTAAAAGCCGTTGACGTTCAATATTCCAGTAGGATGATTATGCAGACCCAGTTGCAGCCACGTAAGCACTTCAAAAAATTCTTCCAGCGTACCAAAGCCGCCGGGCAACATAATGAAGGCATCGCTCAGGTCGTTCATTAACTGCTTGCGCTGGTGCATATTTTCAACCAAATGCAGCTCGGTTAAACCGGGGTGGCCAACTTCCTTATCCATTAAAAATTGAGGAAGGACGCCGACCGCTTTTCCGCCCCTGCCTAAAACAGCACCGGCCAAAATACCCATCACCCCTACTTTACCGCCGCCGTAAACCAGCGTCAAGCCCCGGTTTACCAATACTTCCGCAAGCTGTTCTACTGCCTCCTTCAGCACGTGGTCGCCGTTAAAATTTGCACCGCAGAATACACAAACCGATTTCATATTGTAGAATAATTGTTACAGATAGCGTGTCGAAATGTACGTGAAAGTTGGAATGTTTGGACAGAAATTTTCTTAACATTGTATGGCATGTGGTTCATGGTTCATCGTTCATGGCCTGTGGCGTTTCCAATTATTAACTCTCCATCATGAAAAAACTTATACTCCCGGCATTATTGTGCCTAGTTGCCAGTTATGGCTGCTGTCAAAATGAGGAAACTGAAAGTTACAGGGCCTTTTTAAAGGAAGGCTGGACGATGAACTCGGCGGTAACCGACCCATCAAGCGGAGATAAAATATCCCGGGCTGATTTTAATCCCTCGAGCTGGTACAAAGTAAATGTGCCCACTACAGTCATAGCAGGCCTCATTGCCAACCATGTTTATAATTTTGATCCGTTTTATGGCCGTAATTTTGAAAAACTGGGCGATCCACGGCTGGACAAGCCCTGGTGGTTTCGCCGTGAGTTTGAGCTGCCCGCCGCCGAAAATGGCAAAAATGTGGTGCTTAAGTTGCACGGCATCAACTACAAGGCCAATGTTTGGCTTAACGGCATTAAGATCGCCGATTCAACCCAGATCATCGGCCCCTTTCGTATCATCGAATTGGACATCACCAAACAGGTAAAATACAAAGGCCCGAATGTACTGGCCATCGAGGTAAAACGCCCCTTCAATCCCCAAAAACGCGGCGGGGATCTTGCCATCGACTATGCCGACTGGATACACTACCCGCCGGATTTCAATAACGGTATCATCAATAATGTTGAGCTAAAAACATACCGCAAAGTCGGTGTGGAATATCCGCTGGTAACTACCAAATTTGATCTGCCTTCGCTGGCTGTAGCGCATTTGCAGGTGGATGTGATGGCAATAAACTACACCAATGCGGATCAGGATGCTGTGGTAAAAGGAAAGATCAATGGCGATATTGCTTTCGAGCAAAAAGTTCATTTAAAACCCGGCGAAAAAAAGCAGGTCACCTTTTCCCCGGCCCATTACCCACAACTAAACGTTAAAAATCCGCCGATATGGTGGCCATGGCAATATGGCAAGCCCGAGATGAGCCACATCACGCTTTCGATGGTCACCGGCGGCGAGTTAAGCAACGAGCTATCCGAAAGTTTCGGCATCAGGGAGATCACGTCAAAAATGATCGACAATCAAAAAGCACGCGAGTTTATCATCAATGGCAAGCCTATTATGTTAAGAGGTGCCGCCTGGTCGCCCGATATTTTTGAGCGGCGGTCGCGGCTGCGCGAAGAACAGGAGCTGCGTTTGGTGCGGGATATGAACATGAATATCGTGCGCTCGGAAGGCAAGCTGGAAGACGAATACTTTTACGACCTGTGCGATAAATACGGCCTGCTGGTGATGAGCGGCTGGATGTGCTGCGGCGCATGGCAATATCCCGAAAAATGGGACGCCGCTAAACGCAGCGTGGCCATGGCATCGGATAGCAGTGTGATGTACTGGCTGCGCAACAGGCCATCTATGTTAACATGGCTCAACGGCAGCGATATGGTGCCCCGCGATAAAACGGTGGAAGCCGACTGGCTGGCTATCGAGGCAGACCTGAAATGGCCTAACCCAACCGTAGCCAGCGCGGCCGAAAATGTGTCCAAAATATCCGGCCCGACCGGCGTAAAAATGGCCGGCCCTTATGATTGGGTTCCGCCGGCTTATTGGGAGGCCGATACCGGCAAATATGGCGGCGCATGGAGTTTTGCTACGGAAATTTCGCCGGGCCCTTCTATCCCGCCTTATGAAAGTTTGATCAAGTTCATCCCGAAAGATTCTATCGGCAACAACAGTCCCGATTGGATATATCATTGCGGTACCGGCGAATTTGGCACTACCCGTAAGTTTGATACCGCCCTTTATGCCCGTTACGGCAAGCCCGCAAATGTGATGGATTACCTGGCCATGGCGCAGGCCCAGAACTACGAGGGCCACCGGGCTATGATGGAGGCTTACGGACTGAAAAAATATAACAATGCGACCGGCGTAGTTCAATGGATGCTGGCCAATCCATGGCCGGGCCTCATCTGGCATACTTATGATTACTACCTGTATCCCGGCGGCACTTATTTCGGCATGAAGAAATCGATGGAGCCACTGCATGTGATGTACTCGTACCAAACCAATGCGGTTGACATTATTAACGGCTACCTGGAAAAATTCTCCGGGCTGAAAGTAACGGCAACGGTGTACAACCTTGACGGTTCAGAAAAATTCAAAAAAGAAGTCACTACCGGAGTGGAGGCGGACGGCACTAAGCAATGTATCGCCCTGCCCGCTATCGATGGCCTTTCAAACACCTATTTCCTGCGGCTGGAGCTTAGAGATGCGAAAGGCGAAGTGCGCAGCATCAACTGGTACTGGTTATCCGGGAAAAAAGACGAGCTGAACTGGAAGAAATCAACCTGGTTTTACACGCCGCAAAGTGGATTTACGGATTATACGGGGCTGAAAAATTTACCGGCGACAACCTTGTCGGTACATCAAACCACGTCCAAAACCGGCGTCAGCACAACGCATAAAATCACCATAACCAATACCGGTAAATCAGTGGCGTTTTTTGTACATCTGCGAATGCTGAAAGGAAAAGGCGGCGATGATATTTTACCGCTCATTTTTGACGATAACTACCTGCTGCTGGCACCGGGTGAAACCCGTACGATAGATTGCAGTTATGAAGATAAGTATGCCGGTGAAAGTGCGGCATACCTGCAGGTAAGCGGGTGGAATATAGATGCGGAACACAGCAAAATTGGCGGGGATGCCGGATTTGAAAAGTAAACCCCTGTAGGGACACCCCTCGTGGGTGCCCTGGTTTTTCCAGCGTATATTTTACGGCGGCATAAATTTTTTCAATAAATCAGGTTGCCGTCACGGTCACCAATTATGGGCATTATCTTGACCTTTGTTTGGCATCGGGTACATTAGGGCGACCACAAGGGTCGCCCCTACGGGCGTTGTTCGTTTCATTACCGTTTTTATGCCGACCGGAAACGTTTTTTCAATACATCAAACAAACACCCTCATTCCATACGCAATGCGTTTTTGCATTTTTTTTTAAACGCTTCTGTAACATATTCAATCGATATAACGACTATATTTGTACAGCATGAAAAGAGCGGCAATTTTTGTTCTCTGCGCATTTTACCTCCTGCTAACCTCAGGGATGTATGTGTGCGCCGTCCATTGCTCCGTTGCGGAGATTGTTGCAAAGCCGGCAATGCAAATGGCCTGCTCAAAACCTTGCTGTAAACAATCCGCCAATAACAAAGACCATAATTGCGGCAAAAAACATGGCAGCTTTACCATTAAAGAAAATGTAAAGCCAGGCTATCAGATCCGTTTTAACCTGCCGCTGTTAACACTGCAACTAGTACCCGTTACCGGCTACCGGCTAAATGCTGTACCAGTGGCATATAATGCACCATATTTAAACAGCAAGGCGCCACCCGGCGCCTCCGGCAAGATCATCATAATACAATTTCGCTCACTGCTCATTTGATCAGGCCTTCCTGCGCGCTTATCAGCGCGGCGACCCTTTATTAATTAAATTCGTGTAAACGTTTCTAATGGCCTCTTGCCATAAAAATCTTCTTTTATGAAATTCATTCTGATAACCGTAATACTGGCTTTTTCGTTGCTGCCAGCGGTAAACGCGCAGCAAAAAATGAATATGGGCGACACCGCCAAAAAAACACGCCAAATAAGCCCGCCCGACACCGCAATGGCCGGCATGGATATGGGCGGCATGCTGATGATGAGCAGCGCACTTTCTAAAAACCTGCCTATGGGCCGCGACGGCTCGGGCACCAGCTGGCTGCCCGACGCATCCCCAACCTATGGCTTTATGCTCGGCAGGGGCAAATGGACCTATATGATCCATGGTAATTTCGCCCTCCGTTATACCGGCCAGGATATATCCAACGCCGGCCACCGCGGCGACAGCAAGGTGGACGCGCCTAACTGGTTGATGGGTATGGCGCAGCGCGAAGTGGGCCAAAACGGGTTACTTCATTTTAATCTGATGATGTCGCTGGACCCCTTAACCGAAGGCGGCTACGGTTATCCCCTGCTTTTTCAAACCGGCGAAAGCTGGAAGGGCATTCCGCTGGTAGACCGGCAGCACCCGCACGATCTGTTTGCCGAGCTATCGGCCAGCTACGCGTACGCGTTATCCGAAAAAAGCGACATCAGCTTTTACATCGGCTATCCCGGGGAACCTGCACTCGGGCCCGTGGCTTTTATGCACCGTCCCTCTGCCCTTGCCGACCCTGATGCGCCAATCAGTCATCACTGGCAGGACGCCACCCATATCACGTTCGGCGTGGCTACACTCGGTTTCAGGGTCGGAGATTTTAAAATTGAAGGCTCGTCATTTACCGGCAGGGAACCCGACGAAAACCGGTACAACTTTGACTCGCCGAAATTCGACTCATGGAGCGCGCGGCTTGACTTCAACCCATCGGAAAATTGGGCCTTCCAGGTTTCGCATGGTTATATCAAAAGCCCCGAAGCGCTCAATCCGGCCGAGAATGTTTACCGCACCACCGCTTCAGCCACCTACAGCCGCCCGTTTGGCGATGAAAACAGCTTCGACGCTACCGCGGTATGGGGCGAAAATAAAATACCGCTGCTGCAGGCCGACAATTCGCTGCTGCTGGAGGGCAACGTTCGCCTCAAGAAGTTCGACCTTTACACGCGCTATGAGTTTGTTCAAAAAACGACGGAAGAACTCGCCCTTAACGCGCTTGCTTATGGTGGCGAAAGTATATTCGGTATAAATGCCCTAACTTTAGGTATAAATTACGACCTGTTTAAAATCGGCCCGTTAAATTTGGCAGCCGGCGGTCAATTAACCTATTATGATGCAGATAGCAGGCTGAATAGCTTATATGGACAAAACCCAATGGGCGGCGAGGTGTTTTTGAGGCTATACCCCAGGCTTACAAAGCCCATGAAAATGTGATTGAAGAAGGAGAAAGCTGAAAACGCAAAAGCAAAAGGAAAAAGTTGAAAGCGCAGAGGTGAAAGGCGAAGAGTATTAAAAAAAAACAAAGTACATTAAATATCAAATCGTCGGTGAGCTGATTTCTGCTGCAAGCGGACATTACCGCCAGTGGATACCGCCCGACAAACTGAATAAAAAAAATAACAACTCAAATACAGAACTAATGAAAACCATAAAAACCGCCTCGTTGATGCTGGCATTATCTTTTTCAGCGCTGATAGTTACAGCGCAGTCGTCAAATAATATCGATAAGATTACTCAAGATTATTACGGAGTTAAAAACGCGTTAGCTGCAGGCAAAGGTGTCGATGCGCAAAATAGTGCAAAAAGCTTGCTGGCGGACCTGTCGGCGCCCGAAAAATTAAGCGCCGATCAGCAAAAAGTATTCGACGGCTATGCCGGCAAATTAAAGTTCGACAGCAGGCACATCAGCGAAACTACCGATGTTGCTCACCAGCGCGAACATTTTGAAAGCCTGTCAAAAAACCTGTACGAAGTGTTAAAAGGCCTAAAAATGAACACTTCTGTCGTTTACATGCAGTATTGCCCCATGAAGAAAGCCTATTGGCTGAGCGAAAACGCAGCCATTAAAAACCCGTATTACAGCGACAAAACAATGTCTGCCTGCGGAAAAACTACGGCAACGTTGGCCGTAACTAAATAACACCGGTCAGACAACGGCAGCAGTAAAATCCATGCAGATGAGTTTCTGCATGGATTTTTATTTTAAACAAACGGTTTATTAATCAATACTTAAACAACACCTATTCAAGGTAAAATATGACCATAATCATTTGATAACAAATAAATTATGCTTATTATTATACTCAATTGGCAGCCCCTGTGCCAGATGACCGGACACTGCTGAACTAATGATCAACCCGAAGCATCTAAAGTAAATGAAAGCGCTAAAAATAATCCTTGTTATCCTGGTGGCTACACCGGGTTTCAATTCATTGTACGCCCAAAAAAGCGGCTTCCCACCCAATAACATTGACAAAATGCTTAATCTTTATCTTGATATAAAAAATGCACTCGTCAGAAACGACGGTACTACGGCCAAGATAAAGGCTAACGAATTGCACCATATACTGGTAACACAGCCCGATAAAGGGCTGATGCCGCGACAGATAGATGTGCTTGCCGGCAACCTGCAGGCTTTGATAGAAAACAGCCGCGAAATTGGCTATACCGTTGATGAAACCACCCAACGGCGGTATCTCGCCAATCTTACCCCCGCCATGTATAATGTGGTAAAAGGCCTGCGTGTAAATAAATCACGCGTATATAAACAATATTGCCCTATTAACAAGGCATACTGGCTAAGCGAAACACCCGTTATTACAAACCCTTACTATAACTATGACGGATGGGCCAAACAAGGCAAAACTACCGAGGTATTGCCCAGCACTATCCTTGCTGATTGATTCGAGGCTTTGGTCAAAAGTCCAAAGTCAAGAGCCACGCAACCGGCATTTCCAAACCAGGCTGCTTTCAGCTTTTAGCTTTTAGCTTAAAATCACCACCATTTTAACGGTAAAACAATCTCCTCAACTGATCCCGTCACCATATCCGGCTTAAAGGCATAATGGGTCAAATCTTCCTTTTTGGCTATACCAGACAGCACGAGTATGGTTTTATATCCCATTTGTACGCCCCCTTGTATGTCCGTTTCCATGGTATCGCCAATAACCGTTGTTTCGGCCGTTTCAAGGCCTAAAAACTTCCGCGCCGAACGCATCATCACAGGGCTGGGTTTGCCGGTTACAAACGCTTTTCGGCCCGATGCCTCTTCAATCATCGCGGTGGTTGCAGCAATACCCAAATTGTTCCAGCCAGGTTTTTTGGGCGAGGGGTCACGGTTGGTGGTGATAAACTTAGCGCCGCCGAGGATCATATCCACCGCGCGCTGCACCATTTCGAGCGTGAAGTTCCTTCCCTCTCCCAAAACCACAAATTCAGGGTCGGTATTTACCAGGGTGATCCCGTTGTCGTGCAAACTCGTCAGCAAACCGCCTTCACCTAAAACATAGGCTGTTCCGCCGGGTCCCTGTTCTCCCAGGAATTTGCCGGTGGCCATAGCGCTGGTGTAAACATGCTCCTCTCCCACTTCAATTCCCAGCGCCTTTAATTTGCGCGTTACCTCAAGGGGCGTGCGCTGGCTGTTATTGGTCATAAAGGTGAAAGGTATATGTTTTTCGAGTAACAGGGCGATGAACTTATCGGCGCCTTGTATCAGGTTTTCGCCGCTATAAATCACCCCGTCCATATCTATCAAAAGTCCGTGTTTCATGGTTGTAAATATTTATCATTTTATGGACAATAGCAACAAACCTGCTATCTTCCATTTTTTCAAAGATAGGGATCCCAAGTTAAATTTAAGATTATCTTAACATAAATGAATAAATATTAACAATATGGCATATTTACTTCAAATTAATTAAATAAATAGTAAACTTTCGAACTGGTGAGGCTTTTTTATATTTCGTAAGTCACTCCTCAATCGTGTACCGCCCTGCTATCAACCGGCGCTTCATCGCGGTCATTCCGCGTGTAATCGCGCGCCACCTCTGCAACCCTTATCCGGTAATCGTTAAAAACCGTTTTACGTCCGGCGGCCTGCGCATCGCGGTGTATCTCCATATTGCGCCATTGCTTCACAGCTTTTTCATCCTCCCAAAAAGAGAGCGACAAAACTTTTCCCGGTTCACTTAAACTCTGAAACCGCTCGATCGATATAAAACCGTTTATTTTTACCAGCTCCGGTTTAAGCCGCGCGGCTATATCCAAATAAGTCTGCAACTGGCCTTCGGCGGGCATTGCTTCGAAAATTACTGCTATCATTGTTTTGTTGTTTATTGTTTATGAAAAACTAACCATCAGCTGTTTTACCAGCCTCACATTCAATTGTGGCTCATAGGTGAATTCTTTTTGCAGGATTTGGATACGGCTGAAATTCCCGGCTAAAAACGTGCAAACCTCAGCCGCCATATCTACACAAAAATATTTCGCCAGGCAATTATGACCGCCGAGCCCAAAGGTGAGGTGCTGAACATTGTTTTCGCGCGTCAAATCAAATTGCGATGGATTTGCGAACACCTTTTCGTCCATATTCGCGGCCGCCAAAACGATCAGGATAATTTCGCCGGCTTTTATGGTTTGTCCGTCAATAGAAATATCATTTACGGCTATTCGTCGCGTATTATGCACGGGCGGATCGTATCGAAGTGTCTCCATTACCAGTTTATTCCAATCCGATTTTCGGCCTGCCCCATATTTAACCAGGTTTAGTAAAGAATTACACAACAGACCCCTGCCCGCGTCGTAAGATTGAATAAAAAGACCAAGCAGGTTGCAAATGATCAATTCGTTTGTTTGTTTTCCGCCGGTCAGCAAACCCATTGTTCCCGCATATTTTTCAGCCATCCGGTAAACGTTGTCAACCAAGGGGTTGAGCTTTTGGATATCCTGCCCGCTTTTATTTGGCAGCATGATGCGGACAAGATCCTTCAGATTTTCAGCGACATAATTGCTATCGTTATCATTAAAATCCAGCCCGGTCAGTAGCAGCCGGACGGGCAATTGCTTTGCAACAACGTCAACCCAATCAAATCCATCTCCGGTCATAATTCCGTTCAACAGTTCTTTTAAGATCAAGGCTACCGGCGCCCGTTTAATCTTTGCAAAAAGCGCCATCGCCGCTGTCCGCGAGGCATCATGATGCTCACCATTGCTCAACCGGGCCATTGATTTTAGTAAAAGCGTCCCTTTTTCACTCAAAGTATCTTCCACTACCGGAGGGGGAATAAATGCGGCTTCATGTTGCAAAATAAATTTGCAATGGGCATAGCCGTAAGCTGCCCAGGTATGCAAATTCACATCGTACCACAGCGGGTTTTCATTTAGCTGCCGCGAATAGATGGCCCGATGATCGGTCTCGTTCCAGCTTAACATGGTATTGTTCATTTTTTTCTTTTGGACAATTCAAAAGTATTTACCTTTATCCTTTAATACTTCAGTTTAAAATTAAGTGTGAAATATTATGGAAGAACAATTCAGCCGGATAGCAGGCCTCATCGGCGATCCGGTAAGGGCTAAAATATTATGGGCTTTGTTAGACAAAAGGGCCTATACCGCCACCGAGCTGGCCATTTATGCAGATACAACTGCGCCAAACATCAGCATGCACCTGAATAAGCTGGTAAAAGCCGACCTGCTTGCCGTGCAAAGCCAGGGGCGGCATAAATATTATAACTACTCGCGACCCGAAATTGCCTATGCCATTGAAGCCCTGGCCAGCCTGCTGCCAAAAGACGAGCTGAAAAAACCGGATAACGCCGATGACAAACCCATTAGGTATTGCCGCAGCTGTTATGATCACCTGGCGGGAAAAGTGGGTGTGCAGCTAACCGATAGTTTGTTAAAACAAGAGTATCTTGTCAAAAACGCAAGCAGTTTTTTGGTGACCGACAGCGGCGAGGCTTGGTTTGGCCAACTCGGCATTAACCTGGACGAGCTGAAAAAACAAAAACGCCATTTTGCAAAACCCTGCCTGGATTGGAGCGAACGCAAACACCACCTGGCCGGCGCTTTGGGGGCTGCTTTATTGAACAGGATGATTGCGGACGGGTGGGTAAGACGTGTTGCCGATTCAAGGGCCATTACGGTTACCCGAAAAGGGCAAGAGGCATTCGTTGAGTATTTTAAAACAGATGTACGATAACAGTACACTGCAATTTCACAATCGATGTCGGTAGAGGCGCGATGCGTCGCGTCTTTTGCTTTGGATGGAAAATACGGTTATTAGACGCGATGCATCGCGTCTCTACCATTCCATCTCATTTACAGACTGTTAAAACCAAAAATTAATTGCAGTGTACCGGAGCAAAAACGCCTCTGCAAATTTGCAGAGGCGTTTAAAATCAAACCAAATAATTCTTACTGCCCTGCAGGTGCGGGCTTGCCGATCAGGTTCATAAACTGATCCAGTTTTGGCGTAATAATGATCTCTGTACGCCTGTTTTGCGATTTGCCAATGTCGCTCGTATTGTCGGCAATTGGGTTGTACTCACCGCGTCCACCCGCTGTAAGGCGTTTAGGGTCGACATTGTAAGTGTTTTGCAATGCCTGAACCACCGACGAGGCCCGCAGGCAGCTCAAATCCCAGTTGTTGCGGATATTAGGCTGAGAGATAGGCACATTGTCTGTATTGCCCTCAACCAGCACATCGTAAGTGGAATAGTCATTGATGATCTTGGCAACCTTAGCCAGTATGGATCCAGCCGTCGGCGAGATCAGGTATTTACCCGACTGGTACAGCATATTATCCGACAGGGATATGTAAACAACCCCCTTCAGTACTTTCACGTTAACATCCTTAGCCTCTTCTGCCGATAAGGAACGGGTGAGATTATTCGTCAATATCTGGTTCAGCGAGTCGCTCTTGTTCTTCAGGTCGACCAGGTGTTGTATGTACTTGTCTGAAGCTTGTATCTGATCGGCCAGCTTGGCAATGTTTGCGCCGCCCTGGTTGTTGCCGGCCAAACATTTGTTCAGCGCGTCCTGCAAAGCGGATGCATTTGACTTAGCGGAGGCAATTTGCTCTTCGAGGCTTTGAACGCGTGCGCGCGAGCCCGAAAGTTCCTGCTGGGTTATCTGCCAGCTTTGTTTCAGCTTGCTGTTGGTGTCCAGCGAGCGGTTGTAGTCTGCCTGCAGCGCGGCATACTTTTTATTACTTACACAACCCTGCGATACTGCTGCAATTAAAAGCACCACGGGTATAAACACTCGAATTTTCATAGGTACGTAGATTTTGTTAATGAAAAGATCATAAGTTTTACGATCTGACAACTCATAAACAAAATTGAGGCTATAAAGTTTCACCAACCTGGGGTTAACGCGATTTAGGCGATTGCTCAAACCTCAGTTTCAACACATTCTTTTTATTCGCCCTGCTCACCGGCAACGTATAGCCGCCAATATGCACCAGGTTATTTTCGATGGTGTTAATGTGCGCTGTCGCGACAAGATATGATTTATGTATCCTTAAAAACCTGCCGGCGGGCAGGCTGTTTTCCAATGCTTTCAGGCTGGAGTAAACCGTGCATTTATGGTTTGTAGTGATGATGTTTATATAATTCAGCATCGACTCAATAAACAGGATATCCCCTATCCGTATCTTTTCAAAACGCTGATTACATTTTACATAAATATAGTCCGGCTTTTCACTGATCGCCTTAATTGTATGTGAGCCGGCCACTTTCGCCAGCGCTTTTTCACATGCTTTTAAAAAACGTTCGAATGTTGCTGGTTTAGCAAGGTAATCGGTAACCTCCAGCTCAAAACCGTCAACGGCGTATTCGGGAAAGGCCGTAATAAAAATCACCTGCTGAAAAACATCATTATTTTTTAGAAAATCTATCCCGCTCATTTGCGGCATTTTAATATCCAGGAAGATGAGGTCAACCAGTTCCGCTTTCAAAACTTCGCCCGCCACAATGGGGTTACGAACACTGCCCACCAGGTTCAAAAACGAAATTTTGCTCACATAATTCTCAATCTGCTGTCTGGCCAGCGGCTCATCATCCACTATTAAACAATTCAGCGTCATTTTAATTTCACCTTAAGTGTTATATCGAATACACGGTTATCAGCCACTTCTTTTAACCCGAACTTGTCGCCATAAACCAGTTCCAGGCGTTTCCGAACATTAGCCAAACCGATGCCTTTATCGGCATTGGCCACATGCCGAAGGCTTTTAGCATCAAACGTATTCGAACAGCTGAAATTCATCTCCCCATTAATAAAACTGATCCTGATCCTGATAAAGTTTTCCTTGTCATCATAGTCGGAAACATATTTAAACGCATTTTCAACAAAAGGAATAAGCAATAACGGCGCGATGGATAAGTTTTCACAGTCCCCTTCGGCTATAAAACTGGTGTTGCAGTTATCGGTACGGATCCGTTGCAGGTTAAAATAGTTTTCCAGGTAGGCAAGCTCCTTTATCATCGGGATAAAATCAGTATTGCATTCATATAGCTGGTAGCGCAATAATTCGGACAGGGAAATAAGCGTCCCTTTTGCATCTTCCGGCTTCAGCTCTAATTGCGTATACAGGCTATTCAACGAGTTGAACAGAAAATGCGGGTTAATTTGTGCTTTGAGGTAAATTAGCTCCGCTGCCGACTTTTCTTTTTCCATCTGTTCCATTTTTTGCCGCACGGCTATCCTGTCCATGGCAAGTTTTACAAAGCAGCCGCCCAGTACGCCCAGCAAAGCCACAAACAGCCGGTTATACTGCAAATCGGCATAAGTCCACAAAAAATCAAAGTGAATAGGCATCAGCATGTGATGTAAAGCAATACCCATTACCCAGGCGTAAATGGAGGCTAACACAGCGATCACCAAAACAGAGAAAAGGATGAGCCTGCCGATGCTTTTGCGCCTGAAATAATCGGGCATGATGAACAAATAGATCACATAAAATGCCAGCATCACTACGCTTATGTCCCAGGCCGAGAAATAAAGCCTGTTTACCGCATTGCTTACATAAAAGTACATGATGCGGTTCCACAGCAAAAAGAAAATAACCCAGAAGAAGAAATGCAGAAAAAACTTACGCATGGTCCAATTTATGCAAATCACCTTAAAATTGACAGCTTTTTATAGCAACGGTCGTTTTTTCGGGACGAATGACTTCCCGCCCACCCAACGTGCAATTGATATAAATTTTTATGCAGTTGATATAAATGTCGCCGGCTGTATCAGCAAGGCTCATTATTCTTGATAAAAAAAGAAGCATGAAAAAATTACTAATTGTTGTTTTTTGCTGGGGAGCCGCTACGTGCCACGCACAAACCGTCGATTCAGTAAGCCGCCTGGCCGCCTCCTATTTTAAAGAAGCCGAAGCTGCCTGCCGCGATCAGCATATCTGGAAGGGGAAATTATATGGACCGATTCTTTTTGTGGAGCCGCAGTCGCGGGTTGCATACGCAAATGTGCCCGACAGCGCAGGCATATTAAAGCCCGAAGAAACTATTTTTAAAGGCATTTTGCCAAAAGAGGTGATCCTGGCCAATACGTCCCTTTACTGGGGCGGCAAACGGTGGTCGGTGATGTTATGGCCCTTGCTTACCGACCATGACGAGCGCGTAAACCTGATGGTGCACGAGTCTTTCCACCGTATACAAGATGCTATCGGCTTCCCGGCACACAGCCCGACTGATGACCACCTAAGCAGTACGTACGGGCGTATTTACTTTTTAATGGAACTACGAGCCCTGGAGGCCGCGCTAAAAAAACCAGCAAACCGGCGCGGCCCCGATTTAACCAATGCCCTGCTATTCCGCGAAAAAAGGCGCGCGCTTTTCCCCAATACCTTTAATAATGAGAGGATTTTAGAAATGAATGAAGGCTTGGCTGAATATACCGGCGTGATATTGGGCCGGCCAAAGGACAGTATCAGAAAGCATTTATACCGCGTGATCGACACAGCATCGGTACGGAAATCATTTATTCGCTCGGCGGCATACATGACCGGGCCAGTGTACGGTTATTTACTGTATGAAAAAGACCCTGAATGGACGTTAAAGATTGATTCGAACGCCGACTTCCCGGCACTGATTGAAAAATATTACCAGGTCGACACGCCCGCTCCTGCTGACGATGCCACGATAGCCGCATTGGAAAAGCAATACCATGCGGCTGCAATGATCCAATCGGAAAAAGCGAAGGAGGGAATGCGTTTACAAACGGTCAAGCAATATGTCGACCTGTTTACCCATAAACCGGTTTTAACTATTAAACTGGTAAAAATGGGGATTAGTTTTAACCCTAATACACTGTTCGATCTGGGCGAATATGGCACAATTTATCCAACAGCCTATGTTAAAGATAACTGGGGCGAGCTTGCTGTAACCGGCGGCGGTATGCTGATGAAGGATTGGCAGGTGATCTATGTGCCGATGGGTGATTTTTCAAATACCAACCGCCAGGTTATTGAAGGCAAGGGTTGGAAAATTGATTTGAACGGCGGGTGGAGATTGGTTAAGGTAGATGATTTGCATTATCAATTGGCGAAGTAAAGTGCGGGGCCTTCCTGGTGTAAATATCAGCCCGGTTTACAGCTTATTACAACAAATTGCTCGTTTTTACGGCTAACCCCATAAAGAGTTTGAGAACAGATTAACATAATGATATTTCACCGCACCTTTGCAGTCCGATAATTGTCATAGCGCCACTTTACGAAATTATTACCAACCCGGTGTATTCCAAATCCAGAAGGGAATGCTTCGGCCAAACAAAAAGTTAATGAACAATGGTCAGAGAAAATGCCTATTGGTTTATCACATATGCCGAAACCTATCATATCCTTCACCGGATTTTGAGAGATTTCTTGCCTGCAAAATAAAAAGCCTCGTTCGTTTTCAACAAACCAGGCTTTAATTATACTGGTCGGGGTGGCAGGATTCGAACCTGCGGCCTCCACATCCCAAATGTGGCGCGATACCGGGCTACGCTACACCCCGAAAAGGTCTGCGAAGGTAGGGTTTAAAAATTGTCGCTGCAAATATTTTTAAAAAGAAAGTCCGGGACGGCTTTGCGTCAGGTCATTTCATTTTTTTTGAGACAATAAGTCAATTGGTTATAGCAGGTCTCCTGGTCAGGGGTTAAAAGACCGGCTATACTATTACAGGCGGGTATCGATGCTCCAGTGGATGATCAGCATTGCCATAGCGATGGTGATAATTAATCCAAGGAAAACGAGCACCCAATACAAAAAAGTTCTCATTAACATTAGGGCATTTTTATCAAATCGTAGCGAATTTAATAAAAATATTCGGCATAATATTGATCAGTAACTAATTAATTACCAAAAAATGATTTTTCACCCTTTATTATCATAAGCATCGCGACAATGATATTTCAAAACCCGTTAAAATAATACTTTAGGTGTAACCTGCTTGTCCTGTTTTGGCAGGATCAGTAAGCAATTATCCGGACAAATAAAGATAAATCGGGAAAATGATTATTCGCACAAGATCGCAGCTTCCGGGTATTAACCGAAAGCTGCCTGATCTATATTCGTGTCGGGTCGCCCACTAGCCGATGTTCAGTTCTGAGTCGAAAGCCTCAGGCCCCTGGATCAAAAACGCAAAATCGACTGGAGACTTACGACTCAAAACTGCTGACTTACGACTACGGATGGGCTGGCGGAGCGGGCGGTGGCGGCGGCGGCGCGGGCAAATGCACATGCAGCTTACGGTGATGCCACCTGTGGTGCCTGTGAAATGGCGGCCTGTGCGGCGGGCCAGGAGGGCGTGGCGGCGGTGGCGGCGCAGGCACCTGAATGGACGGGCGTGCGGCCGGCGTTGTGGCAAGCGCGCTGAACTGAATGCTTAAAGCAACTATCAGTGCAATGCCGGATAATTTTAAACTTTTCATTGTGTAAGCGTACGATTAAATATCAATTAATAAAAGTAAAAAACGAAAGGAATTTTACGATAGTATAACCATTCTATTTAATAATGGTTTTATAAAGAAAATCAGCAGCAAACTGCCCTGCCTCCAGCCAGCGCTGTTCTGTTGCTTTACCGCCCTGGAAAATCGGGTTAAAATGCTTTTGAAGTTCGTGCGAGTAGCCTTCAAATACTTTCAGGTCGTTGGGCAAACTAAATTGATCAGCTGCCTGGTGAATATCTTTCCCGCCGTAAAGTGGTGCGCTTTTATGGGTTGGCGGCACTACGCTGTCGTTACTTCCCAAAACACTCACTATCGGTACATGCTCATTTTTAAGCCAATTTAAATCATAAATGGCTCCCCAAAAATTAACAACGGCGGCAACCTTCACCCTGTCATCCGGTTTGTTGAGGGCATCCGGATCGGCGGTAAGTTTGGTCAGTTTAGCCAATTCCTCATTGCTGCTAAAAGCCGCTTGCAGTGCGATCATCCCTCCGGCTGAATTTCCGGCCAGGATGATCTTATCCGGGTCGATGTGATAAAGCGCCGCGTTTTTCCTGAAATACGCCACCGCGGTTTTGGCATCCTGCACCGCGTAGTAGCTCGCTTTTAAAAATTCATCGAAACTAAACAGGGTGTTTTTGCCGCTTAGCCTGTAATTAATAGCGGCGCATACATACCCCCGCTGTGCAAAGGTTTTGCTCCATAATTGAACGCCTTTTGCCGATTTGGAACCAAATTTAAACCCGCCGCCATGCATCCAGATGATTAGCGGGCGTTTAAGCGCTGAATCGCCCGCAGGTTGAAATAAGTCAAACAAATACGCCTTCTGTTCCTTTTCATTGGCTGCGGTATGATAACTGAGATCTCTGACGATACTCACTTCAGGAAAAATGAGGTCTTGATAGCGACGAGTGGTTTGTGCCTGCACGTTTGAAAAGAAAAACAAGAAAAGACCGAAGATAAACAGGTTTTTGATTAGCATATTTAATATACGATACAATTGGGCCGGGCGGTTGTTTTTGGGAGGCAATTTAAACCTGACGTGGTACGCCGGGCATACTTATTAAATTTATTAGATTTGGACGCTGATAAAATGATGAACAAAACGTAATGTCGCTTTTGAAGGAAACGGAAAACCCTTATACCAGTAATATAAGTGATGAACAGGACAGAAAACTGCGCGATTTGCTGATCTACCTGTCGCAAAACTCGCCTTTTTATAAGGAGTTGTTTTCAAAAAACCATGTCGTCATCGATAACATAAAAACGATTGCGGACCTGGTAAATATCCCCACTACCACCAAGGACGACGTGCAGCAGCGAAATAATGATTTTTTATGCGTGCCTTCTCACCGCGTGGCCGAATACACGTCAACCTCGGGCACTTTGGGCAGTCCCGTCACGATTGCGCTGACCGAAAACGACCTGCAAAGGCTTGCCACCAATGAATATAATTCATTTTTGTGTGCTGATGGCTCGAAACACGATACCTATCAATTAATGCTCACCCTCGACCGGCAGTTTATGGCCGGAATAGCTTATTATATGGGTATCCGGAAGATCGGCGCGGGCATTATCCGGCTTGGGCCGGGCGTGCCCGCCATGCAATGGGAAACGATTTTGAGACTGAAACCTACGGCCATTGTTGCCGTACCGTCGTTTATTCTTAAACTAATTCAATATGCAAAGGATAATGGGATCGGTATCAACAGGACCTCGGTTAAAAAGGCCATTTGTATTGGCGAAAACATCCGCAACAGCGACTTCAGCTTAAATATATTGGGTAGAAAAATTACCGAGGCGTGGAATATTAAATTGTACTCAACCTACGCCTCAACGGAAATGCAAACCGCGTTTACCGAGTGCGGCGAAGGACGGGGCGGGCATTACCAGCCCGATCTTTTGATTGTGGAGCTGCTGGATGAGAATAATCAGCCGGTAGGCGCGGATACGCCGGGCGAAGTAACCATTACTACCCTGGGTGTGGAAGGCATGCCTTTGTTGCGTTATAAAACGGGCGACATTTGCATGTATGACGACGAGCCATGCGGATGCGGACGCCCTACGCTACGTCTTACACCGCTGATGGGCCGCAAAAAGCAGATGATCAAATTTAAAGGGACAACCCTCTACCCTCCTGCCCTGTTTGACCTGCTGAATGAAATGGATGAGGTATTGGATTTTGTAATAGAGGTAGACGCCAATGAGATTGGGCTGGACCAGGTACTGTTATATATTGTACCATCAGAAGAAAGCGACGAATGCGACCACCGGATACGGGCCTATTTGCAGGCGAGGCTAAGGGTTAGTCCGCAGGTCAGGTACCTATCCGCGGAAAAAATATTAAAAATGCAGTTTAACGAAATAAGCCGCAAACCGATAAAATTTATCGATAAACGCGTATAATTGGCTAAGCCAACGGTGGTGACGCTGAACTCGCACACACACCTGCAGCAACCCAAACACACAATGGATAAAAAAGTACTGGCTATTTATTACACACAATCCGGGCAACTGGCGGAGATCATTTCCTCGTTTACCGCGCCGCTTACTGATGCCGGGGCCGACGTGGAAAATGTGCGTATAAAACCGGTTGAAGACTTTAAGTTCCCGTGGACGGGCCGCAGCTTTTTTTCGGTAATGCCCGATTGCGTGCTCGGCGTGCCGAGAGCCATTGAGGAGCCATCTTTTAAAGAAGACAAATACGACCTGGTGATTTTAGGGTACCAGCCCTGGTTTTTGTCGCCCAGCATCCCTTCAAACTCGTTGCTACATAACGAAAAGTTTAAAAAACTAATAGAGGGCACGCCGGTTGTTACCATCAGCGAAGCGCGAAACATGTGGCTTAACGCCTTTGTACGGGTACGTAAAATGCTGGGTGACATTGGCGCAAAACATATTGGGAACGTTGCATTGTTTGACCGGCATCCTAACCCGGTTAGCTTTGTGACCATTTTTTATTGGATGCTAACCGGAAAAAAGGAAAAATACTTGAACTTGTTCCCCAAACCGGGTGTAGATGAAAAAGACATCAGGGATGCGGCAAAATTTGGGAAAATAGTTGCCGAACACCTGGCAAATGACAGCTGGGATGATTTGCAGGATAAACTATTGGAACAAAAAGCCGTCGAAATAAAATATCCGCTGATGTTTATCGAGGCGCGGGCGAAACCGATATTTAATGCCTGGGCCAGGATCATCGCCAAACGGAAGAACAAAGGGCCATGGCTGTCGGCGTTTAAATATTACCTGTTTGCAGCCCTATTTTTAGGTGCGCCGATATTGCTTACCTTAGACGCCGTGTTTTTAAGGCCGTTCTCATCAAAAAGGATAGCGGCAAAAAAATTAAGTTACATGAGATTAACAACTGAATAACAGAATCAAGAGTAAAGAACCAAGAGTCAGGAATTAAGAACCAGGATAAAAAACATCGCGGGATCCTTCTTGACGCTTGGCTCTTGACTCTTGACTCTTGACTCTAAAAACAAACGAACATAACGTATGTCTGAAACTAAAGTTTATATTAACCGTACCTCGCACTATTTCCCGAACGACCCGGTGTCAAACGATGAAATGGAAGAATACCTGGGGTATATTAATAACAAACCTTCCAAATCAAAAAAGATCGTACTGCGCAATAATGGCATTACCAACCGATATTATGCGCTCGACAAAAATCATAAATCTACCCATACCAATGCCGAGATGACCGCCAGCGCGGTACGGGCATTGTTTGATAATGACGTAAAGCAATTAAGTCAGATTGAGCTGCTTTCCTGCGGCACTTCCTCGCCTGACCAGATGATGCCCAGCCACGGCGTAATGACGCACGGCTGGCTGTCTGAAGCAGGCGGCATTGAGGTGGTTTCTCCCGCCGGCGTTTGCTGCGCCGGGATGCACGCTTTGAAATATGCCTACCTGGCTATTAAAGCAGGCGAAATTAAAACTGCAGTGGCGACCGGCTCCGAAAGGTTTTCAGGTTTGCTGGTATCGGATGTTTTTGAAGAAGAAGCCCAGAAGCTGGCCGAAATGGACGAAAACCCTTTCATCGCCTTCCAGAAGGACTTTTTACGCTGGATGCTTTCTGACGGTGCATCGGCCTTTTTGATGAGCGACCAGCCAAATACGGATGGCATTAGCCTGCGGTTGGATTGGGTAGAAGGTGTCTCCTACGCCAATGATATGAAAACCTGCATGTACATGGGCGGCGAGAAGATGGAAGACGGTTCCCTCAAAGGTTTTATGGATTATACGCCCGAGGAGATCATGAACCGGTCGGTATTCAGCATCAAACAGGACATCAGCCTTTTAAGCGACAACATCGTACCGCTTGGCGGGAAAAAAATTAAAGAGATATTTGAGAAAAAAGGACTTGCCGTTACCGACATCGATTATTTTTTGCCGCATATCTCCAGCGACTTCTTCCGCCCTAAGATATATGATATGATTGAAGAATATGGCGGCGGTATCCCATACGAAAAATGGTTTATTAACCTCTATACGGTAGGCAACGTCGGCGCTGCATCGGTTTATTTGATGATAGACGAATTGTTTAACAGCGGACGCCTGAAAAAAGGTGAAAAGATATTACTGCTGGTGCCCGAGAGTGCAAGGTTTTCGTATATGTATGCGATGCTGACGGTAGTGTAAAACGCATTGACAAATAGTAATTGAATTTGGACTTATTTGTCATCCTGAGCGATTAGCGAGGGATCTTCTACGCCACGCATCCTAACTTTGCAAGTGGGTAATGTCGCTTCGAGATCCTTCGCTGCGCTTAGGATGACAAAAAAACGCGGCTTACCAATTTGAAATGAAAAAAGACGAAGTCCCCCAGGATCCAGGTGCGCTTGGTAAAATTACCAAAGAGCTGTGTTATGCCACGGACAGTTCGGGCAAGTACGTCGCGGAGCAAAGTACCGGCTGGGAGGTAAAATCCAAAGCGCTGGATGTAGCCTGGCAGGATATTCAAAAACGGATAGCGGCAGCAAAACAAAAGGTGTTAAAAGGCGAAGCCAGTCCATTGCTGTTTTTCATGGAATACCGCCTGATGGATACCGGCATTTTAGCAGGCTACACCGGCTTTTGGCAGTGGCAGGTAAAACGTCATTTAAAGCCCGGAGCATTTAATACATTATCGCCCAAACAACTACAAAAATATGCCGATGCCTTTAACGTAAAGGTTGACGACTTAAAAACAATGACGGTTAATGAAGATGGAGTTTGAGCACCACCAGGGCGCGCATTGCGAATCGGGCGTAACCACTAATTTATTGCGAAAAAGTTCCGGCGGAAAGATCACTGAACCGATGGCATTTGGTATAGGTGCAGGTTTATTTTTTGCTTACATCCCATTCATCAAAATTAATAACGGCCCGGCCATTGCGTTCAGGACGATGCCGGGGGATATTTTTAACCGCACCTGCAAATCGCTGGGCATACCTGTATTTCGCAAAAAATTCAGTTCGAAAGAGCATGCTGAAAAATATTTAGTGGACAGGCTGAACGAAGGCACACCCGTTGGCTGCCAGGTCGGCGTATATTACCTGCCTTATTTCCCCCGCGAATATCGTTTTCACTTTAATGCGCATAACATTGTCGTGTTTGAGAAGGTCTGCGATAACTTTTTAGTCAGCGACCCGATAATGGAAACAACCACGGTGTTAAGCAACTATGAACTGGAACGCGTGCGTTTTGCAAAAGGCGCGCTGGCGCCGAAGGGGCACATCTACTACCCGGCAAAAAACGTAGATATAACCGGCGAAACGATCAAAAAAGCCATTAAGAGCGGGATTAAAAAAAATGTTTACAACATGCTGTACATCCCCGGCAGCTTTGCGGGCGTAGCGGGCATAAAACGAACCGGTAACAAAATAAAAGGCTGGCGCGATAAGCTTGGCTTGGAGAAAGCAGGATCGTACCTGGCCCAAATGGTGCGCATGCAGGAAGAAATAGGTACGGGCGGCGGCGGTTTCCGGTATATTTACGCGGCATTTTTACAGGAAGCGGATGCTTATCTGCCCGGCAACCAATTGCAGCAAATATCGGTAACCTTTACAAAGGCCGGCGACATGTGGCGCGAAGCAGCGGTACACGCGGCGGGCATTTACAAAGGCCGCCTGGGCAGCCAGGACGATTTTAACAAGATGGGCGATTACCTGTTGGAAATTGCCGAAGTTGAAAAAAACGCTTTTAAAACGCTGAAAAACATCAAATGGCAGTAGCAAACCCTTTAGCGGTGAGTGTTGAGCAGCTCGATTTCCAATATCCGGGAAACGATGAGGCTTTGCTGTCCAACCTGAGCCTGGGTATTGAAAAAGGCGATAGTTTCGGACTGTTCGGTCCTAATGGTGCAGGTAAAACCACACTGATGAACCTGATGACGGGCGTGTTGAGGGCTAACTCGGGCGAGGTAAAAATACTCGGTCACCTGATGGGTGCGACAAGCAAAAAGGTGAATCGCCTGTTTGGTTTTGTGCCGCAGGATTTTTCGTTTTACGACGAGTTGAGCCCCGTTGAAAACCTGGAGTTTTATGGCGCCTGGGCAGGACTTGACGGTAAGCGCATCAAAAAACGTACTGCTGAATTGCTTAATATCCTGGGGTTGGAGGATGTAAAGAACAGGCATGTCGGCAAATTTTCGGGCGGCATGAAGCGACGTATTAACCTGGCCATCGGTGTGATCCATAACCCATCGGTTTTGTTTTTGGACGAACCGACTGTCGGCGTGGATGTGCAAACCCGCCATGCCATCATCAGCTACCTGAAAGAATTGAACGAAAACGGCACCACGCTGATCTATACCTCGCACCAGTTAAGCGAGGCCGAAACGTTGTGCCGCAATATTGCGCTGATCGACAGCGGAAAGATCGTTGCGGAAGGCACGCTGGATGAGCTGAATAAGAAATATAAAAAGAAAAGCCTGGAAGAGTTGTTTTTAAGTTTAACCGGTAAAGATTTCAGGGACTGATGTATAAGCTGCTGATCACCATAAAAAAAGACGTTAAAATATTGCTGCGCGATAAAACGGGCATCGCGTTGATGTTTGTAATGCCTATTATTTTGGTGATGGTGGTTACCAGTATTCAAAACAGCACCTTTCAGCTGATGAATAAATCGAAGTTGCCCGTGCTGGTTTGTAATAAGGATACCGGCGATGACAGCCGTCAACTTATGGCGGCTATTAACCGGGTTGGCCTGTTAAAAGTTTCGGCTTTGCCGAAAGACCAGCCATTGGATAAAATGGACAAAGTGATGAAGGAGAAGGACGCCGAGCTGGCTATTGTGATCCCGGCAAATTTTTCTGCAAGGGTGTCGCTGAAAGCACAAAATGCGGCTAACAAGGCTTTAAAAAGCTTCGGTCTGCAAGGCGATTCTACCAAAAATAACGTATTATCAAACGAGCCGCCTTTTACCTTGTATTTCAGCCCTGTATTGCAGGAGCAGCTGCGGTTCTCCGTTCGCGGCGGATTACGCAGCGCTTTACAACTGGTTGAGAGCCGCGAAACGCTGCGCAAGCTATACTATGCCATTAATGAAAAACAGCTGCCGCCCGCGCTTGAAAACGAGATGCTGAATAACCAGTCGGATATTGGGATGATTTCGGTCTCCAAAAACGGCGGCCGGCAGGTGCCCAATACCAGCCAGCACAACGTACCGGCGTGGACGATATTTGCCATGTTTTTTATCATCATGTCGCTGGCAGCCAGCGTGGTGCGCGAAAAGATAAGCGGCAGCTATATCCGCCTGAAAACATTACCTACCAATTATTTTGTAGGGTTATTATCAAAACAGATCACCTATCTGGGTGTAACGCTGTTCCAGGCGGCGGTTATTTTTTCCATGGGGATTTACCTTTTTCCGCATATCGGGCTGCCGGGCTTAAACCTGCCTTCTGATCTTTTAGCATTGATCATCACCACCGTAATTACCGGCTGGTGCGCGGTGAGCTATGCCATCTGCGTTGGCGTTTTTTCAGATACGCAGATACAGGCCAGCGGTTTTGGAGCAGTATCAATTGTCATATTAGCGGTAATTGGCGGTTTGATGGTGCCCACTTTCGCGATGGAGGGTTATATGAAAACGGTTTCGAATATCTCGCCTTTGCATTGGTCGCTGGAGGCCTATTACGATTTGTTTTTGCTTGGCGGAAAATTACGCGATGTTTTTGCAAACTTAATTCCTTTATTTATTATTACCCTTGTACTGCAGGCATTTACTTTTATCGGCCTGAAAAGAAGAAACTTGATTTAAACTAATGGAAAATACCGAATTACGGCAACAGCTGAAAAGCCAGATCATAAAATTTTTAAATCTTACCGACCTTAAACCCGAAGATATAAAAGATAATGAGCCCCTATTCGGTGACGGGTTGGGGCTGGATTCGATCGACTCGCTGGAGTTGATCGTACTGATGAAGAAGGAATACGGCATCGATATCCGTGATCCGCGCGAAGGACGTAAAGTACTGGTGGATGTGGCGACAATGGCGGATTACATTGAGGCGCACCGAAAATAATAGCGGGCCGGCCCTGCCCAAACTTCCGAAGTTTTTAAAACTTCGTGAGTTTCTCCGCTTCAAAGCTACCCTGGAATTTAAAACAGATAGCCTCTTCACTGCGTAAGCTGGCCTGAACAGCATTTGCGCCATCTTCCGCAAACTTATAGTAAATAATCAGCTGTAATTCGCTTTGCCCGCCGGGGACAATCATACTCATGAACTTAATATTGTCTGCCTTTTTCAGTCGGAGTTTGTGCGCAACGGCTTGTTCAAGCACATCTTTTACCAATTGCAGCATACAGGCGCCGGGGACTACCGGCTGGCCAGGGAAATGGCCCTTTAAAATATCGCTGTTTTCGTTTACTACAACACCTGCATTCACGTTCCCATCAGAATGAGTTAGGTTTTTAATGCTGAATATGCCGTTGTTAATTTCAGTCATGATGATCGGTTAAAGCGCTGAAACGAGCATCAGCGAGTGATACTTTTGCTGGTAATGGTTATAGATCAGTAGCTTTTCGGGTAAACGGGCGGCGCCGCGTTCCATCACAACCGGCGGAGCCGTTTTATGTTTAAGGATGTTTACCGCCAGCCATAAAGCGAACGATGAGGATACGGGGTATTCACCGCACAAATGTTTGTAATTGGCTAAAGCACTGTCTTTAAACAGGGTTTTTTCCAGCACATCGTAAATTTCATCGTTGCGGATATCTCCGTTCCGGCCTGTAATCACCAGGTCAATGTCGGCAATACTAAGGCCATTGCCGCCCAGCAGCTTTTCTATGCTGTCTTCGATATCGACTGGTTTATACAGTACTTTTACAGTGATCAGCTCGGCAAGGGTACCCCGGGATATCCGGTCTTCTAAAAGAAAAAAAGCCGCCCCTTCCCCTCCTATCGTCCCCTTTGACTTTTCTTTAAAAAGATCAAGGTTTAACACCGGATGCCTTTTATATAAACCGAGCCGGGTCAGCACTTTAAAGCTGGTATCCACCATTTCTTCAGTAGCGCCAACCAGCACATCTTCGGCCTCGCCCTCATTCAGCAGCATTGTACCATCTATAAGGGCGCTTTCAAATGAAATACCTTTATGCACGTAGGTCAGGTTATAATTATGGCATTGCAGCATCAGCGCGATCTGCGCGGCGACGGTGTTGTGGGTGGATTGGATGAATGCCGTGGGCGGCAGCATTTCTTCCTGCTCCTCCACGATGCGGGTTAAAAAGGTAATGGTATCTTCCATACAGCCGAAAGCTGTGCCGGTGACGATAGCGCCGGGCATTTCCACCCCTGCATCCTGTATACACTTTTTTGAAGCCGCCACCCCCATTTTGATCACATGGCTCATGCGGCGGATCTGTTTGGGGTCGATAAACGCTTTATAGTCAGGTTCAATTGCGCTCAATCGTGTACCTTTGTATTCAATAATGTCAGTCAAAAAATCATCATTAAATGTTTTTTGTGGCGATATGCAGGCGGTTGAGCGTATATAAACCTTCATCTCAGCTTTTCGAAAAAATTAATGAGGTACAATTGCCGCCGAAACCAAAGGAATTCGACATGACGTTTTTTATCTGTTGGTTCTTCAAAAACTTCGTCTCCGGTTGTAAAGGCAGGCCGTCCATCTGCGTTTCGAACCTTAAATTAGGATAAATGATACCATGCTTAATAGCCAGTACCGAAAATACGGCTTCAATAGCCCCGCTGGCGCCCAACGTGTGACCGGTGTAAGACTTGGTTGAGCTCATCGGCGGATAGTTACCTTCAAACACGCGTGTAATGGCCGTCCCTTCGGCGCTGTCGTTATTGGGTGTGCCTGTGCCGTGCAGGTTGATATAATCGATGTCGCGCGGCTGCAAACCGCTTTTTGCCAGCGCACCCATCATGGCCAGGTATGAGCCTGTTCCGTCAGGTGACGACGCCGTTTGATGGTAGGCATCGTTACTGTTTTTATACCCTGCCAGCAGGCAATAAGGGGTTTTGTTTAGTGTTTTTGCAACGTTTTCCGAGACCAAAACAACGTAACCGGCGCCCTCGCCAAGGTTCAGCCCGGCGCGGTGGTCGTCGAAGGGCTTACAAAATTCTTTATCGAGGATCATCAGCGTGTTAAAGCCGTTCAGGGTGAATTTGGTGAGCGCATCGGCGCCACCCGCGATGGCTACGTCCAGCATGCCGTTTTTGATCAGCCTTGCAGCATAAAAAATGGAATTGGCGGAGGAGGAACACGCCGTGCTGATAGTAGTTACCATATCGGTGATCCCCAACTGGTCGGCAACGGTTTCCGTTACGCTGCCGCATTCGTGGTCCCACACAAAGCGCAGTTTGCCTTTATTATTATCTTTAAGGAAATCGATAAAAAAGTCCTCGCTTTTATCCATGCCGCCAACGGTATTGGCGGACACAAAACCTGTTCGCCATCCGGGCAGATCAGGAATAGCCGCATCGGCAATCGCCTCTTTGGCAGCTACGAGGCTTAAATGGGTTGTGCGGCTGATCTCGGGAGATAATCCGGTCATTTCCGCCAGCTGTCCGTTGGTCAATTTAACTTCGGCAACCGGCAGTTGCCCGCGATGAATGGAGTTAAGCATGGTTATATCGCCCATGCCCGCTTTCTCGTTTTCAAAAGCGGTCAAATGTTCGGCAACATTGTTCCCGATAGCCGAAATAACCCCCACACCCGCTATGTAAACCGCCGAGCTCATAATCTCAAGGTGTTATTGAATATCATCTCCATATTTTCCGCCGAAAATAAAACAGCATTTTCTTTTTTTGTTTTCTCCACCAAATATAAAACCGATTTATAATCTTCGCCGATTATATCCACCCAGCCGCAAATACAAGCTTTTATTAAGCTATTATCGAGCAAGTAAGCCACCTGCCGGTGAACAAAACCTGCATCAAATTGCGCCTGTACAAAAAACGCTTGTTCACCTTTAAACTTATGGCGGATGCTGACCTCGCCCATTACGATATTGGGCAAGGTATAAACAAATAACGATGGACTGGCTACATCGGCAACTGAATCGAAATATTTCAAATCGTCATCCAAACTGCTGTTGGCGTTGGCAAGGACGACGCCAACATCTTCCGCCCCGTATTTATCTTTACTAAAATTATTTTGCAGCAGCAATTCCGCTGTCAGCCAGCCCAGTTTGCTCAAATTATCCATTTTATAAAATTTGGGATAATTCAATTGGAAATCGTGGTAAGCAGAAACGAGGAAATCGCTTACCGGGGTGTTGCTGGTGAACAAAATGTCCCCATCCCTGCTCACCACGCCGTCGCCAATTGCGCAATATGCGGATATGTAATTCGGCGTGGTCAAAAAAATAACGGTAAAATTGGTGAATAGACGGCGGAGACGTGATAGATCACATTTTTGAAGACGCGGGTCAGAGACGCGATGCATCGCGTCTCTACGGCGGGAAATTCTATTGCATTAACCATCATTCAAAAATAATTCATTTACCAATAACCAGTGCCGCATTGCAGCCACCGAAACCGGAGGCTGTTTTTAAAAAATTTTGCACGGATAAATTCCGGTGCTCTGCGCTGACATTCAGCCGGTGCGATTCACCGGCATTTTCAAATCCGGGTGTTCCTAAAAATATGCCTTGCCTTAACGATTCGACAGAAACGATGGTTTCTATCAACCCCGCCGCACCTAATGTGTGGCCGTAATAGCCTTTCAGGCTATTTAGCGGCACATCTGCCAACCCTGTAATGTTCACAGCATTGGCTTCCATTTCATCATTGTAAACCGTGCCGGTGCCATGCGCGGAAATAAAATCAATGTCGCCGGCGCTTATCCCCGCATCTGTCATCGATCTGCTGATTGCCCAGGCCAGTTCCCCGCCCGTACGTGATGGCCCTGAAATATGGTTAGCATCGTTGCTTAACGAGCCGCCTTTTACTTGAATGGTCTCCGCGTATTTTTTATTGGTGGTGAGGATGATCGTTCCGGCTCCTTCGCCAAGGTTCAAACCGTCGTGCAATTTGTCGAATGGGCGGCAAACGCCCTGGCTCAGCGCCTGAAACGATTGAAAACCAGACAGGATAAACCTGGAGATCACATCCGCCCCGGCTACAATCGCGTTCTCGTATAGTCCTGACCGTAACAACCGCATTGCTGTTATTATGCCCAGCACACCGGAGATGCACGCATTTGAAACTACGATGGGCTTTTGCTTAAATCCGAAATGATTTGCAAGGAGCTGGGCGGAGGTGGTTAACGCGATCCTTTTTTTTAAATTTTCCGAATATTTTTCGGTTTCCAGCAGACTGATATTGCCTTTGGTGGTAGAAATGATAAGGACGGTATTGTTATTGTGCAAGTCGACATCAGCCCGTTTTAATGCGTCGCCTATAGAAACGATCAGCAGGCGCTCAAATTTGGTGTAGTTGCTATTTGGGGCAAGCTGCTCATCACCAAACAACGCGGCGTAAAAAGGGTGGGCAGACATCGTGCTTTGCTCATGCCGCTTTACGCCGCCAACGTTGTTTTTAAGATTGATAAAATTTTCGGCCGTGGTTTTCCCGATGGGCGAATAAACGTTATCGGCCACTATAAAAACATCTTTAAATCGTTGTTCACTCATCTTTCACAACCAAGGTCGCCAACTATTCAGTCGCCGCAAAAACCTTCATTTCGCAACCGGCAATCAATGTTCCTTTGTTCCAAACCTTTCCCGAAACTACGGTGACATTAAAAATGCGGTTTTCAATCTTGGTTTCCGTGATCAGCTCGTCTCCCACCGCAGGTAAATCGAAAACCTCAAAATTATTAACGGCACCGATATAGCCGGATATCACGGGCTTATTTTCGGCCAGTGCGCTATAGCCTGCTCCGAGGGCGGCTGTCTGGGCCATATTTTCCAGCAAACCGGCTTCCTGGAAATAGTCGTCTTTTACCAGCACATTGTCCGTAGCTATGATAAAACTGCTGCGTGTGCTCTCCTCATCTGTAAATAAAAGCTTGCTCACCATTACAAAGGGCGGCTTCTGCGGGACCAAAGGGATGATATCTTCTACCGGGAAATCCATTTCAGGAGTATAAACCACCATTTATTGAGAGCACCTGGCCTGTGATGTATGCCGCATCCGGCGAAGCGAGGAACGCAACCGCGTGCGCTACTTCAGCGGGCTCACCAAAACGGCGGGCCGGTATGATCGACTTCAATTCCTTTTCGTCAAGGCCACCGGTCATATCCGTATGGATAAAGCCCGGCGCTACTGCGTTTACAGTAATCCCTTGCCGGGCCACCTCCTGTGCCAGCGCTTTGGTAGCGCCGATAACGCCTGCCTTTGCCGCAGAGTAATTGGTTTGCCCGGCCAGCCCTTTTAAACCTGATAAGGAAACAATGTTGATGATACGGCCGTATTTGTGGGCGATCATACCGTTTAAAACGAGCTTAGTTACATAAAAAAAGCTGTCGAGATTGGTTTTCAGCACATTATCCCATTGCTCATCCGCCATCCAGGCCATCAGGCTGTCGTCGCGAATGCCTGCGTTGTTGATCAGCACCTCAATCGGCACGTCAATGTGCGTGCCTATCCATCCGCCCAGCGCCTCCACGATTTGTCCCTTGTCCGACACGTCAAATTGCAGCAATTCGCCGGCGTTACCGCTTTCATTTATCAGTGCTAAGGTTTGTTCAGCTTGCTCCCGGTTGCTTTTATAGTTCACCAGTACATGATAGCCCATGCCGGCCAGCTTTAAGCAAATGGCCCTGCCAATTCCCCTTGAACCTCCGGTCACCAACGCGCATTTCATCCTTCAAAGTCGGTTAGGTGATCTGAATTTTCAAGGAAATCTTTGATCCGTGCCAAATCCTTGTATTTTGGCTCGTCATGAACAAATTTCGGAAAAATTGCTCTCGCTTTATCGTATAGCGAACGCGAAGCGGTTGACAAACGATCGGCGCACTCCAGGTAATCTATGGCCTGCAAAATGGTCATCAGTTGAATAGCAAGTACCTCAAAAGAGTTATCCATTACCTTTTTGGTCATCAGCGCCGCGTTGCAGCCCATGCTTACAATATCCTGGTTGTCGTTATTGTTGGGTATACTGTGCACATACATCGGGAAGGACAGCGTCTGGTTCTCGGCAACGGTCGACGTCGCTGTAAACTGCATACCCTGCATTCCGAAGTTAAAGCCCAAAATGCCATGGTTCACAAACGGGGGCAGTTTTTGGTTGAGCTTATTGTTGAGCAAATAGTTCAGTTGCCGCTCGGAAAGCATCGATAATTTAGTGACGGCGATTTTCAATTTGTCCATTTCCAGCGAAACATAATCGCCGTGAAAATTGCCGCCGTGGAAGATGTTTTGGTTTTCGTGGTCGATAACCGGATTATCGTTTACCGAATTTAATTCATTCACCAAAACTTCTTCGGCCTGGCATATCGTGTCGTATATTGGCCCTAATACCTGGGTAACACAGCGCAGCGAGTAATATTCCTGCACTTTATCCTCAAAAAATTCCTGGTCGATATTGTCCGGATTGTACAAATGGGCTGAGCGGTCGCGGATCATTTTGCTATCGGCTAAAATGCTGCGCATCATCGCCGCCACCTTATTTTGGCCTGCATGATGCTTCACCATATTTAACTCGCGTGAGTAATGGTCGTCATAAGCCTCGACGATCTCGTTGATCATCGCTGAAAATAAAACCGACCACTCCAAAAGCTTTTTCGCCTGGAACACATTTACCAGGCCAATCCCGGTCATGGCCGAGGTGCCGTTCAAAATGGCCAGGCCCTCGCGGATATGGATTTGCAGCGGCTTTATGCTGTATCTTTCGAAAACCTCATTCGCGGGGTAAACTTTATCCTCAAACCAAACATCACCCTCTCCTATCAAAACCAATCCTAAATGCGCCAATTGCACCAGGTCGCCGCTTGCGCCTACGCCGCCATGCTCGTAAATGCAGGGGATGATGTTATGGTTGATCATATCAGCCAGCAAGTTGATTACATCCGTGTGAACGCCGGAGTAAGCCTGCAAAAAGCTATTTAAACGAGCGATGGTCATCGCTTTTGAAAGCAGCGGAGAGATCAGTTTGCCGCTGCCCGAGCAATGGCTGCGAATCAAATTGTATTGCAGCTGAAGGATATTTTCCTCGCTCACTTTGTACTGCGCCATCGGGCCAAAGCCTGTGTTAATGCCGTAGATGAGCTTATGCGATGAGAACTTTTTAAGAAAGTCGAAGTTGGTTTTAACTTTATTTAAAATAGCTCCATCAATGGCTATTTGCTCATTTTTAAATAGAATGCCGGAAAATTGATCTAATGTAAGTCGACTTTGTCCGATAAGTATCACAGGCGGAGATTGTTTAAAACGGTCAAAAAATTAAAGCCGTAAATGTATAAATTTAATCCAAAACAGGTTAACATAAAAGCCTGCAAAACGTTTTGAAACGCCGTTATTGAAGCTGCAAATCACCGGTATGCAGCACTTTTGATTCCTTGCAATAGTCCAAAATGGCCTTTTGCACTACAGGCGGCAGGTCTTTAAACTTTGCTACGATAAATGACCGGTCACGATCGATATCACTGTGGTAGCGGACCACCTTGGGCGCATGTTCCTCCACGGTAAGCCTTAAAAAATGGAACTCGGTATTTTCGTAATCCGTAAGCAAGGCAGTTTCCAGCAACTTTCGGCCGGCCAAAAAAAGGTCGAGCTTTCTTTTGGGCCTTTTTACCAGGTCGGCCTCTTTCATCAGCAGTGCGCCGGTATACCCCATTTTGCCTTTTACTTCAGCCCCCTTTAACAGCGCCAGCTCATCTTCCACAGCTTTCTTGTCGCCCTTGTCCATGATCTTATAAAATTCGGCTTTTTCAAATTGTTGCTGGGCAAAACAGACCGGCGGCAGGCAAAAAAACATTAAAACAAGCAGTATCTTCAATTTCAATCCAGTTTTTCAGGCGGCGCAAACATACTTAAATCCCAGCGCCGTATCAACCTGTATTTTACCCATATCAGGCATAATAACCCGAAAATAAGCGTTTTGTTACTTCAAATAATATCCGTTTATAAATTTTTATTTACTTTGAGGTCTAAAAGGGAAGCTCCGCATGGTCTGTTTGAACACGAGGGACGGTGCCTGACAAGAAGAATGATAAAACCGGATGGCTTTGCAAATGTTATACATCGAATTATAAATGAATAACCACATACTTAACCATCTGCCTTACAAATCATCCTTCCGTTTTGTGGATAACATTATTTCGCTGAACGAAGACGAGGTGATCGGCGAATACACCTTAAAACCGGATTCCTTTTTTTACGAGGATCATTTTGCCGGCAACCCGGTTACGCCCGGCGTTATTGTCACCGAAATTATGGCGCAGATCGGGTTGGTGGTTTTCGGTATTTTTTTGGTGCTGAAGGAACTCGACCTGAAGTTTTTGGAAAACGATTCGTTGTTTCCTTTACTAACCTCAACCGATGTATCATTCCATAAAATGGTTTTGCCTGGCGAAAAGGTCATCGTTACCTCTAAAAAACAATACTTTCGCTTCGGGAAATTAAAGTGCTATATCGAGATGACCGACAGCTCGAAACAACTGGTGGCCAAGGGAATGTTCTCCGGCGTTATTAAAGAAATTCACAAATGAGCAAAAGGGTTGTTGTGACAGGTATGGGTGTTGTTGCGCCTAATGGAATCGGCTTACCGGCTTTTTTGCATGCCATACAGAACGGTATTTCGGGTATCAAGTTTATCCCGCAATACCGCGATCTCAGTTTTAGCTGCCATTTGGCGGGGATGCCCGATTTTAAATGGGAAAACCTGGCAAACTATATTTCAGAAGTGACCTTGCATGGTTTAAAAGGCACTAACATCGGCTATGGCCTGGTTGCGGCGCTGGATGCCTGGGCCGACTCGGGCATGGGGTACGAAACCGAAACGCCGCGCTGGGAAACCGGCTGCGTTTTTGGTAACAGTACCGCAGACACGGAAGCCATGAAGAACGTAATCAGCCGGGTGGATGGTAAAGAGGCCCGGAAACTGGGCTCCCGGGTGGTGGAACAGGCCATGAACAGCGGCGTCACCTCGTATATTACCGGCAGGCTTGGGCTCGCGAATAAAGTGATCACCAACTCAGCCGCCTGCGCTACCGGCACACAGGCCATACTGATGGGCTACGAATATATTAAACTCGGTTATGCCGACCGCATGCTGGTAGGCAGCACCGAGCATGTTGACCCTTATGTTTATGGCGCTTTTGACTCCATGCGGGTACTATCGCGCAAGTTTAACAATCAGCCTGAAAAAGCTTCGCGGCCGATGAGTTTAACTGCCGGGGGCTTTGTACCGGGTTCGGGCGCGGCGGCATTGGTGCTGGAGGACCTGGACTTTGCTTTGCAGCGGGGTGCAAAAATATATGCCGAAATTTTAGGCGGAGCCACCAACTCCGGCGGGCAGCGGGGCGGCGGAACGATGACAGCGGCAAACTCCGAAGGGGTGATCCGCTGCATACGGGGCGCGCTGGCCGATGCGCATATCAGCCCAAAACAAATCGACCTGATCAGCGGCCATTTAACGGCAACAAACGCGGATAAGCAGGAGATACTGAACTGGCGCGACGCCTTGGGCTGCAAGAACGGGGAACTACCCGCAACCAATTCATTAAAGGGTATGATAGGCCACTGCCTGAGCGCGGCGGGCTCAATTGAGACGGTGGCATCAATATTGCAGATAATGCATAACTTCGCGCATCCGAATATTAACCTGGACGATGCGAACCCTGAGATAGTGGAAATTGCGGGCATAGAAAACCTGCCGGTTAAAATGACGGAAAAAGAGATTAATATTGTAGCCAAAGCAAACTTTGGTTTCGGGGACGTAAATTCCTGTTTAATACTTTCAAAATTTAAGGCATAAATGACGAGACAAGAGATTTTAGATGAACTAAAAAAGGTTATAGCCCCCTACACAACCAATAAAGAATTGCTGGCCGGAATAACGGAACAAACCGACCTGATAAAAGACCTTAAGATCAATTCCGCCAATCTCGTCGACGTTATTATCGATGCGGAAGCCAGGTATGATATTGAAATTGACTACGATTCGGCCGATAAAATGATCAATGTGGGTACCTGCCTGGATGTGATCAGCGAAAAAATTAACGCCCGTGGATGATCAGCGCCGGTAATGATATTGTTTGCCTTACGGCCACCAACGTTACCCGCACCAAATCGCCCGAGTTTTACGCAAAGATCATCAGCCCCGCTGAAAAAGCGCTTTTCAACACCCTCGATCATGTTGTTTTGCCGTTTGACCGCTTTGTCTGGCTGTTATGGTCGGTAAAAGAGTCGGCCTATAAATACTTTCACCGGCTTGATCCGGGCATCGTGTTTACACCGGTAAAATTTGAAGTTCGATCGATAGAAATCCCGGCAGGTTACGTATGCGCCGAATCGGGCGCAGATAAAATCTTAGGCGAAGGATTTGAAGAACATAACACTTTTAACGGACGCGTCATTTTTGGCGATAAAAAGCTATTTTACCGGACGATGATCTTTAGCGACTTTATTGCCTCGTTTGTTAATATTGACGACGATTTTATGCAGGTGTTTTGGGGAATAAAACGAATTGATGATAGTTCTTATCGATTGCAATCCGAAGCGATCAGAAAATTTGTGCTCAGCGAGTTGGGCAATGTACCGGGCCTTGACAACCTGGCTATTGAAAAAAATGAAGACGAAATACCCGTATTATTAAGTAAAGGGAAGCGCCTGGAAGTGCCGGTGTCATTGTCGCATCACGAGCGTTGGGTGGCGTTCTCGGTTCAAATACAAGGCATGGCCCTGCGTTGAGATATACCGCCCGATGAGGCTATTTTTAAATTTGCTTTTAAAGTTATCCGATGACCTGGATGACCGTGATATTTTTCGAACATTTCTTTACATTTACGTAAAACCAGGCAACCAATTTTCAATACTAATAAATTCATGAAGGCAAATAGCAGAATTCACCATAACAACTATCCATTTTTAAGCGGTGGAGGAGAGATGGGTGAATTGCTGCGTTCGCTGGATTGGCCGGCCACGCCGCTTGGCCCGCCGGCGAATTGGCCTTCGGCCCTGAAACAAACGGTGAGCATGATGCTCACGACCAAGTTCCCTGTACTTATTTGTTGGGGCAAGGATTATATCCAGTTATATAACGACGCTTTCAGGCCCATCAACGGCGTAACCAAGCATCCAAAGGCAGCAGGCGGCAGCGCCAGGGATACTTACGCCGAGATTTGGGACACCATAGGCCCAATGTTTGAAGGGGTGATGAACGGGCAAGCTGTTGGTTTCCCGGATTTTATGGTCCCCCTTGAGCGGAACGGGCAGCCGGAAGACTGTTACTTCGACTTTTCCTACAGTCCTATCCGCGACGAAGACGGGCACATCGGCGGCGTGCTGGTGATCTGTATGGAAACCACGGAGAAAGTGCGCGCCATCAAGGAAATGGCCGCAATTAACGAGGAAATTGCCGCTGGCAATGAGGAATTGGCCTCCGCAAATGAGGAACTGGCTTCAACAAACGAAGAACTGGCCGCAACGAATGAAGAGTTGCTTGCTACTCAACAAAATTTATTCGCCGTAAATACCGAGTTGGCAGAGAGCGAGTCGAGATTGAGAATGGCGATCGAAACCGCCACACTAGGTACCTGGGATTATAATCCCATCACGGGAGCACTTTTCTGGTCGGACGAATGCAGAGATATTTACGGCCTGGCGCCCGACCAGAATATCAGCTTCATGGATTTTGCCGATCACATTTACGCTGCCGACCGTGTGCGTGTACTTGACGACATAAAAGCAGCCATGTATCCCGCCGGGGACGGCCATTATAAAATCACTTACCGTATTGTTCGTTTTGATAACGGCGAAACACGGTGGATCAAGGCCCAGGGCTCGGTTTCTTTTGACGTAAACGGCCAGGCAAAACGCTTTATCGGGACGGTGCTTGATATCACCGAAAGTAAATTATCACAGGAAAAAATCGCCAGGAGCGAAAAATTCTTCAGGTCCATCGCCGTTAACATCCCTAATTCCGTAGTTATTGTTATCGATACAGAACACCGGTATTTGCTGGTTGAGGGTGACCTGATGGACAAAATGGGGTACAACCGAAGCGATTATGAGGGTAAACATCCGACCGAAATAGGACAAACCGAACGCTATAATGCAGCCAAACACTTGTACGACCGGATGATGGCAGGCGAAAAGTTTTCGGTTGAACGAAAAGGTGCTACCGGTGAAGACTATATTGTGCATATGATCCCGTTAAAAAACGACCTCGGCGAGGTTGAAGCCGGGCTGATCATCGCACTCGACATTACTGAAATTAAACTAGCCGAAGAAAAAAGCGCCAAACTGGGGGCCATTGTCGAGTCGTCAGATGATGCTATCATCAGCAAAACATTGGAGAGCGTCATCACCAGCTGGAACGATGCAGCGCAACGAATGTTTGGTTATACCGGCGGCGAGATCATTGGCGAAACCATATACAAGCTTATACCGCCCGACCGGCAGGACGAGGAACCGAGAATACTTGACCGCCTGAAAAGAGGCGAACGTGTTGAACATTTTGAAACGAAACGATTGACAAAATCGGGGCGCCTGCTGGATGTCTCATTAACCATTTCCCCTGTTAAGGACAAACAAGGCAATATTATCGGTTTGTCAAAAATAGCGCGGGATATTACCGAAAAGAAGCAGGAAGAACAGCGCAAAAACGATTTTATCGGTATGGTTAGCCACGAGCTTAAAACGCCGCTCACTTCGCTTAACGGCATTATCCAGGTAGCTAACGCCAAGTTGAAGAATAGTGAAGACGCCTTTTTAGCCAGCGCTATGCATAAAGCAAACATACAGGTAAAAAGGATGACCTCAATGATCAACGGGTTTTTGAACGTTTCGCGCCTGGAGGGGGGCAGGATGCCACTCGAAAAAGAGACATTTGACCTGGCGGAATTATTAAAAGAAATAGTGGACGAAACCCAACTGGTAGTAAATACCCACCGGATCAGCCTTAACGGCTCGGGGCGGGCATTGTTAAACGCTGACCGGGAAAGAGTCGGCTCCGTTATTACCAACCTTGTGAACAACGCCGTTAAATATTCTCCTAAGGGAAAAACAATTGAAATTGATTACCGGGTGAATGAAAAAACGGTAACCGTTAGCGTAAAAGATGAAGGCATGGGCATCAAACCAGCCGACCTGCAAAGGATATTTGATCGTTATTATCGTGTTGAAACAACTGATACCCGGAACATTTCGGGCTTTGGAATTGGATTGTATTTAAGTGCAGAAATCATCGAACGACACAACGGTAAGATATGGGCAGAAAGCGAAATTGGCAAAGGGTCGGTGTTTTATTTTGAATTACCGATAGAATAAGTTACTCCATCAGGCTTGCGATTATGCCCTCAAATTAACGTTGATATAATTGTTGTTCAATTTTTTTGATCAGATCATCCATATCAAAGGGCTTTGCCAGGAAATCGTCAGCGCCGGCCTCAATGGCAGATCGTTCGATGTCCTTGCTGGCTGAGATCAATACAACCGGAATATTGCTGGTTTGCGGGTTTCGCTTTAAATATTTACAAATATCCCTGCCGTCACTGCCCGACATCCATATATCAAGCAACAACAGATCCGGAAGCTGATCAGTCATTGTGAGCAGGTCGGTGCCATTGGATATACTTTGCACAGCATAGCCTTCAAATTCAAGCATTATGCCTATTGCATCAAGTATAGCCGGGTCATCGTCGGCAACCATTATCTTTCTCTGTTTTTCCATCACGTCTGTATATCGAATGAAATTTTCCATTGCCAAGGTTTTCAATTTCTTTTTAATGGAAGGGCAAAACAAAATGTTGAGCCACTCCCCTGCCTGCTGTTTACCCATATCCGCCCACGTTCGCGTTTAATGATCTCTGACGATATGTAAAGGCCAAGGCCAAGCCCGGGAAACGTATGCTGCATTTCGCCGCTTACACGGTAAAACTGTTCAAATACCCTATCGAGATTAGCTTCATCTATCCCTATCCCAAAATCCTCCACGCATAACCTTACTTCATCCTGTACGGCCGTAATGCTGACAACAATTTTATCGGCATTGGGCGAATACTTTACCGCATTGGTTACCAGGTTGGTGATCACCTGTCCTATACGCTCCTTATCGCCGAAAACCAAGCCGGTTGGTTTAAAATCTTTTACAATGATATGTTTTGTTGTGGTACGCTGCAGGTCGTCCAGCAATTCGGCTACGAACGGATTAAAATCAAACTCCCGGTCGTTAAACTGTAGTTTGCCCGCATTAATTTTCGTCACATCCAGCAAGTCACCAATAAGGCTGGTAAGGCGGTCGAGCTGCACACCCATCTTGCTGATCATGGAAGCTTCCGTGGCTTCACCCTTTTTTTGCAGCATTCGTTCCAATACCTGGGTATAGGCCTTGATACTCGTCACCGGGGTTTTCAGCTCATGACTTGCTATGCCAATAAAGTCATCTTTTTGGCGCTGAAGGTTTTTTTGCTCGGTAATGTCAACACAAGCGCCAATATAGCCGGTAAAAGTTCCATCGGCCTTATATTGCGGCGTGCCGTTTGCAGCACACCAATGCGTGGTGCCGTCGACATGGTCGATCCGAAATTCGGCTTCAAAGAACGTCCTGTTTAAAATGGCGTTGGTAAATTTATCCGCAATATTGCCACGATCCTCAGTCACAATGGAATTTAGCCAGCCATCTCCGAGGTGGTCTTCCAACGGACGGTTGGTCCAGTCTATCCAGGTTTGATTTATATAAGTAAAGGCGCCTGTATTATCCGACATCCAAAGGCAGGCGGGAGCTGCAGAGGTTATGCTCCGCAGCAATTGCTCGTTTTCGGCAAGCGCTTCCTTGGCAGTTTTTTGCTCGGTAATATCCAGCAATGTACCTAAAATGCGAACGGCGACCTCTTCAGTGTTATAGAATACTTTACCTTCAACCTTGATCCAATGGATACTTTTATCAGGCCAAATAACGCGCGCTTCGTAAAATAGCCGTCCCGACGCATGGGCTTCGGCATGGGCTTTTTGCCGCCCAGCCACGTCGTCCGGATGAATAACGTTTACATACTGTTCCCGGGCAACAGGCCCATCAAAACCAAAGATATTGGCAAACTGCCTTGAGGTAATCATTTCACCGGTTGCAAGGTCAAGGTCGAATGTGCCGAGATTCACTGCATCCACGGCCAGCCTGGCCCGTTCTTCCGCCTCCGCCAGCAGTTGTTTTGCATAAACCTGGTTGGAGACCTCCCTTGTAATAACGATGACGCCGCTGATGGTACCATCATCCTCCTTAAACGGCTCATAAACAAAGTCAAGATAAACGGTTTCTACCTGACCATTACGAAATAGCGGCACAGCCAGCGCTTCCGCCCTGAACGGCGTTCCGCTTAAACGCACACCATCCAGCAACTCCTCAAACCCAAGGCCTTTTACATGCGGAAGTGAATCAAAGACGGGTTTTCCGAGCATGTCGTCCACGGACTGTGCATACAATTCGCACAATGGAGGGTTAATCAAATCGACGATATATTCAGGCCCTTTAAAAATTGCGATGCCGACCGGCGCCTGCATGAATGTAGAGTAAAGCTGCTTACGCTGATTTTTTAAAGCTTCCACCCCCGCACGTTCTTTTTCCGCGAGCTTATTAAGTTCGGTTACGTTTGTTGGCGAATGAATAAAATAGGCCACATTGCCCTGCCCGTCAAGTACCGGGACATTGGTTGTTGTCCACCACCTTTCCTCAAACTCGTCCGTTCCGCGCACGGGTATATCGTACCTGTAATTGTACATCGTATGCGGTTTTTTTGTTTGTATGGCCTGTTCAAACGAAAAAATTGTTCTTTCGATATTTTTCGACACCTCATCCGTCGGATTTGCGGGAAACGCCGCGAACACAGACTTGCCGACCAGCGCCTCGCGGCTACTATTGGTCGCGTTTAAGTACGCCTCGTTTACATCCAATATGGTATAGCTGGGCGCATCGGTATCCATCACCAGCAAAGTTGCAGGGCTGCTATTAAAAATATCCTTATAGAATGTGCCGGTTATATTTTCAACCATCTGTGTAATCGGATAAGTGTGTTTTGGTAAACAGGAAATAAACAGCTATTTGTGCAGTATGTTTTAAACAAGCCCAAATATAATGGCGCCCGTATGTACAGCTATAAAATATTCCCCGGGATAAGGTTGATCCTTTATTTTTCTGGAAACACCCTTATGGTTTTAATATACCGTTGCAGGTAATACGGGTTCAGTGTCGTTTCCGTTATGCCACAGGCCTGGCCGGATGTTGATTGGATAAAGGTTATATTGCCGGCATTGTTTGAGCTGACGATCCCGATATGCCCCACAATTTTAGGCATCGGATCAGTGCCGGTGAACAGGATCAGGTCACCCGGCTTTGCCTGGGTGATATCGATCTCGTGGTTAACATAAGTAAAGTCGACCGAGGGGCGCGGCACCCGGATGCCAAAATGGTTAAAAACATAGGTAACAAAGCCCGAGCAATCAAAACCCAGGTCGGGATTGGCGGAGCCATATTCGTAGGGGGCGCCTTCCAGCGAGTGCGCAAAGGTTACCAACTCAGCAGGCGTAGTTTTCCCGGTTTCGATAGTAATGTACTGGTTTTTATTACCCGGCTTCAGCGGCGGCAAAATATGCGCATTACCTTCAGGCGCAGTCGTTTTTGATTTGCTGCATGAAAAAACGACCATGATGGCGATCAATATTGCACTGATCTGTTTCATGATTTACAGGGTACAAAAACCAGTCCATTCACAACATAACTTTGTAACTTTTTATGGGTACGGTGCTAAACAGACAGGTCGCAGCCCAGGCCGGATATAAAAAGCGGTCGTCGACCGCCGTAGCCCGCGCCGTATTTATTCAATTGCTAACACTAAGAAATAAAACCCCGCCTTCGCTAAAGCTCCGGCGGGCAAAGGCGGTGAGGGAGGGATTCGAACCCTCGGTACAGTTTCCCGTACGTCAGTTTAGCAAACTGATCCTTTCGGCCTCTCAGGCACCTCACCAATCAGGTTTTTTCAACCTGCAAAAAAAAAGCCCCTTTTTTCGGGACTGCAAATATAGCAATTCGGTTAAGCGGTCAAAAAAAAAATTGAGTTAGTTGTTTAACACGCTTGGCACCATGAAAAGCTTCGGATTTCAAGATGGGTACCTTCCCGGCAAATTATCCGGCCTAAAAGCGCAACCTGGTGACAGGCCTGCTGCTTAATCAGGGCAGGCCCGTCACCAACAATTGCACAGCTTTAAATGGCTATCGCCAATCGGCCCAATTGCTTTGTGCCGCCCAGTTTACGCTGCCCATGGCGCCCCGGTAAGTAACCTGGCTGAAAAAAGAATTAGTGAAATCGGGCCCGGTAAAATCAGCACCTGACAAAGCCGGTGATCCGCTTGCAAGCGTAAGATCGGGAGCGCCTGCCGCATACATCATCGTAAATTTAAAATCAGTTGATGATACCAGGACGGAATCTTTATTGACGGCGTTTGTTTCAAAAGCGGTTAATTCCGGGTCGGCAAATACGCCCTTTACATCCTGATCCCAGCAAAAAGCGCGGGCGAGCGTATCCGTTTGTACCAGGTTGCTCCTGAACTCGGCATCGTCATCGGCCAGGATGACCGGCCGCGTGCGCGGGCAAACCATAAATGCGCCTTCCGGGTAATCGGAAACTAAGGAGTTCCGGATAGCCAGGCGGGTTCCTTTACGCATATACACGCCCTGGTTCAAATTGGTTTTAACAGCCGGCGTCTCCTGTGGTCCGATGATCGTCATGTTCGAAACCACCGGGCGCGTTAAAGGGGTATTGGTAGAGGGGATGGAATCGTTATAGCTCTCAAAGCCATTGGCGCGCAGCGCTTGTGACGAGGCATGCGTGCGATATCCTACCAGGAACTGAAGGTTCCCCTCGTAACCCAGGTCGAAGTCGAAATCATCGTCCCCGCAGTTGTAGCTGATCAGGTGGCTGGCATTTACCGTTCCGCCCACAAATTGAAAACTATCGTCGTTGGAATATTTAACCATCACGTTATTGATGGTGGTACCCGAGCCCACGCCGGCCATAACCAGGCCGCTTGCTTTATCAACGGCCCATTCATCCTCCGCAGGTGGATTAATCCCGCCAGTATACTCCAAACGTAGATAGCTGATGGAGCCCGAATTATCATTCGAAACATTTCCGCCATATTGGGTGTCGGTACTTACCGCCAAACCGGCTACATTGCCCGTACCCACGTTGGACGGAGCCTTGCCCAATAAAATAAGCGCGCCCCAGTCACCCGGCGCCTTTGAAGTTGCCGCCGATGTAAAAACCACCGGCTTATCCACCGTCCCATTGACGAATAATTTAGCTCCCTGGGTGATAACCAACACGCTTTTGGCCGATGCAGCCTGGTTTACCTGCGCGTAAACCGTGATACCGGCAGGTATAGTTAACGTAGCGTTGTTTTTAACATATACCTGCCCCTTAAGGAAATAGTTTTTGTTGGCATCAAGCGTAACGCTGGCGGTAATGGCCCCCTGCAGCGTATCTGTTTTGCGGGAATTGTTGTCGCTTCCCGGCACTACTAAATGATCTTTTTTGCATCCGGCAAAAAAGGTAAACGCCATTAAAGCTAATAAGGAAATTTTTCTCATAGTTATAGATATTATTTACCTGAAACCAACTAAATGAAAAAAAGTTTCTTCGCAATTAATTATATTAATTTAAGACAAGATTTCGGCTATGTAATACGTTCTAAAAAGCACAACTGTTAGTGCTGTTTTATCGTAAAAATCCGTTTACTTAGCAAGCAGATTTCAATCCATCCCGGTTGAGGAACAAGGGACACATAATGAGGGGAAAGCCGTCAAATTTGAATCGTATAAAAACAAACCAGGACGCACTGATCAACTGTTCGCAGGACCTGATCTGGTCTGTCGATACCGTGCTTAATCTCATCACCGCCAACGAAGCTTTTAGGGAAAAAATAGAAGCGCTTTTTAAAAGACCTGCTGCAGAAGGAAAACCCGTGTTGTATGAAGAAGTAGGTGAAGAACTGAATAAAAAATGGGCCGGACATTACGCAAGGGCCCTGGCCGGAGAAAGGTTTTCAATTAAAGATGAGCTATTTAATACTGCAACGGGCCGGATGGAGTATATGCTGATCTCATTTAACCCAATGTATGATGCCGCAGGGCTGGTTTTTGCCGCTGCCTGCTATGCCAAAGACGTTACGGAAGATACGGTAAACCTGATGGCGCTGGAAAAGACCCGCAACGAGCTCCAGCGTATTATGGACTCATCGCTCGACATGATCTGCGTGATTGACGAGGACGACCGGATTGTAAAGATCAGCGCGGCAGCGGAAACCATCCTGGGTTATAAGCCCGAAGAGCTTACTGGCAAGTGGCTGTTTGATTTTATACACCCTGAAGATAAAGAACGTACCCAACAAACCGCCGCCAAAATCATGGCCGGGGAAAATCTCACTAATGTCGAGAACCGGTATATACGTAAGGATGGCTCGGTAGTACCGTTGCTGTGGTCGGCGCGCTGGGATCCGGATGATAAAGTTCGCTACGGTATTGCGCGCGACGCCACCGAAAAAAAGAAAAGCGAGGAGGCATTGATCGCTTCAGAACGTATTTACCGCTACCTGTTCGAGAAAAACCCGTTTCCGATAGTGATATGGGATTTTGAAAATTTAGGTGTAATTGATTGCAATGAGGCTGCATGCCGTAAATACGGTTACACCAGGCAGGAGTTTTTAGGTTTAACCGCAAAGGACCTGCGCCCCGCGGAGGATGTGCCGCTGTTTTTGGAGGCGATGAAGATGGAAATATCACCTAACGACGCCCGCAGGAAAACCTGGCTGCATAAAAAGAAAAACGGAGAGCTGATGTATGCCGATGGCACCAGCTACGTGATGGATTACCGCGGAACGCGCGTGTTGCTGGCGCTCATCAACGATATAACCGAAAGCCATTACTACCAGGAGCTGGATAAACTGGAGAAAAACATATTACAGCTTAATGCAGGCGCCAACCGGGGCATTGCAAACCTGGTAACCATTTACCTGCTCGGCATCGAGTCATTGCATCCCGGCATGCGCTGTTCTTTAACGGAGACCAGAGGAAACAGGCTTTTCATCATTGCCGCGCCCAGCTTACCCCAAAGTTTTCTGGCACCTGATGACGATATTGAGATTGGCAACGACAGGTGTCCGTGCGGCGGAACAACCCAATCAAAAGAAAGTGTGATCATACCGGATATATCCAGTGACGAACGCTGGCCAATTGCGCGCCGGATGGCGGAAGAGCTCGGCCTGAAAACCTGCAGGTGCTTCCCAATACTGAACGCCGACGATGAGCTGATGGCCACCTTTGCTGTTTATTTCAATGAAATAAAATTGCCGAACGAGCTCGAAGAAAACACTTTGCAAAGAACCGTTCAGTTCCTGCAGCTTATATTGGAAAGCTATCAGCGGGAAATGGCCCTGAAGATCAGCAATGAAAGATTTGCATTCGCGGCTGAGGCTACTTCCGATGTCATTTGGGATTGGGACCTGGTGACGAATACCGTATATTATTCGCAAAATATAAAAACGCTTTTTGGCCACGACAAAGCCGGAATAAACACAGACAACCTGCCTTTCTATTTTGAACAAGTTCACCCCGATGACCGCGAACGCGTGGTACTTTATCCCGAGCAGGTAAAATTTGGCAAAATGCTTACCTGGTCGCAGGAGTATCGCTTTAAAAAGGCCAACGGGGACTACGCGACAGTGATGGACAAAGGCATTGTTTTGAGAGACGAAAACGGTGTGGGAAAAAGGATGATAGGGGCCATACAGGATATTACTACGCTTAAACGCCAAAACGAGCAACTAACGGAGATTGCGCTGATCAACGCGCACGAGATCAGGCGGCCCGTTGCTACCATCCTGGGGCTGATGCATTTGTTTAAGATAGAATCGACCGGCAGCGACGCCGACAAAAATTTACTAAAGCACCTGGAAACCGCTACGCTGGAGCTGGACGAGGTGATCAGGCGCATTATCAGTAAAACCGAACGGTAGCGGGTGTGTGCTGTTTAATTGGGTTGTAAACTATTCGGGTGACCACAAGGGTCGCCCCTGCTAAAACGCTAATGCCACCCCGCTTTTTAACCCTTCGTTGTATTTTTCTTTATCAAATTTGTAAAGGAACGGCGACCGGTGTGCACCAATCTTCTTCGTCTCGTTTAACTTGACAATGATACCGGTTGCCATCAGGCGTTTGGCAAAATTCCGGTCGTCCAGCGATTTACCCAGGATGGTTTCGTATAAACTGTGTATTTCGGGCAAAGTGAATTTTTCTTCCAGTAATTCATAGCCGATCGGATAATGCGCGATGTGCAGGCGCAACGCTTTTAAGGCTTCGGCAATAATAAGCTGGTGGTCAAACATCATCGGGGGCAACTCGCTCACCGGCCACCATTGGCAATCAGCCTCCAGTTCCCCCTTTTTAGGCTCCACCTTTGAAAATTCGGTCAGTGTATAAAACGCTACAGACACAAAATAGTCAAATATCCAGGAATCTTCAGGTACATCGAGCCCGGTCATTTGTCTTAGATGAGCGGCGTTCAGGCCATTGTTTTTTGATCTTTCAGGATTTCCAAACGAACGGAATTGCTGAAAAAAAAGCCCTTTTAAACCGGTTCGTAAAAAAGCAATTCTATCAGCCGCCTCTTCGATGGATTCAGTCTTTTTGATAAAGCCGCCCGTAACCGTCCATCTATCAAGAACTATCGGTTGCTGCAGCAGCACTTTCAGTTCCTTTTCGTGATAGCCGAAGATCACATTGTCTACCCCTACATTACGGAGAAACTCCCCGGAGTTTAAAAAAAAGTCAGCATCTTCCTGTTCCATATTTCCCGTGAAACGACAAATTGTTAAAAATCACTTTAAATGATCTTATCGCAAAGATAAAAAATATTATTGCGTAAAAAATACGGAATAATTTGCAAATACGAAGTAACAACTCTACTTTTAATCCGTCTAAAATACGTAATAAAAAGAAATCAACGATCAAACAAAAAATCAACATGAAAAAACTAAGCTTAATTTTGACTGTAGCCGCAGGACTTTTGATGTCGCTGACGGTTAATGCCCAAACTACCGCGCCGGCGACTACTGCTACTGCCGCTGCCGCTGCCACTGATTATTTCCCGGGCAAATGGAATGTAGTGGTGATGGGTACGCCCAACGGCGATGCGAAAATGACCTTTGTGATTGAACGGAAAGAAGGAAAGCTAACCGGCGCGGTGCAGGATTCTACCGGGAAGGAATTGACGAAAATTACTTCTATTGAAGAAAAAGACAAAACCATCACCGCCGCTTTCACTATCCAAAGCTACGACGTTACGCTTACGCTGGAACCTGTAGACGCTGACGATGTTAAAGGCAGCCTGATGGGTATGTTTGATGCCAAAGGCGTACGGGTAAAAGACGCCAAATAATCAATACTTTTAACGATCAATTTAAAACTTCAAAAGCCGTTATGAAAGCTGTAAGGTTTCTGCCTGCGATAATAAGCGCATTTTCGCTTCTTGCGCTGTCGTCAAATGCACAACAAAAATTACCGCAACTGGGCAAGGACCGGGTAAGCGAGATTGTTAAACAAATGACGCTGGAGGAAAAAGCGTCTGTTATCGCCGGCACCGGCATGCGCTTTGGCGGCAACGGCCCCGTTATCGGCGAAGCCGACGGACGTGTCCCTGGCGCGGCCGGCAATACCATGAATGTTAATCGTTTTGGTATCCCTGGCACGGTGCTTTCCGACGGCCCGGCGGGCGTTCGTATCGACCCTGTTCATAAAGGCGATGCCAAAACCTATTATGCCACTGCCTGGCCTGTAGGAACGCTGCTGGCTTCCAGTTGGGACACCTCGCTGGTACGGTCGGTCGGCGTTGCCTTTGGCAATGAGATCAGGGAGTACGGAGTAGATGTGATCCTGGGCCCGGGGATGAACATCCAGCGCAACCCTTTGAACGGCCGGAATTTCGAATATTTTTCCGAGGACCCTATCGTCTCCGGCTACATGGCCGCGGCAATGGTAAATGGTATCCAGTCAAACGGCGTGGGCACGTCCATCAAGCACTTTGCGGCAAACAACCAGGAGACCAACCGGAATGCGGTAAACGCCATCATCAGTGAGCGGGCGCTGCGCGAGATCTATTTGCGCGGTTTTGAAATTGCGGTGAAGCGCGCACAGCCTTATACCGTGATGAGCTCGTACAATAAGATCAACGGAACGTATACTTCGGAAAGCAGCGATTTGTTAACGGTGATATTGCGGAATGAATGGGGTTTTAAGGGGATGGTGATGACGGACTGGTTTGGCGGCAAAGACGCAGTGGCGCAAATGAAAGCCGGGAACGACCTGCTTGAGCCGGGGACACCACGGCAGCAAAAGGCAATCATCGACGCTGTAAACAGCGGCACTTTAGACGTAAAAGTACTTGACCAAAATGTGGAACGCGTACTGAATTATATCCTTAAAACACCGGCGTTCCGCAAGTATAATTTTTCCAGTTCCCCTGATCTGAAAGCCCACGCCGCCATTTCAAGAAAGGCTGCCGCCGAAGGCATGGTGCTGTTAAAAAATGACAACGCAGTGCTGCCGCTTAAAAAAGGCGCGAAACTGGCATTGTTCGGCAACGGATCTTACAAAATCATTACCGGCGGTACCGGCAGCGGTGAAGTGCATGTGGCTTATACCGTGCCAACGATAGACGGACTAACTGCCGATGGGTATGTGATCAATCCCGGTCTGCAAAATAAATACCAGGCCGCTATTAAAGCCGATCTGCTGGCACATCCGCCCAAACCACTTACGCTGGGCCCTCCCCGCCTGATACCGGAACCGGAAATTACGGCGGATGAGATCAGCGCGGCGGCTGCGCAAAGCGACCTGGGGGTATTTACCATCAGCCGGAACGCCGGTGAGGGCGCCGACCGGAAAATAGATGACTTTAATCTTTCAGACGCTGAAAAGACGCTGTTAAAAGCCGTTGCCGATGCTTTTCATGCCAAAGGAAAAAAGCTGGTTGTGGTATTGAACATTGGCGGGGCGATTGAAATGGCCAGCTGGAATACCGGGGCTGATGCGATATTGCTGGCATGGCAGCCAGGCCTGGAGGGCGGCAATGCCATCGCCGATGTACTGAGCGGCGTGGTTAATCCATCGGGCAAGCTCGCTACTACTTTCCCGGCTAAATACGAGGATGAACCATCGGCAAAAAGCTTTCCCGGCACGCCTGCGGGCCATCCAACGGAAAGCGTTTATAACGAAGGCATTTACGTTGGCTACCGGTATTTTAACAGTTTCGGCGTAAAAACGGCCTATCCTTTTGGCTATGGCTTAAGCTATACCAATTTTAGCTACAATAATTTAAAATTAAGCTCACCAACGTTCAGCAAAAAACTCACCGCCACAGTTACCATTACCAACATCGGTAAAACTGCCGGTAAAGAGGTGGTGCAGCTTTATCTGAGCGCGCCCCATACCGGGCTCGACAAACCATCAGAAGAACTAAAGGCATTTGCCAAAACCGGCTTGCTGAAGCCCGGCGAGTCACAAACCCTGATATTAACCCTGAATCCGAAGGACCTGGCTTCATTTAATACGGACGCATCCGCATGGATAGCTGATGCAGGGAAATATGAGGTAAAGATCGGTGCATCAAGCGAGGACATTAAGCTGGCTAAATGGTTCACTTTAGCAAAAACGCTGACGGTTGAAAAAGTGCATAAAGCACTGGCGCCGCAGGTAGCCATTGATGAGTTGAAGAATAAGTAGTTTAAAAAACCCCATGAAAAAGGTTGTATTACGGTCGGCAGCATGTTTTGCGGTGACCATGCTCTCTTTGTTTTCATTTGCACAGGACGCACCTACAAAGGCGCCTCTTAAAATTGCAAAGTGGTTCCCGAAATACGATTTCGATCCCGCTGTCTTTCAAAACCCGCCGCTTGAGTTTGCACCCTTCGCCCGATGGTGGTGGCCGGGTAATGATGTGGACACCGCCGAGCTAAAACGGGAGATCAACCTTTTTGCGGATAACGATTTTGGCGGAATGGAGATACAGCCCTTAAGCCTGTTTGTGCCGGGTACCGGGAACGCCCGGGCAAAAATAACCAGTTGGGATACTCCCGGTTACTATGCAAATGTAATTTCGGTAATGCAGCAGGCCCGCAAGCGCGGCATGATTATAGACATAACCGATGGCAGCGGCTGGCCGCCGGGCGGCCCGTTTTTGGCCCCCGAAGACGGCTTTTTAACCCTGGCAGCGGCCGGTGTGGATGTTAGCGGCGGCCAAACAATTGCATTGGCCTTACCCACCGTCAGCAATACCAGTGGTGTAGCTGCCCGGCTGGAAGCTGTTGTTGCAGCTAAGATTTTACCCAAAAAGGAGGGTGACAAAACGAAAACCGTTCAATTGGATCCTTCATCAACAGTTGTTATTAGTGACTTCGTAAAGAAAGACTCGCTGCATTGGAGCGTGCCCGCCGGTAACTGGAAAGTGATTGCCTTTTGGAGTAAACCACAGGGGCAAAAAACGATGGCGGCCACCCCGGTGCAGGGGCCGGTAATGAACCATTTCGATTCGACGAAAGTGCTTAAGCAGTATAACCATTTGTTTGGCGCAAGGACAGGGTTGCAGCCTTATTTTGGCAACCCAATGCGCGCCGTGTTTGACGATAGCTACGAGTTTGCCGTCGACCGGCATTATTCATTGAATTTTATAGATTATTTTAAAAAGCGCCGGGGTTATGATATTACGCCCTGGCTGCCCGCTGAAATACAAAGGGGTTATAACTATGTTGCTTACCTGCGGCCGAAAACCGACCCTGACTACTCCTACTCCGACCAGGATTGGCGTTTAAAATATGATTATGACCTAACCCTTAGCGAGCTGCTTGGAGAACAATTTTTGGATGCTGCCAGGAACTGGCTTGAACCGCAGGGCCTGCTGCATCGCGTGCAGTCGTATGGGCTAAATTTAGATATGATAGCTGAGGCGGGTTTAGCCTCGATACCTGAAACCGAAAGTATGCTGGGCCCGGAAGCTAATTTAAAGATCATGACCTCAGGCGGGCACCTGTATAACCGCCCTATTGAAACATCCGAATCGGTTGTATTTATCACCCGCGCCTATACCACCACGCCGCAGAAAATTAAAATTGCTGTAGATAAGCTTTTTGCCGCCGGGGTTAACCAAGTTATTTATCATGGGGTGCCCTATCGTTACACACCTGCCGAATTAGGCCCCGAGGGTTGGTACCCTTTCTCTACCCCGATGACGTCGGCTGTTAATTTTTCGTCCAACCTGGGCGAAGGCAATATTTTTTGGAAAGACCAAAAGGATGTAAATGAATACATCAACCGGACGCAATATGCACTACGTTCGGGAAGATCACATGCGGATGTGCTGATCTATTTTCCCTATATGGACGTAGATAACCTGCCCGCTAACCCCGAAGAAATACTGGCCGACGGTTACTTGCCGGGCGTCGAAGGACCTTTGCCAACTGCAAGCTCCGCGAAAAACGCGGCAAAAGAGGCGTGGGCTAAACAAGTTTACCCGCTCATCAACAAACTAGCGACAAATGGTATCACCTGGGATTGGGTAAACGATGCATCGATACAAGCCGCGCAGCTTACAGCAAGCAAGCAGATCAACATTCGCGGCAATATTTACCAGGCGCTGGTTTTGGCGGATGATTCCATTATCCAGGTAAAAACGGCGCTGAAAATAAAACAGCTTGCCTTAAATGGCATGAACCTGGTTGCAACCGGCAATTTGCCGCACATGCAGCCGTCATTTTTAAACTGGAAAGCGAATGACCTGGCAACGGCGGCAGCCATTACCGCCGCCCTAAAGGCAAAAAGCAGCAAGTATATCCAAAACCAGGCTGAAACAGGCGCCTGGATAAAGGCTTTGCGGCATCCCATTACATTTAATGGTGAATATCATTTTACCCGCGAAGTGCAACGGGATATGAGCGATGGCAGCCGTGTTGAATTTATCTGGAATAAAAGCGACCGATGGCAAACAATTTCGCTATCACTGGATAAAAAATATAAAAGCAGTTACTGGATGGACGCAGACAGGGCAAACACAACCGGGAACGGGGCAAAGCGTACCGTCACTTATCGGATGCCGCCCTATGGTTCGGTAATTCTTTTTGCGTCTGTTGTTCCTTTTAATGAAGGGCCGCATAGGGCGGCTCCTCCGGATGGAAATGATCAATATAAAATAATCGCATCAATCGATAACTGGAGCTTGAAGGCAGACAGTGTCGATATAAAAAACAGCCCGTTATTCGACTGGCGGAGAAATAATCAGCTCAAATTTTCGTCGGCTGAAGGTGTTTACACTTCCTCTTTTCAGTGGAATGATACCACCATATATAAAGACAACCGTTATTACCTCGACCTCGGGAGCGTATATTTTTCGGCAGAAGTGTATGTGAACGGCAAATTCGCGGGCAAGCGTGTTTTTGCGCCGTATATGCTGGATATAACCAAATTCCTGGCGCCCGGTGAAAACAAAATTGAAGTGAGGGTGACCACCGGGCAACTGAACGGCTTTATCGGGAAAGCAATGCGGGGCGACGCACATTACAAACAATTTAGAGACAGGAGCGACCAGTTAATGGCGGCAGGGCTGGTCGGGCCAGTAGTAGTACGAAAAGAATATCCGCGGTAAAATATCGAAAAATAAAAGCTCAAAATAAAGTGATGATAATTAGCGGTGCGGCAGCGGCATGGGCCGCGATAGGATAAAGCAGCCTGCGGGACTGCACAGTTCCGAAGAAGATCAGGTGCTTGTTTCGGTTGACTTTAAGCAGGATAGGCCTCTTCCTTAAAATCCATCACGCTCCTGAGCAGACGGGAATGACTGCTGCAAATGGGTTTGCGCCGTTTGCGAATGACCTTATTTTATTAACTTTAAAAGCTTTGAACGGGTACCAGCCCTCATTAATCCAAACTGCCCATGAAAAACCCCTTATTCTTCTGTTTCATCCTGGTCTCGCTCGCAGGGTATGCGCAAACAAACAAACCCCACCCCATTCTGTCACGAGATATCCCGTTTGATGAGAATTGGCGGTTTATCAGGGACAGCATCGCCGGTGCGGAGCAGGTAAATTACGACGACCAAACCTGGAGAAAAGTTGACCTGCCGCACGATTGGAGCGTTGAGGATCTGCCAAACCAAAAACCGGGCGAGATCATCGGACCGTTCGATAAAAACGCCGTCGGAGGTGGGGCCACGGGATTTACCGTGGGTGGTACGGGCTGGTACCGCAAACACTTTGTTACAGCCGCCGCCTGGCAGGATAAGCTCATCAGCATCAATTTCGACGGCGTGTATATGAACTCGGATGTGTGGCTCAACGGTCATCACCTGGGCAACCATCCTTATGGCTACACGCCGTTTTATTATAACCTTACCCCCTGGCTTAACAAGCCCGGCCGACAAAATGTGCTGGCGGTAAGGGTGCGTAATGAAGGGAAAACCTCCCGCTGGTACAGCGGATCGGGTATTTACAGGCATGTATGGCTAACGGCTGCCGATCCCCTGCATATTGCTCCCTGGGGTGTGGCCATTTCTACAGAAAGCCTATCCGCCGCAGGCGCATCAGTCGGCATAAAAACAGAGATACAGAATGAAGCCGGGCGGCCTGTCAATGCCACGTTTGGCATCACGATCTTGTCGCCCGGAGGCAAAGTGGTCGCGACAACAAAAAAGCAATTGGCTTTACACACAGGCCAGGTTTTTGTAGATTCTGCAATGCTGCAAATCGCGCATCCCCGGTTATGGGATGTAAAATCGCCAGGCTTATATACCGCTGTAACCTATATTCACCTGCATGAGCATTTGATTGACGTGGTGGAAACCAAGTTTGGCATCCGTACGATCCATGTTGACGCCGCTACCGGCTTAACGCTCAATGGCAAACATCTGCTGCTGAAAGGCGGCTGCATCCATCATGACAACGGGCTGCTGGGCTCGGCCACCATTGACAGGGCCGAAGAGCGCAAAATTGAGCTACTAAAGCAAAATGGCTTTAATGCCATCCGCACCAGCCATAACCCGCCATCGCGCCAATTGCTCGACGCCTGCGACCGTTTGGGTATGCTGGTGATCGACGAAGCTTTTGATTGCTGGGAACGGGGCAAGAATCCGGAAGATTACCACCTTTATTTTAAGGAATGGTGGAAAAAGGACCTGGATGCCATGATCTTAAGGGATCGCAACCACCCCTCGGTTATTTTCTGGAGCATCGGCAACGAGGTTAACGAGCGGGCGGACAGCTCAGGTTTAAGAATCACGGGACAATTGGTGGCCGAAGTCCACCGGATGGATCCGACGCGTCCGGTAACTGAAGCTATATGTTTTTTTTGGGACCACCCCGGCTATAAATGGGATACCACAGCCCGCGCTTACGCCAAATTGGACGTGGGCGGATACAACTACCAAATGGCCGAATACGAAACCGATCACCAAAAGTACCCGGAAAGGATAATAATGGGCACAGAATCGTACCCGACGGCCGCGCTGCAAAACTGGGATATGGTGGAAAAGCACCCCTACGTCATCGGCGATTTTGTTTGGACGGCGGCGGATTACCTGGGCGAAGCGTCCATTGGCCACAGTACCTTTGAAAGCAAACAAACATTCAAGTTTAGCCTGGGCTGGCCCTGGTTTAATGCATGGTGCGGCGATATCGACCTTATTGGCAATAAAAAGCCGCAATCGTACTACCGCGATGTGGTATGGCATATAATACCCATCGCGATGGCAGTGCATACACCCGTCCCCGATGGGATGGTTGAAAACGTGAGCGGCTGGGGCTGGCCGCAGGAACTGCAAAGCTGGACATGGCCCGGGATGCGGGGCAGGCAATTAATCGTACGCGTGTTTTCAAGGGCGCCCCTGGTGCGTTTAATGCTGAACGGCAAGATAGTGGGCGAGCAAAAAATAACCGCGGGCGGCATCACCGCCGAATTTAAAGTAGCCTACGAACCGGGCACACTTACCGCTGTAAATGTGGAGGATGGCAAGCAAACTGCCGACGTAGAATTTAAAACCGCCGGTACAGCGCGGCGCATCCTCCTGAAAGCCGACCGCACCCAAATAAAAAACAGCCGCAACGACCTTTCCTATGTACAGGTTGAAGTGGTGGACGATAAAAACCAGGTTGTGCCCACCGCAGACCTGCCGGTAAAATTTGCGATAAGCGGCGCGGGCGAGCTGGCAGCTGCCGGCAGCGCAAACCCTTCGGAGCCCGCAAGTTTTCATCGCTCAACAGCAAAAACATTCAGGGGCAGGTGTTTGGCCATCGTACGCCCGAAAGGCAGCGCAGGCAAAATCATTTTAAAAGCAACAGCGGATGGATTGACGCCGGGATTGCTGGTGATTGCCACAAGGTGAGCGGCGGGGGTGTTTAACTACCTGCCGTGTAAGGGCCTGCTCCCTTGCTTCAAATTGTCATGCTGGTACAATTTTTGGTGGTTTTTACGGCCTGTAAAGTCATCATAAACGCCGGTGGCCGGAACTATACGTAAAAACGACTCATGATAGCATCGGCGCCGGCTCAACATCGACTATATCTATGAAAAGCAAAAAAACATGGACAATAGTAAACGGGTGTGCTGTTTTACTATTGCTGGTTGCAGCCCAATTGGTTGTCAAAGCTCAATCCCCGAAGGGGGCGCAGGCAGATGATGCGGCGATCCGGGCGCTCAGCGACAAATTTGCGGCAGCCTTTAACGCTGCCGACATCGACGCCATTATGAAGAATTATATTCCTGGCAAAAGTCTTGTCGTTTTTGATGTGGTGCCACGCAAACAATATTCGGGAGCCGATGCGTATCGCGCTGACTGGGTGGATTTTTTCTCGCATTTCAAAGGCAGGCCAAAAATTGTTATTACCGAACTGGGCATCACTGCTGATGGCAGCCTCGGTTTCAGCCATAGCATCCAGCATATTACAGGCACCGATAAGCAGGATCATCCGGTTAACCGGACCGTCCGCGTTACTGACGGCTATCGCAAAGTCAACGGCAATTGGCTGATCGCGCTTGAACATATTTCGGCGCCGGTTGATTTGAGAACCGGCAAGGCCGATTTTACTTCAAAACTATAGCGCCCCAGGCGGTGGTTTTTGTACGCAAAACTACTTACCCATTAACGCAAATTTGTTCAGGCGCGCAGTTTGCAGCATGAACTAAAGCAATAAGCAATTCTCCATCGCTTATCCGTTTACATGATGCTTTGCCGGCAAATGTGTTATATTTAGTGCCGATAAATAACGCAAAGCAATTGACGCGATTCAAACTGAAAGCAGGTATTATATTTTTATTTGCTGCTATGCTATTGGCGAACTGCGCTTTTGCCCAGAAAGACACGGCCACTTATTACCTGACAGCTGCAGGAAACCAAGTACCGACAAAAGAATTCGGAGATATTTACATTAAAGTATGCCCGCCAGAACCTGGCGGAAACCCAAAACTTTTTGTAGTAGAAGGCTTTTATAACGATTGTACAAAGCAATTTCATGCTTATTCACTTACCTCTAAATTTCCATTAAAACTACAGGGGCATTACATTACCTATTCTAAAAATGGAAATAAACTGTCCGACCGAAATTACGACGGCGGCGAAATAATGGGCGAACAGCTTTTGTATTATCCGAATGGAAAGCTTTATACTAAAATGAGTAAAGAAATTGGCATGACGGATACAACTCTATTTTATAAGGAATGCCGTGATTCGACGGGAATAGCACTTGCCGAAAATGGTAACGGCCGTTGGATAGAATACGATGATGATTTTTCGCGGGTGATTGAGAAAGGCCGAATACTAAACGGTTTAAAAGATGGTGCATGGATTTTTACCAGCGAGGACGGTGGTTATACCGACACAACGATTTATAAAGGTGGAAAAGCGATTAATACCGCAGCTAACAAAATTTGGTCTTCGGTAGAATCGATACCTGAGTTTCCGGGAGGCACAGATGCTTTCTATAAGTTCTTGTCACGTAATATGAGATATCCGTCTGACGCGAGGAGAAATCACATCGAGGGGCGTGTAATCATCACCTTTGTAGTAGAAAGAAACGGAACTTTGCATGATGTGAAGATGTCGCGAGGTATCGGAGGTGGCTGCGACGAAGAGGCTGTACGCGTAATAAAACTATCCCCAAGATGGAAGCCAGGCGTACAAAATGGCGCCCCGGTCCGCGTTAGATATAGTGTCCCGATAACGTTTACACTTTAAAGGAATTATTGAAACGTTAAAAGTGAAAAACAAATACATCATTTTGATCATTTTTCTTCTTTCTGTAAATAACGTTTTTGCGCAGAGGGACTCAACCATTTATTATATGGATGCAAATGGAAATATCGCATCCAGTAAAGACAGCGCTGATTTTAAGCTTATTATATTGCCTCCCAACAACGCTATAAACAAAAATGCGGCGGTTATTAAAGCTTACTCTTTTGACGGGAAATTAAAATTTATAACAGGCTCGTTAACTGAAAAATTTCCATTGAATTTGCAAGGTGACTTTACCGACTATTACCCTAATGGTAATAAAAAGCGGTTAAGGCACTTTGAAAAGGGCGAAGAATTGCCGGGGGCCACATTGTGGTATGAAAACGGCAATTTAAAAACTGAAACAGAGCCCGCAGGTGTCCACGGCTTAAGCGAAAAAAATTATTATGAAAATGGCCAGCTCAAACTCCATCGGATACCAAAGGGCCTTGGCTACTATGACGAGACGGAATATGACACGGACGGAAAGCTGGTGCGCAAGTTAGAAACCAACGACGAGGGCCGCGGCACTGAAACCCTGTATTATAAAAATGGTGCCGCGAAACAAATAAGGACTTTTTTGGCAAGGCGGCTGGAAGAAAAAATAGCAGCTTATTATCCTAACGGGAAGCCTTATTTCTCCAAAGAGACTTCGCCAGGAGACGACGGGCCGATAACAACCTATGTAGAATGCCGCGATTCGACCGGTAAACTGCTGACGCAAAAGGGCAAGGGTTATTGGACTGAGTACAGCGACGATTTTAGCTATAAAGCACTGCAAGGAAAAGTTGCGCGTGGGATGCCCGATAGTATATGGAACCGCGCCTACACTGCCACCGAAGGGGAATACGAAACGTTTAGTCACGGAAAAAAAATCAAATCTGAGGCTTATGGTACCTCTGCTAACGATTCGGCAACTTTTGACAAGGCGCCCGAATTTTCAGGCGGGCTCGATGGTTTTTTAAATTTTTTAGCCAGAAACGTTCGATATCCTGCGACGGCGCGCGAGCAAAACATCACTGGGAGGGTTATAATCACGTTTACTGTTGAAAAAGATGGTTCGCTAACAAATGTAGCTGTGGCACGCGATATTGGCGGCGGTTGCGGCGCAGAGGCCGCGAGGGTGATAAGGTCAAGCCCAAGATGGATACCCGGAACGCTAAAAGGGTCGCCGGTTCGGGTAAAATTTAGCGTGCCTGTGAGTTTCTCAATAAGTCATGAAACGATGATAATGCATTAAGCTATTCCTCGCTCCGCCTCCGACGCTTCTTTTTATGTTTTTTCTCTACCGTTTTTTTATGTTTTTCAGCTTTAGGTTTGCTTTGAGCAGGTTTAACCCGCGTTTGCACCGGTGCGGCTACACTCGTTAATGAATCTTTGCTTACCTGCTTAACGGTAAGAGTATTATCGCTCATCCCGTATTGTAACTCCCTTTTTTGGCCGTTCGGTTTGGCATTTGCGTCAAACAGGGGGAATTCGCGCATCAGCCTTCCGTCCTGCACATAAAAATTATCCTGCCCGCGATAACCTCTGCGCTGGCTGACATTGAGCCTTGGAAAATCTAATTTTGAAGCATGACCATTAGTGTACTCAAAAGCGTAAACGTTGATATAATTATTGGTGTCGATGCCTTTAGCTTCAATAATTATCTCGGGATTGCCGTCAAGGTCCATGTCGGTATTAAAAACGTCCACTATCGTACCTTTGAGGTCGCCTGTGGTAGTGACAAAGTTGGCGGCAGCCGAATCAGAATGCAGTATGGCAAAAGCGCCTGTTTTGGTCGAGCCCCTGCCCCAGCTTACCACGTCGTAATCCTGCCCGGGCGACACCTCGATCAGTTTATGAAAACGAAAAGGCGGCATGATCGCCGGCGTTTTTGGGGCCAACGGCGGCGCGGCGGGCTTGTCCCCGCTGCTGCACCCGGCAGCCAACGCGCCAAAAAGCAATAAAAAATAACTATAAATATGCCTTTTCATTCCCTCAATTAAACATCATATCCGGGGCAATCTCCCCCTTCGGCTTACCCGGTATGGTCATTAACACACGCACCTGCCCCGTGTTTCCACTATCAAAATATTTAACAGTGATCTTATGAAAACCCTTCAGCAAAGGCACTGATCCGCCCTGCTCAAAAACACCGTGTTTACCGTCGTTATCCACTACCGGCTGGTTATCTATCAGTAATTGCGAGCCATTGGCCGAAATGGTGGAAAAGCCATAATCGCCATCTGTATCAACACGTAAAAAGCCGGTATATATTACACCAAATCCTTTTATATTTTTTTTAAAGGCGGAGGTATTAAAGCTTAAAGTGGTACCGCTATCGATAACAGGCGCGCCTTTTAATTGTTCAATATTTGTAAAATCGCCGCTCAGCAGTTCGTATTTCATGCCTTTGGCGGCCCCGTTAAAGGTTTCGGCGGGCAGGGGCATTTTGTTATACATCCGTTCATGCGTGATGATACTGCGCTTGCCCGTGGAGGTGATCACGATGGTTTTCAGGTCGCGGTACTGGTCGGGTGGCACGTCGTAGGTCATCGGCATCGTATAAGTCATGTCCGTTTCGCGGGGATCGTAACCATCGATGGTGTAGTATACTTTGGCGCCGGTTACCGAAGGTTTTAGGTTGACGTTTAATTTAGTACCGAAAACGATGGTATCCTGTATCCCAATGGCCGTTGGTACGCGGTAATTAAAACCGGCTGCATCCAGTTTAGCCAGGTGCGACGGCAGCCGGGTATCGGCAAAATCGTTATAATTTTTATTGGCAAGCGGCGACCACGCAACTTCCGACAGTGCGAACAGCCTTGGCAAAACCATGTAATCCACTTTATTTTCCGTAGCGATATATTCCGTCCAAAGGTTAGCCTGTACGCCTTTGATAAATTTTTGCTGATCAGGGGTTAGCTCAGAAGGCGTGGGGTTATAGCTGTATATTTTGCTCAAAGGATCGTAACCGCCAATGCTCAGGGGCTCCAGCTCAGCTTTGCTTTGCTGTTGGTCGATATACAACCCTCCGCTGCCCGGCGTCATGATCACGTTGTGGCTTTGCTGTGCGGCCGCGATACCGCCCTGCTCGCCGCGCCAGCTCATTACCGTAGCATTGGGCGAAAGGCCGCCTTCCAGTATTTCGTCCCAACCGATAATGCTCCGGCCTTTTGAGTTTACAAACTTTTCAATACGCTGGATAAAATAACTTTGTAGTTCGTCCTCCGTTTTCAGACCCTGCTCCTTCATCAGCTTTTGGCAAAATGCAGATTTCTTCCACACATCTTTAGGCGCTTCATCTCCGCCGATATGGATGTATTTGCCGGGGAACAAGTCCATCACTTCGGTTAAAACATCCTGCAAAAAGCTGAAGGTTTTATCCGACGGACAATATATATCGTGAAAAACGCCCCAGGTTTCCGCAACTTTATAATTCAGGGAAGGGTCGCAGCTCAGTTCCGGGTAAGCAGCCAATGCGGCCTCGGAGTGGCCCGGCATCTCAATTTCGGGAACGATGTTAATATAACGGTCGGCCGCGTATTTTACCACATCGCGAATTTGGTCCTGCGTATAGTAGCCGCCATAAGGCGTATTATCAAATTGCTGGGGGTTATGCTCCCAATAGTGGCCTATAACCGTTTGCGCCCGCTGGCTGGCAATTTGTGTAAGCCGGGGATATTTTTTTATTTCGATGCGCCAGCCCTGGTCGTCGGTTAAATGCCAGTGAAAATTGTTCAGCTTATAGGCGGCCATCAGGTCGATATATTTTTTTACCATCTCTACCGAAAAGAAATGGCGGCAAACATCCAGCATCATCCCCCGGTAACCGAAGCGGGGATAATCTGTAATTTGAACGCAGGGAAGTTTAACCACAGCGGCATTACCGGCGGGCATTAACTGGATCAGCGTTTGTATGCCGTAAAACAATCCGGCGCCTTTCCCGGCGATGAGCACCTGCTGCGGGGTGATGGTGAGTCGGTAACCTTCGGCAGGCACATCGTCGGTGCCAACTGCCGTCAGCACAATGCTGTTGGGCGCGCTGGCGCCGTTATTGACCTTTAGCGGCACTTTCAGCATTGCCTTATTGAGCAGGTAATCTGTCAAAAAAACCACCGCTTTGTTGGTAACGGTATCGGCAAGGATGGTCGTTTCGCGGCTAAGCGTAAATGTGCCCGCATTTTTTTTTAAGGAGACCGGTGCGGGAATGATGCCCAGATTGGGATCGGTAGTTTGCGCCGGGGCGATACCCGGAAGAGCTGCTACGGTGAGGATTAGCAGCCAAAGATTTTTTTTAAGCATACAATGGTTTCAGCCTGTTAACTATAAGGCGGTGAAGTTAACAGATTTTAAAAAAAAATCAGGGCCGGCAGATGTAAAAAATCTGCATACAAACAAAAAAGTCATCCCAAATTCGCGGGATGACCTTTATTATTTCTTTACGTCCGCGGCAGCGGCCTCAGCAGGCTTAGCCTTTTGCACATCGTGCGGCCTTTTTTTACCGTACGAACCCATTGCTATTTTGCCTTTTTTGGTTTTCTTATCACCTTTTCCCATGGTATATAATTTCGTTTTAATATTTGTTTTTCAATATTTATAAATCCGAAATCGAAAATCTGAAACTATCTCTTGAGCGCAGCGAAAAATCCGAATCACGCCGTTACCACATGCTCCTTGGCGGCCAAATACCTTTCCGCGTCGATAGCAGCCATACAGCCCGTACCAGCCGCTGTTACCGCCTGCCGGTAGATATGGTCCTGGGCATCCCCGCAGCAAAAAACGCCTTCCACGTTGGTGGTGGTTGAGCCGGGGTTGGTTTTGATGTAACCCACTTCATCCATGTGCAGCCAGCCGCGGAATATTTCCGTATTCGGGGTATGACCGATCGCTACAAAAAAACCGGTCACCTCCAGCGTCTTTTCCTGGAAAGTTTTGTTATTGAACACGGTTACGCCGTTTACGGTTTGCCCGTCGCCGACTATTTCTTTTGTTTCAGTATTATAAAGTATCTCGATGTTTTTGGTATTTAGCACGCGGTGCATCATGGCTTTTGAGGCCCTGAACTCGTCGCGGCGTACCAGCATATACACCTTGCGGCATAATTTAGCCAGGTAGGTGGCTTCTTCGGCAGCAGTATCGCCGGCGCCAACGATGGCTACATCCTGTCCTTTAAAAAAGAAGCCATCACAAACCGCGCAGGCCGAAACGCCAAAACCGTTATATTTCTGCTCCGAATCCAGCCCCAGCCACTTGGCGGAAGCTCCTGTAGAAACGATCACCGTATCCGCCAATATGGTTTTTTCCTCGTCAATCACCACCCTATGCGGCAGTCTTGAAAAATCAACCGAGCTCACATACCCAAAGCGTATATCCGTCCCCAGGCGCTCGGCCTGTTTGCGAAAATCTTCCATCATATCGGGGCCAAGCACCCCCTCAGGGTATCCTGGATAGTTCTCCACTTCGGTAGTTTGCGTAAGCTGCCCGCCTGCAAGCAGGCCGGTGTACATAACGGGTTTCAAGTCAGCGCGGGCGGCATAAATAGCTGCGGTATAACCCGCAGGGCCCGAGCCGATGATCAAACATTTAACGTGTTCGTGATTTTCAGACATTGATGGTTGTAAAATTGAACTGCAAAAGTAGCAAAAATGAGGGGTTTATTTAGTCAAACATCCGTAAAGACATTCTGTTAAAACTCTGTGTGCCCAAGCGAGTCCTATTGCCGGCTGTAATCGGTTTCATTCGATATCTTAACTCATTTCCCCGTATTCGCCTTCAACACCCTCAAAAAGTTCCCGCCCAAAATCTTATCTACATCCCCCTCTGTATAACCCAGCTTCAATAGTTCGGCGGTGATCATGGGGTAATCCCTCACGTCATCCATCCCAAGCGGATACGAGGGCGCCCCGTCAAAATCCGAGCCGATGCCCACGTGGTCAACACCGATCAGTTGGGCAATATAGTCGATATGATGGATCAGCAGGCTCAACGGCGGCCGCATCGCATCAGTTTCGGCTTTGTGCAGGGTAAAAAGCTTGTCGGCGGCCAGGTCCGGGTCATTATAAACTTTGGTGAGCGAATCGAGCTGTGTTTTATATTTATGAAGGAAAGCATCGTATTTACCGTTAAAGGTGCTATCCACAAACCCGCTGAAAAAGTTGACAAACACTACCCCGCCGTTTTTTGCCAGGGCTTTCAGCTGGTCGTCCTTTAAATTACGCCTGAACGGACAAATGGAATAAGCGCAGCTGTGCGAAGCGATGACGGGCTTACTGGTTGTGGCCAGCACATCGTAAAATGTTTGCTCGCCGGGGTGCGAAAGGTCGATCATCACGCCCAGGTCGTTTAAATGATGAACGATCTGTTTGCCGTAATCGGTAAGGCCGATGTGTTTTAAGCTTGCCCGGTTGGTGGTTTCGTCGGCGGCGGATGATGCCCACGATGTGCTGTTATTCCAGGTGAGGGTGAGGTAGCACATGCCCCGGTTGTGCAGGCTATCGATATAATCCATCCGGTCCTCTATCATGTGGCCGCCTTCAACACCGATCAAAGCGGCCATTTTATTTTCTTTAACAGCCTGTTTTAGCTGCGCCGCATTGCGCACCAGCGTTATCTTTTGAGGGTAGCGTGCTATCAATGCATAAAGCGAATCGATCTCGCGGTTGGCAAATTTAAAGGCCGTGCCTTTGCCGTATTGAGGCCCGCACCATATCGAAAACACCTGCGCATCCAGGCCTCCTTCTTTAGCGCGCACCAAATCGAAATTACCCGCAGTTTGCAGTTGGCCGATGTCGAGCTTGTTGATCAACTCGTTGGAAAGCACATCGTTGTGGGTGTCTACGAGGATAGCTTTTTGGTGGATCTCTTCGGGGGTTTGGGCGCCTGCTTTTAGAACGAGTAGCAGTGGCAGCAGCAGTAGCAGTTTTTTCATGAGTGAAAGATAGTGAAACCGCCGAAACTTACGAAGTTTTAGAAACTTCGTAAGTTTTTTCGTGCAATCTAACAATCAGCATCAGGCTCAGTTACTTCTAAAGTAAACAAATTCCTCATTCCTACTATTAAATAAAACCACCTCACCTTTTTGATTTATAGCCATCTTTCTGCTTGACGATATCCATTTATAATAAGCCGGCAAGACCGGCTTTCCGCTTGGGTCGAAATAATTAAAAAGGCCGTTTTTTTCAAAGATAAAAAGGTTGCTAGCCAACAAAGCCGGTTTGTAAGGAGTTTTAAACAAGATTTTAAACTTATCGAAGTAGAACCAGTATTTACCTTTCCTGAGTGCAAATTGCTGCAATGCAATAGTCCCGTTCGTACCGGCAAATTCATCGTAAATAAACGGTATCATAGTGCGATTAGAATTGTCGACGATCCCTATTTTACCGTGCTTTTTTACTACAACATTATACATAGATATCCATATGACGGAGTCATAAACCGGTGCTGTTGTCCTATGAAGGAAAATTAAACCGAATTTTTGCTTTAGCTTATACTGCTTTGTTTGAGGATATGCTAATTCTTCTTCGCCATAAAAGCCGGTGTGCATTTTCGCGTCTTCAAACGAGAACCACTCCTGAGTATTAAATACCACAATATCAGGATAATCCGGAATAAAAAAAAAGGCATAATCAGGTTTTACGACATAGTTTCCTTTTGAATTGATGATGCCGTACCTATTGTTCTGTTTAACGATCCCATAACCCCTGTGAAATGGATAAGCCAAGTCGAAAGATTCATCAATAACCGGCAGGCCGGTATTCGAATTGATGTATTGATATTTACCTAATCTGTAAACCGGCATGAGCGTATCATTCATCTTCCACGAAAGGTAATTTAACGTCGCGGGGTCGAATGGAAATTTATAGCCCTGGATTTGAACCTGGCCCAAACAGCTTAAGGGTAGTAAAAATAGAAGGATTTGTTTTTTCATGCCCTTAGGATGCACCAATAGCGGATATTCCATAACATTTGATAAGGCATATTTGCACATTCGCACATAATCAAGTCTGTATTATGCCCACATTAAACGCCTTCTCAACCGGCGCATGATTAGCCGCCTCTATCCCCATCGAGATCACTTTACGGGTTTCCAGCGGGTCGATAATTCCATCTACCCAAAGCCGCGCTGCCGCATAGTAAGGAGTGGTTTGGCTGTTGTACCGGTCGGTAGTCTGTTTTAGCAATTGGGCTTCTTTTTCGGCATCCACGTCTTCGCCTTTTGCCTTCATGCCGGATGCCTGTATCTGCACCAGCGTTTTTGCTGCCTGCGCGCCGCCCATCACCGCAATTTTGGCGCTTGGCCAGGCGTAGATCAGCCGCGGGTCATAAGCCTTGCCGCACATGGCATAATTTCCTGCTCCGTACGAGTTCCCTATAACAATGGTAAATTTCGGCACCACTGAATTGGCCACTGCATTTACCATTTTGGCGCCGTCCTTAATAATGCCGCCATGCTCGGCCCTACTGCCCACCATAAAACCGGTTACATCCTGCAAAAATACCAGGGGGATCTTCTTCTGGTTGCAATTCATGATAAAGCGGGTTGCTTTATCCGCCGAATCAGAATAGATCACGCCGCCAAACTGCATCTCGCCTTTTTTTGATTTTAACACCTTGCGCTCGTTGGCCACAATGCCCACCGCCCAGCCATCCACACGGCCCAGGCCGCAAATAATGGACTGCCCGTAGCCTGCCTTATATTCTTCAAACTCCGAGTTATCCAGCAGGCGCAAAACAATTTCCATCATGTCATAGGCTTTCTCGCGGTTGTCGGGTAACAGTCCGTAAATATCCTTTTCGTTCAGTTTTGGCGCAATGGGTTTTATCCTGTCGAATCCTGCTTTGAGGTAATCGCCCAGCATGCTCATAATCTTTTTGATCGAATCGAGGCAGGCTTTGTCATTGGGGTGCTTGTAATCGGTAACGCCGGAGATTTCGCATTGGGTGGTTGCACCGCCAAGCGTTTCGTTATCCACGTCCTCCCCTATCGCCGACTTCACCAGGTATGATCCCGCCAGGAAAACCGAGCCCGTTCCCTCCACGATCATCGCCTCATCGCTCATGATCGGCAGATAAGCGCCGCCGGCCACGCATGGCCCCATGATGGCTGCAATCTGCACGATGCCCATGCTGCTCATGTGGGCATTATTGCGAAAAATGCGCCCAAAGTGTTCCTTATCCGGGAAAATTTCATCCTGCATCGGCAAATACACCCCTGCCGAATCCACCAAATAAATAATGGGCAGCCGGTTTTCCATGGCGATCTCCTGCGCCCTAAGATTTTTTTTGGCTGTAATGGGGAACCACGCCCCCGCTTTTACCGTGGCATCGTTGGCAACCACCACACATTGCCTGCCCGATACGTAGCCGATGCCGCAAACCACCCCGCCCGAAGGGCAGCCGCCGTGCTCGGCATACATGCCTTCGCCCACAAAGGCGCCCATCTCTAGCCAGGGTTTATTTTCATCAAGTAAATAAATTATCCGCTCCCGGGCAAGCATTTTGCCCTTTTCTTTATGTTTGGTAGCCGCTTTTTCGCCGCCGCCTGCAAAAACCTTTTTCAGCCGGGTATTCAGCTCATAAACCAGTTGCTTGTTAATATCTTCGTTTTTATTGAATTCGAGATCCATGGGTGGGTAGAGATTAGAGACCGGAGATTAGAGACCAGTTTGACAGGTCAAATGTATCAATTAACGTTAAATGAGTAAAGCGCTTCGGCTCAATAAGCATTTAAAATCGTGCATCATTAAAACACGGCCAAAAACTAATCTCCAATCCCCAGCCTCTGATCACTAAATTCACCCCGGCCTTCTCTTCGCCGGCGATATAGATTTAACGATGGTCTCGCCCTTAAATATTTTTTTACCGGGCTTTAACCTCGAAAGAGAATTTTCATGCGCCATTTCTAATAGCTGTTTTACATATTCTTCGGGAAAATCTTCCCTGTCGCGCACCGTAATATAGCGGTAAAGGGCTGCCTCGCCCAATAGCATTTTTTGCTTATCGGGTATCTCGGAACCGCGGTTAAAGCCGAAGTTAACATGATCGGTAAACATGGCGATGCTGCAAAACACATCGCCCGCCTTGTCCGTCGGCGACCAGCCAAACGCCACGCTGTTATAATTATCGTAAATCAGCTCGTTGGTATCCGGGTAAAGGTCCCAAACAAAGTCGCGCAGCCATAATGCAGCCGCCTTTACGCTGTCGCGATAAGGCAGCATAAACTTTAAAAGGTCGGCTGTATCGCTTTTACTCATTGAAACGGTATTAGAAATAAATTAGAATATAAAGGTAACCATTGTTTTGGGCATCTTATTATTTACCATTGCGTATACCTGCCTGAGGTAAAATTACGCGTACTACCACAAGCATTCAAGCCGGTACAAGTTTTCTAAATATACACCCCTTATTAATTTTTAGAAACTGAAAATTTAAGATGAAGATACGAACCCCTAAAACCCGAGATGACCTGCTGATCAAAAGAAAATACAAGGTTTTGGAGGTTGGCGGCGGCAATCACCCCGATAAAAGGGCGCAGGTAGTTGTGGACAAATATGTGGAGGATAATTCCCACCGGTCGGGCGACCTGGTAGTACATAAAAACCAGCAATTTCTGCAGGCGGATGGTGAACACCTTCCTTTCAAAGATCATGAATTTGATTATGTAATTTGCCGCCATGTACTGGAGCATGTTAACGACCCTGTTCAATTTGTGAGGGAACAGGCCAGGGTTGCTAAAATGGGGTACCTGGAAACGCCTTCGATATTAGGCGAATACATCGCACCGAAACGATCGCACCGCTGGCTGATACAGGATATTGACGATAAGCTGGTTTTATACGATAAAGAAGTATTGAAATTTAATCCCTGGATGGATTTTGGCGAAGTTTTTCTGTACTATCTCCCTAAAACATCTATCGGTTTTAAGATACTGGAACGGACCCATGCCGGCATACTCACCGTAAATTACGAATGGGAAAATGAGCTGGATATTTTGGTTAATCCGCAGGACGAATATTACCTGAACCATTTCGTCAAACCATGGGATGCCGCCATCTGCGACAAGCTACTTCCAAAAAGAAGCTATCGCCGGGAGGTTGGCGCGACTATTGCAGCAATGTTTAGCATTATGCGTTCGGTTACACGGAGCAAAGTGCTCCGAAACCAGGCTTAAACTTTTTTTGCCGGGTTTACGTAAAAAAGGCATAAATAAAATCATGCTTTTCCTGCTATCCGCTTATTTATACAAATATCACTTTAAACCCCGCAAGGCCAGGTTTATTTTATTTTTGATAAGATATTTTCCGTGGCTTGGGCTGCGGCCTGTTGCCGTGAATACGCCGCCAGCTGCTCCGCTCCTGTAATTTTTCTTTTCGTAATTCTTTTGCCGCCCGCTTTTTATACGCGGCATTTCTATCTTTGATCCATGCGATCATCAACCGAAGAAGCCCTGCAAAAATTAGCGGCCAACCCTGAAGCATTGTTTGTAAAAATAATGGAGCACGGCAGTATGTATGTCGAGATTTACAAGCCCCGACAAACCGACAAACAAACCCCTCATCTGCAGGATGAGTTGTACGTGGTCATCAGCGGACGCGGAGAGTTTTTGAACGGCCCTGTACGCTCGCCTTTTCAACCCGGGGATATTTTATTTGCACCGGCAGGAGTGGAGCACCGTTTTGAAAATTTTACCGAAGACTTTGCCACCTGGGTGATCTTTTACGGGCCCGTTGGAGGGGGAAAAAGTTCAAAGCCTTGCTTTTAAAGTGTAGGTCTCGTCAAATTTCTATTGATTTGTGCATGCTATTCTGCGGATATACGCCCGGTATGACGTTATTTTATATGCCACAGATAGACCGTATACAACAAGGATACTGCCATTAATGCCAATCGTATTACGTTTCTTAAAGCGGGTTTCCCAAAATGAAATTGGCTAAAGTCTGTCTTAAAAAAGAATATAATAAACTTTTTACGTTCAATCAGCAACAGGTATAAAAGGCTCGTGGTTAAAGACATTGCCTGCCACAGCGCGCCCGCGTTCATTTGATAAAAAATATTTATCAATGACAGGTTGAACATGAGCGGAAAAAGAATAATGGCTCCAAATAGCCATGTTTTTCGAAATAACAATAAAAATGAGCCGCCAACCTGAATTGCTGCGACAATAAGCCCATAGGTAAGTGAATGGCCGAAATAGAACCATGTGAGCCACTCACCGCTTTGTTTGTTCATTGGGATTGCGGCAATCTGTTCAGGTACCGCAAACTGAAGTCCGAACACTTTTTTCCAGCCGAAAGAAGCAATACCGAATGCTATTCCGAACCGGATAAATGTCCGGAATAGCTCAAACATTTTTTTGGAGCTGATATGGTCACCGCGTTCCCGTATTTGCCAACAAACCGGGAATATGAGTCCGGATAACAGTGAAATGGCAACTAGCGTAAAGATAAGTGCGGGCGGCAACCATGGGATGGTACCACTGTTGCCAATCAGAAGAATGTCCGTCGCACATACGAAACCTGCAATGATACTGATAAATACTTTTTTGAGCATTGGGCGTTTTTTTTAGAATCTATACTTACGGCTTAACTTTTGTCCAAAGATCCGTACCGCGTACCAGTACCTGAATCACATTTTTGTCTTTATCCCGTATAAATTTTACTGCCCAATCAGGGCCGGATGCGATAAAATTATCACCCGATAATGGTTTTAGGTTGATGGTGTGATTATCCCAAAGTGATGTAAGCGTCAGCGCACCGTTGACCAGCGATACCCGAATATAAATAACAGTGGTGGCGTCATAATTTTTTTTGTATTTGCCTGTGTACTGTTGCAGCGGGTCTGTCCGGTAAATGCCGGAGGAACTGTCAGAATAATTTGGCTTGCTCAATGCCACCGCACCAACGACAAGCAACATGATGATAACAAAATAGCTTTTCATTTTTCGCAATTATTTAAGTTTGATTTGGAGCAAATGAACATCATACCCTGCGGCAAACCTACTCAAATCGCGATTTGAGGACTATTCAATGGGAAAAATCCGGCTGCCCTGGTATTGGCTTGGTGTCAGCCCAGTAACCTGTTTAAATACCCGTTGGAAAGTAGCCAACGAGTTGAATCCGCAATCATAACCTATGGCCGATATAGTGAAATGCCGGCAAGCTGGGTCGGCTAATTTTCTTTTGGCTTCATTTACACGGTATTCGTTTACAAAATCGTTAAAGTTTTTACCAATATGCTGGTTCAGCAGGTTGGAGACTTGTTTCTCGGATATAGATAACCTGCTTGCGACAATGTCTAGCTTGAGTAATGGGTTAAGGTAAACATGCTCAGTTTCCATCAGCGCGACGATTTGCTGCTGGTAAGCGTGTGCTACAGCTTCGGTAAAGTATGCTTTAGACCTTGTACCGGCATACTCGACCATCTCTTGTTCCGGCATTTTATATTGCCTCACGTAGGTCGTCATGCCAATCCAATAGGCAAAAAGGACCGCTGGTAAATAAATAATATAATGCATCCACGGCGAGGGCACGCTTGTTTGCGCATGAAAAATTATCGAAACCAACCACAATAGGATAAAAGCGAAAACAAAATGCAAAAACCGTTTCGTCCATTTCAAATCGACAAGCTTATTCGCGCCTAATGCAATATCCTTTTGGCGCCTCACAATTATTTTGTAGCTAACCACTGCATAAACTGAAAATACAATTAATGCGAAAAGCACCATCAAGGACCCGTTGCCGAATAGGAATATTTGCGTGGCCGGCATAAAATAAAACCTCTGAATAAATGGCAATGCTAAAATGCCTGTGACATAGAGCAAAAGGATGAACTGGTGCTTCATGCCGATGACTACGGGTAAAAAATTGAGATAATAAGAACCTTTTAGCTTTTCACCAGGATAAACAAGGCTGCGGACATAAAGGAAAATTAAAGGACCAAGGGCAAGTTCAAGCGGTACTGTCGCATACAGTAAGTTAGGGTTAGTAATTGTTAACCCACTGATATCCAATTCCATTAACAAGGTCGACTCCGATACCACAAAAATAAAAAGGCCTATCCAAAGATTGCTCGGTACCCGCTTCGCTGCAAAAATGAGCATGCCAGACAAGACCAAACCCTGGACCACAAATGCAAGCAACAATATGTCCGTAATATCAAGCGAAATCTTCATTGCGTTCTACCTGGAAAATTGATCGTGGCCAAACAAAAGTAGCCGAAAGTAAAAAAAAAGACATTATTTCTCCGGAAAGAGGACTGAGTAACTTTCACTTCCGAAAATGTTTATTCTGTCAACCCGATGATTTTTTTGACTTTCTGACCTCCTGCCTAATTTAAAAAGGAGAGTCAGATTTGTCAAGTTTTTATACCTTCGCTCAATGAGAATATCCAAATGAAACGCGCTTTAATATTCGATCTGGATAATACCATTTACCCGGTAAGTTCTATTGCGGACGATCTTTTCAGTGATCTGTTTATTTTGATGGATACCAAAGCGACGCACCTTACCGATGCCGATAAGGAAGCTGCCAAAGATCAGATCAAACGCCGCCCTTATCATTTGGTTGCCGAAGAATTTAATTTTGGCGAGGAGCTTACGAAAACGGGAAACGATATGATCAGAAATTTCAGCTATGACGGGCCGATATATCCCTTTGAGGACTATCATGAGCTGCGTTCGGTCCCGCTTACCAAATACCTGGTTACAACAGGCTTTACCAACCTGCAATGGAGCAAGGTAAAAAAGATGGGGCTGGAAAAGGATTTTGAAGAAATTCATATCGTCGATCCCGAAAAATCCATCTTAACTAAAAAAGACGTATTTGCCGACATTATGAAAAGGCATGACTATATGCCCAAAGACTTGCTGGTGATCGGCGACGATCCCTTGTCCGAAATAAAAGCTGCCATTGAATTGGAGATTGAAACATTTTTATACGATCCGGAAGGAAGGCACCGGGATGCGGCAGTCACCTACCGGTCGCAGAAGCTGGCCGATGTTGTTAACTATTTGTAAATCAGACAAAAAGTGTGCCTGAACCGTGATTTTTAGGGTTTATGAATGACAGGATCAACATTCATTACCTGTCAGCGGCAGACGCGATGTATCGCGTCTCTACCAGGAGGGTCATTTATTATGCAAAACCCGCACCGTCACCAGCAATTGCCCCACATGGCGCATGGTATGCTCTGCGGCATGCACATACAGACCAATAACGGTTGAGGGCAGCTTAGCGCGACCTACAGCACGTTTCTGCGTCAAAATCGATTCATCTGTATTGTTCAACTGATTTAGCGCCGTATCTACCCCTTTATTAAATGCCTCCAGCAGCATGCTGACGCTGATCGTTTCATCCGGTTTTCCCTCCGCAGCCAAAGCCGCCAGTTGTTGTTGATCCAATTGTTCGCCCTTTGCGTAAGTAAAAAGTCTGTCGATAACACCCGAAAGATGTTGTAAATGAAATCCCGGCGAAGCGAGGCCGGCGGGTTTCTCCCATAATAATTCGTCGGGAAAACCGTTCATCAACGATTCAACTTCTTCCCGTGCCTGCAATAATGCATGGGCCACCGGCTGCAGTAAAGCAGGGGCGCCGTTTAAAGGCCCGCGAAGCCAAACTTCGGGTTTAACGCTCATGTTATTTTTTCAGCGAATCGAGCTTTGCTTTCACCTGATCATGGCTCAGGGTGTGCGGCAGGTTATAAACCTGCTTCACCCGGTCGTGTGTGTTATCTGTCCACAGCCAGCTGGTCCACACCATAAACCAGGCCCACTGGGGCTGTGCGCCCAGTATCTCGGGTTTGGGCAACTCGCCCGTTTCGGTAAGCGCAATGGGCTTTCCATTGGCCAGCGCCAGCAGCGCATTATAGTCCTTTTGCTCGTAGTCGAAATGATATACGTCCGCGCCCAGCACGTCCACGTATTCAGGGCCGGGGTAATAGTCCTTATAATCGTAGGCTTCATCAAAAGGGATGTCGCGCAGGCCGTTGGCGCCCCAAACCCACAGCAGGTTATTCAAATGATGGTAGTTGGTAAACCTGTCGTACATCATCTTCCATAGTTTAATCACCCCGTTTTCACCTTTCCGGTTTCCCCACCAAAACCAAACCCCGTTCATCTCGTGGTACGGGCGCCACAAAACCGGTACGCCAGCAGTTTGCAATTGTTTTAAGTAACCCGCGATCACGTCAATCTCGCCAAGCCATTTCTTATTTAACGGCGTTCCGGGGGTTAGCAACTGGTTCCAGTCTTCATCGCTCATCTTTCCGATCACATCTTTACTGAAATCGTAAGGCGGATTGTGGGTTGGATTGCCCTCGTGCCACATCAGGGTGACCAGGTAACCGTCGCGCCATTTTTTTATCGCTTCCTGCACGATCTGCGGGCCAAGGTCCTTATCGCCCCAATTGATAAAATCTGTTCCCCATACCGCGGGGTATTTCCCGGTAATGTTTTTCGCGCTGTCCGAAAACGTATTCAAATCGCTGTTATAATTTTGCTGACCCGAAAGAATGTATTTGCCCTTTATATCATACAAAAGGCCCAGCGTCCGCTTAACATCGGTGTCGGCATTTGGGTTTACAGGGTTGTATCGCTGCGCTATCGCACCGGTAAACGGTAACAAAAGCAAAATAATGAGGCAATATTTGTTAGTTGGCATACTGTTGGCTTTAAGCAAATCGCCCGGTAAAATAAGCCGGCGGCGATATCGTCAAATTTAATAAATCTATTATGAAGTATGACAGATGGATTAAAGACGATGTTGTATATTTAGTGCGATTTTACTATGACTGAATTTGCCCCGGCGAAAAGACCTGCCGTTAAGTTTTTAATCCTTTTATTAAGCGCCCTTATCCTGATATTTCCGGCTTGCCGAAAAAAGCGGCCCGAAATGGCTACGCGTCTTTATAAGCTAACGCACAACAAAATTTTTAAAGATGCCTCGCCCGACAGCTTCAGGGTTGCATTTGAACAGGTGTTTAATCAGAAAAAAGCCTCGCTGAACCATCCGGATTTTATCATGAGCGTTTATACAACGAACAATTTTACGCCTGTTTTTGTATTAAACCACTTGTATAATGGCGACCTGGATAAACTAACCGAATACCTTGACCGAGCGGATGAACATGGCTTAACGGCGGCAATGTTCCAGTCGGACGAGCTAAAGGCGCTTGTGGCTAAGTTTAGGACGAAACCCGGCATAAAAACGCTAAGCGAGGCTTACCACGATATGGCCGAGGTAGAGTTAACCGCGGCCAATTCGCTGATCGGTTACACCAATGCCTTGCAATTCGGGGTAATCAACCCTAAAAGTATTTACCAGCGGTATTTTTTGAATACACGCCGGCCGGATAGCCTTTCGATGGTGAAAGTTTTTCATATCGGGGACATGGACAACTATCTGAACAGCATCCAACCTAAAGATCCGCAGTACCTTGCCCTGCAACGTTCGCTAAAAGCCGGTGTACTTGGGCCAAAAATGTCGGCCGAAGAAACCAAAAGGCTGATCATCGTCAACCTGGAGCGGCTTCGATGGAAAAACAAGCCCTTGGAGAATAAGTACGTGATAGTTAATGTTGCCGATTTTACGCTTGATGTAGTCGACAGCGGAAAATCTGTACTGCATATGAAGGTGTGTGTAGGCCAGGGGCGGAATATGGATTACGCCAACACACTTGAGCACTACGACGACAGCTGCAAAGAGGATAAGCCCGGCGAGCATGAGACACCTTTACTGAATAGCCAGATTTATGGCGTTGAAGTGAACCCGGTATGGAATATCCCGAAAAGTATTGCTAATAAAGAAATAATCGTCCAGGCCGCAAAAGACAAATTCTACCTCGACAATAATAATATCGACGTTTATAAAGATGACAAACTGGTTGATGACCCGGAAGATATTGACTGGTCAAAGATTACCAAGGACAATCTGCCCTATGATTTTAAACAAAGGCCCGGGTCGGACAACTCGCTTGGGCTGATCAAATTTATGTTTGATAACAAAAGCAACGTTTACCTGCACGATACCCCGGTAAAATCAGCCTTTTTGCGTAAAATGCGCGCTGTAAGCCACGGTTGCGTAAGGCTGGGCGATCCGAAAGGACTGGCGCTCACGCTGTTCGGAGCGGGCAATCGTTTTCAAACGATATCCGAAGATATGGGGAAAGATGACCCGGATCCGACGATGGTGTATTTGCCAAAAAAGACGCCGGTATATATTACTTATATTACGTGCTGGGCCGATGAGAACGGCAACCTTGAGTTCAGAAATGACGTTTACGGATTGGACATTGTATTATGGGACCATTTATCACGATTGCTTCATCCCGTAAACAATTAAAGGATGCAAACCTGCATCCTTTAACCTGGGAAATATCATAAAAACATCACCGCCTTTTACAGGCTGGCGCTATAGCTGGTGTTGGCGATACCCGCTATGTAGGCTGCTGCCAGATTTTCGTCGAGATATTTCGAATGGTAGCTTTCGCTGTTGCCGCTCACAAATATCACGTTCTTATCTTTAATGGTGTCTATTACTTCATCTATAACCTCAGGCGATACCGCAGGGCATCCAAAACTGCGCCCCAGCCGGCCATGCTGATCAATCACTTGCTGGCAAACATAAGGGGCTGCGTGCAAAACGATGGAACGTTTGCGCGCATTGGAATTAAAGCCTTCGTCCAGGCCATCAAGCTTCAGAGAGCGGCCATGGTCGCCGAAATAAATATTATCTGTCAGGTAAAAACCGAGGCTGCTTTCGCGTGAATCTACACGATCTGAAAAACGGTCCGGTATATCAAAGCCGCTGCGTTCGCCGTGCGCAACCCAGGTGTGCAGCACCAGGCTTTTGTTGGCGACATCGACAATCCACATCCGTTTTTCGCGGCTTGGTTTTGAAAAATCGATCACGGTAAGCACCGAACTGGACTGCGGCAATGTTGAGCTTTGTTTAAGGTTGATAAAACCGGTAAGCGCCTTTTTAAATACATTAAATGCCAAACCCGACTCCTGCAAATGGGCAGACTCATAAACATTATCAATGTATTTTTGAAGCAGATCAAGGGCTGCAGAAGGCTTCTCTGCATGCGGGGTAATTACGTTTGCCGGTTTCCAGCTAATAATTGTAAGACACAAAACTGATAAAATGCAGCACAAACCGCCAACACGTTTCTTCATTCTTCAATAATTTTAAATCAATAGTTTAATTAATTACCGGTTTTACGTAAACCATAAAATTTAGTTTCCATTTTTCTCCGGTCAAATTAAATTTTTGCAAAATTAATATTTTTTCTTTTCAGTTAACTATTTAACTAAAAGATGACATTAAAAAGAAAATAAGTTGGGAGCGCTACCACATCCATAAACTTTGTTTATTTTAATTTATTGTTGCGGCAATGATTTATTTTATGTTTTGTTAAAATAAAAAGCGCCCGGCGGTTTGCCCGGGCGCATTAAATATTGCTGAAATCGCTTATAGCTACTAATAAATTGAAGGAAATTTGTGCGGATCGGCCTCGTGCATCATGGCGTAAACCGCTTCAATGATATCGTCCAGGGAGGGTTTACTGAAATAATCCCCATCCGAGCCATAAGGCGGCCGGTGTTCTTTGGCGGTCAATGTGCGCGGCTGTGCATCCAGCGAGTAATATCCTTTCTGCGCTTCAAGCACCTTTTGCAATATATAAGCCGATGCCGCCCCCGGTAAGTCTTCATCAACAATGAGCAGCTTACTGGTTTTCTTCAGCGAATTTCCGCAAACATTGTCCAGATCAAAAGGGTAAAGCGTTTGCGGGTCGATCACCTCGGCGCTTATGCCCATTTTCTCCAGTTCTTTTACGGCTTCCATTACAATGCGCAGTGTTGAACCGTAGGAGATAACCGTAATATCAGCCCCCTGCTGCAAAACTTCGGCTTTGCCAAGCGCAACGGTAAACTCGCCGACATTGGCGGGTAAACGTTCCTTTAAGCGGTAGCCGTTCAGGCACTCTATCATCAGCGCCGGCTCGTCTCCCCGCAATAATACGTTATATATGCCTGCTGCCTGCGTCATGTCGCGCGGAACGCAAATGTGCAAACCACGCATGGAATTCAGGATCAGGCCCAGGGGCGAGCCGGAGTGCCATATACCTTCCAGCCGGTGGCCTCGGGTACGCACGATCAGCGGCGCCTTTTGGCCGCCATAAGTACGGTAGCTCAAGGTGGCTAAATCATCACTTAAAACATTTATGGAGTATAACAGATAATCCAGGTATTGTATCTCGGCAATCGGCCTCAGGCCGCGCATGGCCAGGCCAAGCCCCTGCCCTATTATCGTCGCCTCGCGGATGCCGGTATCGGTTATCCGCAACTCGCCGAACTTATTTTGCAATCCCGCAAAGCCCTGGTTTACATCGCCTATCGAGCCAACGTCTTCGCCAAAAGCAACGATACTTTTATCGCGGGCAAAGTTGGCGTCGAAACAGGCGTTCAATACTTCGCGGCCGTCGATATATTTGGAATCCTCGTAATACCTTGCCGGTACCTGCTGCACATTCAGCGGCGAGTGCGGCGTACCGCTAAATAATTTTGAATTGTAGCGCGCACTGTTCTTTTGCGTTTCATCAGCCAGCCAGTTTACCAGCTGTTGTTTTTGCAGGCTATTTTCCTTTACGGTAAGCCGCAGTGCCTTACGGATGGCGCCTACCGCGTCCTTACGGCCAGGGTCGACACATTCACGCAGTTCAGCCGCCACTTTCGCCAATTCCTCTGCAGCCGGCGAATGTTCGGCAAGCTTATCTATTAACCGCGCGGCCTCGTTCAGCTCAACCCGGATGTCATCGGCCAGCTCATTCCAAACCTGGCGTTGTACATCGCGCACATGCTTTTTGGCAGCAGCCTCCAGGTCGTCCATTTCGGCTTCGGTAGCGATGGCGGACGAAATCATCCACCTGCGCATTTGCAGCAGGCAGTCGTGGTCGTCCTCCCAGGCCAGCCGCTCTTTTGATTTATACCGCTCGTGCGAACCAGAGGTTGAATGCCCCTGCGGCTGCGTCATTTCGGTAACGTGTATCAGCACCGGCACGTGCTCTTTCCGGCAAACGTCGATAGCCCGCTCATACGTTTCGCAAAGCGAAACATAGTCCCAGCCACGCACCTTATATATCTCATAGCCGCCCGTGCCGGCTTCGCGCTGGAAACCTTTTAATATTTCGGAAATATCCTCTTTGGTTGTTTGTAATTTGGCCGGTACCGAAATGGCATATTCATCATCCCAAACAGAAATGGCCATGGGTACCTGCAACACGCCCGCAGCGTTTAAGGCTTCGAAAAACAATCCTTCCGAGGTAGACCCGTTGCCAATAGTTCCAAACGCAACCTCATTACCGCTGACCGAGAATTTCTTCAGATAGTCCAGCTCCCTATTCTGGCGGTAAAGCTTGGAGGCGTAAGCCAGGCCGAGCAAACGCGGCATGTGCCCCCCGGTGGTGGAGATATCGGCGGCACAGTTCATGGTTTCCACCTGGTTGGTCCAGCTTCCGTCGGGGTTTACAAAACGGGTGGCATAATGGCAATTCATCTGGCGGCCTGCCGAGGCGGGGTCTTTTTCAACATCAGGATAAGCATACAACTGGGCGAAAAACTCGAACAGGTTGCTCATCCCGGTGGCAAACATAAAAGTTTGATCGCGGTAGTAGCCGGCGCGCCAGTCGCCCTTTTTAAAGGCCTTGGCCATAGCCAGCTGGGCCACTTCCTTACCGTCGCCAAAGATGCCGAATTTTGCCTTGCCCGTCAGTACTTCCCTGCGTCCGATCAAACTTGCCTGGCGGCTTTCGTAGCCGGTCCGGTAATCGTTGATTACGATCTTCTTGAAATCGTCAAAACTTAGCTCGGCTGTGTGCAGCCTGCCGTTTTCGTGCAATGCAGCTTCGGGCATATAATATTTTTAAGTGCGGTAAAATTATAAAATTCTGTTTGGTAATTGGTAATGTCAGCAATAAAACGTCCAATTGTACGAATAGTTTTTGCCTTTACGTTAATCCTTTTATATTTGTAAATATCAAACTAATGAGATGAAAAAAATAATGATGATTTGCGCAGTTGTTTTGGGCTTCACTTTTGTTGCCCGCACTGCATCGGCACAAGATAGCCAAAAAGCTGAATTTAAATTCAACGAGGAAAAGCATGATTTTGGTAAAATTCCGCAGGGAACCCCGGTTACCACTGTGTTTGAGTTTACTAACGTTGGCACCACGCCGTTAATTATTACCGACGTAAGGCCAACCTGCGGCTGCACCATCGCTGATTTTACCAAAACACCGGTAAACCCCGGCGACAAAGGATCGATCAAGATCACCTACAACGCGGCATTTATGGCGCCATTTACCAAAACCATCGTGGTAACCTCAAATGCCAGCACGCCTGTAAAGAATTTGATCATTGTGGGCGAAGTGGTGGCAAAGACTACGAGCAGCAGTAATTAAAAGCCTCACCCAACCCTCTCCAAAGGAGAGGGCTTTAAAGGCATATTACCAAAGGCACGGCACACCGTGTCTTTTTTGTTTACACCATATTTCCCTGCCCACTTCGGACTTTCGGACTTTCGGACTTTCGGACTAAAACCCTAACTTTGCCCCATGCCAAAAGTATCGCACAAGGGGCAGCAAATGCCGGCCTCGCCTATACGTAAATTAACGCCTTATGCTGATAAAGCTAAGATGGAGGGTAAGAAGGTTTACCACTTAAACATCGGTCAGCCGGACATTGAGACGCCTGAAGGGATGCTGAATGCGATCAAGAATATCAGCTTTAAAGTTTGGGCCTATACCCCGTCGGAAGGGACACTCAGCTACCGCAAAAAGCTGGTGGAATATTATAACAAGATCGGTTATAACATCGGCCCGGAGAATATTATCGTAACGACGGGCGGCTCGGAAGCGATCACCATCTCGATGATGGCCTGCCTCGACCCGGGTGACGAGGTGATCATCCCCGAGCCTTTCTACGCCAACTATAACGGCTTTGCCTGCCAGAGCGATATTGTGGTGAAACCTATACTATCACATATAGAGAATGGCTTTGCCCTCCCGCCGATCAGCGAGTTTGAGAAAATGATCACGGATAAAACAAAGGCGATCATCATCTGTAGTCCCAATAACCCGACTGGTTACTTATATTCCGCCGAAGAACTGGAAGCCCTAAAGGGACTTGCTTTAAAATACGACCTGTATTTATTTTCGGACGAGGCCTACCGCGAGTTTTGTTACGACGGTCAAACTTTCACCTCACTGATGCACCTGGACGGGTTGGAGGAAAACGTGATCGTGATGGATACCGTGAGCAAGCGTTACAGCGCCTGCGGGGCGCGGCTGGGCTGCCTCATCACCAAAAATAAAGCGGTGCTGGCTGCTGCGCTAAAATTCGCGCAGGCCAGGCTTAGCCCCGGCATGGTGGAGCAGATAGCCGGTGAAGCAGCCGTTGATACCCCCGACAGTTATTTTGAAGCCGTTAATAAGGAATACACCCACCGCCGCAACACCATTGTTAATGCGCTTAACAAAATGGAAGGCGTTTTTTGTCCCAACCCTGGCGGGGCCTTTTATGTGGTCGCCCGGCTGCCGATCGACAATGCTGATAAATTTTGCCAATGGATGCTGGAGAAGTTCAGCTACGAAAACCAGACGGTGATGATGGCGCCGGCCACCGGTTTTTACAGTACCCCGGGCGCGGGCACTGATGAGGTGAGGCTGGCCTATGTGTTGAATAGCGAGGATATTGAGAAAGCGATGGTTTGTTTGGAACGGGGTTTGGCGGAATATCCGGGAAAGGTAGTGGCAGTTTTGAGTGGCAGTAGCAGTCTTTGATCATAGCCGCAGCACAAAATCAATCACTGCTACTAATATCTGCCACTAAAAAACTGTATATTTGTACCCTTATCAAAAACTGCCACTGCCACTAAACAGTGCCACTGATTAAAAAATGGGCTCGACCGGAATTGACAGGATGGAGATAAGTAGGTAAGCATGCAGCGCGTTGGGTGAATTAGCGCTTTAATCTGAACGCTCAAACTTACAAATGGCGAAAATACTTACGCCTTGGCTGCCTAATTTAGAATTAGCATAGCCTTTGTCCCGCCGGTTTTCCGTTTTGTTGTATCGGCAATTGGGGCATCGAAAAACGAAACTAGTCCCGGCAGCGGTGCGATGCCGGGGCGAAACAAAGCACCTAAGGAAGACGGTACAGGTGTGCAACTGACCTTCCCCTTCCCGACAATTAAACAGCGCTAAGCATGTAGAAAGCTTACCTTATACCATGTTTGGACGAGGGTTCGAATCCCTCCGGGTCCACTTGATGACCGAAGCAGGAATGCAGATCGAACGGAACACAAAAACCTGAGTAAATTCAGGTTTTTGTGTTTTGTGAGAGATGCAAGCCGCGATTAGCGGCTCTGCTTCGGTTCCCTTCACGGGTTAGGAGGCGATCAGCGAAGCTAATCCTCTTTTAAACCTCTTCAAGTGTTCAATTTTCACGCACGATCAGCCTGCAAACAGCAACGAAAAGCACTGATTTTTAGCCTGTTAAAAATTTAAATCCTGAAAATTTGGACAGTTTTAGCGTTTTTTTTGAACAGTACGATCGTGTATTTACTGATTATAAGCAAGTTCACAATTTGACCACTGGCCCGGAGCAATGCAACAACAAAATTTAACACTGACAATCAGTTGATTACAGCGAAAATCGGTGGACAATTATGTTTCCGACAATCCAACGTCCTTAAAAAAGTTTACACTTTTTACTGATCGATCCTGTATCAGATTTACCATCCTTTCCGGCAAGGAATTGCCTGACGCCGGGAGGCTGAACCTTTGCATCTCATATAATAAAAAAGCCCGGCGCAGAGCCAGGCGTGTCCTTCGGTTTATATCGTTTTTAAAGCAGTCAAACATTGAGCATAGCATGGGGCTAACCTAATTAAGCAATTCTTTGCGGAACCGCTCCAGCCGGTGAACCGCGCGCAAGGCTGCCTCCAGGCTTTTTTGTACAAAGCCCGCATCTACCGCAAAACCCTTTCGCTGCAGCAGCTGCAGCGTACCTTTAATGGTTGTAAGCGATGTATTCAGTTCATGGCTGGCATAGTTCTTAAAATCACGATCCACGTCCCTGCCCGTCATGCGGGCGCTGATGTCGTGCTGCAGGCCGATAAAATGGCTCAGCTTCCCATCCTCGTTCATCACCGGCGACAATATCAATTCGTTCCAAAAGGCGCTGCCATCCTTGCGGTAATTTCTGATAGGCACCGTACAGCCCTGCGCGGCATCTATCGCCTGCCTTATGGCGCCCACGCATAGCTGCGCCCTGTCATCGGCCTGCAAAAAACGGCAGTTACGCCCGATGATCTCCTCCCTGTTATAGCCGGTAAGGCGCTCAAAAGCCGGATTACAAAAAATGATAGGATGCTCCGGCAACCGGTGATCTGTAATGATCAGGCTGCTCCCGGCCGCATCCACTGCTTTGGCTAAAAGGGTTATGTCGCTGGCGAGCATAGGTTGTTGATCGGCTATAGTTAATGTAGGGTTTGTAACAAAACTGTAGTGATAATGTTTTGGCGGCGGGTTGTGTGCGGGCCCTTGCGATATGTTGGCGGCAGCATGGGAGCGCATGTCACCGGAGTCAGAGACTCCGCGCATTAGCTTATTTGCAGACGGAGTCGAACAGCGGGTTCGAATCCACGCGGGAAAACTTGCTTTTTAACGCAGCATTTCTGCGACGTTTTTTGCCGATAAACTTAGGGGTATCGGGTAGGGGGAGTTTTGTTTTGATAAAGATATTTCTGTATTTGTTACCTGGCAGTTAGAGGCTACCGGCATAGGTAATTCGTAGACGGAGTTTACGAACATCTGGTGGTTTTATTCTTTTTCCAATAAATAAGTTCTATTGTAAGGTGCCAGTGTATATTCCAAAAATAGAAGCTTATCTTTGAATTTATTGCCTCGATCTAAACTATTGTCTATTAATAAGAAACCATGCCTAATATTCAACAAATAATAGCCCTAAAGGAAAAATATGGATCGAAAAATAATATAAATACCCGCCAGTTGAAGGTATTGATGGAGAGCACGAATCTATCTGCAATTCAAATAAAAAACTCTTTCAATTATCAAGGTCTTGACGATAGAATACTTCAATTTTTAGAAAATCAGACTTCAGCAGACCTTATCATGTTATTCATCGACATAACAGGTTTCTCAAAAAAGTGTAAGGATCTCACAAATAGCCAGCTTGCCAGCTACCTTGATGAATATTACGACATTGTTGTGCCAGTTATATATGCACATGGCGGTGAAGTTGAGAAGATCATGGGTGACGGTATCATTGCTATTTTTGGTCAACCTTTTTTGACAGATAGTAAGGATACTTTATTCGGCAAGGCGGATAAATGCGCTAAAGATATCATTATGCTTTTGCGAAACACTGACAAAGAAGTTAAAGTGGCATTACACGATGGAAGTGTTATGTATTACAAAAATAAAACGTTGAATTATGCTGAATATACCGTGATAGGAAAGCCATTGACAGAACTTTATCGATTAGAATCTACAGCGTTAAACAACTCTATATCTTATTACCATATAAGTCAATACGACGGTAAGGAATATTGCAAAACCGCGGCCTTTTGTATTACCAACCATTTGCCGGCCAAATGCGGCTCTTTTACCAAGTCAGAATTAATAGCCGTTACATTACCTGGTGTTGATTGGTCTTTTATAAAACATTTAACTTGCACATATACGACCTCTTAGACGAGAGGGAAGAGCGTATCTCAAATTAAGTCAATGAATGTCAATATTTTTGCTAAAAAAACAGCGTAATTTATGCCTAACCTTCAACAAATTTTTGAACTAAAGAACCGTTACAGCCAACTACAAAAAACTGAGAAACAAACTAGAGATTTTCTGCTAAAGAAAAGTATCAACGGGGTTGCGCTAACGAAGGCTTTTAGCTTTTCGCAGAGATTATTAAATGAACACTTTGACCTACCAGCGGATAAGCCGTCGATTCTTAGTTATTTTGAAAATGTTGAGGAGGAGGATGTTGTTTTACTCTTTATTGATATTGCTAATTTTTCTAAGATTACCGAAAATGAAACGAATAATTTCATAACGGACTACCTGACCAAATACTATGATAAGGTCTTCCCAATAATCTATAAATATGGTGGGCAGATTGAAAAATTAATGGGTGATGGAATAATTTGCGTTTTTGGTAAACCCTTTCTAAACGTTGCTTGGGTTAAAGAGTTCAATCGAGCAGAAGAATGCGCGCGGGAGATAATTGAACTACTAAAAGCAACTGATAAGGCAGTTAAAATAGCCTTACATAGCGGAGCAATAAACTATTTCAAGACGCCTAATACCTATTATGAAGAATATACCATGATAGGAAAGCCAATTACCGAACTCTTTCGGTTGGAAAGTGTAGCAAAGAAAAACGCGATAAATTTCTACAAAGAATCCGTTTACGATGGAATGAATCCCAAAAAGGGGTTAGGAATGTCTGCTTTTTCCAAAGAGCAATTTAAACTGCACGGCTTTGATGTTGAATTACAAGGCGTAGATTACAAGAGAGTGCGTTATCTTGAAGTATAATAGTAGAGGTTGGGATTATGGCCATTATTGACACATTAAAAGAAATAGAAAACAGTGTTGCTGATATTTGTACACTTGGCTTTGAAATCACTAAAGCTCAAGGCCACTATGTCCCAGGTTATGAAGATACCAGCCTTTCTTTTGAAAGTGGAAAAAACAAACGCGGGAAGACAATATGCACATGTGTTTTATACGCTGACATCAGAGATTCAACTACGCTAAGTCACTCGCACACCCATGAAACAATGTCAAGACTTTATACAGCTTTTGTAAAGAGCATGATAATGGTAGCAGATGAACACAATGGCGTTGTCCGTAATATTATCGGTGACCGTGTGATGATTGTATTTCCGCAGGACAATTGCTTCCAAAATGCACTAAATGCAGCCATCAGTATTTATACGGTGGCTTCCGAAATCTTAAACAAGCAATTCACAACGTTATCTTTTAAATGTGGTATTGGCATTGACTATGGAGAGATGACTATTATTAAAGCCGGGCTTCCAAAAAGAGAACCTGAACGAACTAATTACAAAAATTTAATTTGGATCGGTAAGCCAGCAAACATAGCTTCAAAACTGACGGATATTGCACATAAGACAATCAAGAAGACATTTTTTAAAGTGTCCTACTACGGTTATAACTTTTTCGGGTTTCATTTTCCAACTTTTAATATACAGGGCGTTCCAACGGCTGCCCCAGCAAGTCAAAGTATGTATCATAGTTTTATCTCCGTTGACGAATTAGATGAATTAGCGTTTACTAAGGAGATTTCCTGGAATTCAACACTGGGGTTCAGTTATTCAAAAGGTAAATTCGTTAGTTTTGAAAAAATTGAAAGGGATTATGTTGAAGCACCTATATTATTTACGGAAGCCGTATATTCAGGATTTATAGCCGCTTATCCTAATGACCCAACCATTAAGAAAAACTACTGGAAAAAACAGCAAGTGGCACTAAAAGACTATTCCGGCCAAGTTTATGGCGGAACGGTTTTTTGGGATGTATTTAACTAAACTACATTAAATTGGATGATATGATAGAAATAAATGAAGATTTAAAATATATTTTTACTAACATAAATGATTGGCTAAAATTTGCTGAAGCTAAATGTGCAGCATTGTTAGCATTAAACTTGGCGGCTATAATTGGGCTACTGCAAGCCCAAAGTATGTTCAGCGATGATGTTAAAGACGGACAAGGAATACTAGTAGTAATCTTTAGTGTGTCGTCACTGATTGTACTTTATAGCTTAATCCCAAAACTGAATACGTTAATTCAATTTTACAGAACCATTCCGAACTTGGAAATGGAACTAAAAAAAAGAAAAGACGAAAACAGACCCACTCTTAATTGCCTCTATTTTGGTGACATCGCCTGTTTAACTGAAGCCATGTATTCAGACTTGGCAACCGGCAAACCGTTAACGGATCATAACTCAGTTAATCAATTATTGATTCATCAGATTGTAATTAATGCTCAAATTGCACTTCAAAAATATCGTACTTTCTCGTTGGCAATCTGGATAACCTTTCTTGGGTATCTTTTTGGGATCGTATTAATCTTCCTGCATCGATTTTAAAAAAATAAACTTAAGTCCCAGTAGGGTGTCCTGCAAGGGACCCTGCGTTCGAAAAGGGCACAGCTCAGAGTCCCCGGTGCGAGCCCTGCGGGGAGGACTTCTTCCTATTAAGCATTACGTTTAATGCCTTTAATTAAGGTTCTCCAAAACAAATTCTGAAAGTAGCAATTGATTATTTTAATTTAGAAAATAATGGAACAAATTGTTACATTTTAGTTAAATTTGAACATATTAAAAAAGAAAGATTATGGGCATTAAACCAGGACCAAAAAGAATTGCTGTGACCACTGGCAAACCAGATAAACGTCAACGGGATAATAAGGAGACTCCAGGCAATACACCGTCATTAAAACCGCACATACATAAGCCAGGAAAATAATCCTCGCCCCATTGGTCCGGATTTGCAATCCGGATACGCAGATTAAATTTGCGTGAAGGATCCAGCGGACACCGACGCTGTGGCTAAGTCCTTTCGCCTAACTGGCGCGAGAATGACGGACCGGGCAAGCAGGCAACGCCTTCTCGTGACCTTCCGTTCCCGTGACCTTCCCCTCTCTTCAAGCGCGAGTCTGAAGAAATGGCCTGCAGCGCAAAGGCGACTCGTGCTCCGCCGACAGGTTGCCGCGCGTTAAAGATGGGTGATCATTTGCCCCCCTTACGTGCATATTCATCATGGAGCATCTTGACGAAATCAACTTCTTTTCCGGGAAGAAAAAAGCCAAGGACGCAATCAGGGTTGCGTATGCATATTTGAATATGGCTTTTTCGTTGGATACCGGAACCGGGGAAAGCTTCCCCGCCTTCCATAAACGCACCGCGCACCGAATCAAAAAGCTTAATATTGGTATTGCCTTCTTTTGTAAATTTTTGGCGCCAGGAAAATATTCTTTCGTTCATGAACTCAATTACCGCGCAGTCTAATTCGCGCCCATGCCCGGTCTGATCTTCCAGGTGGTCAAAATAGGTATGTGCCTAATTTCAATCACCTGTGGCCATCGTACCAAAGGCTTTTCAACTGTGCAGAAAGACCAGCGGCAGGCTGTTGTAATTTCAGTGATTTTTTAAATTCGGTTAATGTTTTCATCCCGTATTTATTTTAATAATAAGCTGTAAACGCTAATTTATCAGCTTGTTGGGAGTATCAGGTAAAATGTATTCCTATACCCAACGTAAAACAAAATACTATAAACAGGATCAACGCACCCGCTACATATAAATACCTGAAAGTTTGATGTATGGCCCCCGAAGAAGTTTTTGGTTTAAATGAGATAAAAAGAAGAGGTAACGAGGAAACCATTTCAAGGGCTCCGCCAAAGGCGGTATTAATCCTATCGCCAGCAAAGAGGAGGCCTGCACCAATTGCAGTTACAACGGCAAAGAGATACGGATAAAGAAGAAGCTGTTTTTTTGAAAAGGGTGAGGTTTGGAATGCATGATCCAGGCAACGCCTGATCATTCTGCAAAAGACGACGTAGCTTAACACCGATACGAGTAGTAAAAGCCAATGGGTAACGTGGCTATCAAGGTTTAGCTTATTTGCGGCGGCGGACCAGTCGCCATATTTATTGATGATAGAATCCAGCATGGTGCCCGAAAACCAAAACAGGTTGTATGCCATAGCATTAAGCAGCAGCCATTTTGATAAGATCGGCAGATCGTGCATCTTTTGTAAAACGCTATAAATTAACGTTCCCGCTATCAGGTTGGATATAGGGCCGCCGACACCTGTAAGGTAATTAGCCGCATTACATCTGAAATAGACCGAACTAATCAACGTAATTTTTTTACCTAACAATAAGCACATTACGCTATGGCCCAGGCATTCGTGCACAATATTGGCCGCCATATATGCCACACTTCCAATTACAACATAGTTAATGACAGACCAGGAGAATATTTTCTTCACAGTTTTTATTTTTGAAAAAAGGCGTGGGATCGTAATATACTGATACAAAGAAAAAAAAGAGACGAGATTTTTCAAATGGATTACCTGTCCAAAGGATGGTTTATGTCACTCTTTGCCTAATAAAGATAAAGTTTTTACAATTTCCATACAAAGCTGAAGGGGGTTTCAGTTGTTGCATATTTTAAAAGCAGGTGTCTAACCACCGAAGTAATCTTCCCATGGTTAAACTATTGTATTTGCTACGTCAGGTATCAAATGGTTTAAGTGAAACACCCGGTAGATAGAAGGAAATTAAATAGATTCCCAATATTTCGACGCTAATAGAATTATAACTTTGCCTGATGATACTGACACATCAAAAATTTGATTTTAACGATAAATGCCTGATAGAAAAAGTTGTCATCAAGGCGCCTTTCCGGTTTGCAGTAAACTTCCGGGACGAGGCCTGCTTCATCTATTTTGCGGAAGGTAATTTAACTATCAATTCGGCGAGCGAACAAACACCGATCGTTCAAAGGGAATCTGTATTGTTAAAATGCGGAACTTATTTTGCTGACCTGCTGAGATACAGTAATGCCGACCGTTTTGAGGTTTTGGTTTTTCATCTTTATCCGGACATCCTTCGAAATATTTACAAGAATGAAATCCCCGCTTTTTTAAAACCATCTTTAAAAAACGCTTTCACTCAAAAAGTGGCGACAGATGAGGTGATTCAAAAGTTTATAGAGAGCTTATATTTCTATTTCGATCATCCTTCACTGGTCAGCGATGAATTACTGGAGCTTAAGATAAAGGAGTTGATATTACTTTTGGTGCACAGTAAAAATGCTGCATCAGTCGTCAGTTTATTTACTGAATTGTTTTCTCCCCGGAATTTAAGCATAAAAGAAATTGTGAACAACCACCTGTTTTCTAATTTATCTGTAGAGGACCTGGCGAATTTATCCAATTTAACCTTATCCACGTTCAATCGGACATTTAAAGCGATGTTTGGTGATACGCCGGCCAATTATATCAAAACAAAGCGGTTGGAACGGGCACAAGAGCTGCTTTCCATGAGCTCATTAACGATAAGAGAAGTTGCTTATCAAACCTGCTTTCCCAGCCTTGCTCATTTTTCAAGATCTTTCAAAACGCATTATCAATGTTCACCAAGCGCATACCGCTCTTCACTTAATCCAAATGCCTCTAAATAGGATCAATCAGGCAACATTCTGACTTTTAAAGACAAACGCAGGATGAGGATCGGGTGCATCTTTGCTTTGTAAAAAAGCAAAGTGAATTTATCCGGCAATACCATATTAATTACAGGCGGCGGTTCCGGTATCGGACTTGCCCTGGCTAAAGTATTTATCCAATTAAATAATCGGGTAATTATTTGCGGACGAAATTTGGAAAAATTAAAAACCGCTAAACAAAAATTTCCATCCGTCGAAATCATTCAGTGCGATGTTTCTGATGAAAATTCGGTGGAAACATTGGTGCGGGAAATTCAGGAAAACTATCCTGACCTCAATTTCCTGGTCAACAACGCAGGTATAATGAAAATGTGGAACATTCAACATGAAACCACAAATATTCAGGAACAGAAAGCAGAAATTCTCATTAACTTTTTTGGAACGGTTCAATTGACACAATCGCTGATCCCGCAACTATTAAAGCAAAAAAAAAGCTTCGTTTTGAATGTTTCCTCGGCACTTGCGTTCGCACCTATGTCGGCGGCGCCAATTTATAATGCAATGAAAGCAGCAATACATTCTTATTCCATATCAGTTCGCCAACAATTACAAAACACTTCCATTAAAATATTTGAAGTATTACCTGCTGCAATTGAAACACAAATGGCAGCAGACATGGAAAAAATTATCGGTATTGAAGACAGCGGCCCAAAAATGTCTCCTGAAAAATTGGCAGCGTTAATTATAAGGGGATTAAAAAATAACGCTTATGAAATGCGCCCCGGTATGGCAAATTTGCTTTATCACTTGCATCGTTTCTTTCCATTACTTGCGCAAAACATGATCAGGAAACAATCGGATAAAATATTGTCAAAACTCTGATTATCAGTAAAATATAATAACAACAGTTAGAATTACGAATAACATGCCGCAAATAACAAATACAAAAGACAGGCTCAAAATTGGTTGGAAACTCATGGTCGCGTTTGGAGCACATTGGTGTCTTCTCGCTATTCTTATGCCTTTATCTTCTTATTTGTCCTTGCCCAATCAGCCGGCGGCAACCTTTGGTATGGCAGATGAAAAATTCACTGGTTTTTCGTGGAGCCAAATCAATTCTGTAAGCCCCAATCTTGGGCTATGGATCGTACTTACCAAGATAAGCATGTCTGCTATGATGATGGGCCTGGGTATTCTCATTTTAACTATTGCATACCGTCCTTATCGCCAGGGAGAGCGGTGGGCCTGGCGTGCGCTTCTTGCCTCCACGCTAATACCAATATTTGTCTATTACGGCTTTATTTGTGCGATCCACATATCACATAGAATACCCATCTGGACATTTCGACCAGGAAGTTCGGGAGTTATGGCAGATTTAGTTAACGTTTTCGTGCTTACCTGGCTCTACTTCGGTCTTTGGTATCCAAGAAAACATTTGACAGTTTGAATAACAATATTTATTAAAAACCGAAATGACACAAATAATCGACAGAAATAAATTTGGTCCCTGGGCCATTGTAACAGGTGCATCATCGGGCATCGGCAAAGAATTTGCACGGCAATTGGCATCGAATGGATTAAATGTAATACTTGTTGCCAGGCGGGTATCTCTTTTAGAAGAATTAGGTAGTGAATTGGCGAAGGAATTTAAGATACAGTATCGCACTATCGAAGCTGATTTATCCGGGGAAAGAGCTATCAAAAAGATCACTGAAGCCACTGACGACCTTGAAGTAGGTATATTAATCTCAAATGCAGGCACGGGAAATGTGCGTAAATTTTTCTCTGCAGAATTATCCGAACACGATTATATTTTGCAACTAAACGCGATTTCGCACTTACGCCTCACGCATTATTTTGGTAAAAAAATGGCAAACCGAAAAAAGGGGGCAATTCTTTTAACTGGGGCAATGGGAGCGACAGATGGGGTTCCTTATATGGCAAATGAAGCTGGAACAAAAGGATACATTCAAAGTCTGGGAAAAAGTTTGCATAGCGAACTCAAAGAATTTGGGTTGCATGTTACAGTGTTAGTGACAACGCCAACCGAAACGCCAGTGTTTTACAAACTTGGGTTTACCAAAAAAAACACACCTGTTCAACCGATTTCAATAGAGCAATGTGTAACTGAAGCACTTTGGGCTTTATCAAAAAATAAGATCACTGTTTTGCCTGGTCTCAAATTCAGGATTATGAATGCGCTTACACCAGGTTCTTTAGCAAGAGTTATGAGTGGTAAAATGATGAAAAAGAACAACGGAATTACCTAACAAAATTGAAATGTAAAAATGAAATCAAACAGCCAAATTCTGAAGATCAGAAAAATTGCCTTTTGGATAACGACAACCGTGATTGCCTTAATGTATTTCGTAACCGGCCTGGGAAACATTCTGCCATTTAAACATATAGCACAAGATATGGCGCGCCTGGGGTACCCTACATACTTTTTAAAAATACTTGGCGCCTGGAAAATATTAGCAGCAACAGTAATGGTCATCCCCCGCTTTAACAGGATAAAAGAATGGGCTTATGCAGGTATGATGTTCGATCTGACGGGCGCCGCACTTTCCCGCTATTTTATAGGCGATCCCTTGCCGATGATCATTGTTCCGGTGGGCTTGTCCATTCTCGTGACTGTAAACTATGCGATCAGGCACACTTTACAAGCAGGGCAACGGGTTCAAAGTTAGTGCCGTTGACTGAAAATCTTTTTCAAGCGAATTTATCAGATAGGCTGATTAGAATATAGAACAATTTACCCCCGCTGTTCGCACACTGTGTCTACGAATTAGCTATGCTGGCAGCCTTTGACTACATTCGAATGTGTAAAAAGTCGGACGCACAGGCTCAACCGACCGGGTTATAAGGGCATATTAAATGCCAACCCTGGCGCACCATAAACAGCTGTGGGCAAAACCATAGCACTGCGGCCATATTTATCTTTAGATGAAAATATTTTGCGAACGTGCGGATATAGCAAATATGCTGCTTTGGTTGAAAGCATTCCCAAACCTGCGCCGGCAACACAATCGCTAAACCAGTGTGCGCGGCTGTATACTCTTAAAATCCCTGTTGTAGCAGCAACCCCGTAACCCACCACTCCGTACCAGGGCGATTTCCAGGAATATTCCTGGGCCAAAAATTCTGCAGCCAGAAATGCCGCACCGGTATGGCCCGATGGAAAGGATAGTGGGTCGGTACCATAAGGGCGGTTGCGGTGGCCGAGATATTTGGTCCCGTCGGTGATGGTCAGTATTACTGCTGACAGGCCAAGCAATGCTGTACGGTCGCCAAAGCGGTTTTGTCCCCTATCGCCCAAAAGATTCAGCGCGTAAACCAATGCGGCCGGAGACAATTGAAGGATATCGTCGACTTTTGAATTATAATTTGGAGCCGTACGGGCAACGTATCCTTGAAAATAATAATCGATATTGCGGATGGGCTTAACAGCGAACGACAGCACACCATAACCGACCAGGGCCGCCGGAACAATATATGTACCCGGCCGGTGAAATACATAATGCGACAGATCACGGCCCGCCGGAACCATTTTATGAAGCGTATCGGCGGCAGCCGGGGTGAGGCCACCGGTGCTTTTACCTTTAATTGTGTCGGCGGGGATGATATTGGCGGTATCTGCAACTTGCGCATTTGCACCAAACGCTATCAGGCAAACCGATATAAGCAGTATTTTTCTCATAATCTATGTTCTGCAACGGAAGAATAACAAAAAGGGCAATGCCCGGAAAATATCCGGTGAAAATGGATTTTTATATTGTGATACATTTAAAAGCACTAAAATATTTTTGGTTCAAAGATGGCGTGTCTGTGCCGCTTTCCATATGACCCTTGTCACATAACTAACTGACTTTCATCACCATCATCGGGTTACTCGCCGTTCAGCAACTTTCGCAAAAGCCGAAAAAGAAGTATTGGCCGATCAAAATACCATTATTGGTTTTTCCTAAATGAAACAGCCGCTACCTGATTGTGTATGGCATCACCTAATTGTGTGACCAACATCATTGTTGCAAATAATAATAACCCGAAAATTTGGCCAATGAATCCAGGTGCTTTTATGAAGCCGGTCCGGAAATCAAAAAAATATAATGAATCAGCCTAATGGGCACCTGCACTTAATTCAGACGAAGTATGAAAAATATCCTGTTGACCATATTTTGCGTTATAACTTTAACCGCAAATGCACAAATTGTTGATACTGCCCAAAAAAAGCTTGCAGATACAATAAAAAAAGACCTTTTAACTGCGCCCGATACGGTGCAAAAACTGCATGGTCATCCGCTGTCGCTTATTCCACCGGCAATACTGATCACCTATGGCGTTTTGTCATTTGATGTTAAACCCATCCGCAATGTGGACTATTATTTGCACGGCGAGATAAACAAGGTTACGCCCAAATTTAACACTTCAGCGGAAAGCTATTTTCTTTTTACGCCGATCGCCATGGTTTATGGCTTGAACCTGGTGGGTGTTTCAGGAAAAAATGTATTTATCGACCGTACCGCGATATTAGGATTGTCAAGTGCTTTTTTGGTAAGTACCGAAATGATTGTAAAACACAGCACCCACCGTTTACGCCCAAACGCTGCTGATTACCTTTCATTCCCTTCGGGCCACACTGGTGAGGCCTTTATGGGCGCTGAGTTTTTAGCGCAGGAGTATTCGGCTAAGTCACCAGTCTATACGGTAATTGGCTATACTTTTGCAGTTGCCACCGGAGCCTTCAGGATGGCAAACCGCGACCATTGGTTTAGCGATGTGGTAGCAGGTGCAGGCTTCGGCATCCTTTCAACAAAAGCCGCCTATTTGGTTTACCCTTATATCCGGAACGCACTAACTCATAAAGGTAAAAACGGCAGAACCGCCATGATCATGCCCATCTACCAGGATGGTACCGCCGGGCTGTCATTTGCGATGGGACTGTGATTTGGCGGGAAATTTATTATGCTGATGACAAGTGGCAGCCAGTTATCAGTTTGTGAGCAAAATCACAATTAAAGCTGTTTGCAATCATTCCCACCGCGCAGGCATTTCCCTAAAATTGTATCGAAAGGTATTAGGTATCAATCACTATTTAACAATAAAATCAATGTTGGGGTTTCCCAATTTTTTAAAACTTTTTATATGAAAAATCTAATTGTCTATCTGTTGCCGGCCCATTTGCTTTTAATTGGGTTGACCGCAAACGCGCAAAAATTTTCTTTAGGATTTCAGGGGGGCTTAAGAACTTCGGAATTTAGCAGTGCAGATCCCAGCGCGATCAAACTTGATACAAAGCTCGACTCGAGGGTAGGCCAGCAGGCAGCCATATTTGCCGAATTTGGTATCACAAAAGACTTTTCATTAAAACCCGTGATTGAATATTCTTCTCAGGGTGGTAAGAAGCTTGGTATCCAGGGCTTTGCAACTCCTGATTTTGTAGTGGCTGAATACCCGGCCGGCCAGGCGCCGCAGGTTGTGTATGCTAATTACAACAGTGAGGTAAAATTAAATTACCTTATGATCCCTTTGTTAGCAAAATTCCATTGGAAGTCGCCGGAATTGCCTCTTGACTTTTATGTGGACGGAGGGCCATTTGTAGGTTTTTTGTTGTCCGCTTCACAGGTAAACAACGGGCAGAGTCAAATTTATGCTAATGCTTCAATGCAACAAGTTGTGCCGGGCGGTCCGCAGTCATTTAATAATTCGCAAAATATAAAAAACCAGATCAATCCCTTTAATATTGGAGTTGAGAGTTCCCTCGGTATCAGCTATTATTTTAAATCAAGCAGGTTATTTATTGAAGGGGGCGCTAATTTCGGCCTTATGGATGTTGAGAAAAGCGATATAAATGGTAAAAATGAATCAAGTTCGACCGTTTTTGCAATAGGTTATGCTTTTTTGTTCGGTAAATAATCGATCCATCTTGTATAAGGTTTTGGTTTTCTTCATTGCGTCTGCATTTGGTCCCTGTTCGCTTTTTGCCCAAATGTCTGTTACCCATCAACAGCAAATCAACGGCCTGGATACACAAACACAAAAGGATTCTCTTGTCAAAAAAAGATTTGGCCGGGCTGTAGCAGACCTTGGACTTGCGGAAACGATAACTTTTTCAGTCGACAGGTTTATAAGGAACGCGGCCTATACAAAAATTTCGCTTAAAACCATCGGGTATAACATGAATCCGGGACATTGGGGTTGGGACGGAGATGATTTTTCAACCAACCAAATTGGCCACCCCTACCACGGAAGCGTGTATTTCAATTCTTTCCGGTCAAATGGCTTTAGTTTCTGGCAGTCGGTCCCGGCCTCACTAGCGGGCAGCTACATTTGGGAAACGGTTGCCGAAACCGGCGCGCCATCCTACAATGACTTTGTCAACACCAGCTTCGGCGGCACGATGCTTGGGGAAGCAACTCACAAACTGACCAATAGGATTACTAATAGCCAGAGCCGTGGTTTTAAAAGGCAGGCAGGTGAAATATTGGCGTTTCTGATAAATCCGTCGAACGGCTTTGACAGGCTGATAGACGGCAAATGGGGTAAAGCGCCGCGCAGTCCGGCCGTTCAGGATACCACGTCCATGGATGCGCAATTTGACTTCGGTGCGCGTAAATATAATGTTAATGATAAAGACCCTTTTGCCAACGGACATTTTGGCTTATATGCGCGAATGAAACTGGTATACGGAAACCCGGGTGAAAATATACAAGAGCCGTTTAGCAACTTTTATGTTATAGTTGAAGCCGGTCGCGACAATAACTCCTCACTTAATGCGCTAATCGCATACGGGTCATTAACCGGATGGAAAGCGTATTTTCAAAACCGCACTGACCTTGCTGTTCTGTCGGCGAGTTACGACTATTTAAATAACGAAGCTTTCTTTTACGGGGCTGAGAGCATTAAAATAAATTATTATTCGGAATTTGCTTTAGCGGATAAAATAAAGCTTAACACCTCAATTGGCGCCGGCCCGCTGTTACTGGCCGCTGTACCGGATTCGTACAAATACCAGGGGAGAAATTATGATTACGGATCGGGGGTATCGTATTATGGAGGTTTGAAATTAAACGTTGCCGGTAAATTTTATTCCGCGGTAAATTACCGGGGAGGTTTTACGTCAACGCTGAATGGCAACTCATCTGATTGTCTGTTAAGCCTGATCACAGCTGAAATAGGCCTGCGAATCACGAAAGAAGTTTCCCTGGCGGCTGAAGAAGGCTATTTTAACCTTCATAGTGACTATAATACCGTGGAGCCGGTAAATAAAACCTATCCTTACTTAAAACTGGCTATCAGGTATGATACCGGCTTATAACCAGGTGCCATTATTAATTGGAACTGACTTCGGGCAAAAGCTTACGTTATACACTATTGGGACGAGGGGTCGGATCCGTCCGGATCCATTAACGAGAGCCGCAAGTTTATAATAATCGAATTATTATAAACTTGCGGTTTTTAATTGTTGTTTATTCAGGCTGCCTTAAAATATTAGCCCCCCTACTTATCTACACTAAATTTATAAACCGTCACCGTATGATAGGTTTGCCCGGGTTTTAAAACGGTTGACGGGAACGATGGCTGATTCGGCGAGTCGGGATAATGCTGGGTTTCGAGGCACAATGCCGAACGAACGCCATAAACTTTATTGCCTTTTCCGTCCTTTACCCTTGCCGTTATAAAATTGCCGCTGTAAAACTGCAGACCGGGCTCCGTCGTATAAACATCCATCATAATACCGGTTTGAGTGCTTTTAACGGTTGCCACCGGCTGGCTCATGGTATGCGGGTCTAAAACAAAATTATGGTCGTACCCATGACCCATTTTAAGCTGGTCGTCTGCAGCATCAATATCTTTTCCAACCGCTTTAAAAGCCGTAAAATCAAACGGGGTGCCTTTTACAGGCTGGAGCTTGCCTGTGGGGATCAGCGTGGCGTCAACCGGCAAAAACGTTGCGGCGTTTATCTTTAAAAGGTTGTCAGTAATGGTTTGCGTGCCGGCGCCGTTCAGGTTAAAATAGGCGTGGTTAGTTAAATTTATTACCGTGGTTTTATCGGTTGTAGCGGTGTAATCAATTTTAAGGCTGTTATCGTTGGTTAAGGTGTAATCAACGCTTACCGTTAAATTACCCGGGAAACCGCCTTCGCCGTCTTTTGAAAAGTAGGTAAGATGAAGCTTTTGCGGACCTGTTTTAACTGCGTTGAACACCCGGTTATAAAACCCGCTGAACCCGCCGTGCAACATGTTTACCCCGCCGTTAATGTCCAGTTGATAGCTTTGCCCGTCGAGCGTAAATTTCCCTTTCGCAATGCGGTTGCCATACCGCCCTATAATTGCGCCATAATAATTTTCCCCCCTTTTTCTATAATCAGCCAGGCTGTCATGGCCTAATATTACGTCGGTTGGATTATTGTTTTTGTCGGGGACGATCAGGCTGACCAGGCGGCCGCCGAAATTGGTGATCGCCACCGTAGCGCCACGCTTGTTTTTAAGAATGTACAGGTGAACAGCCTTACCGTCAACGGTTCTGTTAAAGTTAGCCGAATCGGGAATCGTTGCCTGATCCTGGGCTTGTACCCTGTTGTAAGCGATAAATAATACAACCGTAAAAAATAATAAGCGGGTTAAATTGTTATTCTTCATCGTAAATGCAAATTAGTTTATGGAGATAAATTGGTTGGTCTGTTTATAATTTAAAAACGCCTGTTAATGATCTTTAAAATTCCATTTGGAGTTGTCGCTGCTGGCATCATAATTTGCAAGTGTTGGTGTACTGTCGCCGGAGGATACCAGCGCTAACTTCGCCTGCGAATTTGGAACCACCTTAGGCATTATTCTATAGGTTCCATCGGTACACTGATCGATCCGCCATAATTGTTCGGGCGCGCCGGTGAACGCCGGAACCGTTATTACTTCTGCTGCTGCCGTTGCCGCCAATGCCCGGTCGGTTCCTGCTATTACTATTTTATAATAGGGCCCTCCGGGATATCCACCCGCTCCCGGAACTGCCGTAATGGTCCATTTCTGATGCGGGCGAAATAGGTAATCTCCTATTCTCACACCTATGTCTCCGGTTGGCCAGGTTTTGATAACATCTGCCAATTCCTGTGACGGAACGGGTTTTACCGGTTCGTCATTGTTACGGTTAAACCGCATTCCGCCCGGCATTCGTACAAAATCAACTACCAGCTCCAGGGCGTACCCCCTTCGCTCCGATTCAATTTCATACGTTCCCTCCTTAAAATTATCGCCGGCAACGGGCCATCCGTTTTTCCAGAGTAGCGGCCGGATGCCCAGCACGCTGCGGCCGCTTTGATCCAAATCCGCTTCATAATGGCACGACATTTTTTGAATGCCGTCGTCAATGATCATCCGTCCAAAATGGCCGGGGCCGTTAACTCTTCCGCCGGCCGCAAGCACCATCTTGCCACCGCCTTTTAACATGCCGCGCCCCATATTATCAAGGTACGGGCCGGTTACTTTTTTGGAGCGGCCGACAACAATATTATAGGTTGAGTTGGGGCCATCACAACACGTACCATGTGTTCCGAGCAGGTAATACCACCCATCCTGGTACACCAAATCCGTGGCTTCACAATCAATGGCTATATCCAATGGTTTATTTCCCGCTACGCGTTTTCCTGTTTTGGGGTCAAGTTCTACCAGGCGGATAAAACCAAAGTAGGTGCCGTATGATAGCCATAACCGTCCGTCCGTCGGGTCCAGCAGAAGCCCTGGATCGATGGCATCATTATCTTCCACGCCATCTGACGAAGCGACTTCGACAGGTTCGGAATATTTAAAATCAGGAGATTTTGGGTCGAGCGTTTTGTTCCACATGGTCAGTATCTTTCCCGCGTGCCGGCCACCCAAGCCGCCCCCGGTTGCGCCATAAACTACAAGGTAGCGGTCGCCAATTTTCAATATATCCGGAGCGGCCCCGCCGCCCGGCCTTACCGCACCCCCGTTCCATGTCCAGCCATCCTCGGATATTAATCCGCCGCCACCGGTGCCAAATGTGTAATATTTCCCGTCACATGCTGCAATTGTCGAAGGATCGTGTATAAATGGCTTACCGATTTGCGCTGTGGCTGTTCCGGTTAACCACACTGAAAACAGGGCTGTTACGCCCATTATTTTTATTACTAATTTCATCATAGTTTTAATCGCTTTACAGGTTAGTTGTTATCCAGGGTGACCAACACTTTTCACTCATAACTAATAGTGATATCTTTTACCGGCTCTCCTTTTTCGTCCAGGAAGCGAACACAGAAATCACTCATTCCAGGCCCATTGATCACCGCTCCCCATATCACATTTTTGCCTTTGTTAAGGGTTAGCCGGGGCGACACACAATCGTCCATCACCATGCGCCTGTCGCCCGAAAGCAGCACCGCTTCCTTTTGATTCAGCCACCACATCGATCCTGAATTCGACCCAACGGCCATCCGTACATTTTTCATTTCCCGCGGGCTGTTGACGATGGTTACCGCCCAAAATAAAACGCCGTAGGTCTGTTTTTTAAACGCATCGGCAAAACGAAAAAGTTTTACGTTGAAATTTTTGGCGTCAAGGGCATGCCACGTTAATTCCTGCTCACCAACTTTTTCTTTCTCCCCGTCTTTGGGGATGCTGGCAACCTGGTTTGGAAAATATGGAGTTGTAAATGCAGTCCTCAGGTAGCTGTCTGTAAAAATGGTATTGCCGCGGATGGGTTTGTTTATAGGCTCTAAAAGTAACCAACGCTGAATGAACCCTTCGGCATTCGGCGTCTTTTTTGACTTGGTTGCCGGAGCAAAATATGGCGCGAGATTTTGCGTTGTATCGCCCTGGGCGACGCCTCTGATTTTACCCCCGGATTTTGCGGAACTTCCTTTTAATGCCGGTACGACCAAAATTGCAAAGCCCGCCGCCAGCAACCATGTTTTGGGTTTAATGTCCATAGAAGATACGTGTATTTAGATTAAATTTCTCAACAACGCTGAAAATTCATAAGTCGATTGAACAAATTTATTCCCCGAAATTTTAACAGGATCACTTTTTTTGGTTAATTTATGCTACAAATGTCCAATAGATTGCCATTTACGCCGGGAGGCCAATAGGAAAAAATAACCTTGTTCCCTGTTTATACCGGGCTTTTTTACGTTCTGTTTTAATTTATTTCGGCTCGCTTTTTTTTAATTAATACTTAAGTTAAATTGCGTCAACCTATTGACAATTAAAAATTTACTGGTTAGATTTATGGTGAAATGCAATAGTGCGTTTCACTAAACTTTGTTGCTATGGACAGAAAACTAATCCATACGGCGGAAGGTAAAATATCAGTCCTCCAGATCATCGGGTTCGCGGTCATTTTATCTGCGCTGGTTTATTTAATTATTGAGCAATTATTAGGCAAGTTGGACGATAAGGGCGGGGGGATCATCGCCATGGACTTTTTTGCCATTATGCTGGGTGTGGCATTTGCCTTTCCCGACCTGTTGCGCGACTCCAACAAAGGCCTCAGCACCATGCGGATGGTGGTATTTATGATGACCAACGTGATCTGCATATTGCTGCTGAAGATCGGCTGGGCGCAAACAAGCCTCAAAGGCATCGGGCTCGACCAGTATTGGATGGGCGTCATCGCCTTCGTTTTCGGCGCAAAGGCAACACAAACCTATTTTGAAAGCAAACTGGCGGTGCCGGGCAGTGCAACGGGTACCGGCGCTGCATCAGCCACAGCAGGCGCTGCTGACGAGTTAGACGGCTGCGGAATTCAATCAACGCAAGTGACGGCAGACGCTGCTCTGCCTGCATCAAAAGGAGGTGTAGCATAATGGCCTATTCACTAACTTGGTTACCACAGGTTTTGCTGGATGCGGGCCTGAAAGTTGCGGAGTGCGACGGTTGGCAGGACCGCGGACGCGCTGAAATGGGCAATGTACTTGGCGTGCTTTGCCATTATACAGCGGGGTCCAGGCAGGGCAACATGCCTTCGCTGGACACGCTGATAAACGGGCGGACAGACCCCGGCCCGGATTTCCTCCCGGGGCCTTTGGCACAGCTTGGCCTCGGCCGCGACGGTACGTATTACATCGTCGCCGCCGGCAAATGCAACCATGCGGGCGCCGGGGAGTGGAAGGGCGTAAAATCGGGCAATACGAATTTTATAGGTATTGAAGCGGAGAACACCGGCGGGCGCGATGACTTCCCCTGGCCGGATGTGCAAATGGATGCCTATCACCGTGGTGTGGCCGCCATTCTGCAGCACATTAACCAGCCCGATGTTACCTGGTGCGCCGGCCACAAAGAGTACGCCCCTACCCGTAAATCCGACCCTGATTTTGATATGGACGCCTTCCGGGCTGCTGTTAAAGCCATTATGGACGGCACAGCGCCGGCACCCGATGTAATACCGCCGGTGGAACCTGCAGGGCTGCAAAGGGCAACCATCCGCCGCGGACAGCCCAACGACCCAGAGCTGGTAAAAATTGTACAAACCAAAGTAGGCGTAACCGCCGACGGCATCTTCGGACCCGATACGGAAGCTGCCATACGCGGCTTTCAGACAGACCATCATTTAGTGCCCGACGGAATTGTAGGGCCAAAAACCTGGGCCTTGATTTGATTTGTTAAGATCGATAATACCTGTTTAAGAACGAAACCGCGTAGCGACGCGATGCCTCGCGTCGCTAATAAACGACACGTGCGATACATCGCGTCTCTTTTCTGCCTGGCAATAGAATTAATTCCAGGTCACATCCGCGGGGTTCACCGTGGCGATAAAAGTATTCGCCACATCCACGCCTGCCTGTACCATGGCAGTCATCTTCACCGGGTCGAAAGTGAGGCCGCCGGGGCCGCCGTCAAGCGGGGCTACCGGCTCAAAAAAGAAGAATTTAATGGGCGCCTTGCCCTGGTAGGGGCTGTTCAGTGCCGGGATGTTAAAAAACTCGTTAACGGCATCGCTGCTTAACCCGCTGGCTTCCATTTTGCTTTTTACGGCATCAATATATACCAGCGCGTCATTATATTTTTTGGGCATCAGCAAATTATCCTTGTCCACATTGTCGGAGAAAATGGAGATCGTTTTTTGCAGGATGGTGAACAGGTCGCCATAAACCTCGTTGTCCACCTCATCCGCTTCGGGCGACAATACGATGGTGAAAATTTCGGTGGCGCCATTGTCCACCGCCATTTGTACCCCTACATATTGCTTTACGCCGCCGTCGCAGAACTGAAAGGTCGAAGTAGGATCGCCGGCTATGTTCTCGTTTACGGCAATGGGCTGCATAAATACCGGCTGGCAGGCCGAAGCCATTACCGCCCTGCGGAAATGATCGGCATTAACCAGGGTCCTCACCTGGTAATTTTCGGGGTTGGCCGGCGCGGGGTCATTGGTAAACACCACCAGCTGGCTGGATTGCATACAGGTGGTGGTGATAAATATTTTGCGGCCGGTAGCCTGCAGCGCAGCGTACCTGTCGTCGGTATAGTTTGCCTGTACCAGGTCCCATAGCGGCGATGCATCAAATATCGAAACATCATTGATGTGGTCGCCCAGGCGCCCGGTTTTCACGATATTCTCCGTGGTTTCGGTGGTATATATGTGTTCAACCAAAGCCATCTCATTCATGGCCACCAGGGGCGTAACCAATGACCCGGTACTGGTACCCACATACATATCAAACGCCAGGTTAGGCCAATGCTCAAACAACCTTTTGATAAGGCCCACAGCAAAGGCCCCTTTGCAGCCCCCGCCACTTACAACTAATGCTCTGCTCATATGTGTGGAATTTTTTTGGTTTTACTTATCTTAAAGCCCAGCCCGCTTTGGATCCACCAGGTGCTCAAATTATAGTCGCGCTGCAGCGACAGGCCCAGTATAAATTTGTTGGCCAGGTCAAGGTTGATGCCCCCGCCAACCAGGCGTTCGCTTCCCGTGCCCCATAAATGATCGAAACTGAGATTGATATTGCCAATACTCCCAAATTTTCCGGCCATCAGCGTCTTTAACTTAATAGATATGGTTGGGCCGATGGCGCCCTGCAGGTTTTTACTGGTATAGAAAACTTCGGCAATGGCGCCGCCCCGCACCAGGTTAGTGATAAACGTATACTGCGGTATCAGCTGCACGCCACCCGTGTACAGCTCTGGCGCATTGTTAAAACTGGTGACGATGCCGCTTTGCAGGTTCAAATGCATGATAAACTCACGCGGAAACTCAGGGTCCTGCGCCAAAACCCGGAAAGAAACTAAAAATAACAGGATTGCGATAGCGGCTGATTTCATTGGATGCAGATTTAGTTTATTAAAGGTAACAACTATTTATTTTATATACAATACCAAAAAATATATTTTATTCCATTTAAACCAAAGCAAACCAGGCAATTGCATTGTTTACAACGAGTAAATGATAATAAAAATACCGGAGTAATAATTAGGGGATATATTCTACACAGGGAAATCGCTTTTAAAATAAAGTTCCGTGAAAAATTGTAAATAAATGCAATTACCCTCTTTCCCGCGAAGCGGAAGAGAGGGTCGAGCAGCGCAGTTCGACTCACCCGGTCATCGCTTTGCTCGACCACCCTCTCTTTGCCTGCGGCAGAAAGAGGGTAGCTGCAATTAAATCTTAAAAACGATTTCTCTGATATTCGACACCGCCCCTCTGATAGAAACCGGATTTATTTGTATGTGCAAACAAAGTAGCAGGCCTATTGACAATTAACATTTTACTGTTTAGCTTTAAAACGAAATGCAAAAGTGCATTTCGCTTAAACTTTGTTGTGACAGGTTGCGAAACCGTCCGAACCCCCGGGTAGAAATTTTAGCTTAAACGTTTCCTATATATTATCATTTGCCGGCCGGTGAGGCTGCAGTGAAAAAATTAACATCATGGCCTATTCATTAACATGGTTATCACAGGTTTTGCAGGATGCAGGCCTGAAAGTTAAAGAGTGCGACGGCTGGCAAAACCGCGGCCGCGCCGAAATGGGACAGGTATTTGGCGTGCTGTGCCATTACACCGGCGACCCCAGGAAGGGCAATATGCCTGCGCTGGATATTCTGATCAATGGGCGCCCGGATCTTCCCGGCCCCTTGTCGCAGCTTGGCCTGGGCCGTGACGGCACTTATTACATCATTGCGGCCGGCAAAAGCAACCATGCCGGAAAAGGCTCGTGGAAAACGCTTCCCCTTAACTCCGGGAACTCCCACCTGATCGGCATTGAAGCCGAAAATACCGGCAGCAACGATCCCTGGCCCGAGGTGCAAATGGACGCCTACCGCCGCGGCGTGGCGGCCATCCTGCTGCATATCAAACAGACCGACATTATGTGGTGCGTAGGCCATAAAGAATATGCCCCGGGCCGCAAAATCGACCCCGATTTTAATATGGACACCTTCAGGGCCGCAGTAAAGGCCATCATGGACGGCGCCGACCCGACGTCAGTCGCCACAACCCCAGGCGAACCCGCCGAACAGTCCCGGCCCACCCTACGCCCCGGCCAAAATAACGACCCCGCCCTGGTTAAAATAATACAAGCCAAAGTAGGCGTAACCGCCGACGGTATCTTCGGCCCGGCTACCGAAGCTGCTGTGCGGGCTTTTCAGGAGAAGAATGGGTTGGTGGCAGATGGGATTGTGGGGAGGGGGACGTGGGGGTTGGTGTAAGGAGGGGGTGTGGTGGCTAAACTGGTCGGAAAGTATTGAGCTCTGGCGCTCAAATTTTTTGATGGTCAAGTGTAAATACTCGGCCCGGCGAGGTGAGGAGTACACTGAAAACCAAGGCCTAAAAGTTTTATTAACTGCAAATTCCAAAATTCATTCTAACATATTGCGAAGTTGATTTTTATTAGTTAGTTTTAGAAGTGAAATGTAAAAGTGCATTTCTGCTAACCTTATGACAATGTACAGGAAACCGCCGACAATTCAAATCAAAATATTTCTTCATTAATCTTTTAATATACTAACCTTCATTTTCTTAACTTTTATCACTATGCCATTAATAAAAACAACCATCGTACCTCCAGGGGATGCAAACGCGGTATTAAATCAGCCTATCATCAAAATGATTGTTATTGTAAACGATCCGGACCTCGCACAATTAGCGGATAATTTGGCGCGAAATCCCCCGATAGTAGACCGGCAGGTTGTTTGGTTTCCAGGCGGGTTACCGGCAAACTTTCAGGCAACATTCAACATCGACCATATTGACACTGCTTTAGCTTTTTCTTTGAAAATAGATAATACCGTTGCCGACATCATCACAACTGACGATCGACCGGTAGATGCCGTAAGGATGGCAATAGGTTATAATAACGCTGGTTTATGAAAAAGTACCTTATGTTTACCACATTTTTTGCATTAACATGCCAGGCATTGTTTGCGCAAAAGACAACCCCGGTTAAACAACCGGATCAGGCAGGTAACGGGCAAAGCCTCATGAGCATTACAGAAACGTCCGCCAATCCCGCGATTCCGCTCGTTTTTACAAACAAAACCCCAATTGTTGACATTAACAGTAAATTGTCTGTCCAATTAACGCCCAGTCTGCTAACTTTAAAATTAGCTCAGAATAAACAGGTTGATCCGGCTGCAACTACCAAGTTAAAGAACCTCCTGTTTATACTACAAAACGAGCAACAAATTTTAGATAATTTTTCGCCTGCTCAAACAGGAGCTAAAGTAAATACGCAACAATTAAAAATTTATTCAACATTACTAAAAGATTTTTATTCCCGAATACTCGCTAATCCCGATTTAAGGCAAGAAGCAACCAAGTTAATTAACGAAGCGGTCGCTCAGAATGTTGCGTATGAGCCTTACATGCTTAAACATTTATCAAGTGCAACTGACGATATTGTTACAAGTCTGCAAACGTCATTAAAGGCTAGTACACTAAACATTCAGTTGGTGGCATTTTTAAATACCAAAAAACAATACGCCGCCCAGGTACATATTGAAAATTTCGACAATTACAGCGCCGGCCAATATTATGTGGTCCCAAAATGGGTTACCACATTTTCGCAAGACGATATTAATTCTTTTAACCAGGCCGCTACGCTCAGCTCCTCGATAAACACTGCTATTAATAATGGATTCAGTAATATTTCAAATCTCGTCAGCGACTCATTAAACTCTTTCGTGTGTTTTAAAAATCTCGTTCAGGAGTTTCAAAATAAGGCGAGCTCTTTACAAGGCCAGGCTACTACTGACCTGACAACATTTATAACCCAAACAACCCAGCAACTTGATAACGCTTTTACCGCAATGCAAAATCTGCAACAGCAAAAAAACAATCAGGGACAAAATGTTTTACAGCAATTTAATGATGCCTCTAATAACTTTTTGACGTTAGCTAAAAGTTTGCCTGCCAATATTGCAACACTTGAAAGTAAACTTTCTTCTGATGCTATTAGCCAAATTGGCCCTCTTAAAACAGAATTAGATAATTGTTTGAAGACATTGAATGCCGATATTACTCTTGTTTCCAATGCTTATAATACTATATCCGGTATTTTCCAGCCAATACAAGGAACAGTCAATTCCGCCCAGCAAATCACCGGAAACCCGTTTTCCCAATCAATTGACCAAATACCCCCAATTGGGTACATCGATCTTAAAACCACTGGCGAACGTGAGAACGGAGATGAATTGACATTAAAAGTTATCGTTAAAACTGCAGACGATGTTCTTAAAAATCTCCCTGGACAAACGATAGATAACGAAACCATTGAATTACAGCAAATATCATTTTATTCAGAATCAAACGTTAGCGTAATATTAGCAAGCCCGATTAGTTCAAACAGCCAGGTTTTGTTAAAAAACAAATTTCAATTTGCCCCCTCGGGTAGCCTTGTTGTAAAGTTTGGAAGTCGAACATCACGATTTTGGAACACAATTAATCCAGGTTTAGGATTTAACATATCCACACCGGATTTTAATTTAGATGGTGCACCCGATGTTAGTTATGGAGGAGTGTTTACGTTATTTCATAACGTATTAAGCTTAGGGCTTTCATATAATACAAAAACAAGTAGCCCATTTTGGTTCTTTGGACTTTCACTACCCTTCTCATCATTAGGACTACCTATTGGGGGAAGTGTGCAAACACAAAAATCAAATTAATCGCTAGGTTCATAATTTTCTCCTGGGATAGAGTCTGGTGGCAGCAAACCTTTTCTTTACACCAGTCAGAGATGGCAGCTATTTATAATCCGCAGACCGCGTCGTAAAGCAAGGTAAAGTCTGAGTAATATTCATGTTAGATTTGGTTAAAAATGTGGTGTTTATGGTCACTAAAGTATTGAACCTTTATGCGTACCAGGAAAAACAAAGGATCTGGCGCTGATGTCCACGACTGTATTGTTAATAGACGTGAAATGACACAATTAAAAATTATTGTTAACGTAGCCATTATTTACTTGATGCTTTGTTGGCATCAGCCTTGCTGCCGCCCAATGCATACTGCACAGTCAGGAAGCCGAACAGGCTGGACTTGTTGTCATCGTACTTGATACTGATTGGTATTGAGAATTTATCCGTAAGGTTCAGCGTCACTGTCACGGCCGGCGAAACAGGCGTCGGCTTGGCTTTAGGATAGTGTCCGGTAAAAACACGGTCGATTTCCGCCGAAGCCTTCAGTTCCAGGAAAGAAAGTTGACTATAATCCGGGTTCATCCATCCGGTTAGCCAATCCAGGCTGGGTGTCAATTTCAACAACTGCCGACTAAAACCCTGCGTAGGATGCAGTGTATCGACTTCGAACGAATAAGCAGCCTTGATTGTGTAAGACCATTGGCGTTTCCCCCCCCAGTAGTCTGTAAAATTCGGGGTAAAATAAATCCCTTGCCAGCGATGAGTCACGAAGTTGTCATAGCTGTTAACGGCGAAATTCAGTTGCGTTTTTTTCTTTAGCGCGCTATTCACCGCGATGTACGCATTGTTAAATTCCGCTAAAATGATACCATCGACTTCTGTGGCAGGTAATGCGGCCAACTCCGTCTGCGTGAGATGTCTGTAATTACGATGTTTCTTGTCGCCGGTTAACAAGGCACTGAATATTTTCGTCCGGGTGATCGTATCGGGGAGTGTCCCCTTTAACGTTTCCAATTGTGAAAGGATATAAAGCTTACATACGGTTGGAAGGTCTTTCAGGTCCTCCGCCTTCATTGTGGAATTAACTTTTTTGGAAATACCCTGGCGCGCGGCGAGGGCTGTGGCGCGTTCCTGTGCGTCTTTAAAGGTGACCACCAGTGCTGAGTGAAGTAATATTTGGTTCAAGCCCAAATATCGTTGCACGATATCACCCATGGCAAGATGTCTCCATGCAGGATCGGTGTAGTTGTTAATGATCGCCCAGGTGACGCCCACACTGAGTGAGTCGTATTTAAATACCTGACTACCTTTTGTAGTGGGCGTTCCGTTCAGTTGCACATTCTTGAGCCATGCAGCTTTGCCCAGGAATTTGAATTTATCCAGCGTGGGATCTAATGTTATCCCTGTGGAGGTATTATCCAAAACACTACCGACCTGACCCACAAAGTCCCAAAAATTCTCTTTAGAACTAGCGGAAATAGTATTGCCAAAAGTCTTGCCCTTACTGGTAAGGTACTGCTGACGCGCCTTGGCGCCATCCGTTGTCGTATCAGGCTGGCTTTGCGCCCTTGCCGCCTGCATCCCACAGATCAGCACGAAAAACATCGCCAATTTTTTCATACCGTCAACGTGTAATCAACAACTTTAGTTGAAGATATGGTTGCAAGCGGTGGCGCAATTGAGACAAAAACCCCACTGACGCCGAGATCGACCGAGCCTGTAGTGACCACATTTAGGTTGATATCGTATATAGCCTGGTCAAGATTGAGTTGTATTGTCGTGGTTGCAACGATGTTGTCCAATTCCCAAAAGGATGCGGCAGGAGCTCCGGGATTAGCCGGATCGGTAATCGTAGCATCACCATTGTTGTTGGAGACGGTAAAATCAACGACACTGGTTACAAGTGTCAGGTCGAATGTGATAAGTGCCATGGCTTTTTGTTTTTAATTTAATATTTAATGAATTAACTGATCTGGACAGGTATCGGCGCCGTCCCCGACAGGATTTGGCCAGTCATTGAACCGTTAAATAAGACCGGACCGGCTCCACCTGCGGGTGTTACAGATAAAGTAGCCGTGATGGTATAGTTACCCTGGGTAACATTGGTGAACGTAAACATACCATCAGGGTCACCGACAGCGTGGTTGCCTGTAAGTGGGGTACCGCCCCCTGAAAGCGCTATCTGAACAACTGTTGTATTCAGGACAGGTCCGGAAGCCAACGTGGCCTTTGCTGCAGGCACCGGATTGACTGACAGCGCCACTTTTACGGCTGGTATAACAACCGGCTGACTCCCGGTAGGCAGCGCGGCCGTACCACTGTTTGGCAGTAAAACATCCTTCAGCCTATCCATCAGGGCGATGACCCTACTGCTGTAATAACCGCCGACAAAACCGAACATCAGCAATCCCTTGCCTAAATCGACGTCGACAATATTCTGCCCCTTGATCAGGCTGTAACCCAGCACAACAAATAAGGTGCAAATCGGTGCATAAATAATCTTAGCAACCTGGCCCAGGATCTCCGAGCTGTCGAATTGCGTCGCTGGGTTCGCCAGGTCGGTCGTCGAATTGCTGCCGACATTACCCAGCACGAACAAGAGGTTACAAAATACGCCGAAAAGCGCGCAAAAGATCACCTCAAGATAAACTGCCGGCCCGGTAAGCCAGAAGAAGGAATGGACTTTGAACTGCTTGTTCCCGAGGTAGGTTATGGCATCTTGTGCCTTCGCGCCAGCGAGAAATAAATTGATCTCCTTTTTTTGACTGGGGTCGATCTCGCCGTCAAAAACATGCTCAAGGTAATCCATTACCCTTTTGGTGGTAGCTTCCGTCGCGACGGTGTTCGCCGCAGTTGTTGCCTGGGCTGCTGCTGCCTGGGCTGCCGTGATCTGGGCGGCGGTTAACGCCGGAGCCGGCGTACCGGTTGCAGGCGGCGATGTAGCAGAGACTACAACAGCGACCGAAGGGACTGGGGTCACGGCACCCATATACAAACGGCTCACAAACTGTGTCTGGTCCTGGTTCAGTTTGTTGTATTCGTAATTGTAACTTTTGTCGTTTAGCCACCAATGTAGCCCGATGTAGATCACACCGAGAATGCTGATGGCGCAAACGAGATCCCTAAACCAGGATTTTTCGTCGTAGCTTTTGAAATCCCAAAAATTGCTGATTCTTGCCGCCATTTTCTTAAAATTTAAATCGTTAGTTTAAGCCCGCCTACTCTGTTCCCCCTTTTCGGCGTACGGGTGTTTAAAACAATTTTATTACCTCAAAACTAAATACCCGCAGCCGCGCGGTTCCACGCCGTTTTACGGTATTTAAAAAGGTGTTTTTACGGTATAGTCCAGGGCATTTAGCCGGGCGCTAATCGAAAAAAATAAAGTCTTTTAGAAGTGAATTTTTCATGATGTGAAAGATTTAAGTCTGCCTACTCTTTTTCACCCTTTTCGGCGTCCGGGTTGTGAAATTCTAGATCGGTATGAAGCTATGTAAAAAATAGGATACATACAAATCAATTTGCTGTATTTCAGCAAATTATTTCACAAAAAAGTAATTTTAATCTATTGTTTTACCAGGATTTTTCTTTGGGGATAAATTGATTAATTCTTGACGGTATAATTTCCTTTAGGTTAAACGCTCTGCTTCATTTCCTAATCCTTTTCTAATGCAGGTACCTGGAAAGCCACCGATAAAATGGGCTGCCCCTGCTTTTTGGTAAATGCCCCACGGGCGCCCTGGTGGGCCGGATGGGGGCAAAAAAAGTGTTCATCCGATGAACAAAAATGAACGCTTTTTGGGCCTTAAAAATTTTTTCGTTGCCGTTTGCAGGCCTTTCGATAGTGGTTTTATGGCATTTCGAAGGCGTTTCGGCGCCGGTTTGGTGGTTAATTTTAACCGCTCTGCAGGAGTCCTTCGGACAAAGTGGACCAGGGTTTCAAGAAGGTCACAAAGTATGTCGCTTTATTTTTTTTTTTCAGATCGGATAAAACGAAGTGGGCCGCATCCAAGCTTTGCGATCTTTGCGAAAACCTCAGCGTTCTTTGTCCGAAGGACTCCTGCAGAGCGGTAAAATTTAACACCAGTATCATTCACCAAAAGTGTCAACTTTTTTCAGGGATAGACAACTAAAAAAAGCGTTCATTTTAGCGTTCATAAATGAACGCTTTTTGCCATTTCAACTATAAAGTAATACTTCGCACTTTTTGCATAGATTGTTTACTGTCAGCTTCTTAAACCCCTAAGCATGAAGTAAAAAAAACGGGGTTATTTAAAAAAATGAACACCTGCGTTTTTAGGGTAAAAACGGGCCTATAAATAACCCATTTTGCGCAGGTAATCCACCCAGATCACATAAGCGGGCGGCTTCAGGTGGAGGCCTTCGTAGGTATAATGCGCCTGCAGCCGGCCGTCTGCATCCACGAACAGGTGGAAGATATCTACAAAGGTATAATTGCCTGAGGCGGCATTGGCCTGCAGCAATTTATTGAGCGCGAGTACATGCTCCTCCTTATCATAATGCTGCGGGAAGTTGGTAACAGTTGAGTTAACCGGCAGCACACTTTCCACAAAGATTTTGGTTTGAGGGCATTTGTCGTGTATCGCCTTTACAATCTTCAGTTCGTTATCGGCAATGACCGGGTCGGGAATATCCTTGCCAATATCGTTAATCCCGATCAGCAGGAATACTTTGCTGGGCCGGCGGTCGGTAACGTCCTGCAGCCGCTTTAAAACGCCGTAGGTAATATCGCCGCCTATCCCGCGGTTGATCACTGTGGTGTCGCCGGTTACTTTCTTCCAGTCGCCCGTTTCGGTAATGCTGTTGCCGAGGAAGATGACCTTACCGGTTACAACCGGCTCCTTTGCAAACTGCGCAATCCGCTGCGGCGTATGCTCGGGGATAAAGGGAATGGTATCGTAAACACGCTGGTTGGTGACTTGCTGCGCCTGCGCGAACAATGGCAGCAAAAGGATCAAAAAAAGATATTTCATCATTAGTTTTTTTCACTAATATAGGTAATAAGAGTCAAGAATCAAGAGCCAGGAGCCAGGTATGAAAAGTCAAAAACGGCCCAATCGGATCGGTTTCGGTGTGATTTGAAGGGAACGCCGCTCTCTATCCTGGTTCTTGATTCTTGGCTCTTGGCTCTATCCTACATCCCCGGTATTTTAACCCCGCTGCTTTTCAGGTCCTCCAGGATACACTCCTGCACGGCCAGCTTTGTATCCTGGAAACCATGGGCATTTACCCAAACATTTACACTTACCAGGTAACCGTCGGCCTGCAGCTCGCCCACGCCGATGCGGCGCTCGGGCGTGGCTAAAATATTGTCGCACTTGTCAATAGCGGCGCTGATGATGCCTTTTACCTGCTTAAAATCGATGTTGTTGGCAAACTTAAGGTCGATATCCAGTCGCCGGCTGCCTTCGCGGCTGGTATTAATGATCACCTGGTTTGATAGCTGCCCATTGGGCACAATAACGGTACGGTTATCAAACGTTTTGATGGTGGTATAAAATATCTGGATAGACATTACCGTACCCTCCAGCCCGCTGGTGACCAGGTTATCGCCGACTACAAATGGCTTTAGCAGCAAAATAAGCACCCCGCTGGCGAAGTTTTGCAGGGTGCCCGACAGCGCCAAACCCGCTGCTACACCAAAAGCGCCTACCAGGGCCGCAAAAAGGGTCATTTTGATGCCGATGATATCCATTACGGCGAGGATGAGCAGTACCCGCAACGCAACACCCAATATGCTCATTAAAAAGGGCCGTACCGATGGGTTAATATCCTTTTTGTGCATGCGGCCCTGTGTCCACCTGATAAACAATTTGATGAGCCAAAGCCCGACGATGAGCACCACTATGCCCATTATAAACGAGGGGCCATTGGTCAGAATCCAATTAAAGGCCTTATCGTAAAACTGTTCGGTTTGAATATGTTTCATCATCCGGCAAAATGTACGGTGCGTTTTCCCGCCGCTTTATAATACATTCGAACCCAAAAAATGGTTTGATGGCGCACGTCGTAAATAAATCGGCATTATTTTATATTTGCTTGCATGAGTAACCCTGCCAATCAGGTAAAAGCCGCCTTTGCCATTTCGAAATACAGCTTGCTGGCTACCCTGAGAAGCCCCACCTCCATCGTATTTTCACTGTTGTTCCCTATCATTTTTATCGTTGTATTTGGTTCGATAAACGTTGGCAAAGCGCCCGATATGAAATTGGCGACCGACGGGAACTGCGACACCAACAGCGTCTTGTACAAGGCTATAAAGGCGATACCGGGTGTAAGCCTTTCAAATAACTTGTCGGAGGCAGCGCAGGAAGAAGGCCTAAAAAAAGGCAGCATCGCGGCGTTGTTAAATATCAGGCCGGATAACCAGCAGGGCCGGCCGCCGCATTATATCGTCGCCCTGAAAACATCCGTCTCCACCGGCGGAAGTATCGACCTGCTTAAAACGGAGATCGGCGAAGCCGTTCATCGCATCGATCAAAAAATGTTTCCTGCAAACCCTTCGGTCGCGACTATGTCGATAACGCAGGCGCCGGGGCGCATCTACCGTAACATCGACTTTATTTTGCCCGGTCAGCTGGGTTTCTCTTTACTTATGGCCGGGGTGTATGGCTCGTCATTCCTGCTGTTCAGCCTGCGTAAAAGCCTGGTTTTAAAACGATTGCGTGCCACACCGGTTAAGCGGCGATCTATCATATCAGGCGAAATGCTGAGCCGGCTATTTTTTCACATCGCAGCTTTTATGGTGATGGTGGCGCTGGGTTACTTTGTTTTTAATTTTACGCTGATTAATGGCATCGAAACGTTTTTCGAGATGCTCGTTTTTTCGCTGTTCGGGCTGTTTATATTTATGGGGATTGGGTTTGTCATCAGCGGCGTGGTGCAAAACGAAAACTCGATCGCCCCCATCGCCAACACCATTGTGCTGCCGCAGATCCTGCTTTGCGGCTTGTTTTTCCCCATACAAAACTACCCGCACTGGATGGAGCAGTTTTGCAGTGTGCTGCCCCTTACCTTGTTTGTTGATGGCTTAAGAAAGATAGCGTTTGAAGGCGCGCACATGTGGCAGTTGCCCGCAACCATTGGCGGCCTGGTGTTATGGAACCTGGTGATCTGCCCCTTGTCGGTAAAGTCCTTTAAGTGGGAATAAATTTAGTCTTGAGTCTGAAGTCCAAAGTCTTGAGTCAAAACGCATATTCGACTTCAGACTTTGGACTTTGGACTTCAGACTCAAGACCCTCAACCCTACCGGCAATATTCCATTGCTGCTTTAAATACCGCGGCGCGTATGGGGTTTGGGTTGTAATATTCGCCGTTGGCCTGCAGGCCCATTTGCTGGCGGTTGATCAGCAAAATAACGGATAGCCCTTCGGCTGGGACCACGCTGATGCTTGTGCCGGTGAAGCCGGTATGCCCGAAGGTTCCGGGAGGGCCGTTTTTCATAAATGAATTAACCGGGTCCATCATCCACCCAAGGCCATTGTTGAATTTATCTTTTGTGAGAAAAGTACTGATGGTATTTTCGGAGATAAATTGCTTCTCGCCCACCCGACCCTTACTCATCAGCATATCTACCAGTTTTTGCAGGTCGCCGACCGTCGAAAACAGGCCCGCGGCGCCCGCTACCCCGCCTTCGGCATACCAGGCATTGCCGTCGTTTACTTCGCCTTTTAACACATAATGTCGCCAGCCGTTCCACTGGTCGGGGTTTATTTCCTTAAACTGAAAACCCAGCGAAGGATCGTGTACCATCCTGGTTTCGTAGGGGTTACCGAGGGAGGTGGCCGCAATTTTGAAGTTCCGGCCCGATTTTAAGGGGTTAAACAAGGTGTTTCTCATTCCCAGCGGAATAAAAATATGCTGCTCCTCGAATTTATCGAGCGACATGCCTGAGACGATTTCAACAATCTGGCCCAATACGGTAAAGCCCAGGTCGCTGTATTTACGCTGGGCGCCGACCGGGAAATGGAGCGGCAGCTCCCCTACCAGCTTAAAAGTCTCCTGTTTGTTGGACGCCCGGTAAAAAAGCGGGTACCATTCGTAAATACCGGCGGTGTGGGTCAGTAAATGCCGTATAGTAATGGCGGCTTTATCAGGTGTGCCAAATGCCGGGACGTATTTACTTACCGGGTCATCAATTTTTATCAGGCCCCTGTCAACCAAAAGCATAATGGAAGTGGTTGTACCGACCACTTTGGTTAATGAAGCCAGGTCAAAAAGTGTGGCGGTGGTCATTTTATCCGGTACAGGCAGCAATTCATGGTTATAATTAAACTTCTGTGCGTCGCCATAAGCCTGTTTATAAATAACTTTCCCATTTCGTTTTACCTGGATTACGGCGCCGGGTATTTTATTTTCGGCAATGGCGTTGTTAATAGCCTCGTCAACCTGGTGAATCAGGGCGGCCTTCCGGCTTGCCGAGTCCGCCGGTTGCGCTTTTGAGCTATCAGCCCAAAAAATAAAAACAGTTAATACTGCGACTACACAATAGCTCTTAAATTTCATGATCATTAACGTTATTCTTACTTTTCAATACGTGTATTTTGAGCGTCGAAACATTCCCTACCCCTCTTTCCCGCTTGCGAAAGAGCGGGTGGTCAAGCGCAGTCCCGCACGTGCGGGAGGTGAATCGACACCGAGCGACATTACCGTTAATGCATTAGCGCCAATCTCCGCCGGGTTGACTCACCCCGACTACGCTTCGCTGGTCGACCCTCTCTTCGCCTGCGGCGGAAAGAGGGTAACTGCAATTATTTTATTCTTTAAAATGCTCAAGGCGCATAATCCGCAATTGGTCCCACAGTTTTGCGCAGCAGCAATTCGGTAAATCCCGGCTTTATAAAATCCTTCAGTTCTCCTATCCGCTCAAATCCAAATTTCAGGTATAACTCAAGCGCTTTTTTATTAAACGAGCTGACGCAGATAAAAATATTTGGCGAGTATTTTAAAATGCGCTCCTCGCAAAACCCGAGAATCTTGGTGCCATAGCCCCCTCCCCGGTGTGCGCTATCGATGCATACGGTTTGAATATAACCTTTAAATGTTCCCTGCATTTGCATAATCACAAAACCAATGACCCGGGATGCCTTTCTCAACACAAATACTTCTCTAAACGATCCATCGAAGGCTTTTAAGCAATAATCATAGTCCATACCAAGCGTAATCCATGGGTCAGTCTCCGCCATCATCCGGGCGCAAACTGAAAAGTCCCGCTGATCAGTGGTAAGCACTATGTCTGTGTCGTTATCGAGCAACATTTGCCTTCTTTTTAATAATCGCCAGGAAAGTTATCGTCAGTATAGCATTTACCAGGATGTTCATAAAGCCAAAGTCAAACTTCAGCGTGGTGACGAACAGCCAGTTTAAAAACAAGGTAGTAAGGGCAGCGCCAACGCAGGCGGCGGGCACCCAATTACCTTTTAGCTGAATGTTTGAAAACAGGCCGGTTAGGTACAAGCCCAAAATAGGGCCATAGGTATAGCCGGCTATTTTAAAAATGGTGTTGATAATGGCGCCCTGGCTATTCCAAAAGGCCATTACGATGATAAACATCGCCACATTAACGCCAAGCAGCACACGGTTTTTTATTTTCACCTTTCGATCATGCGGCCGGTTGGAAATATCCATAAAATCATAGCTGAAAGCAGTTGTTAAAGCAGCGATACAGGAGTCGATACTGGCGAAAGTAGAAGCAACCACGCCGATGAAAAAAGCGATTGCGCCTATCTGCCCCAAATAATGCAGCGTAAGAAAAGGGTAAAGACCGTCGGTATTTTCAAGCTGGCCGTCTTTCACGCTTAAGTGTACGCCATGTTTTTGCGCGAACAAGTAGAGCAGCACACCCAAACCGAGGAAGAGTGTTTGAGCGGCGGCAATAAAAAAGCTGAAGGCCAGCACGTTCTTTTTGGCGCTTTTTGTATTGTTAATGGTCAGTGTTTTTTGCATCATGCTTTGATCCAGGCCAACCAGCGCGACCGTGATCAAAATGCCCGAAATAAATTGTTTAAAAAAATTGGAGCCGGAATGTATATCCCAGTCGAATAGTTTTGCATAGGGATGATGAACAACAGCCCCGATCATTTGGGTGGGCGACAATCCAAGCGATCTGGTGATGGTTGCGATAGAAATGATGATCACTGTAATGAGAAATAAGGATTGCAAAGCATCCGTCCATACGATGGTTTTGATGCCCGACTTGTTGGTATACAGCCAAATGAGTATCAGTACAATAATAATAGTTAAAAAATACGGGATGTGCAGGCTGTCAAAAAAAGCGTATTGCAGTATTTTGATCGACAACAGCAGCCGCAGCGCAGCGCCAAACGACTGCGACACCAGGAAAAACAAGGAGCCGGTTTTATAGGTGATCCCGTCGAACCGGATATTGAGATAAGTATAAATGGAAACCAGCTTTAGCTTGTAGTAAATAGGTGTTAACACAAAGGCGATAAACAGGTAACCTACGATGGTACCCAGGATAAACTGGAAATAATAGAGATTATTATTGCCGACGTTGCCCGGGATAGACACCAGCGAAACAGCCGAAATCCCCGACCCGATCATCCCAAAGGCCACCAGGAACCAGGGCGAGGACTTGTCGCCATCGAAAAAGCTATTTTCCTTATTATGGCGCGATGTGAGCCGGGCAATAACCATCAGCAGCACGAAATAACCCAGGATGATATATAAAATTAAGGATGCGCTCATGCAGTTGCTGCCATTAAGGACGTTAATTAACGATTTTAAAAATAGAAATAAAAACTTTGATACCGTATAAGTATGCAATCTGAAAAAATGCGTAATTTCATTCCTGCTTGAAATTTTTTCTATGAAACGATTTGCCCTGTTTATTGCTATTTGCCTGCCGGCAACCCTGTTAAAAGCGCAACCAAAGCTCCTGGTAACTGTACAACAGGAAAAGGATTCCGTGGCTATTTTCAACCTTGAAAATAACCAGCGACTGGCGCAATTGAGCGTAGGTTATAAGCCTCACGAAATTTGCTATGACCCGGTAACCAAAAAATGTTTTGTTACCGACTTCGGCCTGGAAGACTATGACCATAAGGCCGGCCGGACAGGCAATTGTTTTCACGTGATCGACCCATTTTCGGGCACGATTATCAAAAAAGTGTATACGGTAACTGATACGGCTGCGGCAAACGGCCCGCATGGCATCAAGGTGCGGCCGGGGATGTCGGGGGAGTTGTTTGTTAACGTGGAGATCGGCGGAGATACCATGATGGTATACGATGCATCAAAATTAAGCCTGAAGCGAAAGTTTGGTTTGCCGAAGGGAGCGCATAACTTTTCGTTTTCGGCCAGGGGTGATACACTCTGGCTGATGGCGGGTCAAAACGGCGTTTTTCAAATAGATCCGCAAAATGGCGCTATTCTGAGACATGCTTCATTTTCATCACCGATAAGGGGTTTATCTGTGGGGAAAAACTGGATGGTTGCTTCCGGATTTAATGAGATTTTCCTGATCTCGAAAACAGACCTATCCGTTCTGAGCCATTTTGAAAACCTCGGTGTCGGCCAAATATTTTATTCAAATATCAGTACAGATCAAAAATACATTGTTGCGCCAGCCGCTTTGGATAATACAGTATTGGTGATCGACGCCGCGAGCGGCAAAGTAATACAGCGACTCAACACCGGCAAAACGCCCATTAATGTGCAGGTATCGGGCAAATATGCCTATGTATCGCAGGATAAAGATAACGCCATCGGCGTTATCGATCTCAAAACATTCCAGGTGACGAAAGGCCCTCACGTTTATGGCACAAACGGGATTATTGTTATCGAATAACTGCCTGGTTTGGCCGCCGGGCAATTTTAAACTGCTTTAGATACACGGGGGAGTTCCTGCACATCATAAGTCTCCTGCTTTTCGGGATTTAACGACGCAACATATAGCTGCGTCTTCTTTTTGCGGTTAAAAACGGTTTCCATTGCAAAGTGCTTTTCCCAAAAATCCAGGTGCAGGTTCCAGGCATGACAGCCAAACGGAAGTGCGCCCCCTGTTAGTTCCCATGCTCTTTCGGGTTCGCATTCAAACGAGAAAAAGATTGCCTTTTTGTAATCAGGTATTTTCAAAAAGCTGCTCTTCCGGTTAAGCTCAATGCCCCACCAAACATCTTCATTAAAGTAATGCTCGGTGCGGTTCAGGTATTTCGACAAACTTGATTTCCGCTGCCTGCAGGCATCATAAAACTTACGGACGCGACGTAATGATAATCCGCCATTGCCTACTTTGTTTTCGAACTGTAAATCGGTGGGCAGGTCGGTGTTTGGCTGCTTGATGTCAAACCAGGTATGCAGTGCAATCAAAATCTTTGACTTTACCGCTTTAAAAACATCGATATATTCATGGGAGCGCAGCCAGGGCGCGCCAATATAGTCATACCCCTCATCACACCACTCCAGCAGCCTGTCTTTAAAAACAAAGGCGTCCAGTTGATAGATCAGGATGTATTGGAACTTTAAAAACTTTTCGTAAAATCCATCCCATAACATCAATTGGTTATAACCATGCCGGCTTTCAAAATATTTGTCGTCAAACGATACGCATTCAATCATATCGTGACCAGTGGACAGATCCAGCGTTAACGATTGCGGCTTGACTATGAATATACGGTGCTTATTCAGCACCCTGAAACATTGCTCCAATGCCAGTTCTTCAAAAGCTTCCAGTTTATTCTTGTATACCGGTATCACTACGGCGACGCGGTCAGTGCAGGGGTATTTTGTATGCATAATTCTTTTAGCTGTTTTTCCAGTAGTTGCGCCCTGGCCACCAGCGCGTTTTCTTTTACAAAAACGTTGATGTCCATCGGCTGGCTCACCAAACCGGCATTAAAAATCTTTTTAAAATCGTAGTAGTTTAAACTGAAGTTCCACTTGTTTTTTAGGTGGTCGAAAACTTGTTCGCTGTTGGCGCCGAGGCTGCTGCTATCCAGTACAAGGTATTTCTCTTCGTCCATGCTGCGAATATTCTTTAATATTTCCTCGTTGTAGGTTATCCAAACCTGCAAATAAAACTCCGACAGGTCCTCGTAAAACTTAATTAACCTTTTTTTCCGGCGAAAGTTTTTCCAGATAAACCGCGGGATTGGTTTACGGGATAAATATTTGGCTTCGTGCCACTTAAATTCACGATTGATCATTGAACTAACCGTCGTATTGTAATCGCGAATAATGTTCAGGTAAAACGCATCGGGTATAAGTTCGCGGTAATGCTTAAAGAAAAGGCAGGTTCGCGGATCCTTCCAGCCCCATTGCCGGTTCAGATTATTTTTAAAATTGATGATGCTCTTTAGCTTTTCCTTTTGATAGGTGGTAAGCGGGCCGACAGGATGGGTAACCCAGCCAAACCTCGACTCGCCGTGTTCTTCCAACGTATCCTCGTGAAAACGATAAAAATCAACATCTTCAAAATGCCCGTCCGTGTTCCCGATAGCGGCGCCAAGCAATTTTTCACCAATGTTTAATCCGCAGCATTTTAACCATTGGCTTACCAGCGATGTTCCTGACCGGTGCATGCCTGCGATGATTAATACGTTGTTTGTCATAGGATGACGCAAAGTTGAAAGCCCCCGTTTTAACGCAATTTATCAAACCAATGGTCCGCAAATGGCGGCAGAATCGACTAACGGGCCAAAAGTATCGATTGACGCAAAAAAAATATTAAGGGTAATTAAAATGTTACCGGTGTAATAACTGTTGATTAATACTATTTCGTATCGAGAGAACCGTAACTTTCATGATACCTGTTCCGTCCATTGGTGAAATCAGGGAGTTAACAGCAATTCACTGCCAGATGTTTGCGATTGTTGGGCGAAAAAACCCGTTTGGCGGGGCGGAACGGGGCTGTGTTCGGTATACAGAATGCGCATACCTGCAGGAATTATGGCGTCGGCCGGAGGTAAAAAGGATTATGACCAGGCAGGTCGGCTTTATTTTTTTGTCAGTTCCGTTTCGTATAAAATTTTCCCTTCGGCGTTTATGGCTTTAATATTGATACGCGCGGGATCAAGTGAGAAATACGGCGTTTGACAAAATACAACCGTGTTGGGTCCGGGTCAGCGAAATAATTTAGTGGATCAGCGTATGCTCAATGTCCTCTAATGACTTTCCCTTTGTTTCGGGCATCATCTGCCATACAAACAGCAACTGCAGCACCATCATTACCGAAAAGAAGGTGAACGTGAAGCCGCCGCCTAATTTCTCGGTAAAATAGGGAAAAATAAAAGTGATGAGCGCCGCCATAAACCAGTGCGTAAAACTGCCCAGCGTTTGCCCCTTGGCCCTAACCTGGGTGGGGAAAATCTCGGAAATGAACACCCAAATAACGGCACCCTGCGAAAAGGAGAAAAACGCGATAAAGCACGATAAATAAATAGTAACATTATAGCCGCTAAAGCTTTTTGTGAAGAATGACCACGCAACCAATCCAAGCGTCAGGATCAGCCCGAATGAGCCAATAAACATCATCTTCCGTCTGCCGATCTTGTCGATAACGCTTATAGCTACCAGTGTAAATACTAAGTTTACAAATCCCAGCATAAGCGACTGCTCAAGTGAAGAATATTTACCCAAACCAGTCATTTGAAAAATACGCGGTGCATAGTATAAAATTGCATTGATACCCGAGGTCTGGTTAAAAAAAGCAATCAAAATAGCAAGCCAAACCGGGAATTTATAACGACCGCTAAAAAGTGCGTCGCTGCCGTGCTGGGATGCATCGGCCTTGTTGGTGCTGACGATAGCCGCCATCTCGTCATCATAAGCCGTGGGGTTCATTATCTTAAAAATATCGGTGGCTTCAACTGTCCGGCCCCTTAAAAGGAGCCATCGCGGACTTTCCGGGATAAATCTCAGCAAAACAAAAAATAGCAATGATGGAACAGACATGATACCCAGCATATAACGCCACGCATTTGTATTGCCTGACCCAAGAATGTGAACAATAACCAGGTTTGATAAATAAGCGATAACGATACCTAAAACAATATTTGTTTGAAAGAGGATAACCAGCCTGCCCCTTGCCCCGGCCGGAGAAATTTCGGAAATATATATCGGGGCAATCACAGACGAGGCGCCGACGCCCATTCCGCCAATAAAACGCAGTACCATAAACAAATACCAGTTGGTTACCAATGCCGTACCGAGGGCCGAAAACAAAAACAGGAAAGCAATGACGAGCAGCGATTTTTTCCGCCCTATGCTGTCGGCCGGTACCCGGCCAAAAAGCGCACCAAAAATGGTTCCCACGATGGCAATCGAGGTAGTAAGCCCGTGAGCCAGGGAACCTAGCTGCCAGTATTTCTGAATGGCCTGTTCGCCGCCGGATATTACGACCGTATCAAACCCGAAAATAAAACCGCCGATGGCGACAATAATGGACCAGATGAGAACTTTCCTTTGGATCATGACAGATAGTTTATAATTGATGGTTCATCAAATATAACTATTTAGTTGATTGAGTTAGATTAAGTTGATTGGCTGATTAAGTTAGAAAAAAACTTAGGGACGCGAGGCTTCGCGTCCCTGTTATTAAAGTTTAGGAAAAGCGGCTTTTGATTCAATGTTTCAACTCATCGGCAGATATAGGGTCAACGCAATCAAATAACCAACTTAATCACTTATTCAACTTAATATTACTCAATCAACTTAATCTAACTCTATCAACTCCCCTACGCCGTAATCTGCTTTAGGTCAGCCTGCAAAGCAGCCAGGTCAAAACCGCTCGGCGATTTGGTTTGCGTTGCAAAATCGGTGCTGATCACGGCGTACGATTCATCGCAATAGGCATCCCAGAATGACCAGGTCATTCTTTTGGTAGCGCCCCAGGTAATTAGTGTTAAACCATGGCTGTCGTACCCGATAACGGGAACAGCGTGGCCGCCCCACGAGCCAGGGGCGCCCTGCCCCGTTGCCCCACCCGGAGGAACGGACCACACCTTTTGCTTTTGAGCGGTTATGGGAAGGGACATACCGATGTAACAACCACCAAACAAAAATGTAGCTAACTTCACATGATTATGATTCTTTGGCTCCAGCGCAGCGTAGGCAAATATTTTATGCCCGGCCACACCTGTCTTTCGCCAGTAATTTAAAACCTTGGTTTCCACGGCGCCATGATCATTCTTGCCGGTTTTGGGGTTGTAGCCGGTGATAGCCGAATATGCGCCAATAATGTCGGCATCGGGCGGGGTAAATAAGGCGCCGTTGTCATCTGTCCACTCCATAATCAGGTGGCCGGCAGCGGCGCATGTACAATCGCCTATCTTATCATTGTCCATCATACCCCAGCCTTTAGCGGGTATGTTTTTTGCGTAAGTATGCGTTGCGGGGGCATTGGGCAGCGCCGTTGTGTCCAGGTAATTTGCAAGCATCAGTGTACGGGGGTCGTGCACGGGGGCCGCCTTGCCCAGTTTCATGCCGGAGTGATCAGTTTTTTCTGTTTCCATCGGTGTAAAGTTTTATCTAGTTTTAAGGTCAAATAAAACTACACCAATCGCCGGGATAAAGAACCTGGGTTTTTACTTTATTTTATTACGTACTTTTACGTAACTTTTGGTCGGTTTGTAAAAAAGGTGAAAGGTAAAGGGTGAAAGGCGAAATTCTTGACTCCTGACTCTTGACTCCTGGCTCCCAACCGAACGGCGGGAAATTTACAATGGCCAAATTAATTTGTTTGTAACGATTTAGCCTGCCCTTACGTAAGCTATAACAGTATTATATGCTCATCATCAATGAAACGAAGTAAATATGCCCTAAAAGATTTGCGTGGTGTGACGGTTACTGGGCTGGTTGTTTTATGCTTACTGGTGTCTTCATGCCTTAAAAACAGCAGCGCAGTTAATCCTCCCCCTTCTGCCCTGATCACTGTGATCCATGCCTCGCCCAATGAGCCGGCAATGGACTTTTATTTAAATGGCGACAGGGCAAACGCGGCCCCGCTTACTTATGGAACCGGCATTGATTATTTCAGCGCCCTTGCCGGTCAGCGTACCGCTAATTTTTTCAACGCAGGCAGTTTCACACCGATTGTGGCCAGCGCGCCAATTACACTGGAGCAAAATATGGCATATTCGCTTTTCCTGGATAGCCTTGCCCCAAAGCCGGGGATATTGCTTTTGGAGGACACACTTGTAAAACCGATCACCGGAAAAGCAGGTGTTCGTTTCGTGGACCTGAGTCCGGATGCACCCGCTGTCGACCTGGCCATACAGGGGGGCACTACTATTACGACAAACAAATCTTTTAAAGGTCATAGTTCATTTACCCTGGTAACAGGACAATCGAACTTTACCTTCCAGGTATTAAAGCACAGTACAAGCACCGTTTTGGCAAGTTTAACAAATGTTTCGCTTACTAATGGCTACCTGTATACGGTAATGTTGGAGGGACTCAATGCTTCAACCGGCGGAAGTGATAAACTAACCATCATCATGATCACTAACGCTTATTTTAACTGAGATCAGCCGTCGCCATAAACAGTGCTGAATGATGATCTGAAACCTGTGCCGCCATGTAACCGGGTTTTATTTTTATATTGGTGAGTTTTTAACCACCATGTCCCACGCTCCAGCCCTGCAGCACTCAGAAAAGACCGGCATCCTCCTTTTAAGGTTAACCGCCGTTTGCTGGCTGCCTGCTAAATTGATTGGTTGGCGCATGTTCACTACGTACCGGGTATTTCCGACGGCGCCGGCTTTTAATTTTTTTGACAATATCCCATCTTCCGCTCATACTTTTCTGTTCATTTTATCAGTGCTCCTGCTTGTGCTCCTGCTACTGGCGCCGGCAAACAAAATGTTTACAGCAAGCCTGCTGGTATGCGAGGTGTTTTCCTGCCTGCTTGATCAAAACCGCCTGCAGCCCTGGGATTATCAGTATATGTTTATCCTGTTCGTTTTTCTTGTAAATAAAACGGGTAATGCGAAAGTGTTAAGCCAATTACTGTTCATTTTGGCATCCGTGTATATTTATAGCGGGCTTGGGAAATTGAATGTGGGGTTTTTGCAAACCATTTGGTCTAAAATGCTGCTGGAGCAATTTATGCACATCCCTGCAAAAACCGCATTGCAACCGTGGCTGCAATACTGCGGGTATTTGGCCGGGTGTTTTGAACTGGTTACCGGCGCCGGCTTGCTGTTTAATGAGACACGAAAGATTTCGGCCGCCCTGCTTATCGTGCTGCACCTGTTTATCCTGGTATTCCTGGGGCCGTTTGGGTTGAAGTACAATGTGGTGGTATGGCCCTGGAATATAGCGATGATCGGGTATCTTTATCTTTTATCGTTCCGGGAAAACGAAGCTTTACTTCCTTTCATGCAAATATTCAAGGGTTGGAATGTCCTGGTGTTGATTTGCTGGGGCATTTTGCCTGCGCTCAATTTTCTTGGCCGGTGGGATAATTATTTATCGTCGGGCATCTACTCGGGCAGATTGCCTGCGATGACTATTTGTGTCAAAGACACTGGTAAATGCAAACCCCTGGAGCGGTACTGCATGAAAGACTATCGTAGTATTTGCAATGGCGGTGAATTGATCGATCTTCAATATTGGTCGATGGTGGAAACCAAAATGGCGCCTTATCCCGAGATCCGGTCATACAAAAAGATACAGGCCAAGCTCGAAAAGCAATTTCCAGACGCGGGTTTAAATTTTGTTTATTTCGATAGGCCGGCAAAATGATCATTGCCGTGGTACCTGTTGAAATCGAAAAGTTTTTTATCAGGATTTCTTTTGCCAAGTATCGTGTCCCGGATAATTTCTGCCGCAATTACGCTGAATGTAATACCATTGCCGCCGAAACCAAGGGCAAAATAAGTGTTTGGCCGCTCAGGAACGCTGCCAATATACGGCAAACCATCCTTAGTTTCTGCAAAGGCGCCGGCCCAGCTAAAATCAGCCTTTATCGGGATATGAGGCATTTTTTTGGAGAAAGAGCGGACCAACCGGGCCGTCTTGCGTTCAATTACCGACGGATAGATATGCGGGCGATGGTATGGGTCATCGCGGCCGCCGATAAGGATGCGGTTGTCACTCGCCACTCTGAAATACATATAAGGTGTAGCCGTTTCCCAAATGAGGCTGTTTTTATACCAGAAAAATTTATCCGGCAAGGGTTCCGACACCAAAGCATAGGTTGAATTTATTGTGGCGATCTTTTTAGGGACATATCGCAGGCTTTCATACCCGCAGGCCAGGATAAGCTGGCGTGCTTTAACCCGGAACCCGTTGCCCGTTTTAAGCGATATGCCGGATTTAGTATAGGTTATATCCTCAATGCCTGTATTATTATAAATATGGTGGCCATGTTTCTGAATATCTGCAAACAAAGCGTGTGTCAATTTATAGGCGTCTACCTCTCCCCCGTCCCCGCTGTAAATTGCTCCCGGCGCGCTGAAACCAAAGATTTTGTCAATTTTCTTTTCTTCCAGCCATTCCACATCAAACCCATACTTTTTCCGCAAAGTATATTCCTGCCGTAGTTTTTTAACATGCGTTTTAAAGCTGGCGTACTGAAGGCTGGGCACCAGGTGAAAATCAAAGGCAGGTTTTAAATGACGGCAAATATCGCGGATGGTGTAGATCGCTTCACGGCAAAGTTGGTAGCTTTTCACAGCGTTTGCTTCGCCTACGCAGTCTGCAAGATCGATTAATGGCTTATCTATCTCGTATTGCAAAAACGCCGTACTCGCCGCCGTGCTGCCCATGGCCACGTGCCGCCTGTCGAAAACGGCAATTTTCAACCCGGCGCCTCGCAAATACCAGGCCGTTAGCGCCGCGCTGATTCCGCCGCCCATTACGGCAATATCCACTGTGGTATCCTGGTCCAGCGAAGGATAGGAAGCAAGGATGCCGTTTTTCATTAACCAGTAAGGATGCTGCTCGTACAGATTCATGGCTGATGGGGGTATAATAACGGATAAGGTGGTTTTGTTTTAATACCAATCAGCGTTGCCATTATGAACGCAGCGTTTGTCATTCTGAGTACCCCACCGGGCGGCCCGGAAAAAACAAGAATGACGTCCTTTCATAAATTTGTCATTTCGACGAGCAGCGCGGAGGAATGCGTGGCGGGTGAGGAGAAATCTTGTACACTTTGCATCCGAACTTTGCAGCCGGTA